>CXWL01000774.1_pt1 | contig 542626 bp, 468 predicted proteins | sample 590931 | NCBI WGS metagenome assembly CXWL01 (sample SAMEA3498368, study PRJEB10139) | groundwater metagenome | biome: water well; material: biofilm material | place: Germany | collected 2015-04-27 | reverse complement strand
CCCCTCACCCCTCACCCCTCACCCCTCACCCCTCACCCCTAGAGGCGGAAGCTCGCGCCACCACTGATGAAGCGGCCGGCCGCCGGCTCGAATACCCGCCCGAAGCCGCCATTCACCGTCACCGATCCGATCACTCGCCGGTCGAAGAGATTCTGCGCCGTGAGAAACGGGGCGAACTCGTGCCGACCACGCGCAATCCAGCGAAGTCGAACCCCGGTGATCCCCGCACCCCATCCGGCCGCCTCGAGGGTGTTGGCGTCGTCGCCGTACTGACTGGAGGCTACGGCGTGGTCGATGTCGAAGCCGATCCGTCGCACGGCGCCGCGAACGCCCAACCGCGCCACCGTCCGCGGGATGCCGGCGATGCGCCGGCCGTCGAGCCGCACGCCATTCAGCAGGTAATCCCGGAAGGTCGCATCGGTCACCGTCACGGTGGCGAGGCCGATGATGCCCGGGCGCAGCGATGCTTGCGCCGCGGCCTCGACGCCGCGAGTGCGCGTCCTGCCCGCGTTGGTGTAGTACGACCGGCCGCCGACATCCTGAAACGGCGTGATGGCGTCCCGCGTCGAGGTGGTCCACGCGGAGGCTTCGACCTGGCCGAACGGAAGCGGAGTGCGCATCCCGATTTCGAGTGACACGCTGCGCTGCGGGTCGAGCACGCGATTGAGTCCGGTGCTGCCATCGGGCTGATTGGCGAGCTCGGTGGTCGTCGGCGTCTCGAACGCCGTCGACAGCGACATCCATGTCGTGGCACGCCCCATCGCGCGCGCGAGCGAGGCGCTCCCGCTCACCGCTGCCATGTTGCGCGTCCCGCTGCCACTGCCCAGCGCGTCGCTCACATCGAATGAGGTGTGATCCCACCGGACGCCACTCCGCAACTGCCACGCCCCACGGACAATGGTCGCCTGGGCGAAGAGCCCGGCTTCCCCCACCGTCTCGCGCTGGTCGAGCAGCAACGCGCCGAACGGTGTGCCTCGGCGGTGGCGTCGATTGACGCGATCGTCGCGACTCGACTGCAGATCGACACCAGCGGTCACCTGGTGCAGCCCCAGTTGCCGGGTGGTGCTGGCGCGGAGGCCGCCGCCGAGTCGGTCGAGGCCGACCCAGAGCCCCTCGTCGGCGGGGTTCGGCGCCGGGGCCGGTGCCGCCAGCGGATTCACCAGCGCGCGGGTGAGCAACCAGAGTCGCACCTCGCTCGTCCAGGTCCCGCGAGCGTCGTCGAGACCAAGCGAGAATTGTTTCTGCCTCACGGCCTTGCCGGCGTTGCGGAGCACGTTGTTCGGGGCGGCGAACGCCGGATCTGATGCAACCTCGGCAGCCGTCAGCGCACCGGGGTTGTCGGCGAGCGGGTCGTTCGCCCAGGCGGCGCGAGCCGTGAGCGTCGTGGTCGGCCGCAGCGAATAGGCAAGCGCGTACTGCGCGCGACGCTGTTCGGTCCCGGAGTGATCGCGATAGCCGTCGTTCTTCGTGAGTGAGTTCTGTACGGTCAGCGTGGCGCGCCCGATCACGAGAGCGCCGTGGCTCTCGATGCGGCTGCCTTGGTCATCGAGTCGTTCGATACCGAAGTGGATTGTCGGGGTCGAATCCCGGCTCGTTCGCGACGTGAACGCGATCACGCCGCCGGCCGCATTGCCATACAGTGACGACGCGGCGCCGCGCAGTATCTCGACCCGCTCGATGCCGCCAAGGTCGAGGTTGGTCAGCTGGCTCTGTCCGTCGGGGAGGGTCTGCGGAATGCCATCGACGAGGATCTTGATGCCGCGCACCCCGAAGGCCGCGCGCGCTCCGAAGCCGCGGATGATCAGTCGCTGGTCGACCGACGGATTCCCGCGGTTCGCGGCGATCACGCCGGGGACGAACGCCAAGGCCTCGTCGAGCCCGCCCCCGAGCCGCCCGCGCCGAAGCGCGAGCGAATCGATCACCGTCACCGCCGCCCCCAGCCGTGCCAAGGAGTCAGGGCTTCTGGTCACGCTCACCCGGATCGGGGGGAGCATGGCTGCGCCGTCGGGGCGTTGGGCCACCACGAGCGTGGCCTGGCTGGCGAGGAGCAGCAGGGCTACAGGGAGGGCGGGGCGGAGGGCCATGGCCGAAACGTGCCCCGCTCCGGGCAGGGCGGCAACGGCGCGGCGGCGGGGAGGGGCCCTTATCTTTGGGCCAATGCCTTGGTTCCCCGATCTCGACGTCCCGCCCTTCGCGGACGCGCCGGTGGCGACATTCCGCCCCGCGCCCGCTGATGGCGTGGTCCCCGACGGATTCTTCTCGACCTCGAACCTGCCGACCTACGTCCGACTCGCCAGTGGCTGGGCCGTGCCGACCAGGCCGCGGATGGACTGCGTGATCGTGCAGCGCGGCCTCGAGCTCGAAACGGTCGAACCCAGGCGGGTACGCGCGGGCGAGCCGGTGGTGGTCGGCCTCGATGAGCATGGCGCCGATGGTGTCGTCGTTTACGCGGAGGGCTTCCTCCGCGGTGCCCGGCGCGGCAACGAGTTTTCGTTCATGAGTACCGAGGTGTCGCGCGAGAGGCCGGTGAACTACGAGGATCTTGCGGCCCAACTCGTGGCCCAGCGGGCGCGCGGCGGCTATCTCCTCTGGGTTGCGGGGCCGGCCCTGGTGCATTCGCGCGCCCGCGCCGACTTCGCGTGGTTCGTGGAGCAGGGCTTCGTGCAGGCGATGCTCGCCGGCAATGCCGTCGCCGTCCACGACATGGAGGCCGCGATCTACGGCACCACACTCGGCATGGACCACGCGGGGCGGCCCACGGCCGGTGGGCACGGACTCCACATGCGGGCGATCAACGCGGTGCGGGCGGCCGGAAGTATCGAGGCAGCGGTGACGTCTGGGCTGGTGGCCGAGGGGATCATGCACACCCTCGTGACGCGCGGCGTCCCGTACGTGCTGGCCGGATCGATCCGCGACGACGGCCCGTTGCCCGGCGTCTTCACCGACGCCACGGCGGCGCAGGACGCAATGCGCGAGCATGCCGTGCGCGCCACCGGGGCCGTCTTCATCGCCACGGCGCTGCACGCGATCGCGGTCGGCAACATGCTGCCGTCCTTCCACACGCAGAACCCGGAAGGGCGGCCCGAGCCGCTGATGACGATCTGCGTCGACCAGACCGAGTTCGTCGTGAACAAGTTGAAGGATCGCGGGACGCACCAGGCGTTCGGCGTCGTCACCAATGCCCAGGACTTCCTCACCGTGCTTCGCACCTACGTTGAACGATGCTTGCCAGTCTGACGCCACGCGGGCCGGGCGAAGGCCCGCACTGGGAGCGCCTCGCGCTTTGGTTGCAGGACCAGATTCCCACCGCCGACGTGGATGGGGTCTGGGTCTTCCGCGTGCTTCGCCGCGACCTGGCTGAGTACGGGACCGCCGTGATCTCTCGCATCGAGGGCGACCGACGCCGGATCTACACGGCGCGCTACACGGCCCTCATCAAGGGGAAGAAGCGGGGTGGATTCGACGCGGTGATGGAGGAAGTGGGCAGCGGCCCCGTCGAGGCGCTCCAGGAGTTGCTCGCGCTCGTCCCGGTGCGCGCCGATGACGAGGAGCCGCCGGTCCCGATCGAGGTGTCGCTCTGGTTCCCGCCGGTGGTGGTGCAGGAGGAGTTGCCGCTCGAGAGTCTGGCCGAGGAGTCCGTCGAAGCCGACGACGCCGAGCTCGCCGCGGCTGACACCGGTGATGGCGACGACTGACGCGGAGGCGGGTCGCGACCTCGGCGAGCGCTTTCGGCGCTGGCTTCGCGAGCGCCACCTGCCGGTGACCCGCCAGCGTGACCTGGTCGCGCTGGCGGTCTTCACGGGCGGGCGACATCTCTCCGTCGACGCGATCGAGCGACAACTCCGGGACCAGGGTCACAAGATCGGCCTCGCCACCATCTACCGCTCCCTGGAGGTGCTGGTGGAGAGCGGGTTGGTACGGCAGCTCGATTTCGGCGAGGGCTTCAAGCGCTGGGAGGCAAAGCGGCAGGGATCGCCCCACGGCCACCTGGTGTGCGCTCGCTGCAGCGTCGTCACCGAGTTCTCGACCGATCGATTCGAGCGCATCCTCCCGCTGGTGGCCGACGAACACGGCTTCCTGCTGCAGCGGCACCGGGTGGAAATTCACGGGCTCTGTCGCGCATGTCGTGATGCGGAAGTCGGCGTGCTGGCGCGCGCCGGTCGGTACGGCGGATGACCGAGGGCGCCTTCGGACCACTCGTCGCCTTCACGGGCGGCCTGCTCTCCTTCCTCTCGCCCTGTGTCTTGCCGCTGGTGCCGAGCTACCTCGGCTTCCTGACCGGCATGACGCTCGACGAGATGACCGATCGCCGGCACCATGCCGTCCTCCACGCGCTGCTCTTCATCAGCGGCTTCACCCTGATCTTCGTCCTGCTCGGCGCAGGCGCGACCGCACTCGGCGCCGCGATGGCGTACAACAAGCTGCGCCTCGCCCGGATCGGCGGGGTGCTGATCATCGCGTTCGGTCTGTACATGATCGGGGCCGTCAAGATCAGCACCTTCGACCGCGACCAGCGCGTGCATCTCGACCGGAAGCCGATCGGCTACCTCGGCTCGGTGCTGGTGGGGATGGCGTTCGCGGCGGGGTGGACGCCGTGCATCGGACCGATCCTCGGTGCGATCCTCGGGATGGCCGGGACCAGTGGCGACGTCACGCACGGCGTGTTGCTCTTGCTGGCGTACTCGGCGGGGCTCGCGGTGCCCTTTCTCGTGGCGGCGTTTGCGGTCGACTCGTTCCGCGCCTGGTTCACGCGCTTTCGTCCCTGGATGCCGTGGCTGCAGCGGGTGAGCGGACTGGTGATGGTGGTGGTCGGCGTGTTGCTGGTGACCGGTGAGTTTACCCGGCTCGCCGGGATGCTCAGCGCGATGACGCCGGCGTGGCTGACGCGGCGGCTGTGACGCTCAGGCGAGGCTCTCCTCGAGTTCCTGACGGCTCAACAACGCCACATAGCGTCCGCCCTTCTTCATCAGTGCCTCGTGCGTGCCGCGCTCGACAATCGTCGCATCATCGAGCACGATGATCTCATCGGCATCGCGCACGGCAGAGAAGCGGTGTGAGATGATCAGGCAAGTCCGTCCCACCATCGCACCGCGCAGTGCCGCGAGAATGTCCTCCTCGGTCTGTGCATCCACCGCACTCAGCGCATCGTCGAGCACCAGCACCGGCGGCTGACGGACCAGCGCGCGCGCAATCGCCGCACGCTGCCGCTGCCCTCCGGACAGATTGATGCCGCGCTCGCCCAGCATCGTGGCCCACCCCTGCGGCAGGTCGGGAAGCGCCTGGTCAAGCCGCGCGACACGCGCGGCCTCGTCGAGTCGGCCATCGTCGGGGGAGCCGAGCAGCACATTCTCGCGCAACGTGTCGGAGAACAGGAACGTCTCCTGCGGCACCATGCCGACCGCCGCGCGCAGCTCAGCCAGGGCCACGGTGCGGATGTCGACCCCGTCGAGCAGGATGCGCCCTTGATCGGGGTCGTAGGTGCGGACCACCAGTTCGGCAATCGTCGTCTTGCCACTCCCGGTGGCGCCGACGATCCCGAGTACCTCCTCGGCCTCGACGGCAAAGGAAACATCCCGGAGGACCCAGTCCCGTTCGGCACCGGGATAGCGAAACCACACCCCCTCAAAGACCAGGCGGCGCGGGCCCTCCGCGGCAGGAAGGGCCGCCGGGTGTGCGGGGTCGACGATGTCGGGCGTCTCCTCCAACAGTGCCTGGACACGGTCCGAGGCGGCATCCCCGCGCTGCAAGAGCGAGATGGCCCAGCCCAGAGCGATCATCGGCCAGACCAGCGTGGCGAGGTAGACACCGAACGCCACGAAGCCGCCGATCGTGAGGGCGCCCGTGAGCACCAGGCGGCCGCCGAAGATCATGGCGATCACGGCGCCGAGCCCGCCGAGAAAGGTCAGCAGGGGATGGAAGATTCCCTGACCGCGGGCGAGGGCGAGGTTGCTGGCGATGTAGCCGCGATCGAGCCCGTGGAAGAGGGCGGTCTCGGCCGATTCCTGTGCGTAGGCGCGGACGATGCGCACGCCGGCCAGATGCTCCTGCACGAACGAGGAGATGTCGCCGAACTGGTCCTGGACAGCGAGCGCACGACGATGGACCTCGCCACCGATGATGACCATCACGAGCGGCAGGCCGAGGGTCGGCAGCAGCGCCCAGAAGGTGAGTGACGGGGAGAGCGCCAGCATCATCGGCACGATCATGATGGTACGGACGGTGGTGTCGACCAGGTACATGATGGCGGGTCCGGCCACCATGCGGAGCGCGAGCAGGTCGTTAGTGGCCCGCGCCATCAGGTCGCCGACAGGAAGGCGCTGGTGAAACGGCGCCGAGAGACCCATCAGCCGGCGGAAGAGGTCGTTCCGCAGGTCGGTCTCGACCTCCCGCGAGGCGCCGTTGAGTCGGTGCCGCATGCCGAAGCGCAGGACGCCGCTGGCGAGCGCGAGGCCGGCGACCCAGAGCGCGGCGGTGGCGACGCCCCGGGCGGCCCCGGGACCGGCAGTCGCCAGGACATCGATTCCGCGCTGGACATAGCGCGGACCGAGCGTCGCGAAGAAATTGGATGCCAGCAGGGAAAGGAAGCCGACCCAGTAGGCGCCCGCATGGATGCGGAGATAGGGCAGGAGTCGGCGTAGCGCGCGCATCGGGGAAAGGTATCCCCGATCCGATCACGGATCACCCAGGAGTCCCGAATGACGAACCGCCGGATTGTCCTTGTCACTGCCCTCGCCCTGGTCCTCGCGGCCTGCGGCGAGAAGACCGCCGACGACGGGAGTACCCTCGGCACCGATTCGCTGGTGCCGATCGCCGACGCACCGGCCCTCGATACCAGCAAGCCCGCGCCGCCGCCAGAGACGGTCTTCGTGAAGACGCCACCGCGGGCGACCGCCACGCGTCCGGTCACGACCAGGCCAAACCCGGCGCCGTCCTCACCCACACCGGCTCCGTCGCCGGCCAATACGGCCGCACTGACGCTGGTGAGCGGCACGACCCTGTCGACAGTGACCCTCGACTCGATCCACTCGGAATACACCCGCGTCGGCGACCCGATTCGCGTGCGGGTCAGCAATGACGTCAGCAGTTCGACTGGCCGGGTGATCATCCCCGCCGGTTCAGTCATCACCCTGGCGGTCACCGCGATCGGTCAGGCGAACAATCGCGGGGAGAAGGGCACGCTCTCCCTCGCCGGGCGGAGCGTCGAGATCAACGGCACCAGCTACCCGATCACGGCGGCGGCGACCGATTACGAGTATGAGATGAAGGCCCGGGGTGTCGGGGCAACCGACGTGGCGCGCACCGGCGCCGGCGCAGCGGCCGGCGCCATCATCGGGCGCGTAATCGGCGGCAAGACCGGCACCATCGTCGGTGCCGTCGGTGGTGGTGCGGCTGGTGCGGCCGTGGCGGCCAAGTCGGCCAACCGCGACATCATTGTGCATGCCGGCAAGGCGATGACCATCACCTTGCGCGACGACTTCGCGAAGTAACGACCGCTAGTATCCCGAGGGGCCCCCGCCAAGGCGGGGGTCACTCACTCCCTGCCAGCCGCCCTTGATGCGGGCAATCGCCTGCACATCCCCCATCCCACCGCTGTTCTGGACCGAGTGGCCCATCGCCTTCAGCCAGGCGATCGCCGCCGGCGCGAAGCCGCCCGGCCCCTCCATCCGCATCTGGTCCGGCAGCCCCTGCTCGTGCATCCGCGGCGCGGCCACCGCATCCGGCAATGACATCCCGTGGTCAATCACGTTGCTGATCACATGGTACACCTGGGTGATGATCGTCGGACCGCCCGGCGTCCCCACCACCAATCGAAGCGCCCCGCTCGGGTCGACCACGATGCTCGGGGTCATCGCCGAGAGCATCCGCTTGCCCGGCTTGATCGCGTTGACTTCGCCCTGGACCAGGCCGTACATGTTCGCGGTCCCCGGCGCGGCCGCGAAATCGTCCATCTCGTCGTTCAACAGGAAGCCGGCACCCGCCACCGTGACGTGCGAGCCGTAGGAATTGTTGAGCGTCGTCGTCGTCGAGACGACATTGCCGTCGGCGTCGGCGACGGAATAGTGGGTGGTGCTGTTGCCGTCACGGATTCGCGCGTCGAAGGCCGGCGTCGGCGTGTGGACCGCGAGGCTGATGCGGCTCCGCAGCGTGGCCGCATGCTCCTTCGAGAGGAGCCTCGCCATCGGCACCGATTCGAAGTCCGTGTCGGCAAGCAGTGAATTCCGCTCGGTGAACGCCGCTCGCATCGCTTCCGATTCGCGATGCAACAGCGAGACGGATCCGAACGCCGGCATCTGGCCCCACCCTTCGAGGATGTTGAGCATCATCGCGAGGGTGGTCCCACCCGACGAGGCGGGCGGCATCGAATAGATCGTCCAGCCGCGGTAGTTGATGTTGATCGGCGTGCGCCACTTCGGCTGATACGCCACGAGGTCGGCGTGCGAGATGATCCCGCCGCCGCGCGCCATCTCCGCGACGATGGCATCGGCAACCCATCCCTTGTAGAAGCCGTCACGGCCGCGCGCGCTGATGGCGGCGAGTGTCTTCGCCAATTCGGGCTGCTTGAACCGCGTGCCCGGCATCGGCTCCTTGCCGTCGATGACGAACTGCGCCGCCGACGCCGGGTACTGCTTGAGTCGGGCCACGTGGCCGCGGAGCGAGCGCGATCGCGACGAATCGACGATGAAGCCATCGCGCGCCAGGGCAATCGCCGGCGCGAGCAACCGCTTGAGCGGCAGCTTGCCATACTTGCGGTGCGCCTCGAGCATCCCGGCCACCGACCCGGGGACACCCGACGCCAGATGTCCGTAGACGCTCTTGTCGGTGAGCTTGCCGGCGGCGTCGAGGTACATGTCGCGCGACGCCTTCCCGGGAGCCGTCTCCCGGTAGTCGAGCGAGGCGACCGTGCCATCCTTGAGCCGGATCATCATGAAGCCGCCACCGCCGATGTTGCCCGCCTCGGGGTGGGTCACCGCCAGCGCGAAGCCGACCGCCACCGCCGCATCGACCGCGTTGCCGCCGGCCCGCATGATGTCGCGACCGACGTCGCTCGCGATCGGGTTGCCCGACGCGACCATCGCCGAGGGGGCCTCGAGGACGCGGGACTTGCCGGTGTACCGGAAGCCGGCGGGCAGGGTCGTGGCCTGCTGCGCGGCGAGGGTGGCGAGCGGCAGCAGGAGGGCCAGCACGGCGGAACGCCAGGCACGGCGCGTCGATCGGATCACGGCATCCTCGGGGATCGGGCGGTTGGCGGAGTTGTAGCCCTTTCGGGCCAGTCGTAACTTAAGGCGCCGCACCTGCCCTCGCACCCATGCCGGTTGCCCCATGACCCCCCGCCTGCGCAGCACCGAGCGCCGCAACCCGCGCTCGCTCGACCTCGATCTGCTCGAAGCGTCGGCCCTGGTCGACCTCTTCGTGGCCGAAGATGCCCGCGTCCCGGTGGCGGTGGGGGCCGCCGGGGCCTCGATCGCGGCCGCCATCACGCTGATCGAGGCCGCGTTCCGGCGCGGGGGATGCCTCACCTACGTGGGCGCCGGGACGTCGGGTCGCCTGGGCGTCCTCGATGCATCAGAATGCCCGCCCACCTTCGGGACGCCGCCCGCCATGGTGCAGGGGATCATCGCCGGCGGCCCCGACGCGTTGGTGCGTTCGGTCGAGGGCGCGGAGGACGACCCAGCTGCCGGCGCGGCGGCAGTCGACGCGCGCGGCGTCGGTCCCAAGGACGTGGTGGTGGGGATCGCGGCCAGCGGGACCACACCATTCGTCCATGGGGCGCTGCAGCGCGCCGCGGCATGTGGCGCCCGCACGGTCTTCTTCAGTTGCGCCGAGCCGCCAGCCGCGATGGTCGCCCTGGTTGACGTGGTGATCCACGTCGAAGTCGGTCCGGAGCTCGTGACCGGCTCGACCCGTCTCAAGGCGGGCACCGCCACCAAGCTGGTGCTCAACATGCTCACCACCGGCGCGATGGTGCGGATCGGCAAGACCTGGGGCAACCTGATGGTCGACGTGCAGGTCACCAACGCCAAGCTGGAAGACCGCGGTGAGCGGATCGTCATGGAGGCGACCGGCACGCCACGCGCCGCAGCGCGGACCGCGATTCTCGCCGCAGGCGGTCGCGTCCGGACCGCGATCGTGATGCTGCATGAGGGGATCGACGCGGCGGCCGCAGAGGCGCGCCTCGTGGCCGTCGATCGTCGGCTCCGCGCCATCGTCGGCGACCCGCCGCCGATCACGGAATCGGCATGACGCAGGCGCCGGAGCTGCTGGTCGGGTTGATGTCGGGGACGTCGCTCGACGGCGTCGACGCGGCGTTGGTGAAGATCGCGGGACCGACGCGCGTGGAGCTGCTCGGCTTCGTCCACCGCGGCTACTCGGCGGGCGAACGGGTGCAGATTGAAGCGGTGCTGGCTGGCACCTCGATCGCGGCCACGGCGCACCTGCACGTCGCCCTCGCCGAGTGGGCTGCAGAGGCGATCGACACCCTGCTCGCCTCGACGCACACCCGCGCCGACGCGCTGGCCGCGATCACCTTTCCTGGCCAGACGCTCTGGCATGAGCCGCCCCGCGTCACCTTGCAGCTGGGCGAGCCGGCGGTCCTCGCCGAGCGCTTCGGCGTGCGCATCGTCTCCAACCTCCGGGCGCGCGATGTCGCCGCCGGCGGTCAGGGGGCACCGCTCGTTCCCATCGTCGACGCGATGCTCTTCGGCGCGGTCGATCACGCGCGCGTCCTGTTGAACCTTGGCGGGATGGCGAATGTCACCTGGGTCCCCCCGCGAGGGAGCCTCGAGGGCGTCGTCGGGGCGGACACCGGACCGGGGATGGCCATCATCGACGAGTTGGCGCGGATGGCCGTCCCGGGGCTGCCATTCGATACCGATGGCGCCGTCGCGCGCGCCGGCATCGTGCAGGAGGAATTACTGACGGAGTTGCTCGCCGACGCCTTCTTCAGCGCGCCACCACCACGCAGCACCGGGCGCGAGCGCTTCGGGCGCGACTACGCGGCGGGGATCGCGGCGCGCTGCCCCGGCGCCGACGGCGTGCGGACGGCGGTGGCGCTGACGGTCGAAGGGATCGTCCGATTCGCCGCGGACTTCCTGCCACCGTTCACCGAGCTGGTGGTGGCGGGCGGAGGCAGTCGGCATCCGGTCGTGATGGAGGAGTTGGCTCGTCGACTCAATGCGCGTGGCGTCACGGTCACGACGTTCGACGAACATTACTTCGCCGCCGAGGCGAAGGAAGCGGTGGCGTTCGCAGTGTTGGGATGGCTCACGCTGCATGGGCAGCCGGGGAACTTGCCGGCCGTCACCGGCGCGGCGGGGCCGCGCGTGCTCGGGTGTATCACCCCGCCATGAGGCGGCGTGTCAGCTGAGGAGGAGCGCCACCGCCAACACGGCCATCGCGAGGGCGATCGCCACGAGCGTGAGCCCGGTCGGCGAACCGCGACGCGCGATCGGCGGCGGCGCCATGGCCGGACGCGGCGGGGCGGGGAAGGCGGCGGTCGGTTGCAGCGACGGCCGTTCATCGGTGGTGAGGAACTCATGGTAGCCCGGCTCGATGTCACTGGCCGACGGCAGCCCGTCGCCATCGAAACGAACCGCCACCACCGTGATGTTGTCGGGCCCGCCGCGCTCGTTGGCCATGGCGACCAACCGCGAGCAGAGTTGCTCGATGTTCGGCTCCTGCTGCACGGCTTCGGCGATCTCGTCGCGACGCACCACGGTCGAGAGGCCGTCGCTGCAGATGATCAGGACGTCGCCCTGCTGCAGCGATTGCCACGAGAGGTCGACGCGCACGTCGGCGTCGGGCCCGAGCGCCTGCAGGATGATGTTGCGCCGCTCGCTCGCCTCGGCTTCCTCTTCGGTCAGCTCGCCGACCTCGACGAGCCGCTGGGTGAGCGACTGGTCCCGGGTCAGTTGCCGGGCGATGTCGCCTCGGACGAGGTAGCCGCGCGAGTCACCGATCTGGGCGATATAGAGCCGTTCCCCATGTACCCCGGCCACGGTGGCCGTCGTCCCCATCCCGCGGACCTCGTGATGCTCACCGGCGTAGGCGTGGAGAATCTCGTTCGCGCGCTCGACGGCCTGGACCAGGTGGTGCGCGAACCGGTCCTCGGAATGGTCGGTATCCTCGCGCCAGGCATTCGCCATGTGCTCGTGAATCGCCACCGCCGCCATCTCGCTGGCGATCTCGCCGGCCGCTGCACCGCCCATCCCGTCGGCGACGAGATAGAGCGCACCGCGCTCGCCGACGGTGTGCGCGGCAAGACGCGACTCACGGATGGGGTCGCCGCTCGCCAGATCCGCCACGAGGAAGGTGTCCTCGTTGTGGTCCCGCGTACGGCCCCGATCCGTGACAGCGTACAAGGAAGCGCGAACGTGCGACGTAGGCATGGCTCCTGTTCAGACGACAGCGTGATCCGGCTGGTGGAAGATAGGGCGCTCCCCCAAAGCGCGTCAACGCGAAACTCTGCTAAGTGACGGTCCGAATGTGTTTTACGATGAACCCCCGAAGCCTCCTCGCCGTCGGACTCGTCCTGGCAGTTCGCCTGGACGCCCAACGCCCCCTGCCGCCGATTCCTGCGGTCCACCGGGAGTTGCGCCTCGATGTCACGTATCCCAAAGCAGGAAGCGTGCTCGACATCGCCGACTCGACGTTCCTCATGGGAAACGTCGGCGACGGCAGCGCCAACCTGACCGTGAACGGGCTGGCCGTCCCGGTCGCCCCCAACGGGGCGTGGCTGGCCTGGATCGCAATCCCGCGGGATTCCGCCACCGTGGTCCGCCTTGAAGCGCGCCTCGGCAGCCGGGTGGTGCGCAGCGAATTGCCACTGCGCCGGGCCGGGTGGGTATCTCGCGTGGGCGCCTGGGTGGTCCCGGGGTCGATGCAGCCACGGTCCCAGGTGTGGCTCCCTGCCGACGAGGCGCTCACGCTCCGGGTGCGCGCAGCACCCGGGGCCTCCGTGCGATTGATCCTGCCCGACGGCGGCAGCGTCCCGTTCGCCGCTGCCGCGGTCGCTGATCCACCTCCATCGAGCGTCCTCGCCTTTGAGCGGGACGACCGACGGCTCGACCGCAGCACCATCGCGACCACCTACCTCGCGCGACTCGACGGGGCGACTGCTGCCGGCGTCGAGGACTGGCTCCGCCCCGCCATCGCGACGAGCGGGCCGGTGCTGCAGCTCGAAGTGATCGTCGCCGCGGACACCACGCGACTTCCGTGGCCACTCACCGTGCGCCGTCAGGGGGTGCGTCCGACGGTCGTCCGGCTCGAGGAGCCGACGAAGCTCGGGGCGGAGCGCGATGGCATCGTCATCGGTCGCAACCTGCCCGGCGGCGCCTACCATTGGTTCTTCCCCGTGGGCACGGTGGCGACAGCCGAGGCGCGCCAGGACGACCTGATTCGCTTGCGGCTCGCCTCGGGCGCGACGGCCTGGGTCCCGCTCGCCGAGGTGATGCCGCAACGGGCGATGGCCCTTCCCGGCCTTGCCGTCATGGGGTCACTCACCCTCGTCGCGACCCAGAGCGGCGCACGACTTCGGATCCCGTTGAGCGTCCCGGTGGCGCACCAGGTGCGAGCGACGCCGGCCGGGTTGACGATCACGCTCTTCGGCGTGGCGGGAGACGCGGACTGGACCAGGTACCCGGTGACCGGGCGGTTTGTGCGCTGGCTCGGCTGGCACCAGATCGCCACCGATCGCGTCGAGCTCGAACTGTCGTTTGCGCAGCCGCTCTGGGGCTGGCGCGTGCGCGTGGATCGTGGCGACCTGGTCTTCGAGTTCCGCCAGCCTCCGGTCGTGGATCGCCTGAATCCGTTCAAGGGGCGACGCATCGTGCTCGACCCGGGGCATCCACCGCTCGGGGCCTGTGGCCCAACCGGGCTCTGTGAGCCCGAGGCCACGCTGGCCGTGGCGCGGATCGCGGCCGATCGGCTTCGCGCGCTCGGCGCCGACGTGACCCTCACCCGACGCGACGCGCGGCCGGTCGAGTTGTGGCAGCGCGTCGCCATCGCCGACTCCCTCAACGCCGAGGTATTGGTCTCGATCCACCTCAACGCACTGCCGGACGGCATCAACCCCTTCACGAACAACGGCAGCAGCACGTTCTTCCAGCATCCCCAGTCCATCGCGCTGGCGCAGGCGATCCAGGATGAGCTTGTTCGCCGCCTCGGACTGCGCAACCTCGGCGTGGCGCGCGGCGACCTCGCCCTGGTCCGGCCGACCTGGTATCCCGCTGTTCTCGCGGAGGGGTTGTTCTTGATGATCCCGGCGCAGGAATCGGCGATGCGGTCCGCGGAGGGGCAGCAACGCTACGCCGATGCCATCGTCGGCGGGCTCCGCACCTTCCTGGGCAGCGCCACCGTGTCCACGATTCCCCCGGCCCGGCGTCCCCAAGCGGTAGCCTCCCCCGACCGTCCCGAGTGACCATGCTCCGCCCCTCCCGCTGCGCGACCTCCCTGGCATTGCTGGTCCTGCTGTGCGCAGGACGGGCGGTCGCCCAGTCACCGGCCGACCGCAGCTTGCTCGCCGCGTTGCGTGACTCGCTCGACCGGGTATCCGATTCGACCTCGCTCCTCGCACTCGAGAAGCGCCTGATCGGCGAGGCGCGCCGCGACCGTGACAGCGCCATGGTGCACCTGCGCCTCGGCTTCATTGCCGTTCGGCTCGGCGAAGTAGGCGGGAAGAAGCACTACGATGACGCCGCGTCGGAATTTCAATGGGCCACCACACTGAAACCGACGTGGCCGTACGGCTGGTTCGGCCTCGGCCTCGCGGAACTCGGTGTCGGTGATTCCGAGGTGGCGCCCGTGGCGGGGCTCCAGACCATGCTCGGCAAGGACGCCCTCACCCGGTCGGCGAACGCTTTCGCCAAGAGCGCTGAGGTCGACCCCTCCTTCGTGATCGGACTGGTCGAGTTGAGCAACACCGCGCTGCGGCAGATCGTGAACGCGCGGATGGACGTCGCGCTGGCCGCGTTGCGTCGGGCGTCGCGGACACCAGCCGGGCAGCACCCCGACGTGTTGCTGGCGCGCGCGCGGGTGGAGCGGCAGGTGGGCAGTGCCGATTCCGCCCTCGCGGCGGCGAATGCACTGCTGGTCCTCGACCGCATCAATCCCGAGGGGTTGCTCGAGCAGGCGCGTGCGCGCCTGGTGCTCGGGCGGCTCGACGGTGGCGAGCCGTGGTATCGCGGCCTCGGGCTCGCAGAGGGTCCGGTGCTGGCGATGTATCGCCGTGATCTGGCGCTGATTATGCCGGTCACCACACTGGCCGCCTTTGATGCCGCAGCGCCGGCGGCGCGGGTGACGCTCACGCGGCAGTACTTCGAGCGGCGTGACCGCGACGAACTGCAGCCCCTCGGGGGGCGTCTCCGCGAACACTACGCCCGGCTCGATCACGCCCAGCGCAACTTCCGCTTGGTGTCGCGCAATCGGCAGTACGACATTCAGGAGCGCTACCGGTCCACGCAGGACGACTTCGACGACCGCGGCGTGATCTACGTGCGCCACGGCGCCCCCGACCAGCGCGTGCAGTACAACGTGCCCGGCGTGGAACCCAACGAGTCGTGGCGATATCGCCGGCGCACCGGCGACCTCGTCTTTCATTTCGTCGCGCGACAGGACGTGCAGGACTTCCGCCTCGTCGAGAGCGTCCTCGACATCCTCGGCTTCGCCGGGGCGATGCAATCACGGGATTCGGGGCAAATGTCATCGATCGGTCAGGCGGAAGCCCTGGTCCGTTCCCGCGAGCCGTTGGGCCCCCTTTATTCCCGGATGCTCGCTGTGGGTCGGGGAGGAGGCACCATGCTGCAGGCCGAGGAGCGCGTGATTGGGCGCAAGAGCATCGTGACTGGAACACGGACCGACAGTTGGCCGCTGCGCTTTCGACGCGAGCTCGACGCCACGATTTTCGTCGCCGCGGCCGGCGCTGACAGTGCCGGGCCGCAGCTGCAGTTGGCCTTTGCACTCCCGGCCGGCGGGCTCACCCTTGATTCGGTGGCCGGGGGTCGGGTGGCGGAAGTTCGCTTGCGTGCGACGGTCCTTGATCTGGAAGGCAACCTGCTTGCCACGGTGGACACCACCCGTCGCTTCCTGCTGAAGGGCGCCCTGCCGCCGGGCGAACAGTTGTTGGCGCGCCAGGCGATCCGGGTCCCGGCGGGCCGCGTCACCGTGCGTGCCTCGCTCGAGCAGGGCCCAGCCGGCATTGTGAGCCGACGCGACACCGTCGTCGTCACCTCGCCGACGGCGCCCGCCCTCGGCCTCTCCGACCTGATCGTGGGGACTCGCGGCGTTCGCCTCTTCTGGCTTCCGAGCGCTGGCGACACGACGTGGATCAATCCACTGGCTCGTTTTCGCAAGAGCGACCCGGTGCAGCTCAGCTTCGAACTGAGTGGGCTGGCAGCAGGTGCCGCGTATCGGATGGAAGTCCGGATCGTGCGTCCTCGCGGCTCGGCGCTTTCGCGGCTCTTTGGTGGCGGGGCGGCGCTCCGCGTTGCATCCGAGGGGGTCCACCCGGGTGGGCTGGTGGTGGTGCATCGTGAGCTGGCCCTCGACGAAGTGGGGCCGGGGACGTATCTCGTGGAAGTGACGGTTTCCACCCCCGCGGGGGAGAAGGTGACTCGCCAGCAGGAAATCACGGTCGTCAAATGAATCGTCGGCAACTGCTCCGGTCGCTCCCTTTCATTGCCCTCCTCGCCGCGGCGCCGCTGCCCGCGCAGGGCGGCGGGGCGCCGCCGTTGCAGGACTTCCGGCGCACCGTCGCGGGAGTCGGCAACGTCGACTCGCTCCGCCAACTGGAACAGCTCGCGATCGCCGTGGTGCGAACCCGGCGTGACGATCCCTCGCTTCATCTGCAGCTCGGCTTCATCGCGCTCCGCCTCGGCGAGGTGACCGGCGGGATGCGTCACTATGAGGATGCCTACGACGAATTCGGGACCACCGTCACCCTCAAGCCGGGATGGTGGGTCGCGTGGTACGGCCAGGCGCTGGCGCAACTGGGCGCGCAGGCGGCGGACCTCGGCATCTTCACCGCGTTGCGGAAGCTCGCCGGCGCTGATCCCGAGCTCGAGGCGGCGACGAAACTCGCGACATCTGCCGCGATCGACTCGCTACGGGCCGAGGGGTTGGTGGAATTCGCCCGCGAGGCGATGGCGAAGCGCGATCAGCGACTGCTCGGCGTCGCGCGCGAGGCGTTGCAGCAGGTTGCCGGTGGCCCGGCCGGCGCCTTGCGCGACGTGCGACTGTTGCGGGCCGTCGTGGAACGACACTTTGGCCGCCACGACGTGGCGCTGCTCGTGCTCGAGCCGCTGGCGCGCCAGGAGCCGAACGACGCCGAGGTGCAGCTCGAATTGGCGCAGACCCGGTTCACGGCCGGCCAGCTTTCGGGACTCGCCCCATGGTACGTCGCGCTTGCCGAGGCCGACAGCAGTTTGCTGGCCCGGCTGTACGATGACCTCGTCCTGGTGATGCCTGATTCCACGCTGGGCGCCCTGATGGGAGCGACTGGTGCCGGGCGGGTGGCGATTGCGCGCCGCTTCTGGGACGTGCAGGAAGTGAGCGGCCTTCCCGTCACTGCGGAACGGTTGCGCGACCATTACCTGCGCCTCGACATCGCCCGCTCCAACTATCGCCGGGTCGATCCCTCGCCGCCGCCGATCGCGCTGCGCGGGATGCGCGACGGCAGCCGCGAATTCGACGCGCGCGGTGTCGTGGTGGTGTTGCATGGCGCGCCGATCGCGCGATCCTACCTCAATCTCCCCGGCATGCTCGACAATGAGTCCTGGTCCTACCCCGGCCGACTCGCCGGCGACACGTTGCTCTTCCACTTCATCGTGCCCAAGGGACGGAAGGACGCGGTCCTGGTGGAGAGTGTGGTCGATCTCTTCGCGCTCAGCGGGCAGGCGCGCTTCATGGCCACGCCGAAGGACACCGCCGCCAATGGACGGCCGGTGATCGAGAGCTACGGCGCCTCGCTCACCGCGCAGACGATGCAGGAACTCTTCGTCTCGCGCGAGGCGATCGCGCCGATCTACACCAGGATGTTCAACGAAGGGCGCGACGGCGCCGCCACGCTCCAGTCCGTCGAACGCGCCATCGGGACTCGCAGCATCGCCGCGGGGACGTCCTGGACACTGGACTTCGAGCTGCCGCTCGAGGCGGCCGTGGATGTCGTGGCCGTGGGCGAGGCGCCGACGGGGCGGATGCTGCAACTCGCGTTCGCCATCCCGGGGCGCTCGCTTACCCCGCAGGTGACGGTGCAGGGGGCGTTCTACCGCGTGCGCCTGCGGGGCGCCGTCCGTGATCATCGCGGGGACGTGATCGCCACCGTGGACACCGTCCGCACCTTCCGGACGCGAGGCGTGCTCTCGCCCGGCGAGTACCTGCTCGGGCGCACGCCGGTGGCGGTGCCGCCGGGCGACTACACCGTGCAGCTGGCCGTCGAGACCGAGCACCGCGGGATCGTGACCCCGCCCTACGCGGTGCGCGTCGTCCCCGCCGACGGCAAGGCGCTGGCGCTGTCCGACCTCGTCCTCGGCTCGCGCAGCGTGCCGCTGGCCGTGCCGACGATCACCGGTGACACCGCCTGGGTCAATCCGATGCGCCGCTTCTCGCGCGCCTCGCCGATGCAACTCTACTTCGAACTCGCGGGCCTCAAGGCCGGGACGCCGTATCAGGTGAAGCTCGCCGTGATCCGCGGGGCCACCTCCGGCCTCCTCGGCACGCGGGAAAAGGCTGCCCTCAGCCTCGGCTTCAGCGGTGAGACGCGCGGGGGTGTGGCCGCGATCGACCGCGAATTCAACGTGAGCCGTCTCGAACCCGGTGAGTACCGATTGGAAGTGACCGTGACCGCACCGGGCCACGCGCCAGTGAGTCGGCATCGGGAGTTCGCCGTCGTCAAATGAGGGGCCGCTCGCTCGCGCTCGGAGCGACTCTGCTCGTCGCGCTGCTCGCGGCGCCATCGGCGCGCGCCCAATCGCCGCTGCAACGCGAGGCCCTCACGCGCCTGCGTGACTCCCTCTCGTTCGCGCGTGACACCATCGCGCTGCGAGCGCTCGAGGCGCGCGAAATCGCGGTGGCACGGACGCATCGCGATGACCCGATCGTCCACCTCCGACTCGGCCTGATCGCGCTGCGCCTGGCCGATCAACTCGGTGGTCGGCACTGGGATGACGCCTACAGCGAGTTCGAGTGGGCGGCCGAGTTGGCGCCCAGCTGGCCCTGGCCCTGGTTCGGCATCGGCCTCACGGCGTCTTCGGCTCCGGATCGTGCAGAGGGCTTCGCCGGCGGGCTCTACGCCATGATCGGCGCCGACCGCCATCGCATCGCTGGCACCGCCTTCGCAAAGGCCGTCGCGCTCGATCCGAGCTTCACCGATGGGATGGTGGAGTTCGCCATCACGGCGCGGGATGCACGAATCGATGCACCGCTGGCTGGCGCCCTGGCCGCGCTCCGCGTCGGAATGGTCTCCCCCGTGAGCTGGACCGGTGAGCTGTTGCTGGAGCGCGGGCGGATCGAGCGCCTTGCCGGGTCGCCCGATTCGGCGGTGCTCGCGTTCCGTCGGGCGCTGCAGGTTGGCTTCCGGCCGAGCATGGCATGGCTGGAACTGGCGCGGACACTGCCCCTGCTTCCTGGTGACAACACTGCGCGTCCGCGCGGCGCGGAACGCGAATCGTCGGCGGCCTACTTCGCGGGCGCCGGCGGTGACGACGCCGAAGTCGTGTCGATGTATCGTCGCGACCTTGAGCCGATCGTCGATGACACGGTGTTGACCGCCTTCGACACGCTGCCCGGTCCGGCCCGCGTGGAATGGTTGCGTGCCTTCTGGCGCGATCGCGACGGCCTTGACCTCCGTCCGGACGGGGCGCGCCTCGGCGAGCACTACCGGCGCTGGCAGCTGGCCCTGCAACAGTTCCGGCTGCCGCCGTTCCGGCGTCGCTATCGCTACGGCGTCGAGATCTTCCGCAGCAGCGACGGCGAGCTCGATGATCGTGGCATCGTCTACCTGCGGCAGGGGGAACCGGCTCGGCGCATTGTCTGGGCCCCCGACCGGCGGCGGAACACGACCGACGCGCTCGAGCGGACCTACGGCAGCGAAACCTGGCTGTACCGCCGCCCCGACGGCGATCTCGTCCTCCATTTCCTCGCGCGCGAGGATCAGGCCGACTTTCGCGCGGTGCCGAGCATCTTCGATCTCGACGTGGCGCAGACCGAGCTCGAGGTGCGCTCGCGTGAGGTGCCCGGGCTGACGCGGCTGCTCTTTGCCGGGGAGTACACGCGCGACATGCTCCGCCAAGAGGAGCAACTCCGATCGCGGCGCAGCCTCGCGATCGCGACCCAGTCGGATTCGTGGGAGCGGCAGTACGACGTCGCCCTGCCGGGGCGGGTGCAGTGGTATGCCATTGGGTCGCGCGAGGGGCGACCCTTGGTGCACATGGTGTACGCCGTGGACGCTGCCGCGCTCCGGGCCCAGCCGGGCACCGGACTGGTGCCGGTCACGCTGCGCGGGGGCTTCTTCACCCGGACGGGGCAGGTGGTGGCGTCGCTGGACACCGTGCAGCTGGTGCGCCGGCCGGGGCCTGGTGTGCTGCAGGTGGCGCTCCGTGCCGAGGTGGTGGTCCCGCCAGGCGACCACAAGGTGCGGGTCGGGGTCCAGCTCTCGCCACGCACGGGGTCCATCTTCCCCGGCGATTCGCTGCGGGTCCCGTCGGTCCGGGGGGACACCCTCGAGCTCTCGGCGCTGTTGATCGGACAAGCCGCCCACGGTCTCTCCTGGGCGGTGACGGAGGCCGACACTGCGTGGCTCGATCCGGTGCCGGTCTATGCCCCGGATGACACGGTGACGGTGTACGCCGAGGCCTATGGGGCTCGCCCCGACGTCGAGTATCAGGTGCGGGTGACGGTCACCCGGCAGCGTGGCGGGCTCGCCAAGTTGCTTGGCGGCGGGCGTGATGCGATCGCCCTGAGCGAACGGACCCGGCTCGATGGGGAGCGCGGCAAGCTGCGGCGGGGTCTGGCGCTCGGCGGGCTGGACCCGGGCAACTACATTCTCGAGCTCGTGGTCGAGGGGGCCGGGACCAAAACCAGCCGGCGCCGAGGGCTGACCATCCGGGAATGAGGGGTGGCCCCAGCCGCCGATCGAGACGCCAGAATGTGGAAAAACATCCATAGTGGTTGATTTGTGATGTGAATTCTTCCGAGCCAGATTCCGCCTCGCCTTTTTGGTGCATTGCCCCCCCGTCGTCCGACCCGTAGTTTGCTCTCCCTTGGCACGCGTGCCGAGCCGGTTCCGACGGGAATCCGGTCTCGGTCGTGCCCCCGGGTTTCGGCGTCCCAGTCGCCGGCTGACTGGTACACCGTGCATGACATCGCCGATCACCATCTGCCACATTTTGTGAGGTCCCATGGATTCGTCTCCTGACCGGAGCGCAGTTGAACTGTCGCCCAACGCGATCACCGTCCTCGAGAAGCGCTACCTGCTGAAGGACGAGACGGGGACCCCGGTCGAGCAGTCTGAGGATCTCTTCTGGCGGGTGGCCACGACGATCGCGTCGCCCGATGCCAAGTACGGGGCCTCGGCCGGGGCGGTGGATGCGCTTGCCGAGGCCTTCTACGAGGTCATGGCGAAGCGGCTCTTCATGCCGAACTCGCCCACGCTCATGAACGCGGGCCGTCCGCTGGGGCAGCTCTCGGCGTGCTTCGTCCTGCCGGTCGACGACACCCTCTCCAACGGCGAGAGCGGGATCTACGACACCCTCCGGGCGATGGCCCTGGTCCACCAGTCGGGCGGTGGCACCGGCTTCTCCTTTTCGCGCATCCGGCCACGGAATGACATCGTCCGCTCGACGATGGGCGTCGCGTCCGGCCCGATCTCGTTCATGTCGCTCTACGATGCCTCCACCGACGTCGTGAAGCAGGGCGGGACCCGTCGTGGCGCGAACATGGGGATCCTTCGCGTCGACCATCCGGACGTCCTCGACTTCATCGCGTGCAAGACCGACATCACCAAGATCACCAACTTCAACATCTCGGTCGGCATCACCGATGCCTTCATGGCCGCGCTGGAGAAGGGCGAGTCCTACAACCTGATCGACCCGCGCACCAAGCACGTGGTCGGCGAGTTGCAGGCCTCGGAGGTCTGGTCGCGGATCGTCCACGGCGCCTGGAAGACTGGCGAGCCGGGGGTCTTCTTCATCGACCGGGCCAACCACTACAACCCGGTGCCGCACCTCGGGTCCTACGAGGCCACCAACCCCTGCGGCGAGCAGCCGTTGCTCCCGTACGACGTCTGCAACCTCGGCTCGATCAACCTGGCCGAGTTCGTCGCCGACGGCGCGATCGACTGGGATGGGCTCCGCCGGGTGGTGCACCTGACCACGCACTTCCTCGAAAACGTGATCGACGCCAACGCCTATCCGCTCCCGGAAATCACCGACCTCGCCAACCGCATCCGGCGCATCGGACTCGGCGTGATGGGGCTGGCCGATCTGTTCATTCGCATGGGGATTCCGTACGACTCGATCGAAGCGGTGGAGATGGGCCGCAAGCTGCAGGCCTTCGTCGACGACGAGGCGAAGGTGGAGTCGGAGCGCCTGGCTGGCATCCGCGGTGTCTTCCCCGAATGGGAGAAGAGCATCTGGGGACCGGACAAGAGCTGCGCCCGCGATGCCCGCGGCAAGCGCATCCGCCCGATGAAGAAGCTGCGCAATTGCAACGTGACCACCGTCGCGCCAACGGGCACCATTTCGATCATCGCCGGCTGCTCCTCGGGCATCGAGCCGCTCTTCGCAGTGGCCTTCATGCGCAACCAGGCCGGCGTGCTGATGCCGGACGTGAACGAGGACTTCCTCGCCGTGGCGAAGCGCGAGGGGTGGCACAGCGAAGAGTTGATGCGCCGCATCGCGGCCGAGGGGCACATCAACTTCCCCGAGGTGCCGGTGAAGTGGCAGCGCGTCTTCGTGACCGCGAACCACATCGCCCCCGAGTGGCACATCCAGATGCAGGCGGCGTTCCAGGAACACAATGACTCCGCCATTTCCAAGACCTGCAACTTCGCGCACGACGCGTCGGAGGAGTATGTCGAGGAGATCTACCGGATGGCCTACAAGCTCGGCTGCAAGGGCGTGACGGTCTACCGCGATGGCTCGCGCGACATGCAGGTGCTCTCGACCGGCATGACCGCCAAGAAGGTGGCGGAGCAGGCCACCTTCGAAGGGAGGGCCTCGGCACGCGCCGACCTCGACATGTCGGGCAACGAGGACGGGATGACCACCCGCGAGGCTGCGGCGGAGCGGGCTGGCGCCATGGCCGAGGCCGATGCCGAAATCGCGCGCCTGCGGCAGGTCGTGCACGAGCTCGAGAGTGAGAACCTGCAGCGCCGCCAGAAGCGCTCACGCCCGGAACTGCTCAAGGGTGCCGTGCGCCGGCTGCAGACGCCGCTGGGCGATCTCTATGTCACCATCACCGAGGACGAGAAGGGTCAGCCCTTCGAGGTCTTCATGTCGCTCGGCAAGGCCGGCGGCGCGCTGATGGCCGACGTCGAGGCGATCGGTCGGCTGGTCTCGCTCGCCTTGCGGTCCGGCATCCCGATCAAGGAGGTGTACCGCCAGCTCCGCGGCATCTCCTCCGACCGCGCCATTGGCGTCGGCCCGAACAAGGTCCTCTCCGTGCCGGACGCCGTCGGCATCGCGCTCGAGCGGTACATGTCGGACAAGCAGGGGGTCCAGGTGGACCTGCTGACCACTACGGCCGAGACCGCCGTGCCGAGCCAGCCGATCGCCATCGTCCAGGACGGCCAGCAGATGATGCTCGGTGGCGGCATGCCCGAGACGCTCACCGGCGCCTGCCCCGACTGCGGGTCGCAGCTGGAGTTCGCCGAGGGGTGCATGAAGTGCCACGTCTGCGGGTTCTCGGAGTGTGGCTGAGATAGCGTAGGGGCGCAGCCTGCTGGGACGGGCGCAGCATGCTGCGCCCGTACACGGCAGCTCCGAAGGGGGACCACGTCTCGCGGCGCGGCCCCCCTTCGTGCGTTCGGCATCTTGACACTTTCTTGACCTCCCGCCCCCCACTTCATACGACGGCCTGACCGATCGGTCGGTAACATCCCATCGTCCTTCTTCCGGATGGTGTGATGCCCGATCTCGTGATGTGCCTGACCGCACTGCTGCTGATCGCCCTGGGGTTGGGCGCGATCGGCCTTGCCCGGCGGCTCGGATGACCGCCGCCCTCGTCGTGGGCGCTGTCGCCGCCGCCGCCCTGGCGGCGTACCTGGTGGTCGCCCTCCTCAAGCCGGAGTGGTTCCAATGACCGCGAATGGGTGGTTCCAGGTCGGCCTCTTTGCCGCCCTGGTCATCGGCGGTGGTGCCCTGATCGGCGGGCACCTCGCCAAGGTGCTCGACGGATCGCGCACCGTGCTCTCCCGATGGCTGGACCCGCTCGAGCGCTTTCTGCTGCGCCTCGCTGGCACCAAGCGCGAAGACGAAATGACCTGGCGGCGCTACGCCACGGCGCTGGTGCTCTTCTCGGCGCTCGGCTTCGCCGTGGTCTACCTGCTGCAGCGGCTCCAGGGGGGGCTGCCGTTGAATCCTGGCGGCCAGGGCGCGGTCGATCCCGACCTCGCCTTCAATACCGCGTGGTCGTTCGTGAGCAACACCAACTGGCAAGCCTACGGTGGTGAGGTCACCCTCTCACACCTGACCCAGATGCTCGGGCTCACGGTCCAGAACTTCGTTTCGGCCGCAGCGGGCATCGCGGTGCTCGCGGCGTTGACCCGGGGCTTTGTCCGTCGCGAGTCGGCCACGATCGGCAACTTCTGGGTCGACCTGACTCGGGTGACGCTCCACCTGCTCCTGCCGCTCGCCACCGTGGTCGCGCTTCTGCTTGCGTCGCAGGGCGTCGTCCAGACGCTCTCGGGTCGGGTGACAGTCACCCCGCTCGACAACGCATCGGCGGCGACCCAGGTGATTCCAGTCGGCCCTGCGGCGTCACAGGTCGCCATCAAGCAGCTCGGGACCAATGGCGGTGGCTTCTTCAACGTCAACTCGGCGCATCCGCTCGAGAATCCGACGCCCTTCAGCAACCTGATCCAGCTCGTCTCGATTCTGCTCATTCCTGCCGCGTGCGTCTTCGCGTTCGGCAAGCTGCTCGGCGATCGACGCCAAGGCTGGGCCCTCCTCGCCGCGATGTCGATCCTCCTGGCGGGTGCGTTCGCCGTCACCTGGCCCGCGGAGCAGGCCGGGACGCCGCTGCTGGCGTCCGTCGGCGCGGAGCTCGGCGGTTCGGCGGAGACCCCCGGCGGCAACATGGAAGGGAAGGAGGTCCGCTTCGGGATCACCAACTCCGCCCTCTGGGCGGTCGCGACGACGGCGGCCTCCAACGGTTCGGTGAACTCCATGCATGACTCGTTCACGCCGATGGGCGGTATGGCGCCGATGGTCCTGATGCAGCTGGGCGAAGTGGTGTTCGGCGGAACGGGCTCCGGTCTCTACGGCATGCTCCTCTTCGCCCTCGTGGCGGTCTTCGTCTCCGGCTTGATGGTGGGGCGGACGCCGGAGTATCTCGGCAAGAAAATCGAAGCGTTCGAAATGAAGATGGCGATGGTCGGCATCCTGGTGCCTTGCCTGATGGTGCTGGTCGGCACCGCGTTGGCCGTGGCCACCGCGCCCGGCCGTGCCGGAATATTCAATCCTGGAGCGCACGGCTTCAGTGAAGTGCTCTACGCACTCTCCTCGGCGGCGAACAACAACGGCTCGGCCTTCGGTGGTCTTGGCGCCGATTCGCCGTTCTACAACACGATGCTCGGCATCGCGATGTTCGCGGGCCGCTTCTTCATCGCGATCCCGGTCCTGGCACTGGCCGGGGCGCTGGCCGCCAAGAAGTCGGTACCGCCCTCGTCCGGCACGTTGCCGACGCACACCCCGCTCTTCGTGGGCTTGCTGGTCGGCACGGTGGTATTGGTCGGCGCGCTGACCTTTGTTCCCGCCTTGGCCCTTGGGCCGATTGTTGAACAGCTGCAGCTGGTTGCAGCAGGAGTGGCACGGTGACTCCTCACGACACGAAGGCCTCGCTGTTCGATCCCGCACTGGTGCGGACCGCGCTCGGCGATGCTGTCCGCAAGCTGCACCCGCGCCATCAGGCCCGAAACCCGGTGATGTTCACGGTGTGGGTCGGCTCGCTCTTTGTCAGCGGCCTCGCCGTCCTGGCACTGGCGGGCACCGCAGACGCACCGGCCGGCTTCATCATCACGATCGCGGCCTGGCTCTGGTTCACGCTCCTCTTTGCGAACTTTGCGGAAGCAATGGCCGAAGGACGTGGTCGGGCGCAGGCGGCGTCGCTGCGGCGCACCCGCTCCGAGACATTGGCGCGCGTGCTGCCCGACCCTGCCGACCGTTTCTCGCTGGTGGCGAAGTCGGCCGGCGAACTACGGCGGGGCGATTTCGTCATCGTCGCGGCCGGCGAGTTGATCCCAGGCGACGGTGAAGTGGTCGAAGGGGTGGCCTCGGTGGACGAATCTGCCGTCACCGGTGAGAGTGCCCCGGTCATCCGCGAGTCGGGCGGCGACCGCAGTGCGGTCACCAGCGGGACGACCGTGCTCTCCGATTGGCTGATCGTGCGCATCACCGTCGATCCGGGCGAGTCCTTCCTCGACCGGATGATCGGGCTCATCGAGGCGGCCAAGCGACAGAAGACGCCGAACGAAATTGCGCTCGACATCCTCCTGGCGGCGTTGACGCTGGTCTTCCTCGTCGTGACGGTGACGTTGCGTCCCTACTCGGCGTTCGCGGTGGCCGGTGCCGGGGCCGGCTCCGTCGTCTCGCTGACAGTCCTGGTCGCGCTGCTCGTCTGCCTCATCCCGACCACCATCGGCGGCTTGCTCTCGGCGATCGGCATTGCCGGCATGGACCGGATGCTGCGCAAGAATGTCGTGGCGCGCTCGGGACGCGCGGTCGAGGCCGCCGGTGACGTCGACGTGCTGCTCCTTGACAAGACGGGCACCATCACGCTCGGCAATCGTCAGGCGACGGCCTTCATGCCGGCACCTGGCGTGACGGAGCAGGAATTGGCCCTCGCGGCGGCGCTCGCGTCGGGCAGTGACGAAACACCGGAGGGACGGAGCATCGTCTCGCTGGCGGGCGACGCATGGCCCCTGCCCGCGGTGGCCTCCAACGCCGTGGCGGTTCCCTTCTCGGCGATGACCCGGATGAGCGGCGTCGACGTGGACGGTCGCGTGCTCCGGAAGGGCGCGAGTGATGCGATCACGCGCCATGTGCAGCAGGGCGGTGGCGCAATGCCGCCCGCGGTGCTGGCGACGATTGAGGAGATCGCCCGGTCCGGCGGCACCCCGCTGGTGGTGTCGGAGGGCAGCCGCATCCTGGGCGTGGTGCGGCTGAAGGACATCGTGAAGGGCGGCATGCGCGCCCGGTTCGACGAGCTGCGCCGGATGGGGATCCGGACGGTGATGATCACCGGCGACAATCCACTGACCGCAGCTGCGATCGCTGCCGAAGCGGGGGTCGACGATTACCTGGCCGAAGCCACGCCGGAGGCCAAGCTCGCCCTGATCCGCGAATACCAGCAGGGCGGGCGGCTCGTCGCGATGACCGGTGACGGCACCAACGACGCGCCGGCACTCGCGCAGGCGGACGTGGCGCTGGCGATGCAGTCCGGGACGCAGGCGGCGCGCGAGGCGGGCAATCTCATCGATCTCGACAGCAACCCCACCAAGCTGATCGAGGTGGTCGAGACCGGCAAGCAGATGCTGATGACGCGCGGGGCGCTCACCACGTTCTCGCTCGCGAATGACGTCGCCAAGTACTTCGCCATCATCCCGGCGGCCTTCGCGACGACCTATCCGGTGCTCAATACGCTGAACGTGATGCACCTCGGCTCACCGACGAGCGCGGTGCTGTCGGCAGTCATTTTCAATGCGCTCATCATCGTGGCGCTGATTCCGCTTGCGCTGCGCGGCGTGGCGTATCGAGCACTCGGCGCCGCGGCACTGCTCCGGCGCAACCTCCTGGTGTACGGGCTCGGTGGCATCGTGGCGCCGTTCGTCGGGATCAAGCTGATCGACATGGCGCTGACCGCGCTGGGGGTCTCATGACCGACCATACCGTGCGGCATGAACTGCGTCCTGCGTTCGTGCTGTTGCTTGCATTCACCGTGGTGACCGGTGTGCTCTATCCGCTGGCGATCACCGGCGCCGCGGCGGTGCTCTTTCCCCGTCAGGCAGGTGGCTCCCTCGTCATGCGAGGTGACGTCGCGATCGGCTCCGCCCTGATCGGACAGGACTTCCAGGGGCCCTCCTGGTTTCACGGGCGTCCCTCGGCGGCAGCAGATGGCCGTTACCTCCCGCGTCTCTCGGCGGGCTCGAACCTCGGCCCGCTCCATCCGGCGCTCGGCGACTCGGTACGGGCGCGCGCGGCGGCGTTGCGTGCCGAAGGAAACGGCACCTTGGCACTCCCGGTCGACCTCCTGACCGCGAGTGGCAGCGGCCTCGACCCGCACATCACACCGGCCGCCGCCCGGTGGCAGGAGGCACGCGTGGCTGCTGCCCGTGGACTCCCGCCCGCCACCGTGCACGCGCTCGTCACGGCCCATCTCGAAGGGCGCCAGTTCGGCCTGCTCGGTGAACCGCGCGTCAACGTGCTGGAACTCAATCTCGCGCTCGATTCACTCCGAGGCCCGCAATGATCCGCCCCTGCTGCCTGCTTGCAACGATTGCCCTGGCCGTGCCGGCCGCTGCGCAATCGCCGGCACCGACCGTCCGCATCGGCGCCTTCGCCGACGCCTATTACGCCTGGGATGTCGGACGCCCGGCACTTCGTGACCGCGCCTTCACCACGCAGGCGGTTCGGCACGATGAGTTCAACATCAACCTCGCCCACATCGAAGCAACGGTGTCGGGCGATCGGGTTCGCGGTCGGCTCGCCTTGCAGGCGGGGACCGCGGTCCAGGCGAACTACGTTGGGGAGCCCGCCATCGGCTCGAACAGCGGGCCGTCGTTGTCGCGAACGATCCAGGAAGCCGTCGTCGGGATCCGCGTGCGCCCCGGGCTGTGGGTGGATGGTGGGGTGTTCTTCTCCCACATCGGACAGGAGAGCTGGATCTCGCGCGACAACCCGACCTACACGCGGTCCTTCACGGCCGAGTACACGCCGTACTACAGCAGCGGCGTCAAGGTGACGTGGAACGCCAGCGCGAAGCTCACCGCGCAGTTCCACCTGCTCAACGGCTGGCAGAACATCGCCGAGAGCAACGAACGGAAGGCGGTGGGTGGTCGCGTCGATTGGACGCCACGCTCCGGCATTGCGGTCGGCTACGCCGGCTTTCGTGGCGACGAGCAGCCCGAAGCTGGCACGCGCCGGATGCGCACCTTCCATCAACTCTTCACCAAACTCGAACCGAGCAACGACCTCACGCTGTGGCTTACTGCCGATCGCGGATCGGAGCATCCCGCCGGTGGTGAGGCTTCCACCTGGGGCAGCCTCACCGCGATCGCCGAGCGGCGTCTCTCGCCGACGCTGTCGCTGGCGGGCCGTGTCGAGCGGTACGCCGACCGCGATGGAGTGCTGATTCCGGTGACCGATCCGCACGGCTTCGACGTGACGTCGGCATCGTTCGGCGTGAACGTCCGGCTCCCCGAGGGGGTGCAGTGGCGCACGGAGGCGCGCGGTTACTGGAGCGACGGCGCGGTCTGGCCGGACCGGCAGGGCACTCGGCGCAGCACGGCCGCCCTGGTGACCTCGCTCTCGCTCACGCTGGCGGCCGCTCCGTGACGGGGAGTTAGCTTGTGGGGATGACCGACCCGGCCCGCCCCGATCCCGACGCGCTGTTGGCGCGTGTGCACCAGGAGACGGCGCGCGCCGGGCGCGGGCGCCTGAAGATCTTCCTCGGCGCCTCACCGGGCGTCGGGAAGACCTTCGCGATGCTTGAGGCCGCGCAGGCGGCCCGTGCCGCGGGGATCGACGTGGTGGTCGGGGTGGTCGAGACCCATGGCCGTCGTGAGACCGCCGAGCGACTCGAGGGGTTGCCGGAACTTCCCCGCCACGCGGTGGCGCACCGGGGCGTGGTGCTCGAGGAGTTCGACCTCGATGCCGCGATCGCCAGACGACCGGCCGTCCTGTTGCTGGATGAGCTCGCGCACACCAACGCCCCCGGTTCGCGCCATGCCAAGCGATGGCAGGACGTGCGCGAGCTCCTCGCCGTGGGCATCGATGTCCACACCACCCTCAACATCCAGCACATCGAGAGCCTGAACGACGTCGTGGCCCAGATCACCGGGGTGACGGTGCGCGAAACGGTGCCCGATTCCCTCCTCGATGATGCCGCCGAACTGGAACTCGTCGATGTCTCACCCGACGTGTTGCAGGCACGGCTCCGCGAGGGGAAGGTCTACCTGCCGGCGCAGGCGGAGCGCGCCCTCGACCGCTTCTTCTCGCGCGGCAACCTGATTGCCCTGCGCGAACTCGCGCTTCGCCAGACGGCCGACCGCATGGACGCCGAGATGCGCGATTGGCGCTCTGGAGCCGGCGTCCAGGGACCGTGGGCGGCTGGGGAACGGGTGCTGGTGGCCATCGCCCCAACCCCCGAAGCGCCCCGCCTGGTCCGCGCCGGCTGGCGATTGGCCGTCGCGCTCAAGGCGGAGTGCGTGGTGCTGCACGTCGAGACGGCGGCGGTACGAGCCAGCTCGGCGTCGATGCGGGAGGCGGTGCAGGAGGCGCTGCGGTTGGCCCAGGAGCTCGGTGCCCGCGTTGCCACGGTCGCAGCCGACGACGTCGGGACCGAACTGCTCGCGTGGGCACGACGCGAGAACGTCACCCGGATCGTTGTCGGGCGTTCGCGACGGAGCAACTGGCTGCAGCGCCTGCGCCGATCGCCGATCGACCGGCTGCTCAGCGTCCACGACGGCATCGACGTGCACGTGCTCGCGCCGCGCGGCATGGAGTCGGAGACCCGCCCCGATGCGCCCGACTCCGTTGGTCGATCCACCTCATGGCGCGAGCATGGCATCGCCGTCGGCTGGGTGATCGGCGCCGCAGTACTGGGCCTGATCGTCCGCGGGCTGCTCTCCACCACCGACATCGCGATGCTGTTCCTCCTGGCGATCGCCCTGGCCGGGGTGAAGGCACCACGCGCAGCGGGGATCGTCGCGGCCGTCGTGGGGATCGGGCTCTTCGATCTGCTCTTCGTCCCGCCCTACGGCACGTTTGCGGTGACGGATGCCGCCTACCTGCTCACCTTCGTGGTGATGCTGGGGATCGCCCTCGCGATGACCCAACTGACGGGCGGAATTCGCGAACGCGCCGATGCGGCGAGGGCACGAGAGCGGCGAACGGCCGCCCTGCTCGAGCTCGCGCAGGAGCTCGCCATGGCGGGGACCGAGCAGGTCGTGGGTGCCGCCGTGCAGCGCCGCCTCGCGGATTCGATCGGCGCGGAGGCGACGCTGGTGCTGGGTGATGGGCAGGGCGAACTGCGCTCGCTGGTGACCAGCAGCGTCCCGCTGGACGATCGCGAGCTCGCCGTCGCCCGATGGGCGGTGAACCGCCGCGAAGCGGCGGGACTCGGCACCGCGACGTTGCCCACCGCGGCGGCGCGCTGGGTCCCGCTGGTGGTCGGCACCCAGACGATCGGGGCGATGGGGGTACGCATGGCGGATGGCGACGCGCTCCGCGCTCCCGAACGCCGGCTCTTCCTGGAGGCGGTGGCGGGACAGGCGGCCGTTGCCCTCGAGCGGCTGCGGCTGGCGGACCGCACCCAACGCGACCGTGTGGAGATCGAGGCGGAGCGGCTGCGCACGGCGCTGCTCTCCTCGTTGTCGCACGACCTGCGCACTCCACTGGCCGCGGTGGAGGGCGCCGCCACCACGCTGCTCCGCGAGGAGATGGTCCCCGATCCCAAGGCGCGGGTCGAGCTGCTCGAGACCGTCCGCGACGAGGCGCGTCGCATGGGGCGGCTGGTCACCAACCTGCTGGAGATGGTGCGCGTCGAGTCGGGTTCGTTGCAAGTGCAGCAGGAGTGGCAATCCGTGGAGGAGATCGTCGGTGTGGCGCTGATGCGATGCGACCCGCTGTTGGCCGGGTTGGCGGTCACCACCAGTGTCCCCGAAGATCTCCCGCTCCTGCGCGTCGATGGCTTGCTGCTGGAACAGGTCTTCGTGAACCTGATCGAGAACGCGGCCCGCTACGCCGGAGTCGGTGGCGAAGTGCGGATCACGGCGCGGACGATCGGCCGCGAGATCGAGCTGGTGGTCGAGGACCGCGGTCCGGGGGTGATGGCAGGGGAGGAAGAGGCAATCTTCGAGAAATTCGCGCGCGGCGGGAACGCCGCCGGCGGAGGGGTGGGACTCGGGCTGGCCATCTGTCGCGGGATCGTCACGGCGCACGGCGGGCGGATTCACGCGGAGCGTCGCGAGGGAGGCGGATTGCGGATGATCATCACCTTGCCATTGCCCGACGAACAGCCGGTCGCTCCCCCCGAGGTAACGGCGTGACTGCCTCCATCACCATCGTGCTGATCGAGGACGAAACGCCGATGCGGCGCTTCCTCCGTGCGGCATTTGGCACGCAAGGGATGACGCTGATCGAGGCGCCGACCGCGCGCGAAGGACTCGCCCAGGTGGCGGGGAGGCGCCCCGATCTCGTGCTGCTCGACCTGGGCCTCCCCGATCTCGACGGCCTCGAGGTGGTGCGACGCATTCGCGAGTGGAGCGCCGTCCCCATCATCGTGCTCTCGGCGCGCGGCCGCGAAGGCGACAAGGTGGCTGCCCTCGATGCGGGTGCGGATGACTACCTGACCAAGCCGTTTGGCGTCGACGAACTGCTCGCGCGGATTCGCGTGGCGCTGCGGCACGCGGTGCAGCAGGCGTCACCGGAACCGGTCGTGACCGTCGGCCCGGTGCGGATCGACTTCGGGGCGCGCACCGTCCATCGCGATGGCGTCGAGTTGCGCCTGACCCCGACTGAATGGCGGCTCCTCGCCGTGCTGGCACAGCACGCAGGGAAGGTGATCACCCATCGCCAGCTGTTGCGTGAGGTCTGGGGTCTCCACACCGACGACCAGATCCACTACTTGCGGGTGTATGCAGCGCAATTGCGGCGCAAGCTTGAGGTCGATCCCTCCCGGCCCCAACTTCTCGTGACCGAGCCCGGCGTGGGCTACCGGTTGCGCGCCGAGTAGCGCGAGGAAACCACCACCGCCACCACAACGTACGCCCCGCCATCGGATCACCCCCTTCCCAACCCAGGAGCCCGCATGCCACACCGTCTTGCCCTCGCCGCCCTGCTCGTCTGCACGGTGCCCGCGGCGGCCCAACAGGGTGTCGCCGTCGCCGGAGCCGCGATGCCGACGATGCACCTCGTGATGACCCCGACGCACGACTCGGTCATGGCCGTGGTGAAGGGGTTGTTCAACGGGATGCGCAGCCGCGACACCGCGCTCATGCGCCGAAGCTTCGCGGCCGGCACGGTGCTGGGCGGGGTGCCGGCGGCCGGAAAGCCGGCGGAGTTTCTCACGGTGGACGCATTCATCGCGTCGATCGCCAAGGCCCCGGCGGCCATGGTGCTCGACGAGCGGATCTACGACCCGGAGGTCCGCCTCGACGGTGGCCTCGCGACGGTCTGGACGTTCTATGCCTTCTTCGTCGGCGAGCGGCTGACGCATTGCGGAGTGGACGCCTTCCAGCTGGCACGGACCAGCGAAGGATGGAAGATCATCGCCCTGGCCGACACGCGGCAGACGGCGGGGTGCAGCGTGACCGGGAAGAAACCGGCGTAGGCCGGCTCCCGTCGCTCGCTTCTCGCTTCTCGCTTCTCCAATACCGATGTTACCTTTCTGACTCTCTCCACCCTCTCAGGAGTCCCGATGTCCGACGCCCCCCTCGCCTCGATCGCTCCGGCGCGCGCGGCCCAGGAGCTGGCCAAGCTCTCCGCTGCGTACAAGAGTGGCGAGTTGAAGGCCGACGAGTACGAGCACCGTTTCTCGCGGATGATCCAGGAGCTGCGCGATCGGCAGATTTCCGGCACCCGCGTCGAGATCATGGCGGCCCTCGAGCCGCTGCGCCTCGATGGCACGGTGACGCCGAGCGAGTGGCACCGGTTCGTGTCGCAGCTCGGGCTCGCCTGAGCCGGAGCTCCCCATGGCTGTCGTGACGCGCCGCCAGACTCGCACCGTGCGGGTCGGCGGCGTTCCCGTGGGATCGGCGCACCCGATCGTGGTGCAGTCGATGACCAACACCGATACCGCCGACGTCCCGGGCACCATTCAGCAAGTGGCTGAGCTGGCGCGCGCGGGCAGCGAGATCGTGCGCGTCACCGTGAACAACGAGGCCGCGGCGGCCGCGGTGCCGCAGATCGTCGCGGGACTCGCCGCGGTCGGCGTCACGGTCCCGATCGTCGGGGACTTCCACTACAACGGCCACCTCCTCCTGACGAAGTATCCCGAGTGCGCCCAGGCGCTCGCCAAGTACCGGATCAACCCGGGCAATGTCGGTGGCAAGCGCCACGACGAGCACTTCCGGGCGATCGTCGAGGTCGCGATCGCCAACGAGAAGCCGGTGCGCATCGGCGTCAATTGGGGCTCGCTCGACCAGGCGCTGCTGACCACCATGATGGATGCCAACGCGCTGCTGCCAGCGCCGCAGGACGCCCGCGATGTCATGATGGATGCCATGGTCGAGTCGGCGATCGGTTCGGCGCGCTTCGCCGAGGAGATCGGCTTGCCCCGCGATCGCATCATCCTCTCCGCGAAGGTCTCTGGCGTGCAGGACCTGGTCGATGTCTACCACGCGCTGGCTCAGCGCGGTGACTATCCACTCCACCTCGGGCTCACCGAGGCCGGGATGGGCGTCAAGGGGGTCGTCGCTTCCGCCGCTGGCCTGGCGATCCTCCTCCAGGAGGGGATTGGCGACACCATCCGAGTCTCACTGACCCCACAACCGGGTGGCGACCGGGCGGAGGAAGTGCGGGTCGCCCAGCAGATCCTCCAGTCGCTCGAGATCCGCCACTTCACCCCGCAGGTCACCTCCTGCCCGGGGTGCGGCCGGACGACCTCGACCTTCTTCCAGGAAATGGCGCAGGAGATCCAGGACTACCTCCGCGTCCAGATGCCGGTGTGGCGGTCGATCTATCCCGGGGTCGAGGAGATGAAGGTCGCCGTGATGGGCTGCGTGGTGAACGGCCCCGGAGAGTCGAAGCATGCCGATTTGGGCATCTCCCTCCCCGGCACCTTCGAGGAGCCGGTGGCCCCGGTGTTTCAGGATGGCAAGCTGGTGACGACCCTCAGGGGGGATGCCATCGTCCGGGAATTCCTGGGGATGCTCGACTCCTATGTGGTGCGTCGGTGGGGCCCCTGATCTGGCCCCCCTCTTGCCATAGAGGCCTCCCACCCTGATACTACAGCCTAGCACACTTCCGTTCACCCACCCGCGAGGTCGATTTCTGATGCGTTCCTATGTTCGGTATGCTGCGGCCGCCTGTGCCGCGTCGATGCTCGTCTTGGCCGGGTGCGCCAGCGAGCCGGCGACGCCGGCTTCGCCCAACCTCGCCGAAGGGTCGCTCACCTACGCCATCACGCCGGCCCAGCTGTCGTGGACGCGGATTCCCAACGGCCCGATGCCGAAGGATTCGCTCATTGCACTGATCAGCGGCCTCATCGCGGTGGGTGGTTACCCGCAGTTCGGCGCCATTCAGTACAGCGGCGGACCGTCGCAGCAATCGGCGACCCCCGGCCCCGGCGCCTACGGCGACTGGCTCGACATGAGCACCCGACCCAATCTGTCGCGCTCGCCGCTCGGCTGGCGCTTCGTCTTCAAGCTGAAGCCGAACGCCGCGAGCTTCCCGATCGGTCGCTACATCGCGACGATTCCCGTGACGGTCGGTGGCGCCAGCAACAACCCGCAGAGCATCGTGGTGGTGTTCAACCACTGCGACAACTGTCTCTTCGTGGATGATTATCGCGATGGAGAGTTGACGGCCGGCGATCCGCGCTGGAACTGGAGCAACACGTACAACAACTCCGGCAACTTCGCCTACGATGACTGGAGCGCCTTCGTGCCTCCGTTCACCACCGTGGCGATCATCGTGGAAGGCGGGGACTGCCTGGGTGGGCCGTACAACCACCAGGACAACACCCTCACCGCGTGGACCGTGCCGGGCTTGAGCTTCGTCGATGGCGACGATGACGGGTACTGCAGCAACGACCCGATCATCTTCATCACCAACAGCAGCCCCACGATGACGGAATACTTGGTGCGTGCCAGCGGCTTCGATGCATTCGGCGGCTCGCGGTTCGCCGGGACCTACCGGATCCACATGTTCGTCTGGGGTGGTGGTGGGTATACCCTCCGCGAGCGGACCCCCGACGAGCCAGGCGACAAGCCCAACGTCCTGCGCTAAGCCTCGCTGCTTCGTTCCCCGCGCCCCGATGTCCACCACGGACATCGGGGCGCGGTGCGTTCGGGGGTCGTGTAGATTCCCGATGTGTTCGATCCCACATTCACTGCCTCGCTCCAACAGCGGCCCCTGGCCGCGATCCCGGTGCTCTTCGCCGCCGGCCTCGCCACTTCGCTGACGCCGTGCATCTACCCGATGATTCCGATCACCGCGGGGATACTCGGAGGAGCGGGTGCCGAGTCGCGATCGCGGCGTCGGACCGTGCAGCTCACGCTGCTGTACGTCCTCGGCCTGGCGCTGGTGTATGCATCGCTCGGACTCGTGGCCGGCCTGACGGGGACGTTGTTCGGGACCATTTCCGCGAATCGCTGGGCGTACTTCGCATTCGGGAATCTGCTCCTCCTCGCGGCGTTGGCCATGCTCGACGTCATTCCGGTCGCAGCGCCACAGCGTGTCGTCTCGTGGGCCGCACGAATCGCCGGCGACTCCGCGTGGGGCGCGTTCCTCCTTGGAGCGACGTCGGGACTCGTGGCGGCACCGTGCGGCGCGCCGGCCTTCGCCGCCGTGCTGACTTGGGTGGCCGCCAGCCAGAGCGCGGTGTGGGGATTCATCTATCTGTTCGTCTTCTCGCTCGGGATGACGGCCGTGTTGGTGGGGGTCGGATTGTCGGCGGGATCGCTCGCCGCGCTGCCGCGCGCCGGCCGCTGGATGGTGCTGGTGAAGCGGGTCGCTGCCGTGGTGATGCTGGCCATGGCCGAGTACTACTTCGTGCGGATGGGGATGGTGTGGTGATGCAACGACTGCTGCGGTGTGGATCGCTGGCACTCCTGGTGACGACGTTCGGCGTGACGGGCCTGCGGGCCCAGGCGCCAAGCGGGTCGCGCGCGCCGATCGTCGAGGTCACCGATCTCGATGGGACGATGGTCAAGCTGCCGAATGGTCGGCCCGCCTTGATCGAATTCTGGGCCACCTGGTGCGAGGTGTGCGAACAACTCTTCCCGCGCGTGGTGGCGGCGAAGAAGGCCTACGGCGATCGCGTCGACTTCTACGGCGTGAACGTGACCGTCAACGAATCGAAGGCGCGGGTGAAGCGGTGGGTGGCGGAGCATGCGCCGCCATTTCGCGTTCTCTACGATGAGCGCGGCACCGCGGTCCGCGCCTTTGGTGCCCCGGCGACGTCCTACGTCGTGATCGTCGACGCGAAGGGAATGGTACGCTACACCGGCAGCGGCGGGACCCAGGCGTTGTCGGCGGAACTCGCCAAGGTGGTGGCACCGTGAGGCGCCTCGCGCTCCTCAGTGTGCTCCTCGTGGCGTGTGGCGCGCCCTTGCTGGCGCAAGACGCCGACCAGCCGATCAGGCTTCGGCTGGTGCTCGACGAGGCCCCGAGCGTGGGGCGAAAGGCGCCGGCCTTGGTGCTGCCGTATGCGACCCGCCATGGAGCGGGCCCCGCCGATCAACCGTTTGCCCTTGAGCGCGAACTGGGGCGGGTCGTGGTGCTGGTCTTCTACCCCGGGAACTTCACGGCGGCCTCCACCGCCGAGTGGCGGGCGCTCCGGGAGCGGGCGGCGACGCTCGCACCGGAGGGGGTCGTGATGGTCGGCATCTCAACCGATTCCCTGGCCTCGCACGTACGATTCGCAGCCGACCTCGATCTCCCGTTCAAGTTGCTCAGCGACTTCGATCGCGCCATCATCCAGCGATATGGTGTCGCGGACGGCCCTCGAGCCCGGCGTGCCGTGGTGGTGGTGGGCGCTGACGGCACCGTCCGGTATGTTGATCCCGCGTTCGCCGTGCTCGACCCCGACAGCTACATCCACCTCGCCGCCGAGATTCGTGCGGCCAAGGAGAGCCGATGACCAGACGGACCTTGCTGACGGCCCTGTCCCTCATCATGCCGGCCGTGCTGCAGGCCCAGGTGGCCGGGGAGGTCAGCGCCTCGAAGTGGCTGCTCGAAGACGCCCGGGGGAGCTTCTGCATCTGGTACCTGACCGATCCGGCGGTGGCACCCAAGCTGGCGCCCAAGGGCACCACGCTGGCTCCGGCCGGGACTGGCGCCGAGCTTCCCGCGGCGGTCGTCCGGGTGATTCGCGATGAGCCGCAGTTTGCCGCCTGGATCCCCGCGATGATCTGCGTCGGGCGATACGGGGCGGTGACGGTCGATGGTGAGACCGCGGTCCGAGCCCGGGCCGACCGGAGCATCCTGCTGATGACCCACGCCATCGCGGCCGCGGCGCCGCGGGGGCAGAGCGGGGCGGCGTGGTACCTGCTCGAGCTCTCGACCGACAACGGCAACGTGGCTCGACTCGCCGAAGGGGTCGGGATTCGCACGGAACGGCGCGAACTGGACGTCTTGCCGGCGCGGGAGGGCGGGGACGCGATCATGACGATCCAGGTAGAGAAGGCGAAGTTGATCTGGAGCGGCCATCCGACCGGCGAATCCCGTGTCGAAGCGACACAGCCGATGTCATTCGGACTCGCCGGGATGCGGACCAGCAACTGGCGGCTGGATGCGAGTTTTACCCCGGACAGCAGCCATTTGGTGGTGGGACAGCTGCGGGTCGAGGGGAAGGATGACCTCGCAAAGGCGCTCAAAGCCTCGCCAATCCGGTGGGTCGGGCCGATCGTGGCGGGCGGCCGGGGCGAATGGCTGTTCACGCGGGGGGGCGGCCGCTAGATCGGTCCGTTTGAGCACGGAGTTTGCGTTAGCGGCCCTCGGCATCGTGTGTCCGGCTCCTTCGTTCGAAGGGGATCGGGACTCGGCGCCGGGGGTCGAGTCGTTTTAAGTGAATACGGGGCAAGCAGTTGACCCCGGTTCCAGTGCTCGATACCTTGCAGAGCTGGCCCGGATCCTTCCGTTCGCGCATGGCGTGTCGGATGGATGGCGGTGTCGGAGTGACGCAGGTCTCGGGGTCTGCGTCGTGAGCATCGCTCGTCACCCCGACGACGCCCGTGCGATGGATGCTCGGGCCACGCAGTCGAGTCACGCAGGATTTCAGACGTTCCGATTTGCAGTACAGCAGGACCTTCAACAATCCTCAGGGGGAGTAATGAACAAGTTCATGCGCAACTGTCTGACGGCTTCCGTCCTCGCTTTCGGCCTCGCGGCCTGCGGCGATGACGTGACCGTCACGCAGCCGCCGGCGCCGCCGGCTGTGCCGAACATCACGGCGTTCTCGGTGGCTCCGGCCGCTGTGACGCTGGTGCCCGGCCAGACCGTCCAGACGTCGTACAATCTGCAGCTTGCGCCGGGCCTCACGGGCACGGTCGCGTACCTCTCGTCGGCGACCACGGTCGCGTCGATCAGCGGCAGCGGCTTGATCACCGCCGTCGCCCCGGGCTCGGCCGTCATCACCGCGACGGCGACGTCGGGTGGCCAGACCTCGGTTGCCACGATCGGCGTCACGGTGAACCCGGTGAGCCCGGCCGCGATCTCGATCGCCTCGGTCACCCAGGGCCTGTTGACCCTCCCGGTCAACCTGTCCAACGTGAACGGCCAGATTGAGATCAACCTGAACTTCAACCCGGGTGGCCAGCTGATCGACTCTGTCGTCAGCTACATCGGGTCGAAGCGCGCGGCGGTCCAATCGTTCTCGGTCAACGCCATCCCGGCGGCCGGCGTCATCTCGATGTCGGTGAACACGGCCAACTTCCGGAAGAACTTCAACCAGGCTGGCGTTGCCACCGCGGGCGCGACCCAGGTTGACTTCCTGAATGGCCCGACCACGATCAACGCGATCGTGTACCCGAAGGCCACGGTCGGCCAGTCGGCTGGTAACTGCACGAACGCCCCTCCGGGCGTGCCGTCGGTCTGCTCGTCCAACACGTTCAGCATCATCATGAACAACATGGACAGCTGGGCTGCCGACATGACCAAGCCGACGGCGACGGCGACGTCTGCCGCGCTGCTGACCTACTGGGGCGGCCCGACCGCTGCCGGTAACGTCGCGGCGACGCTGTACCCGGTCGTCTACACCCCGGGCCGTTCGGTCACCAACGTGACCTGGACGATCGGTGGCTGCTCGACGATCAACCAGACCGCTTTGCCGTTCACCCGCACGTTCGGCTACACCGCCGTGCCGGCCTCGGCCCAGACGGCCTGCGGCTATGAATGGACCGGTGGCATCCGCGACAACGTCCTTGTCACGGCCGCCATCGACAACGGCGCCAACCCGTACGCCTTCGCGGGCCTGATTCCGAACACGGTCGTCTTCAACTCGACCCCGGACTCGATCCGCCTCGACTACGTGGCCCCGTCGGTCAACACGCCGAGCATCACCCGCGTCCTTCCGGCCGTCACCGGCTGGGTGAATGCGGCGTTCAACTTCATCAACTTCTCGTCGTCTGACGCTGGCGTTGGCATCCGTGCCACCCGCGATCGCGCGACGACGTACAGCGCTCCGAACTGTGGCGGCGCGACGGGTGTCGCGATGGGCACGGGCACGGGTGCGGACATTCCGGAGTGCGCCACGAACTTCATCGGCGGCGCTCCTGGTCTTGGCTTCCCCGGCACGGCGCCGTATCGCGTCGTCGGGACCGAGTCGGACCGCCTGGGCAACATCGGCACCTCGTCGGCGACTTCCACGTTCGGCGTCGACAAGACGTTGCCGTCGATCCGCTGGGGCCTTGCCGACGTGACCATCCCGTACGTCTCGGTTGGTCTCGCCGACACGATCTTCCGCGCGTCGAAGCCGGTTCCGGGCACGCACCTGTGGCGTGCTGAGTACCTCGACGACCGCGCCGGCTTCTACAATGCCGGCCAGTACGACGGCTCGATTGCCGCGCAGCGTCATGCGCTCAGCCGCGCCCGTCACATCTCGCCGACCGGTGCCTGCGTCATTGGCACGGGCACGCCGGGCGCGTCGTTCGTGACCGCTCCGACCTGCGGCCTGGTGACCATCACGGTTGGTGGCTCGCTCCGCATCGACGGGTGGCAGGGTGGCCAGTCGGTCGACGTGCCGCTTGACGAAGCGTACTACGGCTACACCACGGACGTGACGGACGCGGCGGGTAACACCGCGGCTGCCTTGTTCCGCAAGCTGCTCGTCAACACGGTCTCGCCGTTCTCGACCGGCCTGGGCATCCCGGGCACGATCACGGCGGCTGGCTTCAACATCGCAGCCACCTTCGCCGACTCGGCGGAGATCGCGGCGGCGTCGTTGCAGATCGAGTACCCGAACTTCGCCGGCATCGGCGGGGCCACGCTGGACTCGGTCCGCTACAGCCGCACTGCGGTTGGTACGATCTTCGACAACGTGATCACGTCGCCGTTCGTCGGCACGCTGAACCCGTCCACTGGCGCGCCGTATGTGCGCTCGGTTGAAGCGGTGAACGCGAACGCCTTCCCGACGAACAACGTTCAGGCTGCTCCGACGGCTGTGAAGCCGATCTCGGTCGCCGCGTGGTCGTGGAACTTCGGCAGCATCAACACCGGTGGCCCGATCCCGGGTCGCTCGTTGAACATTGCGCTTCCGCCGCTGAATGTGCAGGACGGCGTGACGTACAACACGTTCAACACCGGCAACGTCACCAACTCGCTGCAGCACTTCCGCATCATTGCGACGGTGGCGACCACCAACCAGTTCGGCTCGACCGCCCCGCTTCGTGCGCAGGCTGTCTCGCCGACCAACACGCCGAACTCGCCGTTCGCGCGCGTTGACTTCTACCGCTGGGTCGCGGCCGACAACGCGTGGAGCTACCTCGGCTCCTCGTCGACGGCCATCGGGTCGGACCAGGGCACGTACCGCTCCTGGATCTACGCCGCCCCGGCGACGTTCGTGAACGCCTGGAACGGTACGGCGGCGCAGGGTGCTGTCGTCTCGACCAACATCATCGCCGCAGTTGGCGTCACGGCGGCCGGCGACGGCATCGTGACGGGCGTCGTGATGACCCCGTAATCAGCCTCGGCTGATTGCAGGAACGCTGGAAACGGACGGCCCCGCGAAAGCGGGGTCGTCTGCTTTTCCGGCATTGACGAGAAGCGAGAAGCGAGAAGTGAGAAGCGAGAAGCGCGTACGTTGGTGCAGGGCTGCGCTTAGTGGTGCATTGGGCAGAAAGTCCGGCGGTTATCCTGGTTGATGCAATCGCATCGGGAGCTGGTCGCGTGGCAGGTAGCGCGCGAGAGCGCGCTGGCCGTCCATCGGTATGTCGATTCGCATTGGTCCCCCCAACGCGCGTCGGCGATTGAACAATTGCGCCGATCGGCCCTATCCGTCCAACTCAACATTGCCGAAGGATTCGCCATGGGGCGGGGTGCCCGGTGTCGACACCATTTCCGAATCGCCCTTGGTTCTGCCGTGGAAACGACAGAGCTCCTTGAGTTTCTCAAGGAGCTTGGCGGGACAACGGATGAGTGTGTCGTCGTATCAAAGCGGGTAGAGGCGCTCGTGTTTCGCCTTTGGCAGCGAAGCCTTCGTTGACGATCGGGCTATGGTTTGCCCATGGCGCTGTTCGTCAGCACTTTGCCCAGTTCCACACCCGGCTGATCGAACGGATCAATCCCGTACCACACACCCGCATAGCCCGTTGCCAACTGAAAGAACATCACCAGACGGCCAAACGCCCGCGCGTCCAATGCGTCCACCTCAAGGGTCGCACTCATCCTGCCCTGGCTGCGAAGCGCCTCCCGGGTAGCGAGGAACTCCTCATCGAGCAGTCGTCCGAGCGTCTGGCCGCGCAGGTAACCAACCGCCGCCTCGAGCCCACCCGCTTCTCGCTTCTCGCTTCTCGCTTCTCCTCGAGGAATCTCGAGCATCCCCCGCGTCTCGAGGATCCTCACAAACGTCAGGGTCTTGTCGAACGGCCCCTCCATGAACAGCTGCACCTGCGAGTGCTGGTCGGTGGCGCCCACCGCGCCAACTGGCGTCGGCCCGCGAAAGACCTCGGCGCCGTGCCGGTCGAGGCGCTTGCCGAGGCTCTCGGCCCAGAGCTGCCGGTACCACTCGGCAAACTCGCGGAGTCGGTCGGAGTAGGGCATCAGGACGTGCACATTGGCCGCTCGGCTCGCCTGCGCCTGCCACTGCAGCGCCGCCCACCGCGCGGCGGAGTTGCTGGCCAAGTCATCGGACTCGGCCTCCTCCACCGCGTCCTGCGCACCGGCCAGCAGTTCGGTGAGGTCGATCCCCAGGAGCGCTGCCGGGACGAGCCCGACCGAGGTGAGCACCGAGAAGCGGCCGCCGACCGCCGGCGGAACCTCGAAGGAGGCGAGCCCTTCCTCGCGAACCAGCGCGCGGAGCGGTCCCTTCTCGGGGTCGGTGGTGACGACGAGGTGGTCCTTGGCCGCGCTGCCCAGCGCGCGGTCCAGCCATTCGCGCACGATCAGGTACTGCGCCAGCGTCTCGGCGGTCCCGCCGGACTTGGAGATCACGTTGACGAGGGTCTTCCGCGGGTCGAGGCGGTCGAGGGCCCCCAGGACGGAATAAGGGTCGACATTGTCGAGCACGGTGAGGGTGGGCCAGCCATCCCGCGCGTCCGGCCCCCACTCGTTCCATGCCGCCGGCTTGAGGGCACTGAGCATCGCCTTGGCCCCGAGGGCCGAGCCGCCGATGCCGAGGATCAGCAGGTGGGCGTAGCGGCCACGACGCTCGGCCGCCCACGTTTCGATCGAGGCCGCGACCTCCGCCTGCCGGCCGAGCCCCATGAAGCCGTATTCTCCCGCTGCCCGACGCTGCCGCACCTCCGCCTGCACCGCGGGGAAGCGGGCCGCCAGCGTAGCGGCAACCGCCGGATCGAGGCCGTGGACGCCGTCGAGCGCGTCGCGGAACATGAGGGAGGTGTCGAGGCGCATTCGGGGGCTCGGATGGATGATGGATGATGGATGATGGATGATGGATGATGGATGATGGATGATGGATGATGGATGATGGATGATGGATGGCGGGTGGGGATCATGCGAGGCGGACCAGATTCTGGCCCCACGCGTCGATCATCCATCATCCATCATCCATCATCCCTTCAGATCTCAATCACCTGACCATCATACCCCGGCGCGATCCCCTTCGGGAGCCGCTCGAGGAGTTCCTGGTGGCTGGTCTCGTGGGTCAGGTGCGTCAAGAGCGTCTGCTCGGCGCCGATGTCCTCCGCCACCTCGATCGCGTCCTCGATCGAGAGATGCGTCGGGTGCTCGCGCCACCAGAGGGCATTGAGGACCAGCACCCGCACCCCACGCAACAGTGCCCGTGCCTCGGGCGGCACCCGCTTCACGTCGGTGAGGTAGGCCACTGGGCCGATCCGGTAGCCGTACACCGTCGCATGGCCGTGCTCGAAGGCGATCGGCCGGACCACGAGCCCCGCGATGTCGATCGGCCCGTCGGCACCCATCGCCTCGAGCGTCAGGCGCGGCTTCGAGGTGCCGTCGTGCGGCACGATCGCGTCGTCGAAGATGTACCGGAAGGTCTGCCGCAGGTACGCTGCGGTAGCGGGCGGGGCATAGAGCGGGAGGTGGTGGCGCTGGAGCAGCGAGAACGACCGGAGGTCATCGATCCCGTGGACGTGATCGGCGTGCTCGTGGGTGTACAACACCGCATCGAGTCGGCTCGTCCCGGCCCCGAGGAGCTGCAATCGGAGCTCCGGCGGGGTATCGATCAGGAGGGTCCGGCCGTCGACCTCCAGCAAGGCGCTGGTGCGGCTCCGGCGATCACGCGGATCGCTCGAGCGGCAGACTGCGCAGTGGCAGCCGATCTGGGGGACCCCCATCGAGGTCCCCGTCCCGAGCAGGGTCAGGCGCATCGCGCTAGACGGTCTCGACCTTGAGCAGGTTGGTGGTCCCGGGCTCGTCGAAGGGGACGCCACAGGTCACCACGACGCGTGACCCCTCTTCGGCCAGCCCGCGAGCCAGCAATTCCGCCCGGGCCGCCTGCCACATCGGATCATAGTGCTTGAGGTGATCCATCATCGTCGGCACCACGCCCCAGACCAGGCCGAGCTGGTTGTAGGTCTCCGCCTCTGCCGTGAGGGCGAGAATCGGCACCTTGGGCCGATAAGACGACACCGTCCTGGCCGTGAAGCCGCTCGAGGTGAAGCAGACGATCGCCGAGGCCTGGAGGAGGTCCGAGGCGGCGGCCACCGCCACCGCGATGGCGTCCTCCGTCGGCATCAGGCCATCATCGGTCCGACCCACGTGCGGGGCAGGGAGCGCCCAGCGCCGCCGCTCGCCCTCAGGCGGCCGATGCCGCTGGGCCTCGACCTCCCGGGCAATCCGGTCCATGGCGAGCACCGCCTCCAGCCCGTAACTGCCCACCGCCGTCTCCGCCGAGAGCATCACCGCATCGGTGCCGTCGATGATCGCGTTGGCGACGTCGGACGCCTCGGCGCGCGTCGGCCGCGGGTTGTTGACCATCGACTCGAGCATCTGGGTCGCGGTGATCACCGGCTTGCCGTGCCGGTTGGCGCGCTGGATGATCCGCTTCTGCACCAGCGGGACCTGCTCGAACGGCAGCTCGACGCCGAGGTCGCCGCGGGCGACCATCACGCCGTCGGAGGCCTCGAGGATCGAATTGAGGTTGGTGACCGCCGTGTCCTTCTCGATCTTCGCAATCAGGCGCGTCGACGCGGGAATGATGGCACGCAGCTCCTGGACATCTTCCGGACGGCGGACAAAGGAGACGCCGATGTACTCGATGCCGAGCGCGACGGCGTGCAGCGCGTCCTGCCGGTCATGGTCGGTCACGGCCGGGGCCGAGACGTCGACGCCGGGGAGGTTCATCCCCTTGTTGGCCTTGAGGAGGCCGCCGTACTGGACCCGTCCGATCACCCGATCGCCCACGACGCGGGTGACGTCGACGGCCAAGAGGCCGTCATCGAGCAGAATCCGTGAGCCCGCGATGACGTCTCCGGCCAGCTCGGGGTAGGTCGTCGGGATCTCGTCCTCCTGTGCCACCGCCTCCGGGGCAAAGGTGACCATCTGGCCCGGGGTCAGGGTAAGCGGCTCGGCGAGCTTGCCAACCCGGATCCGGGGGCCATGCAGGTCCATCAGGATTCCGATCGGCGCCCGACGCTCGGCCCGGACCGCCTGAACCCGACGGATCCACTCCTCGCGGATGGCTGGTGTGCCGTGCGAGGCGTTGATCCGGACGATGTTGACCCCGGCATCGAAGAGGGCGTGCATCCGTTCCACCGAGTCCCAGGCGGGCCCGAGGGTGGCAACGATCTTGGTGCGACGAATGGCGGACTCGGTGAACATCGGGGCGGGGGACTCCAATAAGGGCAGGTGTGGCAGATACCCCCAAGATAGTGGTGTGCGCTGGCACTTGACACCCTTTGATGGAGCTTTTGCTGCAACAATCACACATTGGCTGTGGAATGTGGAAATCACTTTATCCACAGCCGAATTCACCGGGAAGGGCGCTCTCATCGAATGCCCGAGTGAGCAGCTGCCCACTTCGACACATTCGATCCCCAGGGCCAGGATCGTGACCGAAATGTCGTAAACCAATTCCACACATCTGTGGATTGGAAAACTTTCCCACAGTGGATTCTGGGGAGAACCCTCAGCGCCGACTGCTAAGTGGCGCTCGGGCAACAGCCTCCGAGGCGCGCCTCTTTTCCACTTGGCGCGGAAATCGTAACTCCATGTTCAACAATGGATTCACAGACGAAATTGATGTGGAAACTCAGGGGTGAAACGTCGTTCTCATTCGCCAAATCGCTCTCTGGAGTGATGAGCTAACCCGATGATTGAGTGGCAGTTTGCCCCGCAATCGGTGCCACCATAGATTGCGGAGTTAGGCTAAAACTTCTCGGGAGCGATCGTCATGGGGCTGGACCTGGCTGGGGCGGCGGCAGCATTTGGTGGGGCGGTGACTGTGGTCGGTGGACGTGTGGATATCTCGAATCCAGCGTCGCTCCAGTCCGAGGCGATGGACACGCTGGTCTGGTCCGCAGTGTTCGGTGAGGCCAAGGCGAAGGAGTCGGCTCGCGCGCTCCTGTGGGAGCTCGGTCAAGCGACTGGCGCCCGTCCCGCGTCGATCCACGACCTCTACCTCGCCCGGGGTCGCGGCGAGTGCAGCGGCTTCACCGTTCCGGCGATCAACATCCGGATGATCGCCTACGACACCGCCCGGGCGGTCTTCCGCGCCGCGAAGGCCTGCGACGGCGCCGCCATCCTGATCGAGATTGCCCGCTCCGAAATCGCCTACACCGACCAGCGCCCGGCCGAGTACGTCGCGGTGGTGATCGCGGCCGCGCTCCGGGAGGGCTACCACCACCCCCTCTTCATCCAGGGCGACCACTGCCAGGTCAACGCCACGAAGTACAACGCCAACGCCGAGGTCGAGGTCGATGAGGTCAAGAAGCTGATCGGCGAGGAGATCGCCGCCGGCTTCTTCAACATCGACGTCGATACCTCCACGCTGGTCGATCTCTCCTTCCCGACCCTGGAGGAGCAGCAGCGGACCAACTTCGAGCGGGCCGCCGAGATCACCAAGTTCATTCGCGACCACGAACCGAAGGGGGTCACGGTCTCGGTCGGGGCGGAGATCGGCGAGGTCGGCCACAAGAACTCGACCGTCGAGGAGCTCCACGCCTTCATGCAGGGCTATGTGAAGACGCTGAAGGGACTGGGTGACTACGAGGGGATCGCCAAGATCTCGGTCCAGACCGGCACCTCCCATGGCGGCGTGGTCCTCCCCGATGGCAGCATCGCCGAGGTCAAGCTCGACATCGAGGCCCTGGAGGCGCTCTCCAAGGCGGCCCGTGACGACTACGGCATGGGGGGCGCGGTCCAGCACGGCGCCTCGACCCTCCCCGGGAACGCGTTCGGCAATTTCCCACGGGTCGAGACGGCGGAAATCCACCTGGCCACGAACTTTCAGACGATCGTCTGGGACCACCCGGCCCTCCCGGCCGAGCTGCGCGAGCGGGCGTACCGATGGCTCGACGAGAATGCCCAGTCCGAGAAGAAGAGCGGCGATTCGGTCGAGCAGTTCTATTACAAGGCGCGGAAGCGGGCGATCGGGCCGTTCAAGCAGGAGATGTGGGCGTTGCCGCCTGCGATTCGTCAGCAGATCAGTGCGGACCTCGAGAAGACCTTCGCGTTTCTTTTCGAGCAGCTGCACGTGACGGGCACGGCCGATCTGGTCCGTCGCTTCGTCACCGCCCCGGCGCTGGCGCACGGGGCGCTCACCCACTCCGGGGCCCTCGCTGAGGATGACCCCGACGCCGGCGAATAGACCAGCGGGAGGTTGTGATGCGGAACGATGATCGCGACGTGACCTACGTCGAACAGGATGGCGGCGCGACCGCCAAGTGGTTCCTCCTCGGTGCCCTCGTCGGCGCCGGCCTCGGACTCCTCTTCGCCCCGCAGTCGGGCGAGCGCACCCGCCGCGACATCTCGCGCCGGGCCACCAAGCTCCGCCGCGACGCAGAGGACCGCTTCGAAGAGGTGGTGGACGAAGTCGAGACGCGCGGCCGCAAGGCGAAGGAGCGCGTCGAGGAGTGGGCGGAGGACGTCGCGGACGAAGTCCGCGAAGGCCGCCGCACCATCGAGCGCACCGCCAACTCGGCGCGTGATGAGCTTGAGCGGCGCCTGGCTGATGCGCGCGCCCGGCGACGGGCGGCGGTCGACGCCGTGGTGGGCGATGACGGCGGCACCGCCTGACCGTGCGCGACACCGAGCCGCCCCCACTGCTCGAAAGCCCGCCGACCAGCGGGCTTTCTGCCGTGGCGCCCCGGGGAACCTTCCTCGGCGATCTGCTGGCCACGCTCGACCGCTCCAACATCCCGCTGCTCGCCTCGGCGCTCACGTTTGATGCCATTCTCGCGATCATCCCTTTCTCGATCTTGCTGATCGCCGGGCTGGGACTGCTGCTGACCAAGACCCAGTACTTCGGCATGCTGGACCCGGGTGCCTTGATCTCGAACTTCCTGCCGAACCATGGCCATGGGGGGACCGGCGACCCGTTCGCACTCCTCGAGGGCGTGCTCGAGAAGATTCGCGGCTTTAAGAGTGGCTTCACCGTGATCGCGATTCCGGCCTTTCTCTGGTTCTCCACCAGGATGTTCGGTGCCGTCCGGGTCTGCCTCACGAATGTGTTCCACGTCCGGCCCAGGGCGATGCCAGGGGGTTACGTCGTCTCGTACCTGATCGGCTACGCCGCGGGCAAAGCACGGGACATCGTGATGGTCTGCGTGGTGTTGGCCCTGGCGCTGATCAACACCCTCCTCTCCGGGACGATCGCGCTGCTGGCCTCGCAAGGGATTCGCCTCGAGCCGCCCTGGACGTTTCTGGTCAGTGGACTGGGTGTGATGCTGGGCGAGTTCATCGCGATCGCTTCCGGCGTGGTCCTCTTCGTGACCCTCTATCGGTATGCCTCGCCCCGGCGCCTCTCCTGGCGCGGCTCCTTGGTGGCGGCGAGCGTCGGGACCGTGGGGTTCGAACTCGCCAAGCGTCTCTTCGGTCTGTACCTGGCGCACGCCGCACGGGGCACTTTCTCGATCGACATCAACATCGGCGCCGCCACCCTCCTTATTCTCTGGATCTGGTATATGGCGCTGGTGTTCCTGTTGGGGGCGGCGGTGGCGCATGTGTGGGAGGGGCGGCGGCCGTAGGCGAGAAGCGAGAAGCGAGAAGCGAGAAGCGTGGATCGGCGGAGGGATCTCACCGCTGGGCCACGCTTCTCGCTTCTCGCTTCTCGATCCTCGTATATTCCAGTCTCCACTTCCACTCCGAGCCCCTCCGCATGCGCCTCCGCCTCGCTCTGCTCTCGCTCGTGCTCGCCACTCCCGTCGCCGCCCAGGGCCGCTATCCGGTGTACGACTTCGGCGCCTTCCCGCCGTACCGCGCGGCGGTGCCGAATCCGGAGCGGCTGCTCGGGCATCCGATCGGCTCGCGGCACACGATGTATCACGAGCAGCGGGCAGTGTTCGATGCGATGATTGCGGCGGGTGGCGACCGGGTGCGGACGGAGGTCACCGGGCGGACCGCCGAAGGGAAGGAGATGCGGGTGCTGATCATCTCGTCGCCGGCCAACATCGCCCGCCTCGATGCGATCCGCGCCGACCTCGCCCGGCTCGCCGATCCGCGAGCGCTGACCAAGGTGCAGGCCGCCGAGCTCGCGAAGACCACGCCGGCCCTGTCGATCCTCTCGCATTCGATCCACGGCAACGAACCGGCCGGCTTCGAGACGTCGATGATGACGGCCTACACGCTGCTCTCCTCGGAATCACCACAGGTCAAGGCGATTCTCGACAACACGGTGACGATCATCAACCCGTCGCAGAACCCCGACGGCCACGAGCGCTTCGCGGCGTGGAGCAACTCGGTGGCGATCGGCAGCGAGGAACCGGCGGCACTGGAGGCAGGTGAGCCGTGGAGCATCCAGGGCCGCTTCAACCACTATCGCTTCGACATGAACCGCGACCTGATCGCGCTGTCGCAGGCCGAGACGAAGGCGACGGCGGGGCTGGTGCGCCGCTGGCATCCGCAGGTGTTCGTCGACCTGCACAGCACGACGGCGCAGTACTTCTTTCCGCCCGCCGCCGCGCCGATCAACCAGCTGGTTCCGCTGGCCTCAGTGAAGTGGCTCGAAGCGTTCGGCAAGGGCAACGGCGAGGCGTTCGATCGGCAGGGGTGGCCGTACTTCGTCCGCGATGTCTTCGACCTCCACTACGCCGGCTACTGGGACTCGTGGCCCTCGCTCCTCGGCGCCACGGGGATGACCTTCGAGACCGACGGCGGCCCGAAGCTCGCGCTCCGCAAGGACGACGGCACCATCACCACCTTCCGCGATGGCATCGCCCACCACTTCGTGGCATCGATGGCCACCCTCGGCACGCTCGCCGCCAATCGCGAAGCGCGGCTCAACGACTTCTACGACTTCCACGCGTCGGCACTCGCGATCGCCGGCGGAGCTCGTCGGGTCGTGATCGAAGCGGGCCGCGACCCGGAACGCACCCGCGAGGTGATCGATCTGCTCGCCTTCCAGGGCGTCGAGGTGCAGCGCCTGAGCGCGCCGTGGACCGCCCTCCGCGCCAACGATTACCTCGGCGGCGCCGCCACCAGGCGGACCTTCGCGGCGGGCAGCTGGGTCATCGATCTGGCCCAGCCGCAAGGACGCCTGGCTCGAGCACTCCTCGAGCCGAAGGCCTTGGTCGACTCGGCCTTCGCACTTCGGCAGGTCGAGCGCTTCGAGCGGAATCGCCGCCGCGGCGAGAACGCGCCGCGCGAAGGTTACGAGTTCTACGACGTCACCGCCTGGTCGATCCCGCTGGTGCATGGGCTCAGCGCGGCATGGAGCGATGAAGCGACACCCATGAGCGCCGTGGCACTCTCCGAGATCGGCGAGGCGCAGGTACTGCCGGCCGCGCCGGCACGCGCGCAGGCCGCATACCTGATCCTCCCGGGAACGCGTGGTGCCCAGCAGTTGGGCCTCGCGCTGCTCCGCGAACAGTTCATCGTCAACGTCGCGGGCGAGCCGATGCGGGCCGATGGGAAGGAATATCCAGCTGGCACGCTCGTCGTGCGCGTCGCACGCAATGCGGCAACGGTGCACGAACGGATCGCCCGCCTCGCGCCCGATTACAAGGTGGCCGTCGTCGCGGTGCAGTCGGGCTTCCCCGACAGCGGCTCGGTGGGAATCGGAAGTGGTTCCGTCTCCGTCGTGCGTGCGCCGAAGGTGCTGGTGGCCTCGGGCGACGGCGTCTCGCAGACCTCATTCGGCGACGTCTGGTGGTATCTCGAGAAGGAGCTGATGCAGCCCTTCGTTCCGGTCGAGACGCGCCGCCTCGGCTCGATGGCGTTGGAGCAGTACAACGTGATCATCCTCCCCGAAGGGAGCTACGCCGGCACGCTCGGCACGGCCGGAATGAATCGGCTGCGCGACTGGGTGCGCGGCGGCGGCGCACTGATCACGATGGGCTCGTCGGTGTCACTGCTCGAGAACAAGGAGATGGGACTCCGCACGACGCCAGAGCCGGACAAGAAGGATGCACCGAAGCTCACGGCCGAGGACACCACGTTGACCGGTGGCGGCAACTTCCCGTTCGTCTCGCCGAGTGCCAAGGGGAACCAGACGCCGGAGTCGGTGCCGGGGGCGATCGCCCGCGCCACGATCGACCGACACATCTGGCTGGCGTGGGGCTACGACCGCGACCAGCTCGCGGTGCCGGTGCCCGGCGACTTCCTCAAGCCCTCGAAGGGCGGCGACAACGTGGTGGTCTTCAACGAGAAGACGCCGGTCATTTCCGGCTTCACCTGGCCGGGGAACACCGACAAGTTCCTTACCGGCTCGGTCTGGGCATCGGTGGAGCGGGCGGGGCGGGGAAACGTGGTCGCGTTCGCCGAGAATCCGCTGTTCCGGGGCTTCTGGCGGGGGACCGCGATGCTGTTTGCGAATGCGGTGCTGTTTGGGGCGGGGCGGCCGTGACATCCGGGCGTAGGGGCGCAGCATGCTGCGCNNTGCATGCTGCGCCCCTACATCGGGGTTGCCGGCCGCCTCGCCCCTACGCACGCGCCCGGTGGATGGCTATATTCCCCCCGCCCCAGGTCCGTAGGGTATCAGCGTGCGAACCGCGTCAGGGCCTAGCGGCAGCAGCGCTAAGCAATGTCTGATATCGCTTCGGGTCGCCTGGGGCACTTTGCATTTCCCTCCCTGCGGGACCGCCTGATGTCCATCGCCCTCGCCCGCCGCTATCGCCCCCGTCGATTTGCCGACCTCCTGGTCCAGGACCACGTCGCCGCCGCTTTGCGCGGGGCCGTGGCGAAGAATCGTGTCGGCCACGGCTACCTGCTCACCGGGCCGCGCGGTGTCGGCAAGACCACGGCGGCCCGCATCCTCGCGATGGCGCTCAACTGTGAGCGCCGTGACCTCGAGCATCCGACCGGCGAACCGTGCGGCGAGTGCTCGTCGTGCGAGCGGATCTGGAACGGCCAGGCGAACCTCGACGTGGTCGAGATCGACGCGGCGTCGAATCGCGGCGTCGATGACGCGCGCGAACTGCGCGAGCGGGCGATGTACGCCGCCTCCCAGGATGGGCACCACAAGGTGTACATCGTGGACGAGGCGCACATGCTCACGCGCGAGGCATGGAATGCGCTGCTGAAGATTCTCGAGGAGCCGCCCCCGGGCGTCGTCTTCGTCTTCGCGACCACCGAGCCCCAGAAGATCTTCAACACTGCCGCGCCGGTGATGTCGCGCCTGCAGCGCTTCGACTTCCGCCGCATCGGCCCCGCAGCGATCCAGTCGAGGCTGCGCGAGGTGTTGCGCACCGAGGGGCTCGATGCCGAAGACGACGCGCTCCTCCTGATCGGTCGTCATGCCGATGGCGGCATGCGCGATGCGCTCTCGGTGCTCGACCAGTGCCTCTCCTTCGGCGAAGGACCGCTCACCGCCGCGCGTGTGCGCGACGTGCTCGGGCTCGTCAACGACGAGTCCTACGGCGCCGTCCTCTCGCTCGTAGCCGACCGGAATCCCGGTGCAGTCTTCGGAGTCCTCGACCAACTGATGGACAGCGGCGCCGACCTGGCGGAGTTCGCGGGTGGGCTCTCCGAAGTGCTTCGCGCGCTGGTGATGCACCACTATGGCGTGACCCCCGAGGAGCTGCCGGAATCGACGCTCGCGCTGATCGCCAGCGTGGCCCCGCGGCTCGCCCCCGAGGACGCGGTCCGGATGCTCAAGCTGTTGGCCGACGCCGAAACGTCGATCCGGCGAAGCGCTCATCCGCGGCTGGTGCTTGAGACGCTGCTGCTCCGGTGGGCCATGCTCGACCGCGTGGTCGACCTCAAGGCGTTGCTGGCCGGACAGGCGCCGCCCGCGTGGCAAGGCTCCCCCACGCCGGCTCCGCAGCCGATACCTCAGAGTCGGCCGGCGGCGACGGCACCGCCTGCCACGCCAAAGGCCTCACCCAAGGCGTCCCTGGCCGTCGAGACACCGCCCCCGCCGGCCCCCCGCAACAGCGAGACGGGTGCGCCACCGGCGGCCGCATCAGCCGCCGAATCGGTCTTCTCGGTCCCGGCGAATACCGATGGGATCCGGGCCATTTGGGCCGAGGTGGTGGCCACCGCATCGCGGCAGAGCATGCTCCTGGGCCAGTCCCTCGACCATGCCACGCCCCGGATGGACGCCCCGGGCAAGGCGGTGCTCGCCTTCGGCCCCGCGGAAGGGGTCTTTCTGGAGGGGGCGGAACGCTTCCTGAGCAGCATCGAGACCATCCTCTCGGCGCGGATGGGGAGCCCGGTGATGGTGACGCTGGAGTCCGGAATTGCGACTCCGGCCCCGGCCGCTCGGAAGGGTGGCCGGATGACGGACGAGACGATCCGGGCCGACCGGCTGGGCGAGCTCCGGCGGAAGGATCCGACGCTCGATGCGGCCGCCGACGCGTTAGATTTGGAGCTCGTGGACGAGGGATGATCCTTCGTCCCGGTGACACCCTGGACGATGGACGGACGTTGGCGGATTCCTCGAAGAACGCACCCACTCGCGGCCGGCTCGACCGGGCTCGCACCACGCGCGACGCCGAGCTGGCGCAGCGGGCGGTCGAGGCGCGTGCGGGCGGCGGCCTGGTGCAGGTGGAAGTGGATGGGCATCGTGCATTGCGGCGCCTGGTGATCGCCCCCGAGCTGCTCGAGGGGCGCGATCCCGATTTGCTGGCCGACCTGATCATGTCGGCGATCGCCGAGGCCCAGCGTCGCGCCGACGCCCTGGCCGCGGCGGATCCGGACCCCACCGCCGCGTGACGCCGTGAGCGCCCTCGAGACGCTCATCGGCGAGTTGGCGCGGCTCCCCGGCATCGGCCGGAAGACTGCGCAACGACTCGCCTACCACCTCCTCGGCCAGCCGCGCGAGCGGATGGATGCGTTGGCGGCCGCGTTGCAGGTGGTCTCCGAGCGGGTCCACCCCTGCACCGAATGCGGCCAGCCGACCGAGGACGGGGTCTGCCCCATCTGTCGCGATCCGCGGCGCGATCCGACCCTCCTCTGCATCGTCGAGGAAGCCTCGGCGCTCGCGATTCTGGAGAAGGCCGTCGCCTTCCGCGGCCGCTACGTGGTGCTGGGTGGCCGGCTGTCGCCGCTCGACGGGATCGGCCCGGAAGCCCTGCGCATCGGCCTCCTGCAGCGCCGGCTCGATGCGGGCGAGGTGCGCGAGGTAATCCTCGCCACGAACTCGTCCCTGGAGGGTGAGGCGACCGCGACCTACCTCCACCAGTTGCTGGCCGGCCACCCCGGGGTGAAGGTCTCCCGGCTGGCACGTGGCCTGCCAGTGGGAGGGGAACTGGAATACGTTGACGGGGTCACGCTGACCCACGCCCTGACCGCCCGGGAGGAGATGCGATGAGTCGAGGTCCGTCCGGCAGCACCCTCTTTGTTGGCGCCGCCCTGCTGGGGCTCGCCGGGGGCTGGCTGCTGGCCCAGCGGCACGACCGCATCCACTCCGAGGACCTCTTCGCCGACGCCGCGTGGAAGCGTTTCGCCGCGCTGGGCTGGCTCGAGCGCGAGTCCGATCCCGAGTCGCTGCCGTTGCTGCAGGATTACCTCGCCTGGGAGCGGACGCCGACGCTGCAGCAACGCGCGCGTCGGCTGGTCAGCGCGCTCGAGGCGGCAATCGCGTGACGTCGCCGCGTGCGGCCTCGTGGTCGTTCCACGAGGAAGACTCGGCCCGCATCCGCGGCGTCCTGCTCGACTTCCTTCGCGACACGCAGTCGCGCACCGCACTGCTGGTCGATCGCGCCGGGCAGATGCTGGTGACGGTTGGCGAGCCGCCGACCTTCGACCCGACCGCCTTTGCGTCGCTCACGGCCGCCGACTTCTCGGCCAACGACCAGCTCGCCCGCCTGCTCGGCGAGCCGGAGTTCGGGACGCTGTTCCATCAAGGTGAAAAGGAATCGCTCTACCTCGCCGACATTGCGCGGCGCGTGATCCTCGTCGTCCTGTTCGACAATCGCACCACGCTTGGCCTCGTCAAGCTGCGGATGCGTGGTGCCGTGCACGAACTGACCGTCCTCTTCACCGCGCTCTTTGCCCGCGACATGGGCAACAGCAGCAGCGGCGTCGATGCGGGCTTCGTGGGCGAGGCCGAGGACGAACTCGACAAACTTTTCGGCGGGTGACCGGATGTCCCTGATCAACTACGCGTCCCGCGAGATCAACTGCAAGATCGTCTATTACGGCCCCGGACTCGGCGGCAAGACGACCAATCTCGAATACGTCTACGAGAAGGTCGCGCCGTCGTCGAAGGGCAAGCTGATCTCGCTCGCCACCGAGACGGAACGAACCCTCTTCTTCGACTTCCTCCCGGTCGACCTCGGCACCATCCGCGGCTTCAAGACGCGCTTCCATCTCTACACCGTGCCGGGGCAGGTCTACTACAACGCCTCGCGCAAGCTGATCCTCAAGGGCGTCGATGGCGTGGTGTTCGTCGCCGACTCGCAGCTGGAGAGGATGGAGGCGAATCTCGAGGCGATGCAGAACCTGTACGACAACATGACGCAGCACGGCTACGACCTGACCAAGCTGCCCTTCGTGATCCAGTACAACAAGCGCGACCTCCCCAACGCCGCGCCGATTGCCGACCTCGACGCCGCGCTCAATCCGGGGTGGACGGTCGACGACACGACGCGCCAGCGGGTGACGCCCGATCCGTACCGTCAGGGCGAGTATCTCGTGCGCGAGGTCGATGGCATGTGGGTCGAGCGGGTGCCGACCTTCGAGGCGGTCGCGGTGCGCGGGGATGGCGTATTCGACACCCTCAAGGCCGTCAGCAAGCTGGTACTCAAGACACTCGGATGACCGCGCGCCCTGCCGTTTGGAACGTCCCCAATCTCCTCACCGTCGCGCGGATCGCGATCACGCCGGTGGTGGCCGCGCTGCCGTTCATCGACGGCTACTGGCCCAAGATCGCCTGCTTCGTGGTCTTCGTTTCCGCCGCCGTCACCGACGTCATCGACGGCCGCATTGCCCGCCGTGACAATCTGATCACCGACCTCGGCAAGACGCTCGATCCGCTCGCCGACAAGCTGCTGTTGCTCGCCACCCTCGGCCCGATCTGGTACATCTCGCAGCAGCGCCACGCGATGTACGACATCCCCGTTTGGGGCAGCATCCCGCTCTGGGTCTGCCTGCTGCTGATCGGCCGCGAGCTCGCGATGACGATCTTCCGTGCCTGGGCCGAGCGGCGCGGCGTGGTGATCGCCGCGGAGAACGCCGGCAAGACCAAGGCGGCATTGCAGAACGTCTTCATCGGCGGCACGCTCGCCTGGTTTGCCTTCCGCGATGCCTTCCGCCTGCTGGGCTGGACCACCACGCCGTTCGCGCACTGGTGGAACGAGTTCCACGGCGGCTTCGTGGCGGCCGCGCTCGGCATTGCGCTGACGCTGACGCTCTACTCGTTCGTGATGTACATGGTGCAGTATCGCCGCCTCTTCCGCTGAGTCGCCCGTGGGCGCCACGCTCCCCATCGAGATCATCACCATCGGCACCGAGCTGCTGCTCGGCTTCACGGTGGACACCAATTCCGCCTTCATCGGCCGCACGCTGGCCACCGTTGGCGTGCGCGTCGCCAGACGCACCGCCGTCAGCGATGCCCCCGACGAAATCCGCGCCGCCGTCGACGCCGCGCTGACCCGCACCGGCGTGGTGATCACCACGGGCGGCCTCGGCCCCACGCGCGACGACATCTCGAAGCACGTCATCGCCGAGCTGCTCGAGATGCCGCTCGAGTTCGACCAAGCGGTCTGGGATGAGCTCGTGGCGCGCTGGACACGCCTCGACCGGAAGATCTCCGAGTCCAACAAGAGCCAGGCAATGGTCCCCGCCGGCGGCGCCGTGCTGCCGAACAAGTGGGGCAGCGCGCCGGGTCTCTGGCTCGAGGGACCGCGCGGCGTGGTGATCCTCCTCCCGGGCGTGCCGTTCGAAATGCGCAAGCTCGTCGAACACGAGGTAGCCCCTCGGCTCGCCGCACGCGGTGGCAGCGTGGTGATCCGTTCGCGCGTGTTGCGCACCGCCGGGATTCCCGAGTCGGTGCTTGGCGAGAAGATTGGCGACCTCGAGGCGGAGTTCGCGCCGCTCTCGCTGGCCTATCTCCCCGACGTGGCGGGCGTTGACCTGCGGCTCACCGCGTGGGAGCTCGATGCCGCCGAGGCCGATGCGCGGCTCGATGCCGCCGCCGCGAAGGTGCGCGAGCGTGTCGGCGGGTGGATCTATGGCGAGGGCGATGCGGACCTGGCTGCCGTACTGATCGACGAACTCACCCAACGCGAGGAGCGGCTCGCGATCGCCGAGTCGTGTACCGGCGGCCTCCTCGGCGCACGCCTCACCGCGGTGAGTGGCGCGTCGGCTGTCTTCCTCGGTGGGATGGTCACCTACTCGAACGCGACCAAGTCGATGCTGGTGGGCGTCGATCCGGTGACCATCCTGAAGCAGGGGGCGGTGTCGTCGAAGGTGGCCGAGATGATGGCGATCGGGGCGGCCGACCTCGTCGTCGCGGACGTCGCGGTGGCGATCACCGGGATCGCCGGCCCCGATGGTGGCAGCGACGAGAAGCCGGTGGGGACCGTCTGGTTCGGCTTCTCGGTGCGTGGCGTCGTCGACAGCGCCAAGGTGATCTTCCCGGGGACCCGAGAGGAGGTGCGCGCGCGCGCCGTGCAGGCCGCCCTGGTTGGCCTGTTGCGGCGGGTTCGTGGNNGAGCCGATACCGCAGGGTGGGACCACGATATGAGCCACGACGGGGGGACCAGCACCGAGACGTCTGCCATTCCGGCATTGCGCCGGGGCACGTCGGTTGCGTTCCTTTGAGAGATTGGTTTTCCCGTATTTCTGGAGTGCATGCCGCGATGTCCAAGAAGACCCCGCCGTCCGACGATACGCCCGCGATGCCCGAGGCTGATGTTCCATCGCTGGAACAGCAGACGCTGCCTGACGAGTGGACCGCCGAGGAGGCGGTCCCCGCGATCGAGGCGGCGAAGGCGCTGGCCGAAGTGGAAGATCGCTTCCTGCGGCTCGCGGCGGAGTACGAGAACTATCGACGTCGCACCGCGAAGGAAAAGGCCGAGGCGTTTGATCGTGGCGGGTCGGCGATGGTGCAGCGGCTCATGGATGAGCTCGACGACATCGACCGGCTCGCGTCGAGCGATCCCGAGACCACCAATTACGAAGCGTATCGCGCGGCGTTCGTCCTGATCCAGAAGAAGTTCGAGAAGGAGCTGGGCGCGGCAGGGCTCGAGAAGATTGATCCGACCGGCCTCCCCTTCGACCCGACCGAGCATGACGCCGTGGCGATGACCGCGTTGGTCGATGGTGCAGAGCCGCAGACCGTCGCCGCCACCTTCCAGACCGGGTACCGCTTCAAGGGCTCGGTGATCCGTCCGGCGCGCGTGCAGGTCTACGGCGACCAGGGCAGCTGAGTGGCGACACAGGACTTCTACGCGCTGCTCGGCGTGCCCGACTCCGCCTCGCCTGACGAGATCAAGAAGGCGTATCGGAAGCTCGCCAAGCAGTACCATCCCGACGCGAATCCGAACAACGCGGCGGCGGTCGAGAAGTTCAAGGCGATCTCCGAGGCCAACGGCGTCCTCTCCGATCCCGAGAAGAAGGCGAAGTACGACCAGATGCGCCGGCTGGGCGCGTTCGGCGGTTTCGGCTCGCGGCAGCCCTCGGCCAGTCAGCAGCGGACACGTCGCTCCGCGGGTCAGCCACAGCAGGACGAGCAGGATCTCGGCGACTTCGGATCATTCGGATTGGGCGACATCTTCTCGTCGATTTTCGGGAAGGGTCGGCGCACCGAAGAGAACGAGGGAACCGAGCCGGTCGAGGTCTCGGTGACGGTGCCGTTCCGGACCGCGGCGGTCGGTGGCAAGGTCCCCGTGACGCTGACGATGAACGACGCCTGCGCCACCTGTGGCGGCACCGGCGCCGAACCGGGCGCGACGATGGCGACCTGCGACGAGTGCAAGGGGCGGGGGACGATTTCGTTTGGACAGGGTGGCTTCGCGGTACAGCGGCCCTGTCCGGCGTGTCGTGGCCGAGGCAAGGTGCCGTCGGTCAAGTGTCACGTCTGCAGCGGCATCGGCGAGTTGCGCACCGAGAAGCAGATCCTGATCACGGTGCCGGCGGCGTCGGAGACGGGCACGCGCGTCCGGCTCAAGGGGCAGGGGCCGCGTGCCCGTGCTGGTGCGCAGGCCGCCGATATCCTGGTGACCTTCACGGCCGAGGCCGACACCTTCTTCACGCGCGACGGGCTCGACATCATGTGTCAGATCCCCGTCTCGCTCTCGCAGGCCGTCCTCGGCACCGTGGTCCACGCCAAGACGGTCGCTGGCACCAAGGTGAAGCTCAAGATCCCCGCGGGCACCCAGTCCGGGAAGAAGTTCCGCATCAAGGGGCAGGGGCTCGAGAAGGGCGGCCAGAAGGGCGACCAGATCGTCAGCGTGCAGGTGAAGATCCCCGAACATCTCAACGACGATCAGGAATTGGCGTTTCGGGCGTTTGTGGATTCGATGAGGACGTGAATCGAGAAGCGTGAAGCGAGAAGCGAGGGTGTAGGGGCGACGCATGCGTCGCCCTTCGGATGATGGATGATGGATGATGGATGATGAATGAGCGCGCGCGCTCCGTGTTGTCATCCTGAGCGGAGCCCGCGCAGCGGGCGAAGTCAAAGGACCTTGCTGGTCGCCCTCTCCCCGCACCGTGGTGCCCATGCGATTCCCGATCGTCATGCTGGTCGCCCTCAGCACCGCCCCCACCCTCTCTGCCCAATCCCCGCGTGACACGGTGACCGCCACCCTGGTCGGCCCGCGGGAGACCGCCGAGATCGCGATCGACTACGTCGCGAAGGTGCCGCGTCACACGATGCCATGGAGCTCGAACGATGTCCCGATCGACCCGGGTCTCGGCGAGCCGATCTACCTCCGCACCACGTTGCCGCTGCGCTTCGACGGCACCGAGGTCCCGGCGGGGCGGTACCGACTCATGACGGTCCGGAGCGGCCTGGGCCCGACCCTCGTGATTCAGGTCGTGCGGGAGGACAGCGCCGTCGTGCGCACCGCGGCACGGGTGCCAATGGATGTCACCGAGCTCGACCATTCCAACGGCGCGCTTGCCATCCAGGTTCGCACCACGCGCCTCCGTGAGGACGTGATTGCGGTCGTGGACCGGTCGACGCCGCAGATGACGCGGATCAGCAAGGAGATCTCTCCGGGGTCGACGCGGAGTCTGGTGATCCAGGTGGGGAAGTATCTGATGCGCGTGCCGATCGCGGCGAGGTAGGGCCCTACCTCCCCCTCTCCACCAACACCCGATGCGTCCCCCGGTCCGGCTCGCCCGGCGCCGGGGTGCGCTGCGTATAGCGCCCATCCGCACCCAGCTCCCACGCCTGCCGGTTGTCCTCCAGCATCGCCTCCAGCAACCGCCGGATCTCGGCGCGATGCTTCGGCTCCTCGATCGGCACCGCTGCCTCGATCCGCCGCTCCAGGTTCCGCGGCATCAGGTCGGCCGAGGAGATGTAGCACTCCTCCTTCCCCGCGTTCCGGAAGAGGAAGGCGCGTGAGTGCTCGAGGAAGCGCCCCAAAATCGAGATGACGCGGATCCGCTCGCTGACGCCCGGCACACCCGGGCGCAGGCAGCAGATCCCGCGGATGATCAAGTCGATCTCCACCCCCGCCTGCGACGCGCGGTAGAGCGCCTCGATCATCTCGGGGTCCACCAGCGCGTTCATCTTCGCGAGGATCCGCCCCTGCCGCCCGCGGCGCGCATGCTCCGCCTCGCGCTCGATCTTCTCGAGGAACGACGCCTTCATCCACCGCGGTGCCACCAGCAGCTTCCGGTAGCCCGTCGGCGCGCCGAAGCCGGTGAGAACGTTGAACAACTCGCTCAGGTCGGCGCCCAGATCGGGGTCGGCGCTCAGCAGCCCGAAGTCGGTGTAATACCGCGCCGTCCGCGGGTTGTAGTTGCCGGTGCCGATGTGCACGTAGCGGCGGATTTCGTCGCCTTCACGCCGCACCACCAGCAGCACCTTCGCGTGCGTCTTGAACCCCGAGACGCCGTACGAGACGTGCACGCCGATATCCTCGAAGCGCTTGGCCCAGGAGATGTTCTGCTCCTCGTCGAAGCGCGCCTGCAACTCGATCAGCACCGCGACCTGCTTCCCCCGTTCGGCCGCCTGCGCCAGCAAGCGCGCGATCTCGCCGCCCGTTCGGTAGAGCGTGATCTTGATCGCCAGGACGTCGGGGTCTTCCGTGGCCCGCGCGATGAACTGCTCGACCGACCCCTGGAAGGAGTCGTACGGATGGTGCAGCAGGATGTCGCCCTCGCGCAGTACCGCGAAGAGGTCGCGACTCTCGGCCAGGCGTCGCGGTGTCACCGGCGTGAAGGGCAGGTCCTTGAGCGCGGGCGCGTCGATCGCCGAGATCACCAGCAAGTCGCTCAGGTCGAGCGGACCGGTCACCTCGAAGAGGTCGGCCTCGGTCAGCGGCAGGCCCTCGCCGGCGTCGGCGGCGTTGAGCTCTTCAAGGAGCAAGGCCCGGATCGGCTGCGGCATCGACTTGTGCACCTCGAGCCGGACCACCTCGCCGAACTTCCGGTTGCGCACCTCTTCCTGGATCAGCGAGAGCAGGTCTTCAGCCTCGTCGCTGTCGTCGCCGAGCTCGAGCTTCAGGTCGGTGTTGCGGGTCACGCGGAAGAGGTGCCAGCCGACGATCGCCACACCCGGAAACAGCGTCTCCAGATGCGCACCGACCAGGTACTCCAGCGGCAGGAACTCGTTGGCGCGCTTGAGTGGCACCCAGCGGGGCAACAGCCGAGGCACCTTCACGCGCGCAAAGCGCTCCTCGCCCGCCGAGTCCATCAGCGAGACCGCCAACGAGAGCGAGAGGTTCGAGATGTGCGGGAAGGGGTGCGCCGGGTCGACCGCGAGCGGTGTGAGCACTGGAAAGACGTGCGACTCGAAGTACGCCGAGAGGTGCGTGCGCTCCTCCTCGGGGAGGTCGTCGAAGCGCTCGTGCAGCCGGATCCCGTGCGCCGCCAGCGCGGGAACGAGCTCATGCACGAGGCAACGTGACTGTTGCTCCAGCATCCCCTGCACGGACTGGCGGATGGCATCGAGCTGCGCCATCGGCGCCATCCGGTCGGCGGCGTTCTCGGCGATCTTGGCGAGCACCTGCTCGCGCAGCCCAGCGACACGGACCTGGAAAAACTCGTCGAGGTTGCTCGCGAAGATCGACAGGAACTTGACCCGCTCGAGCAGCGGCGTCCGCGGATCGAGCGCCTCGTGCAGCACGCGCCGGTTGAACTCGAGCCACGAGAGCTCGCGGTTCAGGTAGAGCGCGGGGTCCTTGAGGTTCGGGGCCTGCCGGAGCACTGCATCGTTCGGGGCAGGGGCCTGCGGTGTGGCAGTCATCGGGGAGAGATCATCCGGCGGAGGCGATCACGCCGCCGCCCAGGACGCGCTGCGTGGCGTCGTAGAGTACGCCCGACTGCCCCGGGGCAATCGCCCGGACCGGGACGTCGAGATCAAGCGTGAGCATCCCACCCTCTGAGGTGCGGACCACCGCCGGCACCGCCTCCGCGCGGTAGCGCAGCTGCGCCCAGCACCTGTCGCCCACCGCCAACGGCTCAGCGAGCCAGTTGAGCTCTTCCAGCGTGACGGCATGACCCATCAGCTCATCGGCCTCGCCGACCACCACCTCGCGGCTGTCGGGGCGAATCCCCACCACATACAGCGGAAGCGAGCGGCCGCCCGGCAGGCCGCGCCGCTGGCCGATCGTGTAGCGTGCAAAGCCGTCGTGCTCGCCCACCACCTCGCCCGAGGTGGTCACGAGTGGGCCGGCCTGCAACGCCGGCGCGTCGGCCGGGAGCCGCTGCTCCAGCACGCCGACATAGTTGTCGTCGGGGACGAAACAGATCTCGACGCTCTCGGGGTTGTCGGCGGTCTCAAGCTCGAGGGCTCGGGCACGCGCGCGCGTCTCCGCCTTGGTGAGCTCGCCCACCGGCGTGAGCATCCGCGCCACCACCGCCTTGTCGATGCCCCAGAGGAAGTAGCTCTGGTCCTTGTTGCGGTCGGTGCCGCGGTACAGCGCGCCGCCGCGAGCATTGGCATAGTGGCCAGTGGCGATCGCGTCGCAGCCGAGCGAGTCGGCATGCGCCAGCAGGTCGCGGAACTTGGTGAACGAGTTGCAGCGCACACACGGAATGGGCGTGCGGCCGCGCGCGTACTCGTCGACGAAGTTGTCGATCACCCGAGCCGAGAAGCGGTCTTCGAGATTGAGGACGTAATGCGGGATGCCGAGGCGGTGGGCCACGGCGCGCGCATCGTTGATCGAATCGAGGGAACAGCAGGGGCGGTCGGGGACGTCGTCGCCGTAGCAGAAGAGCTTCATCGTCGCACCAATGACCTCGTAGCCCTGCTCGACGAGCAGTGCCGCGGCCAGCGACGAATCCACCCCGCCGCTCATGGCGACGAGGACCTTCCGCACGCTAGTCACGGCCGAGGACAGCTCCCAGCCGTCGGACCCGTGCCACGACGCCAGGGAGGACCTCGACGGCGCGATCGACATCGGCCGCGGTGGATTCGTGGCCCAGCGAGAAGCGGATGGTGCCGAGCGCGAGGCCGCGCTCGACGCCCATCGCCATCAGCACGTGTGACGGCTCGACAGCGCCGGTGGCGCAGGCCGAGCCGCCCGAGCAGGCGATGCCCGCCAGGTCGAGGTGCATCAGCATCGCCCCCGCCTCGGCGCCTGGGATCGCGATCGAGAGGACGTGCGGGGCGCGCTCGACGCCGGCGGCATGCACCACCAGATCGGGAATGGCCACTTGCAGCCGCTCGGCGAGGTTGTCGCGCAGGGCGCGCACATGGGTCACGTGCGCGTCGAGCTCCTCCCGGGCGAGCAGCGCGGCGCGCCCGAGGGCGACGGCCCCCGCGACGTTCTCGGTGCCGGGGCGGATGCCGTACTGCTGCCCGCCGCCGTGGATCAGCGAATCGACGATGTGGCGGTCGCGGACGATGAGGGCGCCGATGCCCTTGGGCGCGCCGAGCTTGTGGCCGGAGATGGACAGGAGGGAACAACCGACGTCGTCGAGGGCAATAGGCAGCTTGCCGAACGACTGCACGGCGTCGCTGTGGAGCGGGACGCCGGCCGCACGACATCGCGCGCCGATTTCGGCCATCGGCTGCACCGTGCCGACTTCGTTGTTGACCCACATCACCGACACGAGCGCAGGTCCCTCAGCGAGTGCGGCATCGAGCGCGTCGAGCTGCACCCGGCCGTCCTTGTCGACGGGAAGGATCGTCTCGCGGCCACCCATCGACACCACGACGTGCGCGGCGGCGAGGACGGCCTTGTGCTCGATCGCGGTGGCGACGACGTGCATTGAGCGCCCCGCGCGCCTGGCGGCCATGGCGGCGCCGATCACGGCGAGGTTGTCGGCCTCGGTGCCGCCCGAGGTGAAGATCACGTGGTTCGGTTCGACACCGAGTGCTTCTCCGACTTCACGCTTCCCCATTTCGAGTCCGGCCTTGGCGGCGCGCCCGAAGCGGTGGGACGACGAGGGATTGCCCCACGACGCGTTGAAGAAGGGGAGCATCGCCTCGAGCACCTCAGGGCGCACGGGCGTGGTCGCGGCGTGGTCGAAGTAGACAGGTTCCATGGGCCCAAATCTAGTCAGGGCACGGGGTTGCGGAACCGTCAGCAGAGCGGGCATCCCGCAATGATGCGGGCTGCCCGAATCGGCGTAAAGGGTTGTATGGTAGGGAGTTACCGGATTGGTACGCGGTGGTGACGTTACAGCGAGGCGACGCCCAGCCGGGTGATGTCGTCCACCGCCATTGTCTCGGCGGTCCAGAACGGCTCCCCGTAGGCGGCCCGGATCAGCGAGCCGGCGTGGGCATCCTGGGTGCGGATCAGGTCGAGGATCGGCTGCCCGGTCGGGTAGAGCTCACCCGCCTGGATGGTGTCGGGGGTGAATTGCGAGGCATAGCACGCTACCGCCTTCAGCTTCCGCTCGAATTGCGCCGAGGTGTCGACTACGAAGCTCGGCTTCACGGCGTCTTCGCGGTAGGCAAATGCGTGCACCAGCTTGAGCGGCTTCCATGGCTCGCCGTCGGCGGGGTAGTTCTTGAGCCCGGAGAGGAAACAGGCGTCACGGATCAGCTCCGACGCAATCCGATGGTCGGGATGCCGACCGACGGGGTAGGGGAGGATCACCGTGCGCGGCTTGAGGCGGCGGAGTTGCTCGACCACCACGCGGCGCATCGCGTCGTTGTTCTCGAGGTGGCCATCCGGCAGGCCGGCGTTGGTACGCGCCGTCACGCCGATCACCAGCGACGCCGCGGCCGCCTCGCGCGCTCGAATTTCGGCGTTCCCGCGCGAGCCCATCTCGCCGCGTGTCAGGTCGAGGATGCCAACCCGGCGGCCCGCATCGACGGCCTTGGCAAGGGTGCCCCCGGCGAGGAGTTCGGCATCATCCGGGTGCGCGACGGCGGCCAGCAGGTCGAGGGGCATAACACATCCGTGATGTGGGTACCACGCGGTGGGCATCGTGGTGGGGTGATGTCCGGTGTAGGGGCGCAGCATGCTGCGCCCTTCTCTACGTATGCGATGACGCTGGCGTCGCGCGCCGGGGCGCAGCATGCTGCGCCCTTCTCTACGTATGCGATGACGCTGGCGTGGCGCGCCGGGGCGCAGCATGCTGCGCCCCTTACCAAACGCGCACCGAGCCACCGGGCACGATCACGTCATTCGTGCCTCAACGCCTCCACCGGATCCATCCGCGCCGCGCGGGTCGCGGGGATCATCCCGAAGACGAGGCCGATCGCGACTGAGGCGCAGACGGCCACCGCCGCACTCCAGAGCGGGGCGCCGCTGTCGAGCTTGAGCACCAGCTTGAGCAGTTCGCCGACGCTGAGACCGACGACGATGCCGAGGATCCCGCCGACGCCCGTGAGCGTGGCGGCCTCGACGAGGAACTGCCAGAGCACTTCGTTCTTGGTGGCGCCGAGCGCCTTCCGGAGGCCGATCTCGTGGGTACGGTCCGTCACGGAGACCATCATGATCGCCATGACGCCGATGCCGCCGACCAGCAGCGCCACGCTCGACAGCGCGATCATCACCAGGAAGAACGCCGACGTGAGCGAGGTGATCGTGTCGAGGATCTGGTCCTGGGTGATCACGTCGAAGGAGTTCGGCGTCGACGGCCGGTGGCCGCGTGCCCGGCGTAAGGTGGCGATCGCCGCATCCTTGGCCACGGGAACCGAGACCCCGCGCTGGGCGAGGATCGCGATGAACAACGAGTTGGTCTCGTCGTACTGGAAGTTCTGCTTCACGGCCCGGAACGGCAGGATGGCGCCGTCGGAGGCGCCGGGCGGCTGGAAGATGTTCTCGGGTTTGACGTAGACGCCGATGACGGTGAACGATGTCCCGCCAATCCGCACGACGTGGCCCAGCGGGTTCATCCGACCGAAGAGCCGATCGGCCACTTCCTGCTCGAGCACGGCGACCGGCTGTCCGCTCTTGAGTTCCGACACAGAGAAGAAGCGTCCCGACAGCAGCGAGCCGCCCTGAATCTCGAGGTAGCTGTTGTCCGCCCCGTAGATCATCAGCCCCTGTGACCGGATCCCGTCGAACTCGATCTTCTGCTGCACCTGCACCATGAGGCCGGCATAACGGATCTGGTCGCTGCGCCGGAGTGCGACCGCATCCGCTTCGTCGAGCACCTTGCGCGCCTTCACCTCCGGTGGGAGGCGATCGGGGTTCAGGGGAACCGACGACCAGAAGCGCATCACGTAGAAGGTCTGCGGCGAGGCGTTCTCGACCGAGGCGAAGATCTGGCTCTGGATCCCGTTCACCAGCGAGGCCATCACCATCACCGTCGTCACGCCGATCACGACGCCGAGGATGGTCAGCCCGCTGCGCAGCTTGGCGCCACGCATCGCGCCGAGTGCCTGCACCATCCCTTCGCCGATGTTGCCGATCCGGAAGGCCATGGGCTACTCCATCCGGAGCGCGGTGATCGGATCGAGCCTGGCAGCCCGCGTCGCCGGGTAGACGCCGAAGATCATCCCGGTGCCGGCCCCGAGCAGCAGCGCGAGCCCGACCGACCAGCCGGTGACTCGCGCGGGCAGCGGTGAGTAGGTCGAGACCAGCACTGCGAACGTCCACCCGGCCACGACGCCGATGATCCCGCCGAGGAGCGAGAGGATCACCGTCTCGACGAGGAACTGCCGCCGGATATCCTGCCGGTTGGCACCGAGTGCCTTGCGAAGTCCGATCTCGCGGGTCCGCTCGCTCACCGACATCAGCATGATGTTCATGATCACGATGCCGCCAACCACGATGCCGATGCACACCACGGCCGGCACCACCGTGAAGAGCAGCGCGGTGAGCGCGGTCCAGAAGGCGAGCAGGGCGTCGGCCTTGTCGACGGTGAAGTCGTTCGGCTCGCCGGGCCGGAGTTTGTGCGCCAGCCGCATCGCCTCCTCGGCGCGGTTCATTGCCCCGGGGATCTGGTCGGCCTCGCGCATCTTGACGGAAATCACCGTGGTGCGGCGCCGCCCCCAGACCGACTCGAAGACCGGGAGCGGCAGCAGCGCGAAGCCGTCGAACGAGGCGCCGAGGGTTTGCCCCTTCGGGGCGAAGACACCCTTGACCGTGTATTGCCTGCCGGCAATGCGCACCGTCTTGCCGATGGCGGCCTCGGCGGACTGGAAGAGCTTCGTCCCGACATCCCATCCGATGGCGGTCACCAGCCGGCGACCGCGGATATCGATGTCGTTGAGCGGCTCGCCCGCGGCGATCACGTAGTCCTGCACCAGCTGGTAATCCGGGGTGATGCCGAAGATCTGGACGCCACCGACCGATTGGTTCCCCGAGATCACGGCGGTGGACGGCGTCGGCCAACCCGACTGCAGCGCCACGCCCTGCGCATCCGGAAGCGCGGCCTCGACCACGGCGGCGTCCTCCCTCGAGATCAGCGGACGCTTCGCGATCAGCTTGATCTGGTCGTCATCAAGCAGCCCGACTGAGATCGGTGTCCGCCGCACCTGGAAAGCGTTGTTGCCGATGATCGCGCCGGTCAGGTTCTCCTTGACGTAGGCGTTCATCCCCTGGATCACCGCGACGACGGTGACCAGGAAGGCGACGGAGACGATGATGCCGAGGAGGGTGAAGATGGCCCGAAGCTTGGAGGTCCAGATCGTCTGGAGCGCCAGGCGGAGGGCTTCGGAGTAGGGCATTGGTAAAAGGTAAGGGGGGGCGGGGTGAGGAGTGAGGGGGAGATGTCATCCCGAGCGAAGCGAGGGACCTGCGTGTCAGCCAGCACGCAGGTCCCTCGCTTCGCTCGGGATGACGAGCGCCGTGCGGCGTGATCTACTCGTACCTGAGCGCCTCGACCGGATCGAGCTTCGCCGCCCGGTTGGCCGGGTAGAGCCCGAAGAAGATCCCGGTGACCGCCGAGGCGATGATCGCCGCGAAGATCGACCAGAGCGGAATCGAGGCGGGGATCGGCGAGAAGGTACGGATTCCCCACGAAATGACCGCGCCCAGGGCCATGCCGCACAGGCCGCCGAGAACCGTGAGCGTCGCCGCCTCGACCAGGAACTGGAAGAGGATCTCGCCGCGGGTCGCACCGAGTGCCTTCCGGACGCCGATCTCGCGGGTCCGTTCGGTCACCGAGATCATCATGATCGCGACGACCCCGACGCCACCGACCATCAGGCCGACCGAGGAGAGCACCAGCATGACCAGGAAGAAGCCGGCGGTCATGTCGTTGAAGCTCTCCATGAACTTGTCGCCGGAGATCAGGTCGAAGTTGTTCTCCGCCCCTGGCTTGAGCCCGCGCTTGATGCGGAGCGCCGCCGTGACTTCGTCCATCGCCTCGGCCTGCGTCACCGTCGCTTTCGGGAAGACGGCGATGTTGAGCCATCCCCACGCGAAGTCGGCGGTCTTCACGAAGGTCGTGTGCGGGATGACGATTTTCGGACCCTCGTCGGCGAAGAGTCCGGACGGGTCCTGATACAGCCCGACGACGGTAAAGGGCAGGCCGAAGATCTTGATCTGCCGTCCCAGGGGATCGACGCCGGGGAAGAGCTCGTCGGCCACGGGCTGGTTGATCACCACCACGAACGAGCCACCGGCGTCCTCAGCCGGGGTGAAGTTGCGCCCCTGCAGCAGCTCGCCGCCCTCCACTTGGAGCCAGTTGGTGCTCTGCCCGTCCACCTGGGCGGAGGAGAGCGCCTTCCGCCCGTAGGAGACGCGCGACCCGCCGGACTCGCGGATGTTGACCGCGCCGATCCCCGGGAGGCGGCTGATCAGTTCCGCTTCTTCGCGGCTCATCATCGGCCGCTTCCGCCATGGCGACATTTCGTCGGAACCGTCGGAAATCTGGATCCCGGCGCGGAAATAGCGCATCACGTAGAACGACTTCGGCCCGGCGCGCTGGACGATCTCGCTCACCGAGTTCTGGATCCCGGTGATCGTGGCCGCCATCGCAATCACCACCATCACGCCGATCGCGACGCCGAGGATGGTCAGCGCCGCACGCACCTTGGAGGCGCGCACCGAATCGAGCGCGAGCGTCACGCCCTCGAGGGCCCGAGCCAGCAGGTTGCCGCGTCCGTAGTCGCTCATTCCTGCCTCAGTGCCGCAATGGGGTCGAGTAGAGAGGCCTGACGCGCGGGGTAGACGCCCGCGACCATGCCGACCAGGATGCCGAGCGCGACGCCGACGAAGATGGACCAGGGCGCCACGGCGGCCGGCAGCGGCGTGAAGGCGCGGACGGCAAAGGCGAGGAGCAGGCCGGTGCCGATCCCCATCACCGCGCCGGTGACCGACAGCGTCGCCGACTCGACGATGAACTGCGCCATGATGTCGCGCCGCTTGGCGCCCAGCGCCTTGCGGACGCCGATCTCGCGGGTCCGCTCACTGACGGCCATCAGCATGATGTTCATGATCACGATGCCACCGACCACCAGCGAGATCGCCACCAGCCCCGGCAGGGCCAGGAAGAGCACCTTGGAGATCTTCTCCCAGCCGGAGAGTGCGCCTTCGGCCGACTCGAGGTGGAAGTTGTCGGGTTGCCCGGGGCGAAGCCCGCGACGGCCACGCATCAGGACCGTGACCTCTTCCATCGCCGCGCGCATCTGATCCGGGCTCGTCGTCTGGATCTGGATGTCGTCGATGATGTGCGGCCGGTTCACCAACCGGCGCGCCGGCGAGGTGATCGGCGTGATGGCGAACTTGTCGAGCGAGATCCCGAAGAGTGTCCCCTGCTTCGCCACGACGCCGATGACGCGGTGCGGCAGGCCGCCGATCGCGATGGTCTGGCCCAGCGGATCGCGGCCGCTGAAGAGCCGTTCGGCCAGCTCGGAGCCGAGCACCACCACCGCCGAGCCGATGTTCACTTCCTGCGGCGAAAACGCCCGCCCCTCGGCGATGTCGTAGTGCTTGATCTTGAAGAAGTCGGCCTCGACCGTGTTCACCTGGATCTGCTTGGCGACCTTCCCCTGCCAGGTGAGTGTCACCTGGTCATAGCCGGCGGCGGCGATCGTCGCGGGGATACTCAGCCGCTCCTTGATGAACTCGGCATCTTCAATGGTGACGCGCGGATTGCGCTGCCACTGCCGCCACTCTTCCTCGCTGTTGTCGCCGGTCTGGATGTTCGGCTGGTGGCGCACCTGAAAGGTGTTCACGCCGATCAGCGCCCCGGCAAACTTCTCGGTCATGTAGACGTTCATGCCCTGCACGATCGAGACGACCGCGATCAGGAAGGTCACGCCGATCAGCACCCCGACGAGCGAGAAGAAGCTCTTCAGCTTCTGCGCCACGATCGAGTCCCACGCCAGCCGGACCGCCTCGAGGAAGGGCATCTCAGGCCGCGGCCTCGCGGACGGGCGACTCGTTGCGACGATCGCTGTCCACCTTGCCGTCGCGCAGCACCACCACCCGGTGGGCGTGCGCGGCAATGTCGGGTTCGTGGGTCACCAGGATCACGGTCTGCCCCTGCGCGTGCAGGGCGCCGAAGACGCGCATGATCTCGACGCTCGTGGCCGAGTCGAGGTTGCCGGTCGGTTCGTCGGCGAGGAGGATCGACGGCTCGTTGACGAGCGCCCGAGCGATCGCCACGCGCTGCCGCTGGCCGCCGGAGAGTTCGTTGGGGCGGTGGTCCATCCGGTTGCCCAGACCGACGCGCTCGAGCGCCGCCTCGGCCCGGCGCTTCCGCTCGCGGGTCGACACACCGGCATACACCAACGGCAGCTCGACGTTGGCCAGCGCGGTCGCGCGGGGCAGCAGGTTGAACGTCTGGAAGACGAAGCCGATCTCGCGGTTCCGCACCCGCGCCAGGTCGTCGTCGACCATCGTCGAGACTTCCTGCCCGTTGAGCCAGTACTGGCCGCCGGACGGCGTGTCGAGGCAGCCGAGCATGTTCATCATCGTCGACTTGCCGGAACCCGACGGGCCCATGATGGCGACGTACTCGTTCCGCTGGATCTCGAGATCGACCCCGCGCAGCGCGAGCACCTTCTCGCTCCCCATCACGTACTCGCGGGTGATCCCCGCGAGGCGAATGATGGCGTCGCTCACGGCTTCACCACCGCCGGGCCACCGGCCGGCGCCGCCTTGACCTTCGACGAATCCTTGAGGTCGCGGATGGCCTGGTAGCTGCCCGCCACGATCGTCTCGCCCTTCTTGAGGCCGGTGAGGACCTCGAAGTGCTCGTCGCCCGCGATGCCGACCTTCACGGTGCGGAAGCGCGCCACGCCATTCTCGACGATGAAGACGCCTTCCTTGTCCTTCGGCTTCTTGCCGCCCGCCGTGTCGTTCGTGGTGGTGAGCGGGGCACCGGCCGCGGCGGCCTGATCGCCACCCATGGCGCTGTCCGGACGCGTGGTGAGTGCGATGATCGGGATCGACAGCGCACCCTTCCGCACGTCGGTGACGATCCGCGCCGTCATGCTCAGGTCGGGGCGCACGTCGGCCGGCGGGTTGGTCAGCGTCACTTCGACCTCGAAGTCGACGGCCCGATCGGCCGCGGCTGCACCCGCGGCGGTGGTCGCCGCGCTGTTCGCGATCTTGGTGACCTTGCCGACGAACGCCGTGTCGGGGAAGGCGTCGATCGCGACCGACACCGAGTCGCCCAGTTCGAGGCGGATCACGTCGGTCTCATCCACCTTCACCACGGCCTGGATCACCGAGAGATCGGCGATGCGCATCAACAGGCCGACGTCTCGCGAGAACGCGCCGGTCTGGGCGACTTCGCCCTCTTCCACTGCGAGCCGCACGACGCGGCCGGAGATCGGCGCGAAGAGCCGGGTCCGGGCCAGGTTGTCCTGCGCCTCCTTGAGCGAGGCCTGCGTCTGCTGCACCTGCGCCTGGCTCGACTTCAGCAACGCCTCGGAGACGTCGAACGCCTGCTGCGACTGTTCCATCACTTCGTCGGCGATCAGCGTCGGGTTGGTCCGCTTGAGCTCGCGGTTCCGGTCGAGCGCCCGCTTCGCCTGGTCGCGATTGGTGCGCGCCTGCAGCAGCTGCGCCTCCACCGACGTCAGGGCGGCGGTGGCGCGGTCCACGGCGCCCTTGAACTGCACCTGGTCCAGCTCGACCAGCAGCTGCCCCTTGGTGACGAGGTCGCCTTCCTTCACGGTGATCCGCAGGATGCGGGCGGTCACCTCCGAGGAGACGTCCACCTGGCTCTTCGCCTCGATCTTGCCGCTGGCGGTCACCGCTGACACGAGGTCACGCGTCGCGACCTCCTCGAGGCGCACTTCCACGGGCTTGTCGCTGCCACCCTTCATCTTCATGGCAACACTGCCGATGATGGCGACCACGACGAGGCCGAGAGCGATCTTGACTCCACGAGACATGGGCTGTGTCCTCTGCGTCAGCGAAGGGGGCGACCGACCGCGGCTTCGAGCGCCACGACGGCCTGATGGTAGTCATACACGGCCGAGACATAGTCCGCCTCGGCCTGGGTCACTGCGTTCTGCGCGTCGGCAACTTCGAGGGCCGTGCCCTGGCCGATGCGGTAGCGGTCCTGCGCCAACTGCAGCTGCTCGCGCGCGAGCGTCCGGTTGGTTTCGAGCGTCGTCGCCGCCTGATAGGCGGTGCGCACCGCGCCAAGGCGCGACTGCACCGTGCCGGCGACTTCAAGCCGCCGCGCACGGGCCGACTCACGCGCGTCATCCTCGGACGCCTTCGCCTGCGACGTCGCCTGTGCCCGCGAGAAGCCGTCCCACAGCGGGAGCGACAGCCCCGCCGAGATCGACCACGGCTGGCGGGTGAAGGAGAAGGGCCAGCCGCTGTTGCGGTCGCGGATGCTCTGCGCAATGTCGGCCTGGAGCGCGCCGCCGGTGGCGTCGAGCCCCGAATAGCTGTTGCAGTCGGCGATGATCCCGCCGTTCGGCGACGGATGCGCCGACGTCAGTCGCGACAGAATGCCGTTCTGGAAGTCGCAGTTCGCCTTGGTGCCCTGCGCGCTCGCGAGTGCGCCGGCCAGCTGCGGATTGATGTCGGTGTACTGCTGCGTGAAGCCGCTCAGTCCCGTGCTGATGGAGAACGACGGCAGGTACGCGGCCTTGGCCGAGCGAACCCCGATGCGCGCCGACTCATGCTGCGCCTCGGCGGCGCGGATGCTCGGGTTGTCAGCGCCGGCCGCGGCCAGCAGCGTGCCGAGCTGGTAGGTCGGCGCAACGAGCTGGAAGGTCTCGGTCAGGCGGATCGAGTCGACATCGAGTTGCGTCGGCATCCCGAGGCGGCGGATCAGTTCGATCTTCGCATCGGTCTCGGCCTGGCGGGCCCGAATCAGCGCGACCTGCGACCGGCCGCGATTCACTTCGGCGGTCCGCACGTCGATGATGTTGGTCTGCCCGACCTGCTGGCGCGCCCGGGCCAGCGTCAGGAAGTCCTCGTTGCGTGCCAGCTGCTGGACCGCCACCTCGACCGACGCGGTTGCCCGCAACACCGCGAGATACTGGGTGGTCACGTCGGCCGTGAGGGTATTCCCCGCGCCGGTGATATTCTCCTCCACCACCCGTTGCTGTGCCTTCTGCTGGCCTGGGGCCATCAGCTCCCGCGCCGAGAGGCTCCACGACGCCGACAGGCTGTAGTTCGAGGCGACGGTGTTCGAGCCCTGCGAGAAGACCTGATTGGCGAAGGTCTGCCGGCCCGCTCGGCTGTAGCTGATCCCGGTGCTGCTGCTCAACGTCGGGAAGAGGGCGCCATAGGCTGCCCGTACCGCCGCGGCCGCCGGACCCTCATCATTCAGTGTCTGGCGATAGGTTGGGCTGTTCGACTTGGCGAGCGACAGTGCCTCACCGAGAGAAAGCTGACGGGGGAGCGAAGGTCCTGCCTGGGCCGCTGCGCCATGGGCGCCAGCGACCACCATGAGGGCAAGAATGCCGCCGACCACACGACTCGACATGGGCCATCCTGAGGTGAAGAGATAAAGACTGACATGGCCATATACGCCCCCGGCACCCCAAAGTTTCAAGGTGATACATCGCCGCAACCAGCCGCACAATTCTGGCTGGCTGGGGCGGCGGTGGTCGCTTTGGCGGGCGAGGCGGCACGGACCGGGGAGTGGCTGCTGGCCGCCACCGCGGCCTTGGCGGCGCTCGGGGCATCGCTGGGGACGCTCCGACTCGGGGGACGGGCACTCCGTGCGGTCGGGCTCGGCTTCGCCCTGCTCGGTGCCGTCGCCGGGACGGTCTCGTGGCGGCTGTTCCGGGTGGAGCGGCTGGCCCCCCGCGTGGTGGCCACCTCCGTGACCGAGGCGACTGGCGCGCGCGATCGCCTCCTCGGGGCCGCCCTCGCCTCGGCGACCCGCGCGGCCGACAACGCGCTGCAACGTCTCGCGAGCAATCCCGGCGCACCGCTCGCCGACCTCGCAGCCGACGGCACCCTTGAACGGGCGATTGCCGTGCTCGCGGGCGACTCAGTGCTGGCGGTGATCGGGCCGCATCGCGTCGCACCGCTCGCCGGGCGCGGTGAGGTCACTCTCATCACCACGCCGTTTGTGCAGCTCGCCGTGGTGTCGCGCACGCGCGGTAGCCGCGAGGCGCAGGTCACGCTGCTGCTCGACGCCGCGCCGGGAGTCCCCACGGCGGGCGCGTCGCTCGCGCGTGGTGCCGGTGGATGGCAGCGGGTAGGCTGGCACTGGAATGCCCCGGCCCGAGCGGTCCGTTACGCCAGCGTGGCGGAGGCGCTGGCCGGGGTGCGTATCGCGATGACGGCCGTGCCGCCCGACCCCGCCGCGTTGATCACCCGCGAGCGCGATCTCGCCAAGTTGCTGCTCGCGACGGCGATGTCACTCGCTGCGCTGCTGACGCTCATCGGTGGCGCGCCGACGGGCGTGCGCGCCGGCGCAATCCTGATTCCGCTCTGGGCCGTGATGCGCGCCGAGGTGGGCCCGGTGGTGCTCGGTCCGACGGCCGTGGCCGCGATGCTCGCCGCCGTGGCGATGCTGTTGCTGGCGGTGCTCCTTTGGCGGCGTCCGCTTCGCCGTTCACCGATCGGCCTGGTGGCCTCGATCCTCCTGCTTGCCACCGCACCGCCGCTGGTTGCGCTGGTCGGACGCCGCGTGGTGCCGGTCACCGACTCGACCTCGATCGTCGCCTGGTTCTGGTGGCAGGCGGTCCTCGCGCTGGCGACCGCCGCCTTCCTCGCCGTGGCCTCGGCGCCACTCCGCACGCCGGACGATCAGCGTGCGTCATCGCGCTGGGGCTTCGCCGCGGCGATCGCCGCCGTGCTGGTCGGGGTGATCGGCATCGAGGCGTGGCAGCCGTCTGCCTGGGCGTGGTGGTATGCACCACTCTGGTTGATTCCCGTCGCCGCCTTCCTTCCGGTCACCGCCCCACGCGCGCGGCTCGTGGCCATCGCGAGCACGGCGGGCATCCTCGCCGCGCTCGCGACGTGGGGCGCGTCCCTCGAACAGCGGATGGCTCTCGCCAACGCCGACGTGGCTCGCCTCGGGGATGCCCCTGACGCCGCGGCGCGTGCCGCGCTCGACGCGTTTGCCATCACGCTGCAACGTGATCGCCCGACGACGCTCGACCGCCTCCTGGTGGACTGGCTCGACTCGCCACTGCAACGTCTCGGGGTCCCGACCCACCTCGCGCTCTGGGACAGCGATGGCCTCCCGCCGCGTGACCAGGTCGCGCTCGACGCGCTTGACGTGGTCTGGGCCGATCTCGACTCGTTGGTGCGCGCGGGCGGCAGCGAAGCGCGGCACGTGACCATGCTCCGCGGTGCGGGCCGGCACGAGGTGCTGGTGTTGCCGCTCGCTGCCGACACGATCGCCACCGTCACGATTGGGCCGCGTTCGCGACTCGTCGTGCCGACGCGCTTCGGTCGACTCATCGGTTGGCGCGCGGCGCTCGACCCGCCGTATACCATGTCGCTCGTCGGCCCCACTGCGGCGCGGCCGGCGGACTCTGCCTTTGCTCGGAGTGGCCGCAAGGTCTCCGCGACCCGCACCGTCGTGGTCGGCGCGCGCACGCAATCGGTCCGACTCGCGCTCGAGATGTCACGTCAGCGCCCCTTCGCGGTGCGCGCCGCGCTCGTCGTGCTGCTCGATCTCATGCTCATCCTCGGTATCTGGCGGCTGGTGCAGTGGCTCCTCACTGCCTCGGCGTGGCGACCACAGCGCGTCTTCCAGCGCTCGTACCGGCGCACCGTGGCGACGGCGCTGGCCGCGTTTTTCATCGTCCCCGCATTGCTCTTCACGCTTTGGTCGGTACTCCGACTCCGTGGCGACGCGACGCGGCAACGCGCCGATGAAGTGACTCGCACGCTCCGCGACGTCGCGGTGGCTGGTGGCCTCGCCATCGCCGACGCGCCGACGCCCGACCTCGAGGCACTGCGTCGCCTGGCCGACCGCGAGGACACCGAGCTCGGCATCTATCGTCATGGTCGCCTGGTCGCGGCATCGCTGCCGTTGCTCACCGATCTCGGCCTGATGGCGCCGGCGCTCGATCCGGCGGTGCGTCCCGCGCCGGGGACCGACGTGCGTGCCGTGCCGGTCGCGCTGCCGGGCGCCGGCCTCCGACTCGGCGTCGAGGAGGCATCGAGTCCGGAGACCTTGATTGCCGGCGCGCTCCCCGGGAGCGAAGCAGACCTCGCGCAGGAACAGGTCGACCTCCTCTTGCTGCTGTTGCTCGTCTCGCTCGGCGGGGGACTCGCGGCGGTGCTGGTGGCGGGGCTGGTGGCGCGTGCGCTCGGACAGCCGATCGAGCTGTTGCGGCGCACCGCCTTGGCCATCGGTCGGCGCGAGGCGCTCCCCTCAGCGGCGGACATCCCAGCGGAGTTCGGTCCGGTGTTCGGCGCCATTGCACAAATGCAGAATGACCTGCAGGAGAGCGAGACCGAGCTCGAGGCGGGCCGCGCCCGCACCGCCGCGATCCTCAGTACGGTCGCGACTGGTGTCATCGGTGTCGACGACGACGGCCTGGTGATTCACGCCAACCCGCGTGCCACCGAGCTGCTCGGGCGGCCGGTGGTGGTCGGCGAACCTCTGCTTGATCAGTTGCCGAACAATTGGGCGCCGGTCGTCGCGGGTGTGCGGCGGTTGCTCGGGCCCACCACGCGTGACGCCGAGAGTCGCGAACTGGAGATCGGCGAGCAGCAGTTCGCGGTGACGCTGGCCCCGTTGGCCGATGGCGGTCTCGTGTTGGCGCTCACCGACATCACGGCAGCGTCCCGGGCGGCGCGCATCGTGGCGTGGGGCGAAATGGCGAGGCAGGTCGCCCACGAGATCAAGAATCCGCTGACTCCGATGCGCCTCGGCCTGCAGCATCTCCGCCGGGTGCGGGCCGATGGCGGGGCGGATCTTCCGGCGCTCGTGGATCAGACCACCGAACGGTTGCTCGGGGAGATCGACCGCCTCGACCGGATCGCCCGGTCCTTTGCCCGATACGGGGCACCACCAGACGTCGCCGGGCCGCTCGAGGTGATCGACCTGGCGGAGGCGGCCAAGGAGTTGGCATCCCTCTTCGCGTTGGGTGGCGGTGGCATCGCGGTGTCGGTCGAGGTTGCGGAGGGGAGCGGCGGGCTGGTCGCCGCTCGCCGGGAAGAGCTCTCCCAGGTCCTCCTCAACCTGGTCGACAATGCCCGTGGGGCAGGCGCGACCCGGATCCGCCTTATTGTGGGCACCGGAGTCCTCGTCGCGGCCGACGATGGTCCCGGGATTCCTGCCGATCAGGTGGGGCGCATTTTCGATCCGACCTTCTCAACCACGACCAGCGGGACCGGGCTGGGGCTGGCGATCGTGCGACGGCTGGTGGAGGGGTGGGGCGGGACGGTGGCGGTCGAGGGGGGCGTGGGCGAAGGGGCGAGGTTCACCATCCGCTTCCCGGCGGCCCTTGGTGGGCCTGCCACCTCAACCGTTGGGGGGGTGGGGGGCGTATAACCCCCTTGAACCCATGGACCCCGATTCCCGGGCCGTCCCAGGGGCGTACCGATCATCCGGAGTTACACACTATGAAGTCCCGTCTCGCGCTGGTGGCAATGTTGGTCATGGCGGCGGCCCCGTTGGCGGCGCAGGGTGGTGGCGGCGGTGGTGGCCGCGGGATGGGTGGCGGCCGTGGGATGAACATCGAGGCGATGACCGCCCTCTACACGCTGACCCCCGAGCAGGTCACCAAGGCCGACGCCCTTCTGAAGGCGTACACGGCGCAGGTCATGCCGCTGCAGCAGTACATGATGGCGCAGCGTCAGGCGCAGGCCGAGGTCAATGCGGACTCGATGAAGAAGTCGACCGAGGCGCGTACCAAGTTCAATGCCGACTTCAAGGCGTTGCTCGCCGGCGACCAGGTCAAGAAGTTCGACTCGGTGCAGGCTGCGCAGGCGGCACGGATGGGTGGGCGCGGACCGGGCGGCTTCTAATCCGCCCCCTGCTCCTCGCAGTATTGCTCCTCGTCGGGTGTGGTGGCGTCAAAGACGCCACTCCGCCAGACGGGGAGTCTGCATTTCAGGGCCCGCCGCCGGCCTCCTCGGCGATGATCGCCGAAGGGGACACGGCGGCGGTGCTCTCGCTGCTCAAGCTCACCATGGTCGAGATTGACGCAGCGCTCGATTCGATGGAGCGGCGCGATTCGCTGCTGCCCGCCGAGCCGGGACAGGAAGCGCGCACGCTGAGTGTCTGGCTGCGTGATGGCACGCCCCGCAAGCTGCTCGTGACGGAACCGAACGAGGCCGGGGCGATGACGCTCGAGTCGGAGTACTGGTTCGTCAACGGTGAAGTCCGTGCAGTGCAGCAGCCCACAGCCGCGTTCTTCTTCGAGGCCGACCGGATCCTGCTCTGGACCGACGAAGGGCTCGAGCCGATCACGACGATCACGCCGGAGGAACGGATGGCGCGTGAACTCGAGATCCTCGCCGAGATCGAGAAGCGGCTCGCGGTGTTCGGCATCACCCTGCAATAGCGCGGGTCAGCGCGGGAAGTATTCCGCCGCGACCTGCACCGCCAGCGAGCTCGGCGCCACCCCGCTCACGCCGCCCCAATCCACTCCGAAGAGTCTCACGAAGCCGCTCCCTGGGCGTCCGCCGAATCGGCGCACCCACGACGCGGCCAGTCCTTCGTCGTCGGTCGCGAGCACGTCCGAGACGCTCTTCGGATCGGCGCCCCAGTTGCTCACATGCCAGCGGGTCAGTCCCCATCGTGCGCCCGTCGCCGTCGTGGTCGCGCCGTGCGGATCGAAGTTCCCCTGTTCAAAGCCGACGCCAAGCAAGCGCGTGGCGGCCTCTCGATTCACATCCTTGAGCTCCAGTCCGCCATCGGCCCCTCTTGGCCACAGCGTCGGCGGCACGCCGAGCCAGACGACCTTGCCACCCTGGTCGAGGTAGCGCCGGAGCGCCGGAGCAGCACCCGAGGGCAGCGCATCCATGGCGAACACCACCACGCTCGGCGCACCGCTCGCCTGACCATCAAGCCACGCCGTCAAGCCCTTGGCGTCGAGCATCGTGTAGCCGTGGTCGCGCAGCCAGTTGCGCACCGGCTCGTGGCCGCGGAAGAAGGTCGACGCCACCAGCGACGAATCCCAGAAGACGGCGCGCTGGAGCGGGGGTCCGGCGGTGAGCGCGACGGCGTAGACGCCACCGTCGTCGCTGCCGAGGTAGATGGTGCTGTCGGCGACGACGGGCGACGAGAAGAGTCCACCTCCGGCACGCCACCGCCAGCGGACCGCGCCGGTCGCGAGGTCGAGTGAGTGCAGCGTGCCGGAGCCCTCACCGACGAAGATCATTCCTCCCGCAACCGCTGCCGATCCCCAGACGATGTTCTCGCTCGGCGCGCGCCACTTCTCCTTGCCGCTCGACAATTCCACGGCCTGGACGAAGTGCCCATCGGAGGAACCCCAGATCGCCATGCCGTCGGCGAGTGCGGCGGAGGCGTTGATCCAGGAGACCTGATGGTCGACGTGCCACCGCTCGACGCCATCGCGCAACGAGACGGCGTAGCCGAAGCCGTCACGCGCGCCGACGATCACGAGGCCGTCCTGGATGGCGGGCGACGACTGGATGGTGCGGCGATCGAAGCCGAACTGCTCGGAGCGGAGCGTGTCGCCGACGGTGCGGAAGCGCCAGAGCGTGGCCCCGGTCGTGAGCGCGAGCGCGTAGAGCGAGCCATCGACGCCGCCCACCACGACGCGGCCATCGGCGATCGCAGGCGTCGAGCGGAGGCGGGTATTGAGCGGCGTGGTCCAGCGTGGCTTGCCACTGCTGAGGGCGAGAGCGCGCACGACGCCGTCGCCGCCACCGATTACGACCACATCGTTGCTGATGACCGGCGAGGCGATGTAGCGGTCGCCACTCTCGTGACCCCAGGGGAACGGCAGGGCAGGGCCGTGTGCGACGCGCCACCGTTGGGTACCGCTGCGCGCATCGAAGGCGCGCGTGTCGGTTGGTGTGCTGATGACCACCACGCCTCTCGCCACAGCTGGCGAGGCCGAGAGTTGGCCGAGTGCCGCGGTCTTCCACCACAGCGTTCCGTTCTGCCGGTCGATGGCATAGAGGTGGCCGTCGTTGCTGCCGATGTAAACGGTGGTGGTGGTGACGGCGGGGGAGGAGCGGATGGGGCCGTCGGTCTGGAAGCGCCAGCGGAGCCCGCCATACGCCGTGGCGGCTGGGTCGGCATAGCGGCCGCTGTGGGCAGCGTCGCCGCGGAACATCGCGGTGGCTTGCGAGGAGGCAGAGCGGGCTGAGGCGGAGAGCAGGACGGCGGCGAGAAGGGCCCGCTGGAATTGCATGCGTGGCGTGTCCGAGGGCGAGAGGAAGGGTCAGGGGGACCCGTGGCCCTCGGTACGGGATCCGTCAGCGTCTGGTGTCAGGAGGGCGGTGGTGCCTGACCGTTCGTTGACGATGGCTGCGGAATGGAGCACCACGGTGCGGCGCGGCGGTGGGGAGGGGGCGGCGGCGGGGGCGACACTCCCGCATCTCCTGCCTCGAGGCACCACTGCTCGCTCGCATCCGTTCCGCCACCGTCCTCGGCGTCGACGCCCTCGCCATCGATGTCGAAGTCGACATCACCAACGGCCTGCCATCGTTCACGACCGTCGGCCTCCCCCTCGGCGCAGTCAAGGAGGGGCGTGAACGGGTCGCGGCCGCGCTCGGCAATGCCGGGTACCAACTCCCTCTCCGCCGCATCACCGTGAATCTCGCACCCGCCGACGTGCAGAAGCGCGGCAGCGCCCTCGACCTCCCGATCGCGGTGGGAATTCTCGCGGCGAGTGGCCAGATCGTCGAGGACCGGCTCGCCGGGACGCTCTTCCTCGGCGAACTCGGTCTCGAGGGCGACCTGCGCCCGATTCGCGGCGCGCTGCCGATCGCGCTCGCCGCCAACGCGATGGGATGCAAGGAGCTGATCCTTCCCGCGGCGAATGTCGCCGAGGCAGCAGTGGTCGAGGGCGTCACGGTGCGCGGTGCGGCGACGCTCACCGAAGTGTGCCGACATCTGGGAGGCGAGATCACGTTGGAGGCGGTCCGCACTGACGCGACCGCATTGATGGCCGGTGCGCCGTTCCCGGATGTGGACTTTGCCGATGTGAAGGCGCAGGGCGCGGCGAAGCGAGCGCTGGAGGTGGCAGCGGCGGGGGCGCACAACATCCTGATGATCGGGCCACCCGGGGCGGGGAAGACGATGCTCGCGCGGAGGCTGCCGAGCATCCTGCCGTCGCTCACGCTGGCGGAGGCGCTCGACGTCACGCGGATTCACTCGGTGGCGGGGCTGCTGCCGCTCGGCGAGGCGTTGCTGACGCAGCGGCCGTTCCGCGCGCCGCATCACACCGTGTCGTATGCGGGACTGATCGGTGGCGGGTCGATCCCCCGGCCGGGCGAGGTGTCACTGGCGCATCACGGCGTGTTGTTCCTCGATGAGGTCGCCGAGCTGCCGAGCAACGTGCTCGAGGTGTTGCGACAGCCGCTCGAGGATGGCCATGTCACCATCTCGCGCGCGGCGATGACGCTCGGCTACCCGGCGCGTTTCCTCTTCGTGGCGGCGATGAACCCGTGCCCCTGTGGCTACGCCGGCGATCCGGTGCGGCAGTGCCTTTGCCCGCCGCTCACGGTGCAGAAGTACCTCTCACGGATCTCGGGGCCGCTGCTCGACCGGATGGACATCCACCTGAGTGTGCCACCAGTGGCGTACGGCGACCTGACGTCAAGGGGCGGCGCCGAGTCGAGTGCCACCATCCGCGCGCGAGTGGAAGAGGCGCGGGCGCGGCAACGTGAGCGCTTCAAGCGGAGCCGGGGGGTCTTCGCCAACGCGCACATGGGGCCGCGCGAGTTGGCGCGGCATGTGCCGCTCGACGCCGCGACCGAGGCGGTGATGAAGGGCGCCATCGAGCGCCTCGGCCTCTCGGCGCGCGCCTACCACCGGGTGCTCAAGCTCGCGCGCACGCTCGCCGACCTGGCCGGCACCGACCAGGTCACGGCAGCGCAGGTGGCAGAGGCGATCCAGTACCGGGTGCTCGATCGGGGGCGCGACTGACGCACCCGCCGTCGCGCCGCTCGGCCCGCCGCACCCTGCCGCGGCCGTCAGGCCGCGGGGGTCAGGCCGCAGCCCTCGGCAGGCTGGCGCCCTGCCCAATTGAGCACTTATCTTGCCCATATGAACAGCCCCCCGAGGACCCCATGACCGCTGCCGTCGCCCCGACCGTCGAGCAGGTCGGTGCGCTGCTTGGCCTCAGGCCCCGACCCCACACCGTGGCGGAGCTCGACCGCGTGGTGCGTGCCGGGCTGCCGTATGCGAGCATGCGGCGCGTGGAGAAGCACTTCGGTCTGCCGCTGCAGCCCCAGGTGCGCCGCTTCATCGGCTCGCGCAGCACGCTTGAGCGGCGTGAAGTGGCGGGGCGGCTCTCGCGCGCGGAGAGCGAGCGGCTGGCGCGGCTGGCGGGGTTGTCGGGGTTGGCGGAATTCGTCTGGGGTTCGGCCGCGCTCGCCCAGCAGTTCCTTGCGACGCCGCACCCGCAGCTCGAATCGCGGACGCCGTTGGAGGCCGCGGAGTCGGAGATCGGAGCCCGTCAGGTGGAGCGACTGCTCTGGTCGATCGAGCACGGCCTTCCGGCCTGAGCCGAGGGTGCCACTGGCGTACCGGATCTGTTCGCAGCGCTACCCGATCCTCGACGGCACCGGCGCGGCGATGGGTGGCGCCCGCTGGAACTCCCCCGGGCGGCCCGTCATCTACACCTCCGAGCATTACGCCACCACTATCCTCGAACAACTCGTGCACGTCGGGCGACTGCTCGTCCCGCCAGGGCATCACGGCGCCGTGATCGAGATCCCCGACGACCTCTCCATTGCGACGTTCGTTCCAGCCGAACATCCGGGCTGGGATGCGCCGGACTCGACCGTTGCCGTCGCGCTCGGCGATGCGTGGTTGCAGGGCGGGGCGACGCCGCTGTTGCGCGTGCCGTCGATCCCCGGGCAGCCGGTCGAGTGGAACCTCCTGATCAATCCGCTGCATGCTGCGTTCAGGCGCATCCGGACAAGCGCGGCCTTCGCGGTGCGATGGGATGGTCGGCTGTTCGGGCCTGAGCTGGGCTCGCCTACCGCACCTCGAACCTGACCCGCTGCTGCACCAACTGCCGCACCGGCTTGCCGCGGATCGTCGCGGGCTCGAAGCGCGCGCGCAGGATCGCCTCGCGTGCGGCGGCCTCGAAGCCGTAGAGCGTGCTGCTGATCACGCGCAACGACCCCGGCTCGACCTTCCCGCCGTCACTGACCACGAACTGCAGCGTCACTTCGCCGGCGACTCCCGACTGCCGGAGCGCCGGCGGATAGACCGGCTCACCCCCACCGAGGTAGTGCACCGGGACGTCCACCTCGAGCTGCGAGAACTGGCCGGAGCCAATCGCCCCCGGGTCGACAGCGTCACCGCTGCCGATGAGCGGCCGTGGCGGGCCCTCGGTGCCAACCCCTGTGAAGCGCGATGGATCGAACGATTGGCCCAGATCGATTGGCGGGATGCCGATCGGGATGTCGAGCGGCGGGGTCGTGGTCTGGAAGGTCGGGCCGGCGGGGACGGCACTCGACGTCGTGATGGCCGGCGCGGTGTGCACCACCACCACCGGATCGATGGGACGGATATACAACGCCGTGCTGTCGACCAGGCGTGCTCGCACCTCGGCGGCCGCGCCCTGGGTGGCGTGGACTGCGCCGATGAGCAGTGCCCCGTGGACGGTGAGTGAGAAGAGCGTCTGGCCGAGCGACCGCTCGGTGGCCGGCTGCGATTCGATCAGGGTGCCGAACATCGGAAACCTCCGTGCAGTGGTGGGACCCAGTGCCTCGGAGATCAACATCGCGCATGAAGTTGTCGCTGGTGTGGGGCGCGAATGACAAAGCGCCGCCCCCCAGATGACGGGGTGGCGGCGGGATCATTGCAGGGGGATGACAGCGGGGGATAGATGATAGATCATCGATGATCGATCATCGTCATTATCTGCAGCCCGGCATCCGAAACGCCGCGATCCGGCTCGAGTAGCTCGTGGCACCTGGCCGGTAGTAGTCACCGACGTACCAGATGGTGCAGTCGTCGATCGGGTCGACGGCGGTCTGCGAATAGTCTTCCCAGCGAAGGGTGTTGGCCTGCGATCCCTCGCCGCGGACCATGGTGGCCTCGCGCAGGGTGAGGACGCCGAGCGGGTCGCTGCGCCGGCGGCCGGCGAAGCGCTGCTCGGGGAATTGCGTGGCACTGCCGGCCGAGTAGCCGATGCCGATGTTGCCGAACTTGTCGATCGCCGGGGAGGGCAGCCACCGGTACGTCGCGTCGGGCGCGTAGGTCCCCTGCTGATAGAGCGTCGGTGCGCGGTCCTTCCCCAGCCGGAACTCGTACCAGCGCACGCCACCCGCTCCGGCTGCCGTGTTGACCGAGTGCGTGGCGACGACCGACTCCACGTTGCCGATCCGCCGATAGACCACCCGCGCCATCAGCTTGTCGCCCTGCGCGTCGAGCCGACGCTCGACGCCCGGCTGCGGCACGCAGTTGGTGAGCTGCCCACCGCAGAGATAGGCGTAGGGCGCGACGGCAATCTTCGTCGGGCCGTCGAGCTGCGTCTTGCTCGGATCGCCCCAGTCGACATGGAACTGCCAGGCGTAGATGCCATCGTCCTGCAAGACGTTCTTCAACTGCGTCCCACCCGCGGCGAGCACCAGGTTCGGTGCGCCCGCCGGCGGCAGCTGCGTGCCGTCGAGGTCGACGTTGTTGAGGAAGTTCACCCCAGGGACAACGACGCACTGCTCCGTCGCCGGCTCGCCGCGCAGCATCCGCGTCCGGTCGGCAACGCAGGTGTGCTTCTCGATGACATCGTCGCCCGTGGAGCTCGGCAGGTAGTAGCCGTCAGGCCACACCGCCGGACGCGGATAGTCGGGGAAGAGCGGCCGCACGAACTCGTAGCGATAGTAGGAGCCCATCGGATCGTTCGTGGTGCTCACCGCATAGCACATCGCGTAGGCGCCGCTGTCACGCGGTGCCACGGGGCGCGCCGCACCTGGGGTCGCCACCGGCGCCGGAGTCGGCGGCGGCGGCGAGTACAGAGCTTCCGCCTTCCCCGGTTGCCCGGGGCGGCCGATCACGCTGCGCTTCGCGACACCCGGCGCCGGTGGCGCTTCATCGTCCGGGCGCCGTGGCCCGCGCGAGAAGATCGGGCTCACCACCAGCCATCGGTCGGCGAGCTGGTCGTAGCGCACCACCGCGTCGCCGCTGTTGCGCTGTTCGCAGAGGCCCCCAAAGCCGCTCCACACCGTGCGCGTCTCCACCGGCCCGTAGAGCACTCCACCCGTCTCGGCGTACTCCGTACCCGCCTTCGTGAACACCGCCATCCGCGAGTTCACGATCTGCACGATGTGATTGGGCCCAACGCCGAGCGAGTTGTCGGACGGGTTGCGCAGCGTGGCGGTCCCCGAAGGGCCGCTGAAGCCGACGCCGAGGCCGTCGAAGGAGGCAATCATCCGCGCCGCTGGGCCGCTGCCGTGGGCGGTCTGCTCGACACCGGCGGCGCCCTGCGGCATCGCCATCGTCGCGTCCTGGACGCGGTCGTCTTCGTCATCGTTCTCATCGGGTGGCGCAAGCCTGCGCATCGGGGCGCCGAGCTCGTCCACTTCCACGCGCGCGATCATGTCGCCCGCGAGGATCCCCTCCGCGACGTCGAGCCCGGCGATGACTTCGCCCGCGGTGGTGTATTCGTGATCGAGGATCGGGTTGTCGGCGAGGTTGAGGTAGAGCTGGGCGTCGCCGGTGTCGCGGCCGCGCGCCGAGATGCCGATGGTGCCGCGGAACTGGGAGCGGAGCGCGACCTCGTCGCGCATGAAAGGGCCGTCGCCGACGTACTCCGAGGCGTCGCCACCACCGCCCTGCGTCACGAAGTTGGCTTCGACGCGTTGGAAGACGTGACCGTTGAAGAAGCCCTCGCGCGCCAGCCTGAGCAGCCGCGCCGTGGTGGCCGGCGCCTCGCCCGCAAAGAGGCGGATCGTGAACGAGCCGCCACCGCTCGACGGCGCCATCGTCACGATCAGCCGAGCCTCGCCCTGGAGCAGCAGCTTCGCGAGCGGCTCGGTGCGTATCGGGAGCGGCTTCGTCGCCGGCGCGATGGTGCGCCCCTGCCAGCGCGAGAGGATCGCCGCGGCCGAGACGGCGACGGTGCTGTCGAAGTCGGCCGCGTAGCGGAGGATCGCGCGGGATTGGTCAATGGTGCCGAGCTCGCCGATCCGGGCGAGCAGCGCGATGCGCGGATCGCGGGAGGTCTCGCGCTTGTCCGCGGAGATGCGGTCGAGGGCGGCGATCGAGGCCGCCACGACGCGCGGGTCCTTCGAGCCGTTCAGCGCGGTGGCCGCGGCGAGCACCACCTGATACCCCGGGGAGGCGAGCGCGGTGATGAAGAGCGAATCGTTGGCGTGGCCGGTGATCCGCGCCAGGCCGGTGATCGCGGTCTCCTGGACGTTGTGGTCGCGGTCGCCGGCGAGCCGGCGCAAGAGCGCGACGTCCCGCATGGTGGCGGCCGCGACGGTTGCGGCGAGCCGCTCACCCCAGTTGGTGCTGGTGGCGAAGTGCTCGAGGTGTGGCCGCGCGGAGGCGCTGTCGACACGGGCGAGCGTCATCAGCGCGTGGGCCGCCTTGTGCCAACGGTGGTCGGGGGTGGTGGTGGGGGTCGGGGTGTTGAGGGCCTGCACGAGCGCTGGAATGACCGCTGCGCGGTCGGCGCAGGGGGAGGTGAGCGAATCGATCGCGGTGAGCGCCACCAGGAGGACCGGGTCGTTCACGAGGCCGAGAATCGGCGCGCAGTCACTGGGACGAGCGGCGAGGCGGGCGGCGACAATCGCGCCGACCCGGACGATGACCGAAGGGTCCTTCGCGCCGGCGGCAATGGCCTCTGCACGACGTGCGGCGGGAAGCGAGGTGATTCCCGAGAGGGCGAGCCGACGCACTTGCTCGTCGGCGTCCGTCAGCCCGGTCGCGACGATCACGGAGTCGATCCCTTGGGCCAGCAGCAGGGTGGTGAAGCTCAGCCGGCGCGCAGTCGCGTCGGGCGAGGCCACCGCCGCACGGCGAATCGCAAAGATCGTCGGCATCGCCATCGGTCCGACCACCCGGCGCCCCTGCGCCAGCTTGAAGAGCCCCTGCATCATCTGCCGCGTGGCGGTGCGATTGATCCGCGCGACGATCGCCGCCTCTGCGGCGCGGGCTTCGCTCGAGTCGCCGTAGGGGAGTCGGCCGAGGGAGGCCGCGAGCGCGTCGATCACTGACGGATCCTGCTCCTTCGCCAACGCCGCCTCGAGGGCGACTCTCGCGCCCCGTACCGAGATGTCGGTGGTGTCGGCAGCCAGGGGGCGGCGCGGCACGCGCTTGAGACTCTGGGCCAAGCCGATCGCGGCCTCGCGGCGGATGGCCGGGACGGGGTCACTCAGTAGCGGGACAAGGCGCCGGCCGAGCTCCGGCCGCTGGAACCTGCCGAGCCCTCGGGCGGCGACGCGGCGGAGCAGGGTATCGCGTCCGTCGAGCGCGGCCAGCAGCGGGGCGATCCCCTCGGCGCCGGTGCCTCGGTGATCCTCGGCCACGAGCAGCCGCTGCAGGGCAGCGGTGTCGGGGCGGGGCACCTGTGCAGCGAGGAGGGCAGGGGCGAGCAGGAGCGCGGCAATGGCAAGGCGAAGGCGCATTCGGTGGTCCCGAGCGGAGGGAGGGGGGAGGTCGAGGAGTCGGACGGAAATCTGCCGCCATTTGTGCCACACCGCGACCGCATCTGGTGCCCCGGCGGGTCGGCACGTATTCATTCGGGCTGCCGGACCCCCCGGCATTCCCCGAAACAGATGACGGAGGCAGGATGTCGCGCTTCTCCCTTGCGGCCGGCCGCGTGGCCACACTCCCCTTCGCGGTGGCCGTGCTGCTGGCCGCCCCGCTGCCAGCCCAGGGCCAGACCCAGCCGGTCGACGTCGAGTACACCGCCAAGATCAAGGAGTACCTGACCGACGCGCGGATCTCGACCGAGCTGGTCGACCACCTCCCCGCCTCGAGCACGGTGCCGACGCCGCTCAAGTTTCTTGGCCGGATCGTGGGGACGCCGGGGGAGCTGACCTACGCCAAGGACATCCATCGCTATCTGGCCGCGATCGCTGCTGCGTCGCCGCGCGCCAAGTACTGGACCATCGGCAAGACCGAAGAAGGGCGTGACATGGTGGTGCTGGCGATCGCCGACAGTGCGACGCTCGCCCAGCTCGACCGCTACAAGGGGATGCTCAAGGAGCTCACCGACCCGCGCCGGACTACCGAAGCGCGTGCGCAGGAGATCCTCGGCACCGCGAAGCCGATCTACTGGATCACGTCGGGGATGCACTCGCCGGAGCGCGGCGGCCCCGAGATGCTGATGGAGCTGGCGTACCGGATGGTGGTCGAGGATACCCCGTTCATCCGCGAGATCCGCAACAATGTGATCACCTTCATCACGCCGGTGATCGAGGTCGACGGGCGCGAGAAGATGGTCGACACCTACTACTACAACAAGAAGTACGGCGCCGACGGCAACCTGCCGCTGATGTACTGGGGCAAGTATGTCCAGCACGACAACAACCGCGACGGCATGGGGCAGTATCTCGAGCTGACCAAGCACACCACGCGGACCTTCCTCGAGTGGACGCCGACGGTGCTCCACGACCTGCACGAGGCGCAGACCTATCTCTACTCCTCGACCGGCAGCGGCCCGTACAACGAGGCGGTCGATCCGATCACCGTCGACGAGTGGTGGGTGCTCGCCAAGAACGACGTGATGGAGATGACCAAGCGTGGGGTGCCGGGCGTCTGGACCTACGGCTTCTACGACGGCTGGACCCCGAACTACATGTTCTTCATCGCGCACACCCACAATGCGATCGGCCGCTTCTACGAAGTGCAGAGTTACGGCCCGGACAATTACGTCCAGCGCACCGGCAACACCACGACGTCGCGCGAGTGGTTCCGGCCCAATCCGCCGCTGCCGACGATCAACTGGGGGCCGCGCGCCAATGTGAACATCCAGCAGTCGGGCGTCCTCTTCTCGTTGTCGCGGATGGCAAAGGATCGCCGGCTCTTCCTGGAGAACTACTGGCTCAAGAACAAGCGCGCCGTGGAGCGGGGCAAGACGGGTCCGATCAGCGGCTGGGTGATTCCGGCAGGTCAGCACGCCGCGGCGAATGCTGCCGAGGCGGTCAACGACCTCCGCACGCAGGGACTGGAGTTCAATGTCGCAACCGCGCCGTTCAAGGCCGGCCATGTGCAGGTGCAAGCCGGTGACTGGATCGTGCGCGGCGACCAGCCGTATCGGACGATCGCCGACATGTACTTCTCGCTCCAGAATTTCGCGGTCTCGAATCCGTCGCCGTACGACGACACCGGCTGGACCTTCCCGCTGATGCGCAACATGACGATCCTCCCGGTCGGCGATGCGTCGCTGCTCGCGGGACCGATGGCGCCGGTGACGGCCGATGTGCGTGCAGCGGGCGGCATCACGGGGAAGGGCAATGTGGTGGCGATCGCGGCGAGCCGCGACAACGCCCTGGTCTCCTTCCGCTTCAAGCTCGCGAAGGTGCCGATGCGCGCCGCCGATGCCGCCTTCGATGCCGGTGGGAAGCACTTCGAGGCGGGGACCTTCCTGATCCCGAACGCCAATCGTGCCCAACTCGATGCAGTGCTCAAGCCGCTCGGACTCGCCGCGGTGGCGCTGCCGGCGATGCCGAAGGTCGCGATGCACGACCTCGACCTCCCGCGCATCGGCTACATCCATTCCTGGACGCGTACCCAGGACGAGGGATGGGTTCGCGCCGCGTTCGACCACTACGGCGTGCCGTATGACTACTTCGGCGAGCCGATGGCGCGCGCCGGGAACCTCCGCGCGAAGTACGACGTGATCGTCTATCCGCACGGCGGCAGTGGCGTGGGCCAGGCCGTGGCGGCCGACGGCAAGCCGGTGCCCTACCGTGCGACGAAGGAGTTCCCCTCGCTCGGCTACCCCGACTCCAGTAGCGACATCCGCGGCGGCCTCGGCGCCGACGGGATGAAGGCGCTGTATGAATTCGTCCGCGAGGGCGGCACGCTGATCACCGAGGGGAGCACCGCACCGCTGTTTGCCAACAGCGGGTTGCTGCCTGCCGTGAAGGTCGAGCAGGGCACCGCACTCTTCGCGCGCGGGACCATCCTGCGCGGTGTCCTGGCCGATCGGAAGTCGCCGCTGACGTACGGCTACGAGCACGGCGAGGTGCCGGTCTACTTCAACCAGAGCCCGATCCTGAATGTCGGCGGCCTGCCGCCGGTGCCGCCGGTGGCGCTGGTCGATGGACCGGCCGGCACGCCTGGGCGCGGCGGCTCGATCACGCCGATGGCATTCCCGTTGGTGCTCTCGGGATGGGATCCGGAGAAGAGCGGCCTCAGCTACGGCGCACTGCCTCCGAAGGCGGAGGCCGTGGCCGTTGCGGCGCCGTCCGGCCGAGGGGCCGGCGGGCGCGGCGCAGGTGGCGGCCCCGGCGGCGGTGGGCCTGGTGGTCGGGGCGGTGCGGGCGGCGCGGCGCTGACCGGCATCGCGGTCGATTCGTCGGCCACCGCGCGGGTGGTTCTGGCCTTCCCGGCGAAGGCCGATCAGATGCTGCTCTCGGGCACGCTCCAGAACGGCGAGTTGCTTGCCAACCGCGCGCAGTTGGTCGATGCCTCGATCGGCAAGGGCCACCTGGTGATGTTCGCCATCCGGCCGTTCTGGCGCTGGCAGACGCAGGGCACCTACTCGCTCGGCTTCAACGCCCTGCTCCACTGGAACGATCTCGGAGTCGGTCGATGACTCGTCGCCTCCTCGCGGCGGCCATGCTCGTGGCCGCCGCTCCCGCCACGGCGCAGTTGCCCGCCTCGTTCAAGCCCGCGGAGATCGATGCCGCGGTCGAGCGGGCGCGTATGCTCTTCCAGGTGCCCGGCGTCGCGGTCGGCGTCGTGAAGGATGGCAAGCTGATCTACGCCAAGGGCTACGGCGTGCGGAAGCTCGGCGAAAATGTCGCCGTGACTCCTGACACCCGCTTCGGCATCGCCTCGAACACCAAGGCGTTCACGGCGACGGCACTGTCGATGCTGGTCGAGGAAGGGAAGCTCGACCTCAATGAGCGGGTCGTCACCTACCTGCCGTGGTTCCGGCTCTCCGACCCGTACGTGACGCGCGAGATGCGCGTCAAGGACTTGCTCTCGCACAAGAGCGGGCTTGGATTGGGCGGCGGCGACCTGATGGCGTGGCTGAGCGACTTGCCGCATGACTCGATCGTGCGCAAGATCAGCGGTCTCCCGCAGCACAGCTCGTTCCGCAGCACCTACGAGTACAACAACATCATGTTCGCCGTGGCGGGCGAACTGGTGCAGGCCGTGACCGGGATGCCGTGGGAGCAGTTCATCACCCGGCGGATCCTGCAACCTCTCGGTATGACGCGTTCCGTGGCGACGCTCGCGGCGCGCGGGTCCAATGGCAACGATGCATCGCCGCACATCGACCACGACTTCACGGGCCACCCGGTCGAGGTGATCCCCGACTCGATCGACAACATCGGGCCGGCTGCGTCGATCCAGTCGACGGTAACCGACATGGCGAAGTGGGTGACGACCCAGCTCGACTCCGGCCGCGTGGCCGGCGGCGCGCCGCTGTGGAAGCCGACGACGACCCGCACGCTCTGGTCGATGCAGACCGTGACGCCACTCAATCCGCCGGCGGTGGAACTCGGGCCGCTCACGACCGATTACAGCGGCTACGCGCTTGGCTTCGTGCTGCGGCAATTCCGTGGCCGGCAGGTGGTGCTGCACACCGGCGGGCTCAACGGGATGATCACGCAGGTGACGCTTTTCCCGAAGGAGCGGATCGGCATCATCGTGCTGACCAACAACCAGGAACCGATCATCGGCGCACTCACTTGGACGCTGGCCGACGCGATGTTCGGCAGCAGCGGCTTCGACTGGGTCGGCGGCTACCGCGCGCAGCGCACCCGCGTCGTCAAGGCGGCAGCAGACGTCGTCACGAAGGCGATGGCGGCCGCCGATGCCACCATCAAGCCGACCGCCACGCCCTCCGCGCTGGTGGGGAGCTATCACGACAACTGGTATGGCGATCTGCGCGTGGTGGCCGAGGGCGGTGGTCTGGTGCTGCGCTGGCAGCACTCACCGCGGATGACGGCCGACCTGAAGACGTTCCGCGGTGACACCTGGATCGCGCGCTTCCGTGACCGCGTGGCCCCGGATGCGTTCGTGACGTTCACGGTGGGGAAGGACGGCGTGCCGGAGCGGATGCGGTTGGAGGCGGTGTCGCCGATGGCGGATTTTTCGTTCGATTATCAGGACTTGAGTCTGGTGCGGGTCAGGTAGGGGTCGGTGTCAGGTGAGTATGGGCGCAGCATGCTGCGCCCGTACCGCGCAGATCCTCGCGTGAGTGGGGATCTCGGGAGGGAGAGATAGGGCGCAGCATGCTGCGCCCTTACATACGGCGCTCATCGTGCGAGTGGGGATCTCGGGAGGGAGAGATAGGGCGCAGCATGCTGCGCCCTTACATGAGGAGCTCCTGGCGGGCGCGTGCCTCCGCTCGCTCTGCTACTCGTGGTCGCGAGCGCGGCGTTCCTTCTTGAGGGCGCCTCGCTTCTTCTTCTCGTCGACCCGTCGCGCCTTTGAGGCCTTCGTCGGCTTGGTGGCCTTGCGCTTCTTCGGCTCGATCAGGGCGGCAGCGACCAGCTCGGCGAGGCGCTCGAGGGCGGTCTCGCGGTTCTGGAGTTGGGAGCGGCCAGCCTGGGAGACGACCCGGATCTGACCGGTCGAGTCGAGTCGGGTGGCGAGCCTTCGCAGCAGGGCGCTTCGCTGGTGATCGGTGAGCGTAGGCGATTCCAGGACGTTCCACACCACCTCGATCCGTGTCGAGGAGGTGTTGACGTGCTGCCCGCCGGGGCCGCCGCTCCGCGAGGCGCGGAAGAGCAGCTCCTCGCGGGGGATCGCGAGCGCGGGGGATACCAGGAGCGGATCGCCGTCGGCCATCCCTCAGGCTAATCGCCCCGACCGGAGGGCGGCAGAGGGGGGCCGGAATTACGTTTCCCCGAATGCGCTGCCTCGGCCGGATCGTCCTGCTCATCGTTCTCCTCCTCCTGCTCGGGGCGGGGTGGCTGTATCGCGACGAGATCTGGCGCTGGGGCAACGACGTCGTCCACCCGCTCGACAAGGCGCGGCGCACGGGGCACCCTTCGCGGGCGGCCGAGGCACGGGCGCTCGGCAAGGTGGACTCGCTGCTCAAGAGCCAGAGCGATTCGATCCTGCTTTCGGCCGACGAGATGGCGTCGTTGATCGCCGTCGGCGCCTCCTTCCTCCCGCGCGAGCTGCTCGACTCGATCTCCGTCGAGCTCGGCGACCGCACCATCCGGGTGCGCACGCTGGTCAATTCGGCGAAGCTGCCGCAACGCGTCCTCTCGATGCTGCCGATGTCGCCGGAGCCCTTCGAGGAAGTGATCGCGACCGGCACGCTGACCCCTGCCCGACAGGGCGTTGCGGAGTGGCGGATGGATCAGGTCCTGGTGCGCGGCCTTCCGGTGCCGAGCGACCTGACCGCCCGCCTGATCGCGAAGGCCACCGGGAGGCCGAGCGACGGTCGGCTCGAGATCCTGATGCCGCGGGGCGTGACCGGCTTCCGGGTCCGGCCGGCGGGCGTGGCGATCTATCGTGACGGAGCGGGCCGATGAACGGTCGGATCCTGGTGGTGGATGACGAGCGCTCGATTCGCGACATCCTGGCGCAGGTCCTCGGCTACGAGGGCTACGAAGTCACGACCGCATCGTCGGGTGGTGAGGCACTCGCCGCGTATCGAACACGCCCGGTCGACCTGGTGATCCTCGACGTGAAGATGCAGGGAATTGACGGCCTCGACACCCTGGCGCAGTTGCGGCAACAGGACGACGACGCGCGGGTGGTGATGATCTCCGGGCACGCCACGATCGCGACCGCCGTCCAGGCGGTGAAGCAGGGGGCATTCGATTTCCTCGAGAAGCCGCTCGACGCCGATCGACTCCTGGTAACGGTGCAGCGCGCGATGGAACATCGGCAGCTCGTCGGTGAGAACGCGCGCCTGCGCGAAGGGCTCGCCCGCGCCACCGACGCGCGCTTCGCGATGGTCGGCGCCAGCGAGGGGCTAGGGAGAATTCGTGAACTGGTGGGGCGCGTGGCGCCCACCAATGCGCGAGTGCTGATCACCGGCGAGAACGGCAGCGGCAAGGAACTCGTGGCGCGCGCGATCCACGAGGCTTCGGCGCGCGCCAAGGGGCCGTTCGTCGAGGTGAACTGCGCGGCGATCCCGAGCGAGCTGGTCGAGAGCGAACTGTTCGGCCACACCAAGGGGGCGTTCACCGGCGCCGTCGGTGAGCAGCGCGGCAAGTTCGAGGCGGCCAACGGCGGGACCCTCTTCCTCGACGAGATCGGCGACCTCGCCCTCTCTGCGCAGGCGAAGATCCTCCGAGCGCTGCAGGAAGGGGTGATCGTGCGGGTCGGCGACTCGAAGGCGATTCCCGTAGATGTGCGCGTGATCGCCGCGACCAATCGCGACCTCGAAGGGGAGATCCGCGAGGGCCGTTTCCGCGAGGACCTCTATCACCGCCTCAACGTGATGCCGATCCAGGTCCCGGCGCTTCGGCAGCGTGCCGAGGACATCCCCGCGCTGGTGTCGCACTTCGTCGCGGTGTTGGGCGGTGGGCCGGGGATGGCGCCGAAGCCGTTCACCGGTGGGGCGCTGCGCCGGCTGCAGCGTCGGCGCTGGCCCGGCAATGTCCGCGAGCTGCGGAACGCCGTCGAGCGACTGTTGATTCTCGCGGCTGGACCGGAGGTCACCGAAGAGGAGATTGACCTGGTCCTGCCGGTCGAGGCTGGGCCGCCGCTCGAGGCTGGACGCCTCGCATCAGAAGCCGGGGAACGGAGCTTTCAGGAGTTCCGCGACTACGCGGAGCAGGCGTTCCTCGAGGCGCGGCTGCAGGAGCACTACTGGAATGTCGCGGAGACGGCGCGGGCGTTGGGAATGCCGCGCTCGAACCTCTATAACAAGATCGAGAAATACGGCCTGCAGCGGGAGCGCCCATGACCGGACCGCGTGACTGGGACAAGGAGATGGCGGAGATCGACAAGCTGATGTCGTCGGACCGTCCGGCACCACCGGCCGCCCCGGGTGCCTCGCCGCCGGCGCGTCAGGCCAGTGCGGCCCCCGCCGCCGCGCCGCGCGCCTCCGCACCAGCGACCACCTCGCGCGGGCGCGACACCGTCTTCGTCTGGCTGATCGCGATTCTCGGCGTCCTCGGCGCGGTCGCGCACTACTATTGGCCCTACAACAAGAGTTGCGGCACCTGGCTCTACGGCTACCTCATCGGCGTCGCGGCCGTCGCCGGCTGCGGTTTGATGACGATGCGGAGTTCGTGGACGCACCGTCGGGGCCTGGCGCACGCCGTCGGCCTCCTGACCTTCCTCGCCGGCCTCGCGTTTGCGGCCGCCGAGGTACTTCCGCGCACCGGCTATGCCGCCGTGTCGCGCACCTGGACCTGTCCCTCCTGACCAGACGAGTTATGGCCAAGACTTTCAAGAATTTCATCGCCGGCAAGTGGGTCGCACCGACCACCGGGCGCTACATCACCAATCGCAACCCGGCTGACACGACCGACGTCATCGGTCGCTTCCCCGACTCCGGCCCCGCCGACATCGCGGCCGCCGTGGCCTCGGCGAAGGTCGGCTTCGAGCAGTGGTCGCGCACCCCGGCGCCGCTGCGTGGCGACGTGCTGCGCCGCCTCGGCGACATCCTGACCGACCGCAAGGACGAGCTCGCCGACGCGATGACCCGCGAGATGGGGAAGGTACTCGCCGAGACCGGCGGTGACGTGCAGGAGGGGATCGACACCGCCTACTACGCCGCCACCGAGGGGCGTCGCCTCTTCGGGCACACGGTGCCGTCGGAGCTGCGCCAGAAGTGGGCGATGAGCGTGCGTCGGCCGATCGGCGTGGCCGGGTTGATCACCCCGTTCAACTTCCCGATGGCGATCCCGACCTGGAAGATGTTCCCGGCACTCCTCTGTGGGAACAGCGTGATCCTCAAGGCGTCCGAGGACGTGCCGCATTCGTCACACCTGCTGGTCGAGGCGCTGCTCGAGGCGGGGCTACCGCCGCAGGTGATCCAGCTGGTGCATGGCGGCGGGGCGGCCGGCGCGGCGCTGGTGGACCACCCGGAGGTGCCGGTGATCTCGTTCACGGGGTCGACCGACACCGGCTCGAAGATCGGCGAGATCTGCGGTCGGATGCACAAGCGCCTCTCGCTCGAGATGGGCGGCAAGAACGCCCAGATCGTGATGGACGACGCCGACCTCGACCTGGCGCTCGAGGGGGTCCTCTGGGGCGCCTTCGGGACCACCGGGCAGCGCTGCACCGCGACCTCGCGGCTGATCATCCACCGCAAGGTCCATGATCGCTTCGTGGCGCGCCTGGTCGAGGCCGCCGAGAAGCTGGTGCTGGGTGATGGCCGGCATGCCAAGAGCCAGGTCGGGCCGCTCATTCACGAGGCAGCGCGCGAGAAGGTCGAGCGCTACGTCGAGATCGGCAAGGCGCAGGGCGCCGTGCTGGCCTGCGGTGGCGCCCGGCCGCGGTCGCCGCGGCTCGCCAACGGATTCTTCTACAAGCCGACCGTCTTCACCAACGTCAAGGCGGGCTCCCGGCTGGCGATGGAAGAGATCTTCGGCCCCGTCCTCAGCGTGATCAAGGTCGGGTCCTACGAGGAAGCGGTGAAGGTCAACAACGAGGTCAAGTACGGCCTCTCGTCGTCGATCTACACGCGCGACGTGAACCGTGCGTTCCGCGCGCTCGAGGACCTGCAGAACGGGATCACCTACGTCAACGCGCCGACCATTGGCGCCGAGGCACATCTCCCGTTCGGGGGCGTGAAGCAGACCGGCAATGGACACCGGGAGGGGGGGTGGGAAGTGTTCGAGTTCTACTCCGAAACGAAGGTCTGCTACGTCGATTTCTCGGGGACGTTGCAGCGGGCGCAGATGGATACGTACGAGTAACGAGGGGCGAGAAGCGAGAAGCGAGAAGCGAGGATTGGGGTCATTGCCGGAGCGGGTGTCGGGCTCCACGGTGAACCCCTCGCTTCTCCCTTCTCGCTTCTCGCTTCTCGCCTACTTGCATCCCCGTCCGGCCCACTATACGCTTCCCCCACTCCCATTTTCACTCCGAAGTTCCCTGCACGTCTGCGGTGCCCGAGGTGCGTGTCATGCGGCCATTGCGAATCGGCAACGGACGCAGGGGCGGTGGGTCCGACGAGGGCTCGCTGGATGTCTACCTGCGCGACATCAGCCGGTATCCCCTGATCACTCAGGCGGATGAAGTCGCGCTTGCGCAACGCATCCGCCGCGGCGACCAGGAGGCCCTCGACACGCTCGTCCGCAGCAACCTCCGCTTCGTCGTCTCCGTCGCCAAGAAGTACCAGAATCAGGGTGTCTCCCTCGCCGATCTGATCAACGAGGGGAACCTCGGGCTCATCCGTGCGGCCCACAAGTTCGACGAGAGCAAGGGGATCAAATTCATCTCCTACGCGGTCTGGTGGATTCGCCAGGCGATCCTCCAGGCGCTCGCGGAGCAGTCGCGCATCGTCCGGGTACCACTGAACCGGGCGGGGGAGCTGCACCGGATCGGCCGCCGGACGTCGGCGCTGCAGCAGGAACTCGGGCGCGACCCCACCGCCGGCGAGATCGCCGAGGGGATGGACATCGACGTCGCTGAGGTGGAGCGGACGCTGCAGATCTCGCAGGCGCACGTCTCGCTCGACGCGCCGATGACGCCCGGTGAGGACAACAAGCTGATCGACTACCTCCCCGACGTGGCCGAGCGGAGCGCCGATGCGGCGACGATGGAGCACGCGCTCACGGAAGGGATCGAGACTGTCTTCAAGAGCCTGCGCGACCGCGAAGCGAAGATCCTCCGACTCTACTTCGGCCTCGACGGCCCCGACCCGATGACCCTCGAGGAGATCGGGGCGATGATGGGGATCACCCGGGAGCGGGTCCGCCAGATCAAGGAGAAGGCGTTGCTGCGGTTGCGGCATGCAGGGGAGCAGCAGGCGCTGGATTCCTTCCTCGGATAGTCGTTAGTCATTAGTCGTTGGTCGTTAGGGGGCTTAGCAGGAGCAGGAAGGCACCTAATGACCAACGACTAACGACCAACGACTACTTGCCATCTCCCCGCCCCCCCTCTAGCCTCCCTCAATGGCTGCCAATCCCTCATTCGATATCTCGACCGGCGTCGAGATCCAGGAAGTCGACAACGCCGTGAATCAGGCCGTGAAGGAGATCGCGCAGCGATACGACTTCAAGGGCACCCATTGCACCATCGAGCTCGACCGCGAGAAGGCCACCATCGCGCTGGCGGCCGACGACGAGTTCAAGATGGAGGCACTGGTGGACACGGTCCGCTCGCGGCTCATCAAGCGCGGCGTGCCAGTCAAGAATCTGGACCTCGGTGAGCTGATTCCGGCGACCGGAAGCTCGGTGCGGCGCGTGCTCACGCTCGCGCAGGGGATCCCGACCGAGGAGGCGAAGAAGATCCAGCGGGCGATCAAGGACGCCGGCTTCAAGAAGGTGCAGGCGAGCATCCAGGGTGACGAGCTGCGGGTCACCTCGCCCTCCAAGGACGAGCTCCAGTCAGTGATCGCCTTCCTGCGCGGCGCCGACTTCGCGGTGGAACTTCAGTTCGGCAACTTCCGCGGGTGACCCGGGTGCGGCGGACACGGTTCGCCCGCCTCGTCGCCGTCGCGGTCCTTCTCGGCTCCTGCATGCCGCCGGATCAACCGGCGGCGGCACCGGAACCGCTGCAACTCGACCCTGACATCCGGATCGGCCTGGTCGTCGACGTCGCCACCGCCGTGATCGGCGGCGGCGCGGCACTGCGCGTGATCGACCCGGACGAGGGACTGGTCAGCGACGTCCCGGCCAACCAACCCGCCACGCTCGCCCGGCGAGGCGCCGGCATCGTGCTGCGCGGGACGACGCCGGAGGTCGTCCGGCGGCGGCTGGTGATCGAACCGGCGGAAGGAGGCACGACGGTGCGGGTCGGCGGGAAGGAGTATCGTGGCGTGCTCGAGCTCGAAGCTGGCGTCACCGGCATCCGGGTGCTGAATCGCGTCGGACTGGAGCAGTACCTGATCGGTGTCGTGGGCGCAGAGATGGGGAACCGACCCCCGGAGGAAATGGAGGCGCTCAAGGCACAGGCAGTGGCATCGCGCACCTACGCGCTCCGTCAGCAACGGAACAATGCCGCCCGCGGGTACGACATGGTCGCCGACGTCAACAATCAGGTTTACGCCGGCCTCGCGCTGGAGCAGCCACAGGCGGCACAGGCGGTCGAGGCAACCCGGGGCGAGATCCTCACCTTCGATGGCGAGCCGATCGACGCCTTCTTCTCCTCGACCTGCGGCGGCGAGACGGAGGACGGACCGTCGGCGTTCGCGGGCGCGACGCGTCCCTACCTGCGAGCCGTCCCCGACCTCGACCCGAGCGGTGTCGCCTGGTGCGCGATTTCGCCGCGCTACCGGTGGACCGAGAGCTGGAGCGGGCCGCAAATGGCCGCAGTGCTCCGGCGAAGCCTCGGGGCGAATGGTCTCTCGATGGCCCGGGTGAACGACCTGACGGAGATGCGGGTGCTGGACCGGACCGGCACGGGGCGGATTGCCACCCTTGAGCTCACTGGTCGCAATGGTCGGACGGTAGTGAGCGGCCAGACCATCCGCCGCGTCCTTGCCCCGACGGCCGGGGGCATGCTCCGGAGCACCGACTTCACGGTCAAGCTGGGGCGGCGCGGCGGGAAGATCGAGCGCATCACCATTGAGGGCCGTGGCTATGGCCATGGGGTGGGGATGTGCCAGTACGGGGCGATCGGCCGGGCCCGGGCGGGGCAGGACTACCAGACCATCCTGACGAGCTACTTTCCGGGTACGCTGGTGAGCCGGATCTACTGACCGAGACGGGGACGCACGGATGAGCGAGAAGCTGCGGCTGGGGATCGTGGGGGCAGGGGCAATCACGCAGGTCGGCCACCTTCCGGTGCTCAAGCGGATGAAGGGCGTCGAGGTCGTCGGCATCTGCGACAACGACCGGACCAAGGCGCGCGCGCTCGCCGACCGCTTCGAGGTCCCCGATGCCTACGGTGACATCGAGGAGCTGGTGGACTATGACACGCTCGATGCGTTGCTCATCTGTACGCCGAACCACCTCCATGAATCCCACATCGGGGCAGCGCTGGCCGCCGGACTGCATGTCTTTGCCGAGCGACCGCTGGCGCTGACGGCCGCGGGCGCCCAGAAGCTCGTGAAGGCCCAGCAGAAGCACGCGCGCGTGGTGATGGTCGGGGCGAATCACCGCTACCGCCCCGACGTGCAGCAGATCCGCTCCTTTGTGCAGAACGGTGAACTCGGCGAGCTCGAGTCGATCCGCGCCTGGTGGTTCATGGCACGCGCCGGCCGGGCATCGCTCGGGTGGCGCCAGAAGCGCGACCTCGCCGGCGGCGGCGCGATGCTCGATCTCGGCCTCTCGATGCTCGACCTCTCGCTGTGGCTCGCCGGCTTCCCCACCGTCACGCGCGTCTCGGCGGTCCTGCCGGAGCGGCGCGAGAAGGGCGTCGAGCCGAGTGGCACGGCGATGCTCGCGCTCGAACATGGTGCGGCCATCCACATCGACACCTCGTGGCGTTTCGTCGGCCCGGGCGAGCGCTTCGGGATGGCGGTGCGCGCCGCCAACGGCTCGGCCCGCATCAATCCGCTGGCGATCTGGAAGGACTTTCACGGGGTGCCGAAGGATGTCGCGCCGTCGGGAGCCCATTCGCGGGAGACGCCGTTCGCGCTCTCCGTGCGAGCCCAGTGGGCGCACTTCCTTTCGGCGGTGCGCGGCGAGGTGCCCGCGCCGGCACTCACCGAGCAGGTGGTTCTGGCCAAGGTGATGGAAGCGATCTACGACTCGGCCGAGTCGGGACGGGACGTCAAGCCGTGAGCCTCCGCTTCGCTGCGGTGTTGCTCCTGATGCCGCTCGCGGCACGGAGCGTCGCGGCCCAGGTGGCGCCGGCGACCCACGCGCCGGAAGTCTACCTCGTCACGATGGGCCCCGGCGCGACGGTGTATGAGCGCTTCGGGCACAACGCCATCTGGGTGCGCGACACCGTCGATGGTACCGATGTCGTCTACAACTACGGCACCTTCGACTTTGGACATTCGACCACCGAGGTCGCGCGCTTCATTGGTCGCTTTGCGATGGGGCGGCCGCAGTACTGGCTCGGCACGATGACGATGGCTCGCGCGGTGGAGGTGTACACCTACTTCAAGCGCGACGTCGACCTGCAGGAACTCGCGCTCCCGGCGGAGCAGCGGATCGAGCTCGCCCGACTGCTCGCGACGAATGCCCTCCCGGAACACCGCGTCTACACCTACGACTACTTCCTCGACAATTGCTCCACCCGCGTGCGCGATATGCTGAACACGGTGCTCGGCGGCGCGCTGCAGCGCGCGACCACCGGTGTGGCGGCCGAGGGCAGCTTCCGCTTCCACACGCATCGCTCGCTCACCACCGACAAGCCGATGTACCTCGGGATCCTGCTCGCGCTCGGACCTGCCGCCGATGCGCCTCTCGACCAGTGGGGCGAGATGTTCCTCCCGATCAAGCTGCAGGAACGCGTGCGTGAGCTGCGGGTGCCTGGCGAGGCTGGCCGTGAGGTGCCGTTGGTCAAACGCGAGGTACGGCTGCTGGAAATGGGAGTCTATCGGGTGGAGGCGGCGCCACCGAAGTGGGGCGGCTGGTTGCTGCTGATTGGCGCGACCGTAGCGCTGTTGATCCTGACCGGGCGCGCCGAAGGGCCGGCTGGCGTGGCGGGGCGGGTTGCGGCGACGGTCTGGCTGCTGCTGGCCGGAATCGGCGGGGTGGTGTTGCTCTTCCTCTGGTTCGCCACCAACCACGTCGCCGCGGCCTGGAACCACAACCTCTTCTTCCTCACACCACTGGCGTTCCTGATGCTCGGCGATGTCTGGTCCGCGCGGAAGCGCGAGTCGAGTGGCTGGGGGACGCGGGCAGCGGTCGTGACGATGGTGCTGGTCGGGATCGGAACGGTGCTGGCCTTCTTTCCATCGTTCGGCGGCCAGTGGAACGTGCAGGTGGCGGCGCTTGTCGCGCCGCCGGCAATCGCCTCCGCCCTGCTCAGCCTCCGACGCGAGTAAGCGAGGTCTTGGCCTCGGTGAGGGTCGGCGCGGCGGCCAACGCGGCCTTGTAGGCCGTCGCCGCCTGTCCCTTGTCGCCCGCCTCTTCGAAGCGGAGTCCACGACCGAACTGCACCAGGGCAGCCGAGCTCAGGGTCCGCCGCCACCGCGCCTCGGGAACGCCGCCGACCGCCTTTTCCTTCGACAACCGCAGCGCGAGTTCGGCCACGGCTTCACCCAGCTGTTCACGGGTGGCGAGTGCCGGGTCGCCGCGCACCACCACCATGGCTGCACCGGTCGCGGCGTCGATCACCCGCGCCTCGACATTGATGTCGCCGTACTGATCGAGCAGGGTGCCGATGACGAGGAGGGTACCCCCGGCCTTGGTCGCCCGGTCGCGCGCCGCGGCGAGGTCCAGGCGCCCGCTCCGGCCGGCTGCCGGGGCACCGATCGCAGTCGCGGCGCCGCCGCGTCGGTCGGCCATTTCGGTCGTCAGGACGGCGCCAAGCGCCCGCCCGAGGGCGTCTAAGTCTTCGCGCGACATCCCGACGGATCCTTCGGTTTCGAAGGGAGCCACCGCGACCCGGGGCTGCTGGGCGCTGAGCGGGGCGATCGCAACTGCAAGGATGGCAACGAGTTGACGTACCTTCATTCGGCTGCTCCAGAACGGGAGGGGACCGCTTCACCCGAGGAGACGAGTGGGACCCCCAGGGTTGTACGCGGTCCTGCGATGTGGGTATATTTCCCGGCTATCGTGGTTCCGCAAGGGGACTACGGCTCTTGACAGGAAGGACGAGATCCCATGAAGCCGAATCTGCATCCGATGTACCAGACGATCACGGTGAAGTGCCAGTGCGGCAACACCTTCGAGACCCGCAGCACGGTGGCGGCGATCAGCGTCGAAGTCTGTGGCCAGTGCCATCCGTACTTCACCGGCAAGCAGCGCCTGGTGGACACGGCCGGTCGGATCGACCGGTTCCGGCGCAAGTACGCCGCGGAACCCGCGCCGCAGTCCTGAGCGATGGAGGCCCGACTCCGCCAGGCGCTCGCGCGGGCGGAGCAGGTCTCGCGGGAGTTGTCCGATCCCGCCATCGCCTCTGATCCAGCTCGACTGAAATCGCTCGGTCGCGAACACGCTCGGCTCACGCCGATCGTGCGCGTGGCCGAGCGTTTGGCGCGCGCCGAGCAGTCGTACGCCGAGGCCATCGAGCTGCGCGACAGTGGCGACCCGGAACTGGTGTCGTTGGCCAGCGACGACCTCGCCAATCTCCCGGCCGAGATCGCGACGATGCAGGCGGAACTCACCGAGCTGCTCCTCCCTCGCGATCCGCACGACGATCGCGACGTCATCCTCGAGATCCGCGCCGGCACCGGCGGCGACGAGGCGGCCCTCTTCGCCGCCGAGCTGTTGCGCATGTACTCGCGCTACGCCGAGCGCAACAAGATGCGGATCGAGCCGATGGAACTCGACCATGGCAACGTCGGTGGGCTCCGTAGCGCGGTCGTCGCAGTCCGCGGGCTCGGCGCGTACGGCCTGCTGCGGCATGAGTCGGGGGTGCATCGCGTGCAGCGCGTGCCGGCCACCGAGACGCAGGGCCGGATTCACACCTCGGCCGCCACCGTGGCCATCCTCCCCGAGGCGGAGGAGGTCGACGTGCGGATTGATCCCCAGGATCTCCGCATCGACGTCTTCCGTTCCTCCGGCCCCGGCGGCCAGTCCGTCAACACCACTGACTCGGCCGTGCGGATCACCCACTTGCCCACCGGGCTGGTGGTGAGCCAGCAGGACCAGAAGTCGCAGCTGCAGAACAAGCTGAAGGGGATGGAAGTGCTGCGCGCGCGACTGCTCGACAGGATGATCGCGGAGGCGGAGGCCGCGCGCTCGGCGGAGCGCCGCGCGATGGTCGGGACCGGAGATCGCTCAGGGAAGATTCGCACCTACAACTTCCCGCAGAGCCGGATCACCGATCACCGTATCAACCTCTCGGTGCACAACCTGACCGATGTGATGGACGGGAAGCTCGACGAGATCGTCGCGGCCCTCCGGATGGCGGCACGCTCCGAGCAGCAGGATGGCTGAGGTGGCAGTCTCCGGCCGGGCCCTTCTCGAGCGGGCGGCGGCACGTCTGGCCGCGGCTGGCGTTGAATCTCCGCGGCTCGCGGCACGGCGACTCTGGTCCGACCTGCAAAGCGACACCACCCTGCTGGCATTGCTCACTGACGACGTCGACGTGGCACCGGTTGTGGCGACCAAGTTTGCGTCGTGGGTGGAGCGGCTTGCCGCCGGTGAACCGCTGGCGTACGTCACCGGCTGGACCGGCTTTCGGCACCTGCGCCTGCAGTGCGATCCCCGGGCCCTCATCCCGCGGCCGGAGACCGAGACCTTGGTGGAACTCGCCCTGGCGAGGGTCCGGAGCGGTGTTGCTGCCGATGTCGGCACCGGCAGCGGTGCGATCGCGTTGGCGTTGAAGAGCGAGGGAACCTTCGAGACCGTTTGGGGCGTGGATGTCTCCGCCCCGGCGCTGGCGCTGGCCGAGGCCAACGGTGCACAGCTGGGCATCGAGGTGCGCTGGGCGCTCGGCGATCTTCTGGCCCCGATCACCGGGCCCGTCGACCTGCTGGTGTCGAACCCACCCTACCTGACCGCGGCCGAGTATGACGCGCTGGATGCTTCGGTGCGAGATTACGAACCGAAACTGGCGCTCCCGTCGGGAGCCGATGGACTGACGGCGACGCGGCGGCTCCTCGACGAGGGCCGTGCGGTGGTGCGAGAGGGGGGCTGGATTGCCCTTGAAGTGGACTGTCGCCGGGCTGTGGCGACGGCGGCGCTTGCCGAGGGGTTCGGCTGGCGTGAGGTCCTGGTGCGGGACGACCTGTTTGGCCGCGAACGCTATGTGCTGGCGCGGCGAGGGAGTGCGTGATGATCGACGAAAAGGCCACCGAGCTCGGCCGCCTGATCGGCCAGACCCCGGAGTATCAGGCGCTGCGGCGGGCCGAGGGTTCGTTGCGCGAGGATACCGAAGCGCAGGCGCGGCTGGAGACGATTTCCCGCCTGACACGTGACTTCGATCAGCTGATGGCCGAAGGGCAGTCGCCCAACGAGGCGCAGGCGCAGGAGTACGAGGGGACGCTGCGCGAGTTCGAGCTGTCGCCGGTGGGGCAGGCGTACCTCGTGGCGCGCGCCAACGTCGACAAGCTGATGCAGCGCGTAAACCAGGCGATCGGCCAGGGGATCGAGCGCGGCGCCACGAGCAACATCATCACGCTCTGATGTCCACCGGCTGCTTCATCGTCCTCGAGGGACCGGAGGGGGCTGGGAAGACCACCCTCGCCGCCGCGTTGGTCGCGCGCATGCGACGCGACGGTCGCGAGGTCGTGAGCATCCGTGAGCCGGGAGGGACGCCGGTCGCCGAGGCGCTCCGTGGCGAGCTGCTCGATCGTGATCGGGAATGGACGCCCGAAGCGGAATTGTTGTACATGGTGACGGCGCGCGCCGACTTGGTGACCCATGTGATCCGTCCGGCGCTTGCCGCAGGGAAGGTCGTCCTCTCGGATCGGTACGACCTCTCGACGATGGCCTACCAGGGCGCGGGCCGCGGACTGCCGATGGAGCAGGTGCGCTGGGTCAATGGTGCGGCGACGGGTGGACTGGTGCCCGATCTGACGCTCGTGCTTGACCTCGATCCCGCCGTTGGCAGGGCGCGGCAGGCGGCGGCCGGGAAGGGCGCCGATCGGCTCGAACGGGAGTCGGCAGCCTTCCACGACCGGGTGGCGGCGGCCTACGTGGCGGCGACGGGCGAAGGGGTGCATCATTTGGACGCGGGCGCGTCCCCCGAGGAAGTGCTGGAATCGGCGTGGCGGCTGCTCTCGGCTGCGCGTCCCGACACCTTCCAGGGTGGGGCGGCGTAGGCAGCAGAGGCTGTTCAACGGAGGCAGGATGCGGAAGCGCTTGGGTCTGACAGCAGTCGTCGCGGCAGTTTCCTTCTTCAGCGGTGGTTGGCTGATGCAGGGGGCCACTGCCCGCTCCACGCCGGACGGTCCCCGTCTCCTCGGCGACGTGCTCGACCATGTCACCAAGTACTACGTCGATTCGCTCCCGGCGGACTCGATCTACGTCAAGGCGAGCCACGGCCTCGTCGAGCAACTGGGTGACCCCTACTCCGCCCTCATGGAGCGGGACGATTTCAAGCAGATCACCGAGCTGACCACCGGCAACTACGGCGGTCTCGGCATGCAGATTGACGTCCGCGAGGGGTGGATCACCGTCGTGGCGCCGCTGCCCGAAACGCCGGCCGAACGCGCCGGCATCGAGGCCGGCGACCAGATCGTCGAAGTGAACGGCAAGGTGACGCGCGACCTCAACCAGGACGACGCCGTCAAGACGTTGCGTGGCGCGCCGGGCACGCGCGTGGATCTCAAGGTCCGCCGCCCCGGCATTCCGCAGCTGATGCCGTTCGCGCTCACCCGCGAGACCATCCACTACCGCTCCGTGCAGCCGGGGATCCTCTTCGACGGTGGCATCGGCCTGATCGCGCTGACACCGGTCATCGAATCTTCGTCCGACGAACTGCGCGCCGAAGTGAATGCGCTCCGCGCCAAGGGGATGAAGGCGCTGATCTTCGACCTGCGCGGCAATCCGGGCGGCCTGCTGACCGAAGGCATCACGGTGTCGGAGCTCTTCCTCGATCGCGGGCAGCCGGTCGTCTCGACCCGGGGCCGCGTCGCCGAGATGAACAAGAGCTACGCGGCGCAGAGCACACAGCCGTGGCCCGAGATGCCGGTGGTGGTGCTCGTGAACGAGTGGTCGGCATCAGCCGCCGAGATTATTGCGGGCGCCCTGCAGGACAACGACCGCGCGATCGTCCTCGGCACGGCGACCTTCGGCAAGGGGCTGGTGCAGACGCTCTTCCCGATCGGCAACGACCGCGCGCTGAAGCTCACCACGGCGCGCTGGTTCACGCCGAGCGGTCGGACCATTCAGCGCGACGCGAAGAACCAGGAAGCACAGGTCGAGCAGGCGACCGCCGAGGCGTTGGGTCGGGACAGCGTGAAGCGGGTGTTGCCGACCTTCAAGACGATCGGCGGCCGGACCGTGAAGGGTGGCGGCGGCATCGTGCCGGATCGGATCGTGCGTGGTGACACGCTCACGGATGCGGAGAAGACCTTTGCCAAGGCGCTGGGCAGCAACATCGCCGCGTACCGCGACGCGCTGCTCTCCACCGCCCTCGAGGCGAAGGAGAAGAAATTGGTGACGGCCGAGGGCTTCCCGGTCACCGACCAGATGCGCCAGATGGTCCTGAGCCGCCTCGCCACGAAGGGCGTCGCGCTCACGCCGGAGCAGGTGGCCGGCGGGAAGGCGCTGCTGGATGACCAGCTCGGCTACGAGATCTCGCGCTATCTCTTCGGGCGGCAGGCCGAAATTCGCCGCCGGTCGAGCGATGACCCGCAGGTGCGCGCCGCGATCGACCTGCTCAAGAGCGCGCCGACGCGCGCGGCATTGATGGCGAAGCCTGCGGGGGAGTGATCCACTCGCCGGTCGTGATCGTCGGGGCAGGGCGCGTCGGGCTTTCGCTCGCACGCGCCCTGACTCGTTTGGGGGAGCCGGTGCGGCTGCTCGGACGCGTCGCGCGGCCGGGAGCACCCGGCCTGCCCGCCGTCGAGTCCGAGTGGCACACTGCGTTGGCCGAGGCGGGCCTCGTGGTGATTGCCGCACCCGATGATGCCATCGCCGCGGTCGTTGAGCGAGTGGTCGGCTTGGCGGCAATCCGCGACGGCACGGTGGTGCTGCACACCTCGGGGATGCACGATGCCTCGGTGCTGGCTGCGTTGGAGGCGCAGGGGGCGGCGACCGGGTCGTGGCACCCGCTCCAGAGCATTCCCGATGGTGAGGACGCCGAACGATTCCGCGGGGTCCCCGCGGTGCTCGAAGGGGACCAGCGGGCCGTGTCCGTGGCCCATGCCCTCGCTGAGCGGCTCGAGATGGCGCCGATCCTCGAGTTGCCCGCGGCGGGGAAGGCGCGCTATCACGCCGCCGCGGTCTTCGCCGCGAACTACCTCGTGGTGTTGAACGGTATCGCGGAACGGCTGGCGCGTGAGGCCGGGGCAGGCGACGCCAGTCGCGGCCTCTTCCTGCCGATCATGCGGCAGGTACTCGCCAATCTCGACGACCGTACCGCGTCGGAGGCATTGACCGGCCCAGTGCGGCGCGGCGACGTCGGGACGGTGATGGCACATCTCGGCGTGCTGGTGGGACAGGACCGCGAGGCGTACCTGGTGTTGGCGCGCCAGGCGCTCCAATTGGCCGAGGAGGCCGGATTGGACGCCGTGCAGGTCACGGCGATGCGGAACGTGCTCCAGTGACCCCTGCGCCACTGAAGCGGCTCAAGGACGTCGACACCGGCGACCAGGCGGAGCAGCTCCGGTTCACTCTGATGGTCCTGCTTCCCGGCACGATCTTGCTGCTGATGCTTGAATCGCTGATCTGGGGGCCGGGCTACCTCTACATCAAGATCCCGCTCAACATTTCCCTCCTGATCCTGCTCTCCCGGTTGATCTGGCCGCTGATTCACCACGGCAGCGCCAAGCTGATCAACGGGCTGCTCGCGGCCGGCGGCGAGGCGCGCACGGTCGAATATTCGGAAGTCGAGGCGCTGGTGATCCAGCGACGCTTCGACGAGGCACTGGTGATGTACCGCGCCATCGCCGAGGAGACGCCGGATGCGGACGTGCGACTCCGTCTCGGCGACCTGATGCTGCATCAGTTGAAGGATCCGGTCGGCGCGGAAGAGGCCTACCTTGCCGCACGGCGCGCCGCGCCGACACCGAAGCAGGAGTCGCGGATCACCAACTCGCTGATCGATCTCTATCGCGACACCGGGGATCGTGCGGGCATGAAGAGCGAGCTGTCGCGCTTCGCACGCCTGCATGCCGGCACCGCGCCGGGTGATGCGGCGCGGGAGACGGTACGGCGGATGGCGCAGGAAGAACTGGGCGAGCGCTGACGACTACTGATCGACGACCTTCACCCCGGCCGGCACCTTGAACGCGAAGATGCCGGCGGGGAAGGTGCCGTTGGTACGGACATTCGAGAGGTCGACGGTGCGGGTCTGCGGCCCTTCGTCGGTCTGGATCCGGCGCGGCAGCCCATCGCCCCGATCGAACCAGAGCGTCGCGCGGCGGAACTGGAACTCCCCCGGCACCAGGGGCTGCAGCTGCACCGCGTCGGTCACCCGGCCGTCCACCGTCTCCGTCTTCACGAAGGTGACGCGGTAGCGATCGAGCGGGCTCTTGAGGAACCAGTCGAGGATGTTGTAGCCGAAGACCGGCGAGGTCGGCGGCGGATAGCGCAGCACCACACCCGGGTTGTCGCTCGGGGTGTAGACCCAGAGCTTGCTGCCGTCGAGGACGATCGCCGCGGTGGCTGGGTCGGTAAAGCGCATCGCGAACTTGTTGCCCGTCTGGTAGAGCGTCCCCTTGCTGCTCTCGTCGCCGAGCCGGCGGTCCTCCAGCTTCTGCCGGAAGTCGGCCTGCAACCCGCTCAGCCCCCGATAGACCCGCGCCGCCTTGGTGACGATCTCCGGGGCCGGGTCGCTGCTCGCTGGCGTCTGGGCGCCTCCTACGGCGGGAAGGAGCAGTGCCGCACACAACAGCAGGGCCTGCCTCACGCCGCGCTCCCCACCGGCGACACGACCGAGCGGCCGATCACCTCGGCGATCGCGCCGACCTCGCGCATCATCCGCTCGAACTGCTCCGGGAAGAGCGACTGTGCCCCGTCTGACAGTGCCCGCTCCGGATTCGGATGGACTTCGACGATCAGTCCGTCGGCGCCGGCGGCAATCGCCGCGCGGGCCATGGCCGGCACCATGTCGCGGTGGCCGGTGCCGTGGCTCGGGTCGGCAATGATCGGCAAGTGCGACAGGCCATGCACCACGGCAATCGCCGAGAGGTCGAAGAGGTTGCGGGTCGCGGTGTCGAAGGAGCGAATGCCGCGCTCGCAGAGAATCACGTTCGGGTTGCCTTCCGAGAGGATGTACTCCGCCGAGAGGAGCAACTCGGAGATCGTCGCCGAGAGACCGCGCTTGAGCAGCACCGGCTTGCGCTGGCGCCCCGCTTCCTTGAGGAGCGAATAGTTCTGCATGTTGCGCGCGCCGATCTGCACGATGTCGGCGGTCTCGATGACCATCTCCAATCCCTTGGCATCCATGGCTTCGGTGACGATCATCAGCCCGGTTTCCGCACGCGCGACGGCGAGCAGCTCCAGGCCGAGCCTCCCGAGCCCCTGGAAGGCGTAGGGCGACGAGCGCGGCTTGAAGGCACCGGCACGGAGCACGGTGGCCCCCGCGGCCTTCACCTGGCGCGCCGAGAGGAGGATCTGCTCCTCGCCCTCGACGGAGCATGGCCCGGCCATGATGATCACTTCGCGGCCGCCGATGGAGGAGCCATCGGGGAGCGGGACACGCGTCGGCTCCGGCTTCCACTCGCGCGAGACCTGCTTGTACGGCTTCGAGACGTGGATCACCTCGGCGACACCGGCCAGCGCTTCCACGCGCGAGGCATCCACGCGGCCATCGTTGCCCACCAGTCCGACGGTGGTACGCTGGCGGCCCGGCATCGGGCGCGCCTCGTACCCCATCGTCTGGATCACTTCAACCACGCCGGCGATCTCGTCCGGGGTGGCGCCCTGCTTCATCACGATCAGCATCGGTCAGGTCCGAGTTCGGTAGTGGTCAGGCTGCGTTGGTGCCCTGCTCGCCGAGACGCACCCCGACGATGGTGGAAACGCCCGGCTCCTGCATCGTCACGCCGTAGACGGCATCGGCGGACTGCATGGTGCGCGGGTTGTGGGTGATGACCAGGAACTGGGTCTGGCCCTTGAACTGATCGAGCAGCCGGATGAAGCGGCCGACGTTGGCGTCGTCGAGCGGCGCATCCACTTCGTCCATAAGGCAGAAGGGATTCGGCTTGGTGAGGTAGATCGCGAAGAGCAGCGACGTGGCCACCAGGGTCCGCTCGCCGGAGGAGAGCAGGTGGATGCGTTGCGTTTTCTTCCCGCGCGGCGAGGCGTGGATCTCGATCTCCGCCTCGAGCGGGTCGTCCGGATCGGAGAGGCGCAGGTCGCACTCACCGCCCCCGAAGAGTGTCTGGAAGACGGAGAGGAAGTTCTCGCGGATGGCCACGAAGGTCTCCGCGAAGAGCGCCTTGGCCGTGCCATCGATCTCCTTGATGGCCTGCAGCAACGCCTGCCGCGCGGCGACCAGGTCGTCGCGCTGCGCCTGCAGGAAAGCGGCGCGCTTGCTTTCCTCGGCGTGCTCCTCGACCGCGAGGGCGTTGACCGGGCCGATCTGCTCCAGCGCCGAGGCGATCCGTTCGGCCTCGGTCTCGAGCGTCTCGAGGTCGAGGTCGAGCACCGGTGCGGCCTCGGCCAGCTCGTCGAACGGCCGCTTCCACTCGGTCTCGACGCGCTCGACGATCCGGGCGCGCTGGGCGGTGGCATCGGCGACGCCGAGTTCGAGTCGGTGGTGCTCCTCGCTCATCGACTCCACGGAACGGCGCACCTCGGTGAGGTCGGCCTCGACCTCGGTGAGCTTGGTGTCGGCGGCCTGCAGCGCTCCCTCTGCCTCGCCAGCCGCGGTCTCGAGCGCCATCAGTTGCTGGGCGCGCTCGTCGCGGCCGCCCTGCCACTCGGTGCGCTGGGCCTCGAGCTCGAGCGTGTCGGCATCGAGGCGGGCGATCTCCTCGGTGCGAATGCGGCCCGACGTTTCCGCTTCCGCGATGACGCGCTCGGTCCGTGCGATGGCTTCGTTGGCTGCACGGAGCCGGGCGGCGATGTGCGCCTCCTGCACCTGCCACTGCGACCTGGCCTCGCGGGCCAGTTCCTGCTCTCCCTCGAGTTCGGTCAACTGCGCGCGCGTCGTGACGAGCGCCTCGTCGAGGCGCGCGCGTGCCGCGCTCCCCTCGGCCAGCGCGGTCTCGACTTCGGTGGCGCGCTGTTCGGCGCGGGTCAGCCGCTCGCGGAGTCGGCCGAGTTGCGTCTCCGCCTCGGTGATTTCGCGATCGAAGTTCGAGACGCGGCGGGCCAGGTCTTCGCGCGCCGCGATCGCCTGGCGCTCCGCTTCGCGGAGGCGCTCGGCGGCCTGTTGCGCCTCGGTCGCCGCGGCGTCGAGTGCCACCAGCTCGGCGGCGGTGCGCTCACGACGGGCATCGGCATCGGCCAGGGCCGCACTGCGCTTTTCGAGGTCGCGACCGAGCGTCTGCAGCTCGGCCCGGCGACGAATCGGGCCCGACGCGGCCGCAGGACCGGTCAGGAAGACGACGCCGTTGGCCCGACGGAGGCCACGGCCACCACCCCGCAACACCTCCGACCCACCGACGAGTGCCTTGACCCAGTCAGCGGCGACCGGATCGACCCGGAGTGCGGTGTCGGCCAGGGCGCCGACCCGAACCGGACCCGGCGCGATGGGGAGAAGAATCAGTGTCCCCGGCTGTTCCTGCGCATGCCACGCCTGGATCGCGGGGATCGCGGAGGCATCGCGAACGAGCACGGCGTGGACGTAGTCGCCGAGCAGCTGCTCGGCGAGGTCGGCCTGATCGCCTTCGGTCGAGATGTAATCGGCGAGCGGGCCGAGGACCTGATCGCCGAAGCGGCTGCGGCCCGCGAGCAGCGCGGCCGCGGCCGGCGCGAGCCCGACGCGATCACGCTCCAGTGCCTCGAGGGCGGAACGGCGCGCGGTGATCCGCGCCACGTCCTCCTCGATGGTACGGCGCTCGGCCAGCTCGCGGGCCTCGCGGTCGCGCGTCTCGCGCAGCAACAGGCGCGATTGTTCGGCGGCGGCGGCGCCCTGTCGGAAGTCGGCGCTGTGGCGCTCGGCGATATTGCTCGCGTCGGTCAGCTTCTCGCCGGTGGACTGCCGTTCCTGCGTGAGATGCGCCACGTGCGCTTCTTCCTGCGCCACGCGCTCCCGCAACGAGGCAAGCTCGCCATCGAGTGCGGTGCGTTCGCCTTCGAGCGATCGCAGTTGCTGCGCGGCCTGCTGAAGCTCCTGCTCCATCCGGCGCACCACGTCGCGCTGACCGGCGAGGCGCTGCCGCACCGCCTGCTCGGCTTCGGCACGTCCCGAGAGTTCGCCCTGCACCCGCTGATGCTCGACGTCGGCGCCCTGCCGTTCGTCGGTGGCAGTGCCGAGTTCGAGGCGGGCCTGCTGCAGGCGGACTTCGGAGTCGCCGCGCTCGAGGGTCGCACGCTCACGGCGCTGCGCCGCATTGGCGAGACGTTCCGATGCCACGGCGAGGTCGCCATCAAGCTTCCCAAGGGCCACGCGCGCGTGGCCGAGATCATCGACGACGGCGGTGCGATGGCGCTCGGCGCTGCCGCGGGCGGTGACGGCTTCCTCACGCGCGGCCTCGATCCGGGCCAGGCGTTCCCGGGCCTGTGGCAGCAGCTCGGTCAGCTCGGCGTGGCGCCGTTCGAACGACTCCGCGTCGTCGGCGAGTTGGTCGAGGCGACGGCGTGCCAGCGTGAGGGTGACGGCGAACCGTTCCTCGGTGAGCGAGACGTGGCGTTCGGCCTTGCCCCGCTGACGGGCGAGCGAGCGCACCTGCGACTGCACCTCGGCGATCAAGTCCTCGAGTCGCTGCAGGTCGTTGGCCGTCTCCTCAAGGCGACGCGTGGTGCTGTGACGCCGGTCGCGGTAGAGGCCGACGCCAGCCGCCTCCTCGAACAGCGAGCGACGCTCATCGGCGCGGTCGGAGAGGAGGAGGTCGATCATCTTCGCTTCGATCACGACGCCGGCGTCGCTGCCGAGGCCGGTACCGCGCAGCAGGTCCTGGATGTCACGCAGCCGCGATGGCGTGTTGTTGAGCAGGTAGTCGCTCTGTCCCGACCGCGAGAGCCGTCGGGTGATCACGACCTCGGTGTACGGCGTGGGCAACTCGCCCTCGCTGTTGTCGAGGTAGAGGGAGACTTCCGCCACGTTCACCGGGCGACGGGTCGCCGCGCCCTGGAAGATCACGTCCTCCATCTTGCCGCCGCGCAGCAGTCGCGCGGACTGTTCGCCGAGCACCCAGCGCACGGCGTCGGAGACGTTGGACTTGCCGCACCCGTTGGGTCCGACGATCGAGGTGACCCCCGAATCGAAGGTCATGGTCACGGTATCGGCAAACGACTTGAAGCCGGACAGTTCCAGCTTGGTGAGCTTCATTGCGGAGTCGGCATTGGGGTCGGCGTCGACGGCGCTCCCCGCCCAGCGGGCAGGGAGATCACCGGAATCCCCAAAGATAGCGAGGGCGGGAAGCCCCGGGGGTCAGTTGCCGGGATCGGCCGCGAAGATGAAGTAGGTCCGCCCGAGGCGCTTGCCATCGGCGTCGGCCTCCTCGCGAGTCCGATACGGGCCGATGACCACCCGGTAGGGGTCGTCGGGGCCCTTTGGCTGGAGCAACTGGGCCGCCCAGCCGGCGCCCTTGAGCTGGTCCACCAACGCCTTCGCGAAGTCCTGGTTCTGCGACGCGGACACCTGCAGGAAGAGCCGCTGGCCGGTCTCCCCGGTCGGAGCCGCCACCGGCGGCACGGCGGGCGGGGTGGGCTCGATCGTGATCGGCGAGGCAGTGGCGGGCGGGGCCGTGCTGGTGTCCCGGGGCACGCTGTCGGCAGTGGCAGGCTCCACGACCGCCACGGTGACGTCCTGGGCCACGCCCTTGGGGAGCCAGGGCACCGTGAGGTAGATGTCGGCCGCGGCGCCTCGGAGGCGCGCCACCGGCCCGGGGACGGCCCGCAGGAGATCCCAGGCGACGAGGTCCTCACCGTCCCGGACGATCAACGACCTGCTGCCCGCGACGAGGGGGAGGTCCGCCGCCCAGGCGGACTGGACCGTCGCTGCGACCTCCCAGTGGACGAGGTCGATGACCCAGATCGAATCGCCCTCGAGGGGACGCGCGAGGACCCAGCGGCCCGTCCGGTCGACCCGGAGCGCTCTCGCGGTCCCCGGCAGCTGCAGCGTTTTCATCTCGTCGCCGGTGAAGCGGTCGAGCATCACCAGATCGTCGCGGCTTCGGGCGATGTAGAGCCGATGGCCCGACGGCGAGAACGCCGCCACGGTCGGACTCCCCTTCATCGGCACAAACTTCGGCCCCGGCTTTCCGGATGGCTCCACGTAGATGAGCCCTGAATCGGTCGCAACGACGAAATAGTCGCCGTACCAGGTGCTGGCCATCTCGCCGCCGGGGACCTCAAAACGGCGGAGCTCGCCTTCCTCGCCGATCACCTGCGCCAACTGGCTGCGGCGCGAATAGGCCACCAGCGACGACCCCGGCGCGCGCAGCAATTGCACCGGGCCGCCTTCGACGGCGGCGCGGAAGGTGGTGAGGGCGCGATTGGCGAAACGGAGCGGGCGGCGCGTCGAGTCGAGGCCGAGGATCACGCCGTCGGGAGTGGCGACAAGTTCGCGGGCGTTGACGAGGAAGGGGCGGAAGCGTTGGGTGATCAGGTCGATGCCGATGAGGCGACCCTTGTCATCCACTGCATACACCATCTTCTCCTCAAGATCCGTCGCGAGGGCGCGCTCGATCGGGGGAATGCCCGCACTGCGCCAGCCGACTGGTGTCAACGAGTCGGGCCAGAGCAGGGTGGCGGTCCCGCCGTCCTTCGGGAGGCGCAGCAGCACGCCGCCGGAAGGCAGTCCTGCCGGAAGGGTGCGCTCCGTCGGACCCGCCTCCTTCCCGCCGCACGCGGCGAGCAGGAGGACGGTGCCTGCGGCGATGATCCGGCGTCGAAGCGGCGTCAGAATACCGGCCCGAACGAGATGGTCCAGAAGGGGTTGGTCCCCGGCCGCTGCAGCGGCTTGGCGTAGTCGAACCGCAGCACCACCAGACCAAAGAGGTTGGTCCGGAGCGAGATGCCGGCCGAGCGGAGCGGGGTCCGCACCGCCGCCGGCGACTCACCTGCCTCGCGATTCCACGCCACTCGGCTGCTGCCGCTCCACGCGACGCCGATGTCGTAGAAGAGCGCGCCCTCGATCGGCGGGATCGCGCGGGGGACCCAGCTCCAGTTCGGCGACATCAGCGGGAAGCGGAGTTCCGCGTTGCCGACGGCGAACGAGCTCCCGACCAGCTGGTCAAGCGCGACGCAGCCCGTGCTCGTGTTCGGGTCCTGAATCGTGTTGTTGCACTCGTTGCGCAGGAACGACCCCGAGGTGTAACCGCGGAGCAGGTCGGGGTAGCCGAGGTAGAGCGAGAAGCGGTCGGCGTCGCGGCCGCTGCGGCCGTAGTACATCAACCGGGTCGCCAGCGTGAACGGGCCGATGAACTTGTCGTACCGGCGGTAGTCCGCGGTGGTCTGGATGTACTTCCAGCCGCCGACGGTCGGCGCGATTTCGAAGCGCGACGAGCGGCCGAGCATCGGCCCGACGTAGCCCGCCAGGGAGTTGTCATGCACCAGGGCGATCGACGGCTGCAGGAACGCGGTGGAGCCGAGGCCGGTGCGCTCCTGATAGATGTCGCGCGTCAGCGCCCCGGTGAACGGATCATAGACCTCGTTGATATCGAGGATCGCGTCGTCCACGTTGGTGGCGCGCACCCCCGTCTCGATGCGCGAGAAGCGCGAGAACGGATAGGAGCCCTGGGCGAAGGCCGAGCGCAGCACCAGGCGACGGTAGCGCGTCACGTAGGTCTGCTCGAAGTCGGTCGGCCCCTCGGTGATGAACGAGCCCTGATAGAAGAAGTAGGGATCCTGCTGCAGGCCGACGGCCCAGCCCGCGCGCCGCGAGAGATTGGCGTAGGCGGCGAGGATCTGGGCCTCGTCGATGCGCCCGTTGATGTAGCCGCTGAAGACCATCTGTCGGTCGCCGAGCATGTCGGAGAGCGACACGGTCGTCCCCCCGAACAAGCCGCGGCCGAAGTTGTCGCGCGTGTAGCCGATGCTGGGCCGCGCCACGTAGTCCGCCGAGAAGCCCACCTTGTACTTCCGCTCGGTGAACGAGGCGGTGTCGGGGAGGCCGAGCGACGCCGAATCCATCAGCGCGATGATCGACAGTTCCTTGCGCGGGGCCAGGGAGTCGAGCGAGCGGACCAGCGAGTCGGCCGGCCGCAGGCCGCGCGCACCGCGGTACAGCGCGCTACCGCCGCCGGCGACCGGGGCGCGGGTGGTATCGGTGAAGCGGGCGGTGTCGCGGGCAAACGCGGCCGCCGTGATGGTCGGCATCCCGGCATGCCAAGCCTCGCGCTTGAGCGAGCGCGGGTTCGGCAGCTTGTAGACGTCGTACTTGCCGTCCTCGTAATAGACGTACGCGAGCTGGTCCGCCTTCGGCGCCCACGAGAGGATCGGCGACAGCGGCGTGATGCCCTGGGCGCCGGTGTAGAAGTCGGTCAGCTGGTACGAGGCGCCGTCGGCGAGGTCGTAGAGGAAAATGTTGCTGACGCCATTCCGGTCGGAGACGTACGCGAGCGACTTGCCGTCCGGGGCCCACTGCGGATTCACGTTCTTGCCGACGTCCATCCCCGCCAGCACGTCGACCCGTGAGGTCCCGAGATCGAGCGTGGCCAGCCGGTAGTTGCCGATCGTGAGCGTGGTGAAGTCGGTCGCCGGACCACGATCGGTGGTGAAGGCGATCGTCCGGCCATCGGGGGACCAAGTCGGATGCAGGTCGGCGTACTTGTCGTTGGTGAGCCGCGTGACGTTGCTGCCGTCGACGTTGACCGTGAACAGGTCGGAGAGGCCGCCGTCATAGCCGGTGAAGACGAGCCGCTTGCCGTCGGGACTCCAGGACGGCGTCGTGACGCCGCTCAGGTCGACGCTGATCCGGCGCACCTCCTTGTTCCGCGCCACGTCCACGAGCACGATGTCGTCCTTCGGGCCGCGCTTCGCCGCGAAGGCGAGCATCGTCCCGTCGGGCGACCAGCTCGCCGCCGAGTTGATGAAGCGGAAGGTCTCGTAGTTCGAGCTCCAGGTCGACTTCAGCAGGCGGCGGATCGGCTTGCCGCTGGTCCCGTCGGCGAGCCAGAGGTCGACGAAGTAGAAGTTCTTTTCGGAGAAGTAGGCGACGCGGCTGCCATCGGGGGAGAGGGCAGGGGCCAGGTGGAGCGTCCCGTCGCTGATCTCCTTGGTGAGCAGCGGCTGCGAGACGTCCTTCGCCTTGTTGCGGGTCGCCAGCTCGGGGAGGTACCGGCGCTGCATCGCCTCGCGCCACTGGTCGCCCAGCTGCTTGAAGTCGAGCCCGATGACTCGGCGGAACGACCCCTCGAGCGAGCCGCTGCGCGAGCCGAGGAGGATCGCACCGACCGCCTCGTCACCCCAGCGTTCGCCGATGTAGGTCATGATCGACTGGCCGAAGCGGTACGGGAAGATCCGCGGATCGGTCTCCAGCTGCTGAATCGTCGGCAACTTCCCCTCGGCGGTCGCGTCGCGAATCCACATCGCCGTGTTCGGGTCGAGTTCGCCGATCGAGAAGTACTCCGCCATCCCTTCGACGAACCAGAGCGGCGGATTCACCGCCATGATCGTCTGCAGGCCGCTGCCGGCGCGGCCGCCCGACCAGACGTCATACTGGAACTGGTGCACCATCTCGTGCTGCAGCACGTGCATGATGTCATCGTACGAGCCGGTCAGCGGCAGGACGTTGCGATGCTTCAGGAAATCGGTGAAGCCGCCCGTGCCCTCACCCACTTCGCCGCCCGACGTGTTGGTCTGGACGAAGTCGGAGTGCGAGGCGTACAGGATGATCGGCTTCCGCTCCTTGAACTGGTGCTTGAGGACCCGCGAGAGCCGCGCATAGGAGCGCTCCGCCATCCGGGCCACGTCGAGCGCCGCCGCATGTTCGACCGGGTAGTAATAGAGGTCGAAATGCTCGGTCTCGAGCACCTTGAAGTCGAAGCGGCTGTACTGGACCTTGTTCTGGCCGAAGTACTGGGCGGCGGCCGGCACCGGGAGGAGGGCGGCAGCGGCGGCGAGGAGGAGCCAGGGGATGCGGCGAGTCATCGGAACCTTCCGGCCTGCAGGGTCACTCAGGGATCGGCCAGGAGCACGGGGGCATCCTGCCAGAGTCGCTCCAACTGATAGAACGCCCGGGTCTCGGGATGGAACAGGTGGACCACCACGTCCACGAAGTCGAGCAACACCCAGCGGCCGTGGGTCAGGCCCTCGACGTGGTGGGTGTCGAGGCCGGCATCGTGCATTGCGTCCATGACGCCATCGGCGAGTCCGCGCACGTGGGCATCGGAGGTGCCCGAGGCGATCACGAAGTAATCGGTCGCATCCGTCAATCCGCGGAGATCGAGCACCTGGACGCGGTGGCCCTTGCGATCTGAAATGGCGCCAACCACGGCCTGCACCGCCGGCGGGAGACGACGTTCAACCAACGGGATGCTCGGGCGTGCCATCCTCGACCTGATACGCCACCGCCCAGGCACCGGATCCAACATGGGTGCCCAGCACCCCCGTCGCGGGCCCGACGATGATCTCGCGAGGCTGGAACGCCGCCTGCAACGCCATTCGGACTCGCTCTGCCACCTCCGGGGCCTCGGCATGGACGATCCCGAAGCGGAGCGACATCGGCCGGGGCGTCAGCGCCGCCGTGAGGCGCGCCAGCATCCGCGGGACCACCTGCTCGCGGCCGCGCACCCGGTCCACCGGTTGCAGGCGCCCCGCGGAATCGACTTCGAGGATTGGCTTGATATCGAGGAGGCCGCCCAGCCAGGCCTTCCCCTTCGATACGCGACCAGACCGGATCAAGTTGTCATAGACGTCGACGGTGAGCATCAGCCCTGACTGGTCCCTCACGCGCACCAGCTCCTTGGCGATCGCGGCGGCGGGCCACCCCGCCTCGGCCAGCTCCGCGCCCCGGAGCGCCAACAGCCCCAATCCCACCGACGCGCTGCGTGAATCCACGAGATGGACGCCATTGATCCCCGCCGCGTTAACTGCCGCCTGGGCCGAGCCGAAGGTCCCCGAGAGCACGCCCCCCAGAAAGACCCCGACCACCTCGTCGGCCTCCTCGCGTGCCGCCCGGAACGCCCGGACGAATTGGGCGGGGGTCGGCTGCGAGGTCGTCGGCAACTCCTTGGCGGTCCGGAGCCGCCGGTAGAACTCTTCCGGCTTCAGCTCGATCCGGTCGCGGAAGGTCTCCTGGCCGAACATGACCTGCAGCGGCACCATGATGATCCGGTGCTGATCGAGGACGGCGTCGGGGAGGTCATTCGAGGAATCCACCACGATCGCGACGCGTCGGGTCTCGACGTGCGACAGGCGCCGGTGCTGGGCTCGCATGTCCTCCGCCTTCCGCGCGGTGACGGTGCCCCATTGTTCGGCGTAAGTGAAGACGGCGTCCGGGGTGTCGGTATGCACATGGATCTTGAGGATGTCGCCGGCCACCCCGACCACGACCGAACCGCCGAAGCCGTGCATCGCCTCCCGAACGTCGTTGGCCGGCGGGAGTGGCACGCCGCGGACCAGGACCTCGGTGCAGAACTGGAAGTCGCGCTCGGCATCGAATCCGGCCATCGCCGCGGGGATCACCGCACCCCCTTCCATCGGCATCATCGCTGGCAAGATGGGGTCGCCGTTGATGGCGCGCACGAATCCCTCGATCATCCTGACGAATCCCTTACCACCGGCGTCGACCACGCCGGCCTCCTTCAACACCGCCAACATCTCCGGTGTTTTCGCCAGCACGACCTCTGCCTCGTGATGCAGCCGCCGCATGAAGTCGCCGATGTCGGCGGTGCCGGCGGCAGCGACTTCCGCGGCCCGGGCCGCGTCGCGGGCAACAGTGAGGATGGTGCCTTCGCGCGGCTCGTCGAGTGCCCGCTCGAGGGCGTCCGCCCCGCGGCGCACCGCGGCCGCCACTTCCTCGGCGTCGGCCGTGACCCGGTCGGAGAGCCCCTCCGAGAAGCCGATGAGGAAGTGCGCGAGCATCATCCCGGAATTGCCGCGGGCGCCGAGCAGGGCGGCGCGTGCCGCGGTGGTCGCGGTGTCCGGAAGCGAGGCGTCGCCGAGCGCCCGAAGGGCATCGGCGACGGCGCGCAGCGTCAGCGTGAAGTTGGTGCCGGTGTCACCATCGGGCACCGGGAAGACATTGATCCGGTTCAGCTCGTCGCGACTGGCCGCGACCCAGTCGGCCGCGGCGTGGAAGCCGCGCGCGAGTCGGGGGCCATCGAGGTACCCGATCCCGACCGTCACCCTACCTCAGCCTGCGGCGGAAACGTTGACCTTCACTTCGGCGTGGACGTCATGGTGCAGCTTGACGGCCACCGAGTGGAAGCCGAGGAGCTTGATGTGGTGCTCCAGGTCGATCTTGCGCTTGTCCACGGCGAGCCCCATCGCACCAAGGGCGTCGGCGATATCGGCCGACGTGATCGACCCGAACAGCTTCCCCTCGTCGCCGGCCTTGCGGCTCAGTTCGACGGTGACCGCGCCCAGCTTGTTGGCAAAGGCTTGCGCCTCGGCGCGCTCGGCGGCGTGCTTGGCGTCACGGGCCTTCGCTTCGGCGGCGATCCGCTTCTTGTTGCCCTCGGTCGCCTCGAAGGCGAGGCCATTGGGCAGCAGGAAGTTGCGGGCATAGCCCGGCTTGACGCGGACCAGGTCGCCGGCCTTGCCGAGCGAGGGGACGGCTTCGCGAAGAATCAGATCCATCATGGGGCAACTCCTTGGGGCGGCGGGACGCGCCGTCGAAGGTCGAGCCAGGTGTCGGCAACGCCCAGAACGGCGCAGCCCAGTGGTACCAATGCTAACACGGGCACCGCGGCGAGGCACAGGAGCACAACGAAGAGGCGCGGTGCGGGGATCATCGCGGTGCGGATGACTGCGAGGCCGCGCGCGGCGTAGAGTGTCGCCACCACCAGCAGCAGGTTGCGGACGGCGAGTTCGACGCTGTTGGGGAGGTCGACCAGCACCAGCCCCGTCAGCACCACCAGGGCCCAGATGAGGTGGTCGCTGAAGCGGAAGGTGCGAAACGGTGCGGGTGGCGTGCCGAGCGGGTGGCGCGAGAGGCGATGGTACCACTCCCAGGCGAGCCAGCCGCCGAGGAGCGCGTAGATGGCGACCATCGCCGGGTAGAGTTCGCCCATCGTCGTGGTGGCGCGGCTGAGCTCGTGCACCAGTTCCGTCGCGGAGGTCGAGGAGCCGCCGGACACCACCAGCTCGGTATCGATCAGCGGGTTTTCCGGCAGGCCGAAGCTGGGGAAGAGCGCCCGCCAGCCACGCCACGTCGTGGTGACGATCTCGCCCTGCAGGTCACTGAAGCGCAATCCGAGCTTGACGAACCAGCCAATCGTCGCGGTCGCAGCCACGCCGATGGCGATCAGCGTGCGCGTCAGCAGCGAGCGGAGGGTCCCGCCGAGGGCGGCCACGACATAGGCGCCGGTGAAGAAGGCGCCGGCCGCCCGCAGGGTCTGCTCGGGGAGCGTCGTCGGAATGCGCAGGAGCACCGCGATCGAGGTGGCACCGAGGCCGATCCAGAGCCACTCCCGCAGCGTGGTCGGCCGCGAGAGCAACAGGAGAACGACGGTCGGGGCGAGGAAGAAGAACGGCGAGACGGTTGGGGCCAGCACGAGAAACCCTGCCGCAAGCAGCAGGGTTGGCCACCGCGAACGGGACCCGGGAAGCCCGGGTCCCGGCGGGGTCGTGGTCAGCCGCCGAATCCCTTGATGTACGGGAGGAGGGCGACCTGACGGGCCCGCTTGATGGCGGTGCTGAGCTGGCGCTGGTGACGGGCGCAGGTGCCCGACAGGCGGCTCGGCAGGATCTTGCCGCGCTCGGTGAGGAAACGCGTCAACAGCCGCTCATCCTTGAAGTCGACGATGCGCACGCCGGACTCGCAGATGGCACAGGTCTTCGATGGGCGGCCCATTATTCGTCGTCCTCCCCGTCCTTGGCGGACGGCGTCGGCGCCATCTGGGCGCCCTCGTTCATCACGATGAGGTGGCGGATCAGCCCCTCGTCCAGCTTCAGCGCGCGCTCGAATTCCGGCAACTGGGCCGGGGCTGCATCGAACTTCGCGATGACGTAGTAGCCGGTTTCCTTCCCCGCGATGGGATACGCGAGGGTGCGCTTGCCCCAGTGATCGAGGGAGAATTCTGCCCCTTCGACCTGCGGAATCAGCGCGTGAAAGCGATCAAGCTTCTCGGTGACGGCGGCCTCTTCGAGCACGGAGTCGAAGATGTACACCGCCTCATACGAACGGTTCATCAGCACCTTCCTTCGGACATGGTTGCCCCGGGGCTGGTGCGGCACCCGAGGAGGATTGATTGTGGACAGCCCTCCAAGATACTAGAAGGGCACCTGCCAGCCCACCCCCCCGCGGAGCAGGGTAGGGGTCTGGAGCCCGAGCACCCTGGTCCTGCCATTGGCGACGCGGGCCGACAGGATCCCGATAGCGGCCCCCCCCACGACGTCGCTGAGCCAGTGCTTCTCCTCGGCGAGCCGGGCCCATGCCGTGCCGCTCGCGAGGGCGTACAAACCGGCGCGGGCCCAATTGGAGTGGGAGGCGTCCCCCAGGGTCGTTGCCATGGCAAAGGCCGCGGCAGTATGGCCGGAGGTGAACGCCGTCTGACCGGAAAAGGGGGAGAAGTCGAGGCCGTCGCGATCGGGGTCCTGGTAGGGACGGGCCCGGCCGACGAGGTGCTTGGCGGCGAGTGTGGCGACCGTTTCGAGCAGGAGGGCCGCCGCGGTCTGGCCCCCGAGGCGCACCAGCGCGGGGCGCTGGGCGGCCCAACCCGCCAGCGCCAATCCGCCGCTGATCCCCACCATCGCAGGTGCCTCACCAAAGGTCTTCAACCGCCGGGCCGTGGTGAGCCGCCCGGGGGAGGTGGTCTCGGAGATCCGATGGGCGATCGGGGCGTCGAAGAGGGCGGCCACCAGGACGACGCCGGTGACCGCCCCCACGGTTGGCCAACGCAAGGCGATCGGCCCGGGCTGTTGGCCGCCCAGCGGGGCCCCAAGGGGCGCTGCCACGACGAGGGCGAGCAGCAGGACGAGCCGCATCAGGTCAGCCGGCGGTCAGGGCGTGGTTGCGACGCGCAGCCAGCGCACTTCACGGAGTTCGCCTTCCGTCGGACGCTGCACCAGCAGCGAGTCGCCAGCGGCGAGCAGCAGCTTGGTCGTGGACGGCAGCTGGAAGCGACCGGTTGGCTTGCCATCGGCGGCGAGCTGGATGTACTCGATCTGATCCGCCCCGGTCATCGGACCCACGAGGTAGAGCCGCCCCTCGCGCGTCGCGATCAATCCGGCCAGTGCCGGATGCAGCGTATCGGACTTGGCCCGCATGCTATCGAGATCGCTCTCGGCGAGCTGCCCGCCGAGCATCGCCTGCACCGACGCGCGCTTGGTCGCGAACTCCTCGGCCGTGATCCGCAGACGCGGGCGGTTGATGTGGAGCTGCCAGCGCGGATTGCCGTCGGCCATCTTCCGAATCAGGCTGATGCGATCGCCCTCACCCCAGGCCACTTCGCCGTCGGGAAAGAGCGCGTAGACCGGGGACGTCGCGAAGAGCGGTGGCGTCGAGACGAGTTGCGTCCCCTGCATCCGCACCCACGGCATCGGGGCTTGCAGGACCAGTTTCCCGGTGGTGTCGGTCGCCTTCTGCAACACGAAGAGCCGGAAGGCGCCTTCGCCGGATTCGCTCTGCGCGACCATGCCCTGCAACACCGGCAACGCGCCGACGAAGCCACGTGCCTCACCCGCCTCGATCGGCGGGAGTGGCTTCGCCTCGACGAATGCACCCGCGCCGTCGAACGTCATCACCCGCGAGCCGTCGTTGGACATGTCGATCAGCTCGACCGTCTTCCCGGAGCCGGGACCCACGCCGAGAATCGTCTGGTATTCCCCGAGTCCCTGGCCGACCTTCCCGATGGTGGTCGGCGTCGTGTCGGCATCCCACACCTGGACCACGCGCCCGGGTTCCCAGAGCGCGAAGCGGTCGCCGCCGAGGCGGTTCGCGATCGGCTGAAGCAGTGGGCACGCGGCGCGGCCGTCGGCGATGCAGACCAGGCGGCCGTCTGCGAGCGTGAGTGCGGGGAGCGAATCCACCCCCGCGGCATCAAGCGTCCAGTTCCCGCCCGGCGCCGGCGGCGGGGGTGCCGCGTCGGGCGTGGCACAGGCAAGAGCGAACAACGGGAGGACGATCTGCGCCGCGCGGCGCCAGGTCACAGCGATCACGACATCACCTCAGTTGTTGAACCGGAAGAGCATCAGGTCACCATCCTGCACCACGTAATCCTTCCCCTCCGCCCGCGAGAGCCCCTGCTCCCGCGAGGGCTTCCAGCCACCGACCCGGACGAAGTCGGCATAGGCCACAGTCTCGGCGCGAATGAATCCCTTTTCGAAATCGGAATGGATCACGCCGGCCGCCTCGGGTGCCTTCGCGCCGACGCGGATGGTCCAGGCGCGCACCTCCTTTTCACCGGCAGTGAAATAACTCTGCAGGCTGAGCAGATGGTAGGCGGCGCGTGCGAGACGATCCAGCCCCGACTCGTGCACCCCGAGGGACGCCATGAAGTCGGCGCGATCGTCGGCGGGCAACTCCGCCAGTTCCGCCTCGACCTTGGCCGAGAAAATCACCAGGTCCGCCTGTTCACCGTCGGCGATGATGGCTGCGCGAAGCGCCTCGACATGCGCATTGCCGTCGGCGAGTTCATCCTCGCGGACATTGGCGGCGTAGAGCACCGGCTTGGAGGTCAGCAGGTTGAGCGACTTGAAGAGGGCCTCCTCCTCGGCGCTGTGCTCGACCGCCCGGGCCAGTCCGCCGTTCTCGAGCACCGCCATCACCCGCTCCATCAGCGCCTTCTCACCCTTCGCCGCCGCGTCGCCGGTCTTGGCGGCGCGCGTCGCGCGGTCGAGCCGCTTCTCGAGCGAGACCATGTCGGAGAGCGCGAGCTCGGTGTTGATCACGGTGCGGTCGCGGGCCGGGTCGGGGCCGCCCATCACATGCTGGACGTCCTCATCCTCGAAGCAGCGAATCACGTGCACGATCGCATCGACCTCGCGGATGTTGGCGAGGAACTGATTGCCGAGGCCCTCGCCCTGGGAGGCGCCCTTCACGAGGCCCGCGATGTCGACGAACTGCACCGTCGCCGGGACCGTGCGTTCGGGGTTGATCAGCTTGGCGATCTCGCCGATGCGCTCATCGGGCACCTCGACAACGCCGGTGTTCGGCTCGATGGTGGCGAAGGGGTAGTTGGCGACCAGCGCCCCTGCCGAGGTGAGCGCGTTGAAGAGCGTCGATTTCCCGACGTTGGGCAGGCCGACGATACCGAGGGCGAGCATGAGAGTCGTTAGTCGTTGGTCGTTAGTCGTTAGGCAGGCCCCTCAGGGCCGGAATGCTGCGCACAATCTAGTACCCCGCCGTGTGGAACGGAGCCGACGCGGGCGGTCTCTCAAGGCATCGTGGCCAAATGGGTGACTATCGGAAATTGCTGGTCTGGCAGCGGGCCTATGGCCTGACGCTCGCTGTCTACCGAAATACGCGACGCTTTCCGGCAAGTGAGCGCTTCGGGCTCGCCGCCCAACTTCAGCGAGCCTCAGTGTCGGTGGTCGCCAACATCGCCGAGGGGGCCGGAAGGGGATCGGAGCGAGAGTTCACCCGCTTTCTCTGGATCGCCCGGGGCTCCCTCACTGAGACCGTCGCAGAGCTCAGCATTGCTCGAGATTTAGGATACCTCGATCCGATGGAGGCGGAGTCGCTGATCGCGACAGCAGATGAGATTGGCCGCCTTCTGACGGGCCTCCTCAAGGCGCGAGGGGCGATCACCTCTCGGCGACCGCCCCCCACTCCACCTTCTCCCGACTAACGACTAACGACCAACGACTAACGACTAACGACTAACGACCAAGCGAGACGAACCACGGAGCAAGCACGAGGCTCACAACCGACATCAGCTTGATGAGAATGTTCATCGCCGGGCCCGAGGTGTCCTTGAACGGGTCGCCGACGGTGTCGCCGACGACGGCCGCCTTGTGTGGGTCAGAACCCTTGCCGCCGTGGGCGCCGCCCTCGATGTACTTCTTGGCGTTGTCCCAGGCGCCGCCGGCGTTGGCCATGAACAGCGCCATCATCACGCCGGTGACCGTGGCGCCGGCGAGCAGGCCGCCGAGGGTCTTGACGCCGAGAAAGGCGCCGGTGAGCACGGGGACGAGGATCGAGGCGACCCCCGGGATGATCATCTCGCGGAGTGCGGCCTTGGTGGAAATGTCGACGCAGCGCGCCGAATCCGGCTTGACGCCTTCCTTCCCCTCGAGCAGACCCGGAATTTCGCGGAACTGACGACGGACTTCCTCGACCATCCCCTGCGCCGCACGGCCGACGGCGGTCATCGTCTGCGCACCGACGAAGAACGGCATCACGCCGCCGAGGAAGAGGCCGATGACGACCATCGGGTCGATCAGGTTGAGGCCGACCTTGTCGAGGCCGACCGCCGAGGCGTAGGCGGAGAAGAGCGCCAGCGCGGTCAGCGCCGCGGAGCCAATCGCGAAGCCCTTGCCGATCGCGGCGGTGGTGTTGCCGAGGGCATCGAGTCCGTCGGTGATGGCGCGGACTTCCTTGCCGAGGTGACTCATCTCGGCGATGCCGCCGGCGTTGTCGGCGATCGGCCCGTACGCGTCGACCGACATCGTCACGCCCACCGTGGCCAGCATGCCAACCGCGGCGATCGAGATGCCGTAGAGGCCGGCGACGGAGAAGGCGATCCAGGTGGCGCCGCAGATCAGCAGCACCGGGATGATGCAGCTCTCCATGCCGATGGCGAGGCCGGCGATGATGTTGGTGGCGGGTCCGGTTTCCGAGGCCTGCGCGATCCGGTGCACCGGGCCCATCGCGGTGTAGTACTCGGTGACCAATCCGATCAGGATGCCGGAGACGGTGCCGGCAAGGACGGCCCAGAAGGGACCCATCGGGGAGAGGGCCGTGCCGGCCTCGTCCACCATGTTGAGCGGCAGGGCCGCCGTCAGCATCCACGCGAAGACCAGGAAGAGGCCAGCGGCGATGAAGGTCACCAGGCGGAGCGCGTTGGCCGGATTCCCCTTGGCCAGCACCCGCATGGTCAACACGCCGATCAGCGAGGCGACCAGGCCGGCGGTGATGTAGCCGACCGGCAGGAGCATCGCGGTGATGCGGTTGGGATCGGGAATCAGGATGGAGGTCGCCGCGAGGGCGATGGTGGCGATCACCGAGCCGACGTACGACTCGAAGATGTCCGCACCGAGACCGGCCACGTCGCCGACGTTGTCGCCGACGTTGTCGGCGATGGTGGCCGGGTTGCGCGGGTCGTCCTCGGGAATCCCCGCCTCGACCTTGCCGACGAGGTCGGCGCCGACATCGGCCGCCTTGGTGTAGATGCCGCCGCCGACGCGCGCGAAGAGCGCGATGCTCGACGCACCCATCGCGAAGCCGGAGATGATCTGGCCGAAGAGCGTGGTGTTGCTGGCGAGCTCGTCCTTGCCGAGGAACATGAACACGATGGCGATGCCGGCGAGCCCGAGCGCGGCCACGGCCAGCCCCATGATCGACCCACCACCGAAGGCGACGCGCAGGGCGGCGGCCTGTCCTTCGCCGCGGGCGGCTTCCGCCGTGCGCACATTGGCGATCGTGGCGCCCTTCATCCCGACCCAACCCGCCGCCACCGAGGCCAGCCCGCCGATCACGTAGGCGATCCCGGTCTTGGTGTTGACCGCCATCGAGAGGAGCACGGCGACGACGAGGAGGAAGGGCAGCAGGACGACATACTCCCGCTTCAGGAATGCCATCGCGCCAAGCGAAATCTCCTGGGCGAGGCTCTGCATCAGCGGGTTGCCAGCCGGACGGCGCTTGACGGCGAAGAAGCTCACCATCGTGGCGACGAGGCCGACGAGTCCGACGGCCAGGGCGTAGAGGGGTAAGGTCTCGGTCATGGTCTCAGTGGGTTCGAGGAAGTGGGGGTCAGGTACGGTTGAAACGGGTCATGGCGATCTCGATGCCGTCGTGCACCCAGCACGACACGGCCTCTGCCATCTGGTCGAGTGTTGCGTCGAGTGCCGCGCGCTCGTCCTCGGCGAACCGACCCAGCACCCAATCCGCGAGGTCGTCGTACTCAGGGGGTTTGGCCCCGACGCCGATCCGGAGTCGGGCATAATCCTGACGGCGCAGTGCGCCCTCGATGCTCTTGAGTCCGTTATGGCCGCCGGCGGAGCCGGCCCCGCGGAGTCGGAAGCGGCCGGGCGGGAGCGCGACATCGTCGACCAGCACCAGCAGGTCCGACGCCGGGTCCCACGCGGGGCCGCGCAGCATCCGGAGGGCGTCGCCGCTCCGGTTCATGAACGTGTTCGGCTTGACCAAACGAACGGGGACGCTTGCCAGCGTCCCCGAGGTCGTCATCGCCTGCTCGCCACGGCGGAACTGGGACATGCCCCACCGCGCGACGAGGTGATCCAACAACATCCAACCGGCGTTGTGCCGAGTGCGCTCGTACTCCGGGCCGGGATTGCCCAGCCCGACGATCGCCTTCGCCACTTACGCGCCGGCGGTCTCGGCCTCGTCGGCCTTGCCCTTCTTGATGACTTCGGGCTCGGCGCCGACCACTTCGGTCGTGGCCGAGATCTCGGCACGGCTCGGGATCACCGAGACCACGGAGAGGCCGCCGTCGTGCATGAACTCACCCTTCGCGAGCGTGAGGTCGCGCACATGGATCGCGTGGCCCAGCGCCAGGTCGGTGACGTCGACATCGATGTGCTCGGGGATGTCGGCCGGCAGCACCTTGATGCTGATGCGATGCAGGTGGTGATCGAGGACGCCGCCCTGGTTGCGAACACCATCGGCGGTGCCGATGACGTGCACGGGGACTTCCACGACGATCGGCTCGCCCGCGACGACGGCATAGAGGTCGATGTGAATGACCTCGGACCGCTTGACCGGATTGCGCTGGACTTCGCGGACCAGCGCCTTGACCGGCGCGGCGCCGTCGATCGCGACGTCCACCAGCGTGGCCTCGCCCCCGATCACTTCGAGGAGGCGTCCCAGGTCGCGCGACTCGACGGCGAGCGGGCGGGCGTCGAAGCCGTGCCCGTAGATGACCGCCGGAACCTTTCCCTCGCGACGCAGCGACCGCGCCGCGCCCTTGCCCGTGTTCGAACGCGACTGCGCGTTCAGCTCTACCTGTTGCATTGCCGTCTCCGTCCTTCAGTTCAGTCGTTCAGTCGAACAACGCGCTGACCGACTGGTCGCTGTGCGTATATCCGATCGCCTTGGCCAACAATCCTGCGATCGAGAGCACCTTGAGCGCCGGGAAATGGCGCTCGGGTGGTATCGCGATCGTGTTGGTGACCGCCACTTCGGTCACCGGTGCCGCCGACAGCCGCTCGACCGCGGGCCCCGAGAGCAGGGCATGGGTCGCGCAGATGTAGACATCCTTCGCGCCGAGGCGCTTGAGGGCGTGGACGGCCTCGGCCATCGTGCCCCCGGTATCGATCATGTCGTCGGCGAGAATGCAGTTCTTTCCTGCGACATCGCCGACCACGTTCACCACTTCTGCCACGTTCGGACCGGTGCGGCGCTTGTCGATGATCGCCAGCGTGCCGTTGAGCCGCTTCGCGAAGCCCCGGGCCATCTTGGCCGAGCCGACATCGGGTGCCACCACCACCACGTCCTGCAGGTTCATCTGCCGGTAGTGGTTGACGAACACCGGCGCCGCGTAGAGGTGGTCGACCGGAAGGTCGAAGAACCCCTGCAACTGGTGCTGGTGGAAGTCGATCGCGAGTACCCGATCGGCCCCGGCCACCGACACCATGTTCGCCATCAACTTCGCGGAGATCGCCACCCGCGGCTGATCCTTGCGGTCCTGGCGGGCATACCCGAAGTAGGGCATCACCGCCGTGATCCGCGCCGCGCTCGCCCGCCGTGCCGCATCCATCAGCAGCAACAGTTCCAGCATGTTTTCCGCCGGCGGATTCGTCGAATTGATGACGTAGACGTCCCGCCCGCGGACGTTCTCATCGATCCGGACGAAGATTTCCCCATCGGCGAAGCGCTTGAGCGTCACCTTGCAAAGTTGACCACCCAACTGCTGGGCAATCTCCTCTGCCAGAGGACGATTCGCCGACCCGCTCAGGAGGAGCATCGGCTTCGAAGTCAGGGGTGTATCCGCCATAACGACAGCCCGAAAAGATAGCGGTGGTGGGGAGGCTGGGGAAGGGGAGGGGTCCTGCGTTATTGCCCCGCGTGGATTCGAACCACGATAACCGGATCCAAAGACCGGGGTCTTGCCATTAGACGACGGGGCAGAGCAGCCAGAATCTAGCGGAGTCGGGTTTCTCGATGGAAGGTGACCAGTGACCTGTGACCTGTGAGCCGCGATCTGAAGCCGGGGCCCCCTGGTCACGGGTGACTGGTTACTGGTCACCCCTCACCCCTCACCCCTCACCTAGCCTCAGTCCTCACCACGGCCCCAAACTTTCCCCCCAGCCGACTCACGGCGTCTTCCCGGTCCTGGTCGGTCCGATAGACGGCGAAGAGGGTGCTCCCCGAGCCACTCATCCGGCAGAGGAAGGGGTGGGTTCCGGCGAGGGCCTCGAAGCCGGCCCGGACCTGGGGAAAGCGGCCGAAAATGGCTCCCTCGAAGTCGTTCCCGCCGAGTCGGGCGATATCGCTCCACGACGAGAGGACGGCATTGTCGAGGATCACGCTACCGCGGGGGCCGTCGGTGTCACGCACCGCGTCCACCCAGCGATAGGCGTCCGCGGTTGGCACGGCGGCCCCGGGAAAGAGCAGCAGCATCGGCTTGGGAGGGAGGGCTGGCAGCCTCAGCAGTCGCTGCCCGTGCCCCCACGCGAGGGCCAGCGGGGCATCGGCCAGGAAGAACGGCACGTCGGCTCCGAGTCGGTGAGCCATCTGGAGCAGCTCCGAGGCCGGCACCGCCCCGTTGGCCAACTCATTCACGGCCCGAAGCGTGGCGGCCGCGTCGCTGGAGCCCCCGCCAAGCCCCCCGCCGGCCGGAATCCGCTTCACCAGACGCAGCGCCACCCCGAAGCGGCGGCCGGTGGCCGCGAGCACGGCATCCGCGGCGCGGTAGGCGAGGTTCTGCTCGGTCGGTCCGACGTCGGCGCCATCGACGTCAAGCGTGATCCCCGACGGGGTACGAGTCACTTCCAGGGTGTCGTGCAGCGCCACGCGACAGAACAACGTCTCGATGCCGTGGTACCCGGTGGACTCCTTCGCGAGGACGCGGAGGAAGAGGTTGACCTTGGCGGGGCACTCCAGCGTCCGGCGGTCGGTCACGCCGCCTCGTCCGGGATCGCACTCCGCCGGAAGCCGGTGGTCACTGCGGACCACGCGCCCATCACGGTGATCGGGATGAACGTCGTGACGTGGTACATCAGCCCGTAGGCGACCCCAGCATCGAGCGGGATCTGGTAGAGGGCAGCCAACGTCCCGCCGATGGTGAGCTCGAAGACGCCGAAGTAACCCGGTGCCTGCGGCGCCGCGATGCCGATCATCAGGATCCCCTGCACGATCAGCGCACCGCTGAAGGGGATCGGGAAATTGAACGCCCGGAACGCGGCATAGAACGCGGCGGCGTTGCAGAGCCACACCGCCAGCGACCATCCCACGACCGGCAATGCGGTGCGCGGATCGGACAGCGCGGAGAGTCCGAGCAGGATGCGTTCGCCAAAGTGATAGAGGGCGTCGCCGATCCGATTGTTCGGGAGGAGCCTGCGCGCCAGGCCGAGGGTCGCAGCGCGACGCCACGCGGCGAGCGCCGCGATGAGCAACGCCGCGAGGCCGAGGACGCCAATCGTGGTCGCGATCTCGGCGAGGGGCATCGTCTTGCCGGGAAGGGTGAGCGCGGGATCGATGCCGCCACGCGTGAGCGCAAGCGAAAGCAGCCCCATCGCGACGAGCGCATCCATCACCCGCTCGACGGCGACACTCGAGAGCGCCGCGGCGAATGGGACGCCGCCGAGCCGAGACACCGCGCCCATACGCACGACTTCGCCCGCGCGCAGTGGCAGCACATTGTTTGCGGCAAAGCCCATCGCGATGGCGTGCCACGCCGGGAGCCAGCCGATCGGCCGACCGTCCTCGTGACGCAGCAACCAGCGCCACCGCGGCACGCGCAACGGGAAGGCGAGCGTCGCCAGCACCACGGCGAGCAACATCCAGGGCCGATCGGCCGCGACCATGTACTGCCACGACGCGGCCCAATCGGTCTTGCGGAAGGTGTACCAGATCACCGCGGCGGAGATGCCCACGCCGAGCGCGAGCTGCAGCGCGCGTGTCCCGCTCGTGCCGCGCGGTGCCGCGTCAGGCTGCGTCACGAGCCAGCGGCACGAGGTCGAGCAGCTCCTGGATGTAGGGTCGGAGGCGATCGAGCGAGACCGTCGGCTCGGCGAGGAGCCCGTTGATCTCTTCGCGGACCTGCGCGGCGCGCTGCAATGCAGCCGGACCCCGATAGAGCAACTGCTCGATCGGCAACACGGCGTGGTCGTTCGCGTCGTCGCGCGACGAATCGTCGGCCTCCCCGTGCGCCGACACGAGGGCGAGCGCGCGATACGCGCGTTCGAGGCGCCCGGGCATCCCTGGCGCGGCGATCGGGATCATCACCGCCGGCGCATCCGGCGCGAGTGATTCGATGCTGACGATCGGGGCCTCGTCGGGGGCCAGCGACTCGATGGCGACAACCGGCAATTCATCGGGCGCGAGCGACTCAATCGAGACGATCGGCGGGTCGTCCGGTGCGAGCGACTCGATCGCCACGATCGCCGGGTCCTCGAACGCCAACGAGGCGATCGTGACGATCGGCGGCTCATCGGGGAGGAACGTCACCACCGGGATGGCCGGCGGGGCGGGGACGTCGAGCGTGGGCGGCTGCCACGGATTGGCGAGCAGCGGAGTGGTCATCGCCGGCGAGCCGTCGGAGGTCGCGTGGAAGGCCGCCCCGAGGATGGTGGCGGCGAGTCGATCCCGAGTGCCGAGGCGGGCGTCATCGGCCGGCAGGTTGCCGGCCTCGCTCAGGAAGCGGCCCGCATCGCGAAGCAAGCCGACGAACCGCTCGCGGTCGCCGCGCGCGAGGCCCGCACCGATGGCCGCCGTCAGGGCCTGGGCCAGTGGCGCCAGGAAACGGCCGGTCGGTGACTTCGGCGGCATCGTGGCGAGGGTGCGATGCAACACGAAGAGTCGCAGGTCGGCCGCGGCGCTCGACGGGCTCCGTTGCAATTGCTCCGCGATCTCGAGCAGGTGATCGCCGACGCCGACCAGTTCGAGCGCGACCGGCGTCGCATCGCCCGCCAGCAGCGGTGGCGTGCCGCGGCGCAGCAGCGATTCGCCTCCCTCGGGGGCCAGTGCCGCAATGGGCACGACGTCGCGCTCCCCGGCGTACGAGGAGAGCAACGCATCGGCGAGCGCGGCGAGTTCGCGTGGCTGCTCGATCCGACCATCGTCGCCCATCGAGCGCGCCATCGCGGCGAGCACGTGCGCGCCATCGGCGAAGAGCGTGGCGACATCGGGCGGTGGCGGCACGTCACTGAGCAACGTGCGGGTCGCCATTTCCATCGCGTCGAGCAGCTCGGGGAGCGGCGACAACTCGGCCGATCCGCCGAGCCCGCGCAGCGCGCGCATCCGCTCGAGGACCGCGGCGAGCGCCGCCTGCGGTGGGGCGGGTGCCAGCGCCCGGGCCGCCTCCTCCAGTGAACCGGCGATGATCGCCGATTCGCGGGCAATGAACGCCCGGACGCCGGGCGTGAGTGCCGGCGTCGCCGGAACCGTCACCTTCACACTGCCGCCCGACGTCGCCCGTTCAATCCGGTCGGCGAGTGCGAGGGCGGCGCGGTCATCCACCGCCTCCCAGGTCGTGGCACGTTCGGTCAGGTCACGCAGGGTCTGCAAGCCGTCGAGCCAGGCGGCCCGGGGCCCCGGGAGCCAGGGCGTGGCATGGTCCCGGACCTGCCGGGCCAGCGCCTCGAGGCCCGCTGCCGCCCGGGCGAAGGTCCCCAGCCCGGCCATCAGCGCCGCGCCCCGCAACGCCCGCGCGCCCCGCACGAGTCGTTCGAGCTCTGGGGCGTCACCGCCGGCGGCGGGGTCGAGGTCGGCGAGGTACTCCCGCGCCTCGAGCGCGAAGAACTCGGCCCGACGGGCAGCGGTGCTCAAGCCCGGGCGTCCTCGCAGAGGCGCTTCATGGCACGGACCGCGGGACCGATACCCTCAAAGACCGCGCGGCTCACGATGCTGTGTCCGATGTTGAGTTCCTCGATGTCGGGAATGCGGGCCACGGGGGTCACATTGGCGTAGGTCAGGCCATGTCCGGCATGCACGGCGAGGCCGATTCCCGCCGCGTACTCGGCCGCCTGCCGAAGCTCGGCGAGCGACGCACCGCCATCACTGCTCCACCCGTGAGCGTATCGGCCGGTGTGCAACTCGATCGCAGGGACGCCGAGATCCTTGGCCTCGTCGATCACCGCGATGTCCGGATCGATGAAGAGCGCCACGTGGATCCCGGCGGCGTCCAGGCGACGGAGCGCCGTTCGAAGGTACGGGTCCCGGCGCTTCAGGTCGAGGCCTCCCTCGGTGGTCACTTCTTCCCGGCGCTCCGGGACGATGGTCACCTGGTAGGGACGCAGCCGACAGGCAAAGTCGACGATCTCCTCACGGATGGCCAGCTCGAGATTGCAGACGGTGGTCACCGAGGCGGCGATGCCCTCGACGTCGTGGTCCTGGATGTGCCGCCGGTCCTCACGCAGGTGGACCGTGATGCCGTCCGCCCCGTGGGCCTCGGCCGCCGCCGCCGCCCGCTGCGGGTCGGGTTCGTCGGTCCGCCGGGCCTCGCGCAGGGTGGCCACATGGTCCACGTTGATATAGAGCCGAAGCGGTCGCATTCACGGCTGCCGGGGTATACGTTTCACCAGTCTTTCCCCCACGAGGTATCGATGCGCACGATCGTCGTTCCTGCCGCTGTCCTGCTGGCCCTGACCTTCGGCTCCACCGCCGCTTCGGCGCAGGCGCACAAGGCGACCAGCGCGTCGCAAGCCGTGGAGGAGTATATCCGCGCCGCGTCCGACAGCAATCTGGTGCGCATGGGTCAGCTGTTCGGGACCGACAAGGGGAGCCTCCTTGCTCGTCGCGTCGATGGCACCGACAAGCGGATGATGATCATCCAGGCCTACCTCCATGGCGTGAAGGTCCGTGCCCTCTCCGAGGTGAATGGCGCCAAGGACAATGAACGGATCGTCACCACCGAGATCGCGCGCGGCGTCTGCAAGGTCGTCCTGCCCGTGACCGCCGTCGAAAGCAACAAGGAGGGGTGGCTGGTCCGGAACCTCGACCTCGACGCGGCGAGCAAGGTCAATCAGGCGTGCTCCGGCGGCGGTCGGCCCGGGAACCAGTAGGCCCCGGTCGACGTTCTTCTCACGAGCCGCTATTCGGTGAGCTCGATGAGCACCCCATCGGTGCTCTTGGGATGCAGGAACGCGATTCGGCAGCCGCCGGCGCCGGTTCGTGGGGTCGCATCGATCAGCGTGAAGCCCTGGGCCGCACAGGCGGCCAGCGCGGCATCCAGATCGGGGACCCGGTAACAGATGTGGTGGATCCCGGGACCGCGCTTGGCGAGGAACCGGCCGATCGGTGAGTCGGCGTGGATCGGCTCGAGGAGCTCGACTTCGGATTCGCCGAATTCCAGATGGACGATCTTGGCGCCATCGGCTTCCTCGGGGCCCCGGGTCGGGACCTGCAGGACGTCACGATAGAAGCGAAGGGCGGCGTCCACGTCCGGCACGGCGACGCCGATATGCGCGATAGTGGGCTTCATGGTGGGAACCTAACATGACGGGTGCGTCAGGAGTGATGCGATGAGTGGCAAGACGGTGGTCGTGACCGATGCGACCTTTGCAGACGAAGTGACCGGGACCAAGGGTCTCGTTATGGTCGATTTCTGGGCGGAGTGGTGCGGGCCGTGTCGGGCGATCGCGCCGACGCTCGAAGCGCTGGCAGAGGAGTACGTCGGCAAGGTCAAGGTGGCCAAGCTGGACGTGGACTCCAATCAGCAGACCGCGATGAAGTTCAACGTGCGGTCGATCCCGATGATCGCCTTCTTCAAGGACGGGCAGCATGTGGACACCGTGATCGGTGCGATGCCCCGACCGGCCTTCGAGGCGAAGATCAAGCAGCACCTGGCCTGATCCAGGCCCCCCGACAGCGGCCCCGGCGAGATGACGCCGGGGCCGCTGTCGGCTTTCTTTCCCCGCATGACCACTCCAGGCACCCTCTACGTCGTCGCGACCCCCCTCGGCCATCTCGGGGACCTCTCGACGCGGGCCGTCGAAACGCTGCGGACGGTGGACACGGTCGCCGCCGAGGACACCCGACGGACCCTGGGCCTGCTCGCGTCGATCGACGCCCACCCCCGGCTGCTCTCCTACCATGCGCACAGCGGGGCGAACCGGGCGGAGGCGCTGCTGGCCGTGCTGATGGCAGGCCGGGATGTGGCGCTGGTCACCGATGCAGGGACACCCGCCATCAGCGATCCCGGTCACGAACTGGTCGCTGCTGCCCGGGCCGCTGGGATGACGGTGGTTCCGATCCCCGGCCCCTCGGCCGTTGCCACCGCCCTCTCCGCCGCTGGGCTCTCGGGCGATCGCTACCTCTTCCTCGGTTTCCTGCCCCGGAAGGGAGTCGACCGGAAGCGACTGATCGAACGTGCGGCGGGGGAGCCGTGGAGCGTCGTCTTCTTCGAGGCCGCGAACCGGCTGCCGGAGCTGCTGGACGACCTCGCCGATGCCTGCGGCGCGGAACGCCAGGCGGTCGTCTGCCGCGAACTCACCAAGCTGCACGAGGAGTTTCGGGCCGGAACATTGGCCGCGCTCTCGGAACACTATGGCGAGACTGCGGCCCGAGGCGAGGTGACGCTCGTCTTAGCGGGCCGGGGCGACCACGCGGGCGATGGCGAGCCGGTTGCCGATCCCGCCGAGGTCATGGCGGCGATCCGCGCGGGGCTCGCGGCGGGCGAATCCCGCAAGGATCTGGTCCGTATGGTCAGCACGCGCTTTGGCCTTTCGCGCAACGACGCCTACCGCCTGGTCATGGACGACTCATGATGCTCCGCGCCTCCGCCCTGCTGCTGCTCGCCGTGGCGTGCGCGCCGCCGGCCGCGGGGCAGACGGTGCGGCCGGCCGCGAGTGCGCTCACGATTGGGCGCTTGCATTACGAGGGCGGCGGCGACTGGTACGCGAACCCCACGTCGCTCCCCAACCTGCTCGCGGCAATCGAAGAGCGGACCGCGCTCCCAACGGCAGGGGCCGAGCGCGTGGTGCGCCTCGCCGATCCTGACCTCTGGGATGTCCCCTATCTCTACGCGACGGGACACGGCAACATCACCTTCACCGAGGTGGAGCGCGCGACGCTGCGTCGCTGGTTGCTGCAAGGTGGCTTCCTCCACGTCGACGACAACTATGGGCTCGATGCATCGTGGCGCCGGGAGGTCGCGAAGCTCTTCCCTGATCGGCCGTTCGTCGAAGTGCCGCTCGACCATCCGATCTATCACCTGGTGTACGAATTCCCAGCCGGGATTCCGAAGATCCACGAGCACGACGGCAAGCCGGCACAGGGCTTCGGCATCTTCGTCGATGGCCGCCTCGTCCTCTACTACAGCTATCAGTCCGACCTCGGCGATGGTTGGGAAGATCCGGCGGTGCACAACGATCCCGTCGCGATCCGGGAGTCGGCGCTGCGGATGGGTGTGAACCTCTTCGCCTACGCCGTCGGATGGGGTGGATGACCGACGCCCCGCTCCACCGCGCGCTCGATGAAGCCGCTCGGCCGCTCCGCGGGCTGAGCGGCCTCGCCTGCCTCCTCCCCGCGCTCGCGGCGATCGTCGCGGGCTCGGCGCTGGTGGCGTGGTTGGTGCGCGCCGGCGTGGTGGTCGGCCCTGTCGTGATCCTCATCGGCTGGCTGCTCGCCGCCGCGCTGCTCGCGGCCGGCGTGGTGACGTCGCGCCGGGCGATCGCGGCCCTCGGGCCTTGGCACGTCGCGGCGCAGCTCGAGCGTGACGGCGCCTGGCGGCAGGGGGCGTTGACCACGGTGCTCGATGGTACGGTCGCCGGGACCTCCGAGACGTTGCACCACGCCGCGGGTGTTGCGCGCGCCGCCGAAATCCGGACCCGAGCCATCGACGCGCTGGCTCCCGCACTCGCTGTCCAGCGACATCGCGCGTGCGTGGCCGCGGCCATCCTGATGGTGGGTGCCGTCGCGCTGATCGTCGCACGACCATTGCGGGGCGCGACGGCCCGGCTGTGGCGGCCGGTGGCCGCTTGGCGTAGCCTGACCGCTCCGGTGCACCTCGTGGCCGTGGACAGCGTCGTGACGCGCGGCGCCAAGGCCACGCTGCTCGTCGAGGCGGTGGGCCAGCGCACTGCGGTGGTGGTGACTCGCAGCGCGGGTGAAGCGTGGCATCAGGACACCATCGCGCTTGACGCGGATGGACGTGGTCGGCTCGACACGCCGCCGCTCGCCGCGGATCTGGTCGCCCGAGCCGAGGCAGGGGGGCGGACCTCGGAGGAGCGCACCGTCGTGGTGCGCCTTCCCGCGTTCCTTGGGGCGCTGAACGTCACGGCGACCTATCCTCGCTACCTCGCCCTCCCCGATGAGGAGCTGGCCTTCGCGGGTGACACGCTCGTGCTCCCCGAGGGGACCTCGCTCCGCCTGCGCGGGCGCGCGACGACGGCGCTCGGGACGGTGCGCCTCGAGAGTGGCACGCTCGCGTTCCCGCTCGGCGTGCAGGGCAGTGCCTTCGAAGGGTCAGTCATGCCATCGCGCGATGGCGCGTATGCGCTGCGGGTCCGTTTGCCAGGCGGCGGCGCGCTGGAGGGCGAGGCGCCATCGTTCGCGCTGCGGATCGTGCCGGATAGTGCCCCAACGGTCGAGCTGCCGGTACCCGGTGCGGATACCGTGGCGCCACCGTCGTTGCGGTTGCCGTTGGTGATCGCGCTCGGCGACGACCACGGTTTGGCCGAGGCGGCGATCGAGTGGCGGCGTGGGGCGACCGGTGCGGTGACGCGCCTCGCAGTGCCGCTGCCGACCGGCACCACCGACCGGGCGCTGCTCTCCACCGCACTCGATCTCGTCGCGCTGGGTCTTCACGCCGGCGATACGCTGCACTACGCCGCGGTCGCGACGGACAACGCTCCGGCGCGGCATCGGGGTCGTTCGCGCGAGTTCATGGTGCGGCTCCCCACCGAGGCCGAGCAGCGCGCTGCGCGCACGGCGCAGACCGCCAACACGGCACGAGGCCTCGACTCGCTCGCCGCCGCCGCGAAGATGGCGCAACGACAGACGGAGGATCTCGCGCGGGAGCGGCAGCGTGCCGCCGGCAGCAATGGCGCCGGCGACTCGGACCCGCTCGCACTCGAGACCGCCCGAAAGGCGGAAGCGGCCGCGCAGGCTCAGAGCAAGGTGATGGAGGATGCGGCCAAGCTGCAGCAGCAGGTCGACGCCTTGCGGCAGGCGGCCGAACGTGAAGGGCTGGCCGACTCGACGCTCGCCAAGCAGTTGGGGGAGATCCGGAAACTCCTCGACGAGGCGATCTCGCCCGAGCTCCGCGAACAACTCGCCGAGCTCAAGAAGGCACTCGCCGACCTCGATGCGACCCGCACCCGCGATGCGTTGCAGGCGATGTCGCAGCAACAGCAGAAGACCAAGGACGCGATCGAGCAGGCGCGCGAATTGTTCAAGCGCGCGGCACTGGAGACCTCGCTGGCGACGATGGCGCAGGAGGCGAAGCGCCTCGCCGATGCGCAGAAGGAGGTTGCCAAGCGACTCGGCGGGCGGGACAGCATCGCCTCGGCCGCCGCCGAACGCGCGCTTGCCAAGCAGGCCGACTCCCTGGCCGCCGCGCTTGATCGGGCCGCCGAGAAGGTGCCCACGGCGGCGACCAAGGAGGGATTGCAACAGGCCGCGCAGCAGGCCCGGCAGGCACAGCAACAGATGCAGCAGGCGGCCCAGTCTGCCGAACAGGGCGATCGCAAGGAAGCACAGCAGGGGGGCGAGCAGGCCCAGGCCAAGCTCGACCAACTCGATCAGAAGATCCGCGAAGAACGCGGGGAGATGCAGCAACAGATGCGCGCCGAAACGGTGCGCGCCCTCGACCGGATCCTCGCCGAGACGGCGCGCCTCGCGGAGCGTCAGGTGGCGGTGACCGATGCGCTCCGTCGCGGCGCGCTGCTTGCCCCGGTACGGGCGGAAGAGGCGGTGCTGGCCGAGGGTGCGGGGAAGCTGCTCGACCAGGCGATCGCGGCGGGTGCGACGAATGCGCTGGTCTCACCGAGGATTGCCGGTGCGCTCGCGGCAGCGCGTCAGGCGATGCGCGGTGCGATCGACGCGGTGGCGACCGTGACCCCGAACTATCGGACCGCGACGGAGCTCGCCGGTGAAGGAGTGGACGCATTGGCCGTTGCCGCGTTCTCGCTGCTTCGAGCGCGCGACAACGTCAGCGGCTCGCAATCGGGCAGCGGTGTCCAGGAGATGATGGAGCAGATGCAGCAGATGGCCGGGAAGCAGGGGAAGATGGCGCAGGACGCCGCGGGCATGATGCAGCAGGGCGAGAGCGGGATCCAGCAGATGATGCAGTTGGCGATGCAGCAGCTTGCGGTGGCCCAGCAGCTGGAGCGGATGAAGTCGCAAGGGCAACTGCCCGGCGCGGGGTCGCTCGCCCAGGAAGCGAAGGAACTCGCGCGGACACTCGAGACCGGCAAGCTCGATCGCGAGACGGTGCAGCGACAGGATCGACTGTTCCGCAAGATGCTCGACGCGGGGCGCACGCTGCAGGGCGAGGAGAAGGACGACGCCAAGGAGCGGCAGAGCACCACCGCGACGGAAGGCGCGCTCAAGCGCCCCGATGCCCTCGACCCGCGGCTCCGGAGTGGCGCCGACGAGATCCGCCTCCCCGGCTGGGAAGCGTTGCAGCGACTCAATCCGGACGAGCGCCGGCGTGTCATCGAGTATTTCCGCCGTTTGAGCACGGGGACCCCGTGACCAGGGTGTCCCGAGCGGTCGTGGCCGGGCTGCTGGTCGCGGCCAGCGCGGTCTCGGCCCAGCAACCGCGTCCGCCCGCCGCCGACGCGATGGCCCGGGCGGTCGCCGCAGAACGTCGCGGCTCCGATGCCGAGGCCGCCGCGGCCTATCTCCAGATCCTCGCGGCGCAACCAGGGCAGGGCCAGGCGCTGCTCGGCGCAGAGCGGACGCTGCAGAATGTGGGGCGCGGCCGCGAACTGTTGCCGCTGGCGGTGCAGGCGGTGGTGCACGATTCGACCAGCGTCGCGGTGCTGTCGGTCGCCGTCCGCGCCTTTGCGCGTGCCGGCCTCGTCGATTCGGCGCGACGCTACGCGTTGCGCTGGGCCACCGCGGCCCCGGGGGAAGACACGCCGTTTCGCGATTGGTCGGAGGCGGCGATCGAAGGCCGCGATGTCCGCTCGGCGCGCGCTGCCCTCGAGGAAGGACGGAAGCGGCTCGGCGCGCTGGCGCTCGCTCCGGATTACGCCCAAGTGCTCCAGATGGCCGGGGACTATGCCGCCGCGACGAAGCAGTGGCTCGATGTGCTCGCCGTGACGCCTAGCTATCGCAATGGGGCGCTGGTGTTGCTCGGCCAGGCGCCGCCCGCGCAACGCACGGTCGTGCGCGAGACGATCCTCCGCGAAGGCGACATTGCCGCGCGTCGGTTGCTGGCGCTGCTGCAGGTGCGCTGGGGTGAGCTCGACGCGGGCTTTGCCCAGATGCGCGCCCTGCTTCCGGCCGACCGCGCCCAGGGTGTGGCGCTGCTGGAAGCGATGCTCGAGGAACTGCGCGGGCGCACCGATGCGGCGGCGCAGCGCGTGCGCGGAGCGGCGCTGGAGATCATCGCGTCCAGGCAGGACGGTGCGGCCGCCGCGCGGACTCGACTCGACGCCGCGAAGGCGTTCGCCGATGGCGGCAATGAGCGCGACGCCCGTCGGCTGCTTGGCCTTGTCGCCACGGATGCCAACGCCCCGGCCGGTTCCGCCAATGGTGCCTCGGGCACGCTGCTCGGCGTGCTCATCGCCGAGGGGCGGGCCGCGGAAGCGGAATCGGTGCTGACGACGCTGGCGGCATCGCTGGATTTCGACCAGCGCTATCAGGCACGGCGACGGATCGCGATGGCGTGGGCCAAGGGGGGGAAGTTCGACCGCGCCGATGCCCTCGTGGTGACCGACTCCTCGGTCCCAGGCTTTGACTTGCGCGGCCGGCTGCGCCTCTACCGCGGGGATCTGGTGGGGGCGAGTGCATTGCTCAAGGAGGCAGGCCCGTTTGACGACGACCGGGAATTGGCCGTCACGCGCGTGACCATCCTCGCGTTGCTTCAGGCGATCGGGAAGGATTCGGTGCCGATGCTGGGCAACGCGCTGCTCGACCTCGAACGCGGCGATTCCGCGTCCGCGCTGCGCACGCTGACCGCACTCGCGGACAGTCTCCCAGTGGCCGGCGCTGCTGAAACGCGTCTGCTGGCGGGTCGCATTGCCGGCGCCCGAGGCGACACGGCGGCTGCCCGTCGGCTGCTGCTCGCGGCCGACACGGTGGCCGCGCCGTCGACCGCAGCCACGGCGCGCTTTGCCCTTGCAGAGCTCGACGCAGCGGCGGGGAAGGTGACCGAGGCCACCGAGCGGCTCGAGCGGCTGCTGATCGAATTTCCGACCAGCGCGGTCGCCCCAGAAGCGCGGCGCCTTCGCGACGCACTCCGCCGCGGCGCAGGCCCAGGCGGTGCCGGGTGATCGATCGGCGGAACTTTCTCCGGGTCGCACTCGCCAGCGGCGGCAGCGCCATGCTGCCGCGTCGCATCTGGGCCACTTGGCCTGACGCGCGCGCGTCGCTGCTCGTGCCGATGGATGATGCGCAAGGCGACCATCTGAAGGCGTATGGGGTTGCGTTTCGCTCGCTCGAACGGGGCGAGAAGTCCGAGTGGCTGCTCAACTATCGCGGCGGCTCGTTCCTGTTGCCGGCGAGCGATGGGGTGCAACGCGATGCCACGCTCGCCGGCGTGACGCTCGAGTCGGCCAGCGACGCGACGGTGGCCGAGATGCGGGCCCAGCTGCAGGGTGGCAACATGGACGCGGTGCCGCTGGAAAAGGCGCCGCGAATGGCCGTGTACGCCCCACCCAATGCCGCGCCGTGGGATGACGCCGTGACCATGGTGCTGGAGTACGCCGGCATCAAGTACGACCGTGTCTGGGATCCGGAGGTCATCGGGGGACGACTCACCAATTACGACTGGTTGCACCTTCACCACGAGGACTTCACCGGCCAGTACTCGAAGTTCGTCCTGAACTACGCCGGCGCGCCGTGGCTCCAGGCGATGATGGACCTGAACCGAAGCACGGCCCAGCAGCTGGGCTTCGCCAACGTCCCCGCCATGAAGCGGGCCGTGGCGCAGAAGATCGGTGGCTTCGTGGATCGGGGAGGATTTCTCTTCGCGATGTGCACCGCGACGGAGACGCTCGACCTCGCGTTGGCCAGCGACGGCGTCGACATCGCCGCGGCGTACGCCGACGGGACGCCGATGGACCCGCGAGCCTCCTCGCTGCTGCACTGGGATGCGGCCCTCGCCTTCCAGGGCGCGACGCTGGAGCAGTCGCCCTCGTTGGCCGTCTTCAGCGATATTGATGGCCACCAGGTCAATGGCGTCGCCCGGCAATCGCTGGGGGCGTTCACCCTCTTCAATTTCTCGGCGAAGATCGACCCGGTGGCCACCATGTTGGTCCAGAACCACCGCCAGGTGATCCCCGACTTCTTCGGGCTCACCACGTCGTTCCGCCGGGATCGCCTCAAGCCCGATGTGATCGTGCTCGGCGACGAACTCGGTGCCCCGTGGGTCAAGTACATCCACGGCTCGCGCGGGAAGGGAACCTGGACCTTCTTTGGCGGGCATGACCCCGAGGATCCGCAGCATGCCATCGGCGATGCCCCGACCGACCTGGCATTGCATCCGAGTTCGCCTGGCTACCGCCTGATTCTCAACAACGTCCTCTTCCCCGCGGCGAAGAAGAAGGAATTGAAGACCTGAACGATCGCCTGTCGCCGGCCGTGCGGGATGCACTGCGCCGGGAAATCAGCGCCGCCGACGGCAACGAAGTCTCCTTCGTGGCCACCCTCGATGCCGACCGGATCATCACGGCCGTCCGCGTCGTCGCACGCGGCACCGTCGACCGCGTCCTGGCGCTGCCGGGCGTGGCACGGGCCGGCGAGATGCTGTTGCACAACCATCCGAGCGGCCACCTCGAGCCGTCGATGGCCGACCTGTCCGTCGCCGCGCGCGCCCACGACGATGGCATCGGCTTCGGCATCGTCGACAACACCGGGCAGCGGCTCTACGTGGTGGTCGAAGTGCCCACCGCCCGCGTCGAGACCAAGCTCGATCCGTTCGAGGTGATCGAACAGCTCGGCGAACACGGCCCGATCTCGAAGGAACTCGGCGGCTATGAAGACCGGCGGAGCCAGCGCGACCTGGCCGCCCACCTCGTCGATGCCTACAACGACGGCGGCGTGTTGCTGCTTGAGGCGGGCACCGGCGTCGGCAAGTCATTCGCCTACCTGGTGCCGGCGCTGGCATGGGCCAAGGCAAACGGCGAGCGCACCGTCATCTCGACCAACACGATCAACTTGCAGGAACAATTGGTGGGGAAGGACCTGCCGTTGCTGGCTCGGGCACTTGGCACCGCGGAACACACGCCGACCTTCGCGCTGCTCAAGGGCTGGCGCAACTACCTCTGCCGTGCCCGGCTCGAGACCGCGAGCGCAAGTCAGCAGTCGCTGCTCGAGGGCGACCGACTGCAGGAGCTCCTCGACCTCACGGCCTGGGCATCGCACACCGAGGATGGCACCCTCGCCGACCTGCCCGCGCCGCCGACCGGGGAGGTGTGGGACGAGGTGGCGGCCGAAGCCGATCTCTGTACCCGCTTGCAGTGTCGGCACTTCGACAAGTGCTTCGTGTTCCGGGCTCGCCGACGCGCGGCCCAGGCCGATGTGGTGGTGGTCAATCACCACCTGCTCGCCGCCGACCTCGCCGTGCGGCAGGCCTCGGACAACTGGATGGAAGCGGCGGTGCTTCCCGCCTACCAGCGGATCATCCTCGACGAGGCGCACCACCTCGAGGACGTCGCCGCGTCGCACCTCGGCGTGCAGGTGTCGAGTCGCGGCATCCGTCGACTGCTGAATCGCCTCGAGCGGAACGGCAAGGGGCTGGTCCCGTCGCTGCAACGCGATCTCGCGACGGCGGACGACCTGCTGTCGCGCGCGTCGCTCGACCTGATCCGCGATCGACTGGCCCCGGCAGTCGGCGAGGCGCGTCGTGCCGCCGAAGGGCTCGTGCTGCGGCTCTTCGGGTTCCTCGAACAGCAGGGCAGCGGCCAGGTGCGGATGGACGACAGCTTCGGCTCGCTGCCGATCTGGAGCGAGGGGCTGACCAGCGAACTGGAGGCCACGGTCCGAGCGTTCCAGATGATCGCCGAGGTCACCGAGACGATCGCCGATCGCCTGACCCAGGTGGAGGGGACCGAGCGGCGCGAACAATTGTTGATGGAGTGTCGCGGCGTCATCCGGCGGCTGGATTCGGCAGCGGACGGGTTGAACATCACGTTGCGTCCGGCGGTCGGGCGGCCGCCCGAGGTCCGCTGGATCGAGCGGACCGGCCCCAAGGGGCAAGCGCTGCAACTGGCCGCGGTACCGCTCGACCTTGCCCCCACGCTCCGCTCGCTGCTCTTCGATCGGGTCAAGACCGTGGCGCTCACCAGCGCGACCCTGGCCACCGGTGGGGATTTCACCTTTCTCTCGTCACGGATCGGCCTCGGCGGCAGCGACTCCCCGATCACGTTGGCCGAGGTCTTCCCCTCGCCCTTCGATTACGGAGCGCAGTGCCTCCTCGGCGTGCCGGATGACGTCCCCGATCCGCGCGAGGACGAGGCCGGGCACGACGCGGCGATCGTCGACGTGGTGCACGACCTCGCCTTCGCCGGCGACGGCGGCATCTTCGTCCTCTTCACCTCGCACGCGGCGCTCCGGCGCGCCGCCGTCACGCTGCGGTCCGCCCTCGGCGACCGCTTCCCGCTGCTGGTGCAGGGCGAGGGGCAGCGCGACCATCTCCTGCGCCGATTCCGGGAGACCGGCAACGCCATCCTCCTCGGCACCGACTCCTTTTGGGAGGGCGTCGACGTGCCGGGCCGCGCGCTCCGCAGCCTCGTGCTGGCCAAGCTACCTTTCAAGGTTCCCGCGGAGCCGATCACGGCCGCCCGCCTGGAGCGGATCGCGGAGCAGGGCGAGGACGGCTTTTCCGGTTACCTCCTGCCCCACGCGGCGCTCAAACTGAAGCAGGGCTTCGGCCGGCTGATTCGGAGTGCGCAGGATGTCGGGGTGGTTATCCTGCTCGACCGGCGGGTGGTGACGAAGCGCTACGGCATGATGTTGCTTGAAGGGCTGCCCCCTGCCGACCGCGTGATCGGTCCGTGGAGTCAGGTGCGCAGCAAGTGTGAGGACTTCTTCGCCCGTCACGGGATCGGAGCGGCACCATGATGGTGGTACAGCCGAGCAAGATCGTCTGCGTCGGTCGCAACTATGCAGCGCACGCCAAGGAGCTCGGCAACGAGATTCCGAAGAACCCGATGCTCTTCTTCAAGCCACCCTCGGCGTTGCTCGAGTCGGGTGGTACGATCGTCATGCCCGCCGTCTCGCAGCAGGTCGAGTATGAGGCAGAGATCGGCGTGGTGATCGGCCGGCGCGCCTCGAAGGTCTCGGCTGCCGAGGCGATGTCCTACGTGCGTGGCTTCACCTGCGGCAACGATGTCACCTGCCGCGACCTGCAGAAGCCGGACGGGCAGTGGGGGCGCGCCAAGGGCTTCGACACCTTCTGTCCGGTGGGGCCGGTGGTTGCCGAAGGACTCGATTGGACCACGCTCGAGGTGATCGGCCGGGTGAACGGCGAGGAGCGGCAGCGCGCCCCCGTCAGCGACATGATCTTCCCGATCCCGGTGCTGATCGAGTACATCAGCGGCATCATGACCCTCGAGCCCGGCGACCTGATTCTGACCGGCACGCCGGAAGGTGTCGGCCGACTGCATCCGGGAGACGTCGTCGAAGTCGAGATCCCTGGTGTGGGGATCCTCCGGAACACCGTGGCAGGAGCGGCCGCATGATCCAGATCAGTGAGCGCGTCGGACAGCTTCCGGGCTATCCGCTCGCCAAGATTCCCACGATCAAGCGTCGCCTCATCGAGGCGGGTGTCGACGTGATCGATCTCGGCGCCGGTGACTCTGATGGTCCGCCGCCAAAGGCCGTCGTGGACGCCCTCAAGAGCGCGCTCGACGTCACGGCCAACCACAAGTACGGTTTTCAACAGGGGCTGCCCGCCTATCGTGAGGCGGCGGTGCGCTGGGTCGAGCGACGCTTCGGGCAGCGCTTCGATGCCTACACCGAGATGTTGCCGCTGATCGGCTCGAAGGAGGGGCTTTCCCACTTGCCGATGGCAGTCTGCAATCCGGGCGACGTCGCGATCATCCCGGAGCCGGGGTATCAGGCCTACGTCGGCGGCTCGATGCTCGCTGGCGCGGAGCCGGTCATCGTGCCGTTGCGCCCTGAGCACAATTTCCTGGTCGAGCTCGACACACTCCCTGCCGAGACCCTGCGTCGTGCCAAGGTGGTGTTCGTCAACTACCCGAACAACCCGACCGCCGCCGTGGCCCCACGCGAGTATCTCGAGCGGCTGGTGGCGGCGTGTCGGCGGCACGACATCGTGCTGGCCTACGACAATCCCTACTGCGACCTGACGTTCGACGGCTACGTGGCGCCGAGCATTTTCGAAGTCGAGGGGGCGCGGGAGGTGGCGGTCGAGTACTTCTCGCTGTCGAAGTCCTTCCAGATGACGGGGTGGCGACTCGGTTTCGTCGTCGGCCGGTCGGAGTTGATCACGGCACTGACCAAGGTGAAGAGCTACGTCGATACCGGGCCGTTCCTCGCACTGCAGGCCGCCGGGGCCTGGACGCTTGACCATGCCGAGGAACTCGTCAAGCCGATCGTCGCGGAGTTGCAGGTGCGTCGGGATGCCGCGGTCTCGGCGTTGCGCGCGCAAGGCTTCGAGGTCGAGGTGCCGACGGCTGCCATGTATGTCTGGATTCCGCTGCCTCAGGGCATCGCGTCGGCCGACTTCTCGACGCGCGCGCTGGAGGAGGAGGGCGTCGTGACCATGGCAGGGAGCGGCTTCGGCCCGGGCGGTGAAGGGTTCTTCCGGATCGCGCTCACGCAGCCGGCGGAGCGGATTCGCGAGGCTGCGCTGCGTCTTGGGCGCACCCTGGCAGCGTGCCGGGGCGCGGTTGCCGTCGCGCAGGGCTGAGCGGTCGTTCCAACTTCCCGCTGCGGCACGGGCCCGAGGATGGATCTGGCTGGCGGCTGCGACCGCCCACGCGGCACTGCTGATCGGGTGGCAGGCGAGCTTGCGCCGCCCAAGCGCGTCTGCGTGGTTGGCGCCGATGGTCGCGGTGGGAGCGCGCCCTGAGCCAGTGCCGATGCGGTTTCGCCCGATCGCGCTGTCCCGAGTGACGCCACGGCCAACCGCTGCAGCGCTGGTGGCTCCTCCGCCAACGCGAGGGACGCCGTCGGTCGCTCGACCGCCCCAGTCGGTGGCGGCCGCCCCGACCACAACCCCGCGTGACAGCGGGGGCGCGGCTCCGGGCATCGCTGCACCGCCGGTGGTGGCGGTCGAGCCTCCCGCGGCGCGGTCGCCGCTGACGCCGTCGTATGGCAGCGGCCGTCTCTGGGTCCGACCGCTGCCGATGTCACCGCGCGAGATCGCCGCGACGTTGACCGGGAAGTCGATGGATCAGGTCGCCGACTCGCTGGTCGCGGTGATGGTGCAGCAGTATCTGGAAGCGCTCGCCCTGGAGCGAGCCAATCCCGCCAACCGCCCGCCGTCGTGGACCACGATGATCGGCGGCAAGAAGGTCGGTGTGGATGGCCAGTGGATCTATATCGGACCGATCAAGTTGCCGACGGCGCTGCTCGCGCTGCTGCCGATCAACTTGCAGGGGAATCCGACCCAGGCCGAGATGAACAAGCGGCTCAACGCGATGCGCGAGGACCTCTTCTTCGCCGCGCGACGAGCGGCCACCCTCGAGGAGTTCAAGAAGAACGTGGCGGAACTTCGGAAGCAGAAACAGTACGAGTACGACATCCGCAAGGCGCAACGCACCCTCCCCGACACCGGGAGGCCGTGATGAAGCTCGTGGATGCCGCCGAGACGGTCGCGGTCGTGGTGGCGGCCGCACTTGATGCCGAATCACCCGATCGGGTGGTAGCGCTCGGGCTGCAGGCGGAGATCGGCCGGCGCGGTGCCGGGCATCCCTATCGCCGCGCGGTGCTGATGAGCGACCAGGCATGGTTCGAGACGCCGCTCTTTCATGCGGCGCCGACGATCGCCGTGGGTGGCCCGGGCGTGAACGGCGTCTCGGCGCGCTTCGGCCCCGACCTCCCCACCGTCTGGACCGCGGATGATCGCTCGCTGATCCAGGCGGAGTTCCGCGAGTCGGTGCCACGGGTGACGCTCTGGGGGATGGACGCCGCTGCCACCGCCGCCGCCGTGGATGCCTTCGTGGCGCGCGGCTGGCTCGATGAATTTCTCGATCGGTGTTGGCGCTTCCGCGCCGGCACCTTCGCCTGAGGGAACCGATGACCGCTCGCCTGTCGCCCTTGTTGCTCCTGTTGGCACTCCCCGCCGGACTCGCCGCCCAGGGCGCCAAGCGGCCACCCGTTCCGGCCCCATTCGCTCCGGTCACCGCCGCGGTCGCACGGGAACTCTCCGGGCCACGCGCCTTCGCGACGGTGGGCTTTGTCGAGCAGTTCTACCGTCTCCCAGGCAACCGCGGCTTCAACGCCTCGATCGACACGGTGGCCGCCCTGCTGCGGCAGGCGGGCTACGTCGAGGAGGCTATGGCAAAGCCCGCTGACCGGCTGACCTATCGCATCGAGTCGCGGCCGATGCAGGCACCCGCCTGGTCGCCGCTGGACGGGGCACTCACCATCGTGGGCCGGTCCAAGCCGTTGCTCACCTGGGCCGGCAATCACAACATGCTCGCCGCCAACTCCTGGCCGACGCCCCCCGGTGGCTCGCGCGCGGCGCTGGTGGATGTCGGGGCGGGGAACGATGCCGATTTTGCCAAGGTCGACGTCAAGGGAAAGATCGTCCTTGGCGAGGGGAACGCCCGGACGCTGTACACGCGGGCGATGCAGCGCGGCGCGCTCGGCGTGGTCGCGCCGCAGAAGCTGCCGCCCTTCAACCAGCAGTCGAAGAATGTGAATGCCATCCAGTTTTCCGGCGTGGCGCGCGACACGGTGAACAAGGGGTTCCTGATCTATCTCTCCTCCGCGGCGCGCGACTCGATCCGGGCCGCGCTCACGAGCGGGGCGGTCGAGGTGGTGGCTGTGGTGCAGACGGTGTTCGACGTGGCACCCGAGCGGACCATTGTCGCCGAGATCCGCGGCGCGGTCCGGCCGACGGAGCGCTTTGTCTACTCTGCCCACGTGCAGGAGCCGGGTGCGAACGACAATGCCACCGGCGTGGGGCTGCTCGCCGAAATGGCGCGCACCGCGGCCGTGCTGGTCAAGGGTGGGCGCGCCAACCCGGCCCGGACGATGACCTTCCTCTGGGGCGACGAGATTCGGGCGACTGCGCGTTACCTCTCCGAGGACAGCACGCGTCGCGCCGGGGTAAAGTGGGGCATGTCGCTCGACATGGTCGGCGAAAACACCGCCCTGACCGGCGGCACCTTCCTGATCGAGAAGATGAAGGATCCCTCCGCGGTGTGGGTGCGCGGCGAGGACCTGCACACGGAGTGGGGGAGCTCCCCGGTTCGGCAGGCGGATATCTGGCCGCACTTCCTGAATGACTTCTCGCGTCAGCGCTGCCTCGACCGGGCGGCCACGACGGGCTGGGTCGTGAAGGCGAATCCGTTCGAGGGGGGGAGCGATCACACCCCGTTTCTCAGCAACAAGATTCCGGCGGTCCTCTTCTGGCACTTCACCGACCAGTACTACCACACCGATCGCGATCGCCTCGAGATGGTGAGTCCAACGACGCTCGCAAACGTCGGGAACTGTGCGCTGACCACGGGTCTCCTGTTGACCGCCGGCTCTCCGACGATCGGAGTCAGCGCACTCGCGGAACTGGTTGGCGTCGCGACGCAGGAATTGCGCACGCAGGCCGCCCTGTCACGCGCCGCGATCGCCAAGGGTGGGGACGCGGCAACGGAGCGGAAGATCCTCGAGGCGTGGCGCGACTATTACGTCGCCGCCCTGCCGACGGTGCAGGAGTTGGTGATCGGCGGAAGCCCGATGGCGGCGCAGGTTGCCGCGGCACAGCTGCGCGTGCGCGCCGTCGCCGATGAGGTGCTCGGCACCCTCAAGTAGGGGAATGTTTTCCTCCCGATTCCGCACACGCGCGCACCTTGGTTGGTGCGCTCGTTTTGCGTATGCTTCACTCCCCCGAGTGGAACCAGACCAGGAGTTTTGGCATGCGTTCGCTCCGTTCGTTGCTCTTCACGCTCGCGTTGGTTGCCGTTGCGGTCCCGGTCTCGGCACAGTCGAAGGAAGGCCCGTGGCTGGTGCGCGTGCGCGCCCTCTCGCTCACGCCGGCCGACAAGTCGGACGCGATTCCGTCCCTGAACGTCCCCGCTGACGCGATCACGGTCAGCTCGAAGGTCTTTCCCGAACTCGACATCGCCTACTTCCTCACCTCCAACATCGCCGCGGAGCTCGTCCTGACCTATCCGCAGCAGCATGACGTGGAGCTGAGCGGCACCAAGATCGGCACCTTCAAGCATCTCCCGCCGACGCTGATGCTGCAGTACCACTTGATGCCTGCCGGTGCGATTCGTCCCTATGTCGGCGTGGGTGCCAACCTCACGTTGATCTCCAACGTGGCTCTCCATGTTCAGGGCGTGGGGGACCTCGACCTTGAGAAGAGCTCAGTCGGCGGCGCCGCCCAACTGGGCGCCGACGTCCGTCTCTCGCCCGGCTTCTTCCTGAACCTGGACGTGAAGAAGGTCATGATCGGGTCCGACGTGACCTCCGGTGGCAGCAAGGTCTCGGCCGTGAAGGTCGATCCGTGGCTGCTGAGTGTCGGTATCGGTCGGCGCTTCTAGTTGAGCGTCACGCGGGTGCAGACATGCAGACGGGGCCCTCGCGGGCCCCGTCTTCTGTCTGCTCCACTGCCCGATGCTAGCCGATCGCTCGGGCCAATCGCGCGAGCGATTCCTCGCGACCGACGACGGCGAGCAACTCGGGCACCGGCTCGGAGACCGTGCCCCCGGTCAGCGCCACTCGGACCGGCTGCATCACGTCGCCAAGCTTCAGTGCGTGCGTCTCCGCCACGGCCTTGAGCGCCGCCTCGAGCGTCGACGCGTCCCACGCTCCCCCGCTGACCGGATGCAGCGCCTCCTGGCAGAGCCGCAGCGAGGCAGCGAAGCGCTCACCCATCTTCGCGGCGAGCGCGTTGCCTTTCTCGTCGCGGACCACGCGGCTGCCGTCGATCCGTGAGGCCACCTGCTCGGCCAGGTGCGTGATCGTCCGCGCACGGGTCTTCACGGCGGTGATCACCGGGAGCAGGTCGCGACCGGCGTGCGCCACGCCGAAAATGCCGAGCTGGCGTTCGACCGGTGCGAGCAACTCCTCGGCGGGGAAGTGTGACAGGTACTGTCCGTTCATCCACTCGAGCTTCGCCGGATCGAAGACGGCGGCCTTCTTCTGGATGTCCTCGAGGGCGAAGCGCGCGATCATCTCGGCCTCGGTGACGATCTCCTCGTCGTGCCCCGGCGACCAGCCCAGCAGCGCGAGGAAGTTCCGCATCGCGGCGGGGAGGATGCCCATGTCCTGATAGTCGCCGACGGCAGTCGCGCCGTGGCGCTTGGAGAGCTTCTTCCCGTCGGTGCCGAGAATCATCGGCACGTGGGCAAAGATCGGCGGCTCCTTGCCGAGGGCGCGGTAGAGCGCGACCTGCTTCGGCGTGTTCGAGATGTGGTCATCGCCGCGGATCACATGGGTGATTGCCATGGCGATGTCGTCGGACACCACGGCGAGGTTGTAGATCGCCGAGCCGTCCGAGCGGAGGATGATGAAGTCGTCGAGGTCGCGTCCCTGCCAGGAGATGCGGCCATGGACCGCATCGTCCCAGGCGATCTCCTCGTCCGGCATCGCGAAGCGGATCGCGTAGGGCATCCCGGCCGCCTCGCGACGCGCGGTCTCTTCGGGGGCGAGGTGGATCGATTTGCGATCGAAGCGGAACGCGCCGCCGCGCGCCTCGACCGCCGCACGCTCGGCATCGAGCTCGGCCGCCGTGAGGTAGTCCTTGTAGGCCCGTCCCGTGGCGAGCAGCGACTCGGCGTCGGCACGGTGCCGCGCACCATACTCGCCCTGGAACAGCGGTCCCTCGTCCCAGGTGATGCCGAGCCAGCGCATCCCGTCGAGGATCACCTGCGTGTGGGCATCGGTGCTCCGCTGCTTGTCGGTGTCCTCGATCCGCAGCACGAAGATGCCGCCGGTCCGCTTGGCGAAGAGCCAGTTGAAGAGCGCCGTCCGAGCCCCGCCGACGTGGAGGTAGCCGGTAGGGGAGGGGGCGAAGCGGACGCGTGGTGCGGACATGGGGATTCCTGAAAGTCAAAAGTCGTAGGTCGTAGGTCGTAGGTCGAAAGGCACCATGGCAGGCCTATGACCTACGACTTATGACTTACGACCACGTTGAGCCTGCGTACACGACCTTCCCAACAACGGAGCGAGAGGGATTCGAACCCTCGTTAGGGGTTTACCCCCTAAAACGGTTTAGCAAACCGTCGCCTTCAGCCACTCGGCCACCGCTCCATCCGGCGCGGTCAAGATATTCGGGGCGGCCCGGAGCCGCTACCTCCCGGCGAGGCGGCGGCGCTCGGCCACGATCGCCCGCGCCGCAGCCGGGAGGGTCGGTCCGGCGCGGGCAAAGAGGTCCCCGGGGATCTCGATGACCCGCCCGGCCTTGATGGCCTCGAGGTCGCGCCACCCGGGCTTGGCCCGGAACTCGGCCAGTCGCTTCCCGACCGAGTCGCCCCGTGAGGTCAGGATGTACCGCGGTTGCCGCGCGGTGATCGACTCCATGCCGACGGTGGGCCAGGGGATCCGCTCGTCCTCGAAGACGTTCTTGAGGCAGGCCGTCTCGAGGAGGGTGGTCATCCAGGTCCCGCCGCCTGCGGTCTGGGGCGGCTCGGTCCAGAGCACGAGAAAGACCGTCTCGGGCGTGGTGAACTCACGGCACGCCTCCGAGTGGATCGCGGCGAGGTCGCCCCGGAGGGCGCGCGCCACGGAGTCGGCCTGCGGCTGTCGACCGACCAGGGCACCCATCCTGGCCAGCTGCCGGAAGGCGTCGGCGGTGTCGGTCGTCTCGAAGGAGAGCACCGGGATATTGAAGGGCTTCAGCGCCTCCTGGAGGTCCACCGAGGCACGGATCTGCCACCCGATGACAACGTCTGGCTTGAGTGCCGCGACCGCCTCGGGCGAGGGGTCGAGGCCGCCGCCGATGCTCGGCAGATGCGCGAATTCCGGCTGGCGATCGAAGTCGGTGCGTGCCACCAATCGGTCCGCGGCGCCGAGGGCGAGCAGCCACTCGTTGGCCGACTGCATGGTGGAGACGATTCGATGCACGGGGAGGTTGCTCAGCACGACGGCCTTCCCCGACGGATCTTCGAAGTCGGGGCGGGCCACTGCGCCAGCGCGCTCCCCGCCGCGACTGCAGGCGAGGAGCGCGAGGAGGGAGAGCGCGGCGAGCTGCTTCAGGGGCGACGACCGCCCATCATGGTGGCGAAGTCGACATAACCGGCGGGGACTTCGAAGGCCGAGGCGGGGACGGCGGAGCGATCGATTGCGGTCACTTCCATCGCGACCTTGCCGTCGGTGGACCACACCTTGAGCGGGAAGCCGGGGGCCTGGCCGATGCCCTTGGACCACGCCGGGGCCGCGGCACCGCCGCGGCCACCGCGGCCGCCCATGCCGCCACCGAGGCTCGGGTAGGTGAACATCCCGACGTTGGAGGCGAAGCATGCCCGGGTGGTCTCGCCGTCGGCGGTGGACTCGTAGTCGTCGCACTTGAGGCCGGCAATCGTCTGCGACGTCCCGAGCTTCTTGTAGGTCACCGCAGGACCGGCCGCCGCGCCCCCGGCCGCATCCCCGCCGCCCATCGGGTTCACCATCTTGATCCCCTTGCTATCCGGGGGGAGGAAATTGGCCATCCCGGCCGTTGCCGGCATCAGCATGGTGACAGTCTTCGCCGACGGGTCCATGATCATGCGGATCTCCGCGCCCGCCAGCGGTCCGGCCGATGCCGGGGCGGTCGCCGTCATTCCCATCTTCTCGCCCTTGATCATGTACTTCACTTCCATCGGGGTGCCGTCGGGCGCACCGACCTGCATCGTCATGGTGCCTTCGAAGCCCTGGGCGCCCAACGGCAGCGCGAGGGCGAGGGGGAGGAGGAGCCGGAGTCGCACGAGACCTTCCTGGTGAGGGGTAGATTGTGGGACGGCGTGGGTGAGATTCGAACTCACGAGACCCTTCCGGGCCCGCCGGTTTTCAAGACCGGTGCATTCAACCGCTCTGCCACCACGCCAGCGCCCCGGAAGCTACGAGGTCGGGGCAGCTTCCGGAACGGGGCTGCGTCTCCCGGCCCCCGTCAGGCATCGAAGCGTTAACAGCGGGGCTGGAACGTCGTCCCCGCGCTGTGCGTACTGCTTGAATCGACCGAGACGCCGTCTCCGAAGACGTTTTCGCCCTCCTGATGCGCATTTCCCACCTCGACCCCGACCGAGTGATGCCACTTTCTCTCGTCCGCCCGCTTCGCGCTGCCCGCCGCGGCTTCACGCTGATCGAGATCCTCGTGGTGATCGTCGTGATCGCGATTCTCGCCACGATGGTTGCGCCGAACATCTTCCAGCACGTCGGCGCGGCCAAGTCGGCCACGGCCACCTCGCAGATCGAGATGATGGGGACCGCGCTCGACGCGTACCGGCTCGACAATGGCCGCTACCCGACCACACAGCAGGGGTTGCAGGCACTCTGGGAGATGCCGCAGGCCGATCCGCCGCCGAATTGGCGGGGGCCCTACCTCCGGAAGGCGATCCCGCTTGATCCGTGGGGCGCGGCCTATCTCTACCTCGCTCCGGGCGAGGTGAACCCCGGTGGGTACGACCTGCAAAGTCTCGGGAACGATGGTCGCCCCGGCGGCACCGGCGAGGACGCCGACATCCAGAGCTGGAAGTAGGCCGAGCCCGTCATGCCGACCTTCGCCTACCGCGCGGTGGACGCCGCCGGGAAACGGAGCCGTGGGGAGCTCCCCGCCGCGAGCGCCGCGCTGCTGACCCGCTCCCTCGAGGAGCGGGGGCTGCTGGTGCTCGAGGTGGCCGAAGCGGCGCCGGCTGGTGGCAGGGGCGGCGGCAGCGGCTCCCGGCGCGATGTGCTCGAGGTCACCCGCGCGCTCGGCTCGCTGCTCCCGGTCGGGATGCCGCTGGCCCAGGCGCTGCAAGCGGCTTCCGGCGTCGCGTCGGGCGTGGTGCAGGCGGCGGTGCTCGACGTGCGCGAACGTGTCGAGCGCGGCGATCCGCTCTCGGCAGCCCTCGCCGCTCATCCGCGACTCTTCTCGCCGCTGTACGTCGGTCTGGTGCGCGCCGGCGAACGGTCCGGCGATCTCGACAGCGCCTTCGGTCGGCTGGCTGTTCAGCTTGAACGCGATGAGCAGCTCCGCGGTCGCGTCTTGTCGGCCGCGATCTATCCCATGCTCCTCGCCGCGGCCGGCACCTCGGCCATCCTCGTGCTCGTCTTCTATGTCCTGCCCCAGTTCGTCGGCCTGCTGCAAGGGAGCGGCGCGGCGTTGCCGCGCTCCACCGCCGCACTGCTCTGGATCTCCAGCACGATGCGGCGCTTCTGGCCCGTGCTGCTGGCGATCCCGGCCGTCGGCGCGCTGCTAGTGACCTGGGTGCGCACCACCCCCGCGGGCAAGCGCGCCTGGTCGCAATTCCTCCTGGCCGTGCCACTGATCAACACGTTGCGGCAGTACGCGCTGGCGGCGCGCTTTGCCCGTCTGGTCGGCGTGCTGCTTGGTGGCGGCGCCCCGCTGCTCACCGCGCTGGACGACACTATCGAGTCGCTTGATGATCCTCTCGCGCGTGACGACGCCACGCGCATTCGCGCGCGGGTCCGTGAAGGCGTGGCCCTGCGCGCCGCCGTGGCCGACTCGCCGCTCTACCCGCCATTGCTGGCGCAGTTGATCGGCGTCGGCGAGGATGCCGGCGAGTTGCGCGCCTTTCTGCTGAAGGCCGCCGAAATCTTCGAGGAACGGACCGAGCGCGCCACGCAACGGCTGGCGACGCTTGCCGAGCCGGCGATGATCATGATCTTCGGCGTGATCGTCGCCTTCGTGGCGCTGTCGCTGCTGCAGGCGATCTACGGCATCAACGCGAACTCGTTCAAGTGACCAGCCGCCGCGGTTTCACCCTGCTCGAGATGTCGATCACCCTCGCGGTGCTGTTGATCGCCTCGGGACTCGTCGTGCCGGCGCTGGTCGACTTCGGCCAGACGCCCGCGCGCCGCGCCGCCGGGGCGCTGCTCGAGCTGCTGACCACCGCGCGCCACATTGCCATCGACAGCAACGTGTCGGTCACGGTGGTGCTCGACCCGAAGACGGGGCGCTATCGGGCCGACTCGACCGGGCTCGTGGGCAGTGGCCCCGTGAGTGAGGGTGAATTGACCTTCGACGGCCTCGAGGAACTGGTGACGGAGTCCGCGCGCCTGACCTGGCGCTTCCGGCCCGACGGCGGATCGCTTGGCGACACGGTCGTGGTCCGCGGGCAGGAAGGCACTCTAGTGCTGACTGTTGATCGCTGGAACGGCGTGGCCCGGACTGATGCGCAATAATCGCGGCGTCACGCTGTTCGAGACCGTCGCCGCGCTCACGCTGGTGGCGATCACCTCCGTGAGCGCACTCGCCGCGGTCGGGGCGGAACTGCGAACCGCCGAGAAGGCGCGCCACATCCTCGAGGCCGAGGCACTCGCCACGATGCGGCTCGATCAGCTCGCGCTGCTCACCGATCGCGAGTTGCTCTCGCTGCCCGACACCGTGGCGAAGGGCGAGTTCGACGAGCGGCTCGCCGACTATTCGTGGGAGACGACCTCGGCCGCGTCGAATGCGCAGGCGGGCGTCTACGATGTCGTGGTCACGGTCATCTGGCCGACCGGTCGATATGCCATCACGTCGGCCCTCTATCGCCGCCCCGCGGTACCGAGCGCGCGATGAGCCGGAATGACCGACACGGCCTCACGCTCCTCGAGCTGACGATCTCCCTCGCGCTGACCGGGATGATGGCGTTGGTGGGCTTCTCCGCCTTCAGCGGGGTGATCGACCGGCGCCGCACGGTCGTCGACGCGACGATGGAAACGGAACGCGCCGCGTCGTTGCGGACGCTGCTCCACGGCTGGCTGCTCCCTGCGACCATCCAGGCCCGCGCCGGGGGAACGCCGCGTCAGGCCGGTGGGCGGGGTGGTGCCACCATTCGGCCGATGCAGGTGTCGAGTGTCCAGGCCGTGACCCCTGCAGTCATCAGCGGTGACGAACTGCGCTTCACGACGACGGCAGAGAATCCTGCCGGTGCGCCGGAAGCGACCATGCGCCTCTTCGTCGATGACGACGAGAAGACGCCGGAAGTCGGATTGACGGTCGAGTACCAGGCCAACGCGCAGTCGCCGCTGCTCCGACAGCAGCTCGACAGCGGAATCACCAGCATCACGGTGGAATACCTCGACAGCCGCACCAACCGCTGGCTTCCGGCCGTCGGCGCCGCCGCCATCACGCCGCGGGCGATGCGCCTGACGCTCGCCGCCCCCGAGGGCAGCGAGTTGCCGGCACTGCTCTCCGTGCCGTTGGTGGTGCCGACGACGCAACAGGGCCAGGCGGCAGTGGCCGGTGGTGCGGCGGGTGGCGGTGCCATCGGTGGTGGCAGCTTCGGTGGCGGCGGTCGCGGCAATGGCGGCGGTGGGGGTCGTGGTCCTGGCGGCGGTGGTGGTGGCGGCGGCGGCCGAGGCCCTGGTGGTGGCGGTGGTGGTCGTGGGCCTGGCGGTGGAGGGGGCGGGGGTGGCGGCGGTGGCCCACCGGGTGGCCCGGTGGTCGGCCGCGGCGGAGGTGGCCAGTGATCCGTAACCGTCGCGGCGTGGCGATGCTGGCCGCCATGTGGTTGATCCTCGGGATCTCGATCGTCGCGCTCCAGTTCGCGTTGAGCGGCAAGGAACGTCGCGTGCTCGCGCTCGCGGCAGCGGATCGCGGGCAGGGGCGCGGCATTGCCCTCGCCGCGCTGGCGAACGTCCAGGCCCAGCTCGATCAGGCGGCGAGGAGCCAGGCGTCCAGCAACGCCGCGCTGGCCGTGACTCGCTCGGGCGATCCCTGGATGGGCGTCGACTCGATCTACTCCGGCGTGGTGACCCTCGACGAGCACGAGATCGCCGTGCGCGCGCGCGACCTCGGAGCGCAGGTGAACCTCAACACCGCCGGCGAGGATCAGCTCCGCCTGCTCTTCCAGGCGGTGCTGCGCGACGCGGGCCTCACCGAGAGGCTGATCCAGCGGATCCTCGACTGGCGTGACGTCGACGACCTGCCACGACTCAACAGTGCCGAGCGTGATGCGTATCTCAAGGCGGGGGCATTGGTGCTGCCGGCCAATCGGCCGTTCCGCGACGTCGCAGAGCTCGCCATGGTGGATGGCATCACGCCGGAGATAATGGCGCGCCTGACCCCCTTCCTGCGCGTATATGGGCAGGGGACAGTGAACCTGAACAGCGCCCCGGAAGCCGTGTTGCGCTCGATCCCGGGGATGACGCCGCAGATCCTCTCCAACGTGATCGCCCAGCGCTCACGAGGAATGCGGATCGCGTCCGTGGCCTCGGTCGTACCGGGGGCCACTGGCGGGCGCGGCAACGCGGGAGCGGTGATTGCCGGACAGATCGGGGCGCTGGCGGTGGTGGACACACGAGAGGTGGAAGTGACGATTGTGGCGATTGCGGGGCCGAGTGCCCTGCCGATCAAGGTGACGGCGCTGTTGCAGCGGAACGGCCAGAACGCGACCCTCAGTTGGGTGCACTGATGGCGGGCGCACGGGGCATCGCGCTGTCAACCTCTGAAGTCGTGCTGCTCGGCGCTGACGGTCGCGCCGCGCGCCGCGCGCTCACCGAGGCCACCGCCGACGCCACGGCGTGGCCGGCCCTCGAGGCGGCGCTCCTTGCGTGGGGTGAGACGCCGGCGCGCGGAGCGTTGGCAATCGCCTTGATGCCGCCCCTCGCCGAGGTGCGTGCGATCCACCTCCCGCCGCTCGGCGACGACGACGTGCACCAACTGTTGGCCCGATCCGGAAGCAAGTACTTCGTCGGTGCGCGGGGGAGCCAGGTCATTGGCGTGGCATCGCGTAGCCGCAATGTGGAGCAACCTCGCGTCGCAGTGGCCGCCTCCGCTCGACTGGTCGCAGCGATCGAATCCACGGTGCACGCCGCCGGGTGGGCTGGGGCAGTGCTCGTGCCAGCCGAAGCCGCCTGGGCCGCCGCGGCCGGGGCGATGTGGCCCGTCCGCGCGGGCAAGGTGGTCGGGTTGGTGGTGGCGGAGGCGGATCGCACAGTCGTGATCGAGAGCGAGGGTGGGGTGCTGCGCGGCGTGCGCCGATTCCGGACCGCCGAACGGGACGCAGCCCTTCTCGTCGAGGCGCTGCAGCCCCTCGACACCGTGGCGGTCATCGGCCACGACACACCCCGCGCGCACACCGTGCGGGCGCTCTCCAGTCTCGGACTGTCACTGCAGCCGATCCCCGAGGCGTGGCTGACACTCACCAACGATCCGGCGGCGCTCGCTGCCAGGATGGCATCCGAAGTGGCCGCGCCGCGACTCGCGAGTGCGCAGCAACGGGACTCGCAGGCCGCGCGGGTGCGTCGGCTCGCCCTGCAACTTGCGGTAGCGGCGAGCGTGCTGCTGCTGTTCGCCGCGGGCTTCGAGTTGATCGGCGCGCGGCGGCAATTGGCGGCGATCGAGGCGGCCCGCCTGGAATTGCGCCCGGCGGTGCAGGCTACGCTCGTCGGACGCTCCTCGATGGAGGAGGCGTATCGCCGAGTGGCGGAGCTGGTGACCGCGGAACGGACCGCGCCGGCGTGGTCCGGCGTGCTCGCCGATTTCGCGGCGCGGGTCCCCGAGGATGCCCACCTGACCGGGTTCCGCGCCCGGGGCGATTCGCTGGTCGTCGACGGACTCGCCGGCAGTGCATCGCTGGTGTTTCAGGCGCTCGAGGAATCTCCGGCACTCGCCAACCTGCGGGCATCGGCGCCGGTGCGCCGCCAGGCGCCCGAGGGAAGCGATCCGATGGAGCGCTTCACGATCTCTGCGGTGCGCCGTGGCGTGGGAGGAGTGAGCCGATGAACTTCTCCCCCTCAGAGCGTCGCACCATGATCCGCAGTCTCGTGGTCCTGGCCCCCGTCGCGCTGTATTCGCTCGGCGTCCGGCCCTACCTCGCGGCGCTCGGCGACACTCGCGATCGGATCCAGATCGCATCGACGGCGCTGTCCCGCGAGCGCGCTGCCGTCGAGATGGCGAAGCGCAATCCCGAAGTACAGCGACTCACCGACTCTGCGGCACAGGCCACCGCACCACGCCTCTTCACCGGGCGCGACGATGTGATGGCCAGCGCAGAACTCGCGGCCTACCTCGGCGACCTCGCCGATCGGCACAAGGTCTGGATGCAGGATGCGACCACCCGGCCGGGCGCCACGTCACCCACCGGGGTTCGCACGCTGCGGGTCGACATTCGCGCGGAATCTGACTTCGAGGGGTTGCTGGAGTTCCTGCAGGCACTGGAGCAGGGGAGCAAGCTGGTGCGCGTCGATCGACTCGAGGTGTCGCAGGCGCTGAGCGGCCCGGGCAACGAGGACGCCGAGACGCTCACCATCGTGGCGTCGATCAGCGGGTTTGCATTGCCGGACTCGAGTGCGACGGCTCCGCCCCGCGCCGACGTTGCGAGGCGCCCATGAGCGACCCGACCGAATTGCGCCAGTCGCCAGTCGTTCGCCTCGCGGCGGTGGTGGTGTTGGCGGCGCTCGTACTCGCCGGTTGGACGGCGAGCCGCATCTGGCGGTCGGCCGATGTGCCGGCCGCTCCGGCGGGCGCAACCTTGTCGACCGACGCGTTGGCAGTCGCGGCGCGGCCGGAATCGGTGGATGTCGAGTCGGCCGTCTCGCTCGATCTCTTCAACCCCGATCGCGCGGCGCCGGCAGCACGCTACCGGCTCCCGAGTGATCCGGCGGCGGTCGTGTCGGATGCGACCCCGCCCGCACGCCCCGTGGTGCTCGGCACCGCGATCGCTTCCGACGGGTCGAGCTTCGCGACCTGTCAGCTGGAATCGTCCCGACTCCTGATGGTGCGAGTCGGCGACACGGTGGGAACCTACCTCGTGAAATCGATCGAGCGCGGACGGGTCGTCTTCCAGACGCCGGCCGGCGAACGTCTCGAGATCCTCGCGCTTCGACCCGGGAGTTGATCGTGTCCGCATCCGTTCGCCTTGCTGCGCTCTCGCTGGTATTCGTTGCGGCGCCCCTGACGGCGCAGAATCCGCCGCGACGTCCGCCTGCCGCCGCGCCCGCTCCGGTGGTACCGCCAAGCGTCGCCCTCGACTTTCAGGATCAGGATCTCCGCACGGTCCTGGCAGCGCTCGCCGAAGCCGGCGGCGTCAACGTGTCGCTGAGCAACATTCCTGCGACCAAGGTGACGCTCCGCATGGGGAAGGCCGTCGACCGGGCAGAGTTCGCGGCCATGCTCAGGGCCGTCGCCGAGGCCAATGACCTGAAGGTGGCAACGGCGGGGTCGCTGATGCAGATCAGCGGGACGCCACAGGTGGTCGGCCCGACGGTGCAACAGCAGGCGCGGCTCGATGCCGCTGCGGCCGAAATGAAGCTGTACACCTTCCGGCTTCGGCACACCTCCGCGACGCAACTCGCGCCGGTGTTGACGGCACTCTTTTCGGGCGGCTCGATCAGCGCGCAGAATGCGACCGCGCGCGGCGCGGCCGGGCAAGGCGGCCGCGGTGCCACGACGATCCAGGTCCCGGCGCAGGGCGGTGGCCGCGGCGCGGCGGGGCAGCAACAGCAGCAACAGGCCAATCCGCTGCAGGGCCTGCAGGCGCTCTTTGGCGGCAACCAGCAGGTCACCAACGAAGTGCGCATCGTCGGCGAGGAGAGCAGCAATGCGCTGTTGATCCGGGCCACGGCCGCCGACTGGACATTGATCCAGCAGGTCCTCGCGGCGGTGGACCTCCGGCCGTTGCAGGTGCTGATCGAGGTGACCATCGCCGAAGTGGCGCGGAACACCGACTTGAACGTCGGCGTCTCGGGCAGTGTCACCAGGACCAAGGGCAATTCCTCCGATTCGGCCTCGATGCCCTCGGCGGCGACGGCGCGCGACTTCATCCTCAAGCTCAGCGGCGGCAACGGCACGATCGACTACAACGTCGCCCTGAATGCGCTGCAGACCCGTGGCGACGTGCGCGTGCTCTCGCTTCCGGTGATCATCGCCCAGAACAATCGCGAGGCGGTCCTCAACGTCGGTGAACAGCGGCCGTTCGTGCAGGTGTCGCAGAGCATCCAGACCGGGGCCACGCCGACGACGGTGCAGACGATCACCTACCTCGACGTCGGGACCGTGCTGACGATCACGCCGACGATCAACCCCGACGGCTACGTCAACCTGACCGTGTCGCAGACCGACAACAACGCGACCAACGAGGTCGCCTTCAACGCCCCCGTCATCAGCAAGCGTGAGCTGACCACGCAGGTCTTCCTCAAGGACGGGCAGACCACGGTGATCGGCGGGTTGGCAGGGAAGAGCACCAGCAAGACCGAATCGGGCATCCCGATCCTCAGCAAGATTCCGCTGATCGGGAAGTGGCTCTTCGGCAACACGCGGGAAACGTCGAGCACCTCCGAGCTGTATCTCTTCCTGACGCCGCACGTGATCTTCACCGACACCGACATCGACGAACTGCGGAAGTCGGTGCAGGAGGGCAGCGACCTGCTCAAGCAGGTGCCCACCGGCGCACGGATCGTTCCCAAGGCCGACACGATCGGCCTCCCGGTGATTCGCCGGCCGGATTCCGCCGCCGTGCGCCGCCCGGGTGGTGGCGGGACGCCGTGACCACCGTCGCCCCCGCGAGCGCAGTCCGGTCCGGCGCTGAATTGCTCGAGGTCGATCGTCTCGCCCCGTCGCTCTCGGCCGACTGGCTCGAACAGCAGGCCATCATGCCGCTTCGGATCGAAGATGGCCGCCTCGAGGTCGGCAGCTGGATCGCCGCGCCGGATGCGGCCGCACTCGATGACCTGCGGCTCCTCTTCGATGCGGACATCGTCCTGCTGCCCTATGGGGAGCACGACCTCCGCTCGGCGATTCGCCGCATCTACGCCCAGGACGCCACCACGGCCGAAGGACTGATCGCAGGGTTGATCGGGGAGCGGGGCGCGATCAACGCCGACGAGATTCCGCTCGATGACCTGGTGCATCTCGCCAACGAGGCGCCGGTCATCCGGCTGGTGAACCTGCTGCTGATCGAGGGGTTGGAGGCACGCGCGTCGGACGTCCACCTCGAGGGCTACCAGGACGGCCTGCGGGTCCGCTATCGCGTCGACGGCGTCTTGCAGGACGCCCCCGCACCGCCGCCCCACCTGACCGCCGCGATCATCTCGCGCATCAAGATCATGGCCGAGCTCGACATCGCGGAGCGCCGCTTGCCGCAGGACGGGCGGATCCGGCTCCGGCTGCAGAATCGCCAGGTCGACGTGCGCGTTTCGACGGTGCCGACCCTGCGCGGCGAGAGCGTCGTGCTCCGACTGCTCGATCGCGAACGGGGGCGGATCTCGCTCACCGACCTGGGAATGGCGGCGGACACCCTGGCGCAGTTCAGCGAGGTGATCTCGCGGCCGCACGGCATCGTGCTCGCGACCGGCCCAACCGGTTCCGGCAAGACCACGACACTCTATGCTGCCGTGGAACTGATCCGCACCGGGCGCGAGAAGATCCTCACCGTCGAGGATCCGGTCGAGTATGAGCTCTCCGGGGTGCCCCAGGTCCCGGTGAACGAGAAGGTCGGCGTCACCTTCGCCGGGGCGTTGCGGGCGCTGCTCCGGCAGGACCCCGACGTGATCCTGGTGGGCGAGATCCGCGATGGGGAGACGGCGCAGATCGCCACCCAGGCGGCGCTCACGGGCCACCTGGTGCTCTCGACGCTGCACACCAACGACGCGCCCACCGCGCTGACCCGGCTGCTGGATCTGCAGGTGGCCGCCTACCTCGTGGCCTCGACCGTCGACGCGGTGCTGGCCCAGCGGCTGCTCCGCCGCATCTGCCCCAGTTGCCGAGCCCCGGCGCCCGCGGATGCCCGGCTCGCGAAGTTGGTGGACCTCGACCGGCATGCGCTGCACACGCGCTGGCGCGGTGCGGGCTGCGACGCCTGTCGGGGGACCGGGTACCTCGGACGCGTCGGCATTTACGAGTTGCTGGTGATGGACAACGCACTTCGCGTGGAGGTGCAGCGGCGACGCGGTTCAGAGGAGCTCCGGGCCATGGCGATCGCAGCGGGGATGCGCACCTTGCAGGAGGATGGCTTCCGGCTCGTGCGCGAGGGCGTCACGACGCTGGAAGAAGTGCTGCGGGTGGCGCGTGCTTGAGGGCGGCCATGTGCTGACGAGCACCACCGATCCGGTCTCGCAGGGGATCGTGGCGGTCACGCTCGCCGTGCTGTTCCTCCTCCTCACCCTCGAGAAGGCGCACCGCGTCCTGGTGGCCCTCGGGGCGGTATCGATTGTCTGGGGCATCAGCTACCTCACGCCGTACCACCTGATTTCCTTCGAAGGGGCGGCGCGCGCGCTCGACTTGAACGTCCTGCTCCTGCTCGCCTCGATGATGGCAGTGGTCGGCGTGCTCAAATCGACCGGGGTCTTCGGCTGGGCGGTCGCGCGACTGGTGGAACGGGCGGGGAACTCGCCGGCCCGCATCATGATCCTGATCGCCTGGTTCACGGCGATTGCGTCGGCATTTCTCGACAACGTCACCACCGTCATCTTCGTCACGCCGATCGTGCTGGGGCTGGCCTCCCAGCTCGGTGTGGCACCGATCGCGATCCTGCTCCCGATGATCATGGCTGCCAACATTGGCGGCACCGCGACGTTGATCGGCGACCCGCCGAACATCATGATCGGATCCGGGGCAGGGCTTTCCTTCGGGGACTTCCTGGTCCACCTCAGCGCCCCCGTGCTCGTCATGATGGTCGCCCTGCAGCTCTTCGCGGCGCGGTGGTTCCGCGCGGAACTCGCGATCACCTCACCGCGGTCGATCGGCGACCCCGCCGCGGCCGACTCGGACGCGAAGATCGTCGACCCGACCCTGCTGCGCGGGATGGCGTGGATCTGCGCCTTCATCCTGGTCGGCTTCCTGACCCATGGCATGACCGGGATGCCGGCGGCGATCCCTGCGACGATCGGTGCGGCGGCCGCGCTGATCCTCCAGGACCGACTCTACATGCGCAAGCATCCCGCCTCCGGAGAGGAGCGGGTCCACGGGATCCTCGGGATCATCGAGCACGAAATTGAATGGCCGACGCTGGTCTTCTTCGCCTTCCTCTTCATCGTCGTCGGCGCGGCCGTCGAGACCGGCCTGATCGCGACGCTGGCCGGCGCACTCGCCTCGGCGATCGGCACGGGCCGGACCACCTTTGCGCTTGGCCCCGAGGGCACCTTGCTCTTTGCGGCCCTGCTGATACTCTGGTCGGCGGCGGTCCTCTCCGCACTGATCGACAATATCCCGTTCGTGGCCGTGTCGATCCCGATCCTCCACGACCTCATTCCGACCCTTCCCGGCGATGCCAGCATCGTCTGGTGGGCGCTCGCCCTCGGCGCCTGCCTCGGCGGCAATGCGACGCCGATCGGGGCATCGGCGAACGTCACGACGCTCGACCTCGCGGCGCGCCGGCAGATGCGGATTTCCTTTCGCGAGTTCTGCCGCTTTGCGATCCCGACGACGGCCATCACCCTGGTGATCTCCTCCGGCTGGTTGACGACGATGGTCTTCTTCGGGTATCACATGGCCCTGTATGCCTCACTGGCGGCTGCATTCGCCTTGGCCCTCTACGCCCGGTTCCGGCAGGCACGCGCATGAATTTCCGAGTTCTCAACCGGCAACTGCACCGCAAGGGCGCGCTGCTGGCGGCATTGCCGTTTTGCGTGGTGATCGTGACCGGCCTCCTGTTGCAGGTCAAGAAACAGGTGGCCTGGGTGCAGCCGCCCGAACAGCGCACGGAACATGTCGAACCGCGCCTCACCTTCGAGGCCATCCTCGCCGCGGCGGCGACCCGACCCGAGGTCGGCATTCGTACCTGGGCGGACGTGGATCGGCTCGACGTCCGTCCGGGGAAGGGCATTCTCAAGGTGCTCAGCACGAGCCGCTGGGAGATGCAACTCGATCTGGCCACGGCGGAAATTCTTCAAGTTGCCTATCGGCGGTCGGACCTGATCGAGTCGCTGCACGATGGCTCCTGGTTCCACCCCAACGTCAAGCTCTGGCTCTTCCTGCCAATGGGATTCGTGGTGCTCGGCCTGTGGCTCACGGGGATCTACCTCTGGTGGCTGCCGATCGGTGTGCGGCGACGGAAGCGTGCCGATGCGTGACCCCTTGTGTCCACCGGGCCTCCTCCCTACGATTGACCGCATCATGCATCCCGTGCTGCTGCAGGTGACCAAGAAGTGTGTCCCGACCCGCGCCAAGAAGTGCGCGGGTCGGGGTCTCACGACGTGGTCGGTTCCGGCGTAGCACGCCAGTCCCGTTCCTCAATCGTGGAGCCCCGCCCGACCTAGCGTCCGGCGGGGATTTTTCTGTGACCCAACTCGATGTCGTGGACTTGACCAAGCAGCTGATCAGCATCCCGTCCGTCACCGGATCGGAGGGCGAGGTGGTGACGGCCGTCGGAGCGCTGCTGACGGACCTCGGCTGGGCAGTGCAACAGCAGCCGCTCGGGGGTGGTCGTGCCAACCTCTATGCGACCCGCGGACAGCCGGTCGTCGTCCTGTCGACGCACCTCGATACCGTGCCGCCGATGCTGCCGGTGATCGAGGCCGACGGGATCCTGCATGGCCGGGGGAGCTGCGACGCCAAGGGGCTCGCCGCGGCGATGATCGTGGCCGCGGAAACGCTGGCGGCCGCCGGGGAACACCGTGTGGGTCTGCTCTTCGTCGTTGGCGAGGAGAACGGCTCCGATGGCGCCATCGCGGCCGCTGCCCTGCAGCCGAAGGGTCGTTTCTTGATCAACGGCGAGCCGACCGGCAACCGGCTGGCCACCGCACAGAAGGGCGCGCTTCGCGTGACGGTCGAGGCACGCGGTGTCGCGGCGCATTCCGGATATCCCGCGCTGGGCCGCTCCGCGATCGACCTCCTGCTCGACGCCCTGCAACGAATCCGCGCGATCGACTGGCCCACGGATCCGCAGCTGGGTCCGTCGACGCTGAATATCGGCAACATTCACGGCGGCGAGGCGCCGAACGTCATCGCGCCGTCCGCGCGGGCCGAACTGATGATCCGACTTGTCGGCCCCGCCGCGCCCCTGCGCGAGGCGATCGTCGCGGCGGCCGGTCCCGAGGTCGCAGTCGGCTTCCCGCTGGAAATCCCGACACTCCGCTCCCCCTCGCTCCCGGGGTGGGAGGAGATCACCGTCGCCTACGCCTCCGACCTGCCGCTGCTCTCGGCGTGGGGTGTCGGCTACCAGCTTGGCCCAGGGACGATCCACGTCGCCCACACCGATCATGAGCATATTGCCATCGCCGAACTGCACGACGGAGTGACGCGGTACCTGGAGCTGGCGCGTACGCTGCTCGCCGAGGCCCTGCGGTGATCGTCATGAAATTTGGAGGGACGTCGGTGGCCGATGCCCGTGCCATCACGGCGCTGGGGACGGTGGTCGCCAATGCGGCGCACGAACAGCCGTTGGTCGTCGTCTCCGCACTCTCCGGTGTCACCGACACGTTGCTGCGCCTCGCCGCGGCGGTGGAGCAGGGCGATACCGGCGCGATGGCGAGCGGCTGCGACGCGCTCCAGGCGCGGCATCTGGCCGTGGCGACGGAGCTAGGCATCGGGGCCGAGGTGACGGATCCTCTGCGACGGCAGTTGGAGCTGCTGGCAACCGTCCTTGCCGCGGTGCCCGCTGCCGATCGTGACGGCTGGCGGGATGCGGTCGTCGGGATGGGGGAGGTGCTCTCCTCGGTGGTGGTCAACGCAGCGCTCTCTGCGCGGGGCCTGCCAACGACGTGGTTCGATGCCCGGCGGGTGGTGCGCACCGACGCCAGGCATGGTGCCGCGATCCCTGATCAGGCTGCGATCGGGCGCCTGGCAGCGGCACATCTCGCGCCGTTGCTGGCAGCGGGCCAGCTTCCCGTCACGCAAGGCTTCATCGGCGCCACGGAGGCCGGTACGCCGACGGTGCTGGGGCGTGGGGGGTCCGACTTCTCCGCGGCGCTGCTCGGCGCCGCACTCGGTGCGACCCGCGTCGAGATCTGGACCGACGTGAGCGGCCTGATGACCGCCGACCCGCGCATCGTGCCGGAGGCGCTGGTGCTCGGCGAGGCAACCTATGACGAGAGTGCCGAGCTCGCGGCGTTCGGGGCCAAGGTGCTGCACCCTGCCACCCAGTTGCCGCTGGTCGAGGCCGGGATCCCGATCGTCATTCGCAATACCTTCGCACCGGAGGCGCCGGGAACGCGCATCATCGCGGAAACCGAGTACGATGCCACCGTGCCGATCCGGTCGATTTCGTTCAAGCGCGGGATTGCCGTGATGCAGGTGCGCGCAGCACGCATGCTCGGGGCGTTCGGCTTCCTGCGACAGATCTTCGAGGTGTTTGAGCGCCACGAGATCGTGGTTGACGTGCTCGCCACCAGCGAGGTGTCGGTGTCACTCACCGTTGATCCGTCGCCCCGCCTCGCGGCGGTGATGTCCGATCTCGGGGCCATCGGCGAGGTCACCCTGCGCGAGGGGCGCGGCCTGGTGGCGGTGGTCGGTCGCGGGATACGGGACACGCCGGGGATCGCGGCTCGCGTCTATCAGGCGATCGCCGACGTCAATGTCGAGATGATTTCGCTTGGCGCCTCCGCCTCCAACCTCACCTTCATCGTGCGCGAAGAGGACGGGCCCCGCGTGGTCCGGGCCCTTCACCGCGAATTCTTCGGAGTGCCGACGTGAACATCGCGCTGATTGGGACGGGGCGAATGGCCGAGGCGATCCGGCTCGAAGCAGAAGCGGCCGGCGACGACGTGGTGACCACCATCGGGCGGCTGGAGAACGGCGGTGGCCGGGCGATCACGGCAGAGCGCCTGGCCGGCGTCGACGTGGCCTTCGAGTTCTCGACGCCGGAGTCGGTCGTGCAGAATCTCGGGGCGCTGCAACCGCTGGGCATCGCGGTCGTTTGCGGCACCACCGGGTGGGATGCGAAACGTGCCGCGATCGAAGCGGCGTGGCAGCACGGCCCAGGGGCGTTGCTCGCCGCAAGCAACTTCGCGATCGGCGTACACCTCTTCCTCAGTGCGGCGCGTGCGCTCGCAGCGTCTGCCGCCGGCCTTGGGGCGTTCGATGGCTTCCTCCATGAGCGGCATCACATTGCCAAGCGCGATGCCCCCTCCGGGACGGGGCTTCGCTTGCGGGAGGCGGCGCGCGCGGGCGATCCGTCCCGCGCCTGGCCGATCACCTCGGTTCGCGCTGGTGCCATCCCCGGCGAGCACGAGCTGGTTCTCGATGCACCGTATGAGACGATCACCCTGCGGCACGTGGCGCGCGACCGCCGCGTCTTTGCCGCCGGTGCGCTTACCGCCGGCCGGTGGCTTGTCGGTCGGCGCGGTGTCTTCACGCTGGATGCTCTCTTCGAGGAGGGGTGACCATGCTGCCGAACGGAACCGGAACTGCGATCGTCACGCCATTCACCGCCGACGGCGACGTGGATCATGAGTCGCTGAGCCAGTTGGTCGAATGGCAGATCGCCGAGGGGGTCGATTTTCTCGTGGCCTGCGGATCGACCGGCGAGGCAGCGACGCTCGCGGCCGACGAACGCTTGGCCGTCACGGCGACCGTGCTGGCGGCGGCGCGGGGCCGGATCCCTGTGTTGGCGGGTGCCACCGACAACGCCACGGCCCGCGCCGTCGACGAAGCTCAGGCGCAGGCGGCGCTCGGGGTGGCCGGCATCATGAGTGCGTCGCCGTACTACAACAAGCCGACGCAGGCCGGGCTCGAACTGCACTTCAGGGCGATCGCCGACGCGATCACGGTGCCGCTGCTGCTCTACAACGTGCCGGGGCGGACCGGAGTAGACCTGCGGCCCGAGACGGTCGCCCGGCTCGCAAGCCACCCGCGCATCGGCGGAATCAAGGAGGCGAGCGGTAATGTGCGCCGCATGCTGGACCTGGTGGCACAGACCCCCAATGACTTCGTGGTCCTCTGTGGCGACGACGACATCGTGGTCCCAGCCATTGCGGCCGGCGCGCGCGGCCTGATCTCGGTGGCGAGCAACGCGCTGCCGCGCGCGATCGCCACCATCGTCCGCCATGCGCGGGCCGGCGACTTCGCGACCGCGCGCGCGGACTTGCTCCCGCTGCTGCCGTTCATCGACCTGCTCTTCGCCGAAGCGAATCCGATTCCCGTGAAGGCCGCGTTGGCCATGCAGGACCGAATCAGCGACGCCGTACGCCTCCCGCTCGTCTCGGCCACCGTTGCACTGCGCGAACGGATGGCGGCCTTTCTCCCGACGACCTCTCGCCCTGGAGTTGCTGCGTGAACGATCTTGAAGCGCGTCTTGCCCCGTTCCTCGACCAGGTCCCCGCCGGGCGGGAGGACGAGGCGCGACGCGCCTTTGCGATGCTGAAGGAGGCGTTGCAGCAGGGAAGGGTCCGCGCCGCGGAGCGTGATCCCGACGGCAGCTGGCGCGTCAACGGCTGGGTGAAGCGCGGCATTCTCCTCGGCTTCCGGCTCGGCGTCCTGGTCGATGCCGGCACCGCCGGCCCGATGCGCTTCTTCGACAAGGACAGCTTCGGCGTGCGGGCCACCACGATCGACGAGGGGATCCGCATTGTCCCGGGCGGCACCGCGGTGCGTGAAGGCAGTTATCTGGGCCGCGGCGTGATCGTGATCCCGCCGGCGTACGTCAACGTCGGCGCCTACGTCGACGAGGGGACGTTGATCGACTCGCACGCGTTGGTGGGCTCCTGCGCGCAGGTCGGCAAGCGCGTCCACCTCTCGGCGGCGGCACAGATCGGCGGCGTGCTCGAACCCGCCGGGGCGATGCCGGTGATCATCGAGGATGACGTCCTGGTGGGTGGAAATTGCGGGGTCTACGAGGGGACGATCGTGCGACGGCGCGCGGTGCTCGCGCCGGGGGTGCTCCTCACCGGCGGGACCGCTGTGGTCGACCTGGTGCACGACCGGATCCTGCGTCGCGATGGGGACCGGCCGCTGGAGATTCCGGAAGGAGCCGTGGTGGTCCCCGGCAGCCGACCGGTGACGCACGGGAGCGGGCAGGCGCGCGGGATCTCGCTGTACGCGCCGGTGATCGTCAAGTACCGTGACGAGCGCACCGACGCCGCGGTGGCGCTTGAGGAATTGCTCCGCTAGAACGCCAGCTTGGTGATCCGCCCGCCGGGGCCAACACCCCAGGCGGTGCGGCCCACGCCGCCGACGCTCCAGTATTGGCTCGGCGTCGCGGCAGCCCACGTCATCCCGGCGTCGCGCGTCACGAGCAGCCCCGCAAGCGTCGCCGCCACGGCGGTGTTGCGATCGGCCCCCGGCACCCACGACACGCCGAAGAACGATCCGCGCATTGCCGGCCGTGGACGCATGGTCCAGGTCGCCCCGCCGTCGTCGGTGATGCCCACCACGGCCGAAGCGGTGTCGGTGCGCATCTGCGCGATCCGCGCGCCGACGCCGATTCCGCGCTTCGCATCCAGCCACGACGTGGCCGTCATCCCGGCGCCGTCACCCTTCACGAATGGCGTCGGCACAGGTTTCCATTGCTTGCCGCCGTTGGTCGTCACCAGCAACCGTCCCTCCGGCGACCCGGTCGCGATCCAGGCGTTGGACTTCCCCTGACTCACCAGGCAGCCACCGCTCGCCGCAAAGGCCCCCTCGCCTGCCAGCGGGGCGGGGAGGGCGCTGGTCGGGAGGAGGTTCCACGAGGTCCCGCCGTCCTCGGTGCGCATCAGCATCGTGCGCCCGTTGGCCGCATCGCTGAACGCCACGCCGTGCTTGGCATCGAAGAAGGTGAAGCAGTCGAAGAACGCGGCCGTGTCGGCGTTGGTGAACTGGAGGGTCCACTGCGCGCCACCATCCTTGGTGTGGTAGATCCGCGACTTGGTCCCCGGCCCGGCCGCAAGCAGCCACGCCTCATCGGCGCTGAAGGCGTGGATGTCGCGGAACTCCATCGTCTCGGCGCCCGGCACGGGCTTGAGTTCCCAGGTCGTGCCGCCATCTCGGGTCCGCAGCACCGTCCCCTTGTGGCCGCTGACCCAGGCAACCTGCTCGTTCACCGCGGCGACCGCCTGGAGCAGCGCCGTGGTACCGCTGGTCTGCCCGGTGACGGTCGGGGCCTGGGCGGCCAGCGCCGCCGGGGCGAGTACCAGGACGAGCGCGAGACGACGCATGCGAATCACCTCAGTATTGGGGGAGCGACTTCCGCATCCGGAGCACCAATGAGTCAGCCTTTCCGGCGGTCACGCTGTCGCCCAACTGACGGAACGCCTCAGCGCCGCCACCATACACCAGGTAGTACAGTCCGAGGATGGAGGCAGACGGCTCGTCGACCCACCCGGCAGGACGTTCGCGCGCCGCGGCATCCGGATGGTACACCCCGAAGAGCAGCGCACGGGTCCGCGCCACGTCGACCCACGAGAAGTTCTGGGTCATCCGGATCGGGCCACCTTCCTGGATCGGCGCCGGCATCACCTTGCGCACCATCCCTTGCGAGAGCAGGAACGGACGCAGGCCGAGCGTGTTGTCCGGGTAGTTGCCCGTGCTCCACGAGAAATAGATCGGCCGCTTGCCGAGATTGTCGCGGATCAGGAGGGCGGTGGCGATGTCGCTCTTCGTCATGTACTCGCCGCCGAAGCGGAGGACGAGTGAGTCGATCATCATCCCGGCGTTCTTCGGCGTCTGCGAATACTCCGGCAGCGAGTCGAGCTCCTGCGTGGTCATCGCGAAGACGGTGTTGGTCGGCTTGACCCAATTGGTTGCCGGTGGCGCACCCAGCGGGACCGTGTCGGCATCGCTGCGTGGTCGCCAGAGCGCGGCGGCCGTCGCGGGGTCGAACGTCGGCGTCTCGCGACGGCGGATCTGCCGGAGGTGCCAGTCAGTGTTCATCAGCGAGAGGTTGGCCAGTGTCACGTCGCGACGGATGCCGAGCACTTCCTGCGCAAACCAGAGCGGGAAGGTGTCGTTGTCGCCGGCGGTGATCAGGATGCCGTACGGCTCGACCGACTCGAGGATGTCGATCGCGAAATCGCGGGCGAGCGTCTCGTGCGCCCGCGAGGCGCTGACGCGGTTGCCGAAGAACGGCACCAGGCCGAGCAGCAGCACGGGCGTGCCGACCAGCCAGCGCTTCGACTCCGGGACACGGTCGCCCATCATCTCGCCGATATAGCGAATCGTGGCGGCGAGTCCGGCGGCGATCAGCACGCCGACAAACGCGAACGAGACGACGAAGAAGTAGTCGCGCTCGCGGACCTCGCGCATCTCCCGCGTGATCGACGCATTGCTGGCCTGGAACGAATAGCCGTACTTGAAGTTCAGGTAGTAGATCAGCATCAAGGTGACGGTGAACAGCAGGGCACCGGCCGCCAGCCCGGCGCGTTTGTCGCGCCGGAGCAGCGCCACGACCCCGCCGAGCGTCGTTGCCGTGAAGATCCCGACCATGATGCTGCGGAAGGCGCCGAGATCGCGGCCCCACTGCCAGCTCCAGTAGGTCCAGTAGTTGGTCAACTGGGCCGAGAGCGGCGACTGACGCAGCGAGAGCTCGGGCTTGCCGTACTGCACGCGACCGAGCACGTCCTTCAGCGCCTGCGAGAAGAAGCCGACCGGCTCGCCCTCGTTGATCGGCGGATACTGGCCGGCGCGAATCGGCAGATAGACATAGTTGAGCGAGAGACCGACGACGACCGCCAGCGCCACCGCGGCGATGACCCGGGGCCGCAGCATCACACGCCAGTCGGTCATCAGCACATAGATGCCGACCACCGGCATCGCGAGGACGCCCATCATGTGGTTGGTCGACGACAGCGCCGTCAGGTAGACGGCGGCGACCACCCAGCGGTCGCGACGCTCACCCGCCGGCTCGTCGGCCCAGCGTACCATGCACCAGACCACCATCGCAATCGAGAGGAGCGAGACGGTGTAGACCTTCTCGTTCACCGTGCTCTGGTTCCACACGGTCCAGGCCATCGCCGAGGCGAAGACGCCGGCGAAGGCCGACGCGAGCCGGGGTCCGCGGGCAGTCGGCAGGATGACGCGGAGCCACCGCTCGGCCACCAGGAACCAGAGCCCGGCGCCGCCGGCGCTGGTGATGGCGGCGAAGAGGTTGATGCGCACCGAGTATTCGGCTGCGAGCGGCAGCAGGCCCCAGACGTGCGCCATCAGCGTGAAGAGCGGGTTGCCCGGCGGGTGCGGGATCCCGAGCACCTTGGCGGCGGCGATGTACTCCGAGGTGTCCCAGAACGCCGTGGTCGGCGACAGGGTGATCAGGTACACCACGAACACCACCAGGAAGGTGGCGACGGCCCAGAGGTAGGGCGGGCGTTCGGCGGTCGTCTCGGACACGCGGGGCTCCGGTGCGGTGGGGGAGGTCAAGGTGGTGGTTGGTCTGGCTGCGAGCTAGTGGCGGAACATCCGGGCGCCGGTCATCACCATGGCAATGCCCAGGCGGTCGGCGGCGGCAATGACTTCGGGATCCTTGATCGAGCCGCCGGGCTGAATGATCGCCCGGATGCCCGCTTCCGCCGCGGCCTCGACGCCATCGGGGAAGGGGAAGAAACCATCGGAGGCCAGCACGGCGCCAGCGAGGGGGTGGCCAGCCTGCCGAGCCTTGTGGACGGCGAGGAACGAGGCGTCCACACGGCTCATCTGGCCAGCGCCGATGCCGAGGGCCTGTTCCCCCCGGGCCAGCAGGATCGCGTTCGACTTCACGGTCGCGACCGCCGCCCAGGCAAATCGCAGGTCGATCATCTCCTCGGGCGTCGGGGTGCGGGCGGTCGCCACCGACCAGCCCTCCTCCGACTGGTCGAATTCAAACTGATCCTGGATCAGGAAGCCGCCGCGAATGCGCTTCCAATCGAGGCTGCCATGTCCCACCGGCACCGGCAGTTCGACGATGCGCAGGTTGCGCTTCTCGGCGAACACCGCCAGCGCGTCGGCATGGAAGGCGGGGGCCGCGACCACCTCGACGAAGAGCTCGCGCATCGCCTCGGCGGCCGGGCGGTCCACGACCGTGTTGAACGCGATCACGGACCCGAAGGCCGAGGTGGGGTCCGTGGCACGCGCGCGCTCGAACGCCTCGGTGGCGCTGTGACCGAGGGCGAGGCCGCAGGGCGTGGTGTGCTTGATGATCGCGCAGGCGACGTCGTGGCTCCACGCGGCGACGGCCGCCATGGCCGCGTCGATGTCGAGCAGGTTGTTGAAGGAGAGTTCCTTCCCCTGCCGCTGGGTCAGGTCGCCGATGCCGCGCGGCTCTTCCGTCACATAGAGGGCGGCGCGCTGCTGCGGATTCTCGCCGTACCGGAGCACCTGTCGGCGTTCCATGGCCAGCGCGATGCGTTCCGGGAGCGAGTCCTGCCTGGGCGTGAAGTACCCGGCGATCGCGTTGTCGTAGTCGGAGGTGTGCGTGAAGACCTTGGCCGCGAATCCCTGCCGCACGTCGAGCGGGATCTCGCCGCCGGCCACCAGCTCCAGCACCTGGCCGTAGTCGCGCGGATCGACCACCGGCAGCACGAATTCGAAGTTCTTCGCGGCCGAGCGGAGCATCGATGGCCCGCCGATGTCGATGTTCTCGATCGCGTCTTCGAAGGAGACGTCCTCATGGGCGATGGTGGCGCGGAAGGGATAGAGGTTCACGGCCACGAGCTGGAAGGAGGCGATGCCGTGCTCCTGCATCACGCGGACGTGTTCGGGCCGGTCGGGGCGGGCGAGGAGCCCCGCGTGGACCACCGGGTGCAGCGTCTTGACGCGACCATCGAGGATCTCGGGGAAGCCGGTGATCTGGTCGACCGTGGTCACGAGGAGTCCCGCATCGCGGAGGAGCGCCGCCGTGCCGCCGGTCGAGACGACCTCCCATCCAAGGCGGATGAGTTCCTGGGCGAACGCCACCACGCCACGCTTGTCACTGACCGAAATCAGGGCACGCTGCATTGTCACAGACTCCAATGCGGATTCAGGCCGCAGGGGGAAACTCGAATGGTACGGGGTGGCCGGCCGCGGCGGCCGCGGTCACGGCCGCAGGCAACAACCGATGCTCCGCAGCCAGCACTCGCGCGGCCAACGTCGCCGCGGTGTCGTCCGGCGCGACCCGGACACGCGCCTGACCGAGGATCGCCCCGCGGTCGTAGACCTCGTCCACCAGGTGGACGGTCGCCCCGCTTTCGGTGTCACCGGCTGCCAGTACGGCGGCATGGACTCGCTCACCGTACATCCCGGGCCCGCCGTGGCGCGGCAGGAGTGCCGGGTGGATGTTGAGGATCCGACCGCGATAGGCCGCCACCACCACTGGTGGCACCAGCTTCAGGTAGCCCGCCAGCACCAGGACGTCGGCCCGGAACCCCTCGAGCGCTGCCAGCCACTCCGCCCCGTCCTGATGATTGCGGAGTCGATGGGTCGCGATGCCTCGGTGTCGAGCGGCCTCGAGCGCAGCCGCGTCGCGGTCGCTCACGACGAGCACCACGTCGGCACCCGTCGCCGGGGCGTCACAGAGCGCCAACAAATTGCTGCCGCGGCCCGAGACCGCTACTGCCACGCGATAGCTCACAGCCCTTCAATCTAACGGGGCCGGGGTGGTCTGCGGGGGGTGGGGCCGCTGGCGCCAGCGCTCAGGCTGAGGCCGCGAACCGCCCGACCGCGGCACGGAGGTCCGCGGCCACGGGGAAGCCGAGCCGCTCGGCCTCGAGGACGTGCGTCGCTCCGTCTCCGGTACGCACCAGCACAGCGCGGCCCCCCAAGGCGCGCGACGGCATCAGGTCCGTCGGCCGGTCGCCGACGCACCAGGAGCGGGCCAGATCGATCTCGAAACGCGCGGCCGCTTGCCGGTGGAGTGCGGTTCCCGGCTTGCGACACTCGCAATTATCCTCGCGGCGATGCGGGCAGTGATACACCGCGTCGATCGTCACGCCGTGCACCAGCAGTTGCCGCTCCACTTCGGACTGGACGGCAGCGAAGTCGGCCTCGGTGAAGATCCCCTGGCCGATGCCGGATTGGTTGGTCACGATGATGCGGAGGTAACCGAGGCGGGTGAGTTCCTGGAGCGCCTCGACCACGCCGGGGAGGAGCACCACCCCGGCTGGATCGGCGAGATGCCCCGGATCCTCGATCAGGGTGCCGTCGCGATCGAGAAAGGCCGCTGGCCGTCCGGCCGTCACGGGCGAGGGGTGGTGGTGGAGTCCTTCTTCGCGGCGAGCGAATCGGCTTTCGGCGGCGGGGGCTTTCGCCCCTCAACGCGCACGCGGAGCGTCGCCGCCACGCCGCCGCCGATGGTGCGCACGCCGTGGAGCTCCACCACATAACTCGTCGCGCTCTGGACCACGCCAGCGGTACGGACCATCAGGCGTGTCGTCAGCGGTGGCCGCACCTGCTCGAGCGAGTCGGGGGGTGGCGACGCCGTCGTAGTCTGCCCCCCCGGGCGTCGGCCACTCGGCGTCGTGGGACGCGCGACGGGTGGCGTACTGTCGGCCTTCGCGGTGGTCGTGTCGTCCGGCGCCTTGACTGGTGTCAATCCGCCGCGTCCGCGATAGAGCGAGTCGTGCGCTGGCTGCGGCAGGGCACCGACCGGCCCGATCGACGAGGAATCGGGCAGCTGCAGGACGCGGATCGAGTCCGCCGGCAGCGTGAAGCGCGGGTCGAGCGTCTGGGTCAGGACCACGCCGATCGTGAACGAATCGACCCGCTCGGCCGACTGGATGCGCGGCGGTGTCGAGTCGCGCGGGTAGGCCCAGATCTCCCCGACAAGGTCGGTCGCGGTCCCGACGCGCACGCTGTCCCACGACTCCTTGCCACCGCGCCGTCGATTGCGGTCCTGGTCCACCACGGCGGTGACCACGAAGATGCCGCGAGGCAACGGCCCGAATGCGAACCGCCCGTTGGAGTCCGCGAGCGTGCGATAGGGCAGTGAATCCGGCAACAGCATCGCCTCGATCAGCGCGAGCGGCACCGGGCGTTGCGTCCCCCAATCGACCGCACGCCCGATCAGGTAACGGCTCGGCAATGTGCCGCCGGTCGCCAGCGTGATGACGGAAGCCTGCTTCGAAATGTTCGAGGGCTCACGGATGTCGCGGATGCCGGGCACGAGTTCGATGCGATAGACCGTATTGGGGCGCCAACCATCCTTCGGGCGGACCAGCAAACGATCACGCTTCCACTGGACTCGGGGGACCACGCTGTCGGGACTGGGGGAGACGAGCACCAATTGTTCCAACTCACCGTTGCCGGTTCCGAAGTTCGGTTGGGTTCCTTCGGAGATGATCTCGTCGAACTTGAACTCGACCCAGCCATCGAAGCCGTCGAGGACGCGGACCGAGTCAGGCACGGTGCCGATCAGGAGCGGCGGTGAGCCATCGGGCGGGCCACCGGGTGGCGGTGCCATGCGCGCGCAACCGGCGAGCAGGACGATCGCGAGGGCGAGCCGCTTCAGTTGGCGCACCCGAGTGCGGTGCGCTTGGTGCGCAGCGCCTCCGCCTGGGCGCGCCAGGCGACGAGCTTCTCACGCTCCTTGTCGATGATCGCGGCCGGGGCGCGCGCCACGAACTGCTCGTTGCCCAGCTTCGCCGCTTGCGCTGCCACCAAGGTGTCGAGCTTGTCGGCTTCGGCGCCGAGTCGGGCGCATTCCTTCTCGATGTCGACGAGGTCGCCGAGGGGGACGAAGATGATGGTCCGGTCCTCGAGCACGATGGTGCCGCCCGGTTCGTCCGGCGCAGCGCCGACGGTCAGCGTCTCGACCTTGGCGAGGCGCCGCACGGTGTCGCCTTCGGCGGCGAGCGCGCGCGTGGCCACGGCGCTGGCATCGCTCACCGTCACCGACACCGTCTGCCCCGGTGCCACCGCGTACTCTGCGCGCAGCGCCCGCACGGCGCCGATGATCGCCTGGGCCGCACCGAATTCCTCGAGTGCAGCCGCGTCGGGCCGCCCGTCGCCGATGCGCGGCCAGGCGGCGAGCGAGATCGTCGCATCGGCCGGCGAGTTCGGTAGCCGCTGCCAGAGCGCCTCGGTGATGAACGGCATCACCGGGTGCAGCAGGCGGAGCCCCTGGTCGAAGACATGGGCGGCGACGGCACGCGCGGTCTCGCCGCCCGGCGCGTTGCCATAGAGGCGCGGCTTGACCTGCTCGACGTACCAGTCGGCAAGGTCACTCCAGAGGAAGTGGTACACCGCCGCCGCCGCATCGTTGAGCCGATAGCGCTCGTACTGCTGCGTCGCCTCGCGGACGGTGGCGTCGGCGCGGGCCAGGATCCAGCGATCGGCCAGCGTGAGCTCGCCCTCAGGGATCGAGGCGAGCGGCGCAGCGCCGGCCTCGAGATGTCCGAGCAGGAAACGGCCGATGTTCCAGAGCTTGTTGGCGAAGTTGCGGCCCGGCGCGAAGGAGACGTCGAGGTCGGCCGGATCGAGGATCAGGTCGGTGCCGACGGCCATCCCGCTCACCATCGTGTAGCGCAGCGCATCGGCGCCGAAGCGGTCGATCACTTCGAGCGGATCGATCCCGTTGCCGAGCGACTTCGACATCTTGCGATGCTGGGTGTCGCGCACCGTGCCATGGAGGTACACGGTGCGGAACGGCACCTCGCCACGGAACGCGAGGCCGGCCATGATCATCCGCGCCACCCAGAAGAAGAGGATCTCCGGGGCGGTGACCAGCGTCGAGCCGGGATAGAAGGCGCGAAGATCATCGGTCTCCTCGGGCCAGCCGAGCGAGGAGAACGGCACCAGCCACGACGAGAACCAGGTGTCGAGGACATCCTCGTCCTGCCGCACGGCGCCACCGCAGGCCGTGCACGCGACGACGTCGGTGCGGGCGACGATCGTCTGGCGGCACCCCTCGGTTTCGCAGTACCAGACCGGGATCCGGTGACCCCACCAGAGTTGCCGCGAGATGCACCAGTCGCGGATGTTCTCGAGCCACATGGCGTAATTGTCGCCCTGGCGCTCGGGAAGGAAACTCACGCGACCGTCCCGGTAGGCCTGCAGCGCCGGGTCGGCGAGCGGCTGCATCTTCACGAACCACTGGTCGGAGAGGCGCGGTTCCACCACGGTGTCGCAGCGGTAGCAGTGTCCCACCGCGTGCCGGTGCGCCTCAACCTTCTCAAGCAGTCCCAGGGCCTCGAATTCGGCGACCACGCGCTTGCGCGCCTCGAAGCGGTCGAGGCCGCGAAAGCGTTCCGGCACGGTGTCGTTCATCCGTGCGTCGTCGGTCATCACGTCGAGCTGGGCCAGGCCGTGTCGCTTGCCGATCTCGAAGTCGGTCGGATCGTGGGCCGGGGTGACCTTCACCGCGCCAGAGCCGAAGTCGGCCTCGACGGCGTCGTCGCCCACGATCGGGATCAATCGGTCGGCGAGCGGCAGGCGCAGCTGCGTGCCGATCAGCGCGGCGTAGCGCGGGTCGGTCGGGTGCACCGCGACCGCGGTATCGCCGAGCATCGTCTCGGGGCGCGTGGTCGCGACCGTCACGAAGCCCTGGCCGTCCTCGCGCGGATAGCGCAGGTGCCAGATCTTCCCGTCGGTCTCTTCCTTTTCCGCTTCCTCGTTGGAGAGGGCGGTGAGACAGCGCGGGCACCAATTGATGATGTATTTGCCGCGATAGATCAGCCCGCGCTCATGCAGCGTGACGAACACTTCGCGCACGGCGGTCGAGAGGTCCTCGTCGAGCGTGAAGTAGGTGCGCGACCAGTCGCAACTGGCGCCGAGCGCCTTGAGTTGCTCGAGAATCACGCCACCGGTTTCCTCGACGAACGCCCGGACGCGCGTGACGAACGCTTCGCGGCCCACGTCGAAGCGGGTCAGCCCCTCCTTCGCGAGCAGCTTCTCCACCACGTTCTGGGTGGCGATGCCGGCGTGGTCGGTGCCCGGGACCCAGAGTGCCTTGCGGCCGCGCATCCGTTCGAAGCGGATCAGCACGTCCTGCAAGGTGTTGTTGAGCCCGTGCCCGGCGTGCAGCACGGCCGTGACGTTCGGCGGCGGAATCTGGATCACGTACGGGTCGCCGGCGGCGTTGGCGTCGACGGTGTAGAAGCCGCGGTCCTGCCACCATTGGTACAGGGGCACTTCGATGGCGCGCGGGTCGTACTGCGGGGCGAGCGGCTCGGTCACGCGATCGCCTCGTCGTCCTGGTCGGCGCCGTCGTACGGGGCGTGGTCGTCCTCGCCGCGCACCAGGAGGCAGTTGACCAACCGGTCCACGGTCACCGCACCAGCCACCAGCCGGGCCGCGGCTGACCGGGCGCGGCGATCCGGCACCCAGCCATGCAGTTCGAGCGCGTTGCGGCCCACCGGCACCACTTCGAGCTGGAGGTCGCGCAGGCGGACGTCGGCGTCGAGGGCGGACTGGGCATCGTGCACCAGTTCGGCCACGGACCGTTCCCCCGAAGGCGCCGGCGTGGCGCCCTTCCGGGTGACCCTGGCGGCCCGGGGGCCGACCAGTTCGCCGATCAGGAATCCGAGGGCAGCGCCAAGGGCGAGACCGACCGTGACGAGGCCGGTCGCGGCGAGGCCGTCTGGGCGGGAAGGGCGGCGGCGTACAGCGAAGCGAGGCATGATGCTAAAATACTAGGCTCAGTCGGCACGGCCTATGCCCTGTCGCCACGCGCGAACCCCTTTGCCAGGCCGGCCCCGATGACCGTTGCATCCGCTGCCCCGATCCGCGTCACGCTTCCCGATGGCTCCCTCCGCGAACTCGAGGCGGGGACCACCGGCGCGGCGCTGGCCGCGGCGATCGGCGCGGGATTGGCACGGGCCGCCGTCGCGATCCGGGTCAACGGGCAGATCCAGGATCTCGGCCGGCCGCTGGCCGATGGCGACCAGGTCGCGATCCTGACCGAACGAGATGCCGACGCCCTGCCGGTGCTGCGCCACTCGGCGGCACATATCCTGGCCACCGCCGTCCGGAAGATCTTCCCCGGCGCCGGCATCGGCTTCGGACCGGCGATCGACGAGGGCTTCTACTACGACTTCGATGTGCCGCGGCCGTTCACGCCCGAGGATCTCGAGGCGCTCGAGGCCGCGATGGCCGAGGTCGTCGCGGCGGACCATCCGTTCGTTCGTGAGGTCGTGTCACGCGAGGAGGCGAACGCCCGCTTCGCCGACGACCCGCTCAAGCTCGAGCGGATCAGCGAACTCGGCCCCGACGAGACGATCACGATCTACACCGACGGGCCGTTCGTCGACCTCTGCCGCGGCCCGCATGTGCCGAGCACCGCGAAGCTGAAGCACTTCAAGCTGCTCACCGGCGCCGGCGCCTACTGGCGCGGCGATTCGTCGCGGCAGATGCTGCAGCGGATCTACGGCACCGCCTACTTCAAGAAGGACGAGCTGACCCAGCACCTCTTCCGGCTCGAGGAGTCGAAGAAGCGCGACCACCGGATGCTCGGGAAGCAGCTCGATCTCTTCATGTTCCACCCGTTCGCGCCCGGCGCGGCCTTCTGGACCGAGAAGGGGACGGTGATCTACAACGCGCTCAACGATTACATGCGCGCGCTGCAGCGGGACGGCTATCGCGAGATCCGCACGCCGCTGCTCTACAACAAGGGGCTGTGGGAGATCTCCGGGCATTGGGGCAAGTACAAGGAGAACATGTTCCTGGTGCTCGACAACGAGTCGGGGGAACACGACTTCTCGCTGAAGCCGATGAACTGCCCCTCGCACCACCTGCTCTATGGCAGCAAGAAGCACTCGTATCGCGAGTTGCCGATTCGATACGTCACCTACGACGTGCTGCATCGGAACGAGGTCTCCGGTGCGCTCTCCGGCCTGACGCGCGTCCGGCAGTTTGCCCAGGACGACTGCCACATCTACCTGATGGAGCGGCAGATCCAGGCCGAGGTGCACCGACTGGTGCAGTTCATCCTCAAGTACTACGAGACGTTCGGCCTCAAGGCGACGCTGAAGTTTGCGACCCGGCCCGAGCAGCGGATTGGCTCGGACCAACTCTGGGACGAGGCGGAGCGCGCGCTGCGCCACGCCCTTGAGGCCACCGGCCAGTCGTACGAACTCAAGCCTGGTGACGGCGCCTTCTACGGCCCGAAGATCGACTTTGATGTCGAGGACGCCCTCGGCAGGAAGTGGCAACTGGGCACCATCCAGCTCGACTACAACGCCGCCGATCGCTTCGACCTCTCGTTCGTCGGCGAAGACAATGCCGACCATCGGCCGGTGGTGATTCACCGTGCCGTGAATGGCTCGTTCGAGCGCTTCATCGCGATCCTGATCGAGCACTTCGCCGGCGCCTTCCCGCTCTGGATGTCCCCCGAGCAGGTGCGTGTCGTGCCGATCAGCGACGCCCAGCGCGAGGCCGCCGAGTCGGTCACCGCCACGCTCCGGGAGGCGGGGATTCGGGCCACGCTCGACGATCGGAACGAGACCCTCAACTACCGGATCCGCGACGGCGAGCTGGCCAAAGTGCCGTATCTGGCGGTGGTCGGTGGGCGGGAAGCCGAGAGCGGCGCGGTCGCCGTTCGCGTCCGTGGGGCGGGGAACAAGCAGGAGGTCATTGCCCTCGCCGAGTTCACGGCACGGCTGGTGGAGGAGGTCAGGACGCGGAGCCTGGGGGCCCCCCCATTATCTTCCCCCGCGTCCTGAATCCTTGAGGTCGCATGTCCGATCAGCACATTCCCGTCGTCGTCGCCGCCTGTCGGACGCCGATCGGTCGTTATCAGGGCGCCCTGTCCTCGCTTCCCGCGACGCGACTTGGCGCCCTTGCCATTGCCGAGGTGGTGCGCCGCGCCGGGGTTGATCCGCAGGCCATCGATGATGTGATCATGGGGCACGTGGTGCAGGGTGGGACGGGGCAGGCCCCGGCGCGTCAGGCGATGATCCACGCCGGCCTCCCGGGAACGATCCCCGCCCTGACCATCAACAAGGTCTGCGGGTCGGGCCTCAAGGCGGTCATGCTGGCGGCGCAGGCGATCAAGGCCGGCGACGCGCAGTGCGTCGTGGCCGGCGGCATGGAGTCGATGTCGTCCGCCCCGCATTACCTCTACAACTACCGCAACGGCATCAAGGCCGGCAACCAGACCATCGTCGACGGGATGATCCACGACGGGCTCTGGGACTCCTTCGGCAACAACCACATGGGTGAGTACGCCGAATACACCGCCGAAAAGGCGGGGGTCTCTCGCGCGGACCAGGATGCCTTCTCGGCCCGGTCGCACCAGCGGGCTGCGGCCGCACAGGCCGCGGGGAAATTTACCGCCGAGATGGTGACGGTGGAGATCGCGGGGAAGGGCGGTTCGACGATGGTCTCCGCCGACGAGTCGGTCCGGCCGGACACCACCGCCGAGTCGCTCGCCAAGTTGCGGCCCGTCTTCCGCAAGGACGGGACGGTGACCGCCGGCAACGCGCCCGGGTTGAACGACGGCGGCGCCGCGATCATGGTGACCTCGCTCGCCTTCGCGAAGGCCCATGGACTTCCGGTGCTCGCACGCATCACCGGCTACGCCACGGGTGGTGGCGAGCCGAAGGAGCTCTTCTTTGCCCCGATCCTCGCCGTGCAGAACCTGATGAAGCTCACCGGCACCACCATCGGGGACTTCGACCTGATCGAGGCCAACGAGGCATTTGCGGTGCAGGCCATCGCTGACGGGCGCGCGCTCGGCTGGAATGACGATCGTGTCAACGTCAACGGCGGGGCGATCGCGCTCGGCCACCCGATCGGTGCCTCCGGCGCCCGCGTCCTCGCCACGTTGATCCACGCGATGCATGACCGCAATGCCGCGACGGGATTGGCGACGTTGTGCCTCGGCGGGGGGAATGCGGTGGCGCTTTCGGTGGAGCAGATGTCATAGGTCGTAGGTCATAGGTCGTAAGTCCTGCGGCCAATGACCTGCGACGTGCGACTTACGACTTGCGACTTACGACCAACAGAGCATCACACCATGACGAACATCGCAGTCATCGGTTCGGGTACCATGGGCAACGGCATCGCCCACGTCTTTGCCCAGCACGGGCATGACGTTGCGCTCATCGACGTGAACGCCGCCGCCCTCGAAAAGGCCAAGGCGACCATCGCCGCCAACCTCGATCGGCAGGTCAAGAAGGGGACCCTCGCGGCGGAGGCACCGGCGGAGATCCTCGGCCGGATCAGCCTTGGCACCGACCTGGCGCTCGCGGCCACGGCGTCGCTGGTGATCGAGGCGGCCAGCGAAAATCCGGCGATCAAGTTCGACATCTTCGCCAAGCTCGACGCCCTCTGTGGTCCCGACACCCTCCTCGCCAGCAACACCTCCTCCATCTCGATCACCGAAATCGCCGCGAAGACCAAGCGCCCTGCGCAGGTCATCGGGATGCACTTCATGAACCCGGTGCCGGTGATGCAGCTGGTCGAGGTGATCCGTGGCCAGGACACCTCCGACGCGACGACCGCGACGGTGATGGAGCTTTCGCGCGCGCTGGGGAAGACGCCGGTCGAGGTCAATGACTTTCCGGGCTTCGTCAGCAATCGCGTGTTGATGCCGATGATCAACGAGGCGATCTTCTGCGTCTTCGAGGGCGTCGCGACGCCCGAGTCGATCGACACCGTCATGAAGCTGGGCATGGCGCACCCGATGGGACCGCTGACCCTGGCCGACTTCATCGGCCTCGATGTCTGCCTCGCGATCCTGAACGTGCTCCACACCGGCCTCGGCGACGACAAGTACCGCCCCTGCCCGCTGCTGAAGCGAATGGTGGCCGCGGGGCATCTGGGGCGGAAAAGTGGGAAGGGGTTTTACTCGTACGAGAAGAAGTCGTAAGTCGTAAGTCGTAAGTCGTAAATCGTACGTCGCCCTGGGGTCGTAGACCTACGACCTATGACCTACGACCTACGACCCATTCTTCACATCGACACACCAAGGAACCCGGACCATCATGGATACCTTCGCCAGCATGCAGACCATGGGCCACGAGCAGGTGGTCTTCTCGCACGAGCCCTCCTGCGGCTACTTCGGCATCATCGCGATTCATGACACGACGCTCGGGCCTGCGCTCGGCGGCACGCGTGTCTGGCAATACGAGAGCACCGATGCGGCGTTGCGCGACGCGCTGCGGCTCTCGCGCGGGATGACCTACAAGAGCGCGGTGGCGGGGCTGAATCTTGGCGGGGGCAAGGCGGTGATCGTCGCGGACCCGAAGCGCGCCGATCGCGAGTCGCTCTTCCGGGCCCACGGCCGTTTCGTCGAATCGCTGGGCGGGCGCTACATCACCGCCGAAGATGTCGGCACCTCGCCGACCGACATGGAGTTCATCAAGCGGGAGACGAAGCATGTCGCCGGCCTGCTGAACCTCTCCGGTGACCCGTCGCCGGTGACCGGCTACGGCGTGTACGTCGGCATGAAGGCGTCGGCCAAGGCGAAGTGGGGGAAGGATTCGCTGGCCGGCAAGACGATCGCGGTGCAGGGGTGCGGCAAGGTGGCCTACTACCTGATGACCCACCTGAAGCAGGAGGGCGCCCGGCTGATCGTCAGCGACATCGACGAGCAGAAGGTCAAGCGCGTCGTCGACGAGCTGGGTGCGACGGCCGTCGCCCCGGATGCGATCTTCGACGCCCAGGCCGACGTCTTCGCGCCCTGCGCACTCGGCGCCATCCTCAACGACGACACCATCGCCCGGCTCAAGGTCGAGATCGTCGCCGGCGGCGCGAACAACCAGCTCGCCGAGGAGCGGCACGGCAAGATGGTCGAGGATCGTGGCATCCTCTACGCGCCGGACTATGTCATCAACGGCGGCGGCGTGATCAACGTCTACGGCGAACTCCAGGGGTGGACGATGGACCGGGCCAAGCGGAAGGCGCAGGAGATCTATGACACGATGACCCGCGTCTACACTATCGCCGCGCGCGACGGCATCCCGTCCTACCAGGCGGCCGATCGCCTGGCTGAGGAACGGATTTCGTCGGTGGCAGCGCTGAAGCAGATGTGGGTGGCAGGAGATCGGTAACCGGGAGTCGTAGGTCGTAAGTCGTAAGTCGTAAGTCATAGGACGTAAGTCCTAGGTTGCGTGGGGTGGATCGTGTCATCCTGAGCGGAGTCCGCGCAGCGGACGAAGTCGAAGGACCTCGTCGGCGACTTACGACCTACGACCTACGACCTACGACCTACGACTTCTCACCCCAACGAGTATCTTTCCGTATGACCGAACGCATCCCCATCGGCGCCGACCACGCCGGCTTTGAACTGAAGGAAGTCCTCGTCGCGGAACTGGAGCGGCGGGGGTTCGACGTGGAAGATGTCGGGACCCATTCGGCCGAATCCACCGACTACGCGGACTATGCTCATCCGGTGGCGCGCGAGGTCGAGACCGGTGAGGCGAAGCGGGGCATCCTGATGTGCGGCACGGGCCTCGGGATGAGTTACGCGGCCAACCGGCATCCAGGCGTGCGGGCCGCCGTCGCCTGGACCCCCGAGATCGCCGCGCTCGCCCGGCAGCACAACGACGCCAACGTGCTGGTGCTCCCGGCCCGCTTCGTCGATGCCGACACCGCCCGCGCCATTCTGGGCGCATGGCTTGACACCCCCTTCGAGGGCGGCCGCCACGAGCGCCGCATCGCCAAGATCGAGGACGCCACGTGACCGACGCCCTGGTGCATGATGCCTCGCTGACCAACGCCGACCCGCTGATCGCGGGGCTGATCGGGCAGGAACTCCGCCGTCAGCAGGAGGGACTCGAGCTGATCGCGAGCGAGAACTTCGCCTCGCGGGCGGTGCTCGAGGCGATGGGCAGTTGCCTGACCAACAAGTACGCCGAGGGCTACCCGGGCAAGCGCTATTACGGTGGTTGCGAGGTGGTCGACCAGGTCGAGCAGCTGGCCATCGACCGGTGCAAGCAGCTCTTCGGTGCGGCGCATGCCAACGTGCAGCCGCACTCTGGCGCCCAGGCCAACTTTGCCGCCTTCATGGCGGTGATCAAGCCGGGCGAGACGCTGATGGGGCTCGCGCTGCCGCACGGCGGCCACCTGACCCATGGCGCCCCGATCAATCACTCCGGTCAGGTGTGGAAGTCGGTGCAGTACGGCGTCCGCGCCGACACCGGCCGCATCGATTACGACCAGGTGCGCGAGATGGCGCGCCGCGAGCGGCCCAAGCTGATCATCGCCGGCGGATCCGCCTATGCCCGGATCATCGACTTCGCCGCATTCCGCGCCATCGCGGACGAGGTCGAGGCGACCTTCCTGGTCGACATGGCGCACTTCGCGGGGCTGGTGGCGGGTGGCGTGCATCCGAACCCGCTGCTCCACGCGCACATCGCCACCTCGACCACCCACAAGACGCTGCGCGGTCCGCGCGGCGGCATCATCCTCTGCCATGAGCCGCACGCGAAGGCGATCGACAAGTCGGTCTTCCCGGGCAGCCAGGGCGGTCCGCTGGAGCATGTCATCGCCGCGAAGGCCGTCGCCTTCGGCGAGGCGCTGACCGAGGACTTCCGCACCTACTCGCGGCAGGTGGTGGACAACGCCCACACGCTCTCCGAGGCGATGGTGGAGCGGGGCTTCGCCATCGTCTCCGGTGGCACCGACACGCACCTCATGCTGGTCGACCTCCGCCCGAAGGAACTCACGGGGAAGGAGGCCGAGCGGGTACTCGGCGAGGCCGGGATCACCGTCAACAAGAACACGATTCCCGACGACCCGCAGTCGCCGTTCGTCACCTCGGGTATCCGCTTGGGGACGCCGGCGCTGACGACGCGCGGCATGGGGACGGCCGAGATGGTGCGCGTGGCGGAATTGATCGACGAGGCGCTGACCTGCCACCACGACTCGGCGGTGCTCGCGCGCGTGAAGGGCAGTGTCGAGGAGTTGGCGGGGAAGTTCCCGCTCTACGCCACCACCGGCACCCCGGGCTGAGCAGCGTGCCGGAGCTCCAGTTTGCCGACGGCGTGCTCGCCCGGATCCGCGCGGTGGCGGGGACCGAGTTCGACGAGCGCGCCTACCTGTTCGTGCTGGAGGCGATTGAATACCTGCAGGGTCGGCTCGACGCGAGACGACACGTCACCGGGGCGGAGCTGTCGTGGGCCTGCCGGGACCTCGCACTCGAGCGCTTCGGGCTGCTGGCCCAATCGGTACTCGAGCATTGGCGGGTGACGCGCACCGCCGACTTCGGACGGATCGTCTATGCCCTCGTCGCCATCGGGTTGCTGAGCGTGCAAACCGGTGACCGCGAGGAGGACTTCCTCGACGTCTACGACTTCAGCGGCGCGTTCGATGCGATCGGCGCAATGCGGTGGGACCCCGCCGCCTAGGCCAGCCGTTCGCCAACATCTTCCACAGCTACGAGGCCGTCATGCCGCTGTTGCGTCGCATTCTTCCCGGCGTGGTGGTCGTCTTCGCCGCGTGCTCGACCGGCCGAGCGCCCGGCGTCGGACCGGTCACGCTCGAGTCGAGGTTGGCCGCCGCCAAGCAGGCAGCCAGCGAGATTCGCGAATCGGATATCCGACGCGATGTGGACTACCTCGCCTCCGACGCCAACATGGGGCGCCGCACCCCGTTCCCGAATGCGCCCTCACCGGGCTACGACTCCGCCGCCAGTTACATCGCCCGACGGCTCAAGGAGCTCGGCGTCAAGCCCATGGGCGACAACGGCAGCTACTTCGCGCACTACACGGTGACACGGTCCACGCTCGACACGACGCGCGTCTCGGGGTCGATCGGGACTGCGCCGTTGAAGTGGGGCGAAGAGTTCTACGTGTTCTCCTTCCTGGTCGGCGGGGTGCGTGAGGCGGACGTGATCTACGTCGGGGATGGACTCGCGCGACGCAAGAAGGGGATCGACCCCTATGCGGGCTTCGACATCAAGGGGAAGTGGATCCTCGTCAATCCCGTCACGGTGCGCGGGCAGGTGCGGAGCGGCGGTGTGCTTGGTGCCCCCGACACGATGGGCGTCATGGGTGTTGACTACACCACCTACCTGGAAGAGGCGCGTTTCAAGGGGGCGCTCGGGATCCTGCTGGTGCCCAACCCCGGATTGCTGAACGGCTGGAACCGGCGCGCGACCACCGGTCAGGACCTCAACCCGTCACTGGGGGTGGCCTACGCCCAGTATCAGGTCCCCCGCGTGGTCCTGTCGGAAGCCGCCGTCAGAAGGCTGCTGGCAGGCACCGGCGTGTCTGCTGCCGAGGTCCTCGCGGCGGATGCAACCAAGCGCTACCCCAAGTCGGCCGCGCTCGGCAAACGCGTGAGCATCAACTTCGCCGCGACGACCGCCGAGGCGCACCCGTACAACGTGGTCGGCTTGTGGGAAGGATCCGACCCGAAACTGAAGGAGGAATGGATTTCGCTCGCGGCGCACCTCGACGGCGCGGTCCGCGCCGGCGGAGAGATCCCCGGCAACACGCTTCCGAACCAGTACAACGCCGCCGACGACAATGCCAGCGGCAGCGCCGGTAATCTGGCGGTGGCGCGTGCTATCGTCACCGGCCCGAGGCCTCGCCGTTCCATCCTCATGATCTGGGATTCCGGTGAGGAGACGGGGCTGTGGGGGACGCGGTTCATTGCGTACGGCCCGTGGTCGAGCAAGCTGGTGCTCCATGTCAGCAATGACATGATCGGGCGCAGTCGTGCGCCCAACAGCGCGCGCATCCAGAATCTCTCGTCCGCGGATTCGATCTATGTCACCGGGCCGAAGTTGCTCAGCAGCAATACCCAGTCGCATCTGATGCGCGCCGCGAAGGAATTCCCGTTCATCGCCCTCGATCAGGTCTACGAGGACGTGACCAGCGAGTTCTATTATCCCCGGACCGACGCCGGCCCGTACCTCGAGAACGGCATCCCGATCATGCAGTTCTTCAACGGGACCACCCCGGAGTACCACCAGCCGACGGATGAACCCCGCCTCCTCGACATTGCCAAGATCGCCAATGTCTCGAAGCTCTCCTACGGGGCGCTCTGGCTGGCTGCCGACGATCCGGCGCGCCCGCGGTGGGATGGCCCGGTCCCGTACACCCTGTGGTGGGTGAGCCCGAAGAACCGATAAGCTACCAACGGTCTGACGCCTCAGCCGCGGCCGTCAGGCCGCGGTCCCAGATGATCCAACCGCGGCCACCGGCCGCGGTTCGTCGTTACGTCCCGGCCACCACGTGTACCGTCCCACGCATCCCGGGATGGATGCCGCATTCGTAGCCGTAGGTGCCGACGGTGGTGAAGGTGCGGCCAATGATGACGCTGGTGTTCACCCCCAGAATGTCGGCAGGGCGGCCGGCGACGGCATCGAAGATCACGCTGTGGCCAAGCGTGCTGAAGCCCCAGCGAACGGTGGCGCCGACGGTCACGGTCTTGTCGCTGGGCGAGAAGGTCGTATTCGTGGTCGCCTGAATGTCGGCGGTGGTGTCTGGGCCGGTGGGATCGCTGCTGCAGCCGCTGATGGCCAATGCCAATCCGCCCACCACGATCCAGCTCGAGTGTCGTCGCATCTGGGGCTCCTGGCGCCCCGGGGCGCCCTGTGAAGGTGTCGGAATATGGACGTCGCTCCGGCCGCGGGCCACACGCCTCGCGGGTGTAGCTTTCGGGCATGCCCGTCATCCCCGTGGTCACGCCCGAGCAGGCCCAGGCGTGGGACCAACTGGCCGAAGCAGGTGGTCGGCCGCTCCGCACCCTGATGGAAAGTGCTGGCCGTGCCGTTGCGCAGCTGGCGCTTGAGCGTGCGGCGGCGTGGGCCGCGCAGGGAGTGTTGGTGGCGTGCGGGGCCGGACACAATGGCGGCGACGGCTGGGTGGCCGCGCGGCTGCTCCACCGCCTCGGCATCCCGGTGTGGGTGGTCGAGAGCGAGCCGGCGCGTGCGCCACTCACCCAGGCCGTGCGCAGCGACGCGCTCGCGGATGGCGTACGGACGCTCACCGCCGACGGACCCTGGCCGGATGTCGCGCTGATCATCGACGCCCTGCTCGGGACCGGCGCGACTGGCGCACCACGTGACCAGATCGCCCGTCTGTTGCATCGCCTCGCCGATCTGCAGCATCCGATCATCGCCGTCGATGGACCGACCGGACTCGACCTGGCGAGCGGCGTTTCGCACGGCGCGCTTCCCGCGTGGTGCACCATCACCTTCGGCGGTCCGCGCCGCGGCCACCTGCTCGCGCGCGATGACGTGGGCGCCCTGATCGTGGCAGAGATCGGCCTCCCGGCTCCGGACCCGGCGTGGCCCGTGCTCGTGCGGCGGCAGTGGGCCACCTCCCGACTCGCCACTCTGCCGGCTCGCAGTCACAAGGGAAGTCGCGGCCGGGTGGTGATTGTCGGCGGGAGCGAGGGGATGACCGGTGCGGCGCGGCTCGCCGCGCGCGCCGCGTTCGGTGCTGGGGCCGGTCTCGTGCACCTGGTGGCCCCGGCGGGCGCCGCGACGACGCTGCGGACGGCTGAGCCCGACCTGCAGGTGCTCGAGCATCCCTTCGCTGGACCACTTGATCATGCCCTGGTTGCGTTGCTGCACAGTGCCGACGTGGTGGTGATCGGCCCTGGGCTAGGCCGCGCACCGGAGCGCCGCGACTTCGTGCTCGCGGTCCTCGGGGAGAGTGCTCGCGCTGTGGTCGACGCCGACGCGCTGGTGGCACTGCGCGATGCCGTGCCAGCGCTCGCCGATCTCGCGGCCGCGAAGCCGATGGTGCTCACCCCGCACCTCGGCGAATTCCGGACGCTCTTTCCGACCCACAGTCACTCGCTCGAGACCGACCCATGGGGCGCAGTGGAAGCGGCGGCCCGGTCGGTGCCGGCGACGGTACTGCTCAAAGGCGTGCCCACGGTGATCGCCGTCAACGGGCAACCGACGCGCACCGTCTCCGCCGGCAATCCCGGACTGGCGACTGGCGGCAGCGGTGATGTCCTCTCCGGCATCCTCGGCACGATGATGGTGCAACTGGACGACGCAGGCGACGCGGCAGCCGTCGCGGCACAGGCGCTTGGCGATGCCGCGGATCACGCCGCCCGACGGACCACGGCGCGTGCGATGCGCCCGATGGACGTCATCGCCGCGCTCCCCGATGTCTGGCGCTGGTGGGCACGGGAGCCATCGGCGTTGCGGGCACCGGTGCTCGTCGAGCTCCCCGCGTCGAGGCGCGAGTGATGCGGCGGCTTGCGGTGGTTTTGGTGCTGGCCGGGTGCGGGCCGGCCATCAGCGGCGGCGCCGGCCTGCCGACGCCGGCGAGTGCGTTCCGGCCGGAAGACCGGGTGGTGCTCGGCAACTTTGCCCGCGTGAATGCCATCGCGGCGGCATTCGATCGTGTCTTCGTCGCCTTCCCGACCGCGGTCGGCCTCTGGCGTCCGTTGGCGCAGCGCTGGGAGGTCCCGCGCACGCCGCCGCGCCCGACGATGCTGCGCGATGTGCGTCTTGCCATCATGGACCCCGCGGATCAATCGCTCTGGCTGGGGACTTCGCAGGGCTGGGTCCATTACACGCCCACCGTCGAGCGATGGGACGAGGGGCCACTCCCCGGCACCCCGACCGCGATCGCCGTGGATCCGATGGATGCCCTGGGCGGCGCGTGGTTCCGGATCGAGGGACGCTGGTATCGGCAATCACGGATCGGAGGGGCGACCACTCCGGCGACTCCGTCGAGTTCCTTGCAGATGGCGCCCACGATCGACGACGCGCTTCGCGACATGCCGCAACTCCGCTCCATCGCGCCGCGGCTGGTCACCGGTCCGGGGTTGGAGCAGGGACGTCTCACCGCCGCGGCACCGCTCGCCGACGGTACCTCGTGGCTGCTGGGCACCAGCAATCTCGGGGTGCTCAAGCTCGACCGCATTGGGGCGACGGCACCGCCACTGACCCTCGGCCTTCGCGGCACGGGCGTCGGTGCGATCGCGCTGCTCCCCGACGGGATCTGGGTGGCAACCGACGCCGAGCTGCGTACCTCAGCGGAACTCGCCTTCCTGCCGATCGATCTCTCGACCAGCATGGCGATCGACGGCACGCCGCCGTTCGGGTTGCCCTTCGCCGCGGCCAGGCGCATCGTCGCGTCGGATCGCGCGCTCTGGCTCGCCACCGATCAGGGCGTGGTGCGCCTCACGTTGCCGGAACGGCGGACGACGCGCTGGGGCGATGTCGCCGGGCTGCCCGACCCGCGGACGCTGAGCCTCGTGCTGCACCAGGGACAGATGATCGCGGGCACGATGCGCGGACTCGCCGTCTTGCAGGAGGATGGCAAGGCCGAACGTCTCGCGTTGCGATTCGTCGATCCCGCGTATGCGCTGCTATCACGCGGCGACACTCTCTGGGTCGGCACGCGGTTCGGGCTCCGCGCGTGGATGCCCGGTGAGGCCGCACTCGGCGAGCCCGAGGGATTCGCCCGATTGGGCGGCGCGCAAGTCCCGGTGCGTGGCATCGGGTACGTCGCCGATACCCTGGTCGCGATGACGGAATCACAGCTGCTGTGGCGCGATCCAGGGAGCGGCGCCTGGACCGCCGGTCCAGTACTCTCGGGATTGGGGCGACTCACGGCCTTTGCCGTGACCCCGGACGGCATTTGGGTCGGTGGCGATCGGGGGGCCGGGTTCCTCCGGCCGACGTCGCCGCTGCTCCGCTCCCTCTCGGTGCCGATCGACCTGCCGGGCGGCGTCACGGCGATCGCCAGTGAAGGGAGCTATCTCTGGATCGGCACGACCGAGGGACTCGTGCGCCTCCGGTTGCAGGGACGATGACGCAGGTCGCACTGGGCGCCGGTGGCGAGTTCGATCGGATCCGACGCATCGCCACCATGCTCGGCACGCACGCCGGCCCGCTCGGCGATGACACGGCGGTGATCCCCTCCGGCGACGGCGTGCTGGTGGTGTCGACCGACGCCTCCGTCGAGGGAATGCACTTTCGGCGTGAATGGCTCACCCTCCCCGAAATCGGGTGGCGTGCCGCGGCGAGTGCGCTCTCCGACCTTGCCGCCGCCGCCGCGACGCCTGCCGGAATCACCGTGGCGGTGGTCGTCCCGGCGGACCTTGATGAAGCGGGACTCGTCGCGGTGATGTCGGGTGTCGGTCAGGCCGCGCAATCGACCGGCTGCCGAGTCCTCGGCGGCGACCTCTCATCGGGGCCATCGCTCGCGCTGACGGTCACTGTGTTCGGCCACGCGCGGCCGGCGCCGATGTCGCGCCGCGGGGCACAACCCGGCGATGGTGTGTACGTCACGGGAGTATTGGGCGGCGCCAGATCGGCGCTGCTCGACTGGCTCGATGGCGAGACGCCGAGCGCGGCGGCACGCATGGCGTTTGCGCGTCCGCAGCCGAGGATCCCGGCGGGGCAGTGGCTGGCCGCCCAGGGCGCGACGGCGATGATGGACGTGAGCGACGGACTGGGTGGCGACGCGACCCATCTCGCCGCGGCCTCGGGCGTCCGACTGCTGCTCACCCTCGATCGACTCCCGATCCATCCCTCGGTCCATCGGGCCGCGGCCCGGCGAGGCGAGCCGTTCGCCAGCTTCGCCGCAGTCGGCGGCGAGGACTATGAGCTGCTGGTGACGCTGCCGCCGGCATTCGCGGCGGCGCGCGACTGTGAGCCGGCCGCCGGCGTGGTCCTTACGCGGATCGGCGAGGTGGTGGCTGGGAGCGGCGTCGAAGCGACGTTGCACGGGGCGGTGGTCGCGCCGGCCGGGTTCCAGCACCGGCTGTAGGTCCGGGCGCCGTTGATTCCGCTCGCGGCCCCCTCCATCCTTCCACGCTGGTTTCCCTCTCCTTACCCAGTCCGAGATTCCCGATGAGCACCATCATCGAAGTGACCGCCCGCGAAATCCTCGACTCCCGAGGCAACCCGACCGTTGAGGCCGAAGTCGTCACCGCCTCTGGTTCGCGCGGCCGGGCCGCCGTGCCAAGCGGTGCCTCCACGGGCGAAAAGGAAGCGGTCGAGCTGCGTGACGGCGACGCGGCCCGCTATGGCGGCAAGGGGGTGCGCGGTGCGGTGCGGAATGTGATCGAGATCATCGGGCCGCGGCTCGAGGGGATCAGCGTCTTCGAGCAGATCGCGATCGACGCCGAGATGACCGACATCGACGGCACGCCGAACAAGGCGAAGCTCGGCGCCAACGCGATCCTCGCGGTCTCGATGGCGACTGCGCGCGCGGCGGCGATGGAATCGGACCTGCCACTCTACCGCTATCTCGGCGGGCCGATGGCTCGGGTGATGCCGGTGCCGATGATGAACATCATCAATGGCGGCGCGCACGCGAGCAACAACGTCGACGCGCAGGAATTCATGGTCGTCCCGGTCGGTGCGGAGGAGTTCAGCGAAGGCTTCCGCATGGGCGTCGAAGTCTTCCACGCGCTGAAGAAGGTGCTGAGCGGGAAGAAGCTGTCGACGGCGGTTGGCGATGAGGGCGGCTTCGCACCGGACCTCCCGAGCAACGAGGCCGCGCTCGACGCGGTGATGGAAGCGATCGAGAAGGCGGGGTACCGGCCGGGCGCCGACATCGCGATCGCGCTCGACGTCGCCGCGTCCGAGCTCTACCAGGACGGCGGCTACGTCTTCAAGAAGGGCGATGGCTCGCGTCGGTCGGCAGAGGAGATGGTCGAGCTGTATCAGGGGTGGTGCAAGAAGTACCCGATTGTCTCCATCGAGGACGGACTCGCCGAGGGTGACTGGGCGGGCTGGAAGCACATGACCGAGACGCTCGGCGACCGCTGCCAGATCGTGGGCGACGACCTCTTCTGCACCAATGTCGAGCTGCTTGGCCGCGGCATCGAGGAGGGGGCGGCGAATGCGATTCTGATCAAGGTCAACCAGATCGGCACGCTGACCGAGACGCTGCAGGCGATCGAGCTCGCGAAGTCGAGCGCGTTCGGGGCGATCATCTCGCACCGGTCGGGCGAGACCGAGGACACCTTCATCGCCGACCTCGCGGTCGCGACCGGCGTCGGGCAGATCAAGACCGGCAGCGCGTCGCGCACCGACCGGATGGCCAAGTACAACCAGCTACTCCGGATCGCCGAGGAGCTCGGGCCGGTGGCGCACTACCCCGGCGCGGAGCTCTATCCGCTGTGACCGTTGGCCGGTGGCTCGCGCTCGGGGTGCTCCTCCTCGCGGTGGTCTTCGCGTTTCGGGGGGGGATGTTCTCCGTGGGCGACGCCCGGGCGCTCGGCCGCGAGGAGGAGGCGTTGCGGGCCGAGATCCGGTCGATGCAGCGGCAGGTGGATTCGCTGCGGAGCTTCCACGACTCGTTGGCGACTTCGCCGGTGGTGCAGGAACGAGTCGCCCGCGAGGAGTGGGGGATGATCCGGCCCGGCGAGCTGTCGATCCGGCGGGAACGAGGGGATTCGGTCCGCTAAGCCTCTTGGGGGGCGAACAAAGCGACCCGCTGCCTTCCGGCGGCGGGTCGCTTCAGTTGTCGATAGCAGGGGCGGGACTCGAACCCGCGACCCCGGCATTATGAGTGCCGTGCTCTAACCAGCTGAGCTACCCTGCCATTCCGACCTCGGATCCCCGGTCGGGACCCCAAAATAGCAACCCGCCCCCCCGAAGGGAACATCTCCGCCCCCAGCCCGCGCCCCTTCCCGCGAACTGGCGCCCGATTTGCTCCACCCTCCCCATGACAGGACCGCAGGCTCGCCAACATCGGAGACTTGTCATGGTTGCCACCTACGCCGCCCCGCCGGAACGCCTCGCGCCACTGCTTGTCGACGCTGCCGTCACCCGCTTCTCCGACCTCGGCATGTTGCAATCAGTGTTGGACATGATGCCGGAATGTGTCATCATTTTGAACGGTGAGCGGCAGATCCTCTTCGGCAACCAGGCCACCCGCCGCCTCGCCACGGAGCTCGGGCGTGCGGAGTTCGCCGGCCTCCGCCTGGGAGAGCTGCTCTCCTGCCGCAATCTCACCTCCGCCCCTTCCGGCTGCGGCACGAGCAAGGGCTGCCGGACCTGCGGGGCGCTGCATGCCTCGCTGATGGCCCTCCACGGCCGGGAGCTGACCACCGAGTGCCTGGTGACGGCACAGGATGGACAGTCCTACGAGCTCAAGATCACGGCGAGCCCGTTTGCCTGGCATGGTGAGGAGTACGCGCTCCTCATGCTGGGGGATATCAGTGCCGAGAAGCGGCGGGAGATGCTTGAGCGGGTCTTCTTCCATGACGTGTTGAACACCGCCGGGGGCGTCTCCGGGCTGCTGAGTGTTGTCGCCGACGACCCGTCGCTCTATCCCGCGATGAAGGACGACTTGGTGACCTCGTCCGAGATGCTCGTCAACGAGATCAAGAGTCAGCAACAGATTCTCAGCGCCGAAAGCGGTAAGCTGGTGACGCAGCCCGAAGTTCTCACCGCCGACCGGTTGCTCCAGGAAGTTCGTCAGGTCTACCATCATCATCCCGTCGCCGACGGGAAGGTGATCGAGCTGGAACTCGACGGGGCTACCTTCGAGCTGACGAGCGATCATTCCCTCTTGCAGCGAGTCCTTGGCAACATGCTCAAGAACGCGCTGGAGGCCTCGAAGCGCGGTGCCACGGTGCGCCTCGGCGCGGCCCGCGCCGGTTCCGGTTGCGAGTTCTGGTGTCGGAATGAAGGGGTGATCCCCGAGGACATTCAGCGGCAGTTGTTTCAGCGCAGCTTCAGCACCAAGGGGAGCGGTCGCGGGATCGGCACCTACAGCATCAAGCTCTTTGGCGAGCAGTATCTGGGCGGCCGGGTCGGATTTACCTCGACGGCCGAGTCAGGGACGCGCTTCTTCATCTGGCTGCCGATGGGGTAGGGTAGGGATCCCACCGCCGCCACCCTCCCATTTCTCCCCGGATGGCTCCACCATTCGGGGAGATGTCGTCCTGCCCCTGACTCATCTCAAGCCGGCCACCGTTCCCCACCCCCGAGGCCCGCATGCTGATCCGACTCACGGCCGTCGCCCTCGCGATGCTGACCAGTTCGGCTGCCGCGCAGCGACCGCCGACGCTCACCCGACTGGAGGCTGGCAGCTGCCCAGGGTGCACCGTCACGCTCGAGAAGCTCGCCGTGATCGGCAAGGCGACTGACGCGGAGCTGCTGCCAGAATACGGGCGGCTCACTGCGCTCGCCGACGGCGGCTACGTCTTCGCGGGAGGGAGTGGCAGTACCCCGATCCTCCGTTACGATCGAACCGGCAAGTACCTCGGCACGGTGGGCCGGATTGGGGATGGTCCCGGCGAGTACCGGTCGGCGCAGTCCGTCGTCCGCGCGCGTGGTGATTCGCTGAGTGTCATGGGGGGACGTCGGATCGCCACGATTTCCCTCGTGAGTGGACGAGGGCGCAGCGAACCGGTGCCGCCGAAGATCGAGGGCTTCTTCCACGTGGTCCTGCCGGATGGTCGCGTCATCGTCAACTCATCGGCGCAGGAGCAGGCCACTTTCGCCCTGCTGTCACCCACCTCGACACTGATCTCCCGGTTCGGCCCGCTCCCACCCAAGGTGGTCTTGCCGAATCAGGGAGGACGGACCATCACCGATTCGTACGCCACCTGGGTTTCGATGGCCGTGTCGCCGAGCGGCGCGGTATGGACCGGCTTGCTGCACTATGCGCATCGCCGACAGAAGGTCGCGCCGACCGGCGCCGTGTTGGTGGACATCGCACGGAAGCCCTCCTGGCACTCGCCCTACACCTACGCCGACATCGACGAGAAGATGTACCGCCTTGGTGAGCTGCGGACTCCGCGGTCGTCTACGATGACAGGGCTCGGGATCGATCCGGCCGGGTTCCTGGTGACGATGTCCCGAGTCGCCGATGCCAACTGGAAGGCCGATCCCAAGGCGCCGCCGCCGCACCCGCCCGGTGTGGAGTATCCCGTCGAGCAGTTGGTACCGACTGGTGGCATCGACCGATATGTCGACACGATCCTCGAGGTCTACCGCGAAGCCGATGGGGCCTTCCTCGGTTCGTGGCGTTCCGATGCGGTGCTGGGGTCGATGATGTCCAACGGCCTGATTTCACTGAAGACCGAGGATGCCGACGGGGTGGAGTCGTATACCATCTACCGCGTGAAGGTCAGTGGTGCGAAGTAGGCTGCTCGTCCTGATACTCATCGCTGCCTGCACCTCGCACCCCGAGGGGCCCGCAGTGGTGTACTCGTCGGACACCAGTCGCGCCGCGTATTCACAACTGCCCGATTCCTTCGACTTCGTCAATACCGCGGTCCGGCAGATGGGCCAACCGCCGCTGTCAGGGGCGAAGGTCCGACCCGGCGTGACGGTGATCCGCTTCGTCTGGGCGCGGTCGTTCCATCCCTATGTGGCGGTCCGGTTCGTCATGGAACCGAAGCAGTGCGCCGTCATGACGACTGAGATGAAGCCCGAGCAGACCGTCTGGGGGCCTCCTGATCGTCGTGGTCTGTCGGTGCCGACGGGGACGGCTCCCGGGCAGATCATTCGCCAGGACTCGGTGCCGCTGCTCGCGGGCGACTGCAAGGCGATGCGCAGCACCCTCGAGCGCCTGGGGCTCTGGCAGGTCAAGTCGCGCATGTCGGGTGGTGCGGATGGCTCCGTATGGCGCTTTGAGCGGATCGATGCCAACGGCCACAACTTCGTGCAATGGTGGTCGCCGAACGCAAAGGAAGGGCATCAGCTCTGGAGCGCCGGACTGGCGTTGCTCAAGCTGGCCAACGCGCTGCCCACGAATCCTCGCGAGATTTACTGAGACGCCGCCCTCCCGGAGCTTCCCACGACTTCCCCGATCTCGCGTCCAAGCCCTTCCACCACCGATCTCGCCCCACCAGGGGTGACGGTCGGCGGCGCTGCCGTGACCCCCGCCGCTGCCGCGCTCTCGGCGCGCGTCGCCGAACTGCTCGCGATGCTCGACCACTCCGGTGTGGTCCGCGTGGGCAACGTTGAGCCCCTCCCCGACGGGAAGACCGGCTACGACCTCCGCATCCTCCCCGAGGCGCGCGCTCTGCCGAGCACCGGCGCCGCGCGGATCGGCGAGGCGGTGCAACTCGTCGCGCGCGTGGCCGACCTCGTGGTGCAGGGGAGGGCGGCCGGGATGGTGTTGCGCGAGGTGACCGTGGATGGCGCACCGATCGCGGCCAGCCGTGCGGAGGTGGCCGGGCTCGGGACGTTGCTGCGCAGCATGCTGCCGAAGGGCACAGGCCAGCTCCCACCGGTCGTCGAGACCATCATCCGGCGTGCCGTCGATGCGGAGGCACCCGACCGATATCAGTCGGTGTCCGAACTCCGGGGCGACCTGCTCAAGCTCCAGCAGGCGATCCCCGCGCCGTCCCGCGGCGGGATGGTGGAGTTGACCCGTTCCGCGCAGCTGCTGGCGGCGATGGAGTTTCCTGACGTCGTCACCATTGCCGGCGCGACGACGCTCCCTGATGGGCGCATCGGCTACGCGCTGCGGCAGCTGCTCGATGGCGACGCCCCCGCGCGCCTCGGCTTGACGACCTCCGGCGATGTCGTCGCCGTGATGGCTCGGCTGGGCGATGCGCTGACCCAGAGCCGCGACGCGGGAATGGTGCTGCGCGAGGTGACGTCGCGCGGGGTCACGCTCCAGTTCGCCGCCGGCGACGCGCGCGCCGAGCTGGTGGCGCTCGGCACCATCCTGCGCGATGTGCTGACGGCGAGTCAGGGCGCGCCGACGGCGCCACTCGCGGCGATGATCCAGCGGGCGACCGATCCGGAGGAGCCAACGCGATTCGACAACGTGGCCGAGTTGCGCGATGAACTCGTCCGGCAGCAGCAGGCGGCACGACTGATTCCGCTGCCACCGCGGCCTCCGGTCGAGACGAAGCGCGAGGGGGAGTGGGTCTGGTGGTTCGTGACGGTGGCGGTGGTGCTCGTGTTTGCCGTGCTGCTGCTGCGCTGAACGAGCACCCCCGTCTGGTTGCCTTGTCGTGGCTCTCGTCGTGCTCCACCTTTCTGTCGGTTCAGGCGTCGTCTCCTCCGCGCGGAGTCCTCCCCACGTCCCGTTTTCCCGAGACCCGCCTCTCGCTCCTCGCCTCGCTGGCGTCCGACGACCCCGATCGGAGGCGCGAGGCATCGGACCTCCTCTATCGCGCCTATCGTGCCCCGGTGCTCGACGTCTTCCGCTGGCGCTGGCAGCTGCCGGATGCCGATGCCGAGGATGCGCTGCAGGAGTTTTTCGCGGCCGCGTTGGGCAAGGGGTGGCTGGAACGCTTCGATCCCTCGCGCGCGCGCTTTCGGACCTTCCTGCGTCTCTGCGCGGATCGCTTCGCCGGCCATCACCTGGAGGGTCTCGGGCGACTGAAGCGCGGCGGCTCCGCTCAAGCCGTCTCCTACGACGATAGTGCCGATCAACTCCTCGCACCCGATGACCCCGTCGAAGCCCGCTTCCGCGCCGAATGGGTGCGCAGCGTCTTGTCGCTGGCGGTCGATGCGTTGACGGCCGAGACGGAGGCGCAACGGCGCCCTCTCCACATGGTCCTCTTCCGTGCCTACGATTTGGCCGACGTCGCCGAGCAGGAGCGGCCGAGTTACGCCGAACTCGCGGCCAACCATCAGCTCACCGACTCCGAAGTGATCAACCACCTGGCCTGGGCGCGCCGCCGCTTCCGCGTCCACGTCCTCGAGGTGGTGCGACGACTCGCGGGAAGCGATCAGGAGTATCGTGACGATGTCCGGGACCTCCTCGGGATCGATCCGCCGTGACGCGCCTCCCTGACGCTGTCGTGGCGCACCTCACGGCCGAGCTGATGATGCCGGAATTGCCACCACGCTACCTCCCGCAGGAGGCCATCGGTCGTGGCGGGATGGGCGTGGTCTGGCGCTGCCGCGACACGGTGCTCGCGCGCGATGTGGCCGTGAAGGTCCTTGCCGAACACCTCAGCGGCGACGCGTGGGCGGCTCGGCTCGCACGCGAAGCACGGATCCTCGCGCAGCTCGAACATCCCGGTATCGTCGCGGTCCACGACGCCGGCGTGCTCGGCGATGGCCGGGCATGGTACGCCATGCGGTTGGTGGTTGGTGAACCACTCGATCGCGCGCAAGTGCAACTGGGCACACTCGGCGACGTGGTGCGTGTGATGATCCGCCTCGCGGACACGATCGCCTTTGCCCATGCCAACGGCGTGATTCATCGCGACCTCACCCCGCGCAACGTGATGCTCGGTCCATTCGGCGAAGTCCTCGTGTTGGATTGGGGTGTCGCGCGGCTGATGGCGGACGGCGGCCCTCCCGAGGGCGCGATTGTCGGCACGCCAGGCTACCATGCCCCCGAACAGGCCGCTGGCCAGGATGGTGATGCGCGCAGTGATGTGTACGGTCTCGGGGCAATCCTCCGCGACCTGTTGCAGTCGCTGCCCGTCGAGCCGCCCAAACCGCTTGCCGCCATCCGTGACCGCGCCATGGCTCCGCTCGCCGAGCATCGCTACGCCACAGTGGTGGAACTCCGGACGGACTTGGCACGGTTTCAGGACGGGGCGCCCGTCACTGCCTACCTGGAGCCGCTGGGCGAACGCCTGCAGCGACTCGCCTGGCAATATCGCACGCCCCTGTTGCTCGTCACGGCGTACCTGGTGATGCGGCTCGTCGTGTTGTGGTGGCGCGGGATCTAGGGCCGCAAGGATCCGTCCGCGAATCGGTAATGGAAGATCAGCGCCCGCCGTCCGCGGGCGCACGCACCCGACACTCTCACGCAGGAGTTCCAGATGGGCAAGCCACTCTTCGGTCTGATTCTCGGTGGGATCCTCGGCATCTTCGACGGCCTCACGGCACTCGTCTCCGCGCCGGAAGTCGCGCCCCAGATCATGTCGATCGTCCTGGGGTCGATGGGGAAGGGGCTCCTCGCCGGCTGGATCATCGGCTTCATCGCCAAGAAGGTGAACAACCTCGCGATGGGCGTGCTCGCCGGGATCGTGGTCAGCGGCCTGATCGCACTGCCGATCGCGATGGCGAAGGACCCCGCGACTGGGGCGGTCTATTTCTGGGAGATCCTGATCCCCGGGATGATCGTCGGGTTGATCGTCGGCTACGCGACCCAGCGGCACCAGCCGAAGAGTCGCGCGGTCTGAGGATCAGGGCTGCAGGTTGTTGAACCGCGGATTCACGATCGAGTTGAGGAACGAGCCGAAGGTGTAGGAGAGGCCCACCGTGAGCGACGCCTGGTAGGCCGTCGCGCGCTCGCGGAGGTCGAGGAAGATCTCCTCGTCCGTCGCATCGCCCTTGGGCAGCGCGAGCTGGTTCCGCACCTTGGAATACGTGCCCTCGACCTCCACGCCCAGCCCCTTCGCGACGCGAATCGTGAAGCTGCCGTCGATGCCGAGCCGTGACTTGCTGAGGTCGTGGGCAAAGACATTGGCGGTGCCGGTGACGCTGGCGCCACCCCAGGGCTGCCGCGTCCGGTATTCCATGCGAAACCTGTGTTCGAGTCGGGTTTCCTGGAGACGCTCGTAAACCGTTTCCTCGGCGTAGTCGAAGTGGTTCAGCCCAAGGACATACTGGAGGATCATCCGACGTCGCTGTGCTTCGGCGTACGGGAAGAGGTCATACTCGATCGCGGGGCCAACGCGCACGCTCAAGTCGAGGTTCTCGGGGCGCGAGCTGACGGCGCCTCCTTCCACCCCGATCGACCACTGGGGCCCCAGCGATTTGCCCACGAGGAGCAGCGCGTTCCATCGATCCTTCCGGGCCGAGTACTTCGAGCCGTCGTCAAGGATGTAGCTGTTCCGGTCGATCGTCTTGGTGAATTCGCCCGCGATCTTCCACTGGTCGGTGATCCGTGAGGCGTTCAGCTGCAGCTCGACCTCCGTTCCTTTCTCCTGGGACTCGGCGTCGTACTGTCCGTCGAGCTGGACGTTGAACACCCAGTTCTTCCAGCGGTCGATGGTGGCGATGGGGGGGGCTGCCGCATCCCCGGCTCCGCCGTCCTGCAGGACGAGCCCGAGGTCGGGCTGGGCGGTCAGGAGGTAGCGGACAAGGCCCAGCCGAAGCACGCGCGCGAATCGGACGCGGACCTCCTCGTCGGTGGCATCCGGCGCGGTCTCGAAGGTGAACCGGTCGGTCATCCCCTGGAGGACGCCGCCGCGGCCCGCGAACGCAAGGACGTAGGAGTCGCCTCCTGCGCTGTTCTCGAGGGAGGTCGCGAGGACGTAGACGTCGCTCGCATTGATGTCCGTCACCCAGTCGACGACCTTCACCTCCGCCCGGAGGTAGACCTTGTCACAGTCGGTGGCGCAGTCGAGGAAGAGGCGCAGCCGGGGGCGCGTCGAGGGGGCCTGACCCGAGGCGCTCCCCGTGGTGACCAGCGCCAGCAGGACGAACCAGCCGATCGAGGGTCGCATGGAGGGACCTCATGGGCCGGCAGCCAGCCCGGCGTTGGCGGGAACGGGGGGACTTTGGATAATACCCTCCGTCCTCGCCGACCGCCGAGGCACTACGGTGTCTTCTTCGCCGCCGGCACCGGCGCCATCGGCGTGATCATGTCAAAGGTGGTGACGTGCATGTTCAGCGCCGGCCCCATGCGGAAGGCGATCGCTGGACGCGCCGGCAGCGAAGCACGCGGCATCGAGCCAATCGACTTGCCGTTGGCCAGGAAGACCACCTCGTCGGTGCCGATCGCGATCCGAAGCAGGTTGGTCGAATAGCCGTTCGAGTCCGGCTTGGCCACCGCCTCTGCAGGCTGCCATGACACCGGTTGCTGGGAGCCACGCTGCACCCGTCCGACACCGACGGAACCATCCCGACGCACCAGCACTCCCACCCACGAATCGGGCGCGTCGAGATCGATCACGCCGAGGCCATAGGCGCTGCTTCCAGTTCCGGGGAAGAGGATCACCTTCGCCTCCGCGCCACGGCGACCCACGATCCGCTGGTCGGTTGGGAAGAGATTTGTCCCTGAGGAGGTCGTGGTCAGGTGGAACCCCGGCGCCATGGAGGTAAACGCCCACCCAGTCGAGTCGGGGGAGGCGCCACGCACGTCGTGGTGCCAGCCCCACCCGGGGGGCGGGGTGACCTGGGCGGCGAGGGTCAGCGGCGCGAATGTCAGGAACAGGACAGCGGTGCGGGCAAAGCGGCAAGTCATGGTGGCCTCGTGAGGGGGATCGGACGTCTTCCCTGAATATTACTGGTCCAACCGGCAATCCTTGCGGCCGCCGAGCCAGGCTGACAGGATCCTCACAGTCGCCACGCTGCAACCAAGGGCTCCTTTCCGGCGTATCAAGGAATTAAGTCCCACGAGTCGATTCCCGTCGATTGTGCCCCCTCCAGTTACCCGGTCCCTCGATGCGCACACTCCCGTTTGCCGCCCTCCTGTTGCTCGCTCCTGCCGTGGCCTCTGCCCAGAGGCCCACGCCCCGGGTCGACGCGAAGCCCGAGCTCGCCGACTCGACCAAGCCGAAGCCGAAGCCCAAGCCGTTGTTCAAACTCGAGAAGGTCGACTGGATGTCCGGGTGCTGGGCCGCCGAGACGGGGAAGGACACGCGCGTCGAGGAAGACTGGAGTGCGGCCTCCGACAACCTGATGCTCGCCACCACGCGCTACCTGACCAAGGGGCTCGCGACGGGCTACGAGTTCACGCGTATCGAGGCGACCGATTCGGGGATCGTCTTTGCGGCTGCGGCCGACGGGAAGCCCGAGCATGTCTACAAGCTGGTGCGTCAGGCGAGCGAGTACCTGCTGTTCGAGCGGGCCAGCAAGGAATTCCCGCAGCGCATCATCTACCGCCGGTCGTCGGACGGCGCCCTGATCCCGCGCAATGAAGGGGAAGGCCAGCCGAGCATCGAACTCCGCCTGATGCGGGTTCGCTGCGCCGGCGACAAGAAGTAGCACGGAGCTCTTCTGGGCGCCGTCATCGAGTCGATCAGCACCTTCCTCTTCAAGTATCCCCCGCGCCTCTTCGCACGGGGCGAGTTGGTGGTGGCGCCGGTCGTCGCGCCGTGGATATTGGCAGTGCTTGCGATGCTGGCCGTCGGGCTCGCGATCTTCGCCGCCCGACGATTGCGCGGCCCGTCGCGGGCGGAACGCATCACCCTCGGCACCCTCCGCGCCCTGGCGCTCCTCCTGGTCATCGCCTGCCTGCTCCGACCGGCGGTGATCGTCTCGCGCGCGGTGCCGCAGCGCAACGTGCTGGCCATCCTCGTCGACGATTCCCGCAGCATGCGCATCGCCGACGTTGACTCGACGCGCCGGGTCGACGCCGCACGCCGCGTCTTTGCCGATTCAGCCACACTGGTCCGCCGCCTCGGCGAGCGATTCGCCCTGCGCTTCTTCCGCTTCAGCACCACCGCCACGCCGCTCAGCGACCCTGCCACGTGGACCGCCAGCGGCACGCGCACCGACCTGGCCACCTCACTCGAGGCAGTCCGCCAGGAGCTCGCCGACGTGCCGCTCGCCGGCGTCGTGGTCGTGACCGACGGCGCGGACAACACCGCCTCCGATCTCGAGCCACCGCTGCTCGGCTACCGCGTCCGGCATGTACCGCTCTACACCGTCGGGGTCGGCGCGGAACGCTTCGCCAGAGACCTGGCCGTCGACCGGGTCTCGCTGCCCCGCTCAGTGCTCGAGGGCGGCGCGGCCGTGGCCGACGTGACCCTCGGCGTGCGCGGCTTCGACCGCGTCGAGGTCAAGCTGGCCGTGGAAGCCGATGGCCGCGTGGTCCACCAGGAAAGCGTCACGCTGCAGGGCGGGCGCGAGGCGGTATCGGTGCCGCTCCGCATCCCGCCATTGCCGAAAGGCACGCACCTGATCCGGGTGCTCGCCACGCCGCTGGCAGACGAGGCCATTCTCGAGAACAACGAAGCGCAGGGCGTGCTGCGCGTGCGCCCCGGTCGCGAAAAGGTGCTCTACCTCGAGGGCGAACCGCGACCCGAGTTCGCCTTCATTCGGCGTGCAGTTGCCGAGGATAGCGCGCTCCAGCTGGTGGCCATCCTCCGCAGCGCCGACGGGAAGTACCTGCGCCTCGGCATCGACGACTCGCTCGACCTCTCGGGGGGCTTCCCGGTCCGCCGCGCCGAACTCTTCCGCTATCGCGCCATCGTGTTGGGCAACATCGAGGCGGCGTTCTTCAGCGGCGATCAGCTCCGGATGCTGGCCGACTTCGTATCGCAGCGTGGCGGCGGGCTCCTGATGCTCGGCGGACGCGCGACACTCGGCGAGGGCGGGTACGCCGGCACACCGGTCGACGAAGTGCTGCCGTTTGCATTGCAGGCGAAGGGCAATGAGCCGAGCTTCGCCGAGTTGGCCGTGCGGCCCACGGCCGCGGGGATCGGCCAGCCGATGCTGCAGTTGACCGAGGCACGCGCCACCAACCAGGCGCGCTGGGCGGCCCTTCCGCTGGCGACCTCCGTGAATCGGCTCGGGCCGTTGCGCCCCGGTGCCACGCTCTGGCTCGAGGGACTGCCGAGCGGTGGTGGTCCGGCGCGGCCGATCTTCGCGACGCAGCGCTATGGTCGAGGGACGAGCGGCGTGCTCAACCTGCAGGACTCCTGGCTGTGGCGGATGGACCCAAAGGCGCCGCTCGAAGACATGACCCACGCGACCTTCTGGCGGCAGACGTTGCGCGGGCTCCTCGACGACGTCCCGGATCGGATCGAGGTGGCCACTGTTCCCGAGCGCGTCGGTCCGGGCGAAGTCGTCACGGTGCGCGCGCGCGTGGCCGATGAGACCTTTGGTGATGTCAATGACGCGAATGTCGTCGTGACCATCACGCCGCCAATCAGTGAGCCATACGAACTGGTCCTCGAGCGGGTCCCCAGGGAAGAGGGGGCGTATCTCGGCCACTTCACCGCAACCGAGGCGGGACCGTACACGCTCGCCACGGCCGCTCGGCGCTTCACCGACACGACGTTCGCTGCGCCGCTCGTGCTGCTTGCCGACACCCTCGGTGTCGACATGGAGCGCGCCGAGTTGCGTACGCCATTGCTCCGACAGATCGCCGATGAGACGGGTGGTCGCTACTACCCGCTGGCCGACGCGGAGAAGCTGGTCGACGACGTCCAGCTCACGGAGAGCGGCATCACGGTTCGTGACGCGCGGGACCTCTGGGATGCGCCGATCGTCTTCCTCGCGCTCCTCGCGCTGTTGGTGGCGGAGTGGGGCCTGCGCCGGCGCTGGGGGCTCTCGTGAGCCGCTTTCTCCTGCTCCTGCTCGTGCTCGCGGGGGCGTCGCCAGTGGCGGCGCAGGACGGCCGCGTCCACGTGCTGCTCGTGACCGGAATTGGCGGCGAACCTGCCGAGGGGAATGCGTTTGTCGATGCGGCGCTGCAGATCCGCGAGACTGCCCGCCTCCGATGGGGCGTGGCCGATTCGTCGCTGATCTTCCTCACCGAGCGGCCGGCCGAGGATTCGGCACGCATGAACGGCCGATCGACACGTGAGGAAATCGGGGCGTCGATCGGCCGTCTGTCGCGACGCGTCGCCGCGGGTGATGTCGTGCTCGTAGTGGTGATCGGCCATGGCAGTGGCGAGGGCGCAGAATCGCGGGTGAATCTTCCTGGCCCCGATCCGACAGCGGCCGAGTGGAATCAGTGGCTCAGCGGCTTTGCCGACCAGACCGTCGTGGCGATCATCGCCGCGAGTGGGAGTGGCGACTTCCTGCCGGTGCTGTCGGCGAAGAACCGGGTCGTGGTGACCGCCACCAAGAGCCCAAGCGAGCGGAACGCCTCGATCTTCGCGTCGCGGATCGCGCGCGGGCTCACGAGCGGCGACGCCGATGCTGACAAGGACGGCGTGGTGTCGGCACTTGAAGCCTACCGATTCGCCAAAGCGTCAGTGACGCGGGCCTATGAGGATGACAAGAAGCTGCTGACCGAGCACGCGCAGCTCGATGACAACGGCGACAAGGCCGGCAGCGCTGATCCCGGTGTCGCACCATCGCTCGATGGCACGCTTGCCGGAAGGATCACCTTCCAACGCCGGGCCGAGAGCACCGATCCACGGATCGTGGCGCTGGTCGCCGAACGACGGGCCCTGGAGGCGCAGTTGTCGGCCTTGCGGGCACGCAAGGCAACGAGCGACTCCACCGCCTACGAGCGCGACCTCGAGGCGCTGTTGCTCGAGATCGCCAAGCGGACCCGCGCCATTCGCCTGATCGAGCAGGGGGGGACGCCGTGATCCGTCTCCTCGGAGCCGCACTGCTGATTGGCATGCCAACCATCATGGCGGCGCAACAGACCTCGTCCGTCGCGGTGCGCCGACTCGCGGAGTCGGGGCAGCTGGCGGCGGCCGAGTCGCTGGCCCGAAGCGGAGGGGCACCCACTCAAGTTGCGCTGGCCGACGTGCTGGTCCTGCGGGGACGATTGGCCGCTGCCGATTCGGTCTACGCCGCTGCAGGGAATGGATCGCGCGTCGCGCAGGCGGGTCGGGCGGAGATCGCGATGCGTCGTGGGGACCGAGTTGCCGCAATGCAGCTCGCTCAGGGGCTGGTGCGCGCCTACAGTCAGCGCGCCACGGAGTGGAGCGCAGCGGATCGGATCGCAGCTGGGCGAGCCTACTTGCTACTGGGTGGCGACGCCGTCTCGGTGCGCAGCGCGCTCGCAGCCTTCGATGCGGCCGCCACCGCCGACCCAATGGATCCTGACCCATCGCTCCGCGTGGCAGATCTCTTCCTGGAGAAGTACAACGCGCCGGACGCCGAGGCGGAATACCGGAAGGTGCTCGAGCGCGACAGCACCAACGCCCGCGCTCGCCTCGGGCTCGCGAAGGTGATGGCGTTCCTCGGGGACGGCAAGGCGTTGCCGGCCGCGCGCGGCGCACTGCGCAGTAATCCGCAACTGGTTCCCTCGGAGCTGCTGGTCGCGCGGCTCCACCTGGAGGCCGAGGCGTATGACTCCGCCGCGGCCGCGGTGGCCCGGGCGTTGGCGGTCGATTCGTCGGCGATCGCGGCCTGGGCCACCCGCGCGGCGATCGCCTGGCTCCGGGCCGACACCACCGGCTGGCGCGCAGCGGAACAACGCGCGCTCGCCATCAATCCGATCGCCGCCGACTTCTATGCGGAACTCGGCGAGACGGCTGCGCGAGTGCGCCGGTACGCCGATGCCGCACGGTTCGCCCAGCAAGGCGCCACGCTCGACTCCCTGGCGCCCAGGGTGCTCGGCGTCCTCGGCGTGAACGAATTGCGCCTGGGCCGCATCCCGGAGGCGAAGCGCTCACTCGCTCGTGCCTTCGCGCTCGATCCATTCAATCTCTGGCACAAGAACACCCTCGACCTGCTCGACCGCCTCGACGGGTTCCGCACCGTGCGCAGCACGCACTTCGAATTGGTCATGCCCGTGGCCGATGCCGACCTGCTGGCACTCTACCTGGTGCCATTGCTGGAGACCGCCTACGACTCGCTGGCAGTGCGGTATGGGTATCGGCCACAGGGGATCGTGCGCCTCGAGCTCTACGATCGGCACGCCGACTTCTCGGTGCGCACATCGGGCCTTGCCGGCATCGGCGCGCTCGGTGTCTCGTTCGGCACCGTGCTCGCGATGGACGCCCCGGCCGCACGCCCCGCCGGAGATTTCAACTTCGCGTCGACCGCGTGGCACGAGCTGACCCACACCTTCACGCTTGGTCTCTCCGACAACCGGGTGCCGAGGTGGATTTCCGAGGGCCTCTCCGTGCTGGAGGAACGGCGCACCGGACACGGCTGGGGGATGGACGTGTCGCTCGCCTTCCTCGAGACCGTGGCGGCCGGCCGGCTGCTGCCGGTGAGCCGGATCAACGAGGGATTGGTGCGGCCCACCTATCCGGAGCAGATCGGCGACAGCTACCTGCAGGCGTCGTTGGTGTGCGAGATGATCGAGGCGGAGCACGGCGTGGCGGCGCTGCGGGCGATGCTGACCGGTTTCGCGCGTGGCTGGGACATGGCGACGGTGCTCCAGCGCACCGTGCGGCTCACACCGGCCGCGTTCGACGCGCATTTCGATCGATGGCTGCGCACACGGTATGCGGTGCCACTTGCCGCCATCGGGACGCCCGGCGCGGGAACTCCCGCCACGAACCCGATTCGTGTCGCCGTCCGCGAGGGGAGTGCGCTGCTCGCGGCAGGGCAGACCGAGGCTGGCCTGGCCCGATTGGCCGAGGCCGAGCGGCTCTTCCCAGGATATCCAGCCGCCGACGGGCCGGCGTGGCCGCTGGCGAAGCACTACGCGACCACGGGGCGCGCGGCCGAGGCGGCGCCGCTCCTGGCGCGGATCACGGCGCGGGGCGAAACGGCCCTGGAGCCGAACCTGCTGCAGGCGACCGTGCTCGAACAGCTGGGGAACCCCGCTGGTGCCGCGGATGCGGTGCAGCGGGCGCTCTGGATCGCACCGCGCGAGGTGATGCGCCATGAATGGCTCGCGCGGCTGGCCGACCAGACCGGGCGCTTCGCCTTGGCTGTCCAGGAGCGCCGGGCGGTGATTGCGCTCCGACCGCCCAACCTGCTCGAGGCGCGCTACCAGCTGGCGAAGGCGCTGCAGCGAGCGGGCGACATCGCCGCCGCCCGAACGGAGTTGCTGCGCATCCTTGAAGAGGCACCGGGATTCGAGAAGGCCCAGGAACTCCTGCTCGACCTGCGAGGGGGGAAGTGATGATCCGACCCATCTGGCGCGCACTGCTCGGCGGGGCCGTGTTGCTTGGCCATCCGGCCACCCTCCCCGCGCAGCGTGGTGGTGGCTATCCGACCGAGATCAACAATGTCCCCTACGACGGGCGCTTCACCTACGCCCGCATCAAGTACACGGCAGCCGACATGGGCGGCGGCTTTCGCGGCCGATTCGACCCGATGTGGAACCACGACTATCCGCGATCGGACCGGACCTTCCCGCAGATCCTCTCGGAGTTGAGCACCATCAAGGCGCGCATCGACGGCAGCGTCGTCTACACGGCCGACGATCCGCTGCTGCATCGCTTTCCGGTCGCCTACCTCTGCGAAGTCGGGTCGTGGGTCCCCACCGAGGCCGAAGTGGTCGGGCTGCGGAGCTACCTGGTGAAGGGCGGCTTCGTGATCGTCGATGACTTTGGCGGCACGCAGGAACTCGACAACTTTGACCGGCAGCTCGTCCGCGTCCTCCCTGGGGCGCGGCGACTCCGGCTCGAGGTGAGCCATCCGCTCTTCGACACCTTCTACCACATCACCGACCTCTCGTTCGGCGAGGCCTTCGGGCGGAACGGTGGCCCCGAACTGTACGGCATCTTTCAGGACAACGACCCGACCAAGCGGCTGATGATGGTGGTCAACTACAACTACGACATCTCGGAGCGGTGGGAGTGGTCCTTCACTGGCCGCGACCCGTTGCCCACTGGCGATGCCTTCAAGCTCGGCATCAACTACGTGATCTACTCCTTTACTCACTGACGAGAGGCCCCGGCGTGACCAACAACCCTTCCTCCAGCGCATTGGACAGCCTCGACGACGGCGCCCTCGCCGAACGGCTCGCGGACGCCTGTCGCCGGATCACCACGGAGCTGCGCAAGGTGATCGTCGGCCAGGATGCGGTGGTGGAGCAATCACTGATAGCGCTCTTTGCGGGCGGCAATTGCCTGCTGGTCGGCGTCCCCGGCCTCGCCAAGACGCTGCTGATCCATTCGCTGTCGCGGGCGCTCGACCTCCGCTTCTCACGGATCCAGTTCACGCCGGACCTGATGCCGAGTGACGTCACCGGGACCGACATGATCACCGACGACCCGGAGACCGGGCGGCGCAAGCTCGCCTTCCTCCCCGGGCCGATCTTCGCGAACGTGGTGCTCGCCGACGAGATCAACCGGACGCCGCCGAAGACGCAGGCGGCGCTGCTCGAGGCGATGCAGGAACGCCGCGTGACGGTGCAGGGGAAGACCTACCCCCTGGAGCCGCCGTTCTTCGTCTTCGCGACGCAGAATCCGATCGAGCTCGAGGGAACCTATCCGCTCCCCGAAGCACAGCTCGATCGCTTCATGTTCGAGGTGCTGCTCGACTACCTCCCCGAGGAGGAAGAAGTCGCGGTGGTGCAGGCGACGACGACCGTGCCCCCTGAGGCGATCAATGCGGTCGTCTCGCGCGAGGAAATTCTGGCGTTCCAGCGGTTGGTGCGGCGTGTCCCGGTCGCCGACGCGGTGGTGCGCTACGCCGTGAAGCTGGTGCGGCTGAGTCGCCCCACTGACGGTGCCCCGGATTTCGTCCGGCAATGGCTGGCGTACGGCGCCTCGGTCCGTGCCGCCCAGGCGTTGGTGCTCGGCGGCAAGGCGCGCGCGTTGGTGCAGGGCCGGGCGCACGTCACCTTCGACGACATCCGCGCGCTGGCCGCACCGGTCTTCCGGCATCGCCTGCTGCGGAACTTCCAGGCGCAGTCCGAAAAGGTGACCACCGATCAGTTGGTCGATCGCCTCCTCGAGGTCGCGCCGATGCCGCGGTCGGGGCTCTGAGTCCGGCGTGAGCGGCATCGCCCCCGCCGCCTTCCTCGATCCCGCGCTGCTCGCCGGAATCAGCGACCTCTCCCTCCTGGCCCGGACGGTGGTGGACGGCTTCCTGCACGGCCTCCATCGCTCGGTGCGGACCGGGACGTCGCTCGACTTCGCCGAGCATCGCCCGTATCAGCCGGGCGATGACCTCCGGCGCATCGACTGGCGGGTCTATGGGCGGACCGACCGCTTCTACCTCAAGACCTACGAGGCCGACACCAACGCCGACGTCCTGCTCCTGCTCGACAGTTCGGGGTCGATGGACTTTGCCAGCGGCCGGCTGACCAAGTTCGACTACGCCCGTTACCTGACCGCGTCACTCGCCTGGCTTGCGCAGCGACAGGGCGACCGAGTCGGCCTCGTGACGGTGCGCGACGAGATGATCGACGTCGTGCCGCCGTCGACGCGCCATCTCAACCTGCTGCTGCACACGGTGGCTGCCAGCAAGGCCGCTGGCGAGGGGCGACTGCCGCGCGTGCTCGAAAAGGTGGCCCAGATGCAGGGCCGTTCCGGGATGGTGGTGTTGATCTCCGACTGCTACGAGGAGCCGGCGGCGCTCTGCCGTGCGGTCGGAGGGCTGCGGAGCCGCGGTCACGACGTGATGGTCTTCCACCTGACCGATCCCGCCGAGCGTGATCTTCCCTACGGCGCGCCGGGGACGTTTGAGGATGCCGAGACGGGGATCCGGCTCCCGCTCAAGCCCGAGGAACTGCGTGACCGCTATCGGGCGATGGTTGCGCAGCACGCCTCCGCGCTGGCCACAGGGCTCGCGGCCGCCAATGTCGACTACCAGGCCGTCGGGACCGAGCAGCCGCTCGACGGTGCGTTGCGTGCCTTCCTCGACAGGCGCCTGATGGGGACCAAGGTCCGCTGATGCCGTTCTCCTTTCTCGTCCCCGCCTTCCTCGCCGGACTCGCCGCACTCGCGGTGCCAGTGCTGCTGCACCTGCGGCAACGCGACAAGGAGAAGCCGCTCCGCTTTCCGTCGCTGATGTTCCTGCGCCGCATCGCGATCGAAACCTCGCACCGCCGACGGGTGACGGACCTGCCGCTCCTGCTGCTCCGCGCGCTCGCCGTGGCGCTCGCGGTGCTGGCCTTTGCGCGCCCGGTGATGCAGCGCGCGGGCAAGGCCCTTGGCGCCGCGCCGGAGCGGGTCGTCATTCTCGCCGTCGATCGCTCGCTCAGCATGGGGCACACCGCGGTATGGCCGGTCGCGATGGACTCGGCACGGGGCGTGATTCGCGGCCTCAAGGCGGGCGACCGGATCGCGGTGATCGCCTTCGACGACGATGCCAGCATCGTGCAGCCACTCACGACCGACCACGCGGCGGCGCTGGCCGCACTCGGCACCGTGCGCCCAGGGGCACGGGGCACCCGCTTCGCCGCGGCACTGCGCGCAGCACGGCAACAGATGGCCGCTGCCAACCTGACGCGCGCCGAAGTGCTGGTCGTCTCCGACCTGCAGCGCGCCGGCACCGGCGGCCTGCCCGATCTCGCGTTGCCGAAGGGGCTCGACGTGCGCGGCATCGTCGTCTCCGCTCCGTCGGCGGCCAACAGCGCGGTCACCTCGCTCGCGGTGCAGCGGCTGGGCGGTGGCGCGGCCGGCCGCATCGCCGTCTCGGCCGACGTGCGCAGCAGTGCGTTGCCAGCGGCTCGGCGCGCGACGCTCACCCTGACCGTCAACAACCGATCGGCGGGTACTCGGACGGTGGACTTGGCCGTAAGTGGCCTCCGTACGATCGCTTTCGACCCCGTGGCACTGCCCCCGGGCGAGGCGCAGGTCTCGGTGGCACTCGACCCCGATGCCCTCACTGCCGACGATGCCTTCCACGCCGTCGTGCCGGCGGAGGCGTCGCAGCGGATCCTGCTCGTCGGCGCCGGAGATCTCGCCCCCGAGGCGACTCTCTTCCTCGAGCGCGCGCTCGCGATCGGGTCTGATCCGGCGTTCGTCGTCGAGCGGGGCACCGTCGGGACGCTGAATGCCCAGCGACTCGCGTCGGTGGCCTTGGTGATCTTCCTCGATGTGTTGCCGCCTCCGAGCGGCGCGTTTCCAGCCTGGATCCGCGCTGGCCACGGCGCCGTCGTCGTGGCCGGGCCGCGACTCCGGACGATGCGCCCCCAGCCGGGGCAATTGCCCGGGCATGTGACCGGGGAGATTGATCGACTGGCGGAGCGGGGCGGGACCATTGGCGACGTGGCGCTGGAGCACCCGATCTTCGCGCCGTTCCGCGGCGGCGGCAGTGCCGCGCTCGGGAGTGCCCGCTTCATCCGCTATGCCCAGCTTGCGGCCGACAGCGGCAGCGTCGTGCTGGCACGCTTCGACGACGGCCTACCCGCGTTGCTGGAGCGCGCGGAAGGGAGCGGCCGCCTGTTGCTCAGCGCGATCCCCCTCGACGCTCGGGGAGGCGACTTCCCCCTGCAAGCGGCCTACCTTCCATTCGTCCGTCGGCTGGCGCTTCATACCGCCGGCTACGAGCCGCAGCCGCTCTGGCGCACCACGGGGGAAGGGTGGCGGCCGGTCGGCAGCGTGACCGACCTCGTGATCGCGACACCTTCCGGCGGCCTCCTCCGTCCGGATTCCGGAACCACGCGCGGCGTGGCCGACCTCGAAGCCCTCGGCTTCTACCGTGCCTATCGGGAACGTGCCGTCGGCGAGCCGATCGCCACGGTCGCAGTCAACTTCCCGATCCGTGAATCGGACCTCACCGCCTCGCCCGCCAGCGAACTCCTGCTCGGCATCCGCGAGGAAGCAGGTGACCCTGGAGCCGCGGAGATCCCGCCGCTCGCCGAGGTGGAGACGCGGCAACGACTCTGGCGCATCTTGTTATTGATCGTGGCTGCCGTGTTGGTGATCGAATCGTTGCTGGGCAGTCGCGGGTGGCGGGGCACCGCCACGCGACTCGCGGTCGAGACTCCCCCTGGAGGACCCGCCACATGACCGACCTCGCCATGGATACTGCCACCCGAGATGACGAGCTCCGCACCGCCGTGGCGCGCGTACGGGCGCATCGGCGGCGGCGACTCCTGCTCGAGGGCGTCGCGGCGACGATGGCGGCGGTGCTGCTCGCACTGGTCGTCGGCGGCATTGTCCGGACGGTGATGGGGCCGGGCGATGACACGACAATCGCCGTTCGAGCGATCGGCTACCTGCTGATCGCTGCCGCGGCGGTGCGGTTCATTGTCTATCCGCTGCTTGGCGCCGTGAGCGACGAGCGGATCGCCCTCTATGTCGAGGAGCGCGCGCCGCAACTCCGGCAGACGCTGCTGAGCGCGGTGCATGAACTCGAGCGTCCGGCAGGGGAGCGTTCGTCGGCCGGGCTCTCGGCGAAGGTCATCGGCCAGGCGACCGCCGCGGTGGCCGAGCTGGAGCAGGGTGCCGCACTTGAACGTCCGCGGAACCGGCGTGCCGGCGCGATGCTGGCTGGAGCGACGGCCGTCGGCCTGGTGCTCGTGCTCGCCGGACCTGGTGCCGTGCGCGACGCGGCCCGGCTGCTCTTCGTCCCGTGGACCGCATCCGCCTCCGAACCGGTGTTCGCGGTCGCAGTGACGCCGGGCGACATTACCGTCCCCCGTGGTGCGGCGCTTGATGTACGTGGTGTACTGCGCGGCTTCACCGCTGCCGAGGCCGAGATCGTCTTCCGGATCGACAGCACCACGGAATGGCTGCGCGCGCCGATGCAGCGCGATTCGACCGGCAGCGGATTCGCGGGGCGGCTCTTCGACTTGCTGAAGCCGACGACCTACTACATCGAAGCGGACGGTTTCCGCTCCGCCGAATTCGCGATCGCCGTGGTCGACCTCCCGGCCGTCTCGAACGTGGCGCTGCAGTTGCGGTTCCCGGGCTACACGCGTTTGCCACCTGAGGAGATCGAGTCGGGCGGCGATGTGGCGGCGCTGGTCGGCACCAGCGTGCGCGTGCACGGCACCGTCACCATGCCGGTGAAGGGCGGCATCCTCCGCTTCGATGACGGCACGACGGTGCCGATGTCGGTGGACTCCGCCGGCAAGGTGCTGGGTGAGTTCAAGGTCACCCGGGACGGCTTCTATCGCATCGACCTGATTGCCCCGGATGGTGCCACGGTGGCGGGCACGGTGCAGTATGCCATCGCCAAGCTCGACGACCGCGCACCGAGCGTGCGAATCGAGACCCCCGGACGCGACATCAAGGTGACCTCCACCGAAGAGGTGCCGGTGTCGGCGCGCGCTGCCGATGACTACGGTGTCTCGCGGATGGAGCTTCGCTACCAGGTCAATGGCGGCGCCGAGCAGACCATCGTGCTCGCGGAAGGGAAGGCCGCGGGCGGCGTCGACCTGCGCGCGGCGCACACGCTCTTTCTGGAAGAAGTGACGCTGGTCCCGGGCGACGTGATCTCGTATCACGCGGTCGTGAAGGATGGCGCCGGGCAGGCGGCCAGCTCCGACATCTACTTCCTCGAGGTCCGACCCTTCAGCCTGAACTATCGCGCCGGCGAGGAAGCTGCTGCCGCCGGTGGTGAGGGCGGCGGTGGGGGTGGCGAAGGCGGTGACGCGAACGCGACCCCCGATCAGCTCGCGGCACAGCAGCGGCAGGTGGTCGCGGGGACGTTCAACTGGGTGCGCGACAGCGCGAAGACTCCCGCGCGCGTACGACGCCAGAATCTCACGACGTTGGCCATCGCGCAGGGGAAGCTGCGGCAGGACGTGACCGCCGTCGCCGAGCGGATCGCCTCGCGGGAGCTCGCCAGCGAGGACACTGCCTTCACGACCTTGAAGCGCGAGCTCGACTCGGCGGGCGTCCACATGAAGGCCGCCGAGGAAGCGCTCGGGCTCGCCCGGACCGTGGTGGCGAGCGCGGAGGAGCAGAAGGCGTTGCAACACCTGCAGCGATCGCAGGCCGTCTTCCGTGACATCGAAATCCGGCGGCAGCAGGGTGGCGGTGGTGGCGGCGGAGGTGGCGGGGGCGGTGGAGGTCAGCAACAGGACCTGGCCGATCTCTTCGAGCTCGACACCGACAAGATGCGCAATCAATACGAGGCGGTCCAGCAGCAGCGGAGCACCGCCACGCAGCAACAGGTCGACAGCGCCGCCGAACGGCTCCGGGAGCTTGCCACTCGGCAGCAGCAGCAGAACGAGCGGCAGCAGCGTCAGGCCGACGCGATGCGCGAACGTCTCGGACGCGAGCTCGGCGCGGCGTCGAGCGGGGGCGGCAGCGGCCAGCGCGAACTCGCGCGCCAGGCGGAGGAGGAAGCGCGTCGACTCGAGCGCCTCGCGCGGGAGCAGCAATCGCCCGAACTCGCCGACGCGGCGCGCGCGGCGCAGGAAGCCGCCGACGCGATGCGCCGGGCGAGCACCGGCGCCGCGGGTCAGGGCAATGCCGCGCTCGATCGGTTGCGCAACGCCGCGCGTAGCGCCGAGGGTGTGCGCCAGCGCAGCGTCACCGACGACATCCGCCAGCTTGACGACAAGGCGCGGCAACTCGAGGCGCAACAGGAACGCATCGCCAATGGGGTCGAACGGCTTGGTGCCGCTGCGCCATCCGAGCGGCCCCAACAGCTGCGGCGCCTCGACCAGCAGAAGGATTCCCTCGCGCGCGGACTCGAGCAAGTGCGCGAGGAAGCCGAGCGACTCGCGCGGGACGTGCGACGCGATCAACCCGCCGCCGCGCGCGGTCTCGATTCGGCGGCCGCGCGCATCCGCGAGACGGCCCTCCCGCGCACCGTGACCTATACCAAGAACACCGTGCGAACCGGCTCACCTGAATACGCCCGAGCCCTCGAGGCCCAGGTCGGCGAGCAGGTCGGCGCCGTGCGTGAACAGATCACCTCTGCGGCAAACTCGGTCCGCGAATCGGACGCGAGCCAACAGGAACGAACGCTTGAACGGGCGCGAGACCTGGTGCGAGAGGTGGAGTCGCTGCGAGATCGGACGGCGAACGGCGCACAGGGGCAGCAACCCGGTCAGGGGCGTGGACAGCAGCCCGGCCAAGGTCAGGGCCAAGGCCAAGGCCAAGGCCAAGGCCAGGGTCAGGGCCAAGGCCAAGGCCAAGGCCAGGGTCAGGGCCAAGGCCAAGGCCAAGGCCAAGGCCAAGGTCAGGGTCAGGGTCAGGGCGAGGGCCAAGGTCAGGGTCAGGGTCAGGGTCAGGGTCAGGGTCAGGGTCAGGGTCAGGGTCAGGGTCAGGGCCAGGGCCAGGGCCAGGGCCAAGGGCAGGGACAGGGCCAAGGTCAGGGCCAAGGACAGGGTCAGGGTCAGGGTCAGGGTCAGGGTCAGGGACAGGGACAGGGACAGGGACAGGGACAGGGACAGGGCCAGGGTGGCCGTGCAGGTGGAATGGGCGGGCGCCAGGGGATGGCTGGTGGTGCGGGGGGCGGCAGCGCCGACGCCGGGTCACCGCGGCAACTCGGGCGGGAAGTCACCATGCGGCGGCAGGAGGCCGAGGCGCTTCGCGGCGACGTCGCCGCGCAGGGGGGCGACGTTGGCGAGCTCGATCGGGCCATCGCCTCGCTCCGAGAGCTCGAGGCTCAGATCGCCCGCGACAAGCCGCAGGGGGTCGCCGCGCTGCAAGCGGCCGTGATCGAGGGGCTCAAGACCTTCGAGTTCACGCTCTGGCGTCGAGCCAACGGCGGCGAAGGCAGGCCCGCCGTGGGTCCGCGAGGGCAGGTGCCGGCCGAATACCGCGCACTGGTGGAGGAGTACTACAGGTCGCTCGCTCGACGGCCCTGAGAGTTTGCGGGAAGGGCGCCACAGAGCCATTTGCCGCGTAACTACCGAGCCGACCGTCGCATCGCTGCGACGGTCGGCTTCGTCAAATCTTGGCACCTCCCTTGCACCCAAAGCGTGGACCTTCTTTTGCGTCGTTGGCAATCCCTATGACCACTCCGCAACGCCCGAACCAGACTTCAACCGATGCCCTTTGGCAGCGGTGGCGCAAGGACAACTGCGCTGACGCGCGCCGAGAGTTGCTCGGGCGCTACCTCGGCTTGGTCCACCATGCCGCACGAGAAGTGGCTCCGCGCGTCCGCGATGCGGTGTCGCTCGAAGAGCTGGTCTCGGCCGGCTCGGTCGGGTTGCTGCAGGCGATGGGCGGCTTCGAGCCGGAACGCGGCCTCGCGTTCTCGACCTTCGCGATGCGGCGGATTCGCGGTGCGATCCTCGACGAACTCCGTGCGCGCGACCCGCTCTCCCGAGTGGATCGTGCCCACGCCCGTCGCCTCGACAGCGCAGTGGCGGAGTGCGAGCAGCGACTGGGGCGCGCGCCGAGCACCGGCGAAATCGCCAGTCATCTGGGGGTCGATCACGAGACCATCCATCGCTGGCGCGAGCGCACCCTGACCATCGGCCCGGTGTCGCTGGAAGGGGAGCCCGGAGGCCATAGCCTCGCGGACCGACTCGGCGATGCCGAAGGCGATCCGGTGCAGGACGCCATGGAAGAGTCGGACCGGAAGCGGGTCCTGCATGAGGCGTTGGCCGAGCTGCCTCAGCGCGAACGTCTGGTGCTGGCGCGGTCCTTCCTCGAGGAGCGCCCGCTGCGCGAGATCGCCAACGAATTGGGTGTCACCGAGTCGCGCGTCTGCCAGCTCCGCGCTCAGGGGATCGCCCGCCTCCGCCGCATTCCTCGCCTGGCCTACGCCCGAGACTGAGCGCGTAACGCGGTTCCACGCTTCGCGTTGAACCTCGGTTGATCGTTCCGCTTACATTTGCGCATCGAACTTCGTCCCCCCCGGAGGGATCGATGCGCGCTGCGTTCGCCTCACTTGTGGATTACGCCGGTCTCTTCCCCCCCGCCGGGCTCGGCATGCCCGACGCCGTGCGGGAGTACGACCGGGAACGTCGCGGCCCCGATCGCTGGATGCTCGGGCGCTTCGTCGTGGCCGCGAGTCGCCTCGAGGAGCTCGGCACCGCCATCGAGAGCGAGGGCCTCCACATCGCCCGACACGACCCGTGGCGCGTCTCCGCCGTCATGGGCGTCCATCTCCCGGATGAGCTCTCTCGCGTCAATGCCTTCCGCGCCGCCTGGGAGAGTCGTGGCGTCACCGTGGATGCGCTCGAATTCAAGGTGAGCTCAGTCGGGCAGTTGCTCACCGTCGCCGAACAAATTCCGGCCGCCTACCAGCGATTTTTCGAGGTGCCGCACGAGGGGCCCTACGGGGCATTGGTCGCGGCGATCGGTCGTGTCGGCGCATTCGCCAAAGTGCGCACCGGTGGCACCACCGCCGAGCTCTTCCCCGCGCCCGACCAGCTGACTGCGTTTCTGATTGCGGCCACCGGGCAGGGGGTTCGGTTCAAGGCGACGGCCGGCTTGCACCATCCCTATCGCGGCCAGTATCGCCTGACGTACGAGGCCGAGGCGGCGAGTGGTTGGATGTACGGCTTCGTGAATCTGCTGGTCGCCACGACGCTGCTGTTGCGCAGCGGTGATGGCGAGGCGGCGCAGGCTGTGTTGGAGGCGGTGGGAGCCGAGTCGTTCCAACGCGACGAGGACGGCATTCGTGTGTTGGGGCACCACTGCAGTTGGGACGAACTCGCCAGCGCGCGCGAGCGTGCCTTCACCTCGTTCGGATCGTGCTCCTTCCGCGAACCGGTCGACGAACTCGGGCTTCCGGAGCAGGTGGCATGACCGATCTGGATCGCAGTCACGACCCGACCCGCACGTCGTGGGTGGCCTCGGCGAAAGGCCACCCCGACTTTCCGATCCAGAACCTCCCCTTCGGCGTGATCGAGGGCGAGGGCGAGGATCCCGAGATTGTCGTCGCGATCGGCGATGAGGTGCTTCATGTCCGCACCGCGGTCGAAGCAGGGTGGGGGAGCGAGCTCTCGATCGATGCGATCACCCGTATCGTCTTCGGCCCGCTCAACCATTTCGCGGCCGCCTCACCGAGAGAATGGACCGCCGTCCGGCTCGCCTTGAGCGATGCGCTCTCCGACCCGGCGTGGCAGGAGCGGCTGACGCCGGCGCTGATGCCGCAGGACGAGATCGAGCTGCTGTTGCCGCTCGTCATCGGCGATTACACCGACTTCTACGCCTCGGTCCATCACGCGACCAACGTCGGCTCGATGTTCCGCCCGGACAATCCATTGCTGCCGAATTACAAGTGGGTACCGATCGGCTACCACGGTCGTGCCTCCTCGATCGTGCCCAGCGGGACGGCGATCCGCCGCCCTTCGGGGCAGACCAAGGGCCCCGATGCTGCCGCGCCATCTTTCGGCCCCTCCCGGTCGCTCGACTACGAGCTCGAGGTCGCCCTCGTGATCGGCGGCGAGAACGCGCTCGGCACGCCGGTCACGGCCGCGACGGCGCACGACCGGATCTTCGGCCTCGTGCTGCTCAATGACTGGTCGGCGCGTGACCTGCAGGCGTGGGAATACCAGCCACTTGGCCCCTTCCTCGCGAAGAACTTCGCCAGCACCATCTCGCCGTGGATCATCACGACGGACGCGCTGCGCCCGTTCCGCGTGGCGATGCCCGCTCGTCCCGAGGGCGACCCGGCGCCGCTGCCCTACTTGCAGGTGCCTGCGGATGGCACCTGGCACATTGGCCTGGAAGTGGGCCTGCGCACGGCGGCGATGCAGTCGCGTGGCGAGGCACCGTTCGTCGTCTCACGAGTGGACTTCGCCGACGCGATGTACTGGAGCCCGGCACAGCTGGTGACGCACCATGGGAGCAATGGTTGCAATCTTCTCCCCGGCGATCTCCTGGGCAGCGGAACCATCTCTGGCCCGGCAGCCGAGAGCCGTGGCTGCCTGCTCGAGCGAACCTGGCGGGGCGCGGAACCGCTCACGCTCCCGGACGGCTCGACCCGGAAGTTCCTCGAGGATGATGACGAGGTGCTGATCACCGGCCGTTGTGCGTCGGCGGATGCCGTGGCGATCGGCTTCGGACCCTGCCGCGGGGTCGTGTCGTCGGCATGACGCGTACGGTGCCGGTCGTGGTGACCCACCTCGAGATGCGCACGCCGCCGATGGCGCAGGCCGACGACGACCCACCCGGTGTCCGTCTCGTGCACGTGACACCACCCGAGGCCGCCACGGCGGCGGCGCGACTCTACCGGGCCGTCGGCGGGGCGTGGCACTGGCGTGACCGCCTGAGCTGGACGCCTTCGGAGTGGGCCGCCGCAGTGCATGCACCTGGCGTCGAGCTCTGGGTGGCCCAACGCGGGGACGTCGAGCTCGGCTATGCAGAGCTGGCACCATCGGGCACGGCGATGGAGATTCGGTACTTCGGTCTGGTGCCCGGAGCGATCGGTCAGGGACTGGGGCGATGGCTCCTGCACCGCTCGATCTCGCTCGCCTGGGCCTCGGCGCCGCAGCGGGTGATCCTGAACACCTGCACCCTCGATGGTCCGGCCGCCTTGCCGAACTACCTGGCGCGCGGCTTCACGATCGTGCGTGAAGAGCATCAACTGCGGGAACTGCCGACATGAACCTCGCCGACCTGCGCCGCGACTATGCGCGTGCCGATCTCGACATTGCCGATACCGATCCGGACCCGTACGCACAATTTCGCCGCTGGTTCACCGAGGCCGAAGAGGCCAAGCTGGTCGAGCCGAATGCGATGACCCTCGCCACGGCCACCGCGGATGGTCGGCCGAGCGCGCGGATCGTATTGCTCAAGGGCATTTCCGAGTTGGGCTTCGTCTTCTTCACCGACTATCGCTCGCGGAAGGCGCGTGAACTCGACGCCAACCCGCACGCGGCGCTCGCCTTCCATTGGGCGGAGCTGGAGCGGCAGGTCCGCGTGGTCGGCCGCATCGAGCGGATCCCCGCGTCGGAGTCGATGGCGTACTTCCTCAGCCGCCCGGTGGGCTCGCAGGTCGGTGCCTGGGCCTCGCTCCAGAGCGCGCTGCTCGAGGACCGCGCGCTGCTGATGGAGAAGGTGAGCGAGCTCGTGAAGCACTTCCAGACCACGCCGATCACCTGGCCGACGCACTGGGGTGGCTATCGTGTGGTGCCGGACGAAATCGAATTCTGGCAGGGCCGGCCCAACCGGCTGCATGATCGCATTCTGTACACATCTTCTCCGGAGTCTGGATGGCAGCGCGTCCGTCTTTCGCCCTGATCGCGGCGGTCTTCCTGACTGCGCCCCTCCCGGCGCAGCAGTTTCGTCTCGACATCCCGTCGATCATGCGCGGGCCCGAGACGGTTGGGCGCGAGCCGAGCGGGGTGCAGTGGAGCGCAGACTCACGCTGGATCCACTTCTCCTGGTTGCCCGCCGGCAGCGATTGGCGCGCGCCGATGGCGCCGTATCGGGTGCGCGCAGTGGCGGGTGCCACGCCGGAACGACTCACGCCGGCGCAGGCCGATTCGGCAGCCCCCTTGCTCGCGAGCGGCCCGCTCACGCGCGATGGGCGGCGTCGGGCGGTGGCAGTCGGCGGTGACCTCTGGCTGGTCGCGCTGCCTGCGGGGACCGCGCGTCGACTCACCAGCACCGCACAGTCAGAACAATTGCAGGGGTGGTCGGTCGACGAGTCGCGGCTCTACTACCGGAGCGGCGACAATCTCTTCGCGGTGCGGGTTGCCGATGGCTTCATCGAGCAGCTCACCGACCTGCGGCTCACGGCGCGGCCCGATAGTGCGCGCCGTGCGACCGGCCAGCGTGGCGCGCTCGAGCGCGACCAGCGCGACCTCTTCGCCGTGATCCGCGACCGCGCCGCCGCCGACTCGATCGCCAAGGCAGCGCGGGAGGAGCGTGCCGGTCGTGCGTCCCTCAAGCCGGTCTACCTCGGCACCGGTGAGCAGTTGCGTGCGCTGACCCTCTCGCCGAGCGGGAGTCACGCGCTGTTGACGATGGGCGCCACGGCGACCACGAAGCCCACCTCGGTGCCGCAGTGGGTCACCGCCTCGGGATACGTCGAAGACGGGCCGGGTCGCACCAAGGTCGGCGATGCGATCGGCAAGCAGCGCATGGCGCTGTTGGAGCTCGCCACCGGGCGACTCACCTGGTTGCGTCCGCTGCCCGGCGACAGCACGGGCTTCTACGCTGCCTTCGGCATCCTCGGATGGAACGACGCCGGCACCTCCGCACTCGTCGTCGCGGGCAGTCGCGACTATACCACGCGCGTCCTGTCACGCGTCGACGTTGGCGGAACGCTCACGCCCCTCGAGACCCTCCGCGATTCGGCCTGGGTCGGTGGGCCGTGTGGCGGCTGCGCAGGGTGGCTCCCCGGCACGCAGGGGATCTGGTGGGTCAGCGAGGCCGATGGCTGGTCGCATCTCTACCGGATGGCGGCCGATGGCTCAGCCAAGCGGCAACTCACCAGCGGCGCCTGGGAAGTGCTCGATGTCCGGCTCTCCCCCGCGCGCGACCAGTTCCAGATGCACACCTCGGAGGGGTCGCTCTATGAGCGGCACTTCTGGACGATGGCGCTCGACGGCTCAGCGCGTACGCGCTACACGGCAGCGAAGGGTGGGCATCAGGTGGTGATGTCGCCGGACGGGAAGTTGCTTGCCGACGTCGCATCGATGAGCAACATCCCGCCGGAGCTCTTCCTGCAGCCGGCCAAGCCGATGGCTGCGGCCTCGCGAATCACCACGTCGCCAACGGCCGAATGGCGTGCCGCGAAGTGGATCGCGCCGCAGATCATCGACATCCCGGCGAGCGATGGCATCAAGGTGCCCGCGCGGATCTACCGACCGGAACAGATGGGGGCCACGTCCAATGGCGCGGCGGTGATCTTCGTGCATGGCGCGGGCTACCTGCAGAACGTGCATGAGTACTGGTCCAGCTATTCGCGCGAATACCAGTTCCATCATCTCCTCGCGTCGAAGGGCTACATCGTCCTCGACCTCGACTATCGCGGCTCGGCGGGACACGGGCGCGATTGGCGCACCGCGATCTACCGCCACATGGGCGGCCGCGACCTCGACGACCAGGTGGACGCCTCCCGCTGGTTGCGGACCCAGGGCATCGAGCCGGAACGGATCGGCATCTACGGCGGCTCGTACGGCGGCTTCATCACGCTGATGGCGTTGTTCACGCGCGCCGACGATTTCGGCGCCGGCGCCGCGCTCCGATCGGTCACGGACTGGGCGCACTACAACCACGGCTACACGGCGCAGATCCTCAACGAGCCGCAGGAGGACACCACGGCCTTCCGTCGCTCGTCGCCGATCTACTTCGCCGAGGGGCTCAAGGATCCATTGCTGATGGCCCACGGCATGGTCGACGGCAACGTACAGTTCCAGGACATCGTCCGCCTCTCGCAGCGGCTCATTGAACTTGGCAAGACTCGTTGGGAGCTCGCGGCGTATCCGGTCGAGGACCACGGCTTCGTGCGGCCCGATTCGTGGACCGACGAATACCGCCGCATCCTCGACCTCTTCGACCGCTGGTTGCCCAAGGGCAGCGACGGCCGCCGTGACTGACGCCAAACCGCCGCGACGCGAGGGGATCGGAATGGCGCGTCTCGGCGTGCTCGTGAACCTGCTGCTCGCCATCTTCAAGGGACTCGCCGGCATCCTCGGCAACTCGTACGCGCTGATCGCCGACGCCGTCGAATCGGTCGCCGACATCGCCGGCGGACTGCTGGTCTGGGGCAGCCTCTCGGTGGCCGCCCGCGACCCCGACCACGATCATCCCTATGGCCATGGCAAGGCGGAGCCGCTCGCGACCGCAGTCGTCGGCCTGATGCTCCTCGGTGCCGCCCTCGGCATCATGCTCGAGGCGGTGCGCGAGATGATGGTGCCGCACCAGGCGCCCGCACCCTTCACCCTGGCGGTGCTGGTCGGTGTGGTCCTTGTCAAGGAGACACTCTTCCGCCGAGTGCTCCGCGCCGCCGCGGTGGACAGGAGCGGCGCCGTCCACGCCGATGCCTGGCACCATCGCAGCGATGCGATCACGTCGGCGGCCGCCTTCCTCGGGATCTCGGCCGCACTCCTCGGTGGCAAGGGGTGGGAATGGTGCGACGAAGCGGCCGCGATCGTGGCCGCGTTCGTCATTCTCGCCAATGGCGTTCGGATCATCCGGCCCGCGATTCACGAGCTGATGGATGGCGCGCCAGAGGAGGATTTCCTCGAGGCGGTGTCGCATGCCGCACTGGCGACTCCCGGTGTGCGCCACATCGAGAAGCTCCGTGCCCGCCGAGTCGGGACGCAGTTCGACGTCGATCTCCACGTGCAGGGCGACCCGGCGCTCACGCTCCACGAGGCGCACATCCTCAGCGGCATCGTGAAGGGGCGCATTCGGAGCTCGGTGCCGGCGGTCTGCCATGTGCTGGTCCACATCGAGCCGTACGAACCGAAATGACCCTCGTGGCCGAGGTCGCCGAGCGCCTGATGGCGCTGACCGACGAGGGAACGACGTGCCTCGTCGCAGTCTCCGGCGGCCCAGATTCGCTCGCCCTCCTCGATCTGCTGCATCGCGGAAGTGCGCTGCATCGTCGTGGCCTGGTGGTGGGGCATGTCGATCACGGCATCGCGGCGGAAAGCTCGGCGGTCGCGGCTGCGGTGGTCGGGGCGGCCGAGGCCCGAGGGCTACGATGCGTGACCACGAAGGTTCAGCTGGGTCCGCGGGCGACCGAGACCAAGGCCCGACTGGCCCGGCGCGAGGCGCTCCGTGAGCTGGCCGGCGAGGCAGGGGCGACGGCGATCGTCCTGGCACACCACGCCGACGATCAGGCGGAGACCGTCCTCCTCCGGTTGCTCCGCGGCAGTGGGCCGGCCGGGCTGGCCGGAATGGCCCCGAGGAACGGGCCATGGGTCAGACCGCTGGTGGAGATTTCCCGCGACCGGCTCGCGAGCCATCTGGTAGAGGTGGCGGTAGTTCCGTGGCAGGACCCGGCGAACCGGGATAGCCGGCACCTGCGCTCGTGGCTGCGGCACGAGGTCCTCCCGGGGATCGCGGCCCGGCTGCCGGACCTCCGCGAGCGGCTGCTCACCGCGGCCCGGCAGGCGCGCGACGCCCGAACCGGGTGGGACCAGCTGCTCGATCAGCTGCCGGAACTGGCGTTGACCGCCGAGCCGGCGGGCTTTTCCGTTGCCGCCCCCCCCGTCCGGGGGTATCGTTCAGCGTTGCGACATGCGGTTGTGGCAGCCCTCGGCCGACGGTGCGGGGTGCCCCTCGGGGCCAGGCGCCTGGCGGCCGTCGATCGGTTGTTGTCGGGACGCGACGCACGGATTCGATTGGCCGCTGGGCTCGAGGCGGAACTCGCCTTCGGGCGGCTGGCGTTTCGTCTCCCAGCGGGGGCCGCGCCGCCCCCGGTGCCGTTGGTGGCGGAGGCGGGTATCACCTTCGGACCGTTGGTGATCCGAGTGGTGACGGCCGTGGCGCCGGCGCCCGATCGGCTCGGATGGTCCACCGCGCTGCAGTCGGGCCAGTACGAGGTCCGGGCGTGGCAGTCGGGGGATCGGATTCGTCCCCTCGGGGGTCGGGGCCATCGACAGGTGTCGGTGTTGCTCCGCGAGGCACGGATCGCCCCCGGTCGTCGCAGTCATTGGCCGGTCGTCGTCGACGAGGACGCGACCATTGTCTGGGTGCCGGGCATCTGCCGATCGGATGCCCGCATTCCCACGGAAGGAACCGAGGCGCTTTGTGCCCACGCAGCTTTCGCCTGAGATGCAGCGCCGCGCTGGCGGCCATTCGCTCCGCGTCGTCTTCGACGAGGCCGCGATTGCCGATCGGGTGCGCGAACTGGGCCAGGAGATCACCGCGGCCTACCCCGACGGCGAACTGCTGGTGCTCGGCCTGCTCAAGGGGAGCTTCATCTTCCTGAGCGACCTGGTGCGCCAGATCGACCGGCCGCTGCACCTCGATTTTCTGGTGGCGTCGTCCTATGGCACGGGCACGGTCTCGAGTGGCACCGTGCGCCTGCTCTACGATCCGGAGACACCGCTCGCCGGGAAGCACATCGTGATCGTCGAGGACATCATCGACAGCGGTCGCACGATGCTGAAGCTGCTCGGCCTGTTGAACGAACGGAACCCGGCCTCCGTGGCGGTCTGTTCATTGCTGGACAAGAAGCTGCTCCCGACCCCGATCCCCGAGTTGCGGTGGGTCGGATTCACGGCACCCCCGGCGTTCCTCGTGGGCTACGGCCTCGACCACGCCGAAGATTTTCGCCACCTCCCGTTCATCGGTGACTTGACTGATGGCTGATCGCAATGTGCCCCGCCCCCCGACCACTGGCTGGGGCAACCTGAGCAAGACCCTCGCGTTCTGGGCGCTCATCGCGGTGCTCTTCATCGCGCTGTTCCAGTACATGGGGAAGCAGCGCTCGCCGAGCGAGTTCACCTATAGCGAGTTCACGCGGCAGCTGGCCGGCGGGAACATCGCGAAGGCGGACGTGGTCGAGGGCGAGATGATCAAGGGCGAGTTCCGCACCGCGGTGACCCAGGACGGGCGCCCGGTGAAGGAGTTCACCGTGCTGCTGCCCGTCAAGGATTCCGAGGCGCTGATCACGCGGCTCGAGGATGCCGGCGTCGCCGTCACCGCCTCGAAGACGAAGAACGGCCTTTCGGTGCTGCTGATCACCGCACTGCCGTGGGTCGTGATCATCGGCCTCTGGTGGTTCCTCTTCCGACAGATGCAGGCTGGCGGCAATCGCGCGTTTGCGTTCGGCAAGTCAAAGGCGAAGCTGCTCACCGGTGACACGCCGAAGTTGACGTTCGCCGACGTCGCCGGCGCCGACGAGGCGAAGGTCGAGCTGCAGGAAGTGATCGAGTTCCTCAAGGATCCGCAGAAGTTCACGCGGCTCGGTGGCCGGCTGCCGAAGGGCGCGCTGCTGGTCGGCCCGCCGGGGACCGGCAAGACGCTGCTCGCCAAGGCGGTCGCCGGTGAGGCGGGGCGCCCGTTCTTCTCGATGTCGGGTTCCGACTTCGTCGAGATGTTCGTCGGCGTCGGTGCGAGCCGCGTCCGCGACCTCTTCGAGCAGGGGAAGGCACACGCGCCGTGCATCATCTTCATCGACGAGATCGACGCGGTCGGCCGTCATCGTGGCGCCGGGCTGGGTGGCGGGCATGACGAGCGCGAGCAGACGCTGAACCAGCTGCTGGTCGAGATGGACGGCTTCGAGTCGAACGATGGCGTCATCCTCATCGCCGCGACCAACCGTCCCGACGTCCTCGACCCGGCGTTGCTCCGGCCCGGCCGCTTCGACCGACAGATCGTGGTCGACGCCCCCGACGTGAAGGGGCGCGAGGGGATCCTGATGGTGCATACGCGCAAGATTCCGCTTGCTCCGGGGGTGAACCTCGCGACGATTGCGCGCGGGACGCCGGGGATGGCGGGTGCCGACCTGGCGAACCTCGTCAACGAGGCTGCGCTGCTTGCCGCGCGCAACAACAAGCAGTCGGTCGAGATGTCGGACTTCGAGGACGCCAAGGACAAGGTGATGCTCGGCGTCGAACGGCGCTCGCTGGTGCTGACCGAGAATGAGAAGAAGCTCACCGCGTACCACGAGGCGGGACACGCCGTGGTCGCGATGAAGACGCCGGGCTCCGATCCGGTGCACAAGGTCACCATCATCCCGCGTGGTCGGGCGCTGGGGCTGACCGCCTCGTTGCCCGAGACAGACCGGCACAACTACACCCTCGACTGGCTGATCGGCTCGTTGGCGATGTTCTACGGCGGACGTGCCGCGGAGGAGATCATCTTCGGCAAGGGTGCCGTGACCACGGGCGCGGGGAACGACATCGAGCGTGCCACGGCGCTGGCACGGCGGATGGTCACGCAGTTCGGGATGAGCGAGGTGGTCGGGTTGATGGCCGTCGGTGAGCGTGAACAGGAAGTCTTCCTCGGTCGCGACTTCGGCGCGCGCCGGGAGATCTCCGAGCAGACGGCGCGGATGGTCGATGGGGAAGTGAAGCGCTTGATCGATGAGGCGTATGCCAAGGCGCTCCTCCTGCTCAACGGCAACCGGGACCTCCTCGAGCGGATCGCGCAGGCATTGCTCGAGCGCGAGACGATCGATCGCGAAGACCTGGAGCTGCTGAACAACAATCAGCCGCTCCCGCCGCGCGTCACGCCGCCGCCCCCGCTGCCGCCGATTGCCTCGACGACCGCGGCCCGTCCTGATGCCACGGGGATGCGCACGCCGATCCTCGGCGCGCCGCCGGCAGAACCCGCCGGCGCGTGATCGTCACACCACTCGCGGATCGCGCTCCTGCCGCGATTCGTGACGCCCTCCTGTCCCACGGATGGGAGGGCGAGGTCTGCCGGCTCACGGCGTCGGGCCTCGAGACCTCCTCCTTCCATGTGACCGGCATTGCCTCGACGATGATCGAGGCGATGCTTCCCGTGGCCAACAAGCTCGGACTCGAGATGGTCACCGGCGAGGATTGGATCATCCTCACCGGCGCCCGCTCGCGCCTCGGCGCTTTCGCCCGTCCGTGGGTGCAACCCGAGGGCGTGCGCGAACTGGCGCAGGCGATCGGCATGGCGATGCCGGCCGACCTCCCGGTGCAGTGGCGGCACGCGCGCGGCGCGCTGTCGCTCGAGGCGCCGGTGCTGATGGGGATCCTCAACGTCACCCCCGACTCGTTCTCGGACGGCGGCACCGCGACCGATGAGCCTGCGGTGCTGCGCCGAGTCGAGGCGCTGCTCGCCGGGGGGGCGGGGGTCATCGACCTCGGCGGCGAATCCACCGCGCCGTTCGCCCCACCCGTGCCGCTCGATGTCGAGATGGCGAGGGTGTTGCCGGCCATCAGGGCGATCGTCCGTGAGCACCCCGACCTGCTGATCTCGGTGGATACCGTCAAGCATCAGGTCGCCGAGGCCGCACTCGAGGCGGGGGCGGCCATCGTGAACGACGTCACGGCTGGCCGGCACGACCTGCAACTCTTGGCCGTCGCGGCGCGTCACAAGGCGGGTATGGTGCTCTCGCACTCGCGCGGCGACGTCGGCCGACTCGCGAGCTATGATGCCGCCGAATACGAGGGGGACGTCGCGGGCGGCGTGACCCGGGAACTCGAGGCGTCACGCGCCGTCGCTCTCGCCGCAGGTATCGCTGTGGAGGCCATCGTGCTCGACCCGGGCTTCGGCTTCGCCAAGCACCCCGACCAGAACATCGCCCTGCTCGACCAGGTCGGTGCCCTCGTGGCAATCGGCTCGCCGGTGCTGATCGGGGTGTCACGGAAACGCTTCCTTGGCGAAGTCAGCGGGCGGGCGTTGGCAGATCGCGACCGCGCGACCGCCGCCGCCTGTGCACTCGCGCTTGATCGTGGTGCGCGTCTCTTCCGGGTGCACGACCCCGAGGCGACGCGTGATGCCCTTGCCGTCGCGGAGGCGTTGTGGCAGAGCCGACACTGAATCGCCCGCCGTATCGTTGGGCCGCCGCCGCCTCCCTGGTGGTGCTGCTCGGCTATATGGTGACCCTGGCACCCTCGGTCACCTTCTGGGATGCCGGCGAGTTCATCGCCGCCGCGAAGACGCTCGGCGTCCCGCACCCACCCGGCACGCCGCTCTTCGTGATGGTCGCCCACGTCTGGGCGCTGCTCTTGCCCGTAGGCGAATACGCCTGGCGCCTCAACCTCCTCTCGGCCATCTGCAGCTCGATCGCGGCAGGCTGCTGGTTCCTGGTGGCCTACACGTCCGTGGCCCGAGGCGATGCAACTCGCTCTGAGACCTCGCTTCTCGCTTCTCGCTTCTCGCCTCTCGCGTTGGGTGCCGGCTGGTCTGCCGCGCTGGTCACCGCCTTCTCGTTCACGATGTGGCAGAACTCGATCGAGACCGAGGTCTATGCCGTCGCGATGATGATCATTGCGCTGGCTGCGTGGACGGTGACCTGCTGGCGGAACGCGCGCACCACGTCCCACGGTGCGAGGCTGTTGCTGGTGCTGCTCTATCTCGGCGGCCTCTCGATCGGCAATCACCTGCTCGGACTGCTCGTCGGCCCGGCACTGGTGATGGCGTTGATCAGCTCGTCATGGCTCGGGCCGCTGACCGATCCGATGGCGCGCCGGGCGGAGCAGGCGCGGATCGCGGTCGTGGGAACGGTCTGGCTGCTGCTGATTGCGCTCGGCCTCGGCAGCACGACACTCACGTTGGCCACGGCCGCGCTGGTGGCGATCGCGGGCGTCTGGGCCATCGGCCGGAAGCAGCTCGGCTTCGTGGCAATGGCCCTCCTGATCGTGGCGATCGGTGTGACGCCGTACCTGTTCATCTACTTCCGCGCCAAGCAGGGGCCCTGGATCAACGAGGCCGACGCCTCGACCTGGGATGCGCTCCTGGCCGTGATCCGCCGGGCGCAGTATCCGGTGCGGACGCCGCTCGACGATCCGACCGCGTACCATGGCCCCGAGAACACCGGCCGCACGCTGACGATGCTCGGCTACCAGCTCGCGAACTACGCCCAGTACTTCGACTGGCAGTGGGCACGGTCGCTCGGTGACATCGCCTTCGCGCCGTTCCGGCTGCTGACGACGTTGGTGTTCGCCTCGCTTGGCATGCGCGGCGCCGTGGCGCAGCGTCGGGATGACCGGACCGGCTTCCACATGATGCTGATCCTCTTCCTGGTCACCGGACTCGGGCTGTTGTTGTACATGAACTTCAAGCCGGGGCCGAGCATCGGGTGGGAGCAGTGGCCGACGTTGGACAATCACGAGGTTCGTGACCGCGACTACTTCTTCGTGGCGAGCTTCGTGGCATGGGCGTTCTGGGCGGCGCTCGGGATTGCCGACCTGGCGCGCAGCACGGCGTTGCGGTTGCCGGTGGCGCGCCGATCGATGGCGGTGGCGGTCTTCGGCCTTGCGCTGCTGCCCGCTGTCCTGAATGCGCGCATGGCGACACGGAAGCAGACGCCCGAGGCGACCCTCGCGCGCGACTTTGCGCATGCGCTGCTGCAGTCGGTGCCTCCGGGCGGCATTCTCTTCACCTGGGGCGACAACGACACCTTCCCGCTCTGGTATGCGCAGGCGGTGGAGGGGGTGCGGCGTGATGTGACCATCGTCTGCCTGGCCTTGGCCGAGACGGAGTGGTACCAGCGGCAGCTGCGGAACTGGAAGGCGGACCCGGTCGACCGGGCCAACCTGGCAGCGGTGTGGCAATCCGCGCCGGTGCCGGATCTCAACGCGCCGATCCACACCATCAGCGACTCGGCGATCAACGCCTTCTCGCCGTTCCTGATCGACAAGTCACAGGCGATCTCGCTTCGCAACGGCCTGAGCATCGAACTGACCAAGGGCGATGCGGTCTATGCCAAGGACATGATGCTATTGCAGGTAGTGATCACCAATGCCGGCGTCCGACCGATCGCGTGGTCGGTCACCACGGCGAACAAACTGTACGGGCTCGGGCCGCAACTGGTGCAGCAGGGGTTGGCGATCGTGATGCCGACGGTGCCGGTGACGGGCGCGGTGGGTGGCGATGCGGTCGGCCCGGGAAAGACGCCGATCGACTTTGCGACCACCACACGGCTCATCAACGAGACCTGGCGCTACGGCAAGTTGCTCGACGGTGGCACCGATCGCCTCGATGCCAACGTCCGCGCGATGTCGGGGACGTGGGCGATCCCCTTCGTGCAAGCGGGCGTGGCATCGGTGATGATGGGTGATACCGCTGGGGCGATTCCATACCTGGAGAAGTCGCTCAAGATGGCCGAGCAGCCTGGCGTGGCCGGCTTCCTGGCGCAGTTGAAGGGGCGGGGTGGGGCTATCCGCCCCTGACCCGCTCCCACCGTTCCTTCGCCTGCTTCACCCGCACGTGCGTCGAGTCGAGCTCGCGCGCCATCCCTTCGTAGCCTGACCGGAGCAGCCGCTCCGCCTCCGCATGGAACGCAGGGCCGCGCCGCGCGAGAATGTCGCCCACCATGCTCTCCCCTTGGGCGATGGCCCAATGCGTCGGCGGGAACGCCGCCTGTCGGAGCCGCAGCCCCTCGCGCGCGGTGCGCTCGCCACGCGCAGGATCGCCCAGTGCGGCCTGGCACCATCCCAGGAAGAGCAGTGCCGTGTTGAGCGAGGCATCCCGTTCACTCAGCCCCTTGCCGCGCAGGGCAACAATCCCCTCGGCCGGCGCGATCGCTTCGGCGCACCGCCCCGCATCGGCGAGGATGTTGATCCGCATCCGCACCGCCGCGAGTGTGCCCGGGTTGTCGGCGCCGAGCGTGGCACTGTAGATCGCGATTGCCCGCTGCGCCACGCTGTCGGCCTCGGCGTATTTCCCCTGGAAGAGCAGCGCCCCCGCCAGCGGCTGCAAGGCGTTGCCGACCCGCACGTCATCGGGACCGCGCGTCGTCGTGAAGATCGCCGCCGCCGCGCGGAGCCGGGGCTCCGCGTCGACGTACCGCCCCATTGTGGCAAGTGCCGTGGCATAGTTGGTGAGTGCGACGGCGGAGTTGACGTCGGGCCGAAGTGCCGCGAGGCGATCGGCAACCTTCTCGTACACCGCCGCAGCATCGGCCAGGCGCCCCTGTTCCGAGATCGCGTTCGCCAGGTTGTTCATCCCGCGGTAAATCTCGATCGAGTCGATCCCCGGAACCTGCCCGTACATCACCAGCGACCGGCGGTACAACGATTCGGCGCGCTCCGGTGACCCGATCTCGGTCTCCAACCCCGCCAGGTTGTAGAGTCCGTCCGCACGCTCGCGCAAGGACACCCGCTCGCCGAGCGAGTCCTGCAGCCTGACCGCGTCGAGCATGAGCGGCCGCGCACGGTCGTAGAGCCCCATGTCGATCAGCGTCGAGGCAAGGGTGTTCTTGATTGCCGCGCGGAGGTCGGGCGCCTTCGCGAACGACGAATCGATCCTCGGGATCACCAGGTCGATCGCCTCGACCACCGTCGTCCCCTTGCCGGACTCCTGCGGTTTCGCGGCCGAGAGGACGTCACGGAAGAACTGGGTCACCTGCGCAGTGCGCTGCTGCTCGAGGATCGCCCGGTCGCGCTCGTCGCGTGCGACCCGCGCCTGTCGGATCGAGACGACGGTGCCACCGACCAGCGCCCCAACGGCCAGCACGCCGGCCGCGACCGCCACCCGATTCCGCCGTGCAAACTTCCCGAGCCGGTAGCCGATCGTGTCCGGCTGCGCCAACACCGGGAGGCCACCCAGAAAGCGTTGCAGGTCGTCGCCCAGTTGTTGCGCGGTCCGGTAGCGGCGTGCGGCCTCTGGGCGCAGTGCCATCAGGATGATCGAGTCGACGTCGCCGGCGAGTGAGCGGCGAAGCCGTGCCGCCGTGTCGTGCTCGCTGACCGCCGACTCCGCGGTCACGGCGCGGCTCGGCGCCGTCGGCACGCCGCGCTCCACCAGCGCACCACGCGCGGTCGGACTGAACGGCCGCACGCCGGTCACCAATTCGTAGAGCACCACGCCGAGCGAGTAGATGTCGCTTGCGGTCGTCACCTCGCCGCCAAGGAGTTGCTCCGGCGAGGCATAGGCGACGGTCATCGGCGTCACGCCGGTGTGCGTCAGGTCATCGCCGCCCAGCAGCGTCGGATCGGCCAACTTGGCGATTCCGAAGTCGAGCAGCTTGACGGTGCCATCCTCGGCGACGAGGATGTTGCCGGGCTTGAGGTCGCGGTGAATCACCAGGTGCTCGTGGGCGTACTGCACGGCGGCACAGACTTGGCGGAAGAGCGCCAGCCGGTCGCGCAGGCCGAGGTGGTGGGCGGCGCACCACTGATCGAGCGGCTGCCCCTCGACGTACTCCATGATGAAGTACGGTTCGCCCTCGGGGGTGACCCCGCCGTCGAGCAGCGCGGCGATGTTGCGGTGCTCAAGCCGCGCGAGCAGCTGCCGCTCACGCTGGAAGCGCGCGAGGGCCTGCGTTCGGTCGCCGAGGAGCGAGACCATCTTGATCGCGACGCGCTTGCGGTATTGATCGTCGGCACGGTGTGCCTCGTAGACCGTTCCCATCCCGCCTTGTCCGATCTCGCGCAACAACTCGTACTGGCCGACACGACGACCCAGCTGCGGGAGTGGCGGGTCGCTCGCCGGCATCGACGCCGGCTGCTCGAATCGCTCGCCGACGTCGTCGGCGGATTCGAGCAGCGAGGCAAGCTCGGTATGCAGGGGTGCGTCGTGAGTCAGTGCGGCGAGTCTGGCGGCGCGTTCGGCGGGGGGGAGCTCGAGCAATTCGGCAAAAAGGGCGGAGAGCTCGCCCCAACGGTCCGCTGGGAGAGCCACCGTCAGGCCGCCTGGAGTTCGCGGTGCAACCAGGCCCGCGCGAGCGTCCAGTCGCGCTTCACCGTGGCGGGTGAGATGCCCAGGACATCGGCGCTCTCCTCGATCGAGAGGCCGACGAAGTAGCGCAGCTCAACCACCTTGGCCTGGCGCGCGTCGAGGGAGGCCAGCCGATTGAGCGCCTCATCGACCGCCACGACCTCTTCGCTGGGCGCTCCATCGGCGTGGTCGACCTGCGAGTCGAGCGTGACCTGATGCTTCGCGCCGCGCTTCTGGGCGTTCCGGCGGCGGGCATGCTCCACCAGAATGCGCCGCATCGCCTGGGCGGCGATCCCGAAGAAATGGGCGCGGTTCTCCCAGGTGAGGGCCGTTCCGCCGGTGAGCCGGAGGAATGCCTCGTGAACCAGCGCGGTGGCCCCCAGGGTGTGATCGTCCCGCTCGAGACGAAGCTGCCCGGCGGCCAGCCGCTTGAGCTCGTCATACACCACGGGGAGCAGTGCCGACAGCGCGTCGGGACTGCCGCCCGAGGCGGCGGCGAGCAGGGTGGTCACGTCGGAACGGGCAGCGTCCATCGATCCATGGGGGTTGGGAGGGATACCGGATACTCCCCCGCCAAGGGGGTGGCGTCAAGGTGGGGGGCCGACGGGCTTGGGCACCCCCCTCCGGCTATATTTCCCAGTTATGCCAGAACCGGGCCTGACGGACCGAATCGCCGCCATACGGGGCGTGATCGCCGACCGGCAGCGGGCAGGCGGGTGGGGCCACCCAGTCCGGATTGTGGCCGTCACCAAGACCCACGGTCCCGAGGCGGTTCGGGCCGCCGCCCTGGCCGGATTGGACGCCGTTGGCGAGAACCGGGTCCAGGAGGCGCTCCCCAAGATGGCGGCCACCGCCGACCTCACGGTCGAGTGGCACCTGATCGGTGGGCTGCAGCGGAACAAGGCACGGCAGGCGGTGGGGCAGTTCGCCCTGATCCACTCGGTGGACCGCGCCGACCTCGCGGCCGAGCTCGACCGCCGCGCCGAGCCGACCACCACCCAGCCGGTCCTGGTGCAGGTGAACTGTTCCGCCGAGCCGCAGAAGGGCGGGGTGGAACCGGCCGAGCTCGCCGCGCTGCTCGACGCGATGCGCGCGATGCCACGCCTCCGGGTCGACGGCTTGATGACGATGGCGGAATTCACCGACGACGTGCCCGTGCAACGGCGCACCTTTGCCCTGCTGCGCACGTTGCGAGACCAGATGCAGGCCGAGGGTCATGCGCTCCCCGAGTTGTCAATGGGGATGTCGGGTGACTATCCGGCCGCCGTGGCAGAGGGAGCGACGATGCTCCGCCTCGGATCGATTCTTTTCGGGCCTCGGCCCCAACTCTGACCGACGACTACGTGAACGCTGACGCTACTCCCCCGACCGACTCCACCACCGCCCGCCACCCTGCGTGGCCGGACGGTGGCGCCGACGCGCTCGAGCGCGATCTCCTGGCGCGTTGGGAGGCGGAGGGGCTCTTCCAGCAGGTGCAGGCTGCGACCGCGGATGGCCAAGGGTTCGTGTTCTTCGAGGGACCGCCGACCGCCAACGGACGCCCAGGCATCCACCACGTTTTTTCGCGGACGATCAAGGACCTGATCTGCCGCTATCAGGCGATGCAGGGGAAGCGGGTCACGCGGATCGCCGGCTGGGACACGCACGGCCTCCCCGTCGAGCTCGAGGTCGAGAAGCAGCTCGGCTTCGCGGGCAAGAAGGACATTGAGGCGTACGGCGTCGCCGAGTTTTCGAAGAAGTGCCTGGAGAGCGTCTTCACCTATCGCGACGAGTGGGTGGAGCTCTCGAACCGGACCGGCTACTGGCTCGACTACGACAACGCCTATGTGACCTGCACCAAGGAATACGTCGAGTCGGTGTGGTGGCTGCTGCAGCGGCTCTTCCAGAAGGAGCTGCTCTACCGCGGCCACCGCGTCTCGCCGTATTGCCCGCGCTGCGGCACCGTGCTGTCGTCGCACGAACTCGCGCTCGGCTATGCCGAAGTGAAGGACAAGTCGATATACGTGACCTTCCCGCTGGCCGATGGCTCCGGCCGTGAGCTGGTGGTCTGGACCACCACGCCGTGGACGCTGCCGAGCAATGTCGCGGTCGCGGTGAATCCGGAGCTGGAGTACGCCGAGTTCACCTCGCCGATGCATCCGGGGCGCATCTTCGTGCTGGCCGCGTCGCGCGCGGCGAAGGCGACGGAACTGCTCGGTGAGGGCACCGCGATGGGTGCGAGCGTGGCCGGTGCGCAGCTCGCCGGGCTCCGCTACGCGCGGCCGTTCGACATCGTGACGATGCCCGCCGACGGCGCGCACTCGATCGTCGTGACCGGCGCGTTCGTCACCGCCGATGACGGTTCGGGTCTCGTGCACATGGCACCCGCCTTCGGTGCGGACGACTACGCGGCCGGCCGCGAGCATGGCCTCGCGCTGGTGCGCCCGGTCGCGGGCGACGGCACCTTCGTCGGCACCTCCTGGCCGGAATTGAACGGACAGTTGGTCACGGCCGATGCCACGAACGAGATGCTGATCCGGAAGCTCAAGGAGCTCGGGCGGCACCTCAAGACCGAGCAGTACATCCACAGCTATCCGCATTGCTGGCGTTGCCAAAGCAAGCTGATCTACTACGCCCGCGAGTCGTGGTTCGTGCGGACGTCGTCGGTGAAGGCGCGGATGCAGGAACTGAACGCCGGGATCGCGTGGCACCCGCCCGAAGTGGGTACCGGGCGCTTTGGCGAGTGGCTCGGCAACAACATCGACTGGGCGCTCTCGCGCGAGCGCTACTGGGGCACGCCGCTGCCGATCTGGGTCAGCGACCGCGATCCCGAGTACGTCGAGGTGATCGGATCGTTCGCCGAGCTCAAGGAGAAGGCCGGCTTCACGCCGACCGGCGACCTCGATGTCCACAAGCCGTGGGTCGACGAGATCACCTGGCCCGCGCCAGGGGGCGGGACGATGCGCCGGGTGCCCGAGGTGATTGACACCTGGTTCGACTCGGGGTCGATGCCGTACGCGCAGTGGCATTATCCGTTCGAGAACAAGGAGCAGTTCGAGCGGCACTTCCCGGCCGACTACATCTGCGAAGGGATCGACCAGACTCGTGGCTGGTTCTACTCGCTGCTCGCGATCGGCACGGCCGTCTTCGACGCGGCGCCGTACCGGAACGTGATCGTCAATGAACTGGTGCTCGATGCCACCGGCCAGAAGATGTCGAAGAGCAAGGGCAACGTCGTCGATCCGTGGAAGCTGGTCGAGAAGCATGGTGCCGATGCGGCGCGGCTGTACATGGTGCTCTCGAGCCAGGTCTGGCAGCCGAAGCGCTTCGACGAGCGGCAACTCGTCGAGACGGCCGGCGGTTTCCTCAACACGCTGCGCGCCTCGTACCACTTCTTCTCGCTGTACGCCGGCCCCGATGGCGCAGCGGCCCCGGCCGCGGCCGACCGCCCGCTCGCGGACCGCTGGCTGCTGGGCCGGCTCGACGCGACCGTGGCGGCCGTGCGAGCGGCGTTCGACGACTACGATGTCACCACCGGCGTCCGGGCGCTCACCGAATTCGTGGTCGACGATCTCTCGAACTGGTGGGTGCGGCTCAATCGTGGTCGCTTCTGGGCCCCAGGCCGCGAGGCCGACCCAGCCGCCGTCGCCACGATGCGGGAGGCGCTTGTCTCGGTGGCGCGCCTGCTCGCGCCGTCGGCGCCGTTCGCGAGTGACTGGCTCCACCGCGCGCTGACGGGAACCTCGGTCCACCTGGCGTCGTTCCCCGTGGATGCTGGCCGCCTCGACCCGGCGCTCGACCGTGCGATGGATGCGATCCGTCGACTCGCCTCCCTCGGCCGCGCGGGACGCGAGACCGCCTCGCTGCGGGTGCGCCAACCGTTGGCGACGATCCGCGTCGCCGTTCCGGTCGAGGTGCGCGGCGCCGCGTTCGATGCCCTGCTCCCGCTGCTGCAAGGCGAGACCAACGTGAAGCGTGTCGAGATCGTGACCTCGGACGCCGATCTTGTCCGGCTGCGGGGCAAGCCGAACTTCCGCACCCTTGGCAAGCGCTTCGGAGCGGACGTGAAAGGAGTCGCCGCATCGGTCGCGTACCTGACCGCCGACCAACTCCGTGCGCTCGAGCAGGGCGAGAGCGTCACCGCCGAGCACACCTTCCTGCCCGAGGATGTGACCATCGAGCGCGAAGTGGTGACCGACTGGCCGGTGGCGAGTGCGGGGCCGTTCGTGGTGGCGCTCGATCCGGTGGTGACGCCGGCGCTGGCGCAGGAAGGGCTCGCCCGCGAGCTGGTGAGCCGGATCCAGCGGCTCCGGAAGGACGCCGGCTTCGACGTCAGCGCACGCATCGCGCTCTCGCTGACAGGGGACGCCGCGCTGCTTGACGCGGCGCGGGTGCATCAGGAGTACATCGCCGGCGAGACGCTGGCGCGCGAGTTCACGATCGGGGAGGCCGCGATGGAGCTCGATCGGCAGGAGGCATTCGAGGTCGAAGGACACGCTGGCGCACTCGCGGTACGCCAGCTCGGGAACGGCCGGACCCATTCCGGCCCCGCACAGGTGAATGCATCGTGACCAAGACCCAGCTCAAGCATCTCGAGGGGCGGCTCCTGGAGGAGCGCGCACGCGTCATGAAGGAACTCGGCTACTACGACGAGCAGTTCAACAACACGCTGCAGGGCGCCGATGGCGACCTCTCGTCGTACTCGCTCCACATGGCGGACCAGGGCACCGATGCCATGGAGCGCGAGAAGCAGTTCCTGATGGCGTCGAAGGAAGGGCGCTACTTGTGGCACCTGAACGAGGCGCTCCGCCGGCTCTACAACAGCCCGGCGAATTTCGGCAAGTGCCACCAGTGTGGTGCGCTGATCGATTTCGAGCGCCTCGACGCGTTGCCGCACGCACGGCTCTGCATCTCCTGCAAGGAGAAGGAAGAGGATGCCAAGAAGCGCTGATCGCCGGGTCCCGTTCTGGGGCGTGCTTACCGTCACCGTGCTGCTCGACCGGATCACCAAGATGATCGCGGAGAGCCGCCTGGTGTGGGGCGACGCGCCCATCCCGGTCATCGGGGACTTCACCCGCTGGCGCCTGGTCTACAACACTGGCGCGGCGTTCGGTATCCACCTCGGCAGCTATTCGCGCTGGGCGTTCATGCTGATCGCCTGCGTCGCCGTCGTGGTGCTGTACAAGATGTGGCGTGAGGCCGACGTGGCCGACCGCTTTCGCCAGCTCGCCCTCGCCTTCGTGGCGGGTGGCGCCGTCGGCAACCTGATCGACCGGGTCCTCTCGGCGCGCGGGGTCGTCGACTTCATCGACATGGGCATCGGCGAGAGCTTGCGCTGGCCGACCTACAATGTCGCCGACATTGCCGTCACCTGCGGGGCGCTGGCCCTCGCGATTTCTCTCTGGCGCGAGGATGCGCGGCGCGCTCCCGCGCCGACCGCCTAGGCGGTCAGGCTCAGCCGTGGAATTCTCCGTTGTCCCCGTGCAGGTCGAGCGACTCGACCGCTATCTCGCCGACCAATTGCAGCTGTCGCGCACCGTTGCGGCGCGCATCGTCGCCGCCGGCCACATCCGTTGCGGTGCCAAGGTCCTTCGCGCCTCCCACCTGTTGGCACGTGGCGACGTTGTCACCGTCGACCTGCCGGAGACGGAAGAGCCGCGCCGCATCACCCCAAATCCGATCGCCCTCAACGTCATCCACGAGGACGAGGACCTGGCGGTCATCGACAAGCCCGCGGGGCTCGTCGTGCATCCCGCGCCGGGTCACTGGGATGACACCCTCGTCAACGCCCTCGTGGCCCGCGGCACGACGCTGGCCGGTGGCGCCGAGGGGCGGCCAGGGATCGTGCACCGGCTGGACCGAGACACCAGCGGGTTGCTGATCGTCTCGAAGACTGATCTCGCCCACCGCCGACTCGGGCAGATGATTGCCGCCCGCCGCGTCTCGCGGGTCTACGCCGCGATGGTCTGGGGCCACCTCGACGAAGAGAAGGTGATCATCGAGGCGCCCCTGGCCCGCCACCCGAAGGACCGGAAGCGGATGTCGATCCAGGCGGATGGCCGGGCCGCCCGAACGGATGCCTACCCGATTGTCCGACTCGGTCCGGTGTCGATCGTCCGGCTCGAGCTCCACACCGGCCGCACCCACCAGATCCGTGTCCACCTCGAGTCGATCGGTCACCCCATCGTGGGCGACTCGGTCTACACCGGGGGCGGGGCGAAGCGGATCACCGGGGTGGGGAAGGCCAAGGCGAAGCAACTCGAGGCCCTCGCCCCCCGGCAGGCGCTTCACGCCGCCCTTCTGGCGTTCCGCCACCCGAACAGCGGGGTGCCGCTCGAACTGCGGTCGGCCTGGCCGGCAGACCTCTGGCCTCTGCTGCAGGCCGCGGGTGATGGGGAGCTGACCATGCCGCGGGAAGAGGTGCTCACTGCGATCGGCTTCTTCGGGGACGATGGCTGACCGGGCCGGGGTCGGCGGACTGGTCGTCCGGGTGGCCGGGATCCGCTGGTTCATCCCGGTGACCGGGGTGATCGAGGTTCTCCGCGAGGCGGTGGTGGCGCGGGTCCCGGGCACGCCCCCGGCGGTCCGGGGGATGGTCAACCACCGCGGCCGGGTCCTGACCGTGGCCGACCCTATCCGCGCCCTGGGGCTGTCGGGCGATACTGGAGGGGCACGGGACGTCGTCGTGGTGGACGCCGGGGGGCACCGCTTTGCGGTGGCCGTCGACGGGGTCGTGGAGCTGGCCGCCGAGCCGCGCACGGGCCTTGCAACATTGGATCTCGACCAGGTCGCATCCGCGATCTTTGCCTGACCCTCAGCCGGAGGCCAGCGTGGCCCATCGGGTGCTCATCTGCGACGACGCGATCTTCATGCGAACCATGATCGCCGACATTCTCACCGGGGCCGGCTATGACGTCGTCGGCGAGGCCGAAAGCGGCCTGCAGGCCGTCGAGCGCTACAAGGCGCTCCTCCCCGACATCGTCACGATGGACATCGTCATGCCGGATATGGGGGGGATCGACGCCGTTCGGGCGATCGTGACCGCCCACCCCGACGCCAAGATCCTGATGTGCTCCGCCATGGGGCAGCAGGCGCTGGTGGTCGAGGCGATTCAGGCCGGGGCGAAGGACTTCGTGGTCAAGCCGTTCCAGCCGGCTCGCGTTCTCGAGGCCGTGCAGCGCGTCCTGGCGGGATGACCGAGGTGCGGCGGGCGCGGTACGTCGCGCTCTTCGCGGCGGAGTCGCGCTCGCTGCTGGCCGGCGCGCGGCGGGCGCTCGCGGCATGGCTCGACGCCCCCGCCGAACGGGCCCCAGCCGACGAAGTCTTCCGCACCCTCCACACCATCAAGGGGATGGCCGCCTCGCTGGAATACGAGGCGATCGCCGAACTGGCCCACACCACCGAGAGCGCCCTCGTCGAGGTGCGTGACAGTGGCGACCCGGCCGATCGTGCCTGGCTGCGTGACCTCGAGGCGACCCTCGACCAGATCGCGCTGCGGTGCGAGGCGGCCGCGCTCGCGGAAGGCGCCGAGGCGGCGCCAGGTGCCCACGCCGCAGTCGCTGCAGCGCGCATCGTCCGCGTCGACCTCGATCGGCTCGATGCCCTCTTCGAGGACCTCGGCGGGTTGGTGACGGCCCGGCAGGAACTCGAGCGGCACGCCGAACGCGACACGCTCTCGCCAGTCGCCCGCGCGGCGCAGGTGATGGCACGACGCCTCGACACGCTGCAGGACCGCATTCTCCACGTCCGGCTCGCCCCACTCGGTGAGGTGTTCGAGCGGATTCCGCCGATTGTACGAGACCTCGCACGGCAGCTGGGCAAGGAAGTCACGGTTCAGGTGCAGGGCGAGGAATTCGAAGTCGACCGCGCGGTGCTCGACCAATTGGCCGAGCCGTTGATCCACCTGCTCCGGAACGCAGTGGACCACGGTCTCGAGACGCCGGATGTGCGGCGCGCCCTCGGCAAGCGTCCCGCAGGGTCGGTGATGCTCAAGGCTCGGCGTGATCGCGATTCGGTGGTCCTGGAACTCAGTGACGATGGGCGGGGCATCGACCGGGGCGCTGTGGCTGCGCGCGCGGTGGCGCAGGGGATCATCGAGTCGGATGCGTCGCTCAACGACGACGGGCTGCTCGCGGTGCTCGCCCGGCCCGGATTCAGCACCGCGACAGCGGTGACCGATGTGTCGGGGCGGGGTGTCGGACTCGACGTGGTGGCCTCGCGGCTGCACGACCTCGGTGCGTCGCTTTCGCTCACGACCGTGCCGGGACGCGGCACGACCTTCGTGGTGCGACTGCCGACGCGTCTCGGAATCGTGCGCGCACTGGTCGCCTCGATCGGCGATGAGCGCTACGTGATGCCGCTCACCCACGTGGCCGAATTCCTGCCGTGGGAGCCCGAGGCGGTGCGCCAGGTCGATGGACGCGCCGTGATCGAACTGCGGGGCGAACTGGTGCCGGTGCTCGATCTGCGCCGGCTGCTGCTGTACCGGGGAGACGCCCCTCCGGTGCGACGCCCGGCGCTGATCTTCGAGGCCAACGGGCAGCGGGTGGCCTTGCTGGCCGATGCGATCCACGGACAGGTCGACGCCGTGGTGCAGCCGCTCGATCGACCCCGCGGGATGCCGCGCTGGATCACCGGTGCGACGGTGCTCGACAATGGTCGGCCGGCGTTGCTGCTGGACTTGGCCAGCGTAGTCTAGTAATCGATCATCGATCATCGATCATCGATCATCGATTTGTCCGACTCTACTTGGAGCGCAGATGACGAATCCCAATGACCTCGACTCCCTCCGCCGCGACGGGCTGCGCGAAGTCGCCACCATCGGGGCAGGGCACGCCGCCACGGCGCTGTCGCAGCTGACCGATCGCCGGATCATGATCTCGGTGCCGCAGGTGCGGCGGGTGAACTTCGGCGAAGTCCCGGCGATGGTGTCGCTGTTCGGCGATCACGTCGCTGTGGTGGCGATGCGGATGCTGGGCGACCTCACCGGACGCTCGTTGCTGGTGTTCGGCGAGGCCGATGCGACGCGGCTCTGTGACCTGATCCTCCGCCGCCCGATCGGCCCGCAGCGCGCCCTGGGTGAGCTCGAGCAGTCGGGGCTCAAGGAAGTCGGCAACATCGTCTGCTCGGCCTACCTCACGGCGCTCTCCAACTTCATGGGGATGATGCTGCTCCCGTCGGTCCCTTCGCTGACGATCGGCCGGACCGCCGATGCGATCGCCGCGACGGTCGATCCGAACGAATCGCAATCAGACCTGGTCTTCTGCGTCGACACCGCCTTCCGTGCCGAGGGCGCCGAAGCGCCGCTGACGGGCGCGTTCCTGTTGATGCCTGACCAGGCCTCGATCCAGGCGATCCTCGAGGCGATCCGGCTCGACTGAGATGGCCACCCCCGAGGGTCCGGAAGCGGCGCGCATCGCGGCGCTGCGCCGACGCCTCGGCGCGGCCTCGCCGGCGACGCTGACCAACTTCGCGTGGTTCGCCGCTCGTCGCGGCAACCACGCGGCCGCGATCGAGGCGGTGCGCGAAGCGGTGGCGCAGCCCGGCGCCCCGCGCGCCGCGTGGCAGACCCTCGAGCGCCTGGTGACCGGGCGCGACGACGGGCTCGTCCTCGCCCCCGCGAGTGCGGCACGCCACTCTCCCATCGACATCTCTGGCGGCGCCTCGGCCCTGGCCGCGGCAGTCTCGGCGCATCGTGAAGGCGCCCTGGCCGTGGCGGAGACGTGCTATCTGGCGGCGTTGTCGGTGTCGCAGCTTGCAGCGGCCGCGTCGGACGGCCTGGCCGTGTTGCATGAGCAGCGACACGAGCAGGAGGCGGCCAACACCGCGTGGCAGCGTGCCATCGCGGGGGGCGCCCCGTGGGCGCCCCACAACCACGCGCTGGCGTTGCTGCGCCGCGGTGAGGTGCCGGCCGCGCGCCGTGCACTCGCGGCGGCCCTCGCCTCGGCCGCACCGACGGCGGCGCTGCATGCACTCGCCGGCTATGCGGCGCTTCTCGACGGTGCCGCGGCCGACGCGCTCACCTCGCTTGAGGTCGCGGTCGAGCTGGAGCACGATCTGGCGCGCGCGCATTTCACCCTCGGTCTCGCCCACGATCGGCTGGGCCATCCGGCTGCGGCGCTCGCGGCGACGCGCCGAGGGCTCCTCCTCTCGCCGTGGTACCTGCCGCAAATCTGGCTGCTGACGCCGGTCCCCGGCAGCGCACCGGTGGAACTCCCCGCGGGGAGCGAACGGCCCGGCGCCTCGGATGGGACCGACGAGGTGTTGCTCGCGCTCGGCCGATCGCTGCTCGAGACGGGGCACCTCGGAGAATCGCTCGCCGTCTTCGACCAGGTCCTGGTGCGCGATCCGGCGCAGCCCGCCGCGCTCTTTCATCGCGGCGTGGTCCTCGCCAAGCTGCGGCGCTACGACGAGGCGCTCGCCGACTGGGAAGCGGTGGATCGCACCGACCCGGAGAGTCCCCTCGGGGCGATGTCGCGCCGTCACGCGCGCTCGGCGCGCCAGCTTGCCGCGCTCTTCGCGGCCCGGGCGGGCTGATCGATGCACGGCCCCCTCCACGAGATCGGTCTGGTCGAGGTGTTGCAGCTGCTCGGTCGCGGCGCCCGGCACGGCACACTCCAGGTGATTGGCCTCGATCCGACCGCGCCGCGCACGGTCCGCCTCAGCGCCGGTCGGGTGGTCTCGGTGGAGCCGGATGCCGGCGAGTCGGCGGTCGAACGTGCGCTCGTGGCACGGCACCTCGGCGTCACCGACTCGATTCGCCCCGACCTCGCCACCGAGGCGCGTGATGCAATGCGGCTCGAGCTCGCCATGCGCACGCTCGCGACGATGCTGCACTGGACGCGGGGGCGCTTCGACTTCGCCGAAACGGCAGTCGAGGATGGGCCACTCGATATCGCCGTCGACACCATCCTGCTCGAACTGGTGGGTCGCGAATCGCGGCGGGTGGAATTGGCCGCGCTCTTCGACGATTTCCACGCCGTGCCGATCTTCGTGGCCGACGAGCGTCTCGAACTCGGTGACCCGCCGGAGCTCGATCCGCTCGATTGGCGGATCCTCGATGCGGTCGACGGGCGGCGTGACGTGAGCGCGATCGCCGGGACGCTTGATGAGCCGCTGGAAACCGTCGGCGACCGCGTCCGGGCGCTGCAGGGGGCCACTATACTTGAACTGGCCGCCGCGCCAGCAAACGACGCGCTCGCTGCCCGCGCAGCCATCGAGGCGGGCCGGTACGACGAGGCCGTCAGCCTGCTCGAGCACCGGGTCGGTGCGGTCCGTGCCGACCGGGAAGCATGGCGGCTTCTCGGACTCGCTGAAGTCGGGGCGGGGCGCTTCGACCGCGCCATCCGGGCGTGGGAGGCCTGGCAGCAGGCCGACCCGACGCTGTCTCAGGAGGCCGGTGCATTGATCGCAGCTGCTCGCACCATGTTGGAGGCATTGCACGACCACCGTGAGTGACCCGCTTCACCCCTCGTCGGCGCCTGCGGGCGCGCCATCGTTCCTCGACCTCGGGGAGCGGTTGCGTCAGCATGGCCAACTCGAAGCGGCGGCGACGGTGACGATCAACGGGCTGCGTCAGTGGCCCACGCTTGCCAGCGGGCACGACCTCCTCGGCCGCATCGAGGCCGATCGCGGTGATGATCGTGCCGCCGCCGAGGCCTGGGGGGCCGCGCTTGCCTGCGAGCCGGGTCACCTCGGTGCGCTCAAGGGGCTCGCCTTCCTCGCCTTCCGCAGCCACGACTTCGCCGCTGCCGAGCGGCATCTCGAACTCGCCGCCGCGCGTGCACCCCACGACGCCGCGCTGCTAGGGGCGCTCGATCGGGTGCGCAGTCGTCGCCCCTCCGCCCCGGCCGACGAACCGGTGCGGCTCGACGACCCGGCGAGTGGGCTGCTGCTCTGCGACGCCGATGGCATGCGACTGAGCGGCGGGGTCGGGCCGGAGACCGGCGCGGAGGCCGCCGATGCCGCCGCCGCCGAGACTGCTGGGCTGCTGCGCGAGGCGACTCGCTGCGCGCGGCTGCTCGGGCTCGGCAGCGTGAAGCATCTGGTGGTGGAGAGCGCCGACGCGCGGCTCGTGGTGGTCCCCGTCGCGCCCGGTGCCGCATTGCTCGCGGTGCGCAGCGCCGGCACGCCCATCGGTCGCCTGCTGGCCACCGTGCAGCGCGCGGCCGGTGTCGCGGCGCAGTGGCTGGCGGGGCTGCAATGAGCGTCGAGCGGTGGGAGCGACTCCTCTGCGAAGTGATCGCCATTCCTGGCGTGCGCGGTGCGGCACTCGTCGCGGTCGATGACGGGCTCGTCGTCGCGGAGGCCGCGATGGACCAGCTCGATGGCGCCGATGTCGCGGCGCTGGTGGCTGCGCTCGTGTCGCGTGCCACCCGCGTGGCGCGAAGCATCCCGGTCGCGGCCCCCAAGCTGATCCATCTCGCCGGCGACGGTGGGACGCTGCTCGGAATCGAAGCAGTGGCGCCGCTCTGGCTGGTGGCGGTCGCGGAACCCGGCGCCGAAACGGGACGACTCCGCGTGCTGCTCGGTGATCTGGCCGGGGCGGTGGACTGATGCGCGTTCTTGAGCCATGGGTTGAGGCGCCGCTCGCCGAATTCCTCCGTGAATCCGCGGCCCGGCTGGCGCTGATCACCACCGCCTCGGGGCAGGTGATCGCGCAGCATGGCTTTGTCCGCTCGCTCGACGTGATGGCCGCGGCGTCGCTCGGCGCCGGCATTCTCGCCACCACCGGTGAGCTCGCGCGGATGGTCGATGCCACGGGTGGCTATCGCATCGTGGTGCATCAGGGCATCCAGCGCGGCCTCTGGCTCGCCGGCTTCGACACGCCGCGCGGTCGCTGGATCGCGCTGGTGGCCTTCGGGGAGCAATCGACCGTGGGGCTGGTCCGGCTCTTCTTTCATCGCTTCGTCGAGCGACTCGCTGCGGCCGCCCCGCGCACCGTCCCCGTGCGCGAAGTGCTCGCCGAAGGATTCGAGCGCGAGCTCGACGCCTCGCTTCGTGCCCTCTTCGGGGGGAGCTGAGCATGGCGCGGATCGATCCGGCGGCTCGGACGCTCGCCCTCACCGTCGTGGTGTACGGCGCGGCGCGCGCAGGCAAGAGTGCGCTGCTCCGGGCGATCCACCAGCGGATCACCACCGAGCATCGTGGCGCCGAGGAACCGGTGGGTGAGCCGTCCGACGCCGGGCTGCCGCTTGACTGGGTGCCGCTCGACCTGGGTGATGTCGCCGGATGGCGCACGCAGGTGCACCTCTACGCCGTCCCGGCCCAGGAGCAGGCCGACGCGACGCGTCGACTGGTGCTCGCCCAGGCCGACGGGGTGCTCTTCGTCGTCGACGCGCAGGCCAGCCAGCTCGAGGCGAATGTCGCCGCCCTCGCCGCGCTGCGGCAGCAGTGGCCCGACACCGACGGCGCCGCGCGGCGGTTGCCGATGGTGTTCGTCGTTACCAAGCAGGACCTCCCGGAAGAATTGGTGCTCGACGAGCCGGTGCTTGCGACAATCCTCAATCCCGACGCGTCGCCGCTCTTCTCATGCGATCTCTCGCGCGGCGAGGGCGTCTTCCGCGCGCTGCAGGTCATCATCGGCGCCGCGATGCGGCAAGTGATCGCGCTGCCGGAGTCGACGCCGTGAGCCGCCGATGCTGAATCCGCATGCGCGCTTCGCGAGCTTCGTGGTCGGGTCGGCCAACCGCCTCGCCTTCACGGCATCGAAGGCGGTCGCCGAATCGCCGGGCGCGATCTACAACCCGCTCTTCATTTACGCGCGCCCCGGACTCGGCAAGACCCACCTCCTGATGGCGATCGGCAATGAGGCGCAGGCGATCGACTCGTCGCGCGTGGTCGAATACGTCACTGTCGACGATTTCGTCGAGGCGTATCAGGCCGCGATCGCTGCCGGTCAGGCGGAGGCGTATCGCCGCCGCTTCACCGAGGCGAACGTCGTGCTGCTCGACGACGCCCAGCTGTTGTCGGACCGTCGGGAGCTCCAGGCCGAACTGCTGCGACTGATGGACCTGCTGATGGCGGCCGATCGGCAGATCGTCCTCGCGGGCGACCGGCCCCCCGAGGAGATCCAGTCACTCGACGAGCGACTGATCCGGCGCTTCGCCGGTGGCCTCGTGATCGACATCGGCGCGCCCGACTACGAGACCCGGCTTGCGATTCTCACCCGCCGGAGCAACGATCGGCAGGTGCACTTCGCGCCCGAAGTGCTCGATGTCGTGGCGCAGCTCCCGATCACGACCGTGCGCGAACTGATCGGCGCCCATAATCGCCTGGTCGCGCAGCAAGCCGTGCAGACGGCGCCGCTCGGGAGTGATCACGTCCGCCAGCTGATGCTGAGTCTCGGACATGCGGAGGCGGTCACAGAAGCGGTGGAAGCCCCCGTGGTGGAGGCGCCAGCCGAGACGGCCGCGGCGCTCGACGAATTCTCCGACTTTCTCTCCGATCTCTCCGCGACGGTTGCGGTGCAAGTGGACCGGTGGCGCCAACGCATCACCGAGGCGATGCTGCGCTTCGGCGCGGAGGGACTGCGGACCACGCGACTCGAGGCGCTGCTGGCGGAAGAGGTCGCGGTCGATCCGTCGGAGATCCTCGCCCAGTTCGAGGCCGACGTCGAGCGGCTGCGGCTGCTCCGCCAGGAGATCGAGACGCTGGCCCCCGTGCTGCTCTCCGAGCAGTCGCTGCACGACCCCGACCTGCTGACCGAGGCCGAGGCGTTGGTGGAGGAGGCGCGCGAGAGTGGGGCGCCGCTGCCCGGACCGACACCGCGCTACACGCTGGCGGCGTTCGCGGTCGGACAGACGTCGCGGCACGTGGTCGAGGCGATCCACGCCGCGGCAACGGCACCCGGGCAGCGTTACAACCCCATGGTGATCGTCGGACGCTCCGGTACGGGCAAGAGCCACCTGCTGCACGCGTTCGGGCACGAACTGCGCGCCGCCGGTCTCAAGCGCGTTGCGGTGTTCGACGCCAAGCAGTTTGTGGACGACCTCGTCGGCGCACTCGGCGACGGCAGCATCACCCGCTGGCGCCATCGGCTGAGGCGAGTCGACGCGCTGCTGCTCGACAACGTCGGCGTGCTGGCGGGGAAGGAGCGCTCGCAGGAGGAGCTCTACCTCCTGTACAACCTGCTGCTCGAGTCGGGACGGCAGATGGCGTTCACGACCACCGTCGCGCCATCCCAACTCGAAGGCTTCGAGCCGCGGCTCGCCACCAGGCTTGCCGGCGGCCTCGTGCTCGAACTGGGGCCGCCGGACCGCGAGGCCCGCGTGCAGGAAGTCGTGCGCCTGCTCGGGTCGCTGGCGACCGACGAGGACCTGGTCGACTATCTCGCCGCGCGTCCGGCCGTCACCCTGCGTGACACCCAGCAGTTGGTGCAGCGGCTGCTGGCCGCCGCCGAGGAACGCCAGGCCCCGCTCTCGCTCGTGACGGCGCGCACCATCCTCGACGGCACCACGACGTCGATGCCGCGGCCGCGCCGTGGCAGCGGACTGCTCGCCCCCGGTGGCGGTGCGATCCGATCGCGCGAGAAGATGGTCGAGACCTGGCCCGACATCGCGGAGCGGTTGATGGAGGAGTGGACCTGATGGCGATCAAGGGATCGCTTCGCGAGGCCTCGCTCGCCGACGTGGTGCAACTGCTCTTCCTCGGGCGGCGCACCGGCTGCCTCTCGGTCGCCAACGAGCGGAACTTCGGCTCGATCTGGTTCGACGACGGCTGGATCACCTTCGCCGGGATGGTGTCGCGTCCCGATCGACTCGGCGAACGTCTCCTGGCAGCCGGCCGCCTGCGGCCCGAGCAGTTGGCGCAGGCCATTGCAGTGCAACAGGCCATGCCCGGCCAGCGACTCGGTGCGGTGCTCCGCCAGCTGGGGTTCCTGACGCCGGAGGATGTCGAGGGCGAGGTGCGTCGGCAGGTGGAGGAGACGATCTACACCCTCTTCACCTGGACGAGCGGGACCTTCTCCTTCGAGGCCGGCGTGCGACCCGAGGAGCCCGAGGCGGCCCTCAGGCTCAACCCCGACGGCTTGCTCCTCGAGGGCGCCCGGCGCGTGGATGAGTGGAGCGTCATCGCCAAGAAGATCCCCTCGCTCGACGCCGTCTTCGCGCTCGAGGGGGACGTGCGTGGCGGCGCCGAGGGCGATGAGGCGCTGGTCGACACGGAGCGACGGCTGTTGCCATTGCTCGATGGCACCCGGACGGCGCGCGACCTGATGGACGTCACCGGACTCACCGACTTCGAGGTGTGCCGCGTGCTCTACGGCCTGCTCAGCGCTGGTCGGCTCCGGCGCGTGGCCACGGCGCCTGCCGCGCCGCCCCGCGAGAGCGGCTCGCGGCTCGATGAGCATCGCAATCTCGGCATCGCCTTCTACCGGACCGGCATGCTGGCCGAAGCCGATCGTGAGTTCCGCCGCGTGTCGGAGCTGCGTCCCGAGAATGGCGAGGGGCCCTTCCACCTCGGCCTGATTGCGCTGCGGGAAGCGCGCTGGGACGAGGCGATCACCCAGCTGCACCTCGCCGCGGAGCGCAGTGGCCCCCGTCCGGCCGTCCTCCACAATCTCGCGCTCGCCTTCGAGGCACTCGGGCGCCTCGACGAGGCCGATGCGGCGCTCGCCGAGGCGATCCAGCGCGAGAAGGACGATCCGCGGCTCTGGATTGGCTGGGGACTGCTGGCGCTCCGGCGGGCGCAGGGGCCTGCCGGGCTGGAGCGATTTGCGCGGGCCCGTGACCTGATCGGGGCCGCGACGCCGCCGGCTCGATGGTATTGGGGCTGCGGCTGCGCGCAGGCACTGTCCGAGGCGTGGCCCGATGCCCTCGCCACGGTGCGGGAGGGCGTCACCCGCTATCCCGACCACCCCGTCCTCAGAACCTCGCTGGGCGTGTTGCTCGAGGCCTCCGGTGAGGTCGGCGAGGCGGAGGCGCACCTGCGGCACGCGCTGGGCGAAGATCCGACGATTCCGCAGATCTCGAAGAACCTGGGCGACCTCCTCTATCGTGCGGGGCGCTGGGACGAGGCGGAAGAGGCGTATCTGCGCGCAGCGAAGCTCGCACCGGCGCTCGGCGACGACCTCTTCTTCAAGCTCGGCAACCTGGCGTGCCGACGCGCCGACATGGCCACGGCGCGGCAGCATTGGGAGGAGGCGGTGCGGCTCAACCCGGAGCATGCGCTCGCGCGCGCCAACCTCAGTGGATCGCGGACCACCGGATGAGCGACGACACCCTGGTGGAGCTGCAGGCCGAATACGCGCGCCTCGCTACCGCCCTGGCGACGGCGCCGTCGGCGGAGCAACGCGCGGCGATCAAGGCCGACATCGTCACGCTCTTCCGCCGCGCCGAGACGCTGATCACCGAGCTCGCGACCTTCAAGGAATCGATCCGCGAACTGGTGGACCGCTTCAAGACGCTGCCTGGAGAGGCCGCCGTGTCGGTGCGCTATGACCACATCGGCGCCTCGAGCTATATCGAGCGGGGGTGGAGCGCACTCGCGTCCGCCGATTGGGTGGCAGCCGCCACGGCGCTCCGCGAGGCGATCGCACGCGATGCCACCAGCACGACGGCGCGGGCGCTGCTCGCCTGGGCGCTGGTGCGGACGGGCGAGGTCGATGCGGCGGTCGCGCTCTGCCGGCCGATCCTCGACGCCGATCCCGCCAATGGACTCGCCCGCGTGGCCGTGGGGGTCGCGCTGTTGCAGCGCGAGCAACTCGACGAAGCGGCGACCCATCTCGGTCACGTGACCGGTAGTGCGAGCGCCGATCCGCGTGCCGTCCTCTATGCCCACTACTGGCTCGGCGTCGTTGCCCTCCGACGGGGTGAATTCGGCGGCGCGATCGAATCGCTGCGCCGCGCCGTGACGCTCGGCCCGAATCTCGGCGAGGGATGGGCCGAACTCGGCATCGCGCTCTGGCATGCCGGGGCGACCGCGGACGCGCGTGAGGCGTGGCGCATCGGCGCCGGGATCCGCCACTCGCCGCACGGGGCGCGGTGCCGCGACCTGGAGACGCTCACGGCCGCCGGAGGAACGCCGCCACGCTGGTCTCCGTCCTGACGCTGCTGCTCGCCCTGCAGGGCGAGCCCGGCTCCCGCGACCCGGTCGAGTTCACGGTGGGCAACGTCACGGTCCTCACGGTCCCGCGCCTGGAACCGCTCGGGGCCCGATTGGGGGCGATCGCCGCCGCGCCGCAGCTCTGGCCCGGGCTGGGCCGGATGGCGCTCGGCCCGATCACCCTGGCGATCGTCCCCGACCGCGAGACGTTCCGGCGCTGGTCGCGGGGCCGCCTCCCGTCGTGGGGGGCCGGGATGACCCTCCCCAACAGTGGTCTCGTGCTGCTGCGAGCGGATGGCGGCAATGCCGACATCACGTTGCGACATGAACTCGCCCACGTGGCGCTCCACCGAAGGGTGAAGGTCCGCGTACCATTGTGGTTCGACGAAGGGTATGCCGTCCTCGCCTCGCGGGAGTACGGCGGATTGGCGGCGCTGCAACTGAACCTGGCGGTGGCGGCCGGCAAGGTCCCGACACTCGCGGCGCTCGACGGGCTGCTGCGGGGGAGTGAGGGAGACGCCACGGCGGCCTATGCCCTCGCTGCCTCGGCCGTGGCCGAACTGGGCCGCCGGCATCCGACCGGGACCCTCGACCCGCTCCTCGCCCGGTTGGCCCAGGGCACGCCGTTCGAGGACGCCGTGCTGGCGACCACCGGCCTGAGCGCGGACCGGTTCGCGGACACCTGGCACCTGGCAACGCGGCGGCGGTATAACTGGGGGATCTGGCTGGCGACCGGCGGGGTGTGGGTGGTCTTGGCGCTGCTGCTGGCATGGGCCAAGGCGTACCGTCGGCACCTGGACGCACCACGACGTGAGGCGCTGAATATGGACTGGAGCCTTCCGCCGGATGACGAACCGATTACAACCGACGAAAATTCGCCGATTCCGCTTGACCCACCCGCGGTGAGCCGCTAGGCTCCTGAGCTATGGCAAACTCCGAACTGCAGGCCGAGCGCCCGGCGACGCTCTTCACTCGCCGCAACCTTCTCCTGCTCGGCGTCGCGTTGCTGACGCTGGTGGCAGGGTACGCGGTGCTGGTCAGCGGGTCGGCGACCGCGGCAGCCGTGCTGCTGGTGCTCGGGTACTGCGTCCTCTTCCCGCTGGCCCTGCTCGCCTGATGGGCAGGACCGCGGGCGAATAGCTCAGCTGGTTAGAGCGCCTGCCTTACACGCAGGATGTCGGGGGTTCGAATCCCTCTTCGCCCATACCGGCGTGTCTGTGCACGCCACTTCGACCGTCTTTTAGGGCGTACCTCACGGAGGTCTACGGGATGTTGCAGCATGTCATGTCGATCACCCTCATCGCGACAGTGGCCTCGGCTTCGCCGGCCCCCTCGCAGATCCGCGCCAACACCTCGATCTCCGGCAAGGCCGCTGCTCCGCCGCCGCGCCTGATGGTCGCCAATCCCGCGCTCGCGACCTCGACCGACTCGGCCGCGTCCGTGGTCATTGGCGACGGCATGCGCGAGAAGATCACGAAGTCGGTGACCGGGACCTTCATGGTGCTGACCAAGCGCGACATGAATACGGCGCTCGCCGCGTACGGCTTTGCCGACAATGAGGTGCTCAACGCCGCCTCGGCGATGCGCCTGGCGAACCAGATCGATGCCCGGACGGTGGTGACCTCGACGCTGAGCAAGGGCGCCGACGGCCGCTTCTCGCTGATCGTGCGCGTGTCCGGTTCGAGCGCGTCGCTCGACGTCGGCCATGTGGTGACGGTCGTGCAGCTCCCCGGCCAGCCGCTCGCCGACTTCGGCGGCAAGGCGGGCGAGGCGATCGTCCCGGCCATCAAGGGCTGGAACGATGCCAAGGTGTGCCTCGAGCAGAGCACGACCAAGCTCGACAAGGCCAACGAGGCCGCCCAGAAGGCGTTCAAGGTGCAGCCGGGCCATGGCCTCGCCAGCTACTGCCTCGCCGAGATCGCCAGCAAGCGCGACTCGGCTGGTGCCGCCACCATGCAGGCGTGGCAGGATGTCACCAAGGCCGACCAGTACTCGCTGACGGCGTGGCAGCACATTGCGTCCATTCACGCGAACAAGGGCGATTCGGCCAAGGTCGTCGAGACGTACCAGCAGATGTTGCGCGTCGCGCCGACGAACCAGCTCCTCCGCGACCAGTCGTACAAGGTCTTCCAGGGCTACGGCCGTCCCGACGCCGCGATGCAGGTCGTCGACGAAGGGATCAAGATGGATCCGGCCAACACCGACTGGTACGACCTGAAGAGCAACGTCTGCATCGGCAAGGGCGATCTCGGCTGCGCCGTGGCCTCGCTCGAGGAGCTCTTCTCGATCGACTCGACCAAGGCCGACACCAACTTCTACGCCAAGATCCTCTACGCCGCGAAGGAGAAGCCGGACACCGCCAAGTACCTGATGTGGGCCAAGCGCGGTGCCGCCAAGTACGACAGCCGCGCCGACATCCTCGAGGAGCTGGCGATCGCGTACGGGTGGACCGGCCAGTCCGACTCGTCGGTGGCCACCGCCCGCAAGATGATCATGGTCGACGATACCAAGACCGACGCGCTGATGCGGGTGGTAAAGTCGTTGCTCGACGGGAAGAAGTACCGCGAGGCGACCTCGCTGGCGTCGACCGTCAACGGGCTGTCCGATGTCGAGACCAAGAACACATACGGAGCAATGCTCGTGCGCTCCGCTGACGAGGTTCGCTCGGCGACTCCGCCGGACAACGCGCTCCTGATCCAGATGAGCGATGCCATCCTTTCCTCGGGAACAACGAACAATCAGGTGATCGTCCTCGCCAACTTCTTCATCTCGGCGGCCTTGGCCGGCGACGTGCAGGAGATGTCCAAGACGGTGCGCACTCCGCAGGCGACCTGCGAGTCGACGAAGACGTACGAGGCCGTGCTGGCGAAGATCGAGCCGGCACTTGTTTCTGCCGCCACGAGTCCGACGGCGCAGATCGCGGACTTTGCCAAGCGGTTCCTGCCTTCCGTGCAGAGCGAAAAGGTCGAAGTCGTCAAGATGCTCGCCCAGCGCTGCAAGTAGCCCTTCCCACGACGGGGCGGGCCGCCTATATTGGCGACCTGCCCAATCGGGGGCTGTAGCTCAGTTGGTTAGAGTGCCGCACTGTCACTGCGGAGGTCGCGGGTTCGAGCCCCGTCAGCCCCGTTTACATCATCCCGTCCCGGCATGCCGGGCGGGGTGTTTTGTTTCCAGGACCCCATGACCGACGCCCTGCACGTTCCCGTTCTCCTCGCTCCGATCCTCGCCCGTGCCGAGGGCGCGACGCGTGTCGTGGACGGGACGCTCGGGCATGGTGGTCATGCCGCCGCCTTCCTGGCCGCCGGTGCAGAGGTCCTCGGGATCGATCGCGATCCCGATGCGATCGCCACCGCGCACGCCCGCCTCGGCGACGAGCGGATGCACTACGTCACCGCGCCGTATGCCTCACCCGAGGCCGTGGCCGCCGTCCGCGCGTTCCGCCCCGACTTCCTGCTCCTCGACCTCGGCGTCTCCTCCCGGCAGCTCGACGACGAGTCGCGGGGCTTCACCTTCCGGACCGGGGCGCCCCTCGACATGCGGATGGGACCCGATGCCCCGACTGCCGCCGAGTGGCTGGCGGAGGTGGACCAGGCGGAGCTCAAGCAGGTGCTGCGCGACTACGGCGATGAGCCGAAGGCCGGGCGTCTCGCGGCCGAGATCGTCCGCCGGCGGGAGACCAGCGCCCTCGTCAGCAGCGACGACTTGGTGAACGCGATCCGGGCATCCCTGGGGCCCCGGAGCGGCCCGGGGGACTTCGCGCGGATCTTCCAGGCGGTGCGCATCGCGGTGAACGAGGAACTCACCGGATTGGAGGAGGTCCTGCCGCTGTTCCGCGAGGCGGTGGGCCCGGGTGGGACGCTTGCGGTGATCAGTTATCATTCGGGCGAGGACCGGTTGGTGAAGGGGGCGTTCCGGCTGTGGAGCGCCGGCTGCACCTGTCCACCGGGCCTTCCCCAGTGCATTTGCGGGCAGGTGCCCCTTGGTCGCTCGGAGCCGCGCAAGGCAGTGATTGCCGATGACGCGGAGACCCGCGCCAACCCACGTGCCCGCAGTGCCAGGCTCCGCTTCTTCCGGAACAGCGATGCCAGCGACCAGACGCCAACGCGTGCAGGTTAGGGGACGCCACTTCGTGCTGGCGTGGACCATCGTCTTCCTCGCGGCGACCGGGGCGGTGGTCGTGCGCCAGCGTGCCGCGTACCAGGCGGGTCATCGCGTCGATTCACTGCAGGTCGATCGCGACCGGCTGCGCGAAGCGCGCGCCGATCTGCAGTCGCGCATCGCGGCGCTGAAGAGCCACCGCGTCCTCGGCCCCGAGGCCGCGGCCCTCGGCCTGCACACCCCGTCCGATTCCGAAGTGGTCTCCCTCCGCGTCGAGCGAGCGCGCTGAATGGCAACCCCGGCGGCCAGGCTCGTGGCTGTGCAGGCCCTGCTCATCGTCGGCGGCGCCGTGGTGCTGGGCCGCTCCTTCCAGTTGCAGGTGGTGCAGCACGCGCAGTGGGAGGCGCGCGCGCGCGCGCTGCGCACCGAGAGCGATACCATCGACGCGAGTCGCGGGACGATCTTCGATCGCAACGGCGTGCCGCTCGCGGAAACGCAGGAAGCGTATCGCATCACCCTCGCCAAGAACGAGTTCACCGACAGCGCCGAAGTGGTGCGCCAGCTGGTGCGGTTGCCCGGCTTCACCGCCGAGCGCGTCGCCAAGGCGATGACGAAGCGGTATCCCAACTTCTACGATGAGCTGAGCGCAGAGGAGATCGCGCCGCTGGTCAACCTGAAGGGCGTGCACTTCGACGTGATCCGGCGCCGGGTGTATCCGCTGGAGCAGCTGGCCCGGCCGCTCCTTGGTCGGCTCGACGACAAGGGCCGCGCCTCCGGCGGCGTGGAGCGGATGCTCGACACGCTGCTCACGGGCACGCCGGGCCTGGCGATCTACCTGCGCGATTCCAGGAGCAATGTCGTGAAGATCCCGAGCTCGATCATCCGTGCGCCGGTCGCTGGCAAGGATGTCTACCTCACGATCGATTACGCGCTCCAGGGCATCGCGGAAGGCGAACTGAGCCGCGCGCTGGCAGAGTATCAGGCCAAGGGCGGCGATGTGGTGGTGCTCGATGTGAAGAGCGGGGAACTGCTTGCCTCCGCCTCGATCCGGACCGACACCGCCACCGGACGGCTGGTGGCGAATCTCGGCGCGATCGGCGAGGCCAACGAACCGGGCTCGACCGCAAAGCTCTTCACCGCCGCCGCCGTCCTCCGCGAAGGGGCCGACACCACGCCGGTCTCGGGCGAGGGCGGCATCTGGCGCCTCGCGCTCCCCGGGGGGAAGAGCCGCTCGATCGAGGATGTCCATGCCGAATCGGGCCTGCTCACGCTCGGCGAGATCATCAAGGTGTCGAGCAACATCGGCATCTCGAAGTTCGGGCTCCGCCTGACCCGCGAGCAGCAGTTCCTCGCCCTGCGCGACTTCGGCTTCGGCGCACCGCCGATGCTGGGGATCCCGGGCGAGACGGCCGGGTCGCTGCGGAATCCCGGGGCCTGGGACATTCCCGTGCTGTCGCAGCCGTCCATCTCCCAGGGCTATTTCTTCGAGGCCTCGGCAATCCAGCTGGCATCGGCCTACGCCGCCATCGCGAACGAGGGTCGCCTGATGGCGCCATCGATCCTGCGCGAGGTGCGCGACGGCGGCGAGAAGACGGTCCGCTGGCGGCACACGCCCGTGCAGCTGCGCGAGGCGGTGACACCCAAGGTGGCGCACCAACTGATGTCCTACCTCCGGCTCGCGACCGACACCGGTGGCTCGGGTGCCAAGGCGCAGCTGGACCGCGCCACCGTCGTCGGCAAGACGGGGACGGCGAAGGTCCTCGTGGGGAAGGGGTACACGATCGGTGTCTACCGCGGGTCGTTCGCCGGGCTCTATCCCGGGGAAGCCCCCGAAGTGGTCGTCTACGTGATGATCGACCGCCCGAGCGGCATGGCGTTCTACGGCGGGCTGGTCGCGGCGCCGATGGTGCGCAACATCCTGCAGCAGTCGCTCGCCTCGCGCACGTCACCACTCGACCGTCGCAGCGTCGAGGCGCCGGTCACGGCTCGACGTGAGGCGCCCCTCGTGGTGACCCCCGGCGGCGCGGCACGGCAGCTGGCCTTCCCGCTCACACCAGCGAAGGCAGCCCCCGAAGGGACGGCGGCCGTGCCGATCGTCCAGGGGCTCCCGGTTCGCGACGCGATCGTTGCCCTCCACCGTGCCGGCTACCAGGTGCGCCTTGTTGGGCGTGCCGCAGGCCTTGCGCGCACCACCCTTCCCGTGGGCGGCGACACTTTGCCGCGCGCGCGTGTCGTGACCCTCTACGCCGATTCGCTCCCATGACCTTGCAGTCGCTGGTTGCCGTGCTGCGGCAGCATCACCTCCTCGTCGCCGCGCCGACCGACGACCCCGCCGTCACCGGTATCGCCGTCGACTCGCGGCAGGTGACGCCGGGCACGCTCTTCATCGCCGAACGCGGCAGCGATGCCGATGGTCATGCATACGTCGCCGCGGCAATCACCGCCGGTGCCGTGGCCGTCGTGGTCGAGCAGCCAACGACGATCGCGGTGCCGGAAATTGTGGTGACCGATGGTCGGGGGGCGGCGCGCCGACTCGCGGAGGCGTGGTATCGCCACCCCGCCGACGCCCTGCGGATCGTGGCGGTGACCGGCACCAACGGGAAGACGACGACGACGGCGCTGCTGCGTCACCTCCTGAACGGCGACGGCACGGCGGGCAGCATCGGGACGCTCGGCGCCTTCGACGGCAACGGGCGGGCGGTGCACTCGACGGCCGGCAAGCTGACCACGCCGGGGAGCGTCGACATGCAAGCGACGCTTCGGGCGATGGTCGACGCCGGGGTGCGCCATGTGGCGATGGAGGCCTCGTCGCACGCGCTCGACCAGGGACGCCTCGATGCCATCACCTTTGCAGGCGCCATCTTTACCAACCTGACCCGCGAACACCTCGATTATCACCACACGATGGAGGCGTACCTCGCGGCCAAGCTGCGACTCGCCGATCTCGTCGCGACGGACGGCGTCCTGGCCGTCAACGCCGACGATCCGGCGTGGGCACCGCTGGCCACCGATCGGCGCACAGTGCGCTGGGGGTACGGCCCCGACGCCGACCTTCGGATCGAGGAACTCGTGACGCTCACCGCCGGCAGCCGCTTCACGTTGACCGGGCGCTTCGGGACGGCCGAGGTGGCGATCCCGCTGCCGGGCGAATTCAACGTCTCGAACGCTGTCGGCGCCGCCGCCATGATGCTCGGCCTCGGCATGCCGATGGCGGAGGTCGTCGCGCGGCTCGCCGAATCGCCACAGATTCCCGGCCGGATGGAGCGGATCGTCGACGCGCCCTTCCATGTGATTCGCGACTATGCCCACACCCCCGATGCCTATGAGCGGGTGCTGGCCACCATCCGCCCGCTCACGCCGGGGCGGATCATCGTCGTCTTCGGATGCGGCGGCGATCGGGATGGCGGCAAGCGGCCGATCATGGGCGAGATCGCGGCACGCCTGGCCGATCACGTCATCCTCACCAGCGACAACCCGCGCACCGAGGATCCGGACCGGATCATCGACGACATTGCCGCCGGGATGCCGACGGGATCGTACGAGCGGGAGCTCGACCGGTACATCGCGATCGCGATGGCGACCGGCCAGGCGCGGCCAGGCGACGTGGTGCTGCTGCTCGGCAAGGGGCACGAGACCTATCAGGTGATCGGCCACGAGAAGGAGCCGTTCGACGAACGCGCGATCGTGCTCGGGTTGCTCGGCCGGTGAGCATCGGGTGGACGTCGGCCCAGGTGCGCGCCGCGCTGGGGCTTCCCGACGATGGCGTGGAGGCCCACTACGCGCAGGTCGGCACCGACACCCGCACCCTGGTCCCCGGCTCGCTCTTCGTGGCGCTGGTGGGCGAGCGCTTCGACGCGCACGACTATCTCGCCTCCGCTCGGGATGCCGGCGCGACGGCTGCCGTGGTCCGCCGTGGCACGCCAACGGTCGATGGCCTGACGCTCTATCCGGTGGCCGACACGTTGCACGCACTCGGCGAGCTGGCCCATGCGCGCCGGGAGCGCTTCAGCGGCCCGGTGATCGCCGTGACCGGACAGAACGGCAAGACCTCCACCAAGGAGATGGTGGCTGCGGTGCTCGCCACGCGGTGGCAGACGCACCGTACGCGCGCCAACGACAACAACCTCGTCGGCGTGCCACTCACCGTGCTGCAGGCGCCGGAGGGCACCGAGGCGATGGTGGTCGAAGCCGGCGCCAACCTCCCCGGAGAGATTCCGCGCTATCGCGAGATCCTTCGCCCCGATATCGCACTGGTGACGAACGCCGGGGCGGGGCACCTTGAGGGCTTCGGCTCCGTGGCCGGAGTCGTCAAGGAGAAGCTGAGCCTCACGCGCGATGTGCCGCTGGCGATCGTTGGTCTCGAGCCCGCCGACCTCGTACCGGGTGCGCGCGCGTTGGCGCGGCGTGTCCTCACGGCCGGGCTCGGCGACGCCGACGTGACGCCCACCAGGGTGACACTCGCCGCCGATGGTCGGCCGATCGTCACCATCGATGGGCGCACCTTTCATCTGGCGGCACGTGGCCGTCACCAGGCCGGCAACGCGATGTTCGCCTGGGGGGTGGCGCGCGAGCTCGGGCTCGACCTCGACGCCGTCGCGAAGGCGCTCGAGGCGTTCACCATCCCGGGTGGCCGCGGCGAGCTCAAGCAGCACGGCGCCTTGACCGTCCTCAACGATGGTTACAACGCCAACCCGCAGTCGTTTGCCAGCGTGATCGCCCTTGCCCGGGAGCTGCGGGTGGGGAAGACTCTCGTCTTTGTTGCGGGCACGATGCGGGAACTCGGCGAGCATGCCCCGGCACTTCACGCCGAGGTCGCGGCACAGCTCGCGGAGCTCCAGCCCGAACTGCTCGCGCTGGTCGGGGAGTTCGTCCCGGCGTTCGCCCCCTACCGGGCGGCCTTCGCCGGCCGACTCCTCGAGGCGCCCGATGCCGAGACGATGGGGCCGCTGCTCGCCGAGCGGCTGAAGGGAGATGAACTGGTCGTGCTGAAGGGTTCTCGCGGGGTGACCCTTGAGCGTATCCTTCCGGCCATCCTGCCACGCGCCGCCACCACCGCCTGAGGGCCGATGCTCTACCACCTGCTCGCCGGCAAGTCGGGGCTGCTGTTCAACCTCCTCACCTACATCTCCTTCCGGGCCGCCGCGGCGATGGTCATGGCGCTCGGCATCGCCTTCGTCCTCGGCCCGGTGATCATCCGGAAGCTGCAGGAATTGAAGGTGGGGCAGGTGATCCGTGCCGAGGGACCGGCATCACACCAGGCGAAGCGTGGCACGCCGACGATGGGCGGCATCATCATCATCGCTGCGACGGTGATCCCCACACTGCTCTTTGCGCCACTGACGAATCGCTTCGTGATCGTCTCCCTCGTCGCCATGCTCTGGTGCGGCGCCATCGGCTTCCTGGATGACTACCTCAAGGTGGTGCAGGGGCAATCGCGCGGGCTCGTCGCCAAGTGGAAGCTGACCGGTCAGGTCACCTTCGGCGCGTGCCTCGGCATCCTCCTGATCGTCTGGCCGGTGGTCAACCCCGCGACGATCCCGGCTGCCGGCACCACGGTGCCGTTCTTCAAGTACCTGATCATCACCTTCGCACCGTGGCTGTACGTCGTCTTCGTCACCGGCGTGGTGACCGGCTTCTCGAATGCGGTCAACCTCACGGACGGGCTCGACGGTCTGGCGACCGGTCTGTCGACGATCGCCGCGGGGGCCTTCGCCTCCTTTGCCTACATCCTCGGCCGTGTCGACACCACCGCCTACCTGAACCTCTTCTACCTCCCGGGGTCGGGCGAACTCTCGGTCTTCTGCGCGGCCCTGATGGGTGCCTGCCTCGGCTTTCTCTGGTTCAATGCGCACCCCGCCAAGGTCTTCATGGGTGACACCGGGTCGCTCGCGCTTGGCGGCGCCTTCGGCACCGTGGCGATCCTGCTGAAGAGCGAGTTCCTGCTGGTCATCATCGGTGGCGTCTTCGTGGCCGAGGCGGGTTCGGTGATGCTGCAGACCTCGGTGTACAAGTGGAACAAGCGGACGCGCGGTCGGGAGTATGCCGACGCGCATCGAGTCTTCCGGATGGCGCCGCTGCACCATCACTTCGAGAAGCTCGGCTGGGCCGAGACGACGGTGGTGGTCCGCTTCTGGATTCTGGGGATCTTCTGCGCGCTGGTGGCGCTCGCCACCCTGAAGCTGCGATGAGCCGGCTGGCGGCGTGGCAGGCGGACGGTCGCGAGGTCGCCGTGGCGGGACTCGCGCGCAGTGGCGCGGCCGCTGCGCATCTGCTCCGCGAGCGCGGTATCCCGGTCTACGCGTCGGATGGCGGAGCAGGGGAGAAGGTGCTGGCGGTCGCCGCCGCGCTGCGCACGCTGCACGACCCGCAGCTCGCCGTGCAGGTTGGCGCCCACGACCTGGCGCGCATTGCCCGCTGCTCGGCGCTGATCCTCTCGCCCGGCATCCCGCCGACGGCTGCCGTCGTGCGCGCTGCGGTGGAGGCCGATGTGCCGGTGCTCGCCGAGGCGCAGCTTGGGCTCGACGCGCTTGCGGGCGTGCCCTATGTGGCGGTCACCGGCACCAACGGCAAGACCACCACCACGGCGTTGCTCGAGCACTTGATGCAGGCTGCCGGACGCCATGCGGTGGCGGCCGGGAACATCGGGTTGCCGCTCTCTGAAGTGGCGCGGGCCGAATCGCCGCCGGCGTGGCTGGCTGTGGAGCTGTCGTCGTTTCAGTTGCACGACAGTCCCGACCTGATGCCGACGGTGGGGATCCTCACCAACCTCGCGCCCGATCACCTCGATCGATATCCGAACCTCGCCGCCTATTACGCCGACAAGGCGCGGCTCTTTGCGCGTGCCACGGGCACCTCCTGCTGGGTCACCAATCTCGACGACCCCGATTCGCGCCGGATGATTGCCGCCGTCCCTGGGCGGCACCTCGCCTTCACGGTGGCGCCCGGTGTCCGCGCCGACGCATGGTACGACCGCGAGGCCGGCCAGTTGATGCTGGCCGGCGCGCCGCTGCTTCCGCGCGATGCGCTGCCACTGCTTGGCGACCATAATGTGGCCAATGTGCTCGCGGCCGCGTTGGCGCTCCACGCCACCGGGATCGGCCATGCGGCATTGGCCGAGGGGATTCGGAGCTTCCGCCCGATGGCCCATCGCCTCGAGCCGGTACGCGAGGTGGATGGTGTGCTCTGGGTCAACGACTCGAAGGCCACCAACATCAGCTCGACGCGAGTCGCGGTCGACGCGATGCAGCGCTCGTTCGTGCTGTTGCTCGGCGGGCGCCACAAGGGAGAGCCGTACACCTCGTTGCTCGGGCCGCTCGCAGCCCACTGCGTCGCGGTCGTCGCCTATGGTGAAGCCGCCGGCCTGGTTCAGGCCGACCTTGGGGCCGGGATCCGCGTCGTGCCGGCGGGCGACTTCGCCGAGGTGATGGCGACAGCGCGGGCGCTCGCGCCGCGCAACGGGGCGGTGTTGCTCTCGCCGGCGTGCTCGAGTTACGACATGTTCGACCACTACGAACATCGGGGCGCGACCTTCCGCCAGATCGTGGAGTCGTGGTGAGCCCGAACACCGTGCGCCACCCGGGCGAGCTTCGCTGGGAGACCAACCTGCTCGCCTGCGTGACCCTGACGCTGACTGGCTTTGGCGTGATGAATTGCTACGGCACGGGCAGCTACCTGACCCAGTGGCACAACGAGGCGGCGCAGCAGCTCTCCGGTGCGCTGGTCGGCGGGGTCGCCTTCATCGTCGCGGCATACACCGATTATGCCCTCTGGCGAAAGCTCGCCAAGCCGATGTTCTACGCCTCGCTGGGTGGCCTGGGCCTGATCGCGCTCTTCGCGCTGATCTGGCCGCATTCCAAGGCGCCCTCGTTTCTCGATACGCTCGTCCCGTACAAGCTCGGCGCCCACCGCTGGATCTTCGTCGGGGTCCAGATCCAGGTCTCCGAGGTGGTTCGCTTCACCCTCGCCGCCTACCTCGCGATGCGGGCGGCCGAGATGGGCCAGAGGCTCCGGCACTTCAGCAGCGGCTTCCTTCCACTGATCGGGGTGGTGGGTGGCACGGTCCTGCTGGTGGCGGTCGAGCCGTCGGTGTCGATGTCGATCGTCCTCGCGGCAATCGGTTCGATGATCGTCTTCACGGCCGGGGCGCGAATCACTCACCTCGTCCCGGTGGGCCTGCTCGGCGGGCTCGCGCTGCTGGCCGTCCTCAAGCTCGACACGGTGCGGAAGGGGCGGGTGGAGACGGCGTCCGTCAGCGCCCTCGAGTGCAGTCCGCGCAAGGATCAGTCGTGTCAGTCGCTGATCGGCTTCGGCAGCGGCGGAGTCGTGGGCGTCGGCTTTGGGGAAGGGATGGGGAAGCTTGGCCACCTGCCGCTGGCCTATTCCGACTTCCTCCTCTCGGTGATCGGCGAGGAGTGGGGTTTCGTCGGGGTGCTCTTCGTCGCGTTCGGCTTCGGGCTCTTCTGCTGGCTCGGGCTGCGCATCGCACGCACGGCGCGCGATCTGTTCGGCACCTACCTGGCCACAGGCCTCGTCGTCGCGGTCGGCTTCACCGCGCTCTTCCACACGGCGGTCGTCACGCGAATGGGGCCGGTGACCGGGCTGACGCTGCCGTTCATGTCGGCGGGCCGCTCCTCGCTGGTGCTGTACCTCTTTTCGGCTGGTGTGATCGTCAACATCGGGCGCCGGCGCGGGCGGCCTGCCCGGCAGCAATGACCACCGTCCTCTTTGCTGGCGGCGGAACGGGCGGGCACCTGATGCCGGCGCTGGCGATCGCCCAGCAACTCCAGGCGCGCCATCCCGACTGGCGGATGGTCTTCGCCGGGGCCGAGCGCGGGATCGAGGCGACGGTGCTTCCCGAGCGAGGCGTGCCGCACCGCCTCTTCCCGTTCGAACCGATCCATCGCCGTCAGTGGTGGCGGAACGTCAAGTGGCCGTTCCTCGCCTGGCGAGTCGCGCGGGCCGTCGATCGGATGCTCGACGACGAACGGCCGGCGTTGGTGATCGGCACGGGCGGCTATGTGAGTGGGCCCGTCGTGTGGCGGGCGGCGCGCCGCGGGATTCCGACCGCGATCCTCGAGCTCGACGTGCGCCCCGGCTTCGCCACGCGCCGCGCGGCACCGATGGTCCAGGAGATCTGGACGGCATCCGCCGAGGGTCTCGCCGCGCTGGGGAGCGCGGCGGCGGCGCGCGGGTTGGTGACCGGCGCACCGATCACGCCCCCTGATCCCGCGCGACGTGCGGCGGCCCGCGAGCGGTTCGGGCTCGACGACGACCGACCGGTCCTGGTGATGACCGGTGGCAGCCAGGGGTCATTGGCGATGAATCGCCTCATCGCCGACTGGCTGCGCGACGGTGGCGCGGCCGACGCGCACCTGATATGGGCGACCGGCCGCGGCAGCCATGAGCAGTTCGCGCACCATCATCTGCCCCCCGACGTAACCGTCGTGCCATTCCTCGATCCGATGGCCGATGCGTGGGCGGTGGCGGATCTCTGTGTGGCGCGCGCCGGGATGATGACACTCGCGGAACTCTGCGCGTGGGGGATTCCCTCGGTGCTCATTCCGCTGCCGACCGCCGCGGCCGATCATCAGCGTCACAACGCCGAGGCGATGGCCGCGGCCGGCGCGAGCGTGATGCTCCCGCAGGCCGGTCTCACGGCTCGCGCCCTCGGCGAGACGCTCACGACGCTGCTTGCCGACGCGCCACGGCGTGCGAAGATGGCGGCGGCGGCGCGTGGCCGCGGCAGGCCGGACGCGGTGCACCTGATCGTCGTGCGTTGCGAGGTGCTGGTCGGGCCGGAGGCCAGCGCATGACCACGCGGCGCGATTTCCTCCACGCCGTGACGGCGGGTGGCGTGGTGCACGCCTCCCTCGCCACGCCGGTCAGCGTTCCGACAACGCTGACGCACGCGACCGGTGCCGAGGACCGTGCGCGCTGGGTGGCCGTGGCCACTCGCATGGCCGACCCACTCCTCGGCGCCCTGGCTCGCCGCGAACTCAAGCTGCGGATGCCGATCGAGGCGGTTGCTGGCGCCGAGGCGGACCGGCGCAAGGTGACCCATCTCGAAGGGTTCGGTCGGTTGCTCGCGGGATTGTCACCGTGGCTCGACCAGCCACTGCCACCCGGCGACGAAGAGCGGACGCGCGCACGCCTTGCGGCACTGGCCCAGCAGGGAATGGATGCAGCCACGCACCCGACGTCGCCCGACCGGATGAACTTCACCGAGGGCGCGCAGCCGCTTGTCGACGCCGCGTTCCTGGCGCACGCGATCCTCCGCGCGCCACGCACCCTGTGGCAGGAGTTGCCGGCGTCGACCCAGGCCAACGTCGTCGCCTCGTTGCGTGCCACGCGTATCATCCGACCGGGCTACAACAACTGGCTCCTCTTCAGCGCGATGGTCGAAGCGGCGCTCGCGTCCATCGGTGAGGCGTGGGACCAGATGCGCGTCGACTACGCGGTGCGCCAGCACGAACTCTGGTACCAGGGCGACGGGATGTACGGCGACGGGCCCCAGTTCCATTGGGACTACTACAACAGCTTCGTGATTCAACCGATGTTGCTCGACATCCTCGCCACGGTGGGCTCCAAGGTCACCGCGTGGAAGGAAATCGCCGCGCGAGTCGAGACCCGCGCCCAGCGGTACGCCGCGATTCAGGAACGGCTGATTTCGCCCGAGGGGACACTGCCGCCGATCGGGCGGTCGATCGCCTACCGCTGCGGCGCGCTGCAGCTGCTGGGACAGGTCGCGTTGCGACACGCCCTCCCCTCGCCAGTGACGCCGGCGCAGGTCCGCGGGGGGATGACGGCGGTGATCGGCCGGATGATGGAGGCGCCGGGGACCTTCACGCGGGAGGGGTGGCTGACGATCGGCCTGGTTGGCCATCAGCCCTCGCTGGGCGAGAGCTACATCTCGACCGGTTCCTGCTACCTCGCGGCGACCGGGCTCCTGCCGCTCGGCCTGCCCCCCGCGGATCCCTTCTGGAGCGCTCCGCCGGCCCCGTGGACCGCCAAGAAGCTGTACGACGGGGCCGACGCCCCGCCCGATCACGCGGCTGGATAACTGCCGCTTTGCCCCCCTTCCGCCCGCTCTTATCTTGCGCGGGTGGCCGCCCTGTTTGACCCCTCCGATCCCCGTCCCGTGCACTTCCTCGGCCTCAGTGGCGCGGGGATGAGCGCTCTCGCGCTCGCGGCCCGCCGTCGCGGCGTCGCGGTGACCGGCTGCGACACGGAAACCGCCGCGTTCGATGACCTCCGCGCTGCGGGCGCCGAGGCGTTCGACCATCCCGACCCTGCGCACCTTGCCGGGATTCGCGCCTTGGTGGTCACGGCGGCGGCCTCGCAGCAACACCCCGAAATTGTCGCGGCACACGCGGCTGGCATTCCCGTGGTGCAGCGGAAGGAAGCGTTGGCGGAACTCGTCAACGGCACCACGCTGGTGGCGCTCGCCGGGACGCATGGCAAGACCACGACGACGGTGATGACCACCGAGGCACTGCGGGGCGGAGGGAAGCACCCGTCCGGATTGGCCGGGGGCCGAGTGTCGACGTGGGGTGGCAACGCACTGCTCGATGGCAACGACCTCTTCGTGGTCGAGGCCGATGAATACGATCAGGCCTTCCTCACCTTGCAGCCCACCATCGCGGTGGTGAACAACGTCGAGGCCGACCACCTCGAGTGTTACGGCAGCGTCGAGGCGATGGAGTCGGCCTACGCCACCTTCGCACGGCGCGCCGACCGCGTGCTTATCGGCACTGCTGATGCGGGGAGCGATCGCCTGGCGGTGGCGCTCGGCGAGAAGGTCTGGCGCTTCGGCCTGGAAGAAGGCGCCGACCTGCGCCTGGTGCCGCGCAGTGCCGGCCCCGATGGCACGATCGCCGACGTCACCTTTCCGGATGGCAGCCAGGGGGTGCTCACGCTGCATGTCCCCGGACTCCACAACCTCCGCAACGCCGGTGCGGCGCTCGGTGTCGCCTTCGCGCTCGGCGCCGACCTCGACGGCGCAATTGCGGCACTCGGTCGGTTCACCGGGGTGGGGCGACGCTTCGATCGTCATGGCGAATCCCATGGCGTGACCTACGTCGACGATTACGCCCACCATCCGACGGAACTGGTGGCGACGCTGAGCGCCGCGCGACAGGCCTTCCCGCGGCATCGGCTGGTCGCCGCCTTCCAGCCGCATCTCTATTCGCGGACGGCGTCCCACGGCGTGGCGATGGGACAGGCACTTGCCGCGGCGGACCTCGTGGTGGTGACCGACGTGTACGGTGCGCGCGAGGCGCCGGTCGACGGCGTGAGCGGGCACATCGTGGCCGATGCCGCGATCGCCGCGGGTGCCGTCGTCTGCTACGCGCCGGTGCGTGCCGACCTGGCGCACGAGATTGCGTCGATGCTGCGGGAGGGCGATCTGCTGCTGACGCTCGGCGCCGGCGACATCACCCTGGTCGGCGCCGACGTGCGCCGCCTGCGCGAGGGCGCGTGACGACTCGTCAACGCGCCCTCGTCGTGGCGGCCATCGCGGTCCTCGCAGTCGGCGGCTGGATCGGCGTGCCGCGGGCGATGCGACGGCTCGACTATTTCCGGGTGCGCCAGATCGAGGTCACCGGGCTGCGCTTCCTCGAGGCGCGCGAGGTGGTCACCCGGCTGGCGCTCCCGAAGACGGCGAGCATCGTCGACCCGCTCGAGCCGGTACGGCGCCACGCCTCGTCGATTCCGGGGGTCGCGGCGGCATCGGTGGAACGTCGTCTCCCGGGTACGCTTTCCCTGTTGGTGCTGGAGGAATTGCCGGTGGCGCTGGTGATGCAAGAAGGGAAGCTCGTGCTCATGGATCGACGCGCGCGCATCCTCCCGTTCGATCCCGCTCGCGCCCCGACCTCGCTGCCGGTTGCCGAGCGGGACTCGGCCACCGCGGCCCTGTTGTCGGCGGTCCTCCGAGCCGATCCTGACTGGTATGGGCAGATCGAATCGGCGCGCCGCGATGGCGGGGACGTGCTGCTCGAAGAGGGATCGCATCGGGTGCGGATCCGCCCCGGTGCCTCGCTCGACACCCTCCAGTGGGTCGCGACGGTCCTGGCGTATCTCGGCGGGCTCAATCGCCCCTGGCAGGAGCTCGATGCCCGGTTCACCGATCGCGCCTTTGTGAAGTGGGGCACCTCGTGAGCGCCGTTGCCGTCCAGCGACTGGTTGCCGCGCTCGATCTCGGCAGCACCAAGGTCACGGCCATCATCGGTGAAGTGACCGGCGACTCACGCTCGTGGGGCCTGCGCATCCTCGGCGTCGGCAGCGAGCGTTCGACCGGGGTCCGGCGCGGGGTGATTCGCGACTTCGAAGAAACCGTCCGCGCCGTGACCAAGGCGATGACGGATGCCGAGCGGATCGCCGGGATCGAAGTCGGGACCGTTTATGTCGGTGTGGGCGGCGAGCAGATCGCCCAGCGCATCTCCCACGGCGTCGCCAGCATCACTGGCAGTGAAGTGCGGACCTCCGACCTGGCCCGGGTCAACGACGTGGCCTCGTCCGTCTCGTTCGGGCATGACCAGGAACTCCTGCACGCCATCCCGCATGACTATTTGGTGGATGGACTCGCCGGCTACGCCGACCCGATCGGCATGGCGGGAGAACGGGTCGAGGCGGAGGTGTACATCCTCACCGCCCGCGCGAGTGCCTTGGCGCACCAGCGGAAGGCGATCGAAAAGGCCGGCTGGAACGTGGGCGAAGCGGTGGTCGAGCCGCTCGCGGCCTCCTTGGCGGTGCTGACCCCCGAGGAGCGCGAAATGGGGTCCGTCCTGGTGGACCTTGGCGGAGGGAGTACCTCTGTCGCCATCTTTCAGGGTGGAAAGCTCCGCCATACGGCCTCCCTCCGTTTCGCCGGGGGGCACCTGACGTCCGATCTGGTCCACGGTCTCGGGGTGACCCAGGCCGAAGCGGAGCGGGTCAAGGAGCGCTGGGGGGCAGCTTACGAGCCCCTGATTCCGGAGAACGAGGTCGTGGAAGTGGTCCTGACGGGTGGGCAGGGTCCCCGGCAGGTGAAGCGGCAGTTGATCGCCCACATCATGCACGCCAGGCTCCAGGAAGTGCTGGAGCTGGCCTACGACGAAGTGACACGGGCTGGCTGGGCCATGGCGGGGCTGCCGTGCGGTGTGGTCGTGACGGGCGGCGGGGCGAGCGCACCGGGAATTGTGGAGCTGACCCGGGACGTCTTCGCGGCCCCGGTGCGGATCGGGGTTCCGGCCGACCAATTGCGTGGTTTGGTGGACAGGGTGGCAGCACCGGGACTCGCGGTCCCGGTCGGTCTGGCCCTGTGGGGTGCGCGGCAAGTAGCGATGGGTGGGGGCTTCGGCGCCGGGGGCAAGTCATCGCCCGCCGTCGGCCGGGTGCTCGAGCCGGTGCGACGCTGGCTGCAGGATTTCTTCTGATCGACCCTCGGGGGGGTGCGGCATGGCAGACGGGATGATCTTCGAGCTCGAAGAGCAGTCAGCGCAGAATGCACGAATGAAGGTGGTCGGGGTCGGTGGGGGTGGCGGAAATGCCGTCAACCGCATGATCGCCGAGGCCCTCAGCGGTGTGCAGTTCATTTCGGTCAACACCGACGCGCAGGCCCTCGCGGCCTCGCGATCCGACATCAAGGTGCAGATCGGCAAGAAGCTGACCCGCGGGCTTGGGGCGGGCGCCCGCCCGGAGATCGGCCGCCAGGCGATAGAGGAGAATCGCGACGAGGTCCTCGAGCATCTTCAGGGGGCGGACCTGGTGTTCGTCACCTGCGGCATGGGCGGCGGCACCGGGACCGGCGCGGCCCCGATTATTGCACAGATTGCCAAGGACATCGGCGCCCTGACGGTCGGCATCGTCACCAAGCCGTTCCTCTTCGAGGGGCGGAAGCGGATGAAGCAGGCCGAAATGGGGATCACCGAGCTTCGGCGAAACGTTGACACGATGATTGTCGTACCGAACGAGCGGCTGCTTGCGGTGGTGGGGAAGGGGATCCCCTTCCAGGACGCGCTCAAGAAGGCCGACGAAGTGTTGCTGAATGCAACGCGCGGGATCGCCTCGCTGATCACCAGCACCGGCATCATCAACGTAGATTTCGCGGATGTGCGGACGGTGATGCAGAACGGCGGCGCGGCCCTGATGGGCACCGGCGTGGCCACCGGCGAGAACCGGGCACTCGAGGCAGCGCAGCAGGCGATCTCGTCGCCGCTGCTCGACAACGTCTCGATCAACGGTGCGAGCGGCGTGCTGATCAACATCATCGGCGGCGACGACCTCACCCTCGGCGAGGCGACGCAGATCAGCGGCATCATCCACGATGCCGTGGGCGACGACGCCCAGATCATTTTCGGCGCCGGCAACGACTCGCGCTGCAATGGCGAGATCCGCGTCACGGTGATTGCGACGGGCTTCGATCGAGCCGTCACCGGGGAACCGGTCGTGGAGCGGAACGCGAACCCGCAGGTGCTGCCGTTTTCGCCGCGCCGCCAGACGACTGGCACGACTCCGCCAACTGCGGCGAGCCAGCCGGCTGCGGCGACAGGTCAGCAGCCCCCGGCGACGCCGGCACGGACTGCGCCGGTGCAGCAGCCATTCGTTCGACCGGCGCAGCCGCCGAAGCCGGCAACGCCCGATGTGTCCGACATGGAAATTCCGACCTTTATCAGGCGGCAAATGGATTGATGCGGTTCCGACTTCCCCGATTCCCCCTGGCTGCCGCCGTCCTCGGCGCGGCAGCGCTCTTCGCGTCGCGCGGCGTCTATCCGTGGCAGCGGCTCTCAGACGTGCCGACTGCCGGCGCGATCGTCGTGTCCGATCCGTTCCATACGGTCAGCGACACGTTGCACCGCGGGGAGACAGTGGGCGCATTGCTCGCCCGTCACGGGGTGATCGGGCTGGACCTCTCCGCGCTGGCCAGTGCACTTCGCTTTGACCCGCGCCGGTTGCGCGCGGGGCAGGTCTTCGAGGTACGCCGGGGTGGCGCCGCCGACGAAGCGACGCAGGTTGAGTTCCGCGCCTCTCCGGAGCAGCGGGTGCAGTTCATCCGCACTGCCAACGGTGGCTGGCGCGGCAACGCCGTCCAGGTCTACTGGAGCACCGACACGATTCGCCTCGGCGCGACGATCACGTCGAGTCTCTTCAACGCCATCGACGACGAAGTCAGCGACGCCACGCTCGATCGGCAGGAGCGGGCCAACGTCGTGTACGCGCTGGCGGATGTCTTTTCGTATTCCGTCGACTTTTCGCGCGACATCCAGCCGGGCGACCGCTTCACGGCGGTGGTGGAGCGTCGCACCTCGGACGAGGGCGAGACCCGCTTTGGCCGCATCCTCGCTGGTGAGCTGAGCGTCAGTGGCAAAGCGATCGCGGCGTACAACTACCGCAACGGCGGCCAGAACGCCTTCTACGACGCCGAGGGCAACGCGCTGAAGCGCGCCTTTCTCGCCGCACCGGTCGAGTTCCGGTATGTCTCGAGCGGCCTGTCGCGGGCGCGCTTTCATCCCGTGCTTGGCGTCTTCCGCAAGCATGACGGGATCGATTATTCCGCGGCGACCGGCACGCCGGTGCGCGCTGCCTCCGAGGGCGTGATCATGCGTGCCGGCTGGGCGGGTGGCTACGGCAAGTTGATCGAGATCCGCCACCGCAACGGAATCGTGACGCGCTATGGTCACCTTTCGGTGATCGGTCCGACGATTCGTCCGGGCGCTCATGTCGGCCAGGGCGATTTCATCGGCAAGGTCGGCTCGACCGGACTCTCCACCGCCTCACACCTCCACTATGAATTCCGCGTGAACGGCACCGCGCGCGACCCGCGCAGCGTCAAGATGGACACCGGCGCCCCACTCCCGAAGGGCGACCTGATCGCCTTCCGTCAGGAGCGCGACCGGCTGCGTGGGCTGCTCGGGCCGTCGCTCGCGTCGCCGCCCGCCCGCGGCTCCATCGCCGAGTAACCACTCCCGCCCGATCGATGGACCTCTATCCCGCCATTGACCTGCGCGGCGGACAGGTCGTTCGCCTCGCCCAGGGCGAAGCCGCTCGCGAAACCGTCTACGGCCACGATCCCGTGGCGCAGGCGGAATTGTTCGTTGCGGCCGGTGCCCGCTGGCTGCACATCGTCGACCTCAATCGTGCCTTCGGTGACGGCGACAACGACGTGGCAATCGCCGAGATCGTGCGCCGCTTCGGCGATCGACTCCAAGTCCAACTCGGCGGTGGCATCCGCGACGTGGCGCGCGCCGAAGCGGTGGTGCAACTCGGCGTCGCGCGCGTGGTGATCGGCACCGCGGCCGTCGACCAGCCGGCGCTCGTCGAGGCCGTCGTGCGCGCACTCGGTGGCGATCGCGTGGCAGTCGGCATTGATGCCCGCGATGGCAGAGTCGCGGTTCGAGGCTGGGTCGAGACGTCTGCGGTGCGCGCGACCGAGCTTGCCGCGCGCGTCGCAGGGCAGGGCGTGGAGACGGTCATTCATACCGACATTGCCCGTGATGGCATGTTGAGCGGGCCGAACGTCGTCGAGGCACTCGCGCTTCAGGCCCAGGGTCCACGCGTGATCGTCAGCGGCGGCGTTGCCTCCCTCGCCGACCTGCGCACGGTGGCCGCGGCAGGGCTTGCCGGTGCGATCACCGGGCGGGCGATTTACGAGGGCCGCTTCGCGTTGACCGAGGCACTCGCCGCCATGGCGAGCTGACGACGTGACCACGTTCCCTGCCATCGTCGTATCCCTGGTCGCCGGTGTCGTGCTGGCCTGGTGGAGTTATCGCGGGCGGGCCGATCAGCCGCTCGCGCGCGCCGCCGCCGGCTGCCGGGCGCTCGGGACCACACTCCTCTTTCTGCTCGTGCTCAATCCGACGCTCTCGGCGCGCCTCCTCTCGGTGCGGCCGCTGATCCTTCTCGACCATTCCATCTCGATGCTGGCGACTGGTGGGCACGCCGTCGACGCGCGCAATGCCGCCGCCGCGCTGGGCGATACGGTCGCCTTTGGCGAGCTGGCACCCGGCGAGGCAGGCGGCCGCTCGCTGCTCGGCGCAGCGTTGCCGTCGGCCCTAGCGAGTGGCCGGCCCGTCACGGTGGTGACCGACGGGGAGATCGGTGACGCTGCCGCGCTCCCGGCGGAGGTGCTCGCCGCGGCGACGGTCAAGCTCTTCCCGCGGACCTCGGGTGATGATGTAGCGCTCGTCGACGTCCGCGGGACCGAGCGTGTCGCGTCGGGTGACTCACTGCAGGTCACCATCGAAGCGCGCCGGGTGGGCAGTGCACCCGACAGCACACGGATCGAGGTGCGCGACGGCGCGACGGTACTGCACACGGCGACCATTCGCCTCGGGGCGACTGGGCGCGGCACGGTCGACATCGCCCTACGGCTCCCTGCCTCGAGCACCGGGCTGCGATGGCTGGAGATCCGGCGCATCGGTGCTGCCGACGGAGAGCCGGGTGACGACCTGCGCTGGTGGGCGGTGCGCGTCACGCCGACACCCGGGCTGGTGGTCCTGGCGAGTTCACCGGATTGGGATGCCCGGTTCCTCTATCGCGCATTGCGCGACGTGACCGAGGCACCGGTGCGCGGCTACGCGCAATTGCAGCCTGGGCAGTGGCGCCGCATGGACGACCTGCGCCGCGTCACCACCGCCGAGGTCCAGGCGGCAGCCCGTGCGGCGGACCTGCTGGCGGTTCGTGGTGATGTGGAGCCCTGGCGGCGGAGTGCGCGCGCCCGGCTGCTCTGGCCCGTCGCCACGATGCCGGGTGACTGGTATCTCGCGCCGAGCGCGGCGTCGCCGATTGCCGGCGGGTTCGCGGGCGGTGACGCCGACTCGTTGCCGCCGGCGGTTGCGGTGACGCCGCTCTCCGCGGAGGCCACCGCCGCATGGATCGGTGCCACCGCGCGGCTGGCTCGACGCGGTAGCGACATCCCGGTGATCGGCGGGCGGCAAGGGAGCGAGGGCCGCACCGTGACCTTCGGTGCGGATGGCCTCTTTCGCTGGGGTTTCCGTGGTGGCGCGTCGGAACAGGTCTGGCGAGCACTGGTCGCCGATGCCGCGGCGTGGTTGCTGGCCACCCCCGACTCGGCCGCCGCGGCGGTGCGTCCGATCGCCTTGGTGACCCAGCGCGGGAGGCCCGTGCGATTTCGATGGGTGGGCAGCCGAGCGCCGGAACCCGTCGCGATCACCCTCAGCGACTCTGCGCGAACCCGAGTCGACACGCTGCGCTTCGATGCCAGCGGTGAAGCGTCGGTGGCACTGCCAGTCGGCCGATACCGGTACCTCGTGACGAATGGCGGCGGCAGTGGTGATCTCGGGGTGGAGCCGTACGCCGAGGAGCTCGTCCCGGCGCCGGTGACGCTGCTGGCGCGGCAGGCGACAGTGACCGTCTCGTCGGCCGATCGGGGGGCACGCGAGTGGCCGGCGCTCTTCGTGCTGATTGTCGTGGCGTTCGGGGCGGAGTGGCTCCTGCGCCGCCGACTCGGGATGCGCTAGGATTCGGCACCACATGATCAGGACGGGGTGATGGCGCGACTCGGGGAAAAGCTCGGACTCTGGCAACGGCTCAAGCGGCTCGCCCTCACCGACGTCGGGGCGCTGGCGCGCGGCCTCAACGCCGATGACCTCGAGCAGATGGAGCGGGTGCTGATCGAGGCCGACTTCGGCGTGCCCGCCACCCTCGACCTCGTCGCCTTCCTCGAGGGCGAAGTCCGGAAGGGCAAGCTCAAGACCGATCTGCAATTGCGAGAGGCCGTCGTGGCGCAGCTCGGGGCGATGCTCGCCGGCCCCTCCGATCCCGCGACGCTCGCGGCCCCCGCGAGCGGCCCGACCGTAGTGCTGATCGTCGGCGTGAACGGCGTGGGAAAGACCACCTCGGTCGCGAAATTGGCACGCCGACTCCAGCGCGACGGGAAGAAGGTGCTCCTTGGCGCGGCGGACACCTATCGTGCCGGCGCGGTGGCACAGCTGGAGACGTGGGCTTCGCGGCTGGGGATTGAATGTGTCTCCGGCGCGTCGGGTGGCGATCCGGCGGCCGTGGCGTACGATGCCGTCGAGGCGGCAATCGCCCGCAACGTCGACGTCGTGCTGATCGACACCGCTGGTCGTCTGCATACGCAGGACGGCCTGATGGCGGAGCTCGGCAAGGTGGTCCGCGTGGTGGCAAAGAAGCTTCCTGGCGCGCCGCACGAGGTTTTGCTCGTCCTCGACGGGACGGTGGGCCAGAACGCCGTGCAACAGGGCAAACTCTTCGGCAAGGTCGTGTCGCCGACGGGCCTCGTGATCACCAAGCTCGATGGCACCGCACGCGGCGGCGCAATCGTGGCACTCCGTCGGGAGCTCGACATCCCGATTCGCTTCGTCGGCACCGGCGAGACGGTCGAGGACTTCGCCCCGTTCGATGCGACGGCGTGGGCGGAGACATTGTTCGAGTAACCTGTCACCAGTGACCCGTGACCTGTGACGTGGTTCCTGGTCACTGGTGACTGGTCACTGGTTACTTGCCACCATCTCCGCCCCACTCCCCGGCTTATCTTCGACGATGGCTCAACTCCGCCTCGACACCCCCATCCAGTTCCTGAAAGGAATCGGCGAGAAGCGCGCCGACGCCTTTGCGCGGCTGGGCGTGGTGTCGGTGCACGACCTGCTGCACCATCTGCCCCATCGCTACATCGATGCCTCGACCACCACCCCGCTGGCACAGGCCCGCGTGGGCGACGACGTCGCCTGCATCGGCACGGTGGTCAGCAAGGGAGTCTTGCCGACCCGGAAGGGGTTGCGGGTCTTCCATGCGGTCCTGAAGGACGCCAGCGGCCTGCTGGAGTGCGCCTGGCCTGGGCAGGCGTTCCTCGACCGGACACTGGCGGTTGGCCAGCTGATTCTCGTCGCCGGTCCGATCCGCTTCTATCATGGCCGGCAGATGGCGCCGCGCGAGCTGGTGATCCTCGGCGACGCCGACGATCCGGCGTCGGCGGGGCGGATCCTCCCGGTCTACCCGGCCACCGAAGGGCTTTCGCACAAGCAGATCCGCGCCTTGATGGAGACGCACCTCGACACCTTGTCGCTCCTGGTGCCCGATGTGCTCGACCCGACGCTCCGGGACCGCTTTGCGTTGCCGTCGCTGGCCGACGCCTTGCGCGCGGTGCATCGGCCGACGACGATGGCCGAGGCGGAGTCGGGGCGCCGGCGTCTGGCGCTGGATGAGCTGCTCGACCTGCAGTTGATGCTCGCCCGGGCGCGGCACGTGGCGCGGCATGGCCAGCGGGGCACCACCTTCACGCTGCACAAGACCTTCACCTCGGCGCTCCGCGAGGCGCTCCCCTGGCCGCTCACCGGCGACCAGAAGAAGGCGATCCGCGAGATCTTCGAGGACATGACCCACGAAGAGCGGATGCACCGCCTCGTGATGGGCGATGTCGGCACCGGAAAGACGGTGGTGGCGCTCTTCGCGATGCTGCTGGCGCTCGAGAATGACTGTCAGGCAGCGCTGATGGCGCCGACGGAATTGCTCGCCGAGCAGCATTACCGCACGCTCACCACACTGCTCGCGCCGCTCGGCCTCGTGCCGGAGCTGCTGTTGGGGCGCCTGACCGCGGCCGAGAAGAAGGCGGCGCACGCGCGCCTCCGGACCGGCGCCACCAAGTTGGTGGTCGGCACCCACGCACTCGTGCAGGAGTCGGTCGCCTTCCAGCGGCTCGGCCTGGTGGTGATCGACGAGCAGCACCGATTCGGCGTGGAGCAACGCGCCGCGCTGATGGGGAAGGGGGAGGCGCCGGACGTGCTGCTGCTCACGGCCACGCCGATCCCGCGTTCGCTGGCACTGACGAGGTACGGCGATCTCGACGCCTCGCTGCTCAAGGAGCGTCCGCCCGGGCGCGGCACCATCCGCACCGCCGTGCGCACACCATCCCAACGTCGACGGGTGTTCGAGTTTCTGCGCGAGACGGCACTCAAGGGCGGGCAGGTCTACATCGTCCTGCCGGTGATCGAGGAGTCCGAGAAGGCCGACCTGCGCGCCGCGCAGACGATGGCGACGTCGCTCACGGCGCAGTGGCCCGACGTGACCGTCGGCCTGGTGCATGGCCGGCTCAAGGCGCCGGAGCGCGACCAGGTCATGCGCGACTTCCGCGACGGGAAGGTCGGCGTCCTGGTGGCGACCACCGTCATCGAGGTCGGTATCGACGTCGCCAATGCCACGGTGATGGTGATCGAGCATCCCGAGCGCTTCGGACTGGCGCAGTTGCACCAGCTTCGCGGCCGCGTGGGGCGGGGCAGCGGCGACTCGCACTGCATCCTGCTCGCCGTGGGCGAGGACGTGCCGGAACGGCTCCGCGCCTTCTCGAAGACCGACGACGGCTTCGCGATCGCCGAGCTCGACCTCCTGGAGCGCCGACAGGGCGACCTGCTCGGCGCCCGGCAATCTGGCGGCGTCGACTTCAAAGTGGCGCGCTTCCCCGACGACACCGACCTGCTCACCGAGGCGCGCGCCCTCGCGCGCACGATCCTCGACGCCGACCCGACGCTGGACCGGCGCGAGCATCAGGCGCTGAAGGATCGTGTCGTGACGAGATATCCGCGCGGTGAGACGCTGTTTCGAGTAGGATGATGGATGATCGATGATCGATGATCGATGATCGATGGCCTGTCTCGGAGTTGTCATCCTGAGCGTAGCGGCCTGAAGGGCCGCGCAGTCGAAGGACCTTTCTCGTTTCGCCTTTCACGCAATACGACCTACGACCTACGACGTACGACCTAACGACCAACGACTAACGACTAACGACTAACGACTAACGACTAACGACTAACGACTCCCCATGTACTCCACCTGCCTCTTCTGCACCAAGGACCTCGGCACCAACGAAGTGATCGAGACGCTGCCGATCGGGCGGCGGCTCGCCTTTGATGCGGTCCAGGGCAGGCTCTGGGTGGTGTGCCGCCATTGCGCCAAGTGGAACCTGGTGCCTTTCGAGAGCAGGCTCGAGAGCATTGACGCCTGCGAGCGGCTCTTCCGCGACACGCCGACGCGCTATTCCACCGACAACATCGGGCTGGCGCGGGTGCGTGAAGGTCTGGAGCTGGTGCGCATCGGGCCGGCACAGCGGCCTGAGTTCGCGGGGTGGCGGTATGGGGAGGCGATGCGGCGGCGCCGACGCCGAAACTTGGCCCTCTCGACGGTGGCCCTCGCCGCAGGCGGGGCGGGCTATTTCGCCCTCGGCACTTTGGGTGGCGTCTCGGGTGCGCTCATGAGCACCGGCCTCATGCAGATCACGTTGAGCGGTCTCCTGTTTCAGGGGAGTCGGGTCGTCGTTGCCGATCCAACGACCGGGCGCCGTCAGTCGTTTGCGATGAGCGCCCTGTCGGGGACGAGACTGGTGATGCGCGAAGATGGACCGTTGCTGCGAGCCTCGTCGCTCGTCGGGCTGCGGCAGACGGTTGTGGAATGGCACGGCGACGACGTGGCGCGGGTGGGGCGCCGTTTTCTCGGAAGTATCAACGCCCTCAGCGGAAGCCACCGATCGTTGATGTCAGCCGCGGGTCTCCTCGGATCCCATCAAGGCGACCTGTCCTCATGGCTCGATCCGGCCAGGCGTCGGGAGATGCGGTGGGAGATCTCAACGGAAGGTCGCGCGCCAGTCGCGCGCTCCCACGGTATGCACTGGTACGGCTATGGAGACCCGATGCTTCACGTCGCGTTGCTACCACCTGAGCATCGCTTGGCCTTGGAGATGTACTTCGCCGAGTCCGCGGAACGCACCTATCTCGAAGGTGAGCTGACGCTACTCGAGCGTGAATGGCGCCAGGCGGAACAACTTGCGAAGATCGCCGATGGGCTGGCACTGGAGTAGGCGAGAAGCGAGAACGGCCAAGTGCATTCGCGATCACGCAGGTCCTTCGACTGCGCAGCCCTTCGGGCTGCTTTGCTCAGGATGACATGGCTCCGAGTGACCTACGACTTACGACTTACGACTTACGACTTACGACCCCTAACAACTAACGACCAACGACTCCCCATGTACTCCACCTGCCTCTTCTGCACCAAGGACCTCGGCACCAACGAAGTGATCGAGACGCTGCCCATCGGGCGGCGGCTCGCCTTTGATGCGGCTCAGGGGCGGCTCTGGGTGGTGTGCCGGCATTGCGCCAAGTGGAACCTGGTCCCGTTCGAGTCGCGGCTGGAGAGCATCGATGCCTGCGAGCGGCTCTTCCGCGACACGCCGACGCGCTACTCCACCGACAACATCGGGCTGGCTCGCGTCAAGGAGGGGCTGGAGTTGGTGCGGATCGGGCCAGCACAGCGCCCGGAGTTTGCGGGGTGGCGGTATGGCGAGCAGTACAGGCGGAGGCGACGGAACGCCTATCTGATGGGAGGCGCTGGGGTCGCCGTCGGCTTCGGTGTGATGGCGGCGATCAACGCGGCCGGATTTGCCGTCGCTGCGGGCGGATACGGCAGCTACATGATTCTCAAGGCTGGCTGGGAAGCCGGACTCAACCGGAAAGCCCGCTTCAAGATCGCCGACCCTGCCTCGTCCCGACCGATCCAGCTCGAACGTGACAACCTCAAGCATGCCACGATCTCATGGGAGCTTGGCACACCGTCACTCGACCTGCCGTACCCCAAGTTGAAGAAGGTGGACGATCCGGTCCTGTCGTTCGGGGAGGCCGAGCTGCGGTCAGTCGGGCGCCGCATCACCGCCGGGCTCAACATGCTCTCCGGCAAGGGCGAGGAACTCGATGAGGCAACCACCATCCTGGCTCAGCAGAAGGGGGACCTCTCGAATTGGCTCCGGATTCGCACCAATTCGCACTGCGGTGCCTACGGTGAAAATCAGGGATGGGACGATCCCGGCACCGGCTCCCCGGCCCAGTGGCACATGTACACGAGCCCCTACCTCGTGCTCGACAAGCTGCCGGCGCGTGACCGGCTCGCCATCGAACTCTGGATGAATGAGGACATCGAGCGGCAGTGGCTCGAAGGGGAGCTTACTCTTCTGGAGCGCGAATGGCGTCAGGCGGAAGAGCTCGCGAAGATCAGCGATGCGTTGGCGGTGCCGGAGAGCGTGGATGAAGAGCTGGCGCAGCGGAAGGGGCAAGTGCATTCCTGATCACGCAGGTCCTTCGACTGCGCAGCCCTGCGGGCTGCTTCGCTCAGGATGACATAGCTCCTACGACCTACGACTTACGACTTACGACTTCTCACGCCCAACGACTAACGACTCGATGTACTCCACCTGCCTCTTTTGCACCAAGGACCTCGGCACCAACGACGTCCTTGAGACCCTGCCCATCGGCCGCCGCGTCGCGTTCGACGCGGCGGAGGGGCGACTGTGGGTCGTGTGCCGACATTGTGCCAAGTGGAACCTGGTGCCGTTCGATTCGCGTCTCGAAACCATCGACGATTGTGAGCGCCTCTTCCGCAGCACCACGATGCGCTACTCGACTGACAACATCGGCCTGGCGCGGGTCAAGGAAGGGCTTGAGCTCGTGCGGATCGGCGAGGCGCAGCGGCCGGAGTTCGCGGGATGGCGCTACGGTGACTCGTTCGGCCGACGCCGACGGCGGAACATGATCATCGCGGGCGGTGTCGCCGTCGCGGGCATCGCGGTGGTATCCGGGGGGCTGGCGCTCGGCGTCTCGTTCGGCATGCTCGGGCAACTCCCCAATTACTACAACATGTTCGTCCTCAACCGGCGCATTACCGTGCGAGTGCCAAGAGCCGACGGACCGCCGATCGAGCTCTCCGACGTGCTGGCGTCGAAGGCGCGACTGGTCCGACGGTCGAACAACGAATGGCTGATTCGGACCAAGGTGATGGAGCAATCCGCCATGAGCCGAAAGCTCCGGAAGACCGGCTCGGAGGAACTCGAATTCTCGGGCGCGGAAGCGGAACAGTTGCTCGCTGGTGTACTGGTGCGGCTCAATCACTGGGGCGGCACGCAGCGCACCGTGCGCGAGGCGGTCGAATTGGTCGAGCAACAAGGGGACAGCGCTCGCGTGATCGCCGGCGCCGGGTCGCCGATCATGGACGCCAGCGGGTCGAAGGTGATTCGGTCGGCCTCGGCCGAGTGGCGGCTCGCCGCCGAGATCGCGCTCAACGAGGACAGCGAGCGCCTCGCCCTCGCCGGGGAACTGCGCTTCCTCGAATGGCAATGGAAGGAGGCGGATCGATTGGCGAAGATCAGCGACGCACTGGCGGTGCCGGAAAGCGTGGACGAGGAACTGGTGCGCCGGAGGGAGTAGCGAGAAGCGAGAAGCGAGAAGCGAGAAGCGAGGCACCCGGGGCACCTCGCACCTTTCACGACCTACGACCTACGACCTACGACGTACGACTTTCGACGCCCAACGTCCAACGACCAACGCCTAACGGCTTCTGTCACCCAACTGTCATCTTGCCGCCATCCCTGCGCCATCCCCGCCCCCAATATTCGAAAATCTCCACCCCATCCATGTACTCCACCTGCCTCCTCTGTGCCGACTCGTTGGGGACGAACGCCGTCCTCGAGACGCTCCCCGTGGGGCGGCGCGTCGCATTCGACCCAGCCAAGGGGCGGCTCTGGGTGGTTTGCCCGGGATGTGCCCGCTGGAATCTCGTTCCGTTCGATAATCGGCTCGAGGCGATCGACGAGTGCGAGCGGCATTTCCGTGACACGCGCGTCCGTTTCTCCACCGGAACGATCGGCATGGCGCGCCTGGGAGACGGGACGGAGCTCGTTCGGATCGGTCCCGCGTTGCGTCCGGAGTTCGCGGCGTGGCGCTATGGCCGCGAACTGCTCCGCCGTCGCCGGCGGAAGCTCCCCTTCGGCATCCAGCGTGACCACACCGGCGTGGCCGAGATCATCTCGGACGTCGCCACCATGCTCGGCACGCTGATCGCGATCCCGTTCCTCGAAGGGGCGATCGGGCCGCGCCACGCGGTCAGTGCGGTGCGACTGGTGCGCGACCCATGGACCGGCAACCTCCTCCGTGTGCGCGCGCTCGCGATGGTGCGCTCGGTGCTCGCGCGCGAGGATGGCAGCTGGCGCCTCGAGATCCCCTACCGCAGCGAACTCGACGTGGTGCTCGGCGATGATCCGCTCGCCATGACCTCGATCCGCGACCATCCTGCGGTCGGCTTCTTCCGCGGGGAGAAGCTGTTCGAAGGGCTGGCGCGTGTGCTGCCGACGATCGAAAGCCGGTTGCCATCGGAGGGTGAGGTGCAGGAAGCGACCAGACTCCTGGAGCGCACCAGCGATGATCCGACGCGGCTTTTCGGCTACGTCACCGGTCGGCCGCTGCGCCTGGAGACACGCGGGCAGTTCCCGCTGGCCGACGTCGCCCCGGAGATCAGGCTGGCGCTCGAAATGGCTTCGCATGAAGAGACGGAGCAGCGCGCGTTGCAGGGGGAGCTGAAGCTGCTCGAGCATGAGTGGCGCGAGGCCGAGCGCCTCGCCGCCATCCTCGACGACCTCGCGCTGCCTGCCGGGCACGATGCGTCTGCCTCCCCTTCGCGCGGAGGCCCCGATGTCGCCACGTGACGTCTATCTCCTCACCGTCTCGGTGGCACCCCTCGTCGGCGCGCTGGTGGGGCTCTGCTGGGTGGCGTCGCTCGTCAGGAAGGACTCCTCCCTGGTGGACCGGATCTGGGGGCTCGGTTTCGTCCTGATCGTGCATCACCACACCGCCTTCGCGGGGGAGGTCCACGGCACCGTCGATCCGCTCTTCGCGACGCTGGTGCTGGTCTGGGGGCTCCGCCTGACGTGGCACATCACCCGGCGGAACTGGGGCCACGGCGAGGACCCGCGCTACGCCGCTATGCGCACCCGGAACGGGGCTCGGTGGTGGTGGCAGAGCCTGTTCACCGTCTTCTTGCTCCAGGGGGCGTTGATGCTCCTGATCGGCCTCCCGCTCGCGGCGACGGCCACCCCGGGGGCACTCTGGGGCCGAGCGCTCGGGACGCTGCTCTGGGCCGTGGGCTTCGCCTTCGAGGCCGGCGGTGACTGGCAGCTGGCCCGCTTCCGGGCGGACCCCACCAATCGCGGACGGGTGCTCGACACCGGCGTCTGGCGCTACACGCGCCATCCGAACTATTTCGGCGACGCGCTCCAGTGGTGGGGCTTCTGGTGGTTCGCCGCGGCCACCGGGCTCTGGTGGACGGTGATCTCCCCGATCGTCATGACGCTGTTGCTGCTCAAGGTCTCCGGGGTGACGCTCCTGGAGTCGGCGCTGGTGGAGAGCAAGCCCGGGTACCGGGACTACGTCCGGCGGACGTCGGCGTTCGTTCCGTGGCGGCCACGGGAGCGGTAACGGCGCGGAAGCACCGCACGTTTTACGTTTCACTCTCCGCGGCCTGACGGCCGCGGCTGTAGGGTTCGCCGTTCGCCGTTCGCCGTTCGCCGTTCACCGTTCACCGGTCCTCCGCATGTCTTTCGTTCGAATCTCTGAGCTCTCCCAGCATGTCGGCACCGTCGTCACGGTGCCGGGCTGGGTCGTCACCACCCGTTCGTCGGGCAAGATCGCCTTCTGCGTGATGCGCGATGGCACCGGCAATCTCCAGACGGTCTTCCCGAAGAATGAAGTGGTCGAGGGCGCGTGGGAGCGGTTCGCGACGCTGACGCAGGAGGCCTGCATCACGGTGACCGGCACCGTGCGCGAGGATGCCCGCGCGCCCGGGGGCTTCGAACTGACTGCGAGCGACGTGGTGGTGACGGCACCCAGCGTCGAGTATCCGATCTCGCCGAAGGAGCATGGCACCGCCTTCCTGTTCGAGCATCGTCACCTCTGGCTGCGCAGCAAGAAGCAGGTGGCCATTGCGCGGGTGCGGCACGAGATCGAGCAGGCGATCCACGACTTCTACTACGCCCGCGGTTTCATTCGCGTCGACACGCCGATCCTGACCGGTTCGATCGGCGAGCAGGCCGGCGAGTTGTTTGCGACCGAGTACTTCGACCTGGGCCAGGCGTATCTGGCGCAGACGGGCCAGCTGTACGGCGAGGCCGCCGCAGCGGCGCACGGAAAGATCTACACCTTCGGCCCGACCTTCCGTGCCGAGAAGAGCAAGACGCGCCGGCACCTGACCGAATTCTGGATGATCGAGCCCGAGGTCGCCTTCAACGACTCGAACGCCAACATGCAGCTGCAGGAAGACTTCGTCTCGTACCTGGTCGAGCGGGCGCTCGAGCGCCGCAAGGAAGAGCTCAAGGAGCTCGAGCGCGACCTCGCCCCGCTCGAGAAGGTGACCGGCCCGTTCCCGCGGATCACCTACACTGAGGCGATCGCGACGCTGCAGGCGCAGGGCTCCGACATCCAGTGGGGCACCGACCTCGGCGCCGACGACGAGACCGCCCTGGCCAAGGCCTACGACAAGCCGCTCTTCGTGATGAATTATCCGAAGGAAGTGAAGGCGTTCTACATGAAGGAGAACCCGGACGACCCGCGCACGGTGCTGAACAACGACTGCCTCGCCCCGGAAGGCTACGGCGAAATCATCGGCGGGTCAGAGCGGGAAGGGGATTACGACAAGCTGCTCCAGCGGATCAAGGACCAGGGACTGGACCCGGCCTCGTATGGCTGGTACCTCGACCTCCGCAAGTACGGCGGCTTCGTGCACAGTGGCTTCGGCCTCGGCCTCGAGCGCACCGTCGCCTGGATCTGCGGCATTCCGCACATTCGCGAGGCGATCGCGTTTCCGAGGCAGATTCATCGACTGTACCCGTGACTCGAGAAGCGTGAAGCGAGAAGCGAGAAGCGAGAACTGCACTGCGGGTAGGGAATCTCACCCCTCGGCCGGCGCCCCTCGCTTCTCGCTTCTCGCTTCTCGCTTCTCGACCTCCTTCACCTCATCCCAAATCACATCCAACTCCTCCAGCGTCGCGTCGCCGAGCACCACGCCCCGCTCGGCGGCGATCGTCTCGATCGACTCGAAGCGACGACGGAACTTGGCGTTGGCACGGTCGAGGGCGATCCCGGGCTGCACCCCGGCCTTGCGAGCGAGGTTGACCACCGCGAAGAGCAGGTCGCCGATTTCATCGGTCAGCGCGGTCGGGTCGTCGGCGCCGACGACGAGTTCGGCTTCGACCTCGGCGAGTTCCTCGGCCACCTTCTGCAGGGGACCGCGGGTGTCGGGCCAATCGAAGCCGACGCCGGCCGCCCGCTCCTGGAGCCGGTACGCCAGCAGCAGTTCGGGGAGGGTCGAGGGCAGCCCCCCGAGCGTCCCTCGGCTTCTCGGCCGTTCACGGGCCTTCAGCGTTTCCCAGCGCTCACGTTCGCCGAGCTCGAAGAGGTGGGGATGCCGGCGTTTCATCTTCGCCACGAGGTCGTCGGCGATGTCGTCCGGGGTAAATTCCCCCGTCTCCGCGCCGAGCACGAGCTGCCAGGCGAGGTGGAGCATCAGGTCGGCGACCTCCTCGCGAATGGCGGCAGGCTGGTCGCTGCTGAGGGCCGCGGCCAGTTCATGCGCCTCCTCGATCAGGTAGGGGCGGAGAGTCTGGCGGGTCTGGACCCTGTCCCAGGCACAGCGCACCCGCAGGTCCGCCACCATGTCCACCGCCCGGTCGAGGGCCGATTCGTCTTGCATCCGTTCTCCGGGAGTCCTAGTCTCTGATGGTGCACAATCCCGTGACCTCTGACACTGCCCGGGCCTGGGTGGACGTGGACCTCGATGCCGTGGTCCGCAACGCCCGTTCCTTCGCAGACCGCACCGGCGTGCCGATGCTGCCGATGCTGAAGGCCGATGGCTACGGGCTCGGGGCCGTTGCCGTGGCGCGGGCCCTCGCCGAGCTCGAGCCGTGGGGCTATGGCGTGGCCACCATCGACGAAGCACGCGAGCTCCACGTCAATGGCGTACTGCGGCCGATCCTGATCTGCTCTCCGATGCTGCCACAGCTCGCCGAGGCGACGGCTGCCGTCGCGGCCCGCCCCACGATCGGGAACCTCGAAGCGCTCCGAGCCTGGCTCGCGCTGGGGGAACGGCCATTCCACCTCGAGATCGATACCGGGATGTCGCGGTCCGGCTTGCGGTGGGACGATGTGGCGCAACTGATGGAGGCGCGTAATCTGCTCGCCTCGGCAGCTGGATGGGAGGGCGTCTATACCCACTTTCATTCGGCCGAGCGAGATGCCGCCGCCACGGCCGATCAGTGGCGTCGACTGCAGCAGGCGATCACCACCATCGGGCGCCGCCCACCGCTGGTCCATGCGGCGAACTCCGCCGCCGGGGCCGAGGGAGCGGCCTATGCCGCCGACATGACCCGCCCGGGCATCCATCTCTATGGCGGGCGGCTGTCGGGGCTCGATGCCGTCCCCGTGGCCTCGGTCCGGGCCCGGGTCGTCGGGGTGCGCCGGCTGCCGGCGGGCGCCACGGTCTCGTACGAGGCCACCTGGCGCGCACCGAATCCGACAACGATTGCCACCCTCGCCATTGGCTACGCCGACGGGTTACATCGTCGCCTCTCGAATGGTGGCGCCGTGGAACTCCTCGGCCAGCGACTCCGCATTGTGGGTCGCGTCACGATGGATCACCTGATGGTCGATGCCGGGGACTTGCCGGTGTCCCTGGGCGACGTCGCGACGCTGTTCGGCGGACTGGTCTCGCTCGACGAACAGGCGGCGCTCGCGGGCACGATCGCGTACGAACTTCTCACCGGGCTCGGGCCACGTCTCCCGCGCCGCTACCACAGGTCGTCATGAACCAGCACTTCGCTTCCCTCATTCTCGGGCTCGCCGGCCAGGCCAACGCGGCGATGGACGGGCAGTTGCCACCGGGCGCGGCCGAGGCCGGTGCCAACGATGCTCGGCTCTTCGCGCAGGCGCTGATCGACACGCTCGGCGCACTGGAAGAGCGAACTCGCGGCAACCTCGACGCGGAGGAAGCCAAGCTCGTCGAGCAAGTGCTGACGGCGCTGCGCTTCCGTTTCGCGACAGGCAAGACGTGAGTCGCCGCGCCGCGCTGATCGTCCTCGACGGGCTGGGCGTCGGGACCGCTCACGACACCGAGGCGTATGGTGATCTTGGCAGCGCGACGCTCGGCAATGTGATGCGCGCCGCCGGCACGCTTCGGTTGCCGAATCTCGAGGCGCTCGGCCTTGGCTCCTGCGGCGATAGCGGGATCGCCCCGGTCGCGGTTCCGACCGCCGCGTACGGAGTGGCCCAGCCGAACAGCGCCGGGAAAGACAGCACGACGGGGCACTGGGAGCTGTGTGGCGTCCAGTTGCCGGTGCCCTTTCCGACCTATCCCGCGGGGTTCCCGGCCGAGCTGTTGGCGGAGTTCTCGGCGCGAACGGGGCGCGGGGTGATTGGCAATCGGGCCGCCTCGGGCACCGTGATTCTCGACGATCTGGGAGCGGAGCACGTCGCGACGGGGCGGTGGATCGTCTACACCTCGGCCGATTCGGTCTTTCAGATCGCGGCCCATGAGGAGGTGGTCCCCCTCGCCGAGCTGTACGCCGCCTGTCAGATGGCCCGCGAACTATTGGTGGAGCCCCACGGGGTCTCCCGGGTCATTGCCCGGCCCTTTGCTGGGAAGCCGGGGGCGTGGCAACGGACAGCCAATCGGAAGGACTTCTCGCGTCAGCCCACGGGTCCGACCCTGCTCGACCGACTGGCCGAAGCCCATCTCCCGGTGGTCGGGGTGGGGAAGGTCGACGACCTTTTCGCCGGCCGGGGCATCACCTCGATCCATACCCCGACCAACCAGGACGCCTACGCCCTGATCGAGGGGGGCCTCCTCGCGATGCGCCGGGGGCTGCTCTTCGCCAACGTGATCGAGTTCGACCAGAGCTGGGGCCATCGGAACGACGTGGCGGGGTTTCAGAGGGGTCTGGCGGAGCTGGATCGGTGGATTCCCCGCCTCCTGAAGCAGGTTCGGGAGGAAGATCTGATTATCTTCACCGCCGACCACGGGAACGACCCCACCACCCCGTCGACCGACCATGCGCGGGAGTGCGTGCCGGTCCTGGCACTGGGTCCACGGGTGCGTCCGGTGGCCCTGGGTGAACTGGGAACCTTCGCCGATGTGGGGCAGACCATCGCGGAGTTTCTGGGGGTGCGCCCCCTTGAGGCCGGCACGTCCTTCCTGGAGCGGGTGTGGAGCTGACGGAGCTGCGGGCGGCTGCCGAGGGTGGCCGGGAGCGGGCGTACGCGCCCTACTCCGGTTTCCATGTCGGGGCGGCGCTCGAAACTGCCGACGGGGGGATCTTCGTCGGGGCGAATGTCGAAAACGCGTCGTACGGCCTCACCATCTGCGCCGAGCGAAGTGCGCTGGCGGCGGCGGTCTCGACGGGGCAACGGAAGTTCGTGCGGTTGCTCCTGGTGAGTGACGCCCCGCACCCGATCGCTCCCTGTGGGGCCTGTCGTCAAGTGCTGGCCGAATTCGGGCTGGCGCTCATCGTAATCAGTTGTGCTGGAGCCGAGACCAAGGAGTGGACCATTCGCGACCTGCTGCCTGCCGCCTTTACCGGAGACGTGCTCGAGTGACTTCACGCCTCCTCTCCTTGGCGGCGCTGGCGCTGCTTGCCACGGCCTGCACCGAGAAGCTGACTTCAACCGCAGACTGCCCCAATCTCTGTCCGGGCGGCATCGCGGATTTCCGTGACACCATCCTCACCGCGACGGAGGGACTCGACTCCTCCTACGCCGGGTACGTGGCCGAATCGTCGCTGCTCTCGCTCCTGGTCGCCAACGGTGGCGACTACGGCGATTCGCGCGGGGTGGTCTCCTTCCAGACGCGTGGCGACTCGGTCTTCGTCAAGGACACCGCGCGTGCCTTCACGCTCGATTCCGCTGCGATCGCGCTCTACTTGCAAGCGAGCGACACCACGGTGGTGAGCGGGGCCGTCGAGCTCTATCGGCTGCCGCTCTCGATCGATTCGCTCTCGTCCATCGGCGCGATCGACCGCGCGATGACGCCGGACCAGCTGCTGGCGACGTTCGAGCTCAACTCCGGGCTCCGCACCGGCGCGATGCGCATCGTGCTGTCGGGGGCGGACCTCGCGAAGGTGGCGTTCACGCCGGCCGACAGTGGGCGACTCGCGGTCGGTGTCCGGGTCCGCTCCACCAACGCGACCGGCATCCGGGTCGGTGCCGCGGCGTCAGGTAATCAAGGACCCGTCGTCACCTGGTACACCCGGGTGGATGTGGCGGACACCGCGCTCACGAGCCAGATCTTCACGCGCCTGCCGGGTGCGAACTTCACCGTTCGCAACGGTAGCGCAGCGCCAGACCCGGGGCTCCTCGCCGTCGGCGGCTACCCGGTGTCGCGCACCTTCTTGCGTTTCACGTTGCCGCCGGCACTCCGCGACTCGGTGACGATCATTCGGGCCACGCTGCAGCTCACCACCGATCGCCCGATGTTCGGGATCCCGGCCGACACGGCGACCATTCTGGCTCGACCGGTGCTGGCGCTCCTCGGGCCGAAGTCGCCCGTCTCCGCCGACCTCTTCGACAGCGGGTTCATCCTCTCCGGGCAAACCGATCTGACCATGGAGGTCGCGGGGCTGGTCCGTCTGTGGCAGGGGCAGGACGCGCTTCCGTCCGTGATGCGCCTCGAACTCGGCCAGGAGGGGGCGACCTTCCTCGCGCCCGTCTTCCGTTCCACGCGCTCGGCCAGCGGCGCGCCGACCCTTCGTATCACCTACCGGCGCAGCTTCGCCTTCGAGGGCTTCTGACGATGCGTGGTCCTTCACTGCCGCTGCTCGCCATGCTGGCGCTCGTTGCCGTCCCGCTGACGGCGCAGTCGTCCGAATTCGGTGTGCGCGGCCTCGGCCTCCCCGGACGCTCGTCGTCGGCGCGCGTCCTCGGCGGCGGCGGAGCGCTCGGCCTCTTCGACGGCGAGTCGAGCCTCAATCCCGCATCGCTGTCGACCCTTTCGCTCACCACCGCCGTCTTCACCATGGCGAACAATGCGCGGACCTCGGTCAATCCGGCCGGCACCTCGACGGGGCGCGACACGCGCTTTCCGCAGGTGCTGATCGGTGGACCGATTCCGCGCAGTCGTTTCGTGGTCGGCGTCTCGTATTCGATGTTCACCAATCGCGACTTCCAGTTGGTCTCTACGGGCACCGCCTCGCCGCGCGGGATCCCGATCGGTGTCACCGACACGTTGACCTCGCGAGGCGGCATCGCCGACCTGCGTGTCGCGCTGGGGTACGCACTCTCACCCAAGCTCAGTATCGGTGGTGGCATCCACTTCCTCACCGGATCGAACCGGATGGCCACGCGCCGGGTCTGGGACGATCCCGACTACTCGTCGCTCGAGGAGAAGGCCGAGCTCTCGTACCAGGCGATCGGTTTCTCGGCAGGCGTCCTGATGCATCCGTCGACCAGGATCGCCTTCGCCGCGTCGGTACGCCGTGACGGTCGGATGACGATCCAGCGCGATTCGACGACGATCGGCCAAGTCTCGATGCCGATCCAGTTCGCCGGTGGCCTCCGGCTGAAGTTGTCGCAGCGGATGGTGGTCGCCGGGCAGGCCATTCTGCGCGACTGGTCGAGGGCCGATAGCGGCCTCGTCGCCAACGGGGCGATCGGGGCGCGCGACACCCGCGAAGTGTCCGGCGGCGTGGAGCTCTATTCGAATGTGCGGCGGCCCGCGAACAAGCCGCTGCGCCTCGGCGTCCGGTACGCCGAACTGCCGTTCCGCATCAGCACCGAAGGCACGCCGAGCGAGTTCGGCGTCTCGGTTGGCACCGGGGTGCGCTTCGCGCGCGATCTGGGTGGCATCGACCTCGCCCTCGAGCGGGTCCGCCGGAAGCAGGGCGTGAACTACAGCGAGACCGGGTGGCAGTTCACTCTCGGGATCTCGGTCCGCCCCGGCACGTGAGCGGGAGCTGGCCCCCATGAAGCAGGTCTGGATCGAGACCTACGGCTGCCAGATGAACGTGGCGGACACCGAGCTGATGTTCGGTGTCCTCGCGCGTGAGGGGTATGCCCAGGCGACCCAGCCCGAAGGCGCCGACGTCATGCTGGTCAACACCTGCGCCGTCCGCGACAACGCGGAACAGCGGGTCATCGGCAGGGTCGGCGAACTCCAGCGCCACAAGCATCCCGGGGTCATTCTCGGGGTGGTGGGCTGCATGGCGCAACGCCTCGGACCGATCCTTTTGGAACAGGTGCCTGCGGTGGACCTGGTCGTCGGGCCGGATGCCTACCGAAACCTGCCGGAGCTGCTGAGCCATGCGGCGGCGGGGCAGCGCCGGGCCGACGTCGAGTATCGTGGCTGGGAGCATTACGAGGACATTCCCCAGATCCGCGAGCCGGGGCCGACGGCGTACGTGACGGTCCAGCGCGGTTGCGATTACCGCTGCACCTTCTGCATCGTGCCGACGACCCGTGGGCCGGAGCGGAGCCGCCAACTCGCCGACGTCGTGGCCGAGGTGCAGCGGCTCGCGGGGGAGGGCGTGTCGGAGGTGACGTTGCTCGGCCAGACCGTCAACTCCTATCATGACGGCGCGCGAGACTTCGCCGACCTGCTCCGCGCGGTCGGCGCTGTGGACGGGATCCGGCGGTTGCGCTTCACGTCGCCCTATCCGACCGACTTCACGCCGCAGGTGATCGAGGCAATGGCGACGACGCCGGCGGTCTGTGAACATGTGCACCTGCCGGTGCAGAGTGGCTCGAACGCGACGCTGAAGCGGATGCTGCGCCGCTACACGCGGGAGCGCTACCTCGAGGTGGTGGGCGAGCTGCGGGCGGCGATTCCCGGAATCACCTTCTCGACCGACATTATTGTCGGCTTTCCCGGGGAACGCGAGGAAGACTTCGCCGAAACGCTGTCGATGGTGGAAGCGGCCGGGTTCGACGACGCCTACACGTTCAAGTACTCGGTGCGCGAGGGCACGCCGGCGGAGCGGATCAAGGATCACGTTTCCGATGAGGTCGCCTCCGAACGGCTCGACCGATTGATCGCGATGGCGCGGGCCCAGACGCGGCGTCGCAACGCCGGGAGAGTTGGGGAGCGGCACGAAGTCCTGGTCGAGCGGCCCGCCAAGCGCGGCGACCTGATGCTCTGCCGCACGCGACAGAATGCGATGGTCCTGGTGGACCTGCCCGTCGATGCGATCGGCACCTACCACCAGGTTCGACTCACCGGGACGACGGGCTCGACCTTCACCGGCGCCGTCGCCCACCCTGCTCTGGCGGTACTATGATCCTCAATGTGATGGAGCACCACGTGCACGAAGCCTACGATCGTCTCAAGGGGATGGTCCCCGGCTTCATCGACAGCCCGAACCATCGCGAAGACGTCGTCGTCTACGCCCTCAACCGGTTGCAGCCGAAGTACGTCGTCACGTCGGCTGGCAAGGCCGTCACCGAGGTCGCGTTGGACACTGCCCAGCACCGCACCACGATCGAGGTGCAGGTGATCGAAGCGCTGCGGCAGGTGGCCCGCGTGCCGCGTGAACGCCCGGTGACCGCCTCACCCGGATGAGCCCGCCGAGCGGTGCCATCCTCCTGCTGTTGGCCTACGGGGCCGGTCTCGCGACCGGCCTCGCTCGTTTTTCTGACCCTCGCCTCGTTGTCGTGGTTCTCCTGGTTGCGACAATCATCCTCCGGCGCGGGCAGGGAGCGCTGCTGGCCATCGCGGCGCTCGGCGGCGTGTTGGCAGCAGCGGCCGAGCTCGACGCGCGTACCGCACAGTGCACGGCCCGGCTGCCGCTGGGCGAATCGCGACTCGTCCTTCGACTGATCGATCCCGGGCAAGGGAGTGGTCGCGTGGAACTGCCCGGGCGCTGCCTCGGCAGCGTCATGGTACGTTGGCCGCGGAGCTCATCTCCGAGGGCCGGGGAATCCGTGGCAGTCACGGCGCGGTGGCTGCCGCGGACGCGCGCCCTGGGGTTCGGCGACGGACTGCTCGTGGTTCGGCGCATCGAGCGTCGCTGGGGAACGCCGGGGCCGATCGACGCGGCGCGCAACTGGATCGCGTCGACGACCGACCTGCTCTATGGCGAGCGCGCACCGATGGTGGCGGCGCTGCTCGTGGGCTGGCGCGGCGAAATCGACCCCGCCGTGCAGCAGGCCTTCACCGCCGCCGGCCTGGTGCACATTCTCGCCATCTCAGGATTCCACGTCGGCCTCCTTGCGGGCTGGGTGCTGCTTGTGCTGCATCTCCTTGGCGTGCGGCGGCACCCGGCGGAGTTCGCGGCCGCCGCCGCGGCGATCGGCTACTCGACCTTCCTCGGCTGGCCCGCACCCGCGGCTCGTGCCGCGTTGCTCGGCGTGATGCTCGCGTGGTGCCGATGGCGACAGCGGCAGGTCGCACCGGGGGCGATGCTCGCGCTGAGCGCCTTCCTCGTGCTGCTCATCGATCCGTCGGCGCTGGTTTCCATTGGCGCCTGGCTCTCCGTGACCGCGCTGCTGGGTGTGACGGTGGCGACGCGCTGGAGCGATCGCGCAATCTCGGAGCATGCCGTGGTGCGCTCCGTCGTGGGGTCGGTGGGCGCGATGCTGACGACGGCCCCGTTGACGGCGTTCGTCTTCGGGCAGGTCGCTCCGATCGGCATTCTCCTCAATCTCGTGGCCGTGCCGCTCGCGGCACTGCTCGTCCCCGCGCTGCTCGCGTCACTCGTGCTGCATCCGGTCCTGCCGGCGATGGCCGCCGCCTTCGCGGCCTCGGGGGGCGCGCTGCTCGTTGCGCTGCAGCGTGTCGCCGAGTTTGGGGCGGCTGCGCCTGGCGCCGGGGTGGCGGGCAGCGCGGGGGCGATCGCCGCCGCGCCCTGGCTGGTCGCGCTCGCGCTGGGTGCATGGGCCGTGGCCGGTCGGGCGACGGCGCGGGAGGCAGGGCGGCGCGTGGCCTGGGGTGGGGTTGCCGCGCTCTGGCTGACCCTGATTACCGGCCTGAATGGCCCCGGCAGCCTCGGCGATGGTCATCTCGCGTTAGTTTTCGCGGATGTGGGGCAGGGTGACGCAGCCCTGATCCGCACGCCGGGTGGCCATTGGATTCTGATCGACGCCGGTCCGGCCGACGCCCGCTGGAACGCCGGGACCAAGGTGCTGCTCCCACTCCTTCGTCGGCACAGGGTCTCTCGGATCGACGCGCTGCTCCTCTCGCACGCCCACCGCGATCATGTCGGTGGCGCCGCGGCGATCACGGAGGCGCTCCCCGTGGGCGTGGCGCTCGATCCGGGCGAGTCGTTCGAGGAGTCAGCGTACTTTGCCTGGCTGGAGGCCATCGCGAAGCAAGGGACTCGGTGGCACCCGGTGTCCGCCGGGGAAGGCTGGGAGCTCGACGGCGTCTCCTTCCGCGTGGTCCATCCGCCGACGGTGTGGCCCAGCGCCGGTGAGGATCTCAACGAAGACTCGTCGGTCCTCGAAATTCGCTGGCGGGATTTTCGGGCCCTGCTGATGGGGGACGCAGGCGTGGTGGCCGAGCGCGCCTTGGCGGGGACCCTCGGCTCGGTGGACCTGCTGAAGGTGGGTCACCACGGCTCACGGACCGCATCGGGGGCGGCCTTCCTGGCCGAGACGCGCCCGCGCGTGGCGGTGGTCAGCGTGGGACAGAATCGCTACGGCCACCCCACCCCCGAGGCGATCGCCCGGCTCGGTGCGGTCGGGGCACGGATCTGGCGGACCGACCGGGAAGGGCACATCACCGTCGAGACCGACGGACACGAATTCACCGTGCGGGGCGCCTCTGGCCTCGCGACGTTCACCGCCGGCCGCCGTGCTGGCCCCAGGAGACGCCGTGCTCCCAAATACCCAGGTCACCACGCTCGAGCGCTTCATCCTCGATCAGGAACGCGAGCACCCCGACGCCACGGGAGAGCTCACCAACCTGCTCTATGACGTCGCCCTCGCGGCCAAGCTGATCGGCGCCCAGATCCGTCGCGCCGGGCTGGTCAACATCCTCGGGGCCGCGGGCTCGATCAATGTGCAGGATGAGGAGCAGCAGAAGCTCGACGTCTATGCCAACGAGACGATGAAGAACGCCCTCAACCATACCGGGCGTGTCTGTGCGATGGCCTCCGAGGAAGACGAAGAGCTGATTCCGATTCCCCACGGCGTTCCCGCCGGGAAGTACGCCGTCCTCTTCGATCCGCTCGACGGTTCGGCCAACATCGATGTCAACGCCGCGGTGGGGACCATCTTCTCGATCTACAGGCGGGTGACGACCTCTGGCCCCGGGCAACTCTCCGACGTCCTGCAGCCGGGGAGCGCGATCGTCGCGGCAGGGTACGTCATGTACGGCTCGAGCGTGATGATGGTCTACTCCGCCGGGCACGGCGTGCACGGCTTCACGTATGACCCGACCATCGGCGAATTCCTGCTCTCGCACCCCAACATCACGACGCCGCGCACCGGCAAGTACTACAGCGTCAACGAGTCGAACTTCCCGCGATGGTCGAAGGGCGTGCAGCGCGCGGTGCGTGGCTTCAAGGGCGACGACCCGGCGCGGCTCAAGGGGAAGAACTCCCGCTACATCGGGGCGCTCGTGGCCGACGTGCATCGCAACCTGATCGCTGGGGGCGTCTTCATGTACCCTGGCGACACGAAGAACCCGAACGGCAAGCTACGGCTCCTGTACGAATGCGCCCCGATGGCGTTCCTGGCCGAGGCCGCCGGCGGCGCCGCGAGCGATGGCCGGCGGCGGATCCTCGACATCGTGCCCACGGCGCTTCATGAGCGGGTGCCGCTCGTCATTGGCGGGGCGGCCGACGTCGAATACGTCAACATGGTCATCACCGAGACCGAGGGCGCCGCGTGACCGATCGGTTGCGCGTGGAGGCGCCGCAGGTGGCGCGTCCGGCTGACTGGACCGGCGATCCGGTGCAGGACGTGGGCGAACCCGGGCAGTTTCCCTTTACCCGCGGCGTCTACGGCGAGATGTACACCAAGCGGCCGTGGACGATGCGGCAGTACGCCGGCTTCGGCACCGCCTCGGCGACGAACCTCCGCTTCCGCGCCCTGCTCGATGCCGGCCAGACCGGTCTATCCACGGCGTTCGACCTCCCGACCCAGATGGGCTACGACTCCGACCACCCGATGGCGGTGGGCGAGGTCGGGCGTGTCGGCGTGGCGATCGATACGGTCGAAGACCTCAAGTTGCTCTTCGCCGAGATCCCGCTCGACCGCGTCACCACGTCGATGACGATCAATGCCACGGCGGCGATCCTGTTGGCGATGTACATCGTGGTCGGCGAGGAGCAGGGCGTCAGCCAGGCCGAGCTCGGCGGCACGATCCAGAACGACATCCTCAAGGAGTACATCGCCCGGGGGACCTACATCTATCCCGCCGAACCGTCGCTCCGACTGATCACCGACATCTTCCGCTACGTCGCTGACGAACGGATGAACTTCAATCCGATCTCGATCTCGGGCTACCACATGCGCGAGGCTGGGGCGACGGCGGTGCAGGAAGTCGCCTTCACGCTCAGCAATGCGCTCGAGTACGTGCGCCACGGCATCGCGGCCGGGGTACCGCTCTCGGCGTTCGGGCCCCGGCTGTCGTTCTTCTTCGCGGCCCACAACGACCTCTTCGAGGAGATCGCCAAGTTCCGCGCGGCACGTCGGCTCTTCGCGCGGCTGATGCGCGAGCGCTTCGGCGCCGACGATCAATCGGCCCGGCTCCGCTTCCACACCCAGACCGGCGGCGTCACGCTGCAGGCGCAGCAGCCGCTGAACAACATCGTCCGCGTAACGGTGCAGGGGCTGGCCGCCGTGCTCGGCGGCACCCAGTCCCTCCACACCAACGGGTACGACGAGGCACTCGCACTACCAACGCGCGAGTCGGCCACGTTGGCGCTGCGCACCCAGCAGATCCTTGCCTTCGAGAGCGGGATGACCGGCAGCGTCGATCCGCTCGCGGGGAGCTGGTATGTGGAGGCGTTGACCGATCGGATCGAGGCCGAGGCGCGCGCGCTGATCGAGCAGGTCGACGAACTCGGCGGTGCGGCGGTGGCGGTCGAGCAGGGGTACTTCCAGGAGGCAATCGCCGAGAGCGCCTGGGCACAGCAGCAGGCGCAGGAGTCTGGAGAACAGACTGTGGTCGGCGTGAATCGCTTCACCGACGACTCGGCGCCGCCGGTCATCCCGACGCCGGACTTCGGTGCACTCGCGGCGGAGCAGGGCGCCAAGCTCGCCGCCGTGAAGTCCGCGCGCGATGCGGCCGTCGTGCAGACCGCGCTCGCCGAGGTGGCGCGCGTGGCCGGCACCCGAGAGTCGCTGATGCCGCCGATCATCGCCGCCGTGCGCGCACGCGCGTCGATCGGCGAAATCAGCGACGCGCTGCGCGGCGTCTGGGGCGTCTACCGGCCCGGGCACGGCTGATGGCGGACTTGGCCACCGAGCTGCAGACGGCGCTCGGCGACGACTACGTGCTGGACCGCGAACTGGGCCGTGGCGGGATGGGCGCGGTCTGGCTGGCACGCGACGCGCACCTGCATCGGTCGGTGGCGATCAAGGTGCTGCCGCCGGAGCTCGCCGCGCATCATGATTTGCGAGAACGCTTCCTCCGCGAGACGCGGATGGCGGCGTCGTTCTCGCACCCGCACATCGTCCCGGTCCATGCCGTGGAGGAACGCGGCGGAATGCTCGCCTTCGTGATGGGTTTCGTCGATGGCGAGTCCCTCGGCGCCCGCGTGCGGCGGGCCGGCCCCGTCCCGGTTCAGGAGGCGGTCCGGCTGCTGCAGGAAGTAGCGTGGGCGCTCTCGTATGCCCACGGCCGCGGCGTCGTCCATCGCGACGTCAAGCCCGACAACATCCTGATCGAGCGCGCCACGCAGCGCGCGCTGGTGACCGACTTCGGCATCGCGCGCAGCACCACGGCGGCACCTGCCGACGGGCTCACGCGCGTCGGCGAGGTGGTGGGCACGCCGCACTTCATGAGCCCGGAGCAAGCGGCGGGCGACGTCCTCGATGGGCGGAGTGATCTGTACTCGCTGGGGATCGTCGGCTTCTTCGCGCTCACCGGCCGGCTTCCCTTCGAGGCGCCAACCCCGACGGCGCTGCTCGCGATGCACCTCACGCAGGCGCCCCCCTCGGTCGGGGCGTTCCGGCCCGATGCGCCCGCTGAATTGGTGGAAGCGATCGATCGCTGCCTCGCCAAGGCACCGGAGGATCGCTGGGCCAATGGCGAAGCACTCGCCGATGCGCTCGACGGGATGCGCCGCAGTGCGCCCGAAGTGGCGCCCCAGATCCGCGTCTTCCTGCAGCGCTTCGGGGCCTCGATCTTCGCGATGGCAGCGCTCACGATGGTGACGTTGCTGGTGATCGACCGCGCCACGAATGCCCGCAACGACGGCGACATCTTCTTGGTCGGCGTGGTTACCCTCGCCGCCATCTGGGGACTCATGGTGCAGGCCGGCGGCCGTGTGCGGATGCTGCTCCGTCAGGGCTTCCGCTATCGCGACGTCTACGCCGCTGCGGGAGCGGTGATCGCCGAAGAAGCCCTCACCCGCGATGCCATCCGTGCCATGCCCGACGAGATGGCGCGTCGTCGGCGCCGTATCCGGGTCGGACTCTTCTCGCTGGCCTGGTCGCCGGTGGCCACCTGGCTGGTGCGTAGCTACATGCGGTATCACCCGGTGGAGCGTCCGCTGATGTGGCAGGTGACGCCGCCGGGACTCGTGATCGCCTTCTCGGCCGCGATCGCGTTTGGGCTCGGCGTCACCATGCTCGCCTCCGATCCGCTCAAGCCGAACCCCTTCCTGAAGCTTCAGGGACTCTTCTGGCGCGGCCCGCTCGGTCGACTGGTCTTCCGGGTTGCGGGGTATCGCATGGCGGGCAGCAGTGACCTCGGACTCGGCTCGACCGGCGCGGCCGGGCCCGCACGGGCCACTGGCGCCGGACATGCTACAGCGTTGGCCGCCCTGCCGAAGGCGCTCCGTCAGGGCCTCGGCGATGCCGCCCCACGGATGGCGAAGCTCGCCGAGGAACTCCCCACACTTCGGCAGCGGGAGAATGACCTGGTGGCGGCGATCGCCGAGACTGGCGACGGCGCCGGCACCTCGGATGGAGCGGTGGCGACGCGCCGTGAGGAGCTCCGACAGGAACTCGCCACGCACCTCGAGTCCACCCGGCAGCGGCAGGCGCAGATCAGCGATGCCCTCGAACTCGCGCGCCTCGAGCTGGTGAGGCTCCGTACCGGCCTCGGCTCGGCCGACGCGGTCCGCCGGGCGCTGGAGCTGTAGTGCCGCCCGAATACCGTTCACTCATCGTTCCCAGGCACGCCCGGATTGGTGTCGTGGGCGACCCGGCCACCGCCACCGAGGCGTGGCTGATCCTCCACGGCTACGGGATGCTGGCGCAGGGGATCCTGCACTGGTTCGAGGCCGCCGAACGGCCCGGACGCATCCTGGTGGCGCCTGAGGGGCTCTCTCGCTTCTACCAGGAGCGGAATGGCGTCCGGACGGTGGGGGCATCGTGGATGACGCGGGAGGACCGCGACCACGAGCTGGAGGACCAGCAGGGGTATCTGGACAAGGTGGTCGAGGAGGTCATCGGCCAGATCCCTCGGCTCGAGGTGCACGGCTTCTCGCAGGGGGTGGCCGCAGCGAGCCGGTGGGTGGCGCGTGGCGTTCGGCCGGTGGCCCGGCTGGTCTGCTGGGGCGGGACCGTGGCGCCCGAAGTCGATCCGCTGGCGCTCAGCCGGGCGGTGCAGGGCGCTCCGATCGAGATGGTTGTGGGAAACCGAGACAAGTGGGTGGCGCCGGAGGCGGTCTCCGCGGATGTGGATAAGCTGGTCGCCGCAGGGTGTCCGGCTCGTCTGCATGGCTTCGAGGGAGGGCACCGTGTGGACAACGGAGTGCTTGCTCAGCTGGACCAATTGGCCAGGCCATGACTGCGAAATGACTTGATCTCTTCTCGGCAACCAGCGCACAAGAAACAAGTTATACAGTTTATCAACAGGTTGCAGGACGGTGTTTTCCACATCCTGGCCGCCGCCCAAATGGCGGCCATCGCCATTCTGCGAAGTTCGTGATAGGCGGAGTTGTCGCGGCCCAGGCCAGTTCGGGTGAACACCGGAAATGACGGTCACGGGTCGGCTCGGCTTGAGACCAGCTTACTCGCCGTCTATCTTTCGCGGTTGCATTGGTTTAGCCCACAGCTGGAGTACCATGCCGACCTACGAGTACCGCTGCGACGAGGGCCATGCCTTCGAACGCATCCAGAAGATGGCCGACAAGCCGCTCACCAAGTGCCCTGAATGCGGGGCCAGGGCGAGCCGGCAGATTTCTGGTGGCTCAGGACTGATCTTCAAGGGCAGTGGCTTCTACATCACCGACTACGGCAAGGACGGGAAGGGTGCTCGGAAAGATCCCCCGGCCGAGGGTGCCGCGCCGAAGCCTGAGAAGAGCGAGAAGTCCGAGAGCGCACCGGCCAAGGAAGCGGCCGCCCCGAAGGTCGAAGCGCCGAAGCCGGCGGCCAAGACCACGCCGAGCGCCTCGTGAGCGACCTGCTGCGCGAGGCGCTCGAGCGCGTCGCGGCCGAGTTCGGCGCGCCCGACCTCGAGTACTCGCTGGAACGCCCGCGCGATCCGTCGCACGGCGACCTCTCGACCAACCTCGCCATGCAGCTCGCCAAGCGCGAGCGGAGCAATCCGCGTGCGATGGCCGATCGCGTCGTCGCGGCCCTGGCCCTGCCAACGACCGCGGTGCAGGCCGTTGAGATCGCCGGCCCCGGCTTCATCAACTTCCGCCTCGCCGCCGACACCCTCTCGGCCGATCACGCGCGCATCCTCTCGGAGGGTGCCGCATACGGCCGCTCCAACACCGGCGCCGGCCGCCGCGTGAATGTGGAATTCGTCTCGGCCAATCCGACCGGCCCATTGCACGTGGGTCATGGGCGTGGCGCGGCACTGGGCGACGGGATCGGCGCATTGCTCGAGTGGACCGGCCACCAGGTGACCCGCGAGTTCTACATCAACGACGCCGGCGTGCAGATCGGCCGGCTCGCCGAGTCGCTCTGGGCGAGGGTGCAGCAGGCGGTCGGTCGTGAGGCGGGCATCCCCGAGGGCGGCTACCACGGCGAGTACCTCGCGGAGAACGCCGCCACGCTGCTGGAGCAGGAGGGGCGCGCCTTTGCCGACCTTCCTGCCGCCGAGGGCGTTGCCCGCTGTCGCACCGCCGCACTCCAGATGCAGCGCGCCGAGCAGGACGACACGCTGGCGACCTTTGGTGTGCGGTTCGACGTGACCACGTCAGAGCAGGGGCTGTACAATGCCGGTGCGGTCGAGGCCGGGTTGAAGCGCATTGCCGAGGCGGGGCTCTCGTACGAGCAGGACGGCGCGCTCTGGTTCCGCACCTCGTCGTTCGGCGACGAGAAGGACCGCGTGCTCCGGAAGCAGGACGGGTCGTACACGTACTTCGTCCCCGACATTGCCTATCACCTCGACAAGGTCACCCGCGGCTTCGACGCGGCGATCGACGTCTGGGGCGCCGACCACCACGGCTACATCCCGCGGATGCAGGGCGCCCTCACCGCGCTCGGCGTGCCGGCGGGCTGGCTCAGCGTCGAGGTGGTGCAGCTGGTGAAGGTGGTGCGCGGCGAGGAAGAGGTGAAGATGTCGAAGCGCTCGGGGGAGTTCGTCACCCTGCGCGATCTCTACGAGGAAGTCGGCGTCGACGCCGCGCGCTACTGGTTCCTGATGCGCCGCGGTGACTCGCACCTGGTCTTCGACATCGAGCTCGCCAAGGCGCGCACCGACGAGAATCCGGTCTTCTACGTGCAAATGGCGCACGCCCGGATGAGCGGCATCCTCCGGAACGCCGGCTTTGCCCCCGCCGCGGTGGAGGGGACGCTCGATGTGACGGTGCTCGAATACGGCGACCGCGAACTCCTCAAGAAGCTGACGGCCTTTCCCGAGGCGGTGAGCCGCGCGGCGCGCGATGCGCAGCCGCACCGGGTCACGACCTACCTCGACGAACTGGCCCGCGCCACCCATGGCTGGTATCACGGCTGCCGCGTGATCGGCGAACCCGAGCCGATCATGCAGGCCCGCCTCCTCCTTGCCCGTGCCGCGCGCCAGGTGCTCGCGAACGGCCTCTCTCTCCTCGGGATCTCGGCTCCCGACCGGATGTGATCGGATGACGCTTCTCGTCGTTGGCAGCGTGGCACTCGACTCCGTCTTCACCCCGTTCGGGGAAACGGCCGATGCCCTCGGTGGCAGTGCGGTCCACTTCGCGGTGGCCGCGTCGCTCCTCCATCCGGTGCGCGTCGTCGGCATCGTCGGCGAGGATTACCCGGTCGCCGAGTTGGAGCGCCTCGCGCCGCGCGGCATCGACTGGTCGGGGGTCGAGCAGGTGCCAGGCGAGTCGTTCCGCTGGAAGGGGAAGTATTCCTACGACCTGCAAAGCCGCGAGACCCTCGAGACTCGCCTCGGCGTATTCGCCGACTTCCGGCCGAAGCTCCCGCCCGGCGCCGAGGCCGCCAAGTTCGTCTTCCTCGGCAATATCGACCCCGAGTTGCAGCTCTCGGTGCTCGACCAGGTCACCGCGCCGACGCTGGTCGCCTGCGACACGATGAACTACTGGATTCAGTCGAAGCGCGAGACGCTGATGAAGCTGCTCACGCGCGTCGACATGTTGATGGTGAACGACTCCGAGGCGCGCGAGCTCTCCGGCGACTGGAACATCCATCGTGCGGGCCGCTGGATCCTCGATCGCGGCCCGAAGCGCGTGGTCATCAAGCAGGGGGAGTTCGGCGCGCTGCTGATCGAGCCGGGCCGTACCTTCCACATCCCGGCCTATCCGCTCGAGGAAGTCTTCGATCCGACCGGCGCCGGTGATGCCTTCGCCGGCGGCTTCATGGGCTACGTCGCGCGGGAGAACAACGTCGACACCGATCACCTGCGCCGCGCGATGGTCTACGGCGCGGCGATGGGGTCGTACTCCGTCTCCGGCTTCGACGTGAAGGGCTTCGAGGGCGTCTCGCCGGCTGATCTGGAGGAGCGGGTGCGGCACTTCGTCGATCTGACCAACATCCCGCGGGCGGAGCGCGTCGGATGACCGCCCCGCAGTCGCAGTACGCCGCGGCCGGCGTCGATCTCTCGCAGGCTGAGATCGCCAAGGCGCACATCGGTGAGTTGGTCGCCGCGACGCGCACGCCGCTCTCGGTGGGTGCCGTCGGCGCCTTCGGCGGCATGGTGCGGATCCCCGCTGGGATGCGCGCGCCGGTGCTGGTGATGAGCACCGACGGCGTCGGGACCAAGGTGCTCGTGGCGATGCAGGCCGGCCGTTTCGACACCGTCGGTGAGGATCTCGTCAATCACTCGGTGAACGACATCCTCGTGCACGGTGCGCAGCCGATCGCCTTCATGGACTACATCGCCGGGCACCGGCTGCCGGTCGAGATGATCGCCGGCGTGGTCGAGGGGATCGCGCGCGGCTGCCAGGCCCACGGGATGGCGCTCGCCGGCGGCGAGACCGCGGCGATGCCGGGTCTGTATGCCGAGAAGACCTTCGACCTCGCCGGGACGATCATCGGCGTCGTCGAGGAGGACCAGGCGATGCACGGCGCGGCGATCGTGCCGGGCGACGTGCTGCTGGCCTACGAGGCGAGCGGCCTGCACACCAATGGCTACACCCTCGCGCGGCGCGTCCTGCTCGACGTGATGGGGCTTTCGCTCGATGCCACGCTCCCCGGTGGAGACGTCACGGTCGGCGATGCACTCCTCGCCGTCCACCGGAGCTACGTCGCCGCGATCAAGCCGGCGCTCTCGCAGATCCATGGCCTGGCGCACATCACCGGTGGCGGGATCGGCGGCAATCTGGTGCGCGTCCTTCCCGAGGGGTGCGAGGCCGTTGTCGATCCGCGTTCCTGGGAGTGGCCGTTGCTGACGCGGGTGATCGCGGATGGCGGCAAGGTGGACGTCGCCGAGATGCGCGACGTCTTCAACCTCGGCGTCGGCATGATCGCGGCGGTGCCTGCTGCCTCGGTCGAGGCCGTGCGTCAGGCCGCGACCGCCGCCGGCGTCCCGACGTGGGTGTGCGGCGCGGTGCGCGCCGGGCCAACCGGCGTCATCTTCGCCGACTGAACGGACCGACGCCATGACCGCCGACGCCTCCGAGCGTCCCGCCCCGATGCCCGATGATCGCCACTGGATGCGTCAGGCGATCACGCTGGCCGAGCGCGGCTGGGGGCGGGTGCATCCGAACCCGCTGGTCGGGGCAGTGGTGGTGCAAGGCAACGTGGTGGTCGGTGAAGGGTGGCACGCCGAATTCGGTGGTCCGCACGCCGAGGCCATGGCGCTCACCGCGGCCGGCGACGCCGCCCGCGGCGCGACGCTCTACGTCTCGCTCGAACCGTGCGATCACCACGGCAAGCAGCCGCCGTGCGTCGATGCGATTCTCGCCGCGGGGGTCGCGCGGGTGGTGATCGCCTCGCGTGATCCGAACCCGGTGGCATCAGGCGGCCTCGAACGGTTGCAGGCGGCGGGGGTGCGCGTCGAGGTCGGGATCGAAGAGGCCGAGGAGCGGTTCCTCAACGCCCGGTTTCACCACGCGTACTCGGCGAGTGACCGGCCGTTCGTTGCCGTCAAACTCGCCGTCTCGATGGACGGCTGCATCGCCGACGCCGAGGGCTCGTCGCGCTGGCTCTCGGGTAGTGCGGCTCGCGGATGGGTGCACCACCTCCGCGCCGGGTTCGGCGGCGTGGCCGTCGGCGCCCGCACCGCGATCACCGACGATGCGCTCCTCACGGTGCGGGGCGACGTGACGCCGCAGACCCCACCGATGCGGATCCTCTTCGATCGGACTGGCCAGCTGACGGCCGCGGAGCGGATCTTTCACGACGACAGCGGCGTACCGGTCATGGTGGTGGTGGGGGCCGAGGCGGCCCCGGAACGGACGACGCGACTCGTCGACGCCGGTGCCATGCTGCTCGTGGCCGAGGACCTCGGCGCGGCGCTGCGGGCGATGCGAGTCGCCGGCGTCGACTCGCTCCTGGTCGAGGGCGGTGGCCGTCTCGCCGGTGCCCTGCTCGACGCCGACCTGATCGACCGGATCTATCAGGTGCAGTGCCCCCTCTGGTTGGGCGACGGCATCCGCGCGTGGGAAGGGCTCGGCCGTCCGGCCATCACCACCGCGCGTCGGTGGCGTGTCAACCGTTACTCGATGTTGTCGGGCGAGGGCGATGCCCTCCTCGTGCTGGAGCCATAGATGTTCACCGGATTGATCACGGCGGTGGGAACGGTGGAGACGGTGGTCGCGCAGGATGGCGGCCGCGAGCTCACGATTCGCGCGCCGTGGGATGATGTCGTGCCCGGCGAGAGCATCGCCGTGGATGGCGCGTGCCTCACCGTCACGCGGTGCGAGGCCGGTTGGTTCGCCGTCCATGTGGTGGTGACCTCGCTCGAGCGGACCGCGTTCGGCGATTTCGCCAGCGGGCGGCGGGTCAACCTCGAGCGGGCGCTCCGTGTCGGCGACCGCCTCGGGGGTCATCTGGTCCAGGGGCACGTCGATGGCGTGGGGATTGTCACCGCCGTGGTCCAGCGTGAGGACGCGTGGCTGATCGACGTCGCCGTCCCCGCTGGGGTCGCCGAGGTCTCGATTCCGCTGGGATCGATCACGGTCGATGGTGTCTCGCTGACCGTGAACGCGATACCCACCCGCGGGACGATCCAGCTCGCGATCATCCCGTTTACCTTGGAGCACACCACGCTCGGCGACCGCCGACCTGGGGACCGCGTGCAGCTGGAAGGAGATACGGTGGGGAAGTACGTCCGTGAGCTGGGTGCGGCCTGGCGCACCGGAGGAGCCTCGTGAGCCCCTTCGCACCGATCGAACAGGCGATCGCCGACCTCCGGGCCGGCAAGATGATCGTGGTCGTCGACGACGAGGATCGCGAGAACGAAGGCGACTTCGTCTGCGCCGCCGAGGCGATCACGCCCGAGATGATCAACTTCATGCTCCAGCATGGTCGCGGCTGGATCTGTCTCGCCCTGGCGCCCGAGGACTGTGAGCGGCTCGAGCTCACGCAGATGGTGGAGAACAACACCGAGTCGATGTCCACCGCGTTCACGGTGACCATTGACGCGGCACGCCGCTTCGGCGTGACGACCGGCATCTCCGCCGCGGACCGCGCCACCACCATCCGCGTCGCGATCGACCCCGCGACCCTGCCCGGTGACCTCCGCCGACCCGGCCACATCCCCCCGCTCCGGGCCCGCCCCGGTGGCGTGCTCCAGCGCGTCGGGCACACCGAGGCGAGCGTGGACCTCGCGCGGCTCGCCGGCTTCCGCCCGGCCGGCGTGATCTGCGAAATCCTCAGCGACGACGGCACCATGTCGCGGTTGCCCCAGCTGCGCGAGCTCTGCGCCGCCCATGGCCTCACCCTGGTGTCGGTCGCGCAACTGGTGGCCTATCGCCTTCGGACGGAACAGCTCATCGAGCGGCTCGCCGACGCGCGCTTGCCCACCGAATCGGGCGAGTGGCGGGTGATCGGCTACCGCAACGCCGTCGATGACGCGGAGCACGTTGCGCTGGTGCACGGCGACGTCGAGGGGAAGGAGAATGTCCTGGTCCGGATGCACTCCAAGTGCCTGACCGGCGACGTCTTCCATTCGCTGCGTTGCGACTGCGGCGTGCAGCTGCATCGGGCGATGGCGAAGATCGTGGCGGAGGGCGCCGGGGTCATCGTCTACCTCGACCAGGAAGGCCGTGGCATCGGCCTGCTCAACAAGATCCGCGCCTATGCCCTGCAGGATGAGGGCGATGACACCGTCCAGGCCAACGAGCGCCTCGGCTTCAAGCCCGACCAACGCGACTTCGGCATCGGCGCGCAGATTCTCCGTGACCTCGGCCTCTCGACGTTGCGGATCATGACCAACAATCCCCGGAAGATGGTGGCGCTCGAAGGCTACGGCCTCGAGATCGTCGGACGGGTTCCCTTGGTGGCCGACACCACCGACGAGAACCGTGCCTATCTCGAGACCAAACGCGACAAGTTGGGCCACTTCCTCGGAGAGAACTGATGCCTGAATTCACCGGACGCCTGCACGCCATCGGCCGGGTGGCGATCGTCGTCTCCCGCTATCACGAGCGGGTGACCTCGCGCCTGCTTGATGGCGCGCGCACGACGTGCCTCGAAGCGGGCATCGCCGATGAGGATGTCGACACGCTCTGGGTGAGCGGGGCGTTCGAGCTCGGCGTCGCGTCCATGGCGGCCGCCCACAGCGGGCGCTATGCCGCGGTCGTGGCCCTCGGCGCCGTCGTGCGCGGCGAAACGCCGCACTTCGACTTCGTCGCCGGGGAAACCGCCGCGGCGCTCTCGCGTGCGGCGACGGAAACGCTCGTACCGGTCGGCTTCGGGCTGCTGACCTGCGACACGATGGATGAGGCGGTGGCACGGGCCGGCGGCGCAGCGGGGAACAAGGGGCAGGAAGCGGCCGAAGCGGCCCTGCGAGCAGCGGACTTGTTGATGCAGCTCGAACTCGAACCGGACAGCGAGTGATGCTGCGCAACGAATCGAAGCGACGTGCCCGTGCCCTGCAACTTCTCTACGCCCTGGAGACCGTCGGTGGTGGCAACCAGGATGCCGCGTCGAGCGGCCTGGCCCGACTCACCGGCCCGGAGCCGGACCTGCACGAGGAAGCGGTCGCCCTGGTCGAGGGCGTCATGCTGCAGCGCGACGCGATCGACGCCGTGGCGGCGCGCGCCAGCGAACATTGGCGCTTCGACCGGATCGCGTCGGTGGAGCGCAACATCCTGCGGCTCGGCATCCACGAACTGATGGTCGGGGTCGTGCCGCCGAAGGTCGTGATTGACGAGTCGATCTGGCTGGCGCATCGCTTCGCGGGGCCGAAGGCCCCCTCGTTCATCAACGGGGTGCTGGACCGCGTGGCGCGCGACCTGGGTCGGTTGTAGGGCCGGCGGCCGTGAACATCCTCCTCGTGAACTGGCAGGACCTGCGGAATCCGCACGCCGGCGGGGCGGAGATCCACCTCTTCGAGCTCTTCTCGCGGCTGGCAGCGCGTGGTCATCGCGTCCGCCTGGTCTGTTCCGGTTTCGAGGGTGCGCCTGCCATCGAGATGGTCGACGGCATCGAGGTGCACCGCCACGGCGATCGTCACAGCTTCGCCCTGGTCGGTCGTGGCGCGGTGAAGCGTGGGCTGCGTCAGGAAATGGCCGACATCGTCGTCGACGACGTCAACAAGCTGCCGCTGTTCACGACGACGCTCACGACGCTGCCGGTCTACACCCTCGTCCCGCATCTCTTCGGCACGACCGCCTTCCAGGAAGTGAGCTGGCCGATGGCCGCCATGGTGTGGCTCGCCGAGCGGCCGATTCCGCGGCTGTATCGCCGGGCCTGGTTTCACGCCATTTCCGATTCCACCCGTGACGATCTCGTCGCCCGCGGCGTCCCGCGCGAGCGGATCGCCGTGGTCTATCCGGGTGTCGACTCGGTGCGGTTCACGCCGGATCCGGCGGGACAGCGCAGCGATCCGCCGCGCTTCGTCTATGTCGGGCGCATCAAGCGATACAAGGGGGTCGAGCTGCTGCTCCGGGCCCTGGCTGAGGCGCGTCGCCGTCGTCCCGACCTGACGCTCGACATCGCGGGCAACGGCGACGACCGCCCCCGACTCGAGGCGCTGGCCGAGACCCTCGGACTGGGTTCGGCGGTGCGCTTCCTCGGCTTCGTCGACGAAGCGACCAAGCTGGCGCTCTTGCGGGCGGCGGTGGCGAACGTGTTTCCTTCCCCGAAGGAGGGATGGGGCATCACCGTCATGGAGGCCGCGGCCTGCGGCACCCCGTCACTGGCCTCGGACTCGCCGGGACTCCGCGACTCGGTCCGTGATGGCATCACGGGGATCCTGGTGCCACACGGCGACGTGTCGGCGATGGCTGCTGCGATGTGCCGTTTGGCCGACGATCCGGCGCTCGTGGCCACGCTCGGAGCTGCCGCGCGCCGCCATGCCGAGCAATTGACCTGGGAATCCGCCGCCGACCAGGTCGAGCGGCACCTGTCGGATCTCGTGGCGGGGCGCGTGCCGCCGCCGTCGTTCGTGGCCTGAGGGGGACCGATGCGCTTCCGTGACTTCCTGGCCGCCGGCGACACGCTCCAACTGGAGCCGCTGACGGGAGAACTTGGCCTCGACCGACTGGTGCCGGATGCCGAGATCGCCTCGCCCGGCCTCGCGCTGGCGGGCTATCACGGTCGCTTCATGCCCGATCGGCTGCACGTGCTGGGCGAGACCGAGATCAGCTTCCTCGCGTCGCTGACGCCGGAAGTCCGCACGTCGGCGCTCGAGGGGTTCTTCCAGTACGACCTCCCCTGCGTCTTCATCACCAAGAGCATGGAGCCGCCGGAGCCGATGCTCGACCTGGCGCGCGGTCGACACGTGCCGGTCCTCCGCACCCGCCTGAAGACCGCCGAGTTCTACAAGCGCATCAAGCCGATGCTCGAGGATGCCTTCGCGCCGCGCACCACCCTGCACGGCTCGCTCTCGGATGTCTACGGCGTCGGGCTCCTCTTTGTGGGACGTTCGGGCATCGGCAAGAGCGAGTGTGTGCTCGACCTGGTGGAGCGGGGCCACCGCCTCGTCGCCGACGACGTGGTGAAGGTCACCCGGCGGGGCACCGACGTCCTCCTCGGTCAGGGCCACGAACTCGCGGCGCACCACATGGAGATCCGCGGTGTCGGGCTGATCGACATTCCGGCGCTCTTCGGGGCGCGGTCGGTGCGGCAGCAGAAGCGGATCGAAGTGATCGTGCAGCTCGAGGACTGGGAGACGGCACAGGGCGCCGACCGGACCGGCTTGCAGCGCGACACCCAGGTGATCCTCGACGTCCCGATCCCCAAGGTGATCGTGCCGCTGAATCCGGGAAAGAACATCACCGTGATCGCCGAGGTCGTGGCGATGATGCACCTGCTGCGCTACAGTGGCGTCGATGTCGCCGCTGCGTTCAACGAACGCCTCATCAAGAAGATGCGGGAAAAGCGCGGGGTGCGCGAATACCTCCGGGACGACTTCGAATGACCAAGCTGAAGGGTGTCATCGTGGGCCACGGCCAGCTCGCCCAGGCCATGCTCGGTGCCGTCGAGCAGATCGCGGGGGCCGATACCGGCATCGTCGCCGTGTCGAACACCGACTGCGACCGTGGCGCGCTCGAGGCCCGGATCGTCGACGCCGTCGGTGACGGGCCGGCGCTCGTCTTCATCGACATGCCGAGCGGCTCCTGCCTCTTCGCGGCGATGCGACAGTTGCAGACGATGTCCGGCGTCCGCGTGGTCACCGGCGTCAACCTGGCGATGTTGCTCGAGTTCGTCTTCCACCGCGAGGGTGACGTCGATACCGTCGCCGCCCACATCGCCGAGGTAGGCGCGCGCGCGGTGGCGGCGCGCTGATGTCGCTGGCGCTGCTGCGGGTCGATGATCGCCTGGTGCACGGGCAGGTCGTGATCGGGTGGGGCCGACCGCTCGCGGCACGCTTCATCGTGCTCGTCGACAACGGCGTGCGGGCGAGCATCTGGGAACAGGACCTGTATCGGATGGCCGTCCCGGAAGGGGTGGAGGTCATCTTTGCCAGCACCGAGGAGGCAATTCGGGCGCTCGCCGGATGGACGGCCGACCCACGGGCCGGCATCCTGCTGACGGGCGACCTGGCGACGATGGCGGCCCTCCACGACGCCGAGCCGACCATGACCCACCGCATCAACCTCGGCGGCATTCATCATCGTGCCGATCGGACCGAGCGGTTGCGCTACCTCTATCTCGACGAGACCGACGCGGCGATCCTGAAGCGGCTCGCGGCGGCCGGCGCGATCATCACCGCGCAAGACCTGCCGACGTCGCCCCCCGTTCCGGTGGCGGATTTCCTGTGAGCGTAGCGCTCGCCTTCGCACTCTGCCTCTGGAGCATCCTGGTCACCGTCGACCTGGTCTCGATGCCGCAGGGGTTGCTCTCTCGCCCCCTCGTGGCGGGGACCGTGGCGGGGATGCTCGCCGGCGACACGACCGCCGGGTTGCTCGTCGGCGTGGTGCTCGAGCTCTACGCGCTGGATGTCCTCCCGATCGGTGCGTCGCGGTACCCCGACTACGGGGCAGCGGCGGTGACCGCGGCGGCCGCGGCCGCGCTCGTCCCGGACGCCCCCACGTTGGCGGTCGCGGGCCTGTTGGGGTTGCCGCTCGCCATCCTCGGCGGCTGGACGCTGCATCTCCATCGCCGCCGCACGGCGAAGTCGATCCATCGCCGGTTGGAACGGGTCGCGGCGGGCGATTCACGCGCCATCTGGGAGTTGCAACGCAACGGCCTCCTGCGGGACGGACTCCGCGGGGCAGTCCTGGGGGTCGTCGGCCTCGCCGTGGTACAACTCGCGATGGTCTTCCCGTGGTCCGCCTTCCCCCGGATGGGGCTGGTCGGAGCCGCCACGGTCGCCGGCGGGATCGCGGCGGGGCTCGGTGGGGCGCTCCGCAGTGGCGGGGCAGGCGCGCGCCGTCGTTGGCTCGCGGTAGGGCTCGCGACCGGAATGCTGCTGGTGCTCGGGCGATGACGCCGCGCCATCAGGCCGTGCTCCGTTTGCTCGCGGTCCAGGCGGCCTGGACCTACGAGCGGATGTCGGGCATTGGCGTGGGCCACGCGGCCACGCCGCTGCTCCGGCAGTATCTCGCGGACGCGCCGCGCGATGTGCGTCGCGCGGCCATCGCCCGGTCCGCGGAGTTCTTCAACTCGCACCCCTACCTCGCCGGCGTCGCCGTCGGCGCGGTCGTACGCGCCGAACGCGATCGGGTGCCGGGTGAGACGATCATCCGGCTGCGCACCGCGCTCTCCGGTCCGTTGGGGGCGATGGGTGACCAGTTGATCTGGGCCGGTGAGGTGCCGGCGGTGATCGGCCTCGCGCTGGCCGCGACGCCGTGGCTCGGCGGCTACGCGGTGCTCATCGCCGTCGTGGCGCACAACGTGATGCGGCTCGCCCTCACCGTCTGGGGCCTCGACCTCGGCATGCGCGAGGGGCTTGGAGTCGGCGGCGCGCTGCAGCGCTCCTGGCTGCCGGCGCGCGCCGACGAAGCCCAGCGGCTCGCCGCCTTTGCGGTTGGGCTGGGCGTTCCGGTCGCCGGGGCGTACCTCCTCCGCGAGGTCACCATCACGCATACCCTGGCGATCGCCTCGATCGGGGTGGTCGGCGCGCTTCTCGCAATCGCGCCCGGAGCTCGGGCACGCGTGACCGGCCTGCGGCTCGGCCTCGCGCTCATGGCAATTGCACTCCTTGTTGTCGGAGGCTTCCGGTGATTGAACGCGAGGCCGTGATCGTCAATCCCCTCGGGATGCACGCCCGCCCCGCCGCCCAGGTCGTGCGTCTCGCCGCCACGTTCAGCGCCGAGATCGAGCTCGCGTGTGACGGGCAATCGGTGAATGGCAAGAGCATCATGGGCGTGATGATGCTGGCGGCCGAATGCGGCGCCGTCGTCCAGGTGCGCACCACCGGCCCCGATGAGGAGGCGGCGATGACCGCCGTCCTCGCGTTGATCGCCGACGGCTTCGGGGAACGATGAGCGAGCGCATTCTTCGCGGCGTGGGTGTCTCGCCCGGCGTGGCGTTCGCGCCGGTCGTCGCCGTGCGCTGGTCCTTCCCGGAAGTGCCCGATCGGAACGTGCCGCCCGACCAGCACGACGACGAAATCGCCCGCTTGCACGAGGCGGTCGCGGCGGTGCTCGGGCAACTGGCCCAACTGCGCGACCGCACCGCCGTGCGCGCCGGCCCGGAGGAGGCGCGCATCTTCGACGCGCAAATGATGATGGTGCAGGATCCGACCTTCATCGCCAGCGTCGAGTCGCTGATTCGCAAGAACAATCTCTCCGCCGAGACCGCGTACGAATTCAAGGCGCTCGAGCTGCGCAACGCCTGGCAGGGCTCACGGCAGGCGATGCTGCGCGATCGCCTCGCCGACCTCAACGCGATCCAGCTCAGGATGCTGGCGCACCTGCTCGGCCGCGCCACCGACGAGGCGTGGCTGGGCGAGATCGACCAGCAGGTCGTCATCCTGGCGCGCGAGCTTTCGCCCGGGCTGACGGTCCAGTTCGATCGTGAACATGTCGTCGGCTTCATCTGCGAAGAAGGGACGCGCACGTCGCATGCAGCGATCCTCGCCCATTCGCTGGGGATTCCGGCGGTCATGGGGGTGCCGCGCGCGCTCGACCGGATCGCCGAGGGGGCGATCGTCCTGCTCGACGGCCAGAGCGGCGTCATCATCGTCGATCCGACGCATGACGAGCTGGAAGTGGCGCGACTCCAAACCTCGCGGCGTCACAAGCTCGAGTTGCAGCTCGAGGGGATCGCCACCTCTCCCGCCGAGACGCCGGACGGCGTCCGCATCAAGTTGCAAGGGAATGTCGACCTGCCTGAAGAGGTGGAGCCTGCGCTGCGCCATGGCGCCGAGGGCGTCGGCCTGCTGCGGACCGAATTCCTGGTGTCGGGTCGCGCCACGCTCCCGACCGAAGACGAGCAGACGGAGTACTATCGCCGGGTCGGGGCCGCCTTCGCCGGCCACCCGGTGGTGGTGCGCAGCTACGACCTCGGGGGCGACAAGTTCCCGGCCGCCTTTGCCTCGCCGCAGGAGGCCAACCCGTTCCTCGGCTGGCGCTCGATTCGAGTCTGCCTCGACGAGCCTGCGCTCTTCCGGCCCCAACTGCGGGCCATCCTGCGGGCCGCGGCCGATCGGGACATCTGGCTGATGCTGCCGCTGGTCATCTCGCTCGACGAGGTCCTCGAGACGCGCGCCATTCTCGCCGAGGAGGCGGAGTCGTTGCGCCGGGACGGCATCCGGGCCGCAGCCGATGTGCCGGTCGGGGTGATGATCGAGACGCCGGCCGCCGTCACGCTCGCCGCCGAGTTCGCCCAGGTCTCTGCCTTCCTCAGCGTTGGCAGCAACGACCTGACCCAGTACACGCTGGCGGTGGACCGGGGCAACGCCCGCCTGGCCACCCGCTTCTCGCCATTGCATCCTGCGGTCGTTCGCGGACTGCGGCATGTGCGGCTCGCCGCGGCCGCGGCCGGCATCCCGTCGTCGGTTTGCGGCGAGATGGCGTCCGATCCGATCTCCGCCGTCCTGCTCCTCGGCCTCGGCTACGACCGGCTCTCCATCGCCCCCCCCTCGATCCCGCTGGTGAAGTGGGTGGTGCGGAGCATGCCCATGGCCGCAGCGCGGGAGGCTGCCGAGGCCGCGGCCGCCGCCACCACGACCAGTGCGGTCGAGACCATCCTGCGGGAGGCGGTGGGCCGCCACCTCGACCTTCGGCTCGTCGACCCGGCCGGCGCGTTGCCGCACCCTTCGACGGGCACTAGCTTGCCGCGTTCCCCGTGAGTACTTCACTCTAGTCGCGAGGCTCGATGTCATCGGCCGCACGCCACATCTTCACATCCGAATCGGTCACGGAAGGGCACCCGGACAAGGTCGCCGACCAGATCTCCGATGCCGTCCTCGACGCCATTCTCGCCCGCGATCCCGCGGCGCGTGTGGCGTGTGAGACGTTGGTCACCACCGGCATGGCCGTGGTCGCCGGCGAGATCACCACCTCCGCCTACGTCCACATCGCCGACATCGTCCGCGCGACGATCGAGCGGATCGGGTACACCGATTCGCAGTTCGGCTTCGACTACCGGACCTGTGCCGTCCTCTCGTCGATCGATCGGCAGTCGCCCGACATCGCGCAGGGCGTCGACGGCAAGGGCCCCGACGACCAGGGTGCGGGCGACCAAGGGATGATGTTCGGCTACGCCTCCGATGAAACGGAACAACTCATGCCGCTGCCGATCGTGCTGTCGCATCGGCTCGCCGAACGGCTGGCCGCAGTCCGCCGGGGCGGGAAGGGGATCCCCCGGCACGGCTGGCTGCGCCCCGATGGCAAGACCCAGGTCTCCGTCGAGTATGAGGGCGACCGGCCGATCGGCGTGAAGACGGTGGTACTCTCGACCCAGCATGCTGACCGTGTCGGCAACCGCACCTTGTCGCAGCGGGCGATCCAGGGCGCGATGGTGGAGGACGTGATCGTTCCCGTGCTCGAGGAATTCGGCTTCGACACGGCCAAGACGAAGTTCCTCGTGAATCCGACCGGCCGCTTCGTGATCGGTGGTCCGCACGGCGACGCCGGACTCACCGGCCGCAAGATCATTGTCGACACGTATGGTGGCATGGCCCGCCACGGCGGCGGCGCGTTCAGCGGCAAGGACCCGACGAAGGTCGATCGCTCGGCGGCCTATGCCGTACGCCACGTCGCGAAGAACTTGGTCGCGGCGAAGTTGGCACGGCGATGCGAGGTCCAGGTGGCCTACGCCATCGGCGTCGCGCGGCCGGTCTCGGTCTTCGTGAATTCCTTCGGGACGGGGGTCGTGCCGGACGAGGTCCTGGAGCGCGCGGTGCGCGAGGTCTTCGACCTTCGCCCCGCCGTGTTGATTGCCGATCTCAAGTTGCGCCAGCCGATCTATTCGGCCACCGCCGCGTACGGCCACTTCGGCCGCCCCTACGAAAAGGGGAGCTACGAGGATGCCGGCCACCGTCCGCAGCGCGTCGAGCGCTTCACCTGGGAGCGGACCGACCGGGTCCGCGAGCTTCGAACCGCCGTGAAGGCGTGAGGACCACCATGACCAGCATTGCCATTGACGCCCCGCACGACATCAAGGACCTCGGCCTCGCCGACGAGGGGAAGCGCCGCACCGAGTGGGCCGAACGCTCCATGCCGGTGCTCCGGCAAATTCGCGCGCGCTTTGCAAAGGAGCGTCCGCTGGCCGGCCGCAAGCTTTCCTGCTGCCTGCACGTCACCACCGAGACCGCGAACCTGATGATCACCCTGCGGGCCGCCGGCGCGGAGATCGCGCTCTGCGCGTCGAATCCGCTCTCGACCCAGGATGACGTCGCCGCGCACCTGGTCCGCGACCATGGCGTGCATGTGTACGCCATCAAGGGCGAGGACCACGAGACCTACTACACCCACCTCGCGCAGGCCTTGGCGTTCGGACCGGACCTCACCCAGGACGACGGCGCGGACCTCGTCGGTGCGCTGATGATGGTGGCGCTCGGCCGACTCGACGACCTCGCCGGTCCGATCAAGGCGATGGTCGAGGCATTGTCGCCAGAGGAGCGCGTCGCCCTCGTCGGCCGGGTCAAGGGGTCGACCGAAGAGACCACGACCGGCGTGATCCGGCTCAAGGCGATGGCGAAGGAGGGAATCCTCCGCTTCCCGATCCTCGCGGTCAACGACTCGCGCACCAAGCACATGTTCGACAACCGCTACGGCACCGGGCAGTCGACGCTCGACGGCATCATCCGCGCGACCAACATGCTGCTGGCGGGCAGCACCGTCGTGGTGGCCGGCTACGGCTGGTGCGGTCGTGGCTTCGCGATGCGCGCGCGCGGTGCCGGGGCGACGGTGATCGTCACCGAGATCGATCCGGTCGCGGCGCTCGAGGCCAAGATGGACGGCTTTGAGGTGATGCCGATGGCCCAGGCCGCGCCGCTCGGCGACCTCTTCTGCACCCTGACCGGCAACATCCACGTGATCCGCGGCGAGCACTTCGCCGCGATGAAGGACGGCGCGATCGTCGCCAACTCGGGTCACTTCAATGTCGAGCTCGACCTCGAGTCGCTCGCCGGTCTCGCGAGCAAGCGCAGCCACGTCCGCGACTTCGTCGAGGAGTTCGTCGTCAACGGCAAGCGGATTCTCGTGCTCGGCGAAGGGCGACTGATCAACCTTGCCGCGGCGGAGGGCCACCCGGCCTCCGTCATGGACATGTCGTTCGCGAATCAGGCCCTCGCCGCCGAGTATCTGGTGCTGCAGGCCGGCAAGCTTGGCAATGCCGTGCACACCCTCCCGCCGGCCGTCGACATCCAGATTGCCACGCTCAAGATGGCGGCGATGGGCGCCGCCTTCGACACGCTCACCGCGGAGCAGCAGCACTACCTCGCGAGCTGGGACGCAGGCACCTGAGCGCGTGATGACGACCCTCGCCACCGCCGTCCTGGCGATGGCCATCGGCGCGGCCGGCCCCGGAGGAACGGTGGCTGGCCGCGTCGTGCGTGTTGCCGCACCGGGCGACACCGTCGCGGCCGCTGGCGCGATGGTGGTGATGCACGGGGTCACCCCGACGAAACAGGGACCGCTCGATTCGATCCGCGTCGGACGAGACGGCCGCTTCCGCTTTGCCCAGCCCGCGGACTCGACCGTGATCCTGTTGATCTCGTCCCAGTGGGATGGCGTGCAGTACTTCTCCACCCCGATCGGCAGCAACCATCGGCGCGCTGATTCGCTGGTGGTGCTCGTCGTGGCCGACAGCGCATCGACGGCACCCGTCACGCTCGCCGCGCGGCACCTGGTGATCAGCGCCCCGGCGGCCGATGGCACCCGCAGTGCGGTCGACCTGCTGATCCTCGCGAACGACGGGTACCAGACTCGGGTGCCGGCAACGCTGACGGCCGCGTCGTGGCGCTTCATGATGCCCCGCTCGGCGGTGAACCTCGTCCTCGGCGAGTCCGACTTTGCCGAGGAAGCGGTGCAGTTCCACGGTGACACCCTGGAGCTGCACGCCGCACTGCCGCCGGGACAGCGGCAACTGTTGGTGCACTATCAAATTCCGCCGGCGACGCGGGCGCTGAGCGTGCCGTGGGCCGAAGGCGCTCCCGTCGTGAACGTGCTGCTCGAGGAGCGCGACGCGACCGCCGGTGCACCGCTCGCTCGCGCCGACACGACGACCGTCGATGGTCGCCACTATACGCGATGGACCGGCGCCATCGTGGCCCCCGGGGACATCACGCTTCGCTTCGGCGGTGACGGCCAACTGCCCGGTTGGGTGTTGAAGGTGCTCGCGGCCCTCTTCGGCATGGGACTGCTCGGTATGGCGCTGCTGGCAGCGCGACGCGCGAACCGCCCGGTGCCTGTGGTGTCCGCGCCCGCCTCCCCGATCGACGAACTGCTCGACGCGATTGCGCAGCTCGACGCCCGCCACGCAGGCGGGGAAGGGGCCCACGGTGCCGACGCATGGCAGCAGTATCAGGCCGAGCGCGCCCGATTGAAGGAGGCCGTGCGGTCGCTCTTGCCGCGCTGAGGCCGAAATTGTAGGTTGCGGGCACAATTGAAGACCAGCGAATGGGGCAGCTCGGAAGTCCGGTGTAATGCCGGCGCGGCCCCGCCACTGTAACGGGCAGCAGTAAGACGTCGTTCATCGTGCCACTGGGGTCGGTCCCCCGGGAAGGCGAACGACGAGCCCGAAGCCAGGAGACCTCTCCATTCGCGCCACCAGTAAACCCTCGGGGGAGGGGATGGTGGCGTGGTCGTGGAAGTCCGCGGAACGTCGCACCCGCGCCCCTCTGCGTCATCACGCCGGCCCGTTCTCGACCCCAAGTCGGAGACGGGCCTTTTCGTGACTCCTCGCGCCGCCCAACGCATGCGCCACGCGCTCCCCGCCCTCGGGGTGGGCGCCGTCGTGGCCATCGTTGCCACCCTCTTCGTGGGGCCGGTGCTGCTCTCGCCGAGGGCCGTCCTGGCCGCGCTGCGCGACGGCACGGGGCAGGACGGCGCCATCATCCGCTCGCTGCGGCTCCCGCGCATCGTGCTGGCTTTCGGTGTGGGCGGCACGCTCGCCGCCTGTGGCGCCGCGTTGCAGGCCATGGTGCGCAATCCCCTGGCCGAGCCGTGGCTGCTGGGGCTCTCTGGTGGGGCCGCACTCGGCGCCGTGATCGGCGTCGTGGCCGGACTCCCCGCTGGGTGGAGTGTTTCGGCGAGCGCGACCATCGGCGCGCTCGCCGCCGTCGCGTTGGTCTATCGCATCACCGCCGTCGCGGGGCGTCGCCTCGATCCACGCGTGCTTCTCCTCGCGGGCGTGGTGGTGTCGGCGTTCGCCGGCGCCGTCACCACCGCACTCCTCGCCGTCGCCGATCCCTTCGCCTTCCGTGCCGCGACGGTATGGCTGTTCGGGGGCTTTGCCGGGGCGTCCTGGGAGGCAGTGCGCCGTTTCGTCGTGATCGCCGCCCCGCTCCTCGGTCTCCTCTGGTGGCTCGCCCGCTCGCTTGATCTGCTGGCGCTCGGGGAGGACACCGCGGCGATGCTCGGCGCCGACGTCGATCGCACCCGACGCCTCGTGATCCTCACGACGTCGATCCTGACCGCCACCACGGTGTCCGTCGCTGGCACGATCGGCTTCGTCGGGTTGGTGGTGCCCCATGCGCTTCGCGGACTCGTGGGTCCGTTGCATCGTCGATTGCTGCCGGCCGTCTTTCTCGCGGGGGGCACCTTCACCGTTCTCGCCGATGCCGTGGCGCGCACTGTCGTGCGACCCGCCGAGTTGCCCGTGGGCGTGATCACGGCCCTCGTCGGCGTGCCGCTCTTTGCCATGCTGCTGCGTCGGAGTCTGGCATGAAGCTTCAGGCATCGGCGCTCACCGTCCGCTATCCGGGCGTCACGACCGCGGCGCTCGAAGCGGTCTCGCTGACGCTGCAGCCCGGCGAAATCGTCGGCGTCGTCGGCCCCAATGGGAGCGGCAAGTCGACGCTCCTGCGCGCGCTCCTCGGGCTGCTGCCGCTGCGGGCGGGAACCGTCGAGCTCGAGGGCCGCGCCATCGCGACGTGGTCACGCCGCGACCTGGCCGACGTGGTGGGGGCGTTGCCGCAGCGCGAGGAATCAACCTTTCCGCTCACCGTGCTGGAGTCCGTGTTGCTCGGCCGCTGGTCGCGGCTCGGCCCGGTCGCGCCGGTGGCGGAGGCCGATCATGCCGCCGTCGCCGCCACGCTCCGCCGCTGCGACGTCGCAGGGTTGGAGGACCGTCGGGTCGACACCCTCTCCGGCGGCGAATGGCAGCGAGTGCGGGTGGCGCGCGCCCTGGTGGCCTCCCCGCGACTGCTGTTGCTCGACGAGCCGACCGCCGCGCTCGATGTCGGGCACGAGATGGAACTGTTCGAACTGTTCCGCCGACTCGCCGCCGAAGGACTCGGCGTGCTCGTCATCACGCACCAACTCAACCTCGCCGCCCGCTTCGCCGATCGCCTGATCCTCCTCGACCGTGGACGCACGGTTGCCGAGGGTCGGCCGCCCGAGGTTCTGCGCGAGGACGTGGTCTCCGCTGTCTTCGGCTGGCCGGTCGCCGTCACATCGTGGTGTGACGGTGCCCCGCAAGTCGTCCCATTGCGTCGCGCCGAGGCCGCCGAGAGCGGCCGGGCGCTCCCCCCTTGGCGAGAGGATCCTGCTCCATGAAGTCTCTGGTGTGCCGGGCGTTCCCCGGCGTGTTCGGCTGTCTGGTCGTCGTGTCGACTGCGAGTGCCCAGCGCGTGGTGCGCGACACCGCCGCGTTGGCCGATCTGGTGGTCACTGCCACGCGACTGCCGACCACGGCGCCCGTCGCGGCGGCGACGACGGTCCTGCGTGGCGACGATCTGCGCGCGCGCGGCGTGCGCCTGGTGCAGGATGCGCTCCGCGAGGTCCCCGGCGTCGCGTTGGTGCAGAACGGGTCGTACGGCGCGGTCACCTCGCTCTTCCTGCGTGGCGGCGAAAGCGACTACGTCAAGGTGCTCCTCGACGGTGTGCCGCTCAATGCGCCCGGCGGATCGTTCAACCTCGCCGATCTGACGACCGATGACATCGACCGGATCGAAGTGGTACGTGGACCGGTGTCGGTGCTCTACGGTGCCGATGCGATGAGCGGCGTGATCCAGCTCTTCACGCGGCACGGGGCCGCCAAGCGGAGCGGCTCATTGGGTGTGCGCGCCGGAACGTTCGGCGCGCGCGATTGGACCGCACGCATCGCCGGTGGCGGTTCGCAGACGGGGCTCTCGCTGGCCGGGTCACGGTTCACGAGCGACGGCATCTATCCGTTCAACAGCCGCTATGACAATCGCGTCGGTTCGGCACGGCTCGACTGGCGCGCGAACAACGGCAGCACCGTGGCGGTGACCGCTCGGGGTGGCGATGTCAGCGCGGGGTATCCCACGGACTTCGCCGGGATCCCGGTGGATCGGAATCAGCGCACCACGGAACGGCGCCTCGCGCTCGGAGTCGAGGCAGGCCGCCCGCTCGGCCGATTCCTCACGGGAACGCTGCAGGGATTCGCGTCGCGACTCCGAGCCGGTGCCACGAATCGCTCCGACACCCCGGCCGACACCCTCGGCTACGGCTATGACAGCGATCGCAGTGCGGTCACCTGGCGCCGAGGCGTCGACGCCCGCCTGGATTGGCGCCGGCTTCGCCAGGCGACGCTGTCGGTTGGTGGCGGTGTCGAAGGCGAGGAGATCACCTCCACCGGCCGCACCCGGCAGAACTATGGCGGCGGCGCGTTCGACGATGCCACCGACTTCTCGGCGGACCGCCACACCCGACACGCCTACGCCCAGCTGCTGGCCACGCCGCACCGAATCGTCTCCTTGCAGCTCGGGTCGCGCCTCGACGACAACTCGGCGTTCGGGCACTTCACCACGTGGCGCGCCGGCGCCTCGCTCCAGCTCCGTCCGGGGACTCGCGTCTGGGGCGCGGTGGGCACCGCGTTCAAGGCCCCGACCTTCGCCGAACTGTTCGCCGCCGATCCCTACGAAGTCGGCAACCCGACGCTCGCGCCCGAGCGAACCCGCAACGCGGAGGTCGCGCTGGCCCAGCAGGTGAGCGGTCGCGCGACCATCGAAGTCACCGCCTTTGACCAGCGCTTTCGTCAGTTGATCCAGTATGTTGGTGCCGCACCGGGGCTCCCCACGTACGTGAATCTCGGTGCGGCCCGGAGCCACGGGATCGAGGCATCCATGGTGATTCGGACGGATGGGGGGCTCACCCTCCGCGGGCACTGGACCCGGCTCGCCACGGAAGTCTCCGACAGTGGCTCGGCCTCCTCCCTGACCTTCCAGCAGGGCGGACGGCTGCTCCGACGCCCCCCGTCGAGTGGTGGTGTCACCGCGACGTGGCAGCAGGCCGGGGCGACCCTGGGTGGCAGCCTGACCTACGTCGGTGAGCGGGACGATGTGGATTACCGGGATTTCCCCGCGACCCGAACCGCATTACCCTCCTATACCCTCGTGGAGCTCTCGCTCGAGCTTCCGGTCCGGCGCGCAGGGGCAGGTGTTCCCAGTGCAGCACTTACCTTCCGGGGCGAAAACCTGCTCGATGCCTCCTACGATCAGGTGGTCGGTTTCCCAGGACGCGGGCGCACCCTCTTCGTGGGGGCCCAGCTCCGCTATTGATGTTGCGAGGATCGTGACCATGCGCCTTCGGCCTGCCACCCTGCTGCTCGCGAGTTGTCTCGGCGCCTGCGCGGCGACCACCGGGCCAACGTCGCTCCCCACCGAGGTCCTGGTGGTGCTCGATCAGCAGGAACGCGCCCTCCGGTTGGTGGCGGTCGATTCGACCGCCACGACGGTGACCATCCCGCTCGGTCCGACGGTGGGCGCCCCTACCACGCTCGCCGTCCGCGGCACCAAGGCGGCGGTTGGGATGAATGCGGGCGGGCTGATCCTGATCGTCGACCTCGTCACGCACCAGGTGATCGCCCAGATCGTGACGTCACTTGGCGACAACAGTCCCATCGCATCGATCGCCTTTTCCGAAGAGGGCGATGGCTACGCGGCGTCCCCGGTCGCGAATCTCGTGACGCGATTCACGACGGCCGGCGCAGCGGAACAGATCAACGGCCTGACGCAGGGACCGCAGGCCTTCGGGATGGCGCGCGGTCGAGTCTTCTTCGTCAACGGCAACCGGCTCGGATGCTTCCCCGTGCAGGTCAGCTGCGCCAACAACGCGAGCTGGCTCGCGCCGTTTGAGCGCGACAAGAATCCGCTCGATTCGATTGCCCTGATCGGCCCCGGGAATGCGGTGGCGGCCGTGACGTCCAGCGACGGCCTGCTCTATGTCCTGAACGCCGGCAACGGTGGCAGCGTCGAGGGGCGACTCTCGGCGGTCGACCCGGTGCGTCAGCGGGAGGTGGCCTCGTTCGGCGGCCTCGGCGTGGCGCCGACCTACATGGTTTCCGATGGCGGCGATCGGCTGCTGATCGCCAGTGCTGCGGAAGGACTCATGGTCTTCAACACCCGGACGCGCGCCCTCGAGCGTGGCGCCGGCTCGGGGATCCCGCTGTTGCAGCCGCGCGGCCTCACCAGCGACGGGCTCGGCCGCAGCTACGTTGTCGAGGCAGGCAGCTGCACGGTCGGCGGCACCGCCGGGCGTGTCCGCGTCTTCGGCGCCGACCTCGTCGAGCGCCGCACCATCGCCACCGGCATCTGCCCGGTGGCCGCCGCCATCACCGAAATCCAGGCCGACCTCTTCCCGCTCGGCAACTGATTCGGTGGCGGGCACGCCGGTCATCACCCCCGCGCTGGTCCTCGGGTCGATCCGCTACGGCGAGACGTCCCGGATCGTCCGCCTCCTGACCCGCGACCTCGGCATGCTCAGCGCTATCGCGAAAGGCGCGTTGCGGCCCAAGAGTCGATTCGGGGCCTCCCTCCAGCTCCTCAGCGAAGGCCAGGCCCACCTCCTCCCATCTCGAAGCGGCGAGCTCCACACCATGGTGGCCTTCGACCTGACGGCGTGGCATGGTGGCCTCGCCAGTGACATGGGTCGATTCCACGCCGCCTCTGCGCTGGCGGAGCTGGCGGTCCGCTGTGTCCCCCCGGTCGGAAACCCCGGATTGTTTGACGACATTCGGCAGGCCGTGGCCTTGATCGAACTCGCCCCCGTCGAGGCGGTCGAGGTCGTGGGGCTCCGGGCCCTCTGGCGGTTGATTGGCGAGCTGGGCCTGGGTCCGGCGCTGGAGCAGTGTGCCCGTGATGGCGCCGACCTCCCGGCGGGGGACGTGGCCTTCTCCGTTGGCGATGGCGGCTTTCTCTGCCCGGCGTGCGCCCGGGGGGCCGGGGCGTCTCGTCTGGCCGCCTCCGACCGGGCCGCCATCGTGGCCCTCCTGACGCCAGGCGCCGAGCTCCCGGTGCTCGATCCCCCCCACGCCGCAGCTCACCGGCGCCTCCTGGTTCGCTGGGTCGGGCACCACCTGGCTGAGGGCGACCTCCCCGCCATGGAGGCCTGGCGACGCCCCGGGTAGTGGCCCGAACGCCTCGGCCGTGGCACTATTCAGCAGTTCCAATCCCGTACCGTCACCCGACGGAGGCCTGTTCGAACCCACCATCGTCTGTGCCCTGAAGGAGTTCCCATGCGCCGACTGCTCCGGTCGGTGGTTCTGGCAATGCTCCTCGGGATGGTGACCAGGCCAGCCGTTGCCCAACGGTCGTCCGATCGGCCCGTGATCTCGCTCGAGGAACCGCGCCCGAACCCCGTCCTCCCGGCGGCGCTCGTGCCGTTTGCCATCGATGCGGAGGTCTGCCGCAAGGATCACGTTCCGCGCGTCAGCGTGAAGGTCTACAATGTGCTCGCCAATCCGGTGGCCGTCCTGCGGCTGCGGGGGCGGCGAATCGAGCCGCTCGACAACCGTGCGTTGCGATGCGGGACCTACGTGGCCGTGTGGGATGGTACCATCGAGGGCGGAACGCGCGTTGCGCCACCCGGGATCTACTATCTCCAACTCGCCGTGGACGACCGGGCTCCACGCACCAGAAAATTGATCGTGACCCAACCGTGAGGGACGCGCGAGCGTCCCTCGCGTCGTTTTGGGCATACACCGATACCTAAGGGGAAATCGGATCGGCCATTCCGGCAGGTGCGGCGCGGCGCATCCCTTGCCATCTTCCATTGCAGCCCAGGAGGGATGCCCGATGCTGAGACCCGAGCGACTGACCGTGAAGGCCCAGGAAGCGGTACGTGACGCCATCGAGCATGCCGCCAAGCGCGGCAACCCGGTGGTAAACGACGCCCACCTGCTGGCCGTGCTGCTTGCGCAGGACGATGGCATCGTGCCGCCGCTGCTCCGCAAGGCCGGCGTGACCGTCTCACGTCTGAGCAATCTGGTGGAAGCCGAGGTTGCGACCTTTCCGAAGCAGGCCGGTGGCGATACTCAACCGACCATCGATCGCGGCCTCTCCAAACTGTTCGATCGCGCCGAGAAGATCAGCAAGGAATTCGGCGACGACTACGTCTCCACCGAGCACTTGCTGCTCGCGCTCACCGAAGAGAAGGGCACCACCGCCCGGCGGCTGCTCGAAGATTCCGGGCTGTCGTCGAAGGAATTGCGTGACGCGCTCGAGCAGTTGCGCGGATCGCACCGGGTGACCGACCAGACGCCCGAAGAGAAGTATCAGGCGCTGGAGCGGTTCACGCGCAATCTCACGCAACAGGCGCGGGACGGAAAACTCGACCCCGTCATCGGTCGTGACGAAGAGGTGCGCCGGGTGATGCAGGTGCTGTCGCGCCGGACGAAGAACAACCCCGTCCTGATCGGCGAGCCCGGCGTCGGCAAGACGGCGATCGTCGAGGGCCTCGCGCAGCGGATCGTGAATGGTGATGTGCCCGACTCGCTGCGCAACCGCGAGGTGGTCGCGCTTGACATCGGCCTGCTGCTCGCGGGCGCGAAGTACCGCGGTGAATTCGAGGAGCGGCTCAAGGCAGTGGTCAAGGAACTGACCGACGCCGAAGGCCGCTACATCGTTTTCATCGACGAGATGCACACCCTGGTCGGGGCGGGGAAGGCCGAGGGCGCCGTCGATGCGTCCAACCTCCTCAAGCCCGCGTTGGCGCGTGGCGAGTTGCACGTCGTGGGCGCCACCACCCTGGACGAGTACCGCCTCCACGTCGAGAAGGACGCGGCGTTGGAGCGGCGCTTCCAGCCGGTGCATGTCGGCGAACCGAGTGTCGAGGACACCATCGCCATCCTGCGCGGACTCAAGGAGAAGTACGAGGTGCACCACGGCGTGCGGATCACCGACAATGCGCTGATCGCGGCGGCCACGCTGTCGAGCCGCTACATCGGCGACCGCTTCCTGCCGGACAAGGCCATCGACCTGATCGACGAAGCCGCGGCGCGCCTCCGGATGGAAATCGATTCGCTGCCGCAGGAGATCGACGAGGTCGAGCGGCGCGTGCTGCAGCTCGAGATCGAACGGCAGTCGCTCCTGCGCGAGAAGGACAAGGCCTCGGTCGAGCGTCGAACGGTCCTCGAGCTGGAGATCGCCGAACTGCGCGAGAAGAGCGCGGGGATGAAGGCGAAGTGGCAGTCGGAGAAGAGCGCGATCGAGAAGATCCAGAAGAAAAAGGCCGAGGTCGAACAGTTGCGGGCCGAAGTCGACCAGGCCACCCGGAGTGGCGACCTCCAGAAGGCGGGCGAGCTGCGGTACGGGCGCATTCCGGAACTGGAGCGCGCGCTGACGGTGGAGGAAGCGAAGCTGGGCGATCCGCAGCAGGGCGCCCGCTACCTCCGCGAAGAGGTCGGCACCGAGGACATCGCATCGGTCGTCGCGAAGTGGACCGGCATTCCCGTCACGAAGATGCTCGAGTCGGATCGGGAGCGGCTGACCCGACTCGAGGCCGAACTCGCCCGCCGGGTGGTGGGGCAACCGGAGGCGATCGCCGCCGTGTCGAACGCGGTGCGTCGGGCGCGGGCCGGTCTGCAGGATGCGGCTCGGCCGACCGGGTCGTTCATCTTCCTCGGACCCACCGGTGTCGGCAAGACGGAAACGGCACGTGCCCTGGCCGAGTTCCTCTTCGACGACGAACGCGCGATGGTGCGCCTCGACATGTCGGAGTACATGGAGAAGCATGCCGTGTCCCGGATGATCGGGGCACCGCCGGGCTACGTCGGCTACGAGGAAGGCGGACAGCTCACCGAGGCGGTGCGGCGTCGCCCGTACTCGGTGCTGCTCTTCGACGAGATCGAGAAGGCCCATGCCGATGTGTTCAATCTGTTGTTGCAAGTGCTCGATGACGGTCGGCTCACGGACTCCCAGGGCCGCGTGGTCGACTTCCGCAACACCGTCATCATCATGACGAGCAACCTCGGTGGCCGTCACATCACCGCCGTGCGCGAACCGGATCCGGTTGAGTGGCTGGAGATCGAGTCGAAAGTGCTCGAGGAATTGCGGAGCCATTTCCGGCCTGAATTCCTCAATCGGGTCGACGACGTCATCGTCTTCCATCCCCTCACGCGCGAGGATCTCGACCAGATCGTCGCCCTGCAACTCGGCCGGCTGCGCGGCATGGTGGCCGCGAAGGGCCTGGTGCTCGACGTGACACCCGAGGCGATGAACTGGATCGCGGATGCCGGCTACGATCCACTGTACGGGGCGCGTCCCCTCAAGCGCGTGATCCAGCGTGAGCTGCAGAACCCGATCGCGATGGAGCTGCTCGCGGGCCGATACGACGAGGGCGACATCATCCGGGTCACCGTCGCAGCCGATCAACTCACCTTCGAGCGGGTTCCGGCCGCGGGTGGGTGAGTCGCCGCCTTCGTCCGCCGACCTCGCCGGGATGCGTCTGGCGATCGCCGAGGCCGAACGGGCGGCGATCGCCGGGGAGGTACCCGTGGGTGCCGTCATCTGTGAAGGCGAACGGGTCCTGGCCGCCGCCCACAACCTGACAGTGACCCGCAGCGATCCGACCGCCCACGCCGAGTGCCTCGCCATCCGCGAGGCACTCGCGGCATCGGGGAGTGATCGGCTCCCGGCGGCGACGCTCTACGTGACCCTCGAACCGTGTGCCCAGTGCGCCGGCGCGATCATCCTCGCCAAGGTGGGTCGGGTCGTCTTCGGCGCCTGGGACGACAAGGCGGGGATGGCGGGCTCGGTCCACGACCTGCTGCGGCACCCGCGTCTCAATCACCACCCCGAGGTGCGCGGCGGGGTGCTGGCCGAGCCGTGCGGTGATATTCTTCGGCACTTCTTCCAGGATCGTCGCTGAATGAGGCGCCTCGCCGCCCTCCTCGCTGTCGGGCTCGTTACCGCACCTCTTGCCGCCCAGCGTCCGGCCGACCACGTCATCTTCGTCACCCTCGACGGGGTGCGACCCGAGGATTTCTTCGGCGGGGCCGACTCGCTGATCCTCTTCGATCGGAAGGCGAGCGGCATCAGCGACACCGCGCTCACCCGAGCGCGCTTCTGGCGCGGCTCGGTCGCCGAGCGCCGCCGCGCCCTGATGCCCTTCCTTTGGGATTCGCTGGTGCCGAAGGGGGTGCTCGTCGGGGCCCTCGACGGGGCGCCGACGACGATCACCAACGGGCTCAAGTTTTCAGCACCCGGCTATCAGGAGCTCTTCACCGGCAAGGCGCAACCGGACGTCACCACGAACGACGATCGCCGCTACGCCCACCGGACCATCTTCGATGTGGTGCGCGATCGCCTCGCCAGCCGGCGAACCGATGTGGCGGCCTTCACCTCGTGGGCGGTGCAGGGGCGGCTGGTCTCGAACCGCCCCGAGGCGGTGGTGGTGAGCGCCTCCTTCGAGCCGCTGCCGATAGAGGCGAGAGTGGGCGCCGGGCTGGTGATCGAACCGCTGCAGCGACGGATCGTCTACCCCGATGTGGCCATGCGCTTCGACGGCTTCACGCACGCCCTCGCGCTGGACTACCTCCGCCGCTATCACCCGAGGCTGCTCCACATCGGTCACGGCGAGACCGACGAAGACGCCCACGCCCGCCGATATGACCACTACCTCGCCGCACTCAACACGGCCGACGCGATGCTCCGGGAACTCTGGCAGGCCGTGCAGGCCGACCCGATCCTGCGAGGCCGCACGGCGCTGGTCGTGAGCACCGACCATGGTCGCGGTCGAACGCCAGCCGACTGGACCTCGCATGGCAAGGAGATCGACGGCGCCGAACACATCTGGATCTTTGCGGTGGGGGCCGGGATCGCGTCGCGAGGCCTCGTGACCAGCGCGCCGACCACCCAATCGCAGGTCGGCCCGACGATCCTCGCGCTCCTCGGCCTCGATCCGCGCGAGCTCGCGGCCGACGCCGCACCAGCCGCACCCCATTTTCTCGCCACCCTTCGGCCGGGTCGCCAGTGAAGCTTGCGCCGATTGAACCGATAACCTGATGGTGGCTCGCGTTCGGCGATCGTTCCCCGTGGAGGCGCCGTGAAGGTCCTGGTCGTTGATGATGATCCCACCATGCGTCGGCTGGTCGTCCGCCTCGCATCCCGCCACCCCGATGTCGAGATTACCGAAGCCGACAACGGCGTTGCCGCGCTCGCCGCCGTGGAGGCCCAGCGCCCCGACCTCGTGATCACCGATGTCACCATGCCGTACCTCGACGGACTCGGCCTGCTCGAGGCACTCCGCGGGTCGCCGGCGCATCGGGAACTGCCGGTCGTCGCCGTTTCGGCGATCTCCGACAAGGCCCTGGTCCTCCGCATGGTGGACCTCGGCATCGAGGACTATCTCCTCAAGCCACTCGACCCGGCCACCGCGGGACAGCGTTTCGATGAGCTCCTCGCGCGCGTCGCAGCTCGACTGGCCGCCCCCGACGCGGTCGGCACCTCGCGTGGAACCCTGATGCTGATCGATCGGGAGCCCGGGTACGGTGCCGTCGTCCGCGCCGCGTTGGGGAGTCGGTTCGATATCATCGATGACCTGCCCGCGGCGGCGGCCTTTGCGGCGGCGATCGCCTCCCCACCGGTGCTGGTGCTCGTGGGACAGGGACTCGCGATGCCCTCGGAGACGGTGATCGCCCGGACACTCCGTGGCACCGGCGCGACGAAGGTGGCGTTGGTGACCGATCACGAGGTGACCGAGGGCGGCGACGCGTTTGATGCCGTCGTGCAACGTACCCATGTCCCGCAGAAGCTCCTCGCCTCGCTAGAAACACTGATTGCCGGGCTACGTGACGAGAGTGGCCAGCTCTTCGGGCAACTCGAAGCGGTGGGTCCGGAGCTGGGGATCGCCTGTCGGCAGTCACTGGGGATCCTGACGGGGCAGGAGTCGTCGCTGCTCGAGACCGGCGATGTCCCTGCCGGTGAGGTCGTGGCGGTGCGCGCGATGCTGACTCGTGAAGGCGGCGGGGACGCCGTGTCGTTGGTGCTGCGGATGGCGGCGGCGGACCTCGCCGGACTGGCCAGACTGGAGGCCGCCGGCGACGCGACTCCCGATGCGTTGCTCCACGCCGTCGCGGGCCCGGCCGCGGCGCGCCTCGCCCACGCCCTCTCGCAGCGCGGCTGGACCTTCAACGCCGGCGCAATCGAGTCGTTCGCCGATGCCCCGACGGTGGGGGAGAGTGCGGCCCGATTGCTGGTGCGGACCGAGGGCGGACAACTGCTCGAAGCATTGTTGCGCGTGGAGGGTGGCGAACCATCGGCGGTGGCCGCCGGATGATGTCACCGCGGGTCGCACCCGGGCCATCGACGGCGACCCGACTCGAGCTCCCGTTGATCGCTGCTGCCTGCGCAGCTCTCTGCGTGGTGCTCGGCTGGGCCGGTCGCACCGGCCTCAACCCCGACGGCGTGTCGTACCTCGACATCGCGGCGCGGTTCGCGTCCGCTGATTGGGCCGCCGCGGTGCAGGGGTACTGGAGCCCGCTCTACCCTCTGCTGCTCGCCATGCTGGCCAGCGCCACCGGTGCGACCGGCGTCGTCCTGCTGGCGCAGGTACATGCGCTCAACGTCGTCATCGCCCTGGGCATCATCGCGTTGCTCTGGCGCATCGCGCGCGCACACGGCGACCCCGTCGTGGCACGCGCGCTCTTCGCGGCCTTTCTCCTCGCCTCTGCGCGGACACCGCGACTGGATGCGATCACCCCCGACTTGCTGCTCATCGGCGCAGTTGTTGGCTTCGGGGGCGAATTGCTCCGCCGCGAGGGCGCCAGGTGGCTTGGCGTTGGGGCGTGGTTCGGCGTGATCTACCTGACCAAGACCAGCAGCTGGCCATGGCTGGTGTCCGCCGCGGTGCTGCTCGCCCTCGCGGGGGGCGGCGCATCGCGGCGGGGGCTCATCCGCGCCGTCGGCGCCGCGATGGCCATCATGCTGCTCTGGGTGCTGCCGCTCTCGATCAAGTCCGGCCGGCCGACACTGGGCAGCGCCGGTTCGTTCAACGCCTGCTGGTATCTCGACCGTTGCGACTCCCGCACACCAGACGAGCATTCGGGCCGGCACGCGCGCTATGGCGGGCTCCGCCTGGCCAGCGGCGAAGGGGTCACGGTGGCGGACTTCACCAACACGCGCTGGACCTATGCGCCCTGGTCCGATCCTACGGCGTGGCAGGCCGAGGTGCAGAGCGTCACCCGCGCGCCGCTCGACGTCACCGACCTGATCGGCTACTGGTCACGGCAAGGTTGGGCGGTGCTTTCCCTCTGGACGCCGCAGTTGCTGCTCTTCGTCCTGTTGCCCATTGCGGTGCTCTCCTGGCGTCGCAGCCTGCTGGTGTCGGGCTGGCGAGACCAGCGCATGGCCATGCTCGTGACGCTCCTCGGCCTGGTCGGCATCGCACAGTTCATCGTGGTGCATGCAGAACCGCGGCTGATCGCGCCGTTCGTGCTGTTGGCCTCGATCGGATGTCTCTGGTGGTGGCGGCCTCCCGGCGTCAGCACGACGGCTCGCCGAGCTTCGCCCGAAGTGGTCCTGGTCATGAGCTGGATCGGGCTGGTCTCGGCGCTCCTGCGCGGTGCGATCTACGTTCCGGAGCTCATGACCCGCGCCGAGGAGGATACCGCGCGCCTCGCCAGGCTGACGCGCGCCGGCGAAGCCGCCGTGCCGGGAGGATTGCAGGGCAGGACCATCATCGTGGTTGGACCGGCCATCCCGGTCGTCTCCGATGCGTGGCTCTTCGGTGCGCGGATCGTGTCGCAGATCCCGCCCGGGTCGGCCGCGCGGGTTCGGGCCTGGACTCCCGCACAACAGCGCGAGATGCTCGAACTGCTCGGCCAGGGCGAAGGCGACGTGGCATGGCTGTCGGCAACCAACGGGTCGATTCTCATGGCCCCCATCATTCGGAGCACTCCATGAAGGCGGGATCGATCGGCGCCATACTCGGCCTCTCCCTGGTCATGGGCTGTCAAAAGCCTCCGGCCGTCACCGGCGCGTCGGCGACGGTGGGCGATGTGTCCATCCGCGATGGCGTCGCCTGGGGGCTCGGGTCGAGTCGCAGTTCGACGATCGGGTTTCGGGTGACCGCGACCACGGCCGACACCCTCATCGGGGTCGAGAGCGCCGACGGGATGGCAACGTTGCACACGATGATCAATGGCCGAATGACGGACCTGGTCTCGTTGCCGGTGGCGGGGGGCGCCACGGCGGTGCTCGGCGGGGGCGGGCCGCACATCATGCTGACGGAGGCGACGCACGGTTTCGCGGCCGGCGACTCGGTGCGGATCGTGCTCAGGTGGGCACGGAGCGGGCGACTGGCCTTTTCCGTGCCCTTGAAGAACTACTCCGACGCCTCCGGGCTGCTCGGCCGCTGACGTGGAGGGGAGCAACCCCCTCTTGATCGGCAGCCCGTTCCCGCCCATTTTGTCGTGCTCCTGTGCCCCCGGCACCGGAACCCAGGACAGGTGTCCGAGTGGTTGAAGGAACCGGTCTCGAAAACCGGCAAACCGGCAACGGTTTCGAGGGTTCGAATCCCTCCCTGTCCGTGCAGACGCTCGAGGGGCGCTCCCAATCCATGGGGCGCCCCTCCTGCTTTCCGAGTCCGGTGCTATCCTTCGGCATGCTCCTCCCGCTGCTCCTCGCCACGCAGGCCTCGCTCCCCGAGTCCTGCATCCTCACCGGCCTCTGCAACATCGCTCCGCCGGCCCCCCCGGTCGCGTCCGGGGTGCTGTTTGTCGCGGTCGGCCTGGTCTGGGCCGGCATGTGGGGGCTGCGGCGCCGCCCGGCGCGATGACGAGCGCCGTCCGGCTCACCGATCTGCGGAAGACCTACGCGGACAGCACCACCGCAGCCCTCGACGGCATCTCCCTCGATGTTCCAATCGGTTCCATCTATGGCATCCTCGGCCCCAATGGGGCGGGGAAGACCACGACGATCGGAATCTGTACCACCCGCGTCCGCCCATCGGGTGGCACGGCGGTCGTCGCCGGCTATAACGTGGTCGACCAGTCGGTGGCCGTCCGCCGAGCGATCGGGGTGGCCTCGCAAGCGCTGACGCTCGACCGATCGTGCAGCGTGGCCGAGAACATCTACTTCCACTGTCGCTACTTCGGCATCGGACACGCCGACGCCAGCCGCCGCACGGCAGAGCTGCTCGAGCGTTTTCGGATTGCGGATCGCGCCGAGGCCATGCCCATGTCGCTCTCCGGCGGGCTCGCCCAGCGCGTTCAGCTCGCCCGTGCGGTCGCCCACCGGCCAAGTGTTCTCTTCCTCGATGAGCCGACCGCCGGACTCGACCCGCAGAGCCGACTCGCCCTCTGGGACCTGGTCCGCGGCCTCATCGCCGAGGGCATCACGGTGGTGCTGACCACGCACTACATGGAGGAGGCCGACCAGTTGTGCGATCGCATCGCGGTGGTTGACCATGGCCGCCTTCTCGCCGAGGGGACGCCCGCTGCCCTGAAACAGTCGGCGGGGGGCAACGCGGTGGTCGCCGTGCATCTCGCCGGATCGCGCGAGGAGGCTCATCGCACCGTCGCGGGCGTTGCCGGCGTCCGAGAGGTCCACCCGACCGAGGGCGGATTGCGCATCCTGGTCGACCCCGATGGCGCCGGGGTTCCGCGGGTCGTCGCGGCGGTCGCCGCGTTCGGCCTGACGGACCTGAAGGTCGTCGAACCGTCGCTCGAGACGGTCTTCATCGGGCTCACCGGGCGAGATCTTCGTGAGTAGCACCCCGCGTGGCACCATGGCGTCCGTCGTCGGGCTCTGGTCACGCGACCTCGCCGTGTTGCGCCGCGAAATGCTGCCGTTCTTTCTGCGCGTCGTCGCGAATCCGCTGCTCACCGTCTTTGTCTTCACCTACGTGTTGCCGAAGAGTGGCCAGTCGATGCCCACCGCGGCGGCCTCCGGTTCGTTCGCCACCGTGCTCGTGCCGGGGCTCGTGGCCGTGGCGATGATGTTCACCGCCATCACCGCCGTCGCGCTTCCGCTCGCCGTGGAACTCGGGGCGACCCGCGAGATCGAGGATCGCGTCCTGGCACCATATCCCCTCGGGACGGTGCCGCTCGCGAAGGTGGCGTTCGGCGCGTTCCAGGGGATCCTGGCCGGCGCGGCGATCTTTCCGATTCTGCTGGTCCTGCCGGCCACCGAGGTGCACGTCCGCGTGGCGAGCTGGCCGATGCTGGTCACCATGCTCTTCCTGGCAAGTTGGACCGCGGCGGCGCTCGGGCTTTTCCTGGGCACGGCGATTCGTCCCCAGCAGATCGGGCTGATGTTCGCCGTCGTGCTGACGCCGATGACCTTTCTCGGCTGCGTCTACTACCCCTGGGCTGCGCTGCACGCGATTCCGTGGCTGCAGGCGGTGGTGTTGATCAACCCGTTGGTGTACATGACCGAAGGCCTGCGCATCGCGCTGACCCCGGACGTGCCGCATCTCTCGCCGATCGTGACGGCCGCGATGCTGGCCGTGCTCGGCGCCGGGCTCACTCGGCTCGGCGTACGGAGCTTCTTTCGACGCGTGATCGCCTAGACTCCTCCGTCGGACCTGCCCGACCGATACTCCGGGCACCCCCACCAGATCGGAGTCCCCGTGCGCTTCGCCCCGTTCCTCGTGCTCCCGGCGCTGCTGCTCGCCTGCGCCACGGAACCGGATCTCCCGGTCTCCCCGGTGGTGCCGCCACCGCCGGTGGCCGCGCGCGGGCACTGGTCGGACTCCCTCTCCTGGGCGCCGGGCCAGATTCCGGTCGCGGGCGCCGACGTCACGATTCCGGTCGGTGACACCATCGAGCTCGACGTCTCGCCGCCGCGATTGAATCGTTTGACGATTCTCGGGGCGCTGGTCGTCGCGCCTGGGAAGGACATCCAACTGACCGCGCACGAGGTCCACGTGCGCGGCACGCTCCGCATCGGCACCGAGGCCGCGCCTTACACCCGGCGCTTCACGCTCACCCTGACCGGAGCCCCCGCCGGCGTGGTCACGGCGCTCGGCAGCAAGGTGCTCGCGGTATTTCCTGGGGGGACGCTCGACATCCACGGGGAGAATCGACTCGGGTGGACGCGGCTGGCGAGCACCGCCTCGCCGGGGGCGACCACGCTCTCGCTGCTGGAACCCACCAACTGGCGCGTGGGCGATCGGGTGGTGATCGCCTCAACAGATTTCGATCCCGCGGAGGCGGAAGAGGCGGTCGTGACGGCGGCGTCGCCAAGCGGCGTGACCCTCGACCGGGCGCTGCGGCACGAGCATTGGGGGACGGTGCAGCAGGTGGCCGGCCGGAGCGTCGACGAGCGCGCGGAGGTCGGACTCCTCACCCGGAACATCACGGTGCAGGGTGACTCGACGTCGAGCAACGGCTTCGGTGGCCACCTGATCATCTTCCAGGGCGGCACCGCGCGCATCGAGGGGGCGAGCTTCACGTCGATGGGGCAGAGCGGCCTGGTCGGCCATTATCCCGTGCACTGGCACATGGCGGGGGATGTCACCGGTCAGTATGTCCGTGACGTGGCGATCTGGCACACCTTCAACCGCTGCCTCACCATTCACGGCACTGACCGCGCCGTCGCGCAGCGCAACGTCTGCTACGACCACCTCGGCCACGGCTACTTCCTCGAGGACGGTGCCGAGAGCGGCAACACGCTCGAGGGAAACCTCGGCTTGTCCGCGCGCACGCCCGCGGCGAACGTCCGCATCCTCGCCTCCGACGCGAACCCCGCGACCTTCTGGCTGACCAATCCCGACAACACCGTCCGGCGCAATGTGGCGGCGGGGTCTGTTGGTTTCGGTTTCTGGTACGCGCTCCCCGCCGCGCCGACCGGCTTCTCGACCGGGCAACCCGATCGCCCGCGCAACACGCCGCTGACCGAGTTCAGCGACAACGTGGCGCACTCGAATCGGCGGCCGGGACTCAACGTTGATGACGGCCCGAAGGCCGATGGCACGACCGAGACCACCTCGTTCAATCCGCGCCTCGGGGCCGTGAGCAACGGCACGCCAGTGATCGCCACCTTCCGGAACTTCACCGCCTGGAAGCACACCTCGCGCGCCGTCTGGCTGCGCGGTTCGTCGCAGCGACTCGACAACGCCGTGCTCGCCGACAACTTGATCGGGGCCACCTTCGCCGCGTCCGAGACCTTCTTCGAGAATTCGCTCGTGGTGGGCGAGACGGGGAACCTCACACCCTCTCCCAATGCGTCCTTCCCGATCCGCGGCTACGAGTTCTACGATGGGACGGTGGGCGCGACCAACGTGACCTTCGCCAACTTTGTCTCCACCCCCTCGCGGCAGGCCAGCGCGCTCGGCTACAATCGCCGGAACGGCTTCCCGATCTCGCAGCTCAACTTCGGCACCGCACTCCGGCTGGTCAACGCGAACGGCGCCTACCTCGAGGCGGCGCAGGCCGACAAGGACGGCGACAAGTCGGCGCTCTTCCGCGATGTCGACGGCGGGCTCACCGGCAGCGCGGGCACGACGGTGATCGCCGATGTGGCGCTGCTGGTATCGCCCGGCTGCACGCGTCGGGTCGAATGGAACGCCTGGCAGTGCGCCAACCGTTTCCTCGGGCTCAACATCGACAGCGAAGGCTCGGAGCCGGTGGCCCCGATGTCGCTCCGCCGCGATGATGCCGCGACCGTCGCGCTCGTGGGCGTGCCGGGGAATCTGCGGACCGTCCGCATGTCGGTCCCGATGGGCCGGCGATTCGACCTGGCGTGGGTGACGGCTATTCCGAGGCGCCTGAAGCTCACGCTGCAACGCGGTGATGTCGGCGACTGGATCCAGGTCGCGATCCCGTACCAGGCCGGCATCCCGTTCTCGGTGGTCCGCGATTTCGGCGCGAGCACGCCGCTTCCGGCCGCTGCGACGCTGGCGGAGGTCACCAGCGGGACCGGCGACCGCTACTACTGGGATGCTGCCAACGCGATGCTTCACGCCAAGTTGTACATCCGCAGTGGTCGCACCAGCACGACGCTGCAAGTGATCGGGTAGCGACCCCGGGGAGGCGCGGGTTAGACTTCGCGGGTTCGTTTCCGCGGTGCCCAGCCTCCCCGAGGTTTCCATGCGCGCAGCACTTGCGACGGCCCTTGCCGTCGCGCTCGTCGCCCCGATGTCCGCCCAGTGGCGGACCCATCAGGCGCTCTCTTCCTCATTCCAGAGCCTCGCCACGACCCACAGCGGTCGAGCCGAGATGGTGGTCCTCGCCACTTCTCCGGGCGGCCGCGCCGTGCAGGCATTGCGGATCGGTGTCGGGGCGGATGTCGCGACTCGGCCGGCGTTGCTGGTCGTGGCGAACGCCTACGGCCCGCATCTGGTGGGCTCCGAGATCGCCGCGACGAGCGCCGAACGACTGCTCGCCGCTTATGGTCGCGACGCCGCGGTGACGTCCCTGCTCGACCGCACCACGATCTGGTTTGTGCCGCGCCTCAATCCGGACGCCGCCGAGGCGGCGTTCGGACGTCCGCTCGGCGAACGCACGGGCAATGGCCTGGCCTTCGACGACGACCGGGACCAGCGGACCGACGAGGATGCGCCTGACGACCTGAACGGCGATGGCGTCATCACGGTGATGCGGGTCGCCGACCCGAACGGCGAGTGGCTGGTCGACGAGAGTCAGCCGCTGCTGATGCGCCGTGCCGACCCCGCCAAGGGCGAGGTGGGGCGCTTCCGCTTGCTCGGGGTGGAAGGGAAGGACGACGATGGCGATGGCCGATTCAACGAGGATGCGCCGGGTGGTACCGACGTCAACCGCAACTTCCCCTACAACTATCTCCATCATGGGGCGAACGCGGGGCTCTACTCGATGTCAGCCCCCGAGGCCCGGGGTCTCGCGGAGTTTCTCGTCGCCCACCAGGAGATCGCCGCGGTCTATGTGCTCGGACCGCAGGAGAACCTGCTGCGGCCCTGGGAGAATCGCCCCTCGATGGGGATCGCCAATGAGGCCGGAGTCCGCGCGCCGGAGGGAACCAGCGCCGGCGGACAACTGAACTCGATTATTCGGGCCGATCAGGCCACCTTCGCGGAACTCGGCCGGCGGTTTCAGAGGAGCACGGGCCTGACCAAGGGGCCCGCCTCCGCGTCGAGCGCCGGCGACGTGCTGAACTCGCTGTACTACGTCTTCGGCAAGTGGGCGGTCGGATCGCGGGGCTGGTGGGTACCTGATGCGCCGAGGGACACGTCTGCTCGGGCTGGCGCGAGCGACGGCAACACGGAGGACAGGAATGCGCTGCGGTGGTTCGAGTCGCAGGGCGTCAGCGCCTACGTGCCCTGGACGACCGTCACCCTGCCAGGCGAGCGCGGCGTCGTCGAGGTGGGTGGCTGGAAGCCGGGCGCGTTGCTGAATCCTCCCGCCGGTGCACAATTCGACTCGACGCTCGCACGGCAAGAGCGCTTCATCCGGGAGCTTGCCGGGATGCTGCCGCGCGTGGCATTGCGCACGGCACGTGTCGAGGCCGTCGGCGAAGGGGTCTGGCGTGTCGCCGTGGAGCTCGCCAACGACGGCGCCCTCCCGACCACCACCGCGCTCGGCGCGCGGATGCGCAGTCCGCGAGGCGTGCGGGTCGATCTCACCGGGCCGGGGATGACCATCTTGAGCGGCAATGCGGTGCAACTCCTTGGCGTGCTCGAGGGCGGCGGTCGCACGACGACCCTGGAGTGGACCATCGCTGCCCCGCGCGGCACCACGCTGCAGCTCTCGGCCGGTTCCCCGGTCAGCGGCAGTGCCACCCAGACCATTTCCCTTCGGTGAGGCCGACGATGCTCACGCGCTCCCTCGCCACTGCCGCGCTGTTGTTCGCGCTCGTGACCCCGACGCCCGCCCAGCAGGTTCCGGCGGCCCTCGGATCTCTGGCCGCGGCCGGCTCCCCGAAGGCCCCGAAGGTGATTCTCAACTGGGACCGGTTCTACGACCACGCCGCCATCGGCGAGATCGGACGGCGGCTCCAGGCGGCCCATCCCAACACCTGTCGGCTCTCGTCGATCGGCAAGAGCTTCCAGGGTCGGGAGATGTGGCTGCTCACCGTGACCGACTTCACCAAGGGCGACCCCGACAAGAAGCCGGCGATGTACATCGACGGCAACATTCACTCGAACGAGGTCCAGGGCACCGAGTTCTCGCTCTACACCGCCTGGTACCTCTGCGAGATGCAGGGCCAGAACGCGTGGGTCGATTCGTTGCTCGCGACGCGGACGCTCTACATCGTCCCGACGATCAATCCTGACGGGCGTGAGCACTTCATCAAGCAGGCGAATACCGCGTCGTCGCCGCGCACCGGGTTGGTGCCGCGGGACAACGATGGTGACGGCAAGGTGGACGAGGACCAACTCGACGACCTGGATGGGGACGGACACATCACGCAGATGCGGCGGCGCAACCCGAATGGCCGCTTCATCGAAAGTCCGGAAGACCCGCGCATCATGATTCCGGTGCTGCCGGGGCAACGCGGTCAGTGGGAACTGCTCGGTGGCGAAGGGCTCGACAACGATGGCGACGGGCAGATCAACGAGGACGCGGTCGGCGGCTACGATCCGAACCGCAACTGGCCCTGGCGCTGGCAGCCGCCGTATGTGCAGGGGGGCGCCGACTTCTATCCGACCTCGCTCCCGGAAACCCGCGCCGTGATCGACTTTGCGCTGGCCCATCCGAACATTGCCGGGGCCCAGAGCTACCACAACAATGGCGGCATGATCCTGCGCGGCCCCGGCTCGCCGCAGGACGAGTTCCGCCCGCAGGACGTCGCCGTCTTCGACCAGATCGGGCGGGTCGGCGAACGGATCCTCCCCGGCTATCGCTACATGATTGTCTGGAAGGATCTCTACATCGTCTGGGGCGGTGAACTGGACTGGTTCTACGGCGCCCGGGGCGTCGTGACCTTCTCGAATGAACTCTGGACCAGCTTCAAGCTATTCGAGAAGGCGGAGACCAGCACGAACCGGTACGACCGGACCGACTACGAGTTCGACCGACTGCTTCTCTTCGGCGATGCGTTCGTGCCCTGGAAGAGCTTCAATCACCCGCAGTATGGCATGGTCGAGATCGGCGGCATGAAGAAAAACGTCGGCCGCACCGAACCCGGCTTCCTGATGCAGGCCGAGGCGCACCGCAACATGGCGTTCTCGCTGTACCAAGCGTGGCAGATGCCCCAGGTCGAAGTGGACACGATCACGACCAGACCGCTCGGCAACGGCCTGACCGAAGTCACGGCGATCGTGGCGAACCGTCGACTGGTGCCGACCCATACCCAGCAGGACGTCGAGAACCGGATCTCCCGGCCCGACTATGTCACGCTTGCCGGGGGCACCGTGCTGACGGGGTATCGGGTGACCAACCCCAACACCGGGACGTCGATCGAGCAGCCGAAGAATCCTGCGCGACTCGCGCTGAGCAACATTCCCGGCAACTCGATCGTGACGGTGAAGTGGGTGGTGCGAGGCGGAGGGCCGTTCACGGTCACCGTCGATGCGGAGAAGGGCGGCAGCCACAGTCGCACCCTGCGCTGAAACCAATAATCCCCGGGTGGCCGTCGATCGGCTCCCGGGGATTATTGCGTGCGGTCCTGTCAGTGCGTCAGTCGGTCCAGCCCTGTCAACGTCCCGCTGCGCCAGCGCCGATCCGATACTCGCGCGGCGGGGTGGCGTGGAGCAGGTTGGTCACGAAGTAGTCCCAGCGACGGCGCATCATGTAGTTGCCCGCTGCCCCGTAGCCGTGGCCCGCGTTCGGGATCATCAGCAAGTCGAAGTCCTTGTTGGCCTTGATCAACTCGTCCACAACCAACCAGGTGTTGTTGGGCGGCACGTTGTTGTCGCTCGTCCCGTGCGCCAGCAGCAACTTCCCCTTCAGGTTCTTGGCCAGGGTCTGGTTGGCTTCGGCGGTATAACTGTCGCTGCCATTGGGATGCTTCGTCACCAGCCCCTGATAGCGCTCGCCCCAGTCATCCTCGTATACGCGATTGTCGTGGTTGCCCGACTCCGCAATCCCCACATGAAAGAAGTCCGGATAGCGAAACATCGCGGCCGCGGTGGCGAAGCCGCCGCCGGAGTGGCCCCAGATGCCGACCCGCGTGAGGTCGATCCACGGGAAGCGCGCGGCCAGCTCCTTCATCCCGGCCACCTGATCGGGGAGGGTGTTGTCGCCCATCATGCCATAGTAGGCATCCATGAACGACTTCTTGCGATTGGGTGTCCCCATCCCGTCGATCTGCACCACGATGAAGCCAAGTTCGGCGAGGGCGCCGGCGTCACCGCGGGCAGGGGAGAAGGCCCGTGAGCCCATGCTGCCGGTTTGCGGTCCGGGATAGATCTGGTTGATGATCGGGTACTTCTTCGCCGGGTCGAAGGTGCTCGGGCGGAAGAGGACGCCGTAGATGTCCGATATGCCGTCGCGCCCCTTCATCGTGATCCGCATCGGCGGGGTCCAGCCGGTGGCGACGAGCCTCGAGATGTCCGAGCGCCCGAGCTCCTGCAAGATCTTGCCGGTGGCGTCGCGGAGCACGGTGACCGGCGGCGTGTCCGGCGTCGAATGGGTCGAGATGAGGTACTTCCCGCTCGGCGACAACTGCGCATCGTGCTCGAAGTCTTCCGGGGTGAGCGCGACGATCGGATCCTTGTCGACGTTCACGCGATACAAATGACGGAAGTAGGGATCACCCTTCGGGTCGCCGCCGAGGCCGGTGAACCAGAGCGTCCGCGTCGATTCGTCCTCGCGGACGATCGCCGAGACGTTGCAGTCGCATTTGGTCGCGGTCCGCTTGAGCTGCCCGTTGTCGAGACTGTAGAGATAGAGCCGTGCCCAATCCTCGCGCTGGGAGTACCAGAGGATCTCGCGGGTCCCCCACCAGACGCGCCAGCCGCTCCGCGACTCGAACTGCGTCGGTGAGGCCTCGTGCATGACCGTCTTCACGTCGCCGGTGCTGGTGTTGGCGAGACGGACCCAGACCTCCTTGTGATCGCGCGAGACCGACGCGAACGCGAGTTCGGCCCCGGTGGGCGAGAACTTCATGTCGTTCATCGAGATGTTGTCGCCGAGGGTCGAGCGGTGCTGGTCGGGTGGCATCTTGAGGCGGGTCACCGTGGCACTCGGCACGTCGATGATCACCCGTTCGATCATCGTCACCACGCTATCGCCCGGGAGCGGGTACTTCCACGCGCGGAGCTGCGGCGCGCCGACCTGGACACTGACGAGATACATGTCGCTGACCTTGCGCTGGTCCTGCTGGAAGGTCGCGATCTTCTTCGAGTCGGGCGACCAGAGGACCACCGCGCGATCGCTGGTGCTCCAGCCTGCGTTGTCGGTCGCGTAGCCGTAATTCGGCTTCCCGTCCGTGGTGAGCGCCTGTTCCTTGCCACTGGCCACGTCGCGCACCCAGAGGTTCCAGTCGCGGATGAACACTGCCTTGGTGCTGTCCGGCGACGTCACCGCGAGTCCGCCGGCGCCACCACGTCCGCCGCCACCCCGCCCACCGAAGCCACCGGCCCCACCACCGCCCGTCGCGACACCGCCGTCGGCGCATCCCTTGCCAGCGCGATCACAGACCCAGCGCCGCCCCGCGGCCGCGACCGTGACGGACTTTTCGTCGGCCGAGAGCTCGAGAGTCTGGAACGGCAGCGCCTCGGCCGTGATCGTCGTCTTGGTGGCCACGCTGAGCTGGGCCGCAAGCGCAACGTGGTCGAAGAGTGGCACGGCCGCCTTCGAGGCGGGTGTCACCAGCAAGAATTCCCCTTTGGCGCCACTCGCCTTGCGGTACCAGAATCGATCGCCGCTCAGCCAGGTGGCCCGACCGGCGCCCGCCGTCACCAGCGGAGTGACGGCGGGCGCCAGGAAGCGCTCCGCTCTGGCATAGTCGGCGGCCGTGACTTGCTGTGCCGAAAGCGGAAGAGAGGTGGCCAGGAACAGGCCACCAGCAAGAATCACGAAACGAAGGGAGCGCATGCGGGCGCCTCGGGCGGGATGAGGACGAACGGATCGGGAAGCCCCGAAGTTGTCCCCCCGGTCGTGACCCACACAAGTCCCGACCGTCCCGCCCGCGGCGACGCGCTCAGGGCACCACGAGATACGGCGATTGGGCCAGGTTGATCAGGCCGCCCAGCGACGTCGTGTTGAAGTAGTTGGTCCGGGTTGCGTCGAGCAGCGACGGGGCCCATGGCTGGACGCCGGCATACATCAAGTCGCGCGGGTCGTTGCCGACGTGCCCATCGAATGCGTGGTTGGGTGCGGCCGCATCGACGACTCCCAGAATGTGCAGGATCTCGTGGACCATGACGAACTCCAGATATCCGGGTGCCGCCGTGGCCGACGCGGCGAGCGGATTGGTCGCGCAGGCCGCGGCGCCCGGCGGAGTGCCACGCAGGTAGAGCCCGGCGATCCGGCCGGGGAGCGCGGGCGGGCGCGGCGCACTGCCACACGCCGTCGTGTTGATGCCGTCGAAATAGACCGCGTACGCCTTCGCCGCGCTGTTGAAGCCGAGGGCGGCGAGGTCCTTTTCCAGTGAATCGCGCATCGTGATGCCATACCCGGCGTACTGGGCGTCCGTGCGAGCCAGGCGGACGAACGCGATGTCCAACGCTCCCTGGAAGGTGTCGAAGCGGAATCGCCTGCCATTGGCCTGGCCGGCGAACCACCGCTGCCACGACGAGACGGTGCGGTGGATCGTGCGGTCGGTGTCGAAGGCGCGGTCGACGGCGTCGGCCGGGAGCACGTAGAGGAATTTCACCTGCGGCTGCGCGGATTCATCGGTGCGGTCGACGGCGCTGCGCGCGTTCACCGCCAGCGCGTAGGTGATGGTGCGGGCTGCGGTCGCTCCGGCGGTGACTTCGGTGGCCCCGCTCGTGGCCGAATACCCGACGCCAAGGTCTGCCGCGACCGGGGCGGTGACGGTGTAGCTGCCGGGCGCGAGATTCGTGAGCGTCGCCGACGCCGCGAGGTTTTGCGTGAAGCCACCCGGGCCGGTCAGCTGGACCGCAGGGGCCACGCCCCCGGGAAGCCCCTCGATCACGACGCTGAATGCGCCGGACGAGGCCGTGTAGCTGACCGTGACCGTCGCCGTGGCCCCGGCGGTGACCTGGGCGCTGGGTGGTGTGGCCGGCCCGGTGAAGGCATAGAGCGTCCCCGAGACCGGCGCCGCGGCAACGGCGTAGCTGCCCGGGGCGAGCCCCGTCAGCGTCTGGCTCGCGGTGAGCGTGGTGCTGTAGCCAGCGGGGCCGGTCACCTGAAGCGAGGGTGTGCCGCCGCCGGTGAGCCCCTGCACTTGCACGGTGAGGCTTCCGGTGGTGGCTGGTGGGGTCGTGGGCTCGGTGCCGCCACCGCACGCACCCAGGGCGAGGGCGAGCGTGGCGGCCAGGGGGAAACGGATGCGGCGCATGGGGTCGACTCCGGTCGGGGAGAAATGGCTCTCCCCGTCATGCGCCACCATCTGCCGAATCAGCTCACGGGGTCGGGGCCCGCGGCACCGGTGCCTCATCGAAGCGCCGGATGAAATCCGCCACCGTCCGGACCACTCCCACATAGAAGCCCGGCATCAGTCGCTCCGGCGTGTCGCTCGGCTTGTGGTAATCGGGGTGATCCTCGACGCCGAAGTACACGAACGGAATCCCCTTGCGGTGGAAGGACCCCTGATCGGACTGATTGGTCCAATCGTTCCCCGGCCCCGCGGCCGGCGTGTCATGGCCGATCAACGTGGTCACCGGCGAACATGCCGCGGTGGCCTTCACCAGCGGCAAGAGCTGGGGATACTTGCCCGGCCCCGAGGCGTAGACTTCGCCTTTCGCGTTGCGCCCGACCATGTCCATGTTCACGTTCACCAGGATCTTCTCGAGCGGCACCGTCGGTGCGTCGACGAACCCACGGCTGCCCGGCATGCCGCGCTCCTCACCGTCCACGGCGGCCAGCACGATCGTGTGGCGCGGGGGCGCCTTCCGGAAGTGTGCGGCGAGCGCCACGAGCGCGGCTGCTCCGGAGGCGTTGTCGTCGGCGCCGTTGTAGACCGAATCGTTGTCGACGGCGCGCCCGACGCCGACGTGATCGTAGTGGGCGGTCACGACGATGTACTCGTCGGGGAAGGCGCTGCCCCGGATCACGCCGACGACGTTGAAGGCGTGATCGATGTTGTTGTTGCGTGGGGCCGCGATCACCGGCACGCGGTGCAGTCGCCCCGGAGCGAGCGTCCCGATCCCGAGGGCGTCGAAGCGGGAGGCGAGGAAGTCGCGGGCTTTGGCGCCTTCCAGCGATCCGAGTGCCCGGCCGCGCATCGAGTCGGCCGCAAGCCGGAAGACGTCGCGCAGCAGTCCCACCGAGTCGAGTGCCGCAAGTGGGGCACAGCCGGGGTGTGCCGGCGGAATGACACCTACGGCGCGCGGTGCCTGGGCGGCACCCGGGGTGGCCGTGTGGCTGGCGCAGGCGATTACCAGCACGAGCAGGGGGAGCACGCGAGAGGGGCAGCGCATCGAAATCCCGGGGGTGGAGGAAGGCAGGTCCATCGTTGGAATGAGCGGAAGGGTATCGCAACAACACCCACTGGGCCAGTCGGTTCGGCGCATTACCTTCCGAATTCCCCTCACCCTGAGTCGCCCATGCGTGCACGCCTTTGCTTGATCCTTCTCCTCGCGGCGGCGTGCGTCGGCAAGGTCGCCCAGCCGCCGACCGACACCACCAAGGCGGTGTCCCGCGCCGCCCCGACGGGCGCCTCGCCTGCGGAGATGTCGCACGGCGAGGCAAAGGTGAATGACCCCGCCGTCCCTCTCCACCGGTCGGCTGAAGCGCCACCGCGTAGCACCAGCCACCGACACGCGGTGCGCATGACCACCTCGCACATTCGTCATGTCATCGCCCCGGGTGTCGTGTACGAGGGGTGGGCATTCGATTCGGTGATCCCGGGTCCGGTGGTTCGGGTGACGGTGGGTGACACGGTCGATTTCACCATCGTGAATCGTGCGCCGATTCCGCACTCGATGGACTTCCATGCCGCCGAAATTGCGCCGAGTCGCGCCTATGTGAACGTCAACCCCGGGGATTCACTCTCCTTTCAGTTCGTCGCGCGTGTCCCGGGCGCCTTCATGTACCACTGCGGGACGGCGCCAGTGGCCGCGCACATCGCCAACGGGATGTACGGGGCCATCGTGGTCGATCCCCTGCGCCCATTCCCGAAGGCGCGGGAGTTCGTGCTGGTCCAGAGTGAGTTCTATCTCTCGCCCGCCTCTGGAGCCGATTCGCTGCACAGCCTCGACTGGGCCCAGCTCCTCGACCTCTCGCCCGATCATGTCGTCTTCAATGGCGTCGCCGGTCAGTATGCCGCGCACCCGCTCGCCGTCGATCCGGGAGAGCTGGTTCGCTTCTACGTCGTGAACGCCGGCCCCAATCGGGTCTCGGCGTTCCACCTCGTCGGTGGGATCTTCGACCGCGTGCGCGTCGGCGGCTTCGGCAGCCCCCTGGAAGGGGTGCAGACCTTCAACATTCCGGTTGGCGGTGGCGTGGTCTTCGAGGCGCGGCTGGCCGAGAGCGGGATCTACCCGTTCGTCAGCCATGCCTTCGCCGATGCGACCAAGGGCGCGGTCGGCGTGCTCCGAGTCGGGAACGCCGGACCGGCGGCGCCTGGCGGCCACTGAGCGCGGTGGGGACGGCCCGGGTGGCTCCGGTGCCGTCCCCCCGCTACTTTCCGCCCCGCGTGGTCCCTGCGGCCGCGCCTGGACAGGTGCTCGAGTGGTTGAAGAGGAACGCCTGGAACGCGTTTAGGCGGTTTACGCCGTCTCGAGGGTTCGAATCCCTCCCTGTCCGTCGTGGGAACCGAAGCCGCCTCTCGGGCGTAGGATCTGTGAACCCTCCCCCCGGAGCCCTGCCCGTGCTGATCCGCCGCCCCTCTGACATCCGATCCGCCGAGATTACCGACGAAGCGCTCCACCTCTCCCGGCGGGAGTGGTTGGCCTCGATTGGTCTTGCTGCCGTGGCGATCACCCCGGGTCACCTTGCGGCGCTCGGTCGTCGGTGGCAGCAGGGCGGAGACCTCAAGCCGTCGTCGTACAAGGACATCACCACCTACAACAACTTCTACGAGTTCGGAACGGGGAAGGAAGACCCGGCCGAGAACGCGCATAGCCTGCGTCCGCGGCCGTGGTCGGTGGTGGTCGAGGGCGATGTCAAGAAGCCCGGCACGTACGATCTGGACGTCCTCCTCAAGGGGATCCCGGTGGTCGACCGCACCTATCGGCACCGCTGCGTCGAGGCGTGGTCGATGGTCATCCCCTGGAACGGCATCCAGCTCAAGGACCTCATCGCCAAGCTCGAGCCCGGTCCGAAGGCGAAGTACATCGAGTTCCACACGCTGTACGATCCCCGGCAGATGCCCGGTCAAAAGAGTGACCTCATGCCGTGGCCGTATGTCGAGGGGCTGCGGCTCGACGAAGCGCGCCACCCGCTGACACTCCTCGCAACGGGCATCTACGGGAAGTCGTTGATGAACCAGAACGGCGCGCCGCTCCGGCTGGTGGTGCCGTGGAAGTATGGCTTCAAGGGCGGCAAGTCGATCGTGAAGATCCGCTTCGTCGAGCAGCAGCCGCGCAACAGTTGGCAACTCCTGGCACCGGGCGAGTACGGCTTCTTCGCGAACGTCAATCCGGCGGTGGACCATCCGCGCTGGAGTCAGGCGCGGGAACGGCGGATCGGCGATTTCCTCAAGCAGCCGACGCTGCCGTTCAACGGCTACGCCGACCAAGTGGCGTCGATGTACGCCGGCATGGACCCCCGCAAGCTCTACTGAATCCATGACTGCCTCACAGTGGATCGGCCGGGTGGTCCGCCCGGCCGTGATCGTCGCCGGCATCGGGCCGGGGGTGTACCTCGGCCTCGGTGTCCTCGGCATCACCGCCATTGATCTCGGCGCCAACCCGGCGGAGAAGCTGGAGCATTTCACGGGAACGACGACCCTCGTCCTGCTGCTGCTCTCGCTCTCCATCACGCCGCTCCGAAAGGTCACCGGGATCAATCCCCTGGTCCGGCTCCGCAAGCCGATCGGGCTCTGGGCGTTCGCCTATGCCGTAGCCCACATGAGCTGCTACCTCGTCTTCGACCAGTCACTGCTCTGGGGCGAGATCCTCTTCGACATCGCCAAGCGCCCCTACATCACGGTCGGCTTCGCGGCCTTCCTGATCCTGTTGACGCTGGCACTCACCTCGAGTGCGTGGGCCATCCGCCGGCTCGGCAAGCGATGGACCACGCTCCACAAGGCGGTGTACGTCGCGGCCGTCCTCGGCGTCCTCCACTACCTGTGGCTGGTCAAGCTCGACACCTCGACGCCGATCGCCTTTGCGTTGGTGTTGATCGTCCTGTTGGCCGCCCGGATTGCCCGCCCGCGGCCGGCCGATACCCGACCGGCTGCCGAGGAATTAGTTTCCCCGACGTGATCAGCGCGCGTCGCCCCCTGCGCGGACTTTCCGCATTGTTGCTGCTGCTCTCCCCTGGTGTGGGAGGGCAGGCCTTGGCGTTGCTGCATCCCTGCCCGGCGTCGGTGGCGGCGATCGCACCGCTGGCTGAAGCGGGGCACCAGATGGCGGCGATGGCGCACCACGGCCACGCCGCGGCTGTTCCGACGCCCCCGCCTGCTGCCCCAGCCGACCACTCCGAGCACGCCGGCACCTGCGACTGCCTCGGCAGTTGCCACACTCCCGCGCTGCTCGATTCCCCTCAGGCGATGATTGTCGCCGTGGCGGGCGACGTCCGACCTGCGGTGCGCTCCGTCTGGCCCGCGATTGAATCCACCGTGCCATCACGCCCGGTGGATCGACTCCCTCCGACCACCGCCCCTCCCAGCATCTGACGCAGGCGCCCCGGCGCCCTCTGTGTCAGTCCGCGCCGTCCGCCCCTGTCGGGGTGGCGTCGCGCCCATGTCGTGGCCCTCCTGGGCCGCCCATCCATGCTGTGGAGTTCGTCCATGCCCCACTTGTCGCACCCTCGCCGTCGCCGTCATGCGGCGGTTCCCCTGAGCTGTCTGGTCCTCCTGATGTTCGTCGGTGCCCGCCCGCTGTCCGCGCAAGTGAAGCGGGACTCAGTTCAACGGCTGCCCGACATCGGGGTCGCCGTGAAGCGGCGGACGACCGACGGCGATACGGCCGCCATTCCCTTGCTGCAGAAGTTGACGCTCCCGACGACGTCCAGTATCACCGGCGCGCAGGCCGAGCGCAGCGTGAATGCGCTCGATGCGCAGGATGTCCTCAAGTACCTGCCGAGCATCTTCCTCCGGAAGCGGAACTACGGCGACAACCAGGCCACGGTGCAGACCCGCGTCTGGGGCGTGTCGTCCTCCGCGCGGTCGCTCGTGTTCGCTGACGGCGTGCCGTTGACAGCACTGATCGCAAATAACAACACCGTCGGCGCGCCGCGATGGGGCTTGATCTCGCCGCAGGAGATCGCGCGGGTCGACGTGATGCAGGGCCCCTATTCGGCCGCGTACGCCGGCAACTCGCTCGGCGGCGTCATCGAAATTTCCACCCGGCTGCCGGAGCGGTTGGAAGCGTCGCTCTCGCAGACGTTCGCCAGTCAGTCCTTCGACCTGTACGGGACATCGCGCAACTACGGGACGCTGCAGACGGCGGCCAACGTTGGCAACCGCCATGGACGCTTTGCCTTCTGGGCGAGTGGCAACTATCAGCGGAGCAACAGTCAGCCGCTCGCGTATGTGACGAGCGGTTCGTTCCCGGCCGGAACCACCGGTGGCATTGCGGAGCGCAACAAGCTCGGCGCCACGGCGAACATTCTCGGGGCGACCGGCTTGCTGCAGACGGACATGACCAACGGCAAGGTGAAGCTCGCCTACGATCTGACGCCGACGCTGCGGGCGGCGTACACCTTCGGCATCTGGAACAACAGCTCCGAATCGGGCGTCGAGTCGTATCTGCGCACCGCAGCGGGTGCGGCTACCTACGCGGGGCAATCCGGCTTTGCCACCGGGAGCAACCGGCTGAATGCATGGCACACGTCCCACAGTCTCGCGCTGCGCACCTCCTCGCGAGGACCATGGAATGGCGAGGTCGTCGCGACCCGGTACCGCTTCGATACGGACGAACAGCGGTCGCCCTCGACGGCGGGGGCGAACGGCACTACGGTCGGCTCGGCCGGTCGGCTCTCCCTGCTCGAAGGTACTGGATGGTCGACGCTCGACCTGAAGGGCGCCTGGCAGCCGGGCGGCACGGCATCGCGGCATACGGTCACTGCCGGTGTGCACTACGACGCGTACGCGCTGGTCAACCCGAGCTACAACCTTGCCGACTGGACCAGTGGCACGGCGACGACGGCGACTTCGCTGGCCACCCGCGGCGATGGCAAGACGCGGACGCAGGCGATCTGGCTGCAAGACCAGGTGCGCCTCACGCCGACGCTCGCACTCACGGTGGGGGGACGCTACGAGGGGTGGCGCGCCTACGACGGCATCAACACCAACGGCGCGACGACGGTCCAGCAGGCGGAGGCGCGGGAAGCGCGCTTCTCCCCCAAGGCCTCGCTTCGCTGGGCGCCGCAGTCGCCATGGTCGGTCACAGCCTCGCTCGCGCAGGCGTACCGTTTCCCGACCGCCACCGAGTTGTATCAGTTGGTGACCACCGGGCAGACATTCACCTCCCCGGCCCCAGACCTCAAGCCGGATGATGCGGTGTCGGCGGAGCTGCGCATCACTGGGCAGTTCGACCGTGGCTCCGTCCAACTTGCGCTCTTTCAGGATGACGTCCACGACGCGATCATCGCGCAGTTCCAGCCGTTGGTGCCGAACTCGAGCACGTTGTACTCGTATCTCTCCAACGTGGATCATGTCCGCGCCCGCGGGGTCGAGCTCGCGGTGACCCGCGCTGCGGCGCTGCTGCCGAGGCTCGACCTCTCGGCCAGCGTCACGTACGTCGACGCCAAGACGCTGGCGCTCTCGGGGCGCGCAAGCGCCACGGCACCGGCCGGGACGGCCATCGGGAAACGCGTGCCAAACCTCCCGGATTGGCGCGCGACCGCGAGTGCCACCTATCGGGCGACGGACCGTCTGTCATTGGCCGTGGCAGCGCGGTACAGCGGCGACATCTACACCACGCTCGACAACGCGGACGTGAACCCGAACACCTACCAGGGCTTTTCCTCCTGGTTCGTCGCCGATGCGCGGGCGACATATCGACTGGATGGGCATCTCACCGCGGCGCTCGGCGTCGACAATCTCAACAACCGGAAGTACTTCCTCTTCCATCCCTTTCCGCAGCGCACGCTGGTCGGGAGCCTGCAGTATGGGCTCTGACCGGTCGCATCGCGGCTCGGTCCGGCTCCGGCACGCCCTCGGCGTGGCGGGGCTGCTCGCTGGTTGCACCGGAGGCGAGCCCCCGCTCGCCTTCGCTGCCCCGCGTGAAGTCACCGCGGCCACATCGGTGGGCATTGCCCCGATGGTGACCTTCTCCCCTTCGGGTCGCCGCGCGGCCGCATGGGTTTCCGCGCCGGAGGGTGGCACCGACGGCCGTCTCTACATCGGCCTGGACGACGACGCGCCGATCGAACTGCGTGATACGCTTGGGCCGATCGAAGGCCGGAGTGAGGCGCCGCCGAAACTCGCCTTCGGCCCTGACGGCGCACTCCATGCGATTTATGTCGTGGTCATGGAGGTGCCCGAGGCGAAGGAACCCCTCGAGGCGATCCGGTACATCCGCTCTCGTGACGGCGGGTCAACCTGGAGCGCGCCGGTGACGGTCAGCCACGACGGCGTCTTCGGCGCGCATTCCTTCCACGCGCTCCACGTGATGTCCTCGGGGAGTCTGGTGCTCTCCTGGTTGGGTGGGGCCGCCGGGGAGGCAGGGGTCTGGGTGACCCACTCAACCGACGATGGCGCAACCTGGGCCAACGAAACGCTGGTGGACAACGGCACCACCTGCGAGTGCTGCCGCACGGCGCTGGCGAGCGGATCCGACGGCACGCTGTACCTGGCCTGGCGGCATGTCTTTCCCGGCAACCTCAGGGACGTGGTGGTCGCGCGTTCCGAGGATCTCGGTGCCACTTGGACCGTCCCGCAGCGTGTTCATGCCGACGGCTGGTCGTTTGATGGCTGCCCGCGCGCGGGACCGGCGATCCAGGTCGATGCCACGGGCCGCGTTCACGTCGCCTGGTGGACCGGAAAGGAGGGTGCCGCCGGCGTCTGGTATGCCAGCTCGACCGATCGCGGTGCCAGCTTCGGCGCCCCGTTCGCTCTCGGTGTCGCCGAGCATTCGCGCCCTGCCCACGTCCAGCTCGGCATGGCGCCGGACGGTGGCCTCCTCGCGGTCTGGGATGACGGGACAGGCCCAGGTTCACGAATCCTCCTCCGTCGCGCCGCGGCGGGTGACACCACGTTCGGGGCGGCCCAGCCGCTCAGCGCGGAGGGGCAGTCGGTCGCCAATCCAGTGATTGCGATCCACGACGGCAGGGTGGCGGTGGCATGGACCGAACCGCCGACGGCGGCGCCGGCCAAGGCGGAGGCGGCTCCTGCGGCCGCCGGCGCCGCGACCCCGGCCGCGGGGCACATGGCCCATCGAGGGATTCGCGCGATCGGGAAGGGACGGGTGGTGCTGCGAGAGGCCAGGCTTCCCTGACAGCACGGGCGGGCGATCCGCGCGGGTCGCCCCTTCCCAATTGCCGTGCCGGCGGTCAACCTTCGGAGTGATCCCCCCGTAAAGGGGGTGACCGGCCTCCCCCGGCTTTTCCTCCAGCAACGAGTCCGCCTGATGCGACGTGCCTACGTCCGCGCTGCCGCCACGTGCCTGCTCCTCGGCGCCGTGGCCCCCCTGTCTGCCCAGCTCTCCACCCCACTCGACTCGGCCACCCTCAACGCCTTCCGCTGGCGAGAGATCGGCCCGGCGAACATGCAAGGCCGCGTCACCGACGTCGAGGGCATTCCGTCTCCGTCGCGCACCTTCTTCGTGGCCGCCGCCGCGGGCGGCATCTGGAAGACCACCAACGGCGGCGTGACCTTCCGCCCGCTCTTTACCAACGAGCGCGTCGTTTCGATGGGCGATCTCGCGATCGCGCCGAGCGACACGATGCAGATCTGGGCCGGCACGGGCGAGGATGACTCCCGCAACTCGGTGTCACCGGGGCAGGGGATCTACAAGTCGATGGACGGCGGCCTGACCTGGAAGTTGATGGGGCTGGAAAAGACCCAGGCGATCGCCCGGATCGTGGTCCACCCGACCAATCCGCAGATCGTCTATGTCGCGGCCCTCGGCGCCATCTGGAACAGCAATCCCGAGCGCGGGCTGTACAAGACGACCGACGGTGGCGCCACCTGGCGCCTGGTGAAGTTCATCAGCGACAAGGCCGGCTTCATCGATGTCGCGATGGACCCGACCAACCCGAACGTGCTGTTCGCGTCGAGCTACGAGCGGGTGCGTGGTCCCTACTTCCTCAAGAGCGGCGGCCCCGGCAGCGCGCTCTGGAAGAGCAGTGACGCCGGCGAGACCTGGACCGAGGTCAAGGGCGGCGGCTTCCCCGAGACGATGAAGGGGCGCATCGGCCTGGCGATCGCGCCGAGCAACGCCACGATCATGTATGCGCTGGTCGAGGCCGACACCGCCGCGAATCCGAAGGGGAAGAGTGGCGTCGGGACGCCGGCCACCCGTCCGTCCGGCCTCTACCGTTCCGCCGACGGCGGCGCGACCTGGGCCAAGATGGCAAGCAACAACGTCCGGCCATTCTATTACTCGCAGGTGCGCGTCGACGTGAAGAACCCGGACCGGGTCTACTGGTCGTCGACGCCGGTCAATTTCTCGACCGACGGTGGCAAGACCGTGCGACAGACGACGGTCGGCCTGCACGTCGACCACCACGCGATGTGGCTCGACCCGAAGGATGAGAACCGGATGATCGTCGGCAACGACGGCGGCATCGGCATCTCCTTCGACAAGGGTGGCAACTGGTGGTTCCCGAATTCGTTCGCGATTGGCCAGTTCTACGCGGTCTCCTTCGACTTCGCGACGCCGTACAACGTCTGCGGTGGCATGCAGGACAACGGCTCGTGGTGCGGCCCGAGTCGTCGGCAGCAGGGTGCCATCACGAATTCGATGTGGTTCACCTACAATGGCGGCGACGGCTTCGTCACGGCGCAGGACCCGACCGACCCGAACGTGATCTACGGCGAATCGCAGGGCGGCGCGATGTCCCGGACCAACCTGCTCACGGGCGAGAGCTCGAACCTTCCCAAGCCGACCTGGCGCGCGCGGGCCAATGCATGGCGCGACACGATCGCCGTGCTGGAGGAGAGCCCGACGGCGGCCACGCCGGCCACGAAGAAGCGGATCGCCGACATCACCGCGATGGTCGCCGCCGACTCCGCGGCCTTCACGCTGCGGTGGAACTGGAACACGCCGTTCTTCATCTCGCCGCACAACAACAAGACGTTCTACGCCGGATCGAACCGGGTGATGAAGTCGGTCGAACGCGGCGACGACATGTACCCGATCTCGCCCGACCTCAGCTACGCCGACACGATGAAGATCCGCGTCTCGACCCGGACGACCGGCGGCATCACGACCGACGCGACCGGCGCCGAGACGTTCGGGACGATCGTGTCGCTCGCCGAGTCCTATGCGCGGCCGGGGTTGCTCTACGCGGGGACCGATGACGGTCGCGTGTGGCTCACCCGGAATGACGGGGCGGCGTGGGAAGAGCTCACCGGCCGCTTCCCGGGCGTGCCGGCCGGGACGTACGTCTCGCGCATCGAGCCGTCGTACGCCGACACGAACACGGTCTATATCACCTTTGACGGTCACCGCACGGGCGACTTCACGCCCTATGTCTACATGAGCCGCGACTACGGCAAAACCTTCAAGTCGATCACGGCGAACCTGCCGACCGGCGGCGTCGACTTCGCCCATGTCGTGCGCGAGGATCCGGCGAATCCGAACGTCCTCTACGTCGGCACCGACGTCGGCGCGTATCTCTCGCTCAACAAGGGCGGGTCGTGGCAGAAGTTCATGAACGGCCTGCCGACCGTGCCGGTGCATGACCTGAAGATCCATCCGCGCGATCGCGAGCTGATCGCCGGGACCCATGGCCGTTCGATCTGGATCGTCGACGTCACGCCGATCCCGCAGATGAGCGACAGCGTGATGACCCTGGCAGTGGCGCAGTTCAAGCCGAAGACCGCGGTGCAGTACACCCAGGCGCCGTTGAATGGCGAGTCGACCGGTCAGGCGCTCTTCCGGGCCAATTCGCCGGCCTACGGCGCCGAGATCACCTACCGCGTCTCGACGTCGGCGGCGGCTTCCTCGGCGGCCATCCTGATCGTCAATGCGGCGGGCGACACCGTCTCCCGCCTGACCGGGCCTGGCGCGGCCGGCCTGCATCGCGTCAACTGGGGCTTCCAGGTCACGCCCCCGCCGGCGGCACCGCGGGCGCAGACCCCGTCGCAGCGGCGCGACTCGCTGTTGACGATCAAGCGTCGCACGACTGTCTTCGATTCACTGAAGAAGGCCGGGGCGGACACGGCCGCGTTGGCGCGCGTGCGCAAGCTGATCGAGAATCCCGCCGCCGCGATTCCCGGTGGTGGTGGGCGCGGGCAGGGCGGGGGCGCTGGTGGCCCCGGTGGTGGCCGCGGCGGCGCGGGTGGCGGCCAGGCGCCTGCGTGGGTCGAGCGCCCGGGTGAGGGCGGTGGCGGTGGCGGTGGCGGCGGTGGCGGCGGACGTGGCGCGGGTGGTGCCGCCGGACTGCTGGCGCAGGCCGCGGGTGCCGACAGCGCGCTGGCACGGACGGTCGCCGGGCTGGTGACGCTGCCGGGCGCTGCCGCCCAAGGCTTCGGTGGTGGTGGCGGTGGCGGATTCGGCGGTCGCGGCGGGGCCGCGCAGCCGGGCGACTACCTCGTCATTGTCCGGGTCGGCGGCACCGTCTCGAAGCAGGTGCTTCGCGTCGAGCGTTCTGCCGGGATGTTCAGCGGCAACCCGTTCCAGTTGCAGGGGCAGGACGACGACGATCACGATGAGGGTGGTGGCGGTCGGCGCAAGTAGTCGTGCCGAAGCGCTACGACCAGGCGTACTTCGATCGGTGGTACCGTGACCCGTCGCACAGCGTCGGGTCGCGGGCCGATCTGGCCCGGCAGGTGGCGTTCGCCGTGGCGATGACCGAACAGTTTCTCTGCCGACCGATCCGGTCGGTGCTCGATGCGGGGGCGGGGGAGGGGCGGTGGCAACCGCTCCTCCACCGCCTCCGACCGCATGCGCGCTACGCCGGGGTCGACAGCAGCGAGTGGGCCGTGGCCCGGCATGGACGGCGCCGCAACCTCCGCCTCGGCACGCTCGAATCGCTCGATCAGCTCGGCCTCGACGGCCCCTTCGACCTGGTCGTCGCCGCAGACGTCCTGCACTACCTCCCCACGCCGGCACTGCGCCGAGCCCTCGCCGCGATGGTGCCCTTGATCGGCGGGGTGGCGTTCATGCCGGCATTCACCCGCGACGATGCCAGCGAGGGCGACCACCACGGCTTCCAGCCACGTCGCGCCAGCACCTACCGCCGCCTCTTTGCGGACGCCGGCCTCGTGCCGGTCGGCATGCACGGCTGGATCCCGGCCCGACGGGCTGATGAACTCGCGGCGTTGGAGGGGCTCCCGAATGTCTGACGCGCCAGCCACCATCAGTCGTCGCGAGGCCTTCCTCCTGCTCGGCGTCGGTGGCGTCGCGCTGCTGCTCTCGGGCATCGGTCCGTTCGACCGCACCACCTGGTGGCTGGAGGTCTTTCCCATTCTGCTGGTGGTCCCGCTGCTGATCGCGACCGCGGGGCGTTTCCCGCTGACCCCCATGTTGTACCGGCTGATTCTGATTCACGCGCTGATCCTGATGGTCGGAGGACACTGGAGCTATGCCCGTGTCCCGGCCGGCTTCTGGGTGCAGGACTTCCTCGGCTGGCATCGGAATCCCTACGACCGCCTCGGTCATCTCGCGCAGGGGTTCATCCCGGCGATGGCGGCCCGGGAGATTTTTCGCCGGCACATCCCGCTTCCCGCCGGTCGCTGGCTCGCCTTCCTGGTCGTGGCGACCTGCCTCGCCCTGTCGGCGTGCTACGAGTTCGTGGAGTGGTGGGCTGCCCTGGCATTGGGGCAGGGCGCGGACGAGTTCCTTGGGACGCAGGGCGACCCCTGGGACACCCAGTGGGACATGTTCCTGGCAGCGGTCGGGGCCATCCTCGCGCAGTTGACGCTCACCCGCCTCCATGAACGACAGCTGAAGTCGCTCTCCGGACGCGAATGACGGGCAGTGGGAATCTCCCGTCGTTTCTCGCTGCCATCCCCCCGCATTACATTCCGTTTTCGATGCCCACCACTACCCGCCTCCTCGACGCCCCGGCCATGGGACGTGCGCTCGCGCGGATGGCGTCGGAGCTGGTCGAACGGACCGCCGACGCCCCGAGCGTGGCCCTCATCGGCATCCAGCGGCGCGGCGTCGAGCTCGCCGAGCGTCTCGCCCCCCTCCTCGAAGCCCAGCTCAACCGTCCGCTCCTCCGCGGCTCCCTCGGCATCACCCTCTATCGCGACGACCTGCAGGCGATCGGCCAGCGGCCGGTCGTGCACGAGACGCGACTGCCGCAGGCCATCGACGGGGCGACGGTCGTGATCGTCGACGACGTGCTCTACACCGGCCGCACGATTCGCGCGGCCCTCGACGAGATCGCCGACTTCGGCCGGCCGCGGCGCATCCTGCTGGCGGTGCTGGTCGATCGCGGCGGGCGCGAACTGCCGATCGCCGCCGACGTCGTCGGCGTCACCGTCACGACGACGGCCCAGGATCACGTGAAGGTCTCCGTGCAGGAACGGGACGGCCACGATGGCGTCGAGCTGGTGCGTGGAGGTGGCGGATGACCACGTCGTTGCTGGGGAAGGACCTGGTCGGGCTCGAGCACCTGACGCGCGAGCAGATCACCGCGATCCTCGACACCGCCGAGCCGTTCAAGGAAGTGTCCGAGCGCCAGATCAAGAAGGTGCCGGCGCTCCGCGGCAAGACCATCGTCAACCTCTTCTTCGAGGCGTCGACCCGGACGCGGATCTCGTTCGAGTTCGCCGAGAAGCGGCTCTCGGCCGACACCGTGAACGTGGCCGCCTCGGGCTCCTCGGTCTCGAAGGGCGAAACGCTGGTCGACACCGCCCGCAACCTCGAGGCGATGCGCATCGACATGGTGGTCATTCGCCACGGCGCCTCCGGGGCCGCGAAGTTCCTCGGCGATCGCATCCGGTCAAACGTGATCAACGCCGGCGACGGCATGCACGAGCACCCAACGCAGGGGCTGCTCGACTTGCTCACGCTGCGCGATCGCTTCGGGCGGATCGAGGGCCTCAGGATCTGCATCGTCGGCGATGTCCTCCACTCGCGCGTCGCGCGCAGCAACATCTGGGGGCTGACGCGCCTCGGCGCCGAGGTCGCGGTCTGCGGGCCGGCCACGCTCCTCCCGCGCGATGTCGAGGCGCTTGGGGTCCGGGTCTTCCGGCGCATCGAGGAAGCGATCGAATGGGCCGATGCACTCAACGTGCTCCGGCTCCAGCTCGAACGGATGACGTCCGGCTTCATCCCGTCATTGCGCGAGTACAACCGGGTCTTCGGCGTCACCAGTGAGAGGCTGGCGCGCGCGCCGAAGGAGCTGTTGATCCTCCATCCGGGCCCGATGAATCGCGGCGTCGAGATCGATTCCGACGTCGCCGACGGCGCCCACTCCGTCATCCTTCCGCAGGTCACCAACGGCGTCGCCGTCCGGATGGCCGTGCTCTACCTGCTCGCCGGTGGCTCCCCTGATTGGGGCGCCGGTGGGGGCGAGGCCGCATGACCGCTCCGATCCTCTTCCGCGGCGGTCGCGTCGTGGATCCGTCGCAGGGCCTCGACGAGGTCACCCACCTGCTGGTCGTCGACGGCCGCATCGCCGCGATCGGCCGCGACGTCGGCACGCCGGACGGTGCGCAGGTCATCGACGCGGCGGGGTGGGTGATTGCCCCCGGCCTGATCGACGTCCACGTGCACCTGCGTGAACCGGGGCAGGAGGATCGCGAGACGATTGCCACCGGGGCGGCGAGCGCGGTGGCGGGTGGCTTCACCGGCATCTGCGCGATGCCCAATACCGACCCGGTGATCGACAACCAGTCGGCTGTCGGCTTCGTGAAATCGCGCGGCGAGGCCGCCGGCCTGGCGCGTGTCTTTCCGATCGGCTGCATCTCGGTCGGACAGAAGGGGGAGCGACTCGCGGAGTTCGGCGAAATGGTCGCGGCTGGTGCGGTGGCGGTGAGTGACGACGGCCATCCCGTCATGTCGTCGCAGTTGATGCGTACCGCACTCGAGTATGCGCGCACCTTCGGCATCCCCGTGGCCGACCACTGCGAGGACACGCCGCTGGCGCACGGCGGCGCGATGCACGAGGGGATCATTTCCACCCGACTCGGCCTCAAGGGCATTCCGTCGGCGGCGGAAGAGATTCACGTGGCGCGCGACTGCATCCTCGCCGCGCTCACCGGCGGGCACGTGCACCTCTGTCACATGAGCACGCGTGGGTCGGTCGACCTGATCAGGCGGGCCAAGGAGCAGGGGCTGTCCGTGACCGCTGAGGCGGCCCCGCACCATTACACGCTGACCCACGAGCGCGTCGGGGATTACGACACCAACGCGAAGATGAACCCACCGCTGCGCGAGGATGCCGATCGCGCCGCGATCCGGGCCGCCCTCGCCGACGGCACGATCGACTGCATCGCGACCGACCATGCGCCGCACACCTACGACGCCAAGGAGCGCGAGTTCGACGACGCGCCGAACGGCATCATCGGCCTCGAGACCGCGCTCTCCCTCGGGCTGCGGGAACTCGTGGACGGAGGCGTGCTCTCACTCGGCACGCTGATCGAGCGGATGAGCTGTGCGCCGGCCCGGCTCTGGCACCTCCCGGGCGGCACCCTCCGGGTGGGTGGCGTCGCCGACATCGTCGCGTTCGACCCGGCCGCACGCTGGGTTGTTGACCCGGCCCGGATCCGGTCGCGGTCGCGGAACACGCCATGGGCCGGGGAGACGATGCCGGGCGTGGTGATGCGGACGGTCGTGGGCGGACGGGTCGTCTACACCGGGTGAGTCCGTCGCCTCGTGCCCACGGGAGGCCGGCCGATACTTCCCGTCGAGGTGCCGCGGCCGGCCGGCCCGCGGTTCCCCGAACCCCCGGCGATCGCTAGTTTCCACGCATCACCCGCAACCTCTGGCATCTCATGACGAATTCCCCGAATCTGGCCGATGTGGAAGTCCTTCTCGCCGAGCGTGATGCGGTGGCGGGGTGGCTGGCGCGCATCGACGCGGCGGGGAGCAGCATCCCGCCGGCCGTGCGAGATCGGGTGCGGCAGGACTACCAGGGCCGCCTCGACGGGGTCATGGAGCGGTTGCAGGGACACGGCGACGTGATCGCCGCCAAGCTGGCTGAGGATCGGGCGGAGCAGGAGTCGCACGCCGATCGCGCCAACGCCGCCAACGAGGCGCTGGCGGAGGCACAACTGCGTCACCTGGTCGGCGAGTACGATCAGGCCCATTTCGAGGCGGAACGCGATCGCCACGCCGCCGACGTCGCTCGTCACGAGCAGGCGCTCGATGTGGTGGCCGAACGCGCCGGCCGCCTCGAGGAGGTGCTGTCGCTGATCATCGCGCCGGCCCGTCCCGTCGAAGCGACCACACCGACTGCCCCGCTCCACGACGCGGTCGTGCCCACGGTCACACGCGAACCGGTCACGGACGAGCTGATCGATTCGGTCGAGCTGGTCGATGACCAGATCGACGAGCAGCTGCTCGCGATCTTCGACGATCCGGGCGACCTCACCGAGGAGGCCGTGGAGCTGGTGGATGAACCCGTCGGCCCCGAGCTGCAGACGTCGGTGGATCGGGGCCCGCTGTCGTTCCGCCCGGGCAGTGGCATGCCGCCGGAACAGGAGCGGGAGATTCCCTCCTTCGGGATGCCGGCCGAAATTCCCGCGCGCTTCACGCCGACCGCCGAGCCCGTCCGCGGCGCGCCGACACCGACGCCGGTCGTGGCACCCCGTCCGATGTTCGACGAGGACATTGTCGCCTCGGGCCCGCCGCCGGAGCCGACGACGGTGACCGGAGGCCGGACCCTGCGCTGCAGCGAGTGCGGGGCGATGAACAAGTCCTCGGAGTGGTACTGCGAAAAGTGCGGGGCGGAGTTGAACGTGGGATGATGCGCGCTCAGTCGTGCCTGGTTGGTGCCCTGCTGCTGGGCGCGGTGATCGGCCTGCCGGCACAAGCGATCCGCGGCAAGGTGGTCGAGGCAGTGACCGGTCAGCCCGTGTCCGGGGCGATCGTCGAAGTGCACGATGCCGATGGCTATCTCACGAAGCGTGTCGTCACATCGGCGACCGGCGGTTTCCTCGTGCCCCTCTCCACCAGTGGTCGGTACCGTCTGACGATGCGTGCGATCGGTTACCGCCCCGGTACCCGAGCGGCGATCGACGTCGAGCTGGCTGTGAGAACCATTCCGGACGTTGCACTCGAACGCCAAGTGTACACCCTCCCCGATCTCGTGAAATTCGCGGGCGTGAGTTGCGTCAACGAAGGAACGGACCGAGAAGCATTCGCTGACCTGCTGGCGGCGTTTGGGGCGGCCCTCACGCTGGTCCAGCAGGCGATCGAGCACGGCGAGATCGAATTCGAGACCGAGATTGTCGATCGCACCATCAGGGCCGCGACGCTGCAGCAGCGTCGCGCCAATCCCGCGCACACCCTGGACACCATCGCGGACACGCTGCGTCGACCAATCACGTACTGGCCGGTACACACCCTCCCCGTCGACTCGTTGAAGCGATTCGGTTTTGCGGTCGAGCGGTGGGAGGGCGGGCAGGGAAGTTGGACGCTCTACGGCCCAGACCCGACCGTGCTGTTCTCGCCGTGGTTTCTCGAGACCCACTGTTTCTCGATGGATCGGCCGTCCGCGACGGCGGATTCGCTGATTCTCCGCTACGCCCCGCGCCGCCGTTCTTCGGTAGGCGACATCGCGGGCGAACTGGTGGTCAACGCGAGCGACTTGGCGCCCCGCCAGCTTCGCTTCCGATTTGCCTACCTTCCGGAAGCGCTCGCCGGCGTCGGCCCGGGGAGTATCGGCGGGGTCTTGGACTTCGATCGCGAGCCGGGTGGGATCTGGTTCGTGAATCGCTGGCGGATGTGGTCGCCACTCCTCTCTGGCCGCCGGCGCGTCGGTGGGTCGGAACTCGATGGCCGGGTGGTCTCGGCACGGCCGGACCGGTAGCCCACCATGACGAACCCCCGCCGGGCAGTGCCGGGCGGGGGTTTGTGGTACCGGAGGCGGAGCGACTTAGGCCTTGGCGACCTTGTTGGCAGCCTTGGCAAGCCGGCTCTTGGTCCGGGCGGCGGTGTTGCGGTGCACCAGGTTCTTCCGGCCCGCGCGATCCAGCGCCGACTCGGCCCCCTTCATCGCCTCGGCGGCCTCAGCCGGCGTGGTGGCGGCGCGGACCTTCTTCACGGCCGTGCGCAACGCGCTCCGCTGGGTCTTGTTGGCGGCGGTGCGGACCTTGGTCTGACGCATGCGCTTCTTGGCGGACTTGATGCGCGGCACGGGCTTCCCCTGAAATTGGCAACTCGGTTCCTGGATCCCGGGCACTGATCGCCCGGCTAGCCCAGCAGAATAGCCGAACGGCCCCGGACGGGCAAGGGGACCGGCCAACCCCGCTTTGACCCAACCCCCCGTCCCGCGCTACCTTACGCCCTCTTCTCCCCAAGGATTGTCCGCTGCTCGGTGACCTCTTTCTCGCCCTCCCGATGCTCCTCTTCGCCCTGGTGGCGCATGAGGTGGCCCATGGCTGGGCCGCGCTGAAGCAGGGGGACGACACCGCCTATATGCTGGGCCGGCTGACCTTCAACCCGCTCCCGCATATCGACCCGATCATGACGATCCTGATGCCCCTCGGGCTGTGGATCCTCTCGTCGGGGCAGTTCACCTTCGGCAGCGCGCGACCCGTCCCGATCACCCCGCGGAACTTCCGGAACTATCGACGCGGCGACCTGATCGTCTCGAGCGCCGGCGTGGTCACCAATTTCCTGATTGCGATCGGCTGTGCCATCCTGTTCATTGGGCTGGGCGCCGCCCACCAGATGCTGGGCAGTGTGGGCACATCGACCGTCGACGCGGCCCAACGGATGCTCTCGTGGGGGATGCGGTTGAACCTGATGCTCGGGGTCTTCAACCTGATTCCGATTCCACCGCTCGACGGCTCGCGGATCTTCTATCACGCGTTGCCGCCTGCGCTTGGCGCGCGCTACCGCCAGCTCGACCGCTTCGGCTTCCTGATCCTCTTCGGCTTCCTGTTCCTGTTGCCCAGTGCGCTCAACTTCCTGATGCAGCCGGCGTCGTGGGGCTACTATCAGCTGCTTCACTATTCGGTCCCCTTCGCCGTCGGCGAGGGGTGGAACATCTTCCAGCGATGACGCTCTCCCTCGGCTCTCTGTCGGACGACGCGGCCCCGGACGCGGGCTTCGTCGTCGACCTCGACGGCTTCACCGGCCCGCTCGACCTCCTCCTGCACCTGGTGCGCGAGGAGCAGATCGACATTGCCGACATCCCCGTCGCCCGGATCGCCGACCAGTTCCTGAAGGTGATCCACGCGCTCGGACTCAACCAGGCGGCGGACTATCTGGAGATGGCCGGCCGGTTGATCCGCCTCAAGGCGCAGCTGCTGCTGCCGCGGCACGGCGACGAGGAGGGCTGGGAAGATCCGCGCGCCGAACTGGTGCGTCGTCTGCTGGAGTACCAGCAGATCAAGGAGATCGCGCTCTGGATGGCGCGGCAGGCGGAGCGCCGGGCGCTGCGATTCTCGCGCGGCTTCATTCCGCCGCCGCCGGCGTCCCTGCCGCCGCTGCCGATCACGCTCGACCTGCTCGACCTGCTGACCGCCGTCGAGCGCGTCATCATGCAGATCCCCTCGCCGCAGATGCACAGCGTCGTGGCACGACCGCTCGACGTCGAGTCGGCGATCGTGCGTATCGAGATGTTGTTGGTCGAGCGCGAGGAATTCGACTGGCGCGAGGCGTTCGGCCCGCGTCCGAGCATCGTGGAGGTACTCTCCACGCTGTTGGCAATCCTGGAACTGGCGAAACGCGGGCTGCTCCGCGTTCGTCAGGATCTTCCCTTCGCACCGTTGGTGGTGGCCCGTGAGCTCGCTGAATCCGCTGTCGCAACTGCTTGAGGCCGCGCTCTTCGCGGCGAACCGCCCCCTGACCCTCGACGAGCTCGAGGGGCTGGAGCCGGAATCCTCGCCGGCCGAGGTCCGCACCGCGCTGGACCAGCTGCGCGAACACTATGACTTCGATGGCCACAGCATCGAGGTCGTCGAGCTCGCGGGCGGCTACCAGATCCTGACGCGCGCCACCTTCGCCGCCGCCGTCGAACGCGCGCAGGCGATGCAGCGGCAGCCACGTCTCTCGGCCGCGACGCTCGAGACCCTTGCCACGATCTCCTACCGGCAACCGGTCGGGCGCGCCGAGATCGAGGAGATCCGCGGCGTCAACGCCGGTGGTGTCCTCCGCACGCTGCAGGAGCGTGGGCTGATCGAGGTCGTCGGCCGCAGCGAAAGCCTCGGGCGTCCCTTGCTGTACGGCACCACGCCGCTCTTCCTCGAGCTGCTCGGCCTGAACGACCTTGCCGATCTGCCGCGCGCCGAAGAGCTGACGATCGCGCTGCAGCCGCATCGCGCCGAGCCGTCCCCTGACGAGGCTGGTGCCCTTGCGTCCGTGGAAGAGGGATGAGCACGGAACCGATGCGGTTGCAGCGGTACCTCGCCCGGGCCGGCGTCGCCTCGCGTCGCCAGGCGGAAGTACTGATCACCGACGGCAAGGTGAAGGTCAACGGCAAGACGGCGTCGCTCGGCAGTTCGGTGACGCCGGGGAAGGATCGCGTCTCCGTCGGGCGGACGGTGATCACCCTCGCCGTCAAGCGATGGATCGCCTTCCACAAGCCGATCGGCGTGGTGACCACCGCCGATGACGAGCAGGGCCGGAAGACCGTCTTCGACATGCTCCCCGACAGCGCCGGCATGACCTACGTCGGGCGTCTCGACGTCGCGACCACCGGGCTTCTGCTGCTCACCACCGACGGCGACGCCGTGCACCGGCTGACCCACCCGAAGTACCGCGTGCCGCGCAGCTATATCGCACTGGTTCACGGACTCGGCACCGCGGAGTTCGAGCAGAAGGCGAGTGAGCGGATCACCGTCGACCAGCGGGTGGTGCAACCCTCGCGCGTGCGGGTTCGTGCGGGAAAGGAGGGTCGCAGCGTCCTTGAAGTGACGCTCAGCGAGGGGCGCAACCGGATTGTCCGGCGTTGGGTCGAGGCGATGGGCGGCAAGGTGGATCGCCTGGCCCGCGTGGCCTACGGTCCGGTGCGCCTCGGGGACCTCGCCCCGGGTGAATGGCGCCCGCTGACGCCGGCGGAGGAGCGCGGCATCTACCGTGCGATTGGCATGACCCCTGAGGAGGACTGAGTGACCTTTCCGGTACAGGCCGTCCTGGCCGAAGTGCGGAAGCGCGTGGTCGGACAGGATCTGATGGTCGAGCGGCTCCTGATCGGTCTGCTCACCGGCGGCCACGTCCTCCTCGAAGGTGTGCCCGGTCTCGCCAAGACACTCACCGTGCGGACGCTGGCCGACGTGATTCATTCGTCGTTCTCGCGAATCCAGTTCACGCCGGACCTGCTGCCCGCCGACGTGGTCGGCACGATGATCTACGAGGCACAGCGCTCGGCGTTCACCGTGCGGCAGGGGCCGATCTTCGCACAGATCGTCCTCGCCGACGAAATCAACCGTGCGCCCGCGAAGGTGCAGTCCGCCCTGCTCGAGGCGATGCAGGAGCGGCAGGTCACGATCGGGGGGAGCTCCTATCCGCTCCCCGAACCGTTCCTCGTCCTGGCGACGCAGAACCCGATCGAGAGCGAAGGCACCTATCCCCTGCCAGAGGCGCAGCTCGACCGTTTCCTGCTGAAGATTCGCGTCGGCTATCCGTCGCGCACCGAGGAGCGGGAGGTGCTGCTCCGGATGAGCGCATCGGGCGCGATCGACGTGCAGCGCATCGCCGAGCCGGCGCAGGTGATGGCGGCGCGCAGCGCGATCGAGGCGATTCATCTCGACGCGCGGCTGGCCGACTACATCGTGGACCTGGTCCGCGCGAGCCGCGAGCCGGCGACGATCGGCCTCGGCGCCCTCGCGCCGATGATCGCGTTCGGCGCCTCGCCGCGGGCATCGATTGCCCTGGCCCAGACCGCCCGCGCGCATGCCTTCCTCCGCGGGCGCGACTTCGTGATGCCCGAGGACATTCAGGCCCTCGCCCCCGACGTGATGCGGCACCGCATCGTCCTCACCTTTGATGCCGAGGCCGAGGGCGTGGATACCGATGCGGTGATCCGGCAGGTCCTCGCCGCGGTGCCGGTGCCGTGACGTGGCCGGATTCCTTCCGCCCGCGCTGCTGAAGCAGGTCCGCACGCTCGCCCTCCGCGGGCGGCGTGCGACGGAGGCCCTCCTCGGTGGGGAGGTGCGCTCGGTGTTTCGTGGCACCGGCATGGAATTCACCGACGTCCGCCCGTATGCCGAAGGCGATGACGTCCGACATCTCGACTGGAACCTCCTCGCCCGGACCGGGCTCCCCTACGTCAAGCTCTACACCGAAACCCGCGAGCTGACCCTGCTGCTTGTGGTCGACCGCTCCGCCTCGACGACGGTCGGCGACCCGGAGCCGAAGTCCGCCCGCGCGATCGAAGTCGCCGCCATGCTCGCCCTCGTCGCTGCGCAGCAGCAGGATCGCGTCGGCTTGATGGCGTTCGGCGACACGGTCGGTCCGGTCATCCCGCCTGGGCGGGGTCGTCGCCACGCCTACGCCATCGTCCAGCGCCTCTTCGCCCTCGAGACCCAACCGGGCGAGACCGATCTGGCCGGCGCCATCCGCGCCGCCGGCGCGCTGCTTCGCCGCCGCGCGCTGGTGGTGATCGTCTCCGATTTTCTGGCCCCGGCGTGGGAGGCTCCACTCAAGGGACTCTCGGCGCGGCACGAGGTCACGGCGATCGCACTCGATGACTCGCGCGAGACCGCGCTGCCAACTGGCGGGTGGGTGCAGCTGGTCGGCGCCGAACGCGGTGGCACCGTGCTGTTCGACAGCGGAGACACCGCGACGCGGAAGCGCGCCGAAGCCATGGCCCAGCGACAGCGGATGCGCCGGAGCACGGCCTTCTCGGCAGCCGGCGTTCGCGAAGTCGTGATCCGGACCGATGGCGATTATCTCCCCGCGCTCCGTGCGGCGTTTGGTCGCCAGGGGCGGCGGCGATGAGACAGCAGCCGCGTCGGCACACCGTCGGCGACACCACCACGATCGTGCAGCGCGTCGCCGTCCCGGCGGGCGCCCTGGTGCAGCCACAGCAGCCCATGGACACCACGCTGGCGACGCTGCTCGGGCCACCGACCGTGACGCGTGAGGGTGATTCGGTGCGCATTGCCTATCGGGTCACCCTCTGGGTACCCGGATCAAACACCCTCACCATTCCGGGCGCGATCGTCTTGCGACTCGATGGCCGCATCGACACGCTCCCCGACGCGCGCGTGCCGTTGAATGTCGCGTCGGTCTTGCCGGTCGGTCAGCCGGCGGCGCGAGTGGCGCCCAAGCAGGCCCGTCCGTGGGTGCCCCGCGCCGATCGCACATTGCTCCCCTGGGCGATCGCCGTGCCGTTGGTGCTGGTCGTGGCACTGGCGAGCTGGTGGCACCGCCGGCGCCGCGGCCCGGCGGCACCCGCTGCGCCCCAGGTGGTCCCGCCGCCGGTTGATGCCGCGCGCCTCGCGGCCTGGATTGCTGCCGGGGAGAGCCGGCTCGCCGTACTGCATCTCGATGCCGCGCTCCGTGACCGACCCGAGGCCGCCGAGTGGTGCGCCGCGGTGGCCGCGCTGCGCTATGCACCGGAGACCGACGCCGACTTGCACGCGCTGGCCGAGTCAGGGCTGTCGCTGCTGGGCGGGGCGGCCACATGATTGGCGTGACGCGCCCGCTCGTCCTGTTGCTGCTGCTCGCGCTGCCCTGGTGGTGGTGGCGGCGCGCCCGACTGCGCCCCGCCGCGGCCGTCGTCTCCGATCTCGCGCCGTTCCTCACCTCGCAGCGCGGCAAGTGGCGGCTCTGGTTGCCGCCGCTCTTCCGCAGCCTGGCCTGCATCATGTTGGTGATCGCCGCGGCAGGTCCGTACCGACGCGGGGACCGGACGGTGATCAACGTCGAGGGGCTGGCGATCGTGCTGGCGATCGATGTGTCGAGTTCAATGCTCGCGGAGGACTTTGCGCCGGCGAATCGTCTGGAAGTCGCCAAGCGGCAGGCGACGGCCTTCGTGCGTGGCCGCACAGCCGACCGCATCGGCCTCGTGACCTTCGCCGGCGAAGCGCTCACCCAGGTGCCGGTGACGGTGGACTACGCCACGCTCGAGCAGGCGATCGGCAACCTCGAAGTCGGCTTGCTCGAGGACGGCACCGCGATCGGCTCTGGCCTCGCCACCGCGGTCGCGCGGCTGCGCAAGCTGCCGGGCAAGGAAAAGGTCATCCTGCTCCTGACCGATGGCGAGAACAATCGTGGCATCATCGATCCGCGGACCGCGGCGAAGACGGCGCAGGCATTCGGCATCAAGGTGTACACCGTTGGCGTCGGCACCGAGGGTGAGGCACGGATCCCGACCGGTCGCGGCCTGAACGGTTTCCGCTACGAGGTGCTGCCGGTCAAGATCGACGAGGTCTTGCTGACGGAAATTGCCAAGGAAACCGGCGGGCACTACTTCCGGGCCAAGGACGCCGCCTCGCTGGGCCGGATCTTCAAGCAGATCGACAATCTCGAGCGGACTCCAGTGGACGTCGTCCGCTACACCCGTCGCGATGAACGGACGCGCCCCTTCCTGGCGTTGGGACTCGCCTTCCTCGCGCTCGAACTGCTGCTGAGCGGGACCGTCGCGGTGCGGGTCCCATGAGATTCGAACTGCCGATGCTGCTGTACCTGGTCCCGGTGGCGGTGCTGCTGGTCGCGGCGGCCGCGTGGCACGCGCGGCGTCGCCGGCTCCGCGCCGCCGCGGGGTGGTCGGCGCTGCTGGGCCGGCAGGCCGCGGCGATGGGCGTGCACTCAACGCTGGTACTCGGTGTGGTCGCGCTGGTTGCGTCGGTGGGGCTCGCCGGACCGAGGTGGGGGCGCGCCTCCCAGTCCACCGAATCGCGTGCGCTCAACGTCGTGGTCGTGATGGACATCTCGCGTTCGATGCTGGCGCAGGATGTGAAGCCCGACCGATTGACGCGTGCGGTGGGCGTCGCCCGCCGCCTCGTGCAAGACCTCGAGGGCGATCGGCTCGCACTGGTGGCATTCGCCGCCCGCGGCTACCTGCTCTCGCCGCTCACGCTCGACCAGAGTGCGCTTGCGCTGCAGCTCGATGCGCTCGACCCGGAGGTGGCCAGCGAGGGTGGCTCGGGTCTCGGCGCCGCGATTGGCCAGGCGGCCGACGTGTTGAAGGCGGCGACGCAGGGCGGCGACAAGGCGGTGGTGGTGTTCAGCGACGGGGAGTCGTTTGAAGGGGCGGATGCACTGACGGCCGCCGGCGAGGCGCTGCAACGCGCCGGCATCACGCTGGTCCTGGTGCCGATCGGCGGCACCACCGGGGCGCGGATCCCCGACCCCGACGGCACCTGGCACAAGGACGCCGACGGGCAGGAAGTGATCACGGTGCGTCGCGACGACCTGCTCAAGGCGGCGGCCGCGGGGGCGCGCGGCATCGTCGTCCCCGCCGACGCCCCCGATCCCTCGGGCGAAGTGCGGCGCGTGCTCGATCGACTCGCCCGCGCTCCAGCCGAGGATCGCAGTGCGGACGACCTGATCCCCCGCGCCTGGCTCTTCGCCCTCGTCGCGGCCGTGGCGCTGCTCGCGCACACGCTGACGCGCCGGAGCGCCGCGCTCGCGGGCCTCGCGCTCGTGCTCGGCCTGAGCGGCGCCAGTGCGCAGCGTCCCTCGGCCGGTGGACGCTTGTTGCAGCGCGGCGATACGGTGAGGGCACGCGAGGCTTTCGCGGCCGAAGCGAAACGCCTGGGCACCGACTCGGCGTGGTTCAATGCCGGCACCGCGGCGCTGGTGGCTGGCGACATGGTGGCCGCGCAGGACGCGCTCCAGCGGGCATCGCTCTCGCTCGATCCCGACCTGCGTCGCCGCGCACTCTACAATCTGGGCACCGCCTATCTGACGCGTGCCCGCCGCGAGACCAAGGGTCGCGACTCCCTGTTGGTGGCGGCCAGCCGGCAATTGCAGTCGGCGTTGCAGCTCGCGCCCGGCGATCGCGATGCCAAGTTCAACTACGAGCTCGCGCGGCGGTTGATGCCGCCGCCTCCACCGCCGCAAAGTGGCGGTGGGGGGGATTACAAGAAGCCGCCGCCGAAGCCGCAGCAACCGCAGCAGGCGCCACCGACGCCGGGCGGGATGAGCAAGGCCGATGCCGAGCAGGTGCTCTCCGCGATGGAGCGCGCGGAGCGCGAGACGCGGATGGCCCAGGCCAAGCGGCAGCGACGCGGCCAACCACCGCTGGGGCCGGACTGGTGATTGCCCTCGCGCTGCTGGCCGCCCTGGTCGTGCAGGACTCGACCGCGCTCTCGCCGCGTGCGCGAGCGATGCTCGGCCGCTTCCCATTGCCGGCAGCGGCGGGCGGCGTGTCGATCGCCGTGCGCTTCTCGAAGGACACGGCGTGGGTCGGCGAGCAGGTCGAGCTCGTCACGGCGGCGTGGTTCCCGCGCGAACTGCGCGATCGTCTCCGGCGGCCGCCGACCCTCAGGGCGCCGTCACTGAGCGGGCTCTGGAGCGTGCAGTCGCAGACCCTGCCGATGCTCGTCGAGACCCGTCGTGCCCGCGGTGAGGTGTACGACCTCTTCGTGATGCACCAGACCATCTTCCCGCTCGGTCCCGGTCGCATCGTGTCGCCGCCGGCGTTGCTGTCGTACGCCGTGCCCGCCTCGGCGTCCTACTTCGCGCCGGAAGATCGCAAGAGCCTGACCTCGCGGACCGCCACGTTGCAGGTCCGGCCGGTCCCCGCCGCGGTGGCCGCCGCGCTGAGCGGCGGACCGACCTCGCGAAATCTGCGGCTGGTCTGGCGGGGCCCTCCGGAAGGACTGCACGCCGGCACGCCGGCGCTGGTCGAGCTGGTCGCCTCCGGTGCGGGGAACGTGACCCTGTGGCCCACGCCGAATATCGCGTGGCCCAGCGGCGTGCGGGTCTACCCCGAGCGCACCGAGGAAACGCCCACGATCACCAATGGCGATCGCGGGGGCGAGAAGCGCTTCCGCTTCACGATCGTCTCGGACAGCGAGGGCGTGGTGACGCTCCCGGCGGTCCGCTATCCGACCTTCGACCCGACCGCCGTTGCGGCGCGTATCGTCTCGGCCCCGGCATTCGCCCTCCCGGTTTTCGCGAGCACCGGACGCACGGGCGATCGCACCGTCCTCGCCGTCACCGGGCAGGCGGAGATCCCCCTCGCGACCCGCCTGGTCCGGAACCCGGTCACGCCGTGGGTGGCGGGTGCATGGTGCGTCATGGTGGTCGTGCTGTGGGCACGGCGCCGGCGGCGTCCCGCGCGCGCCGCCACGCCGGCACCGCTCGGCGACCCGGAGCGCGAGTTGTATCGACTCCTCGGGACGCCGATCGAGGCGAGCTCCGATCGGGTCGTCGCCGCGCTGCGCGGTCGTGGCGTGCCGCGCCCCGAAGCGGAACAGGTCCGTCGCTGGCTTACGGCCACCGGGCGGCGACGGTACGGCCCGACCGGTGGCGTCGCACCGGAGCCACCCGCGGCCGTCACGTCGGTCCTCGCGCGACTCCGGCGCACCGTCACGGCGGTCGTGCTCCTGCTGGTCGCGGCCTCGGCACTCGGCGCGCAGCGGACCGATCCGGCCGGCAAGTACCGTGAAGGTGACTTCCGCGGCGCCGTCCGGCTCCTTGAAGCCCGCACCGCCGCTGAGCCCCGGGCCGCGGGCCACTGGCGCGATCTCGGCTCGGCACGGTGGCAGGCAGGCGATGACGTCGGTGCGGTGGCCGCGTGGTGGCGCGCGCTGTCGCTGGCGCCCCGCGATCGCCTGGCACGCCGCGCGTGGCGCGACGCCAGCACCTTGCCGGCGAGCATGCAGCGCCTCGCGCCCACCATCCCCATGTCGCGCGACGAGTTCATCGTCCTCGCGGTGCTCGGCGCGGCGGCGTCCTGGGCGCTGACCCGTTTCCGGCGCCACGGCCGGACCGCCCGGGCCGCCTTCCTGCTGGCCATCGCATGCAGCGTGATGGCTGTGATACGCTGGCGGCGCGAGGTCGCGCCGATGGCGCTCGTGCGCGAGACCGTCACCCTGCGCGTCTCGCCGCATCCCGCCGCCCCGGCGCTGGCCCAGGCCTCCGCGTGGGCATTGGTGGAGGTCGAGCGTCGCGACGGGGCGTGGTGGCTGGTAGCGACCTCGGAAGGAGGGCGAGGCTGGCTTCCGGCCGAGGCCATCGCTCCACTCGCGACGCTAGATTGAGGGGATGATCTCCGGCACCACGCGCCGCATCGCCCTCCTCCCCGACGCCGTCGCGAATCAGATCGCGGCCGGTGAGGTTGTCGAGCGCCCGGCGTCGGTCGTCAAGGAGTTGGTGGAGAACGCCCTCGACGCGGACGCGCTGCACGTCCGCGTCGCCGTGGAGAACGGCGGCAAGACCGTGATCGAAGTGGCCGATGATGGCACCGGGATGTCGCGTGACGACGCCCTCCTCGCGCTCGACCGCCACGCCACCTCCAAGATCCGGGCACCCGAGGACCTCGTCGGCATCGCGACGTTCGGTTTTCGCGGCGAGGCGATCCCGGCGATTGCCTCGGTGAGCCGCTTCGCGCTGCACACCGCCACGACCGACGGCGATGGCGTGGAAGTCACCGTGAACGGTGGTCGCGTCGATCAGTTGCGCGAGCAGCCACGGCAACGCGGCACCACGGTCACCGCGCGCACGATCTTCTACAACACCCCGGCACGCCGCAAATTTCTCCGCTCGGCCGCCAGCGAATCGCGCGCCATCTGGGATACGGTGGCCACGCTGGCGCTGGCGCATCCCGACGTCGGCTTCGAGTTGATGCTCGATGGTCGGCCACGCCTGATCGTGCCGGCCGCGCAGGCGCGCGAGGAACGGCTGGCCGCGGTGTGGGGCGCGGAATTGGCGCGGACGTTGCTCCCCGTCAACTATGGCGTCGGCGGGGTGCGCGTCGAGGGCTTCACCCAGCGCCCTGCCGATGCCCAGCCGACCGGCCGGCGCACGCAGCTATTCGTCAACGGCCGACCGTTTCGCGACCACTTCCTCGTCCGCGCCGCCGAGGCGGGCTACCGGTCGGCGATTCATCCCGGCGACCGCCCGTCACTCTTCCTCAACATCGTGGTCGACCCGGCCGAGGTGGACGTCAATGTCCATCCCGCGAAGCTCGAGGTGCGCTTCCGCGATCGCATCGGCGTCGAGCGCGCGATCGAAGAGGCCGTCCGCGATGCGCTGCAGGCCCTCGGGGCCGCCGCCCAGCTCGGCGAGGCACCGATGCCCGGCGCATTGCCCGCCCCCCGATCGCTGGCTCCCTCACCGCTCGACGAGGCACCGGCCGACCTCTTCGCACCGCTTCTTGACGATGATGCGATGGTCACGGCCGAGCTTCCCCGCGCCGAGGTGGGCGCGTGGCAGGCGCCGTTGCTGCAGCTCGCCGACACGTACCTCTGCTACGAGTCGCCTGAGGGGCTCGTCATCGTCGATCAGCACTCGGCGCACGAGCGCGTGCTTTACGAGGAGGTACTGGAGCAGCTGCAGGGAACCGGCATCCCGTCGCAGCGGCTGCTGCTCCCGATCACGATCGAGTTGACCGATGAGGAGCTCGACGTGGTGGCCAGTCACGACGATGTGCTGCGTCGGATCGGCTTCGAGGTCGAGCCCTTCGGCGGGCGAGCGGTGGCGGTTCACGGGGTGCCCAATCCTCACCCGCGTTTCGATGCGGTCGCCTGCTTTCGCGAGATGGTGGCCGACCTGGCGCGCGGGCGATTCGGGGGCTGGGCCAACCGGCTCGAGCGCTTCGCGGCCACCTATGCCTGCCGCGCTGCGGTCAAGGCCGGGCAGCGGCTCGATGAACGATCGATGCGCGAGCTGCTGATGCGGCTCTTCGCGTGCGAGTTGGCGCCGCACGACGTGCACGGCCGGTCGACCATCGTGCAGCTGCCGCGCGAGGAACTGGAGCGCCGCTTTGGTCGACGCTAGAACTCCGATCCTGGTCGGACCCACCGGGGTCGGCAAGACGGCGATCGCCCTGGCGCTCGCCGCGCACTGGCCGCTCGAGGTCATTTCGGCGGATTCGCGGCAGATCTATCGTGGGCTCGACATCGCCACCGCCAAGGCGACGCGCAAGGAGCGGGACCGGGTGCCGCATCACCTCGTCGACGTGGTGCGACCGGGGGAACGGTACAGTGCGGGACGCTTCGCGCTCGAGGCCGCGGCGGCGGTCGACTCGGTGCGCGCCGCCGGGAAGCTCCCCGTGGTCGTCGGGGGAACCGGATTGTATGTGCGGGCGTTGGTGGACGGACTCTTCGCCGAGCCCTCGATCGATCCGCGCACGCGCGAGGCGCTGGCCCACGCCATCGAGCGGATGGACAACGCCACGCTGGTCCGCTGGGCGGGCCGTCTCGATCGCGGCTATCGCGGGGAAGGGGGGCGCCATCGGGCCGCCCGGGCGATCGAGATCGCCTTGCTGACCGGTCAACCGCTCTCGTGGTGGCAGGCGGCGGCGAAGGCGCAGGGCGTGGTGACGCCGTGGACGGTGCGGCTCACCGCACCGCGCCATCTGTTGCACCAGCGGATCCTGGCGCGCACGACGGCGATGCTCGAACGCGGCCTGCTCGAGGAAGTCGCCGCGGCCCTCGCGGACGGTGCGCCGGTCGAAGGACCCGGAATGGACGGGATCGGCGTGCGCGAGGCAGTTGCGGTGCTGCAGGGCCGCTTGCCGCGGGACCTGCTGGTGTCGTCGATTGCCACCGCCACCCGGCAGTATGCCAAGCGACAGGAAACCTGGTTTCGTCATCAACTCCGCGGCGACGTCCTGGTGCTCGACGCCACCCGCCCCCCTGAGCAGCTCGCCGCAACGATCGCGGCGGCCTGGGAGCAGCAGCTCGCATGAAGATCGGCATCACCTGTTATCCGACGTACGGCGGCTCCGGGGCGGTCGCGACGGAACTCGGCCTCGACCTCGCCCGCCGAGGGCACGAGGTGCACTTCATCACCTACGACTCGCCGTTCCGTCTGCGCGGCTACGTGGAGCGCGCCTACTTCCACGAAGTCGACACGGCGATGAGTCGCTACCCGCTCTTCGAGCACTACCCGTATACCCTCGCCCTCGCATCGCGTCAGTATGAAGTGGCCCTGCAGGAAGACCTCGACCTGCTCCACGTGCACTACGCCATCCCCCACGCCACGACCGCCTTCCTCGCCCGCGAGATGCTGCGGGGCGAGCGCGATCTCAAGGTGATCACCACGCTGCACGGCACCGACATCACGCTGGTGGGGCAGGAGGCGTCGTTCTACGCCATCACCAAGTTCTCGATCGAGCGCTCTGACCGGGTCACGGCGGTGTCGGAGTTTCTGCGGGATGAGACCTATCGGGCCTTCGGCTGCGTCTCGTGCGACCTCGACGTCATCCCGAACTTCATCAACCTGAAGGAGTACCGCCCCGAGGCGGCGGCCTCGCGCGAGACACTCGCGCCAGGCGACCAGCGGCTCCTCCTGCACGTCTCGAATTTCCGCGAGGTGAAGCGCGTCAAGGACGTCGTGCGGATCTTCGCGCGGGTGCGGAAGGCGATGCCGGCGACCCTCCTGATGGTCGGAGACGGCCCCGATCGCGGCGACGCGGAACACGAGGCGCGCGAACTGGGTGTCGCCGCCGACGTGCGCTTCCTCGGCCGGCTCGACACGGTCGCTCCGCTGCTCGCCGCGGCCGACCTCTTCCTGTTGCCCTCGCAGACCGAGTCGTTCGGCCTCGCGGCGCTGGAGGCGATGGCCTGCGGCACGCCGGTCGTGGCGGCCCGGACGGGTGGATTGCCGGAGGTGATCACCGACGGCGTCGATGGCATCCTCGAACCGGCGGGATCGGTCGAGGCGATGGCGCGCCGCGCGATCGAGCTGCTCAAGGATCCGGTGCGATACGCCAAGATTCGTGCGGCCGCCCTGGCCCGCGCGGCGACCTTCTCCTCGGACATCGTCGTGCCCCAGTACGAGGCGCTATACGACCGCGTCCTGGCCGGAAAGTGATGCTCGCCCCGTTGCTCATTGCGCTGATTCTTGGCCTGGTCGAGGGTATCACCGAGTTCCTCCCGATCTCCTCGACAGGCCACTTGATCGTCGTCGGCGACCTATTGCAATTCACCGGCGAACGGGCGGCCACCTTCGAGGTGGTGATCCAGGTCGGCGCGATCCTCGCCGTGATCTGGCACTATCGCGCCACCTTGTTGGCCCTGGTGACGCGCATGGGGCGGCCCGGTCCCGAGCGCGGACTGGTCGGCAACCTCCTGCTGGGGTTCTTCCCGGCGGCGGTGGCGGGTGTGCTGCTCATCCACTGGATCAAGGCGCACCTCTTTTCACCCACCGTGGTGGCGTGGGCGCTCATGATCGGCGGGGTGGTGATGTTGCTGCTGGAATGGCGGCGGCCGAAGGTCACCGCGCCGACGCTCGCCGACGTGACCCCGCGGCAGGCGCTGGGCATCGGCGTGGCTCAGGCGCTCGCGATCATCCCCGGGACGTCGCGCGCGGCCACCACGATCCTCGGCGGCTACGCCTTCGGACTCTCGCGCGCGGCGGCGACGGAATTTTCCTTCCTCCTCGCGATCCCCACGATCATTGGTGCCGCCACGCTGGACCTCGCCAAGAGTTGGCGCCTGTTCACGGTGGCCGATGCCCCGATGTTCGCCGTCGGCCTCATCGTCTCCTTCGTCTCCGCGTTGGTGGTGATCCGCGGTTTCCTGCGCTACGTGGAGCGGCACAGCTTCACCGTCTTCGCCTGGTACCGGATCGCCTTCGGTGCGGCCCTGCTGCTCTTCCTGGCTCGCCGCAGCGGGTGATGATGCGGCCATGCTGACCCGCGTCGACTCGGTCGACAGCACGATGGAGCTGGCGCACGCCGCCGCGAGCGCCGGAGCGCCCCACGGCACCGCGTTCGTGGCCGAGCGGCAGCAGGCGGCGCGCGGGTCGCGCGGCCGGCCGTGGGCCTCCGAACGGGGCGGCCTCTGGCTCTCGGTGGTGGCGCGGCCCGCGCGCGCCGATGCGTTCGCGGCGCTGTCGCTCCGCGTGGGGCTGGCCGTCGCGGAGGCCATCGAGGCCACCTGGCCCGCCATGCCGAGCTTGCAGGTGAAGTGGCCGAACGACTTGCAGGCCGAAGGGCGCAAGCTCGCGGGGGTGCTCTGCGAAGCGTCCTGGTCGGGGGCGGACTGCCGCTGGGTCGTCGTCGGCGTCGGCATCAACGTCTCCAATCCGTTGCCTCCGGCCCTCGTGGCGCAGGCCACCCGCTGCGACATGTGGGTGCCCGGTGCCGAACCGTCCGCGCTCCTCGACCGGGTGCTGGCTGGCGTGACGCGAGTCTCCGGCTACGCCGGTCCACTCACCGATCCTGAGCTGGCCGCCTTCCTGCGGCGCGATGCGCTTGCCGGCCGCCGGGTTCGTGCACCGGTCGCTGGCGTCGTCATCGGCATCGCCGCCGACGGTGCCCTCCTGGTTCGCGATCCCGGGGGGCACGCCCGCCCGGTGCTCGCCGGACTGGTCCTCGATCCCGTCTGACGCGAGATTCCTCCCATGCTGCTCGCCCTCGATATCGGCAACACCGAAGTCACCGTCGGGCTGTTCGGCGGCCGTGCCTTGCTGGGCCAATGGCGGTTGACGACCGTGGCCGACCGGACGCCGGATGAATGGGCGATGGCACTCGATGCCTGCCTGCGGCGAACCGGACATGGGCCCGCGGACGTGACGGCGGCCTGCCTTGCCTCCGTGGCGCCGGCGGCCACCTCGCCGCTCGTCGGGGCCATTGCGGGGAGCTACACCCCACGAATCGGCCTGGTCGAAGCCAAGGCGAAGCTCCCGATCGTGCTCGACGTCGATGAGCCGCTCGCGGTCGGACCGGATCGGATCGCCAACGTGCTGGCCGCGCTCGACCGACATCCCGGCGACAGCATCGTCGTCGATTTCGGCACCGCCACCACCTTCGATTGCGTCACCGCCGATCGCCGCTTCATCGGCGGCTCCATCATGCCCGGGCTGCGCACGTCCGCCGAACAATTGGTGCGCAAGGCGGCGAAGCTGACCGCCACCGAACTCGTCCCACCCGTGCGTGCGATCGGGCGGCGCACCGACGAGCATATTCGCGGTGGCGTGCTGTTCGGGACCGCCGACGCGGTGGATGGCATGATCCGCCGGATTCGCGCCGAGTGGCCGACCACGGCGACGCCCCAGGTGATCGCGACCGGCGGGCTGGCGACGTTGGTGGCGCCGTTGACGACCTCGATCGGGCGGGTGGAGCCCGACCTCACGCTCCACGGCATTCTCGTCGCCGCCGACGCACTCGGGCTGCTCGCGTGAGCCTGGCCGGTCGGCGAAGCACGACGGCCGACGATCCGTTGACCGCGACACCGGCACGTCGCGTCGCGGGTCGCGTCCTCGGGCCGTTGCTTCCGTACGTCCTGCACTTGCGGCCGGCCGAGTGGCCGATCATGGCGGCGCACACCACGCTGGGTTGGTTCCTCGCTACCGGCTTCACCCGACCCGATCGCCTCGCGACCGTCGGATTGGTGGCGTGGGTCGTGGCGCTGAACGGCGGCACCCTCGCCCTCAACTCGGCCTTCGACCGGGACGACGACGACGTCGCCTACCTGCGGCAACCGCCACCGGTCCCGGCCGGCCTCGCCGTGGTGGCGATGGCCCTGATGGTGGCCGGCGTGCTCGCGACGTGGGACGCGCCCTCGGGCTATCGCTGGGCCTACCTCGCGTGCCTGATCATGTCGGTGCTCTACTCGGTGCCGCCGATCCGCCTCAAGGCAGTCGGTGGCATGGATTGGCTCATCAACCTGATCGGCTTCGGCGCCATCTCGCCCTACGCCGGCTGGGCGCTTGCGGGCCGGCCGCTCACGCCGGCCGCCTCGATCATCTTCGTGGCCTTCGGGGCGCTGTTCGCGGCCTTCTATCCGCTGACCCAACTGTACCAGATGGATGTCGACCGCGAACGCGGCGATCGTACCCTCGCCCTGCGGCTCGGCGTGGGTCGCTCACTGGTCGTGGCGCTGCTGGGGGTCGGGATCACCTTCGGCATGCTCGCGGGGGCCGCGTGGACTTCCGGGTGGGGCGGGCGCGAGGCGTGGCTCCGATGGGGTGTGCTCGGACTCGCCGGCGCGGCGTGGATCGTGGTCCTCGGTCCCTGGTACCTCCGTGGCCGGGGGTGGAGCACCAGCGAGCACCAGCGGGGGATGTATCACGCCCTCGCGGCCTGGGCCCTGACCGATGCCGCCGTCCTCATTGCATGGGCGCTCTGACGCCGCGCCCCCTTGGCTCGGCCCCGCCAGCGCCGCTATTTTCGACGCGGTCTGGACATCCTCCCGGAGATTGACTGAATGGCCACCGCCGTTTCGCTCGACCACAGCAGCGACTCCACCGACGTGCCGGTCATCGTCCGCGCCTCGATCGTGCTCGGTCTGGTGCAGGCCGTCTGCGTCTTCGCGGTGTCGATGATCAACCGGACGCTCACCGGGACCGCAGATCACGCCCTCACTGGTGTGGTGGTGGCGGTCGGCACCGTCGTCACTATGATCTATCCAGCGACGCGCACCCGGCCCCGCACCATCGAGGGGATCGCCGGGGCGGCCGGGATCGGACTCGGTGCCGCGCTGGCCTTCCTGCTCGTCGACATGGCCGTGCTGCAGCCGCTCGGGACCTACACGAATCGCTGGCACGAGATCGGCGGCGGGTCCAACTGGTGGTACCATCCGACGTGGTGGATGGTCGGTTGCTTCATCTCCTGGATGGGTGCGTGGATCCTCGCGAATCAGGCCAAGAAGAACGGACAGTCCTCGATCGGCGGCGCCATCGGTTTGGTGGCGGTGCTGACGGCGGTGGTCGGTGCGGCGGCAGCCGCGCTCCACTTCCCGGGGGCCTCCTTCAACGTCCCGACCTTCGCGGTCGCGACGCTGCCGGCGCTGGCGCTCGGAACCTGGATCAGCAGCCTCGGCGCGTCGACGCGCTGACGGACCGGCCATGATGCGCCGCGTCGTCCACGTGGTGGTCCGCCTGGCGGGCTGGCTGCTGACGCCGCTGGTGCTCATCGTCGCCGCATTTCTCGGGGCGACCGTCGTGGCGATGGTCGCCCCGGTGCTTTCCACGACCCTGGCGGTCGCGCTGGTGGCCCTCGCCGGGCTCGCCTCGGCGGCGGTAGGGCTCTGGCTCTGGATCCGCCTGTTGCGTGGCTCTCCGGTCCTGCAGGAGGCGCTCGCGGTCACTCCGGAGGGCGTGCCGCTGGAGTCCGAGGTCGACGCCATCCTCGGCACCGCCGAACAGCCGGGGGCGCCGTGACTCGCGGCCTGCTCGGACTGCTGACGCTCCTCGCGGCGCCGCTCGCCGCCCAGGACGGCGTCTTTCTCACGGCCGGCCGCATGTTCGCCGGGACGCCGGACGAGTCCACCTGGCGGCTCACCGTCCAGCGCGACCTGATCGGCCCACTCGGCCTCGACCTCTCCGGGCAGGTGCTTCCGGGCGCGCGTCCCGGCGCCGGCGAGCTGTTCGGCGTCGGGGCCGACGTCACCATCTTCGCGGCGTCGCGCTCATTCCCCTCCGTCTTCTTGGGGGCCGCCGCTGGCCTCGGGATGGCCGACCAGAAGCGCGTGTGGACCTCCGGCTCGATTGGGGCGCGCCTGACGCTCCTCAACGTCGGCGAGGCGCGTGTCGCAGCCGAAGGTCGTTGGCGCAACTTGACCATCCCGGGGCGCGACGGCCTCGAGGTGGGTGTGAACATCGGCTATCGCCGGCGGATCGTCGCGCCGCGCCGCCCGGAAACCGCCGGCCTCTGGGTGCCGCGTGCCACCGCCGACGCGCTCCGCTCGGCGGGGATTCCGGAATTCAAGGCGCGCCTGCTTGGGGCGGTCGTGACCACCGCCCTCGAGGAGATGGGGCAGCCCTACGTCTGGGGAGGCAGTGGTGACGGCAGTGGGGGCTTCGACTGCAGCGGGCTGATCTACTTCGCCTACGAGAGTCAGGGGGTGCGGATCCCGCGCACCTCCGCCTCGCAGGCCAAGGCGGGGATCGCGATCCGGACCGACCTCGATGCCCTCCTCCCTGGCGACATTCTCACCTTCGCCGAGAAGGGCGACCTGGTCACCCATGTCGGCCTCTATGTCGGCGAGGGACGCTTCATCCACTCGGCCTCCAAGGGGGTCCGGCTCTCCCGCTTGGCCGAGGATGACCCGGATGGACGGTGGTGGTTGAAGCGGTGGGTGGGGGTACGGCGGATCGTCGAGTAGACGGGCGTCGTAGGTCGTAGGTCGTAGGTCGTAAGTCCTGAATGCCGCCCCCGTATCGGGAAGCCGGCCTTCAGTGGACCTACGACCTACGACTTACGACTTAAGACTTCCTTCCGTCTGCCATAATGACCTAGCACTCGGGCACGCCGATTGCCAACCCTCGCGGCACGGTTGACAGCGGCGGGTTCGCCGCTAGCTTTCGCGGGTTGTTGGCAGTCAGCGATGTTGAGTGCCAAGTTGTTGCCTTGCTGTTACTTACCGAGATCCGTTCACGTTGGAGGTGCAGGACATGGCGAAGCACAAGCATGCGATCCAGCCGCTTGAGGACCGTGTGGTCATCAAGCCGACCGAAGAGGCGGAGACGATGCGTGGCGGGTTGTACATCCCCGACACGGCCAAGGAAAAGCCGACCCAGGGCGAGATCCTCGCTGTCGGGCCGGGACGTTTTGAGAAGGGCGAGCGCGTGCCGGTCGACCTCAAGGTCGGCGACACGGTGCTGTACGGGAAGTACAGCGGCACGCCGTTCACCATCGACGGGGCCGAGGTGATGATCCTCAAGGCCTCGGACGTCCTCGCCAAGCTCGGCTGACCGTTCACACCGAAGGGAGAATTCTGCAATGGCTGCAAAGGAATTGATGTTCGACGTGGACGCCCGCGCCAAGCTGAAGAAGGGCGTGGACGCCCTGGCCGAAGCGGTGAAGGTGACCCTCGGCCCCAAGGGCCGGAACGTCGTGATCGACAAGAAGTTCGGCTCGCCGACGGTCACCAAGGACGGCGTGTCGGTCGCCAAGGAAATCGAGCTCTCCGATCCGATCGAGAACATGGGCGCGCAGATGGTGAAGGAAGTCGCGACCAAGACGTCTGATCTTGCCGGCGACGGCACCACCACCGCGACCGTGCTGGCGCAGGCGATCTTCCGCGAAGGGCTGAAGAACGTCACCGCCGGGGCGAACCCGATGGAGCTCAAGCGCGGCATCGACAAGGCCGTCGAGGCCCTCGTGGCCGAGTTGAAGAAGATGTCGGTTCCGACCAGCGGCAAGAAGGACATCGCGCAGGTCGGCACCATCTCGGCCAACAACGATCACGAGATCGGCAAGCTGATCGCCGAGGCGATGGAGAAGGTCGGCAAGGAAGGCGTCATCACGGTGGAAGAGGCGAAGGGCCTCGAGACCACGCTGGAGACGGTCGACGGCATGCAGTTCGACCGCGGCTATCTCTCGCCGTACTTCGTGACCGATCCGGAAGCGATGGAGGCGTCGCTCGACGCCCCGTACATCCTGATCCACGACAAGAAGATCTCCGCGATGAAGGAGCTGCTTCCGGTCCTCGAGAAGGTCGCGCAGACGGGCAAGCCGTTGCTGATCATCGCCGAAGACATCGAGGGCGAGGCCCTGGCCACGCTCGTCGTGAACAAGCTTCGTGGCACGCTGAAGGTCTCGGCCGTCAAGGCGCCGGGCTTCGGCGATCGCCGCAAGGAAATGCTCCGCGACATCGCGATCCTGACCAACGGCCAGGTCATCTCGGAAGAAGTCGGCTTCAAGCTCGAGAACGCGACGCTGAACGAGCTCGGTCAGGCGAAGCGCGTGGTGATCGACAAGGACAACACGACGATCATCGACGGCAAGGGCGAGGACGGCGCGATTCAGGGCCGCATCGCCGAGATCCGTGCGGCGATCGACAAGAGCACCTCGGACTACGATCGTGAGAAGCTCCAGGAGCGGCTTGCGAAGCTGGCCGGTGGTGTCGCCGTGATCCATGTCGGCGCCGCGACCGAGACCGAGATGAAGGAGAAGAAGGCCCGTGTCGAGGACGCGCTGCACGCGACCCGCGCGGCCGTCGAGGAAGGGATCGTGCCGGGCGGCGGTGTCGCCCTGCTGCGCGCCCAGTCGGTGCTCGATGGCCTCAAGGTCAAGGGCGACGAGAAGATCGGCGTCAACATCATTCGTCGCGCCATTGAAGAGCCGATTCGCGCGATTGCCGCGAACGCGGGCGTCGAAGGCTCGATCGTGGTGGCGCGCGTCAAGGAGTCGAAGGAGAAGGCGTTTGGCTACAACGCCGCGACCGACGAGTACGAGGATCTGGTCAAGGCCGGCGTGATCGACCCGACCAAGGTGACCCGGACGGCACTGCAGAACGCCGCCTCGATCGCCGCCCTCCTCCTGACGACCGAGTGCGTGATCGTCGAGAAGCGGGAAGAGAAGGGCGCCGCGCCGGCTGGTGGCGGCGGCGGTGGCATGGGCGGGATGTACTAACATCCTCCCGAGGCGGGCACCGTAGGGGCGAGGCATGCCTCGCCCCTACCACCTGCCCAGGCGGTTTCCGTAAGGGCGAGGCATGCCTCGCCCCACGGTCTCTCCGAATGATGTGCGAACGGCCACCCCTCGGGGTGGCCGTTCGTGCGTGCGGTCGTGCGCGCGAAGGCGCGGCCTAGGCGGCCTGCATGACGTCGCCGACCCACGCCACCGTGCGGTGGTACGCGACCGGCAGGATCGTCGAATCGAGTCCAAGCTGCGCTGCCAACGCATCGACCTTGTTCCAGTCGCCCGCGTCGTAGGCGATCGTCAGCCCGAGGCAGTCTTGCAGCGGGGTGGGATCGCCGAGCAGGGTGGCGGTCAATTCCTTGCCGAGCTTCATCTGCTCCAGCAGGATCGGCATCGGCCGGTCGAGCAACGCATCGAGCGTCGAGAGCAATCCGACCAGGAAGAGCTCCGGCCGGCGCGAGTCGCCCAGCACCATGGCCCCGATCTCTTCACAGAGTTGCGCCCGGAGGAGTGAGGTCTGCATCAACTCCTTCGGCTTGTGGTTGCCCGCCATCGTCATCGCGACCAGCGACGCCCACTTCCGAGTCGGTCGTTGGCCCAGGACACGGAGCGCCTGCCCGATCGTGGTTACCTCATGGCGCCATCCGAGTCCGGCGCTGTTGAGGTAGCGGAGCAACTTCAACGAGAGCGCGACCTCGCTCTTGATCAGATTCTCGAGCGCGTCCACGTCGAGTTCCGGCCGATTCACCTCGGCGACCAGCTGCGCCAGCCGGATGCCGGAAATTGCGATGTCCTTCTCGATGAGCAGTTCCGGCTCGCAGAAGAAGGAGCCCTGGAAGAGGTGCGCCCCCTCGATCGTCGCGGCACCGAAGGCGGCATAGTCGCCGACATGCTCCATCACCACCTGGACATTGTGCTTCGCGGCGTCCGCCATCAGCGCCTGACGCTGCTCGAGTGGCGTGGCGAGCCACGAGGCCTTCACATACCGCATGTGGGGCAGCAGTCGCTCGTGGCCGTTCGCCGGCTCGAAGGCGGCCAGCGCGAGCTGGTAGCCGGCGGCGATCGCCCGCAGGCAGGCCTCGACGACGTCCGGGTCGCCGGGGACGTTGCGCGGCAGCATCACGATCGTCTGTTTGGCCGGGAGGACCTGGTACTGATCCTCGACCAGGAACTGGCGCGAGCCGGGGAAGATCCCGGGGAGCCCGCCGATGAGGGTGTCGAGCCCGAAGCCGAGCATCGTGTTGTTGACCATCTTCCGGGCGATGTCATCCGGGTTACCGCCGACGGCCTGGAGACGGCCGGTGCGATAGTGCAGGTCATAGGCTACGACGTGGCGTTGCCGGTCGAAGAGCGGCTGGCGGGAAACGAAGATGTCCATAGATGGCGGTATTGTAGCGGGACCGATCCATTAGGCAATGGGGGGGCCGCTGTGCCAGGGGTACACCGAAACTCGTCCCAAGGCTGGAATGGCGGGCAGGGAGGGTTTCCGGTCCGGCCCGAGGGTATCATTCGGGGTCGCTGACCCTATCGGAATTCAGGAGTCTGACCGTGCTGATCCGGCTTGCCGCTGTCGCCCTTGTCGTCGCCCTCGCCCCCGCCACCCTGGCGGCGCAGAAGCCTGCCCCGGACATCACCGGGACGTGGCGCGTAGACGCCGGGACCGATGTGAAGAATGGCCCGCGCGAAGTCATCATCCGATCGGACTCCAGCGCGAGCTGGGGGAAGGAAACGGTCCGGTGGCGGGTCAAGGATGGCAAGATCTGGATCGCGCTGGGCGGGGAGTGGGAGATCTACAAGCTGAAGCAGTCGGCCACGGCGATCACGCTCTCTGGTGGAGACCTCACCAAGGCGGTCACGCTCAAGAAGGTCGGCCCCGCCACGCCACGCGCCAGCGGCGTCAAGGTGCCCGCCGATCCGGACACCGGCGGCTGACCGATCAGCATTCCAACGCTCGACGGGGCGCCACGCACTCTGCGTGGCGCCCCGTCGCGCATCAAGGAGCGGCCGGCTTGGGCGCTGCCGCCACTGGCGGGCCACCCTCGGCCAGCCAGTGGCCGAACCACTGACGGAGCCGCCCCAATCGGTCGACCAGCAGCCACGGCTCACCGGTGCGCGACAGATCGTGGTTTGAACGTGGGTAGCGGACGAACTCCGCCGGCACGTTGAGCGTCTTGAGGGCCATGTACCACATGTCCGCGGTCGCCATCGGCGTGCGGTGGTCCTCTTCCGACTGGACGATCAGCGTCGGCGTCTTCACGCGCTTGACGAAGCGAATCGGTGACAAGGTGTCGTACATCACCTGATTCTCCCACGGCTTGCCGAAGAACTCGTCGTTGGTCAGCGACTGCACGTCGGTGGTCCCCCACCACGCATTCCAGTCACTGATCATCCGATCGGCTTCCGCTGCCTTGAAGCGAGTGGTCTTGGTGGTGATCCAGGCGGTCATGAAGCCACCGTACGAGCCGCCCGAGACCCCCATCCGCGTCGAGTCGACGTCGGGACGCGCGGCGACGAGATCCACCGCCTTCATCAGGTCCTGGTAGTCCTTGCCGCCCCAGTCGCCGCGCGAGGCGTTGGTGAACGCGGCGTTGGTACCGGTCGACCCGCGGGGATTGGTGAAGAGGACGAACATCCCGGCGCCCGCCAGATTCTGGAATTCGTCGAACCAGCCGTCGCCGTAGGCCGAGTGTGGCCCGCCATGGATGTACAACACCATCGGATACTTCTTGCCAGGCTGATAGCCGTACGGCTTCATCAGCCACGCCTCGATCTCGAGGTTGTCGACCGAGCGGTAGGTGAAGAACTCGGCGTCGGACCAGGCGATCTCCTTGTTGAGCGCGTCGTTGAAGATCGTGAGTTTCCGCTCGTTGCGACCCTCGATGTCCGCCGTGTACAGCTCAGTCGGATGGCTGTGGTCGGTGGCGATGTAGGTCAGCAGGCTGCGGGTGGAGTCATACTGGATGCTCGCGATCCGACGCCGACCGCCCAGGATGGTGCGGATCTCCCGCGTGGCAGGATTGACCGCATAGAGTCCGCTGCTCCCGCCAACCTCGGTCACCATCCTGATGGTGCCGTCGCCCCACCAGGTGAAATTGCCGGGTTCGTACTGCCAGCTCCCCAGCACGTCGACCGGCCTGGTCGCGCCGGCGGCCACGACGAAGAGCCGCTGGCTCTGGAAGCGGCCACGGCGTCCGCTGAAGGCGAGCTGCTTCGAATCGGGTGACCAACTCGCGTTGCTCTCTTCGCCGAAATACCCGATCCGCGTCGGCGTGCAGGCGGGCGAGTGCGCCTCGCACGCGGCCACGGGCAGGAGGAAGAGGTCGGTCGGATCGCGATCGGCCTCGTCGCGCTTGCGTGACGGCGGGAGCTTGGCAAGCGAGTCGCGTTCGCGGGTCACCAGCGAATCGGCGCGCAGCTTCGCGTCCGCCGTAAAGACGATCCAGCTCCCATCCGGCGAGACGACCGGCGTGCGGTGCGAGTACGCAGCGTTCGTCAGCTTGATGCGCTCGCCCCCGGGGCGCTGCAGGAAGAGCTGCGCCGCCGGCCGGGCGCGCGCGGCGGCTCCGGTGTCGGCGGCAGGCCCACCCGGCCCGCCGCCACCGGCGCGGCCGGTGCTGGCCACGAAGCCGTTGCCGTTGGCCTTGTAGCGCGAGTCGGTGAAGTGCATCCCGTCGAAGCGCGCCGGATCGACGGGCGCGGTGATCGCCGCCGTCGAGGGCCGCGCAAGCGGCGGCATCGTCGCATACGGGCCCGTCGCAGGCGGCGCGCCCGGTGCGCCGCCCGGGAAGCCACCGCCACCACCACCGCGACCACCGCCACCACGTCCGGCGCCTGGGCCGCCACTCGTGCTGTCGCCCGAGGTGATGCGGAACCGCTTGTCCTTCGGCTGGCTCCCCGCGGGCGCCGCGGTCGGCGGCGTGCCAGCCGGCTGGAACGCCTCGCCCACCTCGTCGACGCGCAGGGCCCAGTTGGTCCCGCGCCCACCCGGCCGGGTCGAGGTGAAGTTCAAGGTCTTGCCGTCCTCCGACCACCGCGGCGCGCTGCTTTCGTAACCGGCCGACGTCAGGCGGCGTGACGCACCGCCGGCCACCGGTTGCAGCCAGACTTCGCTGTGCCGCTTGTTGCCGGCCTCGTTGACGGTCGTGACCGTGAACGCGACCGACTTGCCATCGGGCGAGAGCGCCGCGGCGCTCAGCTGGGTCAGGCGATACCAATCGCCAGGGGTGAAGGCGCGGCCAGTGGTCTGTGCCGGCAGCAGGGCAGGAAGCAGGAGAAGCGCCGCCGCGAGGCGAGGCCTGGGACGAGCCAGCATGAACGACTCCGCGGGAAGTGGTGGGGCAGTGCCCAAAGGTGGCGCGATCCCCGCCTTCCCGCCACCTCGCGGCTGGCGCTACCTTCAACGATCTCCTTTTCCCGCGGATCGCCGATGTCGTCTTCGTTCCATCTCCCTCGTCGTGACTTCCTCGCCGCTGGCGCGTCCGCGCTGGTCGCGCGCCACCTCCGCTGGCCGGCTCGCACGATCCGTCCGGTGCCGAGCGCCGATCAGCTGCAGTGGCACCGCGACGAGCTGGCCCTCTTCACGCACTTCGGGGTGAACACCTTCACCGATCGCGAGTGGGGGCAGGGCACGGAGTCGCCGGCGATCTTCAATCCGACCGCGTTGGACGCCCGGCAATGGACGCGGGCCGCAAAGGCCGCCGGCTTCAAGATGGTGATCCTCACGGCGAAGCATCATGACGGCTTCTGCCTCTGGCCGACCGCGACCACCGCACACTCGGTCCAGTCCTCGCCCTTTCGCGGCGGCAACGGTGATGTCGTGCGCGAGGTGGCCGATGCCTGCCGCGCCGACGGGCTGCGACTCGGCCTCTACCTCTCGCCCTGGGATCGCAACGCCGCGGTGTACGGCTCCGACGGCTATCACGACTTCTACCTGACCCAGTTGCGCGAGTTGCTCACGCGGTACGGCCGAGTCGACGAGGTCTGGTTCGACGGCGCCAACGGCGAGGGACCGAATGGCAAGAAGCAGCTCTACGACTGGCCGCGCTATTGGGGCGAGGTGAAGCGGCTCCAGCCGCACGCGGTGATCTTCTCCGACGCCGGCCCGGACGTCCGCTGGATCGGCAACGAAGCGGGCACCGCGGGGGAAACCAACTGGTCGATGGTGGACCCGCGCGTCGTCGCCGCCCCCGGCGTCAGCGGCGAGGGCGTGACGCGCATGCTCCAGGAGGGCGATCCCAACGGCAGCGTCTGGCGCCCGGGCGAGACCGACACCTCGATCCGCCCGGGGTGGTTCTATCACGCCGCCGATGATGCCAAGGTGCGCAGCGTCGACAACCTCGTCGACATCTACGTCAGCTCGGTGGGTCGCAATTCCAAGTTGTTGCTCAACGTCCCCCCCACGCGGGACGGGCTGCTCCATGAGACCGACGTCGCGCGGCTGGCGGGTATGCGGCGGGCGCTCGACGCGCGATTCGGCGCGCCGCTCGCCACGAGCAGGCGGACGCGACTCGCCGCCATGAGCGGAGCATCCGGCGAACTCCGGGTCGAGCTCGCCACGCCACGGCGCGTCGGCTTCGTCACGATGCAGGAGCAGATCGCCGCGGGGCAGCATGTGGCCGCGTGGCGACTCGAGGGGCGGGCCGCCAACGGCGCGTGGACCGCCCTCGCGCGCGGGACGACGATCGGCCACAAGCGCATCGTGGCGGTCCCGGCGGCGGAACAGGTCGCGGTGCGCGTCGTGATCGAGCAGGCCCACGCGCCGGTCGATGGCTTGAGCATGGTGCTGCATGCCGAAGCGTGACCAGCGCTTCGACGTCGACGCCTTCCGCGTCCGTCCCGACCAACCGGTCGACCTGGCCGACCTCCCCACCAAGGTCGCCGACGTCTACGAGGACAAGGCCGAATACGAGGAGTTGCTGGAGGCGCGCACCAAGCGACTCCGGCACCTGCAGAATCTGCTCTACGCCGACGACCGCCACGCCCTGCTGGTGATCTTCCAGGCGATGGATGCCGCCGGCAAGGACGGCGCCATCAAGCACGTGATGAGCGGCGTTAATCCGCAGGGGTGTCAGGTCTTCTCGTTCAAGGCGCCGTCCGTGGAAGAACTCGACCACGACTTTCTCTGGCGTGCCGTCCGCTGCCTGCCGGAACGAGGACGCCTCGGCCTCTTCAATCGATCGTACTACGAGGAGACCCTCGTGGTACGTGTCCATCGCGACATCCTGGATCGCCAGCCACTCCCCGAGAAGATTGGCGAATCCGCCGACATCTGGGCCGAGCGATACCGCTCGATCCGGCACTTCGAACAACACCTGGTCCGCAATGGCACCCGGATCGTGAAGTTCTTCCTCCACCTGTCGAAGGAGGAGCAACGGACGCGCTTCCTCGAGCGGATCGACGACCCCGAGAAGCAGTGGAAATTTTCCGCCGGGGATGTCCGCGAGCGGGGGCACTGGGACGCCTATCAGCAGGCCTACGGCGAGACGATCGCCGCCACCTCGACGGACGACGCGCCCTGGTATGCGATTCCTGCGGATGGAAAGAAGAATGCCCGGCTCTTCATTTCCGAGGTGCTGATCCGGACCCTCGAGGCGTTGCCGCTCGCCTTTCCGGCCGCCACGGAGACGCCCGAAGCGCTCGCCGCGTTGCGCGCGCAGTTGGTCGCCGAAGGATGAGCCGTTAGCGGAAGAGGGTGCGCTGCACCGGCCCATGCACGCCGACCGGCGGCATCGGGCCCTCTTGTTCGGCCAGCCACAGTTCGCCCACGAACCCCGCCTCGCGCAGGCGGGGTTCGACGCTGGCGCGTGCCGTCGCGGGATTGTTGCAGCGCTGACTCAGGTGGGCGAGCACCACCGTGTGCAACTCGTCGTGATGCAATTCCACGAGCAGTTGCCCGGCATCGTGGTTGGCGAGGTGGCCGCCGGGGCCGGCGATCCGATCCTGCACGACCGCGGGATAGCCGCTGGCGCGCAACAGCGCCTCGTCGTGGTTCGATTCCAGAACGAGGCAGTGCCGGTCGCGCAGGAAGAGCCGGACGGCCTGGGTCGGTCGGCCGAGATCAGTGGCCATCCCCAACGACGTGCCGTCCGGCAGCGTCACCGCCAGCGCAATCGGCTCGGCCGCGTCGTGGGAGGTGGGGCAGGCCGTCACGGTGAAGGGGCCAACCGTCGCCACACCGCGCGATCCGATCGGGAGGTAGTGGCAGGGGTCGCCGCCTCGCGCGAGCGCGTGAAAGGTGCCGAACGAGGCGAGGAGGGGAATGTCGTGGCGGCGGGCGAGCTTGGTGGCGCTCGCCGCATGATCACCATGTTCGTGCGTGATCGCCACGCCCACCAGCGCGGTCGCATCGAGTCCCGCGTCGGCCAGTCGACGGTCGAGCTCGCGCAGCGAGTAGCCCGCCTCCAGCAGGAGGATGGCACCGTCGTGCACAAGGGCGAAGGCGTTCCCCTTCGACCCCGATCCCAGGACGAACAATTCGGCGACTGGCGGGCGACCAATCATGGTGACAGGCGCCGCCGCCGGTCAGTCGCGGGCAAGGCGCGCGTGCAGCGCGCGCAACGATGCCTCCATCGCTGCATCGATCGCGACCTGCCGCCGGGGGAGGATGCGCCCGGCGGTCTCGAGGAAGGCGTCGAGCGTGAGACGTTCGGCCCTATCGCCGCCCCAGGCAAACGCAGGCACCCACTTTGGTGCCCGCGGCGCGCCGAAGAGATTCGCGCCACTACCCACGACGGCGCCGGTCGGCAACAGCGTACCGATCGCGGTCTTGACGTGATCGCCGAAGAGCGTGCCGAGATTGGTCCGCCCGGTTTCCACGCGCGCCGTGCCGATGTCAAGGCGGATCGGTCCGTAGGTGTTCTTCAGGTTCGACGTGATCGTGCCGGCGCCGAGGTTCACCCACTCGCCGAGCACGCTGTGCCCGAGGAAGCCATCATGGCTCTTGTTGGCGTATCCCTGGAACACCGAGGTGCTCACCTCGCCGTGAATCCGGCAATGCGGTCCCACGCTGATGTGCCGCAGGTGGCCGCCGAGCAGGAACGAATCGTGGTCCACGCGCGCGGGTCCCTCGATCCGGGTGCCGGCGCGCACGTCGACACCGCGCTCGAGGATGATCGCCCCCTTGCGGGCATCGAGGATCACGCCGGGCTCGAGGATCGCGCCCCGCAGCGCGATCGCCCCGGCGTTGCCGAAGACGACGACGCCTTCAGGAATCGGATCGCTCTTGCCGTCGAGGGTGCCGAGCAGGTCGTTGAACAACTGTTGCTCGAGGGCTGTGATCAGGTCGAACGCGCCACGGAGGACCAGCCCCTCGATCACGATCCCGTCGCCGTCGTTGTGCGGCCCGCTCCAGCTCTCGCCGGCATCGAGCCGCCACGCCACGGCGCGCCCGCTGCTCAACAGCCGCTTCGCGCTGCCAAGCGTCCGCATCGGCAGCTTCGGCGAAAAGGTGCTGTCGACGACCCAGGCCGGCCCGCTCACCGCCGTGGCGGCGACGACGGGGATCGCCTTCGCGGGACGGGGGCCAGCGGCATGCGGAGCGATGTGCCCGGCGACGCGCCCGCCGAGGGCACGTTGCCACCGGTCATGGATGCGCCAGGCACCGGCGCGCAGCTCCCCGAGTGGCAGGGTCCCGGCAAACGGCGCCCACGCGGCGCCGGGTTGGATCGGATCGAGCAGATACAGCGTCATGTCACTCCAGGTCACGCACCTCAGCAGGGAGGGCGTCGAGGGTTTGCTTGAGTTGGGGGGCACGCGCCCGGTCGAGGACCAGCGTGCGCTGATTGGCGTGCACGACCACCAGCTCGCGCACACCCGAAAGCACCATCGGTGGACCGTCGTTCCAGACGATGCAATCGCTGCAGTCGACCAGCGTCACCAGCCCCTGCACCACATTGCCTTGGCGGTCCCGCGAGCGGACGCGCGCCATCGCTTCCCAGGTGCCGATATCGTCCCAGGCAAAGTCGCCGGAGACCACGGCCACCGCCGCGGAGCGCTCGAAAACCCCCACGTCGATCGAGACATCGCGGACGCCGGCGAAGAAGCCGGCGACGTCCCCGGCCTCCAGGGCCGGGAGCCATGGGGCGATCTCGTTGGTGTGCAGCATCACCTCGCGACGGAGGTCGGCGGCACGCCAGGCGAAGAGGCCGCTGTTCCACAGCGCGCCATCGGCCATCAGGTCCAGAGCCGTCGCCGCGTCGGGCTTCTCCTGAAAGCGGTCGACGGCACGTGCCGCGCCGTCCAGCCGGGCGCCGGGGACGATGTACCCGAAGCCGGTCTCCGGCCGCGAGGGGACCACGCCCACGGTGACCAGCCGGGAATGGCGGGTCGCGGTCTCCAGGGCGGTGGCCGCGCTCGCCACGAAGGCGGCCGGGTCGCGGATGGTCCAGTCGGCGTGCATCGAGATGACTTCGGCCTCGGGGTCGCGCCGTGCGGCCTCGATCGTGGCCCACACCAGCGCCGGGGCGGTGGAGGCGGCCCGCGGCTCGATGAGATAATTCGCCACCGGGACCGGCAGGGTCGCCTGCAGCGCGGCCGCGAGCGAGCGCCCGGTCACCACGAGGATCCGCTCCGGCGGGATGAAGCCGGTGAGCCGATCGATGGCCTCCTCCGCCGTCGACCGCGGACCGGCGAGCGGCAACAATTGCTTCGGGCGGGTCGGAGAGGAGAGGGGCCAGAAGCGGGTCCCGGAACCGCCGGCGAGCAGGACTGCCCACTGCATAGTCGGACCTCAGGCCAGGGAAGCGAGCGCCGGCGCGTGGCGGCGGAGTTCATAGAGCAGGCTGCCCAGGTCGCCCTCGTCCGCAGCGAGCACCACCAGCGACGCGGTACTCCCCGCAAGGCGCTGCAGCACCAGCGCCCCACCGGGCGCATCCACGACCACCCCCGTCGGACTCCCCAACCCCACCGCCTGCGAGAGGCTGGCAAGGGACCGCAGGGCCGTCGCCCCGAGCGCGGCAATCGCCTCGCGATCGACCTCGGCCGGCAGCACCGATTCCACCACGAGTCCTTCGTCGCTGACCACCACCACACCGGCCACTTCCGGACGCTCGGCAAGGGCCTGCAGGACCGATCGAAGGGGGGACGTCACGGGGATGCTCCGGCGAGGGAAGGGACGGCGCGAAGCTAGGGGCGCCGAGGCGCGGAAGTCAAGCAATGATCGCGGGTTGCCGCGCTCCCGCGAGCGGTCTAACCTTCTCCCATGAGCCCTCGCCCTTTGCTTCTCCTCGCCCTCGCCGCCGCCGTCGCCTGCAGCGACAGCGAGCTCGGTGATGCCGCCACGGCCAACGTCGTCGACACCGTGACCCTCGGGGCCATCAATGGCGCCGCGTTGACCACCCCCGCCGCCTATTCGATCACCGTCGGCAGCCCGATCCGGACCGACGAGTCCTCGGCGTTCGATTTTGCCTACGACATCATCCCGGGGAAGGGGGCGGTCCTGCTCCCCCTCGCCGCCCTGGGGCTCGGCACCGGCGGCAGCAGCAACCCCGGCCTGCAGAAGGTCACCACCGCATTCGACGACCTGAAGTCCGGGCCGACCAGCGGCTGGCTGCAGACGGACACGATTCCGATCGCCGTCGGCAACGTGATCGCGGGGCGCTCGCGCATCGTCTGCTACCTCGGCGTCCCGCAGTACGCCAAGTTCCAGATCCTCGCGTTCAACGACGTGCTCAAGACGGTCGATCTCAAGGTGCTGGCCAACGTCAATTGTGGCTATCGCAACCTCGAGCCCGGCACCTCGCGGAACTGAGCGCATGCTCGACCTTCGCCGACTGCGCCATGACCCGGACGGCGTGCGTGCCTCGCTCGCGCGCCGGCTCGACGGCGAGGCGCTCGAGCAGCTCGATCGCGTGATCGCGCTCGACGCCAAGCGACGCGAACTGGTGACGCGCGTCGAGCGGCTGCAAGCCGAGCGCAACAGCCAGACGGAAGACGTCGCGCGCCGCAAGCGGGCCAAGGAGCCCGCCGACGAACTCCTCGCCACGCTGAAGGCGTCCGGCGAGTCGGTGCGCGTCCTGGAGACCGATCTGCGCGATGTCGAGGCACTCCTCGAAGCGCACCTGCTCAACGTCCCCAACACCGTGCTGGCCGAAGTGCCGAGCGGTGGAGCAGACGCGAACCAGGTGGTGCGCACCTGGGGCACGCCGCGGACCTTCGACTTTGCCCCGAAGGCCCACTGGGATCTCGGCGTCGCGTTGCGGCTCTTCGATCTCCCACGCGGCACGAAGCTGACCGGCTCGGGTTTTCCGCTCTTCACCGGGATGGGCGCACGTCTGGTGCGCGGCCTCGCCTCGTTCATGCTCGACCTGCACACGCGCGAGCACGGCTACCTCGAAGTGCAGCCGCCCTATCTGGTGAATCGCGCCTCGCTGATCGGGACGACGCAGTTGCCGAAGTTCGAGGAAGATCTCTATCACGCCTCGGCGGACGATCTCTTCCTGATCCCGACGGCCGAAGTGCCGGTGACGAACATCTACCGCGACGAGATCCTCGACGCCGCCGACCTGCCGATCGCGATGACCGCCTACACGCCCTGCTTCCGCCGCGAGGCCGGGGCGCACGGCAAGGACACGCGCGGACTCATTCGGGTGCACCAGTTCGACAAGGTCGAACTGGTACGGCTGGTGAAGCCGGAGGAGAGCGCCCGCGAGCACGCCCTGCTCACCGGCCATGCCGAAGCGGTGCTGCAGCGGCTCGAGATTCCGTACCGCGTCCTCGCGCTCGCCGCGGGCGACACCGGCTTCGGCTCCGCGTGCACCTTCGACCTCGAAGTGTGGGCACCGGGTGTCGGCAACTGGCTCGAGGCGTCGAGTGCCTCCACCTTCGAGGACTTTCAGGCTCGTCGGGCCAACATCCGCTACCGCCCCACGCCGGGGGCGAAACCTGAGTTCGTCCACACGCTGAACGCCTCTGGTGTCGCGTTCCCGCGCACCATCATCGCGCTCCTCGAGAATGGCCAGCAAGCCGATGGTTCGGTGGTACTCCCTCCCGCGCTGGTCCCCTATGTCGGGACCGACCGTCTCGTCCCGCGCACGTAAGGGGCGCTTCAGCCGGCTCGCCCCGGGCGTGGCCGTGCTGCTCGTGGCCCTGCTCGCCGGCCTGTCGCTCGGGGTCTCCTTCCTCGTCGCGCGCCATTTCCGCGGCGAGGCGCAATCCACGTCCCAGCTCTACTCGGTCGTCTTCCGCGGCCTCAACGACCCCGATCCGAACGGCGGCACGGCGGCGCTGCTCGATCTCGGGGGACGGGTCCGTGATCTCGGCCTGCCGTTGATCCAGACCGACAGCACGGGACGTGTCCTCTTCGCGGCGAACCTCCCGTTCGAGGCGCCGCTCGATGACCCGCGGGTGCGACGCTACGCGACCGAACTCGATGCCCTCAATGCACCGATCGTCTCGCCGGGCTTCGGTGCATTGCACTACGGCCCGATGCCGGCCACCCGGATGCTGTTCACCCTCGGCCTGTTGCAGGCGCTCACACTTGTCGTGATGGTGGGTGTCGCCGTCGTTGCGTATCGGAATGCGACGACCGCGCAACGGGACCGGCTCTGGGTCGCGATGGCGCGCGAGGCCGCCCACCAGATGGGGACGCCGCTGACCTCGTTGCAGGGGTGGATCGAGCAGTTGCGCAGCGCCGGGCTCCCGCGGGAGAAGATCGCGGAATTCCTCGATGCCGACGCCGAGCGGCTGCAGCGCGTCGCGCAGCGCTTTGAACGCATCGGCAATCCGGCGCGACGCGATCCGGTCGGGCTCGGGGCACTGGCGGAACGGGTGGCCGGCTACTTCCAGCCGCGGCTGCCGAAGCACGCCAATTCGATCCATCTGGCCGTCCGGGCGCCGAGTGCCGGGCCGGTCGTGGCTGGCGATGCCGTCCTGCTGGAGTGGGCCCTCGAGGCGATGGTGAAGAACGCGATTGATGCGCTCCAGGGTCGCGGTGGTTCGATCACCCTCGCCGCCGAAGTGGACGGCAACGAGGCGGTGCTGCGCGTGATTGACGACGGCCCGGGCGTCCCGCGCGAGATGCGTCGGACCATCTTCGAGCCCGGCATCACAACCAAGCGTGGCGGCTGGGGCATCGGACTCGCCCTGGCGCGTCGCGTCATTGAGGACGCGCACGCCGGCGTGCTCGCCCTGGAACCGACCGAACATGGAACCACCTTCCTGATGCGCTTTCCGCTCGCGACACCGCTCGCATGACCCTCGGCAAGGACCTGCTGCGCGGCCTCAACCCCGCCCAGCGCCGCGCGGCCGAACACGTCACCGGCCCGATTCTCGTGCTCGCCGGCGCGGGCTCGGGCAAGACGCGCGTACTGACGGCCCGCATCGCCTCGCTGATCGAATCGCACGGCGTCCCGCCCGAACGGATCTTTGCGGTGACGTTCACCAACAAGGCCGCCGGCGAGATGAAGCATCGCATCGGCGACCTGCTCGAGCGCGACCCTGCAGGGCTCTGGATCGGGACGTTCCACTCCCTCTCCGCCCGCCTGCTCCGGCGCGAGGGCGATCGCCTAGGTTTCTCGCGCGACTTCTCGATCTACGACCAGGACGACCAGGTCGCGCTGATTCGGCGGCTCATGGAGGAGCGCAACCATCCGGTCAAGCTTTACCCGCCGAAGCTGATCCAGAACATCATCTCGGGCGCGAAGAACGCGATGCAGACGGCGCAGGACCTGGAACGCAGCGCGCCACACGACCCGGCGGTCAAGGTGGCGGCCGACGTCTACGTCGCTCTCCAGCGAGCACTCAAGCTCGCCAATGCAATGGACTTCGACGACTTGATCCTGCATCCGTTGACGCTCTTCCGCGAGCATCCTGACGTGCTCGAACGGTGGCGCCGGCGCTTCGACTTCCTGCTGGTCGACGAATTCCAGGACACCAACAAGGTCCAGTACGAACTGATCAAGCTGCTGGGCAGCGGGCACAGGAACGTCTTCGCCGTGGGCGACGACGACCAGAGCATCTACGGCTGGCGCGGTGCCGACGTGCGCAACATGCAGCTGCTGCAGACCGACTTTGGTGACGCGGTCCTCGTGAAGCTCGAGGAGAACTACCGTTCGACCAAGCCGATCCTCGATGCCGCCAACGCCGTGATCTCGCGAAACCGCAGCCGTCTCGGCAAGACGCTGCGGACGGTGCGCCCGGGCGGCGAGTCGATCGTCGTGCTGGCCGCGGCCGACGAACGCGACGAGGCAGAGTGGATCGCGCGGGAGTTGAAGCAGCGGGTGCTGGATGGCGCGTTGTACGTGGAATGCTCAATCCTCTACCGGACCAACGCCCAGTCGCGCGCGCTCGAAGAGGCGCTCCGGCGCGCCGGCGTGCCGTACCGGATCGTCGGCTCGATCTCGTTCTACGACCGGCGTGAGGTGAAGGACCTGCTGGCCTACCTGCGCCTGATCGCGAACCCCTCCGACGACGAGGCGTTCCTACGCGCCGTCGGCGTGCCACGGCGCGGCATCGGCGACTCGTCGGTAGTCATGCTCGCCGAACAGGCGCGGCAGTGGAACCTCGCGATGCTGGCCACGGCCGAGCGCGCCGAGATGATCAACGGGCTCCGCCCGAACCTGCGCCAGGCACTGACGACCTTTGCCGCGCAGATCAACGACGTTCGCGCGCGCGTCGGCGAGTCGGCCCCCGTCCTCGTGATGGAGGAGTTGATCCGCGTCCTCGATTACGAGAAAGTCCTCATGGCCGAGGGGCTCGAAGGCGCCGATCGCTGGGAGAACGTCCGCGCCATGGTTGCCGGGGCCGCCGAGTGGTCCGAGGTGATCAGCGACGACGACGAGCCGGGCACACCACTGCAGCGCTTCCTCACGGAAGCCGCACTGATGTCGGCCGTCGACACGACCGCCGGGCGCGAGGACGGTGTCACCCTGATGACGTTGCACACCGCGAAGGGGCTGGAATGGCCGATCGTGGTGCTCGCCGGCATGGAGGATGGCCTCTTCCCCTCGGGACGCGCGCTCGAGTCGCCTGATGGACTCGATGAGGAACGACGGCTCTGTTACGTCGGCATCACCCGCGCGCGGGACTCGCTCCTCTTGACCTGGGCGCGCGCGCGTCGGCGGGGCGGGGAGCTCCGTCCCGCAATGGCCTCGCGCTTCCTCAAGGAGCTGCCACCGGAGCTGCTCGAGGAGAAGCGGACATCGTTCGCCGTCGGGGGCAGCCTCGGGCAGTCGTCGTGGGGGTCGGGTGGCTGGGGCGGCGGACGGTCACAGGGGAGCGGCAACAAGTGGAGCCGGACGCCCGCGGCGCCCGCCCGTGCGGCCACCCCGACGGCAGGCGTCTGGGACGAGCCGACGCCGGTGGATGCGCCACCCGCGAGCGACAACCAGGACGCCCCGCGCTACGTGAAGGGTGAGCGCGTGCGGCACCGCCGCTTCGGGACCGGGGCCATCCTCGGCCTCTCCGGTGGTGGCAAGGACCTGAAGGTCTCCGTGGCCTTCGACGATCCGGAAGTGGGAACCAAGCAACTGCTCGTCGCCTTCGCCGGCCTCGAGCGCGACTGGGAGAGCGCATGACAATCGGTGCGTCGGAAGTCCGCCACGTGGCGCGTCTCGCCGAACTGGCGGTGGCCGAAGAGGACCTGCCGCTGTTGGCGACGCAGCTCGAGGCCATCGTCGAGTTCGTGGCCCAACTGGCTGAGGTGCCACTGCCTGATGGCGTGGGGACTGTGGCGGTCGGCCCGGAACAACTGACGCTGCGTGCGGATGTGGTGGCGCCGATCCCGATGGTGCGGGGTCCGGCCGCGATGGCGCCGGCGTTTGTCGACGGCTTCTTCGTGGTGCCGAAGCTCGGCGGGATGGCCGAGGAATGAGCGCGCGCACCCTGGCTGCCGAGACCGGCCGTCGCCTCGCTGGCGCGGCGCACCTCAATGCGACGCTGCACTGGTCGCAGGACGTCCTCGACCGCGAGGCCGACCGACTCGACAGCGCCCCCGCTGGTCCGCTGAGCGGGATGGCGATCGCGATCAAGGACAACATCGTGACGACCGAGGAGCCGACGACCTGCGCGTCGAATATCCTCGCCGGCTACACCTCACCCTATGAGGCGACGGTGATCACCCGGCTGCGGGCGGCGGGTGCGCTGGTTGGCGCGAAGGCAAACCTCGACGAATTCGCGATGGGGTCGTCCACCGAGAATTCCGCGTATGGCCGCGTGCTGCATCCGCTCGATCACGATCGCGTGCCCGGAGGCTCCAGCGGAGGCTCCGCGGTGCTGGTCGCCGCCGGCGTGGTCCCGGCCGCGCTCGGCTCCGAGACGGGTGGTTCGGTGCGGCAGCCCGCGGCGTTCTGCGGCATCGTCGGCGTCAAGCCGACGTACGGCCGCGTCTCCCGATTCGGTCTGGTCGCGTTCGGGTCGTCGCTCGACTGCATCTCGGTGTTCGGCAAGTCGGTGAGCGACGCCGCTCGCGTCCTCTCGGCGATGTCGGGTGAAGACGCACGCGATGCAACCACGTTGGCCGAACCACCGATGGCCCTCCCCGCGGCCCGTGCCGACTTGAAGGGTGTGGTCATCGGGTTGCCGAAGGAGTACTTCCCGGCCGACCTCGACGCCGGCGTTCGGGCCGCGTGTGACCGCGCCATCGCGACACTGCGCGATCTCGGCGCCACCATCCGCGAGGTATCGCTGCCGCACACCCGGCACGCGGTGCCGACCTACTACATCGTCAATCCTGCCGAAGCCGCCGCAAACCTCGCGCGCTTCGACGGCGTCCGCTACGGGCCGCGTCATGTTGGCGCCGGTGGCGATGTGCGCGCACTGTACCGCGCGACCCGTGGCGAAGGTTTCGGCCCTGAGGTGCGCCGCCGCATCCTGGTGGGGACGTTCGTCCTCTCGGCCGGCTACTCTGATCAGTACTACGTGCGTGCGCAGGCGGTGCGAAAGCTGATCGCCGATGACTTCGCCAACGTCTTCGCCGATGACGTCGACCTGCTCTTCACGCCGACCACGCCGACGCCGGCCTTCAAGGCGGGCGAGAAGACGGCGGACCCGGTGCAGATGTACCTGGCCGACATCTTCGTCGCCCCGGCCTCGCTCGCTGGCGTCCCGGCGATGTCGGTGCCGATCGGCCGCGACCAAGGCCTGCCGATCGGTGGGCAGCTGATCGCCCGCAATTTCGACGAGGCCACGATGCTCGCCGTCGCCGAGGTACTGGAACGTGCCACGGACGCAGTGGCGGAGGTACGCTGATGACTTGGGAAACCGTGATCGGGCTGGAGATCCACGTCCAACCCGCGACGCGTTCGAAGATGTTCTGTGGTTGCCCGACGACGTACGGCGACGCGCCGAACACCAACGTCTGCCCCGTCTGCCTCGGGCTCCCGGGTGCGCTGCCGGTACCCAACGCCGAAGCGGTGCGGCTCGGTACCATCGGGGCGATCGCGCTCGGCTGTGCCATTCGCGAGCGCAGCGTCTTCGCGCGGAAGAACTACTTCTACCCCGACCTGCCGAAGGGGTATCAGATCTCGCAGTTCGACAAGCCGCTGGCCGAGCACGGCACCGTGATGATCGAGTCGCCGGAACGGGGGCCGATCGCGATCTCGATCACGCGCCTCCACCTCGAGGAAGACGCAGGCAAGTCGCTGCACGATCGCATCCCGGGGCAGACCGCCGTCGACCTGAACCGTGCCGGGACACCGCTCGCCGAGATCGTGAGCGGGCCGGACATGCGGTCGCCCGGCGAGGCACGCGCCTATCTCACCACGGTGCGGCAGCTGCTGATCTATGCTGGGGTCTCCGAGTGCTCGATGGAGAAGGGCTCGCTCCGTGTCGATGCCAATCTCTCCGTCCGGCGCCCCGGCGATCCGCTCGGCACGAAGACCGAGGTGAAGAACATGAACTCCTTCGCCAACGTCGAGCGCGCGCTCGAGGCCGAACGGATTCGGCAGATCGCGATGCTGGAGCGGGGGGAGTCGGTGACCCAGGTCACCCTCACGTTCAATGCCGCCACCGGCGACGTGAAGCCGCTCCGCTCCAAGGAAGACAGCCACGACTATCGCTACTTCCCTGATCCGGACTTGCCGCCGCTGGTCCTGACGCCGGCGTGGATCGAGGCACAGCGCGCCGCACTCCCCGAATTGCCGGCCGCGCGGAAGGCACGCTATCAGGACATCCTCGGCCTCCCCGAGTACGATGCGCGCACGCTGATCCAGGAGCCCCAAGTATCAGCGTACTTTGAGGGGACGGTCGCCGCCGGTGTCGACCCCAAGACCGCCTCCAACTGGGTCCTCGGCGAGGCGATCGCCGGGTGGAACGAGCACGGCCACTTCGCCATCGCTCCGGAGCGGCTCGCGGCACTGGTGCTCCTGGTGGCCGATGGCACGGTCTCGCGGCAAGCGGCCAAGCGCGTCTTCGCGGAGCTCGCCGGCAACGACGACGCGCCGCGCGCCGTGGCGGATCGCCTCGGCCTCGTGCAGGTGCGCGACAGCGGCGCGCTTGAAGGGTGGGTCGCCGAGGTGATCGCGGCACATCCGGGCGAGGTGGCCCGCTACAAGGGTGGCGACGCCAAGCTGATCGGCTTCTTCGTGGGGCAGGTGATGAAGCGCAGCCAGGGGAAGGCCGACCCGAAGGGAATCCAGCCGATCCTCATTGCGAGGCTTGCCGAATGACCGCCGCACTCAGCGTCGAACAGATTCGCGCCAAGTTCCCGGCGCTCGAGCGGCAGCACGCCGGACATCCGGTCGCCTATTTCGACGGGCCGGGCGGCACCCAGGTGCCGCTCGCCGTCGCCGACGCGATGCGCGATTACCTGCTGCACCACAACGCCAACACGCATTGGGCGTATCCGACCTCGGTCGAGACCGACGCGTTGCTGCTCGAGGCACGCCGCACCTACGCCGCCTTCTTCGGCGGCGCGGAGAACGAGGTCGTCTTCGGCAACAACATGACGACGATCACCTTCCACGTCGCGCGTGCCCTCGCGCGTGGGTGGAGCGCTGGTGACGAGATCATCGTCACGGAGCTCGACCACCACGCGAATCTGGCGCCGTGGCAGGCGGTCGCGAAGGAGCGCGGGCTGCTGCTGAAGATGTTGCCGCTCGACGTCGAGACGTGGCAACTGCGGCTCGACCTGCTGCCGGGGCTGTTGACCGACCGCACGAAGTTGCTGGCGATCGGTGCCGCATCGAATGCGCTCGGCACCATCTCCGACGTGGCGGCAGCGACCAAGCTCGCGAAGAATGCCGGCGCCCTCGTCTACGTGGACGGCGTTCACTACTCGCCGCATCACCTCCCCGACCCGAAGTCGATCGGGGCGGACTTCTACGCCTGCAGCTCATACAAGTTCTACGGCCCGCACGTCGGCGTCCTCTGGGGCCGCCATCCCGTGCTGAGCACGATCGACGTGCCGAAGCTCGAGCCGGCGCCGGACAGCGCGCCGGAGCGGCTGGAGACCGGCACGCAGAACCACGAGGGGATCGTTGGCGCCGCGGCCGCAGTGCAGTGGATCGCGTCACTCGGTGGCGGCGAGGGGAATCTCCGGTCGCAGTTGGTGCGGAGCTACGACCTGCTCCATCGTCGCGAACGCGACCTCTTCCAGCAGCTGTGGGATGGGTTGGGCGAGGTTCCGGGCGTGCGCCGCCTCGGCCCTCCGCCGGGGACACCGCGTACCGCGACGATCGCGTTCACGCTCGCCGGCAAGTCATCGGAAGAGGTGGCGCGCGCGCTCGTCGACGACGGCTGTTTCGTGTCGAACGGCGATTTCTACGCGACCACGGTCGCGCGGCGCCTGGGGCTGGAGGTCGAGGGGATGGTACGGATCGGCGCCGCCTGCTACACGACCGCCGACGAAATTGCTCGCGTCGTCGCCGGAGTCGCCGCGCTCAGTCGCCGCGTTTAGTCCGTGAGCCGCGGCCGGTCGACGACGACTTTGCCCGCGTCGAGGGCAGGCAGTCCGAACTGCGCGTCGGCCAGCGCGGCCAACCACTCGCGATCGCGCCGGCCGCGCCCGACCAGCGCCTCACGCCGCACATCCTTGCTCCGCAGGATCGCGCCCTCGCCATTCGGGTCGAGGCGCAACACCTCCGACGCCTCGTCACGAAGCACCGAGCGGATGTTTGCCGTGGCCTGATCGAGATTGGCCCCGATCAACTCCTCCGACAGCTCCCACCGACTCTGGTCGCTCGCCATCTGCATCCCGAACTGCCACGTCCGCGAGTTCGCGACGCGCACCATCCCGCGGAACAGCTTGCGGTTGGTCGAGACCGAGAAGATCGTCGGCGAGAGGATCCGCTCGAGGTGCTGGTCCGCCGGCCCATGGTCAAGCCGGATCAGCTCGCGCGCCGCCTTCGGCACCGCCTCGCCCAGCACGGTCTCGGCGCGGCTTTCCCAATAGGTGTGCCCCATCGACCGCGTGCTGCTGGTGACCACCAGCTGGCGCGGGACATAGTGGTTGTGCGCCACCACGTCGGCGGCGAGGTGGGACATGTAGCCGAGGCCGAAGGCACGCAGCGCATCGGAGTCGGCGAGATCGCGCACTTCCATCCCGACGTGCCAGGCGTGGCAGTGCCGATCGGCGGGGGCGAACTTCTTCGCCATCGTCGTGTCGGCGGCGATGTTGCCATAGAGGAAATCGTACGGGAAGGCGCGGAGCAGGTCGGCGATGGCCCTTGGCAGCAACTCAAGCGAGCCGAGGATCCGCTCGCCGAGGACGATGTGCGTCCCCGGCGTCCAGGCGTGCAGCAGGTCAGGGAAGAGCAGGGCGGCGCACGCGACCAGCGCGAACGCCACGGCGATCTTCATCGCCGGCCTCGCCGCGACGGCAGCACCAACCGCCGCAGCTGACCAATCATCCCGCTGCCGGTCCGCACGGTGCGGAGCGCGGTCGTCAGGTCGAGCGCCGTCTCCTCGACCTCCTCCTGCACGACTTCCACCACCGCTTCGAAATCGGCAAGGCGTCGTTGCGTGCGCTGCATCCCCTTCTCGACATCCTTCCGGAAGCGTCGCGTCGTGTAGACGATTTCGCGGACCTCCTCCTTGGCGAGGTCGAGCACGTCGGCGCCCTCCTTGCCGAGTCGGCCGAAGGACTGGAGCAGGGGCGAAAGTTCGCGGCGGAGTTCGCCGAGTTCCTTCGCGAGCGACTGGCCGCGTTCGAGCCCCTCACGCAAGGCGAAGAGCGCAGCTACCGCGAGGCCCAGGACGCAGAGGGCGATCACGAGCAGGGAGAGGGCGACGGTTGGTCCGACCCACGTAGGCATAGGATGACGCTCCAGCCGGAGGAGATGCTCCTCCAAAGGTAATTCGCTACACCGGCGCCGCTTGCGGTGCTCCCGTCTACCCGACGAGCTTTCCGCATGGCCCCTCGATTCGTGATTCGCGGAGGACGTCCCCTCGCCGGGACGATCCGCCCTGCCGGCAACAAGAACGCCGCCTTGCCCGTCATCGCCGCCACCTTGCTGGCCGACGGCCCGGTGCACCTCCAGAACATCCCGCGCATCCGGGATGTCGAGACACTGCTCGAGCTGATCGCCGACCTCGGGGCCACGGTCGAGTGGACCGGGCCGAACGACGTCACCGTCGATACCAGGGGAGTCAAGCCGAAGCCCCTCGACCCGGTGCTCTGCACCCGGATCCGTGCGTCGATCCTGCTTGCCGGTCCGCTGCTTGCCAGGTTCGGCAAGGTGACTCTCCCCCCGCCGGGGGGAGACGTTATCGGACGGCGCCGCGTGGACACCCATTTTCTCGCGCTGGAGCGGCTCGGCGCGCTGGTGACCGTCGGCGACCGGTTCGAAATCGAAGCAAAGCAGTTGATCGGCGCCGACATCTTCCTCGACGAACCGAGCGTGACCGGCACCGAGAACGCCCTCATGGCCGCGGTGGCGGCCAAGGGGCGCACGACCCTCCGCAATGCCGCGTCCGAGCCCCACGTGCAGGACACCGCGCTGGTGCTGGTCGCGATGGGCGCCCACATCGAGGGGATCGGCAGCAACACCTACGTCATCGAAGGTGGCCACCCGCTCGGCGGCTGCACCTACGCCATCGGCCCCGACCACATCGAGATCGGCTCCTTCATCGGCCTCGCCGCCGTGACCAACGGGCAGATCACCATCGACGGTGTCCGTCCCGATGACCTCCGCTCGATGCTCCTCGGCTTCGACCGCCTCGGCATCCGGCCGCGGATCGATGGCGACCAGCTGATCGTCGATGCCGGCCAGGAGCGTCGCGTCCGCCCCGATCTCGGCGGCCACGTCCCCAAACTCGAGGATGGCCCGTGGCCCGCCTTCCCGGCCGACGTGATGTCGATCGCGTTGGTGGCGGCCACGCAGTGCGAGGGGATGGTGCTGATCCACGAGAAGATGTTCGAGTCACGACTCTTCTTCGTCGACAAGCTGATCGGCATGGGCGCGCGGATCGTGCTCTGCGACCCGCATCGCGCCGTGATCAGCGGGCCGTCTCCCTTGCGCGGCGGCAAGGTCGAGTCACCGGACATCCGCGCCGGGATGGCGATGGTGCTTGCCGCCCTCGCCGCCGATGGCGAGAGCTTCATCCACAACATCGGGCAGGTGGAGCGCGGCTACGAGAACATCGACAAGCGCCTGATCGCCCTCGGAGCCGACCTCGAGCGTGTCGAGGGCTGACGAGCGCCGCCTCCCCGGCGACGTCCCACGGTGGGAGGTTCCGGGGTGGCGCGAACGGTTCGACGTCGTGGCCGGGATCACCGGCCGCGGCGACGATCTTGCCCACCCCTTCGACCTGGGGCTGTGGACCGACCAGCCAGTGGGCCAGGTGATGGCGCGCTGGCGGGCGTTTCGTGCGTCCCTGACCGACACCCCCGCTGCCGTCATGGCCCATCAGGTCCACGGCGGCCGCGTCCTCTGGCATGCCGCGGCCGGCGCGGGCTGGACCCTCCTTGAGGGAGCCGATGGCCACGCCACCGCCTCTCCCGGTCTGGCCCTGCTGGTCACCGTCGCCGATTGCGTGCCGATCTACCTGGTGGCCCCGGCCAAGCGGGCGGTCGCCCTGCTCCATGCCGGCTGGCGCGGGACGGCGGCCGGGATCCTCGCCAACGGCCTCGAAATCCTGCGCCGCGAGGCCGGGGTGACCCCCGCCGAGGTGGTCCTGCACGCGGGGGTGGCGATCTCCGGCCCCTGTTACGAGGTCGGAGCGGAAGTCGTCACTGGGGTCGGCCGGGAGGCGACCGGTCCGGGGCCATGGCACCTGGACCTCCGGGAGGTCATTCTGGAACAGGCAGGCCGCCTTGGGGTCGGCGAGGCGACGGCGAGCGGACACTGCTCGTCGGCCCAGCGCGACGCCTTCTTTTCCCACCGGGGGAGCGGGGGTCGGGACGGCCGGATGGTGGCGTATCTGGGGCTTCCGTCCCCTTGCCGGAGCGCGGGCTGAGAGGGTAGTTTTGGGTGCTGGGGGGACTTTCGTGCAGTCGGCGATGTGTCGGGTATCCCCCGACATTTTTATTTACCCCCACCTTCGGATGCGATGGTGACGCCACCCCTCCTCACGACCGATGTGCTGCGCGAGACGATCGCCGGACTCGGCTTCGAGTTGGTGGATGTGCGAGTGGGCGGATCGACGTCACGACGAGTCGTCCGGATTCGCATGGACGTCCCCGGTGGTGGACGCCCGGGCCACGGCGTCACCAGCAGCGACTGTCAGTTGGTCTCGCGGACGCTGGAAGCGGCGCTCGAGGCCGCGGGCGCGGTCGGCCCGCAGTGGGAACTTGAAGTGTCATCGCCGGGGATCGAACGGCCGGTCCGTTTCCCCGAGCATTGGCAGCGGTACGTGGGGCGCGAGGTGCGTCTCAAGGCGATGGGGGTGCCCGGGGTCCGGATGGCGCGGATCGTGGCGGTGCCCGATGCAGCACACGTGACGCTGGACATGGGGGGCGAGACCGCCACCCTCGCGCTCGAGGCGATTCGCGATGCGACCCTCGTGCACGATTGGTCCAGGCAAGGCAACCGGGAAGCAGGAGAACCCTGATGGCGACGTCCGCCGAGATGCTGTCGGCCTTTCGTGAACTGTCCAGCAGCAAGCAGCTCGATCGATCGGAACTGCTCGATCTGCTGCGCGATGGCATTCATGCGGCCCTGATGAAGAAGTATGGTCCCAACGTTCGATTCGAACTGAACGTGGACGAACTGCAGGGGACCCTCTCCGTCATCCGGCTCCGCCAGGTGTCCGACGTGGTCGAAGACGCGAGCGCGCAGGTCTCGCTCGAAGAGGCCCAGTTCGAGGATCCCGACTTCCAGGTCGGCGACGTTCTCGAAGAAGAGGTGCCCTTCGAGGCCTTCGGTCGGCTCGCGGTGCAGGCCGCCAAGCAGCGGATCATCCAGCGCGTCCGCGAAGGCGAGCGGAACCGCATCCGCGATGAATTCGCCAACAAGGTCGGCGAACTCCTCTCGGGCGAGATCCAGCAGGTCGAGCGCGGCAAGTTCGTGATCATGCTGAACCGCTTCCGCGAAGCCGAAGCCATCGTGCCGTACCGAGAGCAGAACCACCGCGAGCAGTTCCATCAGGGCGACACCATCCGCGCGGTGCTCAAGCGCCTCGAGGAGACCCCGAAGGGACCGCGGCTGATCCTGTCGCGTGGCGACCCGCTCTTCGTGAAGGCGCTGTTCAAGCTCGAGGTCCCGGAAATCCAGCAGCAAATCGTCGAGATCCGCGGCATCGCGCGCGAAGTCGGCAGCCGTACCAAGGTGGCCGTCATCTCGCGTGACGACGCCATCGATCCGGTGGGCGCCTGCGTCGGCCTCAAGGGCTCGCGCGTGCAGGCCGTCGTGAACGAACTCGGCGGCGAGCGAATCGACATCGTGCCCTGGTCGCCCGATCCGGAACGCTTCGCCCGTCTGGCGCTCGCGCCGGCACGCGTCGCGAAGGTCTTCTCCGATCCCGCGACGAAGACGATCCAGGCCGTGGTCGACGAAGACCAGCTCTCGCTGGCGATCGGCCGCAACGGGCAGAACGTCCGCCTCGCGTCGGAATTGACTGGCTGGAAGATCGACCTCTACTCGAGCCGCGAATGGCTGGAGCGTGGTGGCGAAGGGCCGCTGTTCGCCCTCGCCTCATCGGACGAGGAAGCGGAGACGCGCGTCCCGCTCGCGCAGCTCGAGGGCCTCTCGCCCGAGCTGGTCGCGATCCTCGATCAGGCCGGCTACACGACGCTGAACGACGTGATCGATCTCGAGGCCGAAGACATTGCCAAGATCCCCGGCATGACCGGTGGCACGGCGGAAGAGTTGCTCCGCTTCGTGACCGATCTGACCGAGGACGAGCCCGAGGGTGGCGCCCCTCCCGCCTGACGCGGCAGCGCGCCTCCTCGGCCTGATCGGCCTTGGTGTGCGTGGCGGCGGCGTGAGCATCGGCGTGGATGGAACGCGCGCCCTGCTGCAGCGGCGGGAATGCCTGCTGGTGGTCGTGGCGGTGGATGCCACGCAGCGGGTGCAGGACAAGGTGGTGCGACTGGCGAAGGGCATCGGGGTACCGGTGCTGGTGGGGCCCGACGCCGATGCGCTCGGGGCACGGCTGGGGCGCCCCGCGACGATGGTGGTGGGTGTGCAGGATCGGGCGCTGGCGGCGGGAATCCTCGCCGTGAATCGCGACCCGTGACAGGACCTGACGGAGGGTAGGGAGTGGTCAAGAGCAGAGTGCACGACCTCGCCGCGGAGTTTGGCGTTCCCGTTGAGCAGGTAATGGGAATGTTGCGCGAGATGAACATTTTCGTGCGCAGTCATCTGTCGGCGTTGGAGCCGGATCAGGTGGCAGCGGCGCGAGTGCGTTGGGAGCGGGAAAAGCGGAAGGCAGCCGAAGCGCCGGCCCCGAAGAAGGGGCGTCGCAAGGTGGCCGAGGCCGCGCCTGCCCCGGCGCCGGCCGACGCCAAGCCGGTTCGCCGTCGCCGCACCGCTGCCGAAGTGGCCGAGGCCGAGGCCAAGGCCGCCGAGGAAGCCGAAGAGACCGCCTCCCGCGGGGGCCTGCTCGACCTCGAGCCGCTCGCGCTCGAAGTCCCGGTCGCCGAGTCGAAGCCGATGCTCTCGCTTGAGGAGCGCGCCAAGCTGCTCTTCAAGGACCTGCCGCCCGCTCCACCCGAGCCCGAACCGACCGTCGTCGAGCCGGCCGCGGCCGCGACGCCAGATGCAGCAGTCGATGCCGCCCCGCCGGCCGAAGCGGCCGCCCCGGTGGCTGCGCCGGTTCGTCCGCCGCTGCCCCCGATGCCGCCCCGGCCGCAGCCGTCGCGGCCGACCACCCCGCCCCCTGCCGCCAGCGGCACCTCGGCGGGTGGTCCGGCCAAGCCGTTCATTCCGCCGCGCGTGCAGCGTCCGGCGCCGGGCAGTGGACATTCCGCTGGTGGTCAGAGCGGCCCCGGCGGCCGTCCGCGTCCGGTGTTCTCGTCGAGCAATCCGTCGCAGGGTCGCGGCGGGAGCGGTGGTGGTGGCGGTAGTGGCAGTGGCGCGATTCCGACACAGGTCGGCAACGCCGGCTCGACCGCGCCGCGCACCTTCGGGCCGGATGCGCAGCCCGGTGGCGGCCGCAAGAAGGGCCCCGGCAAGAAGGGGAAGAAGAGCTTCGTCGACCAGGACGCGGTGCAAGCCAACATCCTGAAGACGCTGCACGGGATGAAGGGTCCCGCGCCGCGTCGGAAGACGCGCTCCGACGAGCCGTCGTACCGCGACATCATCGCGTCGCGCGTGGCCGAGGAGAAGGAGCGCGAGAAGACGATCATTCGCGTCAACGAGTTCATCTCGGTGAGCGAGCTCGCCGAAGCGATGAAGATCCCGGCCAACCAGATCGTCGCGTTCGCGTTCAAGGAACTCGGCCTGATGGTCACGGTGAACCAGCGCCTCGACTTCGACCAGATCGAACTGATCGCCTCCGAGTTCGGCTTCCAGGCCGTCCGCGAAGAGGAGTATCACGCCGAGGTCGTCGAGGAAGTGGTGGAGGAAGAGGGAACCCTCACGCCGCGTCCGCCGGTCGTCACCATCATGGGTCACGTCGACCACGGCAAGACGTCGCTCCTCGACTACATCCGCAAGGCGAACGTCGTCGCGGGCGAGGCTGGCGGCATCACCCAGCACATCGGTGCCTACCACATCGAGATGGGCAGCAAGTCGATCACCTTCCTCGACACGCCGGGCCACCAGGCGTTCACCGCCATGCGTGCCCGCGGTGCCCAGGTGACCGACATCGTCGTGCTCGTCGTCGCGGCCGATGACCAGGTCATGCCGCAGACGATCGAAGCGATCTCGCACGCCAAGAATGCCGGCGTGCCGATCGTCGTGGCCGTCAACAAGATCGATCTCCCGGCTGCGAATCCGGGGAAGGTCAAGCAGGACCTGCTGCAGCACAGCGTGGTGCTCGAAGAGTTCGGCGGCACCGTGCTGCACTCGATGATCTCCGCCAAGAAGGGCACCGGGATCTCCGAGCTGCTGGAGCAGTTGCTCCTCCAGGCCGAGTTCCTCGAACTCAAGGCGAACGCCGACGCCAAGGCACAGGGCACCGTGATCGAGGCGACGCTCGACGCCGGCAAGGGCCCCCTCGCGACCATCCTGGTCCAGAAGGGCACCCTCCGCGTCGGCGAGAACTTCATCTGCGGCAAGTACTCGGGCCGCGTCCGCGCGCTGTACGATGAGCGCGGCAAGGCCGTGAAGTCGGCCGGGCCGTCGATCCCGGTGCAGGTCCTCGGCTTCGAGGGCGTGCCGGCCGCCGGCGACACCTTCCTCGCGATGACCGACGCCGTCGAGGCGCGCGAGATCGCCCAGAAGCGGCAGCGGCTCGAGCGCGAGGCGCAGAACCGGCGCTCGGCGCGCGGTGGCACGCTCGAGGATATCTCGCGCGCGCTGAAGGAAGGCGCCGTGTCGCAGTTGCGGATCATCATCAAGGCCGACCAGGGCGGCCCGGCCGAAGCGCTGGCCGACTCGCTCGCGCAGCTCGGCACCAACGAAGTCCGCGTGGACATCGTCCACCGCGGTGTCGGCCAGATCTCCGAGAGCGACGTCCTGCTCGCGAAGGCCTCGGGCGCCATCATCCTCGGCTTCCACGTCCGTCCCGACGCCAATGCGCGCTCGGCGGCGGAACGCGAGGGCGTGGACATCCGGACGTACCGGATCATCTACGAGGCTGTCGAGGACGTGAAGAACGCGCTCGAAGGCCTGCTCAAGCCGGAGGAGAAGGAGACCATCCTCGGCGAGGCCGAAGTGCGCGAGGTGTTCAAGGTCACCCGAGTCGGCACCATCGCCGGCTGCATGGTCCGGAGCGGCATCATTCCGCGCACGGCGCGGGTGCGCCTCCTTCGCGACGGCTCGGTGGTCTACACCGGCAACCTCGGCTCGCTCAAGCGCTTCAAGGACGACGCCAAGGAAGTGCGTGAAGGCCTCGAGTGCGGCATCGGCATCGAGAACTTCAATGACGTGAAGGTCGGCGACGTGATCGAGGCGTTCCGCACCGAAGAGGTCAAGCGCACGCTCGCGGCCTCGGCCGCACAGGACTAGGTCATGGCGGGGAAGGGGAATTCGCGGCGCCCGGAGCAGGTGGGTGAGACGATCCGGGCGGTGCTCGCCGAGGCGCTGCTGCGCGGCGAGGTGCGCGATCCCCGCGTGGGGATGGTGACGGTCAGCGCGGTCGAAGTGACCCGCGACCTGTCGCATGCCACCGTGCGGGTCGTCCCGCATGGTGAGCCGGCGGAACGGGAGGCAGCGGTGGAAGGGTTGCAGCGGGCGGCGGGCTTCCTGCGCGGCTTCGTCGCGAAGGCGCTCACGACGCGCATCACACCCGAGTTGCACTTCGTGCTGGATCGCGGGTTCGAGCACGCGCTGGAGATTGATCGCCTCCTGGCGGGCCTGAAGCGCGAGGAGGAGGCCTCCTGATCGGGGGGATGCTCATTGACAAGCCGGTCGGCTGGACCTCGCACGATGTCGTGGCGGCGGTACGGCGACAGCTGGGAACGCGGAGCGTCGGTCATGCCGGCACCCTCGATCCCTTTGCCACCGGATTGCTGGTGGTGCTGATCGGCCGAGCCACCCGACTCGCGCGTTTCGTCGAGGCCGGCGAGAAGTGCTACCAGGCGACGGTCCGGTTCGGCGTCGCAACGGACACCGACGATTCGACCGGCACGCCGGTCGCCTCAGTCGAACCGACGACTTGGCCGACGCATGCGGAATTGCTGGCGGCGGCCGCATCGCTCGAGGGCGCGCAGCGGCAACGGCCGCCGGCGTTCTCCGCGAAACATGTCGGTGGCACCCGTGCGTACGTGCTGGCGCGCGCCGGCGAGGCGGTCGATCTCGCGCCGGTCGAGGTGATGGTGCATCGTCTGGAACTCGGTGAGTGGACACCACCGACTCTCACGCTGACTGCGACGGTCGGGCGAGGGACCTATATCCGGGCGATCGCACGCGATCTCGGAGCGCTGGTGGGGCTGCCGGCGCATTGCGCCACGTTGCGGCGCACAACGATCGGCCCCTTCGCGGTGGCCGATGCAGTCGTCCCCGAGGCGATCAGCCCGGCCGCACTGCTGCCGCCCGCCGCGATGGTGGCGATGCTGCCGCAGGTCCGGCTCGACGCCGACGAGGCGCGGGACGTCGGATTCGGGCGCACGGTGCCGCAGCACGAACCGCGGGAGGGGCACGCGGCGCTGCTGGCGGAGGACGGTCGGTTGCTCGCCGTGGCGACCGCCGCCGAGGGGCGCTGGCAGCCTGAGGTGGTGCTGGAGCCGGCCGCGTGAGTCGCGCGGGGAGCGTGGTGACGGTGGGCACCTTCGACGGGGTGCACCTGGGTCATCAGGCCGTCCTCGCGGAGATTCGCCGCCGCGCGCTCAACAGCGGACGGCAGAGCATCCTGGTGACCTTCGAGCCTCATCCGCTCGAGGTCGTGAATCCGGCCGCGGCGCCGGCGCTGCTGACCACGACGATGGAGCGGCTCGCCGCCCTCGCCGCCAGCGGCATCGACCGGGTACTGGCACTGCGGTTCGACCACGCGATGGCGGCGCTCGACCCGGCGGCGTTCGTCGACGAGGTGCTGCTCCCGCGCTGCGACATGCGCGAGCTGGTGATCGGCCATGATCACGGCTTCGGCCGCGGGCGGCAGGGCGACGTGGCGACACTGCAGGCGCTGGGCACGACACGGGGCTTCCCGGTCGACGTGGTGGCGCCGGTGCAGCTGGCCGACGGCCTCCCGGTCTCGAGCACCGCGATCCGCCGGGCGGTGGCCGATGCGGACTTTGCTGGGGTGGCCAGGATGCTCGGGCGGCCGTACACGGTCGAGGGCGTGGTGCAACGCGGGGCTGGACGGGGTGGGCCGATCGGCTTCCCGACCTGCAACCTCCAGATCGAAGGCCGCAAGTTGTTGCCGCCCGATGGAGTGTACGCCGTGGTGGTCGAGACAGCCGCCGGTCGGTTCGGTGGCATGATGAACCAGGGACACCGGCCGACGTTCGACGATGGCCGGCGCCTCCTGGAGGCCCACCTCTTCGGATTCGAGGGGGTCCTGTACGACCGGAGCATCAGCGTCCAGTGGGTCGCGCTGCTCCGTGACATCCGCCGATTCGATTCGGTGGCGAGCCTCCGGCAGCAATTGGAGGTGGATTCGCACCGCGCCCGGACCATGCTGGCCGTGGCGCACCCGGACCTTGAAGCGCCCGCACGGGCGTCCGAGTGACGATGTTCGCAACCATTCGCAATCGCCTGATCCTGATCGCCGTGCTGGTCATCGGCTCGATCATCGCCCTCATCCCGCGCACCGTCACCGTGCGTGAGCGCAGCGCCACCGGCGCGATGCAGGACGTGCAGGTCAAGCGCGTCCCGCTGAAGCGCGGCCTGGACCTCCAGGGCGGGATGCACCTCGGCCTCGAGCTTGACCAGTCGACGCAGGTCTCGGCCGATGTCTCCAAGGACATCGACCTGGCCCTCACCGTCCTGCGCAAGCGCATCGACGAATTCGGGGTCACCGAACCGGTGATCCAGAAGGTCGGCTCCTCGCGCATCGTGGTCGAGCTCGCCGGGATCAAGGATCCGGAGCGCGCCAAGGGGATCGTGCAGCAGAACGCCTTCCTCGAATTCCGGATGACCGACAAGACCGGCGCATTCGAGGCCGCCCTCCCTGCGATGGACCGGGTGCTCGCGCAGCTCGGCGTCAAGCCGGCGGCCGGCGCGCCCACCGCGGCGAAGGGCATCGACGCGCTCCTGAGCGGCGACACGACCAAGAAGCTTCCGGCCGACAGCGCGGCGAAAGCCGACAGCGGGGCGGTCGCGGCCGACACGGTGAAGGCCGGCGGTCCGATCCTTCAGGCCTTGATCATCTCTGGCGCTTCGGCTGGCGCCGCGGCTCCGGGGACCTTCCTGGTCCCCGAGGCATCGGTGGCACGGGTCGATTCGCTCCTGCACCTGCCCGAGGTCCAGCGGGTGATCCCGCGCGGCATCGAGCTCAAGTGGGACCAGTCAGCCACGGGCGGCCTCGAGCCGATGCGCGCACTGTATGCGCTCGAGGCCAAGTCGATCCTGACCGGCACCTCGCTCGTCAACGCGACGCCACAGATCGATCCCACCTCGAACAAGCCGATCGTGGTCTTCGATCTCGACCGCGCCGGCGGACGGCGCTTCGGCCAGGAAACCAGCCGGCACATCGGCGACTTCATGGCGATCGTCCTCGACGGCAAGGTGCAAGGCGCCCCGCCGGTCATCAACAGCCGGATCGATCGCCGCGGCCAGATCGAGCTGTCGGGTCGGACCATCGCCGAGGCGCAGGACCTCGCGCTCACGCTGAAGGCCGGCGCGCTGCCGTTCACGCTCAAGATTGTCGAGGAGCGGACGGTCGGCGCCTCGCTCGGTGAAGACTCGGTCCGGGGCGGCATCGTCGCGGGCCTGGTCGGCACGCTCTTCGTCATCCTGATCATGGTCGGCTATTACCGGATGTCCGGGGCCCTCGCCGTGCTGGCGCTGGCGCTTTACATCCTGTTCACGCTCGCCTCGCTCTCGATGATCGATGCCACGCTCACGCTGCCCGGCCTCGCCGGCATCGTGCTCTCGGTCGGCATCGCGGTCGACGCCAACGTGCTGATCTTCGAGCGGATCCGCGAGGAACTGATCGCCGGGCGCACGGTCCGCGTCGCGGTCGAGGAGGGATTCCGGCACGCGATGCCGGCGATCATTGACTCGAACGTCTCGACCGTCCTGACCGCCGCGTTCCTCTTCCAGTTCGGCACCGGCCCGGTCAAGGGCTTCGCTGTCACGCTGATCATGGGCATCATCGCCTCGATGATCACCGCGATCTTCGTCACCAAGACGTTCTTCCTCGTCTGGCTCGACCGGAAGCCCCACGCCACCACGCTGAGTATCTGACCATGATTCGTTTCTTTGCACACGCGAACTACGACTTCATCGCGCATCGTCGCCAGGCGTACCTGGTGACCGCTGTCCTCTTCGTCATCGGACTCGTGGCGCTGGTGGGATTCGGCATTCACCAGTCGATCGAGTTCACCGGCGGCACCCTGGTCCAGTTCAAGACCACCGCGCCGGTCGACGTCGAGAAGCTCCGGGCCGGGCTCGATGCCGCCGGCCTCAAGGGCGCCGAGATCACCCGCTTCGGGGGTGACAACGAGTACGCCGTGCGTGCCCGGACTGCGGTCGAGGGTTCGAAGGCCGACGACACCCAGGCGACCACCAAGGCCGTCAACGCCGCGATCGAGCAGGTCGTCGGCGCCGGGGGCTTCGTGCCGGGCAGCGGCGAGGCAGTGTCGCCGAAGGTCGGCGCCGAATTGAAGACGCAGGCCCTGATGGCAATCATGCTCTCGTTCCTCGGCGTGCTGGCCTATCTGGCCTACCGCTTCGAGTGGCGTTTCGGCCTGGCGGCGGTGCTCGCGACGGCGCACGACATCATCCTGACGATCTGCTTCATCGCCGTCGCGCGGATCGAGCTCTCGCTCGTCGTGGTGGCGGCGGTGCTGTCGATGGTCGGCTACTCGCTGAACGACACGATCATCATCTTCGACCGCGTCCGCGAGAACCTCCACAAGTACCGGCGCAGCCAGCTGGTCGAGGTGCTCAACCGCTCGATCAACGAGACGTTGCCGCGCTCGATCCTGACCCACGCCACGACGTTGTCGACGCTGCTTGCGCTGACGATCTTCGCGGGTGAAGTCATCCGGCCGTTCGCGCTGGTGATGTTCTTCGGCGTCTTCACCGGCACCTTCTCGTCGATCTTCATCGCCGCCCCGCTGCTCCGCATGATCGAGCAGCGGTGGCCGGGGGTGGATGGCCGCGGCGTCAAGATCAAGCCGAAGGCGAGCACCTCGGCGGCGCGCGGCACGGCTCCCCAGGTCTGACCGCGATGCTGGTGGACACCCACTGCCACCTCGCGGACCAGGCCTTTGCGGCCGACCGCGACGCGGTGGTGGGGCGGATGGGCGCCGCCGGCGTCACCCGCGCCATGGTGATTGAATCCGTACCCGCCCAGCTCGAGGACACCCTCGGCTGGGCGGTTCGGCATCCGGGACTCGTCGTGGCCACCGGATGCCACCCCCACGATGCCTCGCACTGGGCTCCGCCACTCCGGGATCGCCTGTTGGCGGCCTGGCAACATCCGCTGCTCCGCGCCGCCGGCGAGATGGGGCTCGACTACCACTACGATCACGCACCGCGCGACGTCCAGCAGCGGGTCTTCGCCGAGCAGCTCGCGCTCGCCACCTCGGCGGGGTTGCCGGCCGTCATCCATGCCCGGGAGGCCGACGCTGATATCGTCGCCATCCTCCGGAATCAGCCCGACGCCACCGTTGTCCTGCACTCCTTCTCCAGCGGCGCCGTCCTGCGCGACGCCGGGCTGGAGGCAGGGTGGTACTTTTCGTTCAGCGGGATGGTGACCTTCAAGACGTGGACCCAGCAGGACACGATGCGCGCAGTGGCGAACGATCGGTTGCTGATCGAGACCGACTCCCCGTACCTCGCGCCGGTGCCGCATCGCGGCAGCCGCAACGAGCCGAGCTATGTGCCGGCAGTCGCGCACAGCCTCGCCGAGGTCCGCGGCACGACCTACGAAGAGATCGCTGCTGGCACCACGGCCAATGCAATCAGGTTGTTTTGGCCTGATGAACTGGATGATCGATGATCGATGATCGACAAAGGCACCATGGACCATTGAGTTTTCACGAGTGACCATCAACGATCGATCATCGACCATCGATCATCGATCATCGACAACTGACCATCGATCATCGATCATCGATCATCGCACACTTTTCATCGAGTCTTCATATGCAAACAATCGCCACTCCCGACGCTCCCGCCGCCATCGGCCCCTACTCGCAGGGCATCCTCGTGAACGGCATGCTCTATACCGCCGGGCAGATCGCCCTCGATCCCGCCTCGATGGAGATCGTCCCTGGCGGCGTGACCGAGCAGACCGAGCAGGTCTTCAAGAACCTCGGCGCCGTGTTGGCCGCGGCAGGGATGTCGTTCAAGCATGTCGTGAAGACCACCGTCTTCCTGCGCGACATGGCGGAGTTCGCCGCGATGAACGCCGTCTATGCCGCACACTTCGGCGACCATCGCCCGGCGCGCAGCACGGTCGCTGCCGCGGGGTTGCCGCGCGACGTCCGCGTCGAGATCGAACTCGTGGCGGTCGCCTGATCCAGCGTCTGCTGATGTGCATCGGGCCGCTGGCCGCGGCGGTGCTGCTCCTCGCGGCACCGCTCGGTGCGCAGGCGCGACCCGATTCGCTGCCGCTTCGCGCCCGGCCATCACCACTCGGCTATTTCGCCCGGTCGATGCTCATCCCCGGGTGGGGGCAGGCGGCGCTCGATCGCAAGCTGAGTGGCGGGCTCTTCGTGGCCTTCGAAGGGGTGGCGGTCGGGATGGCGCTCAAGGCGCATCACGAGATGCGTTATCTGGAGCGCACCGGCTCGGGGCGGCTCGAATCGAAGCGCGCCGAGCGGGGTGACTGGCTCTTCCTGATTGCGGTGAACCATCTCTTCGCCGGCATGGAGGCCTATGTGTCGGCCAATCTCTACGACTTCCCGGGAGAGTTGCAGGCCCGCGTCCTGCCCGGCGGTCGGCGGAGTCTCGGCATCACGCTCCCGTTCCCGCGATGAATCGCGCACCGATCGGCGTCTTCGACTCCGGCATCGGCGGGCTGACCGTCGTCCGTGCCATCCACGCGTTGTTGCCGCACGAATCGACGCTCTACCTGGGTGACACGGCGCGCGTGCCGTATGGCTCGAAGTCACCCGCGACGGTCCGACGCTACGCGCGCGAGATTCTGGCCTGGCTTGAAGAGCGCCGCGTCAAGGCGGTCGTCGTGGCCTGCAACACCGCCACCGCCCATGCCCTCGACGAACTCCGCGCGGTCGCGACCGTCCCGGTGATCGGCGTGATCGAGCCCGGGGCCCGGGCGGCGGCCGCCGCGAGCCGCGGCGGCACCGTGGGCGTGATCGGCACTGCGGGGACCATCCTCTCTGGCGCGTATCGGCGGGCACTGCAACGGATCCGGCCGGAGCTTGCCGTGGTGGAGCAGCCCTGTCCGCTCTTCGTCCCGTTGGTGGAGGAAGGGTGGTTCGACCACCCGGCCACGCGATTGGTGGCGGAGGAATATCTCGCCCCACTCCGTGCGGCCGGCGTCGACACGATCGTCCTCGGCTGCACCCACTATCCGATGTTGAGCGCGTTGATTGGCGATGTGCTCGGTCCGGACGTGGTGCGCATCGACAGCGCGCAGGAGACGGCGCGCGAGCTGGCCAGCGTCCTGACCACGCAGGGGCTCGAGGCACCGGCCGGCACGATCGTCCACCATCGCTGGGCCGCGACGGACGACGTGGCGCGCTTCGCGAGGGTCGGGTCGATCTTTGTGGGGGAGCCGCTCGAGACGATCGAGCTGGCCGCACTCGGGAGCGAGCGGACTAGCTGAAGCGGTGCAGGGTGGCGCCGGCGGCGTCGAGCAGGCCGTAGGCGTGGCCGTCGAGCCAGGCGCCAGGATTCAGGTACCAGCGCCCGCCTCCCACGTCGACCGCCGCCGGCCGGTGGGTGTGGCCCATCACCACCGCGCCGAGCCCCGGATCGGCCGCGAGCAGTTCCTCGGCGATGCCGCGCTGGCGCACCATCGCCGCTTCACTGATTTCCGGATGGGTCGCCGCGTAGGCCGGATTGTGCTGCAGGACGTCGGCGGCCCAGAACGTCAGCGTCGACGGGATCGTGGCCACGGCGCGGATCACGGTCGGGGAATTGATCAGGCGGTTGAGCACGTTGGCGCGGAGATGCTCCTTGTGCATCCCGTCGCCGTGGACCGCGAGGACGCGCCGTCCGGCCACCTGGAGTTCGAGTCGGTGCGCGTCGAAGCGGAGGCCGGCCTCGTCGTCCCAGAAGGTGCTGCCCCAGCGGTCGTGATTGCCGCCGACCATCATCACGGGGAAGCGGCGCGCGAGGTGAATGAGGGCGGCAGTGGTCCGAATCGCCTGACGAGGAATCAGCCGGCGCCAGGTAAACCAGAAGTCGAAGAGGTCGCCGGTGACGAGCAGGGCGTCGCCCAGCGACGGCACGGCGTCGAGGAAGGCGAGCATCGCCTCCTCGTCTCCCGCGGGCGCTGCCCCAAGATGGGCGTCCCCGACCACAACCACACGGTGCGCTGTCACGGCGCGAAAGGTGGACGATGCAGCCGACCGAGGCAACCGATGGCGCCGGAATCACCACGATTCGCCGCCGGGTCGATTACTCCGAGACCGACCAGATGGGGGTGGTGTACCATGCCCGCTACTTGGTCTGGTTCGACGTGGCGCGCACCGAGCACCTGCGGCAGACCGGCCTCTCCTATCGTGACCTCGAGACGCTCGGTTTCCGGCTGATGGTCGGCGAACTCACCATTCGGTACCGCCGAGCCGCGCGGTACGACGATCCGGTCCGGGTGCGCACCTGGGTGCGCGAGAGGGCCTCGCGGCGCGTCACCTTCGGGTACGCCGTCGAACACGACGAGACCGGCGAGCTGCTGGCCACGGGAAGTACCGCCATGCTCGTGATGGACGAGACCTTCGCCTTCGGGCGCCTCCCCGAGGGCGTGGCCGAACGGTTGCAACCCATTCCTGACCCGGTGCGCCTCTGATGCGACCTGCCGCGTTCCTGATCACCGCCGCCTCCCTCGCGCTTCTGGCCGCGCCGCTCACCGCCCAGGATCCGGCGCTGGTCGAGGCGCTCGCCCCGTTGCTGATGGCGGAGGATCGCCGCCAGCTCGACCTGACCGCGATGTCGCGCGCGATCGGGAATCCCGATGGACTGGTGCGCCGCACCGCGGTCGTCGCTGTTGGCCGCATTGGTGACCGCCGCGGCGCGCCGCTGCTCGTCGAGGCGCTCGGCGATCGCGACCCGGCTGTCGTCGCCGACGCATTTTTCGCCATCGGCCTGCTCGCCGACAGTGCCAACGTCCCGGCGATCATCGCGCGGCTCCGCCAGCCGGACACCATCGACGAGGCCGCCGCCGGTGAAGCCGCCGCGGCGTTGGCCCGTTCCGGTGGCAGTGTGGCGATCGCCGCCCTGGCCGAGATCATTGGCGGGCGCACCTCGATCACCGCCGCACGGCGCGACCTGCTGCTGCCGGTGGCCCTGCTGGAATCGTGGCGCCTTGCCGCACAGGCTCCGGTGGCCGCCATCCTGCCGTATCTGACCAACCCCGACGACGACCTGCGCTGGCGAGCCACCTACACCCTCGCGCGCCTCAGGGCGCCCGTGGCCGGAAACCAGTTGCTGCGTGCCGCGCGCGACAAGATGCCGCTGGTTCGCGAGGCAGCCATCCGGCCGTTGACTCGGGCCTATGCCGACAGCGCGGGGTTGCCGCCGGCGACGGTGCTCGCCGAGGTGCGTCGTGCCCTTCAGGATGCCTCACCCGGCGTGAAGATCAATGCGCTGCAGGCGCTCGGGGCGTGGCGCGATTCGGCCGAGGTGGCCGGTGTCGTCCGAATGCTGACGGACGCCGATTTCAACGTGCGCGTGCAGGCGGCCACCGCGCTCGGGGAGCTGCGCGGCGCGCCGGCGATGATTGCGCTCGACGCCCTCTTCGATCGGAAGGATGCCAGTTGGGCGATGCGCCGCGTGGCGTTGACTGCGTTGGCACGCAGTGACACCGCCCGCTTCGCCAAGCGCGCCGCGGCCTGGCAGACGAGTGCCGACGTGCGCGAGCGGATCGCTAGCTACGAGGCGTGGGGGAGCATCAGCGGCACCAGCAGCACTGTTTTCCAAGCCGGCCTGCAGGATGCCGATGCCCGAGTGCACGCGGTGGCGCTCTCGGCGTGGCGCAGTGCGCGTGCCCGCAACGACAGCACCGTCCTCGCGGCGGCCCGAGAACGCCTCCGCCATCCCGCGCCGGAAGTCCGTGCCACCGCGGCAGGCATCCTAGGGGCAAACGCCCGCGCCGAGGACCTCGATCCACTGCTCGCCGCGTGGCGCCTCGGGAACGCAGACGTGGAACGCGACGCGCAGCAGGCGGTACTCGCCACGCTGGCGGGACTCGCGCGGCGGGTCCCCGACATCCTGCAGCAACTGGGCGATCCCTCGCGCCGCGACTTCTTCACGCCGCCCGCCGACCTGCTCCTCCGCCGCGATGCGGCGAGGAGCTGGCCCGCGTTGTCCGAGCGCTGGGGCCCCGCGCTGCCGGTGGTCACCGGACGCAGCCTGGAGGACTACCGTGGGATCGTCAGAACGCTGGTGCTCGCCAAGGAAAACCCGCACGTGACGGTCGAGCTCGACGGTCGTGGCACGATCGATCTCGAGCTCCTCGGTCGCGAGGCGCCGCTCACCGTCGCCAACTTCCTCCGGCTCATCGATCGGCACTGGTTCGACGGCAATCGCTGGCACCGCGTCGTCCCGAACTTCGTCGTCCAGGACGGCGACCGAAGTGGCACGGGCAGTGGCGGGCCGGGGTGGACCATCCGCGACGAGATCAACCGCCGCCGGTACGATGTGCCAATGGCGGGGATGGCGCTCTCCGGCCCCGACACCGGGGGGAGTCAGTGGTTCATCAATGTCTCGCCGCAGCCCCACCTCGATGGTCGCTATACCATCTTCGGGCGCGTGGCCGGGAGCTACGCCGCGCTCCACCGGATCACCCAGGGCGACCTGATCCGGAGCATCCACCGATGAGGGAGGGTTGAGTCCCTCCCGCTCCGGGGCGAACTTGGGGGCAATGCAACGACTCCGCCTCCTCCCGCTCCTCCTGCTGGCCGCCTGTGGTGGTACCCCCGGCGCCATCGCGCCGTCCGGTCTTTCTGCCCTCTCGGAAGCGGAGGCACGCCGCTGGGCGGCCGAGACGCAGCCGGGCGGGAACCAGGAAATCCGCTTCCGCTTCGTCTTTACCGATCGCCGCTCCGCCACCGCCAAGGGGCAGGGGAGTGCCTCGGTCGCGGGCGCCGACTCCCTCCGCTTCGACTTTCGCGGCCCCCTCGGCGCTGGACGCGGGGCGGCGGTCGTGATTGGCGATTCTGCCCGCTGGGCGCAGCCCAAGGACCAGGTCGACAAGCTGGTCCCGAGTTACCCATTGCTCTGGGCGATGCTCGGCCGGGCGCGTCCACCGGCCGCGGCGGCCGAGTTGCGCGGCCACCAGGACGAGAAGGTCACCGCTTGGCGCACCATCACCGGCGCCGATACTGTAGACTATCTGCGCAGCCGTGACGGCCTCCGCCTGATGGCTGAAGTGCGGCAGGGCGGCAAGCGGGTCGGGATCGTGACGACCACCTTCGGGCCGGACGGCGTGCTCCTCAAGTCGCGACTGGACGTCCCCAGTGGGCCAGCGCGGCTCGACCTGACCTTCACGCGGGTGACGAAGCCGGGGTCGTTCCCGGCGGAGCTGTGGGATGCCCCGCGCGATTCGCTCTAGCCTCCTCCTTTTGCTGGCCCTCGCGGGCTGCAGCTTCGGCTTCCGCTCCGGCGGTGGGCTGCCGGCCGAGATCAAGACGGTGGCGGTCCTCCCCTTCGACAACGAAACGTCGGACGCGACGCTCGGCCAACAGGTCAACGTCGCGGTGCGCGAGGCCGTCGAGCGGCGACTCGGACTCCGTGCCGCCACCGAGGCCAAGGCCGACCTCGTGGTGCGGGGCCGGATCATCCGATTTGAACCCGACGAGCCGACCTCCTTTGCGGGCAGCGGCACAGGCGGCAGTGTCCAGGTCACCCGGCGGCAACTCTCCGTCACCATCGCGATCGAGATGGTCGCCAACAAGGACGGGCGCATGATCTTCCAGGACCGCGGGCTGAGTGCCAGAGGCGACTACGAGCCGGGCCGCGAGGCGGACGGCCGCAAGAAGGCGCTGGAATTCCTGGTGAACACGATCGTCGACCGGGCGCAGTCGCAATGGTAGCCGGCCGGCGGGGCGGCAGCAGTGTCGGATGCCTGCTCACGCTGCTGGTGATCGGGCTCGCCGTCTATGTCGGCATCACGCTTGGCCGGCCGTGGTTTCGCTACGAGCAGTTCCGCGACGAGATGACCAGCGCGGCCCGCTTCAGCACCACGCTCACCGATGCCCAGATCCTCGTGCGGCTGCGCGCAGTCGCCGACACGCTGGGCCTGCCGCCGGAGGCGAAGCGGATCACCGTGACGCGCCTCGACCCGCCCGGTGGCGTGGTGATTTCGGTGAAGTACACCGAGCGGGTGACGCTGCCGCTCTATGGCGAGAAGGTGTACAAGTTCGCGCCGAAGATCGTCGGGGGCGAGCCCTGAGTTCGTCGGCCGATACCGCCTCGAAGCTGCGCTCCCTCGACGCCGCCGCACGCTGGCGGCGCGAGTCCACGGGGCAGGTGGTCTTCACCAACGGCGTCTTCGACCTCCTCCATGCCGGCCATATCCATGTCCTCGAGTCCGCGCGTGCCCTCGGCGACGCGCTCGTCGTCGGCGTCAACACCGACGCCTCGGTGCGCCGGCTCGACAAGGGGCACGAGCGGCCCATTGTCTCGGCTGCCGATCGTGCGCGCGTGCTGGCCGCGCTCGCCTGCGTAGACTGTGTAGTCCTCTTTGAAGAAGACACCCCTGCCCAGCTCATCGCCGCCCTGCAGCCCGACGTGCTGGTGAAGGGTGGCGATTACAGCCCCGACACTGTTGTTGGCGCGGACACCGTGCGTGCGCGCGGTGGTCGTGTCGTGATCATTCCGTTGTTGCCGGATCGTTCGACTACCCGCCTTGTGGAGCGCCTTCGTGTCACGCCCTGATGGTCGTCAGCCCAACCAGCTTCGTCCCACCGTGCTCGAGCGCCGCGCCAATCCCTATGCCGAAGGCTCCTGCCTGGTCCGGATGGGAGGCACGCTGGTGCATTGCACCGCATCCGTCGAGACGGGCGTGCCGCCGTTCAAGAAGGGGAGCGGGCAGGGGTGGGTCACGGCCGAATACTCGATGCTCCCGCGCGCCACGGCGGAGCGGACCTCGCGCGAGCGGAACGGCCCCGGTGGGCGCACGCACGAGATCCAGCGGCTAATCGGCCGCTCGCTCCGCGCGGCGATGGGCACCTTCGCCTTTGGTGAATACACCATCAAGGTCGACTGCGACGTCCTCACCGCCGATGGCGGCACGCGCTGCGCCTCGATCACCGGTGCGTGCGTGGCGCTGCACGACGCCTGCACCTGGTTGTCGGAGAAGACCGGCCAGCCCTCGGCGTTCGGGCGGCTGGTGGCGGCGGTGTCGGTGGGTACGGTTGATGGCGAGCAGCGGCTCGACCTGGCCTATCTCGAGGATCGTGACGCCGAGGTGGATGCGAACGTCGTGATGCTGGCACCGCACGATTTCGTGGAAGTGCAGGGGACGGGCGAGCACGGGACCTTTGATCGGGCGGCGCTGGACCGGTTGCTGGACCTGGCGCAGGGCGGGCTCAACGAGCTCTTCGCCTTGCAGCGGACGGCGCTCGGCCTGTGACCGAGCTCCTGGTTGCCTCCCGGAATGCGGGGAAGGTGGCCGAGTTTCGGGCGCTGCTCGCACCCTTGGGTGTCGAGGTGCGCTCCCCGGACGAGTGCGGGCTGCCTGTGCACCCCGACGAGGAGCGGTTGGAGGTGGCGCACACCTTCGCCGCGAACGCTGCCGCCAAGGCGGAGTGGTTTGCGGCGCGGAGCGGTCTCGTCACGTTGGCGGATGACAGCGGACTCGAAGTGGATGCGCTCGATGGCGCACCGGGGGTCTTCTCCAAGCGGTTCGCTGGGCTGGATGGGCCGGATCATCTGGTGACTGCCGCGAACAACGCCGCGCTGCTCACCGCGTTGCGCGATGTGCCGGACGCTGCGCGGACGGCGCGGTACCGCTGTGTGCTCGTGCTCCACAGGCCAGTGGGCGCGGAGTGGCCGTGGAATCCGCCGGAGCCTGGCGCCTCGGTGGTCGTTTCGGGAGTGACGGAAGGGCGGATTCTTCTTGGACCGGAAGGCGACGGCGGCTTCGGGTACGATCCGCTCTTCTGGAGTGATGATCTGGGGATGAGCTTTGGTCAGGCCGCGCGTGAAGCGAAGGGAAAGATTTCGCACCGGGGGCGGGCGGTGCACGCGCTGCTTGAGTTCGTGCACCCCCGGCGGGTCTGGTCAGCGCGGGATCCGCATCGGGGGTGAGAGGGGCGCGTGGTTGAGCGAGTGAGAATGGGCCATTGGCGGGGTGCGGGGATCGGGGGCTGATCTTTGCACCCTTTTTCGTGCGCGGGGGTGCGGACTTGCGATGGCGCCCTCCGTCGCGCAGGCTAAGCAGGAACCACTGCAGGCGGTGCGGTCGGATTCGCGGGTCTAGTGGCTGAAGCGCCTTGAGCAGGGGGGAGGGGGGGGTGGCGATGCTCCGGGTTCGGCGGAGTGTTTCCGGCGTGCCCAGCGAGGATTCGGCGGCTTGGCGCTAGAAACCGCCACCAGCTTCCGGTCCTAGCCTGCCGGGGGTACCGTTCGTGAGGGATTGGACTCGGGCGGTTCGGGTCCGATACATGTTCGGCGCCCCGATCGAGCGCGTTTCCCAAGAGAACAAGGATCAGACAAGATGGGGCGAGCCGAGGACCTGTTTGAGCGGATCATCGAAGGCGGAGAGTCGGTGATCGATGCACTCATTCATGATCGCGTCTCCGAAGAACTCTTTCTTGACTTCAAACGCTCCTCCGATGCGGGTGCTGGTAACAGTCTTTCGCAGAACGATCGCAATAACCTCTCGAAAGCGATTTCTGGCTTCGGCAATTCTGAGGGTGGGGTGATCGTCTGGGGTGTGGAGTGTAAGGATCGCGCAGACATTGGAGATGTTCCAGAGAAGAAGCTGCCGGTTGAGTTGCCCACGCGATTCGTAAGTCGACTTGAGGGTGCGGTCTCGGGGTGTACCGTTCCGCCACATCCTGGCGTTCGACATATTGCCATTCCTTCGTCTAGTGATGCGCAGAAGGGCTTTGTCGCCACCCTGATTCCGAGTAGCCATCTTGCGCCCCACCAGACTGTGGTGTCCTCGCAATACTACATGCGCGCCGGATCAAATTTTCTGCCGGTTCCTCACGCTGTGTTGCAAGGACTTTTCGGCCGACGGCCTCACGCAGCAATCTTCCACATGTTCGCCGTTGGCCCAGTAGACTACATGCCGAAAGTAGGGACGCCAGTCGGATTGACGATCTCCGCGAGCCTAGTCCTGACATCTAATGGCCCCGGGCTTGTGCAAGACATGTTTATTACCGCCGAACTCGCAGGGCCGGGTGGGGAATCAGAGCTGACGTATGGGTTCCAGGACGCCGGGAATTGGTCGGGTAGTCGGGCGTTCGGGTACCGATTTAGTATGATCTCCAACGCATCCGTTAGGCTTGCACCGGGCGGGATGATCCAACCGTTGCTCCTCGGATACAAACTCATTCTCCCATTTAAACGTTCATTGCACACAATCATCAGTTACGGCCATCACCTGAGCGCGACGAGCCGGGTTGAGGTGTTGGTGCCGGCGTCCCAGTTGCAGGAGTTGTTTTATGCCGCCGCCTCCTTGCGAAGTGTCGAAGCCGAGGCGGCAATTATCGCTGCTGTCACGGGTGGAGCGGTGAAGCCCCCTGTGTAGTGCGCTTTCGCCTCACGCGTTGGTAACGCTAGGCCACGCCCCACTAGTGCACCCCGGTAGCTCGCTGTTGATCTCCTGTCATGGACGGGCACAACATCGAGGGGCCTATCACGCCAGTCTTCCCCCAGGGTTTGGGGGCCAAGTCGGGGCGGCTCACCGGCGGTGGAGTCTCCGTCAAGTGGCGGCGCTGCCTAAGATGCGGATGCTGTGATTGTTGCAAGACAGCCCGACCGGAGCATCATTGGACCGCCAAGGCGGACATGGAGCGTGGGAGGGTTCAGTGCCGCGTAGGTAGCAAGCGATATTCGACGTATTGAGCAGTCTTCTTCCGGGAGATCATGGCAATGGATCGTGCGTCGAAGATTCACGTAACCTACGTCCTCGGCATCGCGGCTGCGATTATTGTGGGGCTGATCACGGTCGAGTGGGCGAGTATCCCTGATCTCGCTGCACTTCTTTCGTTCGCCCTTACCCTCGCCTCTCTTCTGCTGGCTATTCTGGCGATCGGCTATGCCCTCTACTCCAATACATCGCTTGGCCGGGTGTTTGCGCGCATGGTTGAATCATCTGACACTCTCAAGAGTGTCTCCGCTTCCTTGACGGAACAGGCCGCGGTGTTGGCCGCTCGTGTTGACAGCCTTCCTCCGCTTCTCGCGGACGTGGTGAGATCCAATGAGGCCACGCATGCGCTGATGAAGGGATGGACAGAAAAGGGTACTAGCGGCGAAGCGGAGGCGTCGCCTTCCGCAACAACCAGCAAGCCGCTTCCGGTAGTAATTGCGTCGAAGGGTTCCATGCTGGGCACACTCGGACTGTACGCGGCGTCAAGGGCGTTCAGGGCCGGTACTGGATTTGACGTTGTTGCCCTCGGACAAGTGGTCCCCGAACTGGCAGATGTGTCCTACTACTATGGGTACCTTATTGCGGTTTCTTCGACCGGGCTCACTAGCGTGAAGGCGAACGGGGATATTTGGACCATCCGCGCGTTTGATGAGGAGCTGCGCAAAGCGGTGGAGGATGCGCTTCAACGAAAGATTAAGCGGGTTGAGAAGGAGGAACCACGGAAAGCCTTTGAGGAGGCCGTTGTTAAGATCGACCAGTATTTCCCAATCGCATGAGGCGCGTGGGCTTGTGGAGCCCGCGCAATTGTTTCAGAGACTGAGGAATACCCCGGCGTTTATTGCTTTGTGGAGCAACTCCGCTCGTTGAGAAATCGGGCAGGTAGCTGACACCTCGATATCTGCGGCTCAATCACACAGTTGCTTGGCCTCCTTCCGCGATCTCCCTCAACACCCGCTCCGCCCCCGCCATGTCGATCGTCCGCGCGACTATCGCCTCCGCCAGCAGGTCTCCGCTCAGCACCCAATCCCACTTGTCCCTGAGCCCGTTCTTCATCACACCGGCGAGCATGACGAGGTCGGGAAGTGGCGCGCCCAGGATGTCTGCTGCGACGCCTGCCACTCGTTCGGGGGGATCCTTGGCCATCATGAGCGCCGGACCCTCCCGGTCCGCGGGAACTCCATGGCCGCTCAGCAGTTGGGCGGCTGTGATCAGAGCTCGATCCCCCATCCAGGGAAGCACCATTGACCCTCGTCCGACCGGAATCAACGGGTTGTCGGCGAGGCCCAGTCGACGCCACGCTGAACGTCCTTCCCCAAGCAATCCGGTTGCCGTCTGGTCGAGCCAGATCGGCGAGTCGACGCCCTCTAGGACTCGGCGCATTTCCTGTCGCACGGTATCGCCCGTCGTGCGCCACGACCCACCAAACATCGGAAGCAAGCCGCCCGGGGCACGGACCAGATCGAGCACCTTTGCCTTTTCATCGATGGACGCGATCCGCCACCGGCGGCCGGCGAAGATGAGCAGGCCCCCCTCAGAGAGTGGGTGTTCGATCGGAAGTGTGCCGAGGGTGCGCCCCCCAGCCATCAGGCGCCACTCCTCCGAAGTCGCGAAGGCCGCAAAGAAGGAATAGTGGTTGACGAACCGCTCACCCGCCGGGCCGTGTAGCAGCATCCCGTCCGACGATTGCACTAGCAGGCCCTTCTCCGCCATGGCCCGCAGGAGCGCTACAAAGCGCGGCTGATCTACCCGGTCGAACGGGCCGCCCTGGCAGAGGCTGCGGTGAAGGTCGAGCGCCCTGGCGCCACCAAGCTGGGCAATGCTCGAGAGGATCTGCTGGATCAGGGTGGAATAGTTGAACCCAGGGTCATCTGGCGGCTCAAGCCATCGTGCCAGGAGCAGCTGGACCATCGCGACGACTTCCACGATGTCGCAGCGCAGCTGATCCACCGGGCTGGAATCCTTGGTCAGCTGATCTTCTTTCACATAGACCCTGAGCACGGGCGGTCCGCCACGTCGGCCTGACCGTCCAAGACGCTGGCGGAGCGACGCAACCGAGGGAGGCACTCCAATCTGGGCGATGCTGGCTACCGAGCCGATGTCGATCCCCATCTCCAAGGTCGACGTGCAGATCGCTGTGACCGGAAGCGTACGGTCCTTCAGCAGCGCTTCAACGTCTTCTCGGACGTCCTTGGCCAGGTTGCCGTGGTGAGGAAGGAACTCGTTCGGGAGACGCTCCGCCTCGCACCGGATGCGCAGCTGGTCCGCGTACATCTCGACGTTCTGTCGACTGTTCGCGAAGACGAGGTTGTCCTCGCCGCGGACGGTCCGAAACAAATGGTCCACAATCGCTGCCTCGGCACCCCCGCTCGCCTCGGCAGTCTCGTCTTCCTCGCGCGGCTCCCTTGGTGCCGTCGCCAGGTAGCCCCGGACCTGAAGCTTGATGTCCTGCTGCTGACTCGTCTCGACGACCTCGACTCCCTCGGGATCACTGGGGCGGATGAACTGCCTTGCCATACCCAAATCACCGAGGGTTGCGGACAGTCCGATCCGGGGGACTCGTCGACCGATGGCCTGCTCTACACGGTTCAGCAGCGACTGCAGCTGCGCACCCCTGGGGCTACTCAGGAATACGTGGAGTTCATCGATTACCACATATCGCAGGCCGGCGAAAAACGGAGCGATGGCGGTGCCGTGATTGACGAATCGTGCCTCTAGGGATTCCGGGGTAATGATCAGGATCCCAGATGGATTCCGGGCTGCCTTCTGTTTGGCCCCGGCGCCGACATCACCATGCCAGCGGTGGACGGGAATCGACGCGGACTGGCAGAGCAACTCAAGGCGGTCGAATTGATCATTGATCAGTGCCTTGAGGGGGGAGACGTAGAGCACATCGATCCCGCCTCCGGTCTTGCCCACACCCCAATCCGCGTCCGACGGGCTATCCCCAGGTGCGCCCGAGGTGTCATACAACCCAGCTAGGGCGGAGCAGATCGGAAGGAAGGCGGCCTCGGTCTTTCCCGCCGCCGTTGCCGCGGCAATGATCAGGTCAAGGCGCCCGGAGAGGATCGGGGCGACAGCTCGCTCCTGGGCGTCCCGCAGTGAAGACCAGCCTTGGGCATAGACCCACTGCTGGATACGTGGGTGAAGCAACGCAAAGGCACCCGAGGTACCTGACACGTTACAACTTGAGGGTCGCGAGATCGTCGTCGCCATCTCGTCCAGGAGCAGCTTCGGGCTGAGCCACGCCCGCGGCTGCTTCCGGGCCGTCGTCATCCTCGACCGTGAACGGGCTTGCCTCCGCTTCCGGCTCCAAGCGAACGTGCCCGAGTAGCTCCTCCCACACGGTTCCCGGGTTCTGCTCCATGATGGCCAGCAAGTTCACGAATTCCTTGACGGTGGTTCGAGGGGTTCGGAAGTAGGCATCGCCAATGCGTCCGGCGCAGTGCGTCATGAAGGCCTGGAGCGCCTCGTCCGGCACAAGGTTCTTCGCTGGATCTCCGCTGGCGAACACATTGCGCAGCTTGCCGAGCAGGACGTACATGTCCTCGGGGGTGAGGTTCGGAAGCCGCAGCACCGGACCTGAGTAATCCACGAGACTGTCGGACGCGAACGTGTTCTCCGCGAGACGCGATTGGAGGGCGGCATAGGAATAGAGTCCTCGGCGGGTGTCGAGCAGCGTGTCCGGGGTGCCTCCGAGGACGAACCCCAGCCCATCCGCGCTCCCCTGGAGGCAGTCGTTCAAGATGCGGAGGATCTGCTCGTAGTTCGCATTCCTGGCCTGCGAGTTGGCAAGCTTGTAGAGGTTCACCAGCTCATCCAGGAGCACGAGAACTCCTTGAAAGCCCGAGAGCCGGACGAAACGTGAGAGCAGCTTCAGGTGGTCATAGAACGTGGCATCGTCGATGATGGTGCGGACGCCAAGGGCGGCGCGGGCCTCGGTGCGGGTGCCGTACTCACCCCGGAGCCAGCGTACGGCATCGGACTTGAGCGTCTCGTTGCCCGTGTCATGGCCCCGCCAGTAGGCCGCGATCACTTCCGCGAAGTCATACCCTCCGGTGAGCTCCTGAAGGCTGATCAGCCGCTCACGCACGACGACTTCCGCTGGGACACCGCGAGTTCTGGCCGCCTCGATGCTGTCGCTCACGAAGCGTTCAACGACCGAGGAGATCGCACCCCCGTCTGCCTTGGTTCTGGTCGCCATGTTCCGCATCAGTTCAGCGTACAGGCCCCGTGCCTGACCGCCCGTCGCATGCAAGCGGCGATCCGGGGAAAGGTCAGCATGGACCGTGACGAGCTTCCGCTCGAGTGCTATCGAGCGCACCAGATTCAGGAAGAAGGACTTCCCGGCGCCGTATTCCCCGACGACGAAGCGGATCGCGGCACCCCCGTCCGCGATGCGATCGATGTCCTGGACGAGCGCGGTCACCTCGTTGGCGCGCCCCACCTGGATATGCTGCTGGCCGACTCGCGGGACCACACCTGCCCGCAGCGACTGAATGATTGCATCCCGCTCCCGCGGACGGATTCGTGCGCCAGCCACATTGGGTGATGTCACGCCAGCTCCGTGAGTGCGAACTCATTGATAGTGAATGGGCCTACCCCTTCGATGAGGGGCTCTCCACAGGCTTCCATGGCCGCCTCGTTGATTCGATCCAATGCGGGATCCAGAATTCCAAATCCCAGCCCGGCCGCGATCGTCTCGGCATCTGTACGGTCCCACCCTGGTCGACCTGAGAGCTGCCCTGCAAGGGCTGAATGCCGCGGATCGAGGCCGAAGATCACTTTGGCGGCGGCGGCCTGTCCCGGAATCGCCGGCGGCGTTCCGGCTGGGATTGTGCCGGTTGGATCCGGGGTGTCCTCGCGGAAGATCCCCGCGAGCAGGGCGGTGACGGCAGCGGTGTCGGCGAGACGATCTCGCACCTTGTCGAAGTCCAGTGAAACGGCGCCGACTGGGGGTGGGGCAGCCGGCAGGCCCCACTCAGGCGCCGCGGGCTGCGTGTCACGAATGGCGACCGGGCCGGGATCGCCGCCCGCCGAGTGGATGTACCGATACACCTCTTGGGTATCCAGGGCGAGCACCGCAAAGACGCGCTCCAGCATCCCGATCTCTTCCTTGGTGATCCGACCGTCGCTGGCGGCCAGATCGAGTAGCAGTTGCCCAATCATTGATCGTGCTTGGATGTCCAGGTCGGCGATCCGCCTCTTCAACCCCGTCGTCGTTGGCTTCACCGCGGCAAGCCACGTCAATTTGGCCTCGATTCGCTCGCGCTCCGCGTGATCGAGCTGGAGGACCGTTTCCAAGTGCCCGACCAGGTGCCGTTGCTCCTGTTCATCGACGGCTCCGTCAGCGCCGATGACCATACCGCACAGATGCACGATCAACGCGGTGGCGCTGTACTCCGGGGATGGTGCACTCGGGGCGTCATCGCGGAGGGAGAAGATGACGACCTGAGAGGAGGCAGCCGGGACGCTTCCCCCGAAGCGTACATCGGGCTCGACTCCTACCCGGAGATTGCCGAGGAGGCCGGTGAGGGAGGCAAACTCCTTGGAGGTCAGCTTCTCGGCGGGATTTCCGCCCCAGGCAGTCACCATCTCGCCAAGGGGGACCAGGGACGGCGCCGTCGTTCCCAATCGCGCTTGAGTGAGAGTGGCGAGCGCAGTCACCCGTTCACCGCCATCGAGCAGGAGCAGCTCTGGGGGGAGTAGGCCTACCGCGGTCGCGTCAGCGCTGCCGTCTGGATTGCGCCCGAGGTATCGGCTGAACGCATCGAGCGCATCCGTGCACTCGACCGCGAGCTCAGTCAGCTGGGCAACGGGCTTCGCGAGGTCCGTGACGTCCGGGACGTCGGGGACGGTCACCCGACGGCCGGTGCTGAAGCCACCTGACGCTGGCTGGTAGTCGATGCTCACACGTCGCTTGGGCTCCCGGATGACCATCCCGGCATCAAACCGGGCGGCGTATCGAGCGAGAAACAGCGCATCCCACTTCGTGGCGCATCGGTGAGCTGGAGTCCCGAGGCCAATCCCGGGGTGTGCCCGTACGAGGGCGAGGGCCCATTCTGCCGGCACTGGCGCCTGTCGGGCTGAATGCGAGCCAATCGCCAGCCGAATCCCGATGGGGACGTCCCGGAGCGATTCTGGGCGAGTCCGGAGGTTGGTCGGGGAGACTGGGGTCCGTTGAAGCACCGCGTCGATGAGGTCGAGGAATCGCCCAGCGTATCCTCGGAAGGAGTTGTTCGCGCCATACACGCCAAGGAGGCGCTCCACTTCGGCCGCAATTTCCGGGAGCTCGGTTGAATCTTCCGCCAGCTGGAGGTCAACGAGCGCGCGCCGTTCCAGTCCATAGAAGTACAGGAAGACGTAGCCGATGTACGTATTCGGACTGTCGCGCGACGAGGAGAGCCACAATAGGAATGCCGCCCGGGACTCGGCGGTGAGTTGCGAGTACGAGGGCCAGTACGACATCCCGACGCCCTGAAGGTTCGGGGCCGCCCAGTTGACCGGGAGCGTCGGATCGATCAGTGAGGGCTCGACGGCCGGTCCGTTAGCGGCGAGCGCGTTCCATCCAACGTATACGAGCCCGCCAAGTATCGGCTGGCCCGCAACCACCGCCGTGGCTCCGCTTGGGATCCAGTCGATGGTTGCCTTCACGGGGGCAGGCGCCATGCGTGAGCGACTGCGGACTGCTTCCGTGGGAGCTTGCGTGTCTGCATCGGAGGATGACCGCTTGGCTGCTCTGACGAGCAGGTAAAGGACGCCTAGTACGATGATCCACCACATGTAGCCACCGATCGGTTACAGGGAAGTGCTCCGCACTGAATTGGCGGCCTTGACGCCGCGGCGCTACTCTCTTGGCTCCTGCCGGCGGACGACGCCGCCTTCCTGTCTGCCTGCACCGAAGCGTCAACCTCGAGATTGTCATGTCACCACGGCGGTCCGAATCGTCTGCAGGGTACCAGGTGTTCATGCTTGCGTTGTGCATCTACGCGATCGCCGTCTTGGGAATCGAAGTGGTCTTCGATCTGGCCCCGGCGACGAAGCAGATCCTCGGCTATGCGGACGTCGGGGTTTGTGTCCTCTTTTTCTGTGACTTTCTCTTCAGTCTTTGGCGCGCCGAGGATCGACTTCGGTACCTCCGCACGTGGGGCTGGCTCGATCTCCTTTCCTCGATCCCGGGCCTCACGTTGGCCCGATGGGGCAGGGCGGCCCGGATCGCCCGAATCTTCCGCGTGCTCCGGGGCCTCCGGGCCACGAAGCTGCTTGCTGAACTCGTGGCCAAGCGGAGGGCAGAAAACGCCTTCCTGGCGGTCACGCTGGTCGCACTTCTGCTGCTGGTTATCGCCAGCATCGCGATCCTTCAGTTCGAGACCGCCACCGCCTCGAATATCCGGACAGCCGAGGATGCGATCTGGTGGGCCTTTACCACGATCACGACGGTCGGGTATGGCGACCGCTTTCCGGTGACTTCCGAGGGGCGAATCGTGGGAGCAGCCCTCATGACGGCCGGAGTCGGCCTCTTCGGTGTCTTCTCCGGCTACCTGGCGTCCTGGTTCATTGGTTCGGAGGTGCAGGGGGCGGCAACAGAGTTGAGGGCGCTTCGAGCAGAAAACGCCGACTTGCGAGCGCGGATTCTCGCGGCCGTGCCTTCGAGATCCGGTGGTCCCACGGAGGATCGCCCCGGAATGACCTGAGGGGAAGGGGTGGCGGGTTGCGGACGCCCGGATCTGGGTAGGTTGAAGGACACCCCACCCTTCGCCCCGGAGCTGCCGTGCCAGAACGCATTCGTGTCCTCGTGGCTGACGATCACCGGATGTGGCGGCAAATGATGGAGGACGCGCTCCGGGACACGTACGAGGTGGTGCCGGGCGCTTCGACTATCGCCGACGTGGATGAAGCGTTTCGTCGCGGTGGCTTCGACGTAGTGCTCCTGGATATGAGCTGGGGGCCCGAAGGACCCGTCACGCCGCACCTGCATCGGTGGTACGGACTGCAGCCCGCCGCGCGCGTCATCATCCTTACGGCAATGGATGAGTGGTTCCTTGGGCAGGCGTTTCTTGAGGGTGGTGCCCGCGGCTTCCTGGGCAAGCGGTCGGACTTCTTCGAGGTGTTCGACGCCGTCGACGCCGTCGCGAAGGGGGAGACATACATGGGGCGCGATCTGCATCCGCCGCCGCGGCGTTCACCGCGGGCAGCAGGGCACAAGCTCCCGGTCGTAGCGCTTCGCATCCTGGGGTATCTGGCGCATGGGATCGCTCGGAAGGAGATCGCCACGGCGCTGCACCTCGATCTTCGGACCGTCGACTACCACATCGCGAAGCTACGGCAGCTATTCGGAATTCGCCGTTGGCAGCGCCCTAACTGGCCGGAGGTATTCTCGCGCTCGGGCGCAAACGGCGCCGATACGCCTTACTAGCACTTGACTAGCATTTGTCCTAGTTGACGAAGTCAGCTGTTGCAGCAGTATTGCACCGACCTTCAGAGCACACTCCCCCCGCGCCCGCTAACCAAGAGCCGTGGCTGAAGCCGGTAAGCCACATCATTCCAGGCGCGGTCTGCTGGGGCCGACCTGAGCGTCTTGGCTGGGCAATCGTATCCACCCGTTGCTTTTCGAAGCAACGCCTCACGCAGCGCGGTCGCTGGCACAATACCACCTATTCCCAACGGAGCGGCACTCCATGATGCGAGCAACTTCTAGATCCTGGTACTTGATGGCGGCGCTGGCGATGACGATCGGGATCGCCGGTTGTGGAGCTCCAAACGAAACGCTGCCTACATCCGCATCAGGGGTGAGGTCCGTGCTGCCCGGGGGCGAGGTTCAGCTTTCGAAGGGTCAGGCCGTCCGAGCGATCGCGGCAAGAAGTCGCGCCTCCCGCCGAGGGAAGGCCCCGACGGAGAATGTCATGCGCGTCTACGACCGACTCGGCAACGTGACTCGCGAGTCGGTCAAGCAAAATGGTAAGTGGGTCGACCGTGCGAGCACCCTGTCGCGGGACCTCGCGAGCATGTCCCTCCGGGCGTTCGTGAACACTGGTGAGGCTGCGCTCTATGACACCACGCAGGTCACCTCGCAACATTTGCCGGGTTCATATGTCGTGGGCACTGATACCATATTCGCGAACGACTCCGTCTTCACAAACCCCAGCGCGATGCTCCAAGTGAGAACCCATGACGCGTCAGGGTACGACGAGAGCGTCAGCGACCTGTACTACCCAACCGTTGCGAGTACGGGGACTGTGTCCGCGGCCGTGGCCGCGAGTGCGGTTATGCTGCTCCCCCCTGGCGACGATACATACATTGAGTGGGAGTTTGCTGGCACTGAGTTCACCAACGGAATGGCAGAGGCCGCAACGGCGATGAGTGGCGTTTCCCTACGCGAGGCGCCGTCTCCGTCGCCACATGCGGCGAGTGGGATTATCACGCTCCACGATCGCCTCAGCAACATGGAGGCCGCAAAGCCCTGCCAAGCTGAGCGGGACAACGCTAAGAACCATATTATTGTACAAGTTGGTGTCGGCTTCATCGGGGCAGTTGTCAGCTTCTTCAACCCCGCCGCGATTCCGGCCGCCAGTGCTGTATATTACGGCTTCGCTGGTTTCACTGCCGTCGCATTGCTCAATTACCGCGACTGCATTGGCAGGAACCCGAACAATCACGCGTCATTCGTCTTGCCCAATGCGAGTCGCAGCTTTGGTGGCTGCAACACTCTTACATGAACGAGGTGGTGCCGTGAACGACCTGCTTCTGCCGTCCGCCTTTGCCGGCCTCGCCGTGGTGACGTATTGGGTGTGGACCCGCGTGATTCCTTCCCTGGAATCCGCGCCTCGCCCCGCGAAGCTCACGGCGCTCCTGACCCAAGGGGCCACGCTGCTCGCGCTCGGAGTGGCAGCCGCTGCCTCGTTGGGCGCAACTGATAGCGCGCGTGCAGCGGCGCTTCGCAACCTCGCGCTAAAGGTTGGGATGGTGCACTACGCATTGCTGATGGGACTGCTGGCGTTCGTCACGGCGAGGTCACCACGGGGGAACAGCTCGCGCCCAACTGCCCCCTAAGGGGCCGACCATCAGCGCGGACTCTTGCCTATCAGCTTAGGGGCGAGGTACCAGGGTGCTAGGGCGGAATGTGGTTGCGAGCAAATTCAAAGGAAGGGCGGATTTCGCCAAGTATCGTTCGTGGAGACACTGGCTTACACGCAAACTGCGGAACAGAATCGACGTGGCCGGGATTCAATCTCGACCACGTCGTTTCGTTATCGAACAATTCATCCCGCTTCCAGAAGTCCAGGGGGGGCCTGGTATTGGACCGCCCGGCCCGATCCGTCCCCATACAGCACGTGATTGTGGACCCGACCGGCATCGGCTCAGTGCGGCCGCTCCGCAGGCAGTCCGAGCAGGGCCGGCACCAGCTTACGATGTCCCGCATCGCGTCGGCATCCTCGGCTCCCTCGCGAAGGGTCGGCGTGACTGGCACATACGCCGCCCCCCAGCCGGTCGATTGGCTCAGCCTGCCACCCGTCATCCGGCACCCACGTCGCGATCGCATCGATCGGTGTGGTATGGCGCCATTCGTGGGTCAGTACGGTCCTGACACCGAAGGGCCCACCCAGGTCGACCCATCGCGTATCGAGGAATTCGAACTGCACCCTACCGCCCAGCGCAGGCGGCCAACCGGCCGGTGGCTTGACGGGGCGCCAGGTGTCATCAAGCACTCACTCGCTGGCCGACGCGACGCTCTGCGCTCGGACCCACTTGCCATGATTCGCCTCATACCGGCCCGCCTAGGTGCTCCCGACGTGCGTCTTCCGATGGTTCGACCTGGCGTTTACTGAGCGGACACGGGGGCCTCCAGTGGTTGCGGAGTGAACCAAGGCATTGATCGGACAGCGTCAACTCCTCCAGCACGTCGCGACGGCGCGTTGCGTATGGATTCGTAACCGCACTTGTCGTCAGTCTTCCCTTGGTTCTGATCTCGCCCGCCGGACGCGGATCTCCGGCCGCTGCGCAGGCTTCGATCGCCGCTCCACCCCCAGCCCGGCGCGACGAGCCTCGATCTCGCCGTCCATCACGCCTCGCTCGCGGCCGCGCACGGCCAACTCGGCCTCGCCCACCTCCAGATGTCCGGGCCGGATGCCGATCTCCCGCACCGGATGTCGCGATCGCCGCGCATCACCACCTCGTGCAGCGCCGCTGCCCCCATCGTCAGTGGCCGGACATCGATCTCGCCGTCCCACAGGAGCAGCAACCGATCTGTCGCCTCCAGCTTCCGGTCCATCGCCCCCAGCATCCCGCTCACCATGGCCATCCCGCCGCCCCGGATCAGGGTCTCGCCCCGCGGATCTCGCTCTCCGTCCTCCCTGGCGCTCGATCCCGACACCGATGTCCCAATCGGAGGACTCCACCCCCGCGCTCGCCGGGTCGCCGATCGCGCTCGGCGTCGATCGGCTTCACGCGTAAATACAACTGACGCAACTATTTCCCCACCGCGCGGGCGGGCCGCGTCGTCGCTCCGCCACGGGCACGTCCTCGCCAGCGCCGCCTTCCGGGAACTCGCCCGGGAGGGGGTGCAGCTGGTCGGCGTGCTCGACGGCCTCAATGCGGTGTGCTTCCGCGGGGCGCCGGAGGAATGGGCGGCGTGGCAGAGCGCGCGACGGCTGGATGGCAGGGGCAGTCGGCGGGGGGAGGGGGAGGAAATGCCACCGACCAGTGACCAGGGTGCCGTGAATCATTGACCGGTGAACCAATCCGCGGCGGGACCATGGTGGCGGGGGTGGCGCCTCACGGGTGGGCATGGGGCTATACCTTCAAGAGGAATACCGGGTTCGGCTGGCCACTTGAGGGGTAGGTGGCATGTGCTGTAGCGCTGTGCTCAGGGGGAAGAGGGTCCGCCGGAGAAGTCAGGTGATTACGCCGCACAAGGCCGTCGTCCGCGCCATCTAACGGGGATCCAACCGGATGGTATTCAATCCGACAGACCAGATAGTGCCGCTCCTCGCCATCAATGCAACCGGCGGCGTGCAGCAGTTCCTTGGCACGAGCTGCTTCATCCAACCCGGCCCGGTACTGGTCACTGCGGACCACGTCATCGGCGACTGGGACGGGGCACTCGCGATCGTGCACCCAAACGATCTCACAACGTTGTTTCCGGCGACGGTGACGAGACGAGATCGCGCACATGACTTGGCGGTCCTAACAGTCGATGGATATCGACCGCCACATCCGTTCATTGTGTCGACAGACGACGATCTGCGCTCGAGTGACCTAGTGGTATGCATGGAGTATGGCAACACAACACAGGGTGGCAGCCAGATCACAGTTCAATCGGCGACCCGGGTTGGAAATGTCACCCGCCTCGTCGACTTGAAGGAAGTCTTGGGGTTGGCGGGCGACGGCGCGCTTGAGTTGTCGTTCCCCGCGTTGCGGGGTGCGAGCGGCGCCCCAGTCCTCTCGAATGGCGAATACAGGCTGCGCGGTATCCTCGTCGCGAACCATGCCTATCATCTTCTGCCCACCCAGATCGAAAGCGTATACAATGCAGTAGGAACCGTGGAGGAGACCACCCGGTTCATGATGCCGATGGGGATTGCTGTTCACGTTCGCCACTTGCGCCCGTTGTTGGGTATTTGAGGCGCCCGACTGCCGCAGGATTGTTTGCCCCTGACTAGGCCATCGCGGCTCGGCCGCAAGTACGCACGACATTGCGCCTCTAGAGCGCAGAATCCTTTCCAGATCAACTCGGTGGTGCGCAGGTGACTGTTCTCGAAGAAATACTTGAGTGGTCCCAGGGCCGCCCACCCTGGCAGCGGGACGCGCTCCGCCGGCTCGTTCTGAACGGCGAGCTCACGGAAGAGGATATCCGCCTTCTGACGGACATCTGCAAGAGCGCACAAGGCCTCGTCGAGCCACAGGCTTCCGTTCCGCTCGGTAGGGAGCACGTACCCGAGACCGCCGCAGCCAGTGCGTCCGTTTCGCTGGTGTCAATCTTCCACCACCGTGGCGTAAACGCCCTAGCGGAGGACCAGAAGCTCAATCTTGCGCCGAATCTCACCGTGGTATACGGTGATAATGCCGCGGGGAAGACAGGGTACATTCGAATCCTCAAGAGCGCTTGTCGCGCCCGGGGCCAGGAGCAGATCCTCGGGAACGTCGTCGCCGGCACGGCCCCACCGTCGGTCGCGGTGTCGATCAAGTACAGAGTGGGGACAGAACCGGAACCGCGGGAATGGGCAGGGGGCGGCGGGGATGACTTCATTGCCCGAGTGAGCGTGTTTGACACGCAGTGCGCTGCCGTCTATCTCACCGAGAAGACTGACGTCGCGTTCCGGCCCTTCGGGCTGGACCTGTTCGACAAGCTCGTTCAAGCTTGTAGGGCCGTTCGCGCAAGACTTGAGGGTGAACAACGTGGCCTTGCGGCAAGCCCGCTGACCGCCCTTCTGCCACAGTTTCCTAGCGGCACTACGGTGGCCAAGCTCCTCGCGGGCATCAATTCCCTAACGCACCCCAAAGCCGTTCAGGAGCTAGCGCACTTGTCTAGTGAGGATCAGGAAAAGCTCGCCCTCCTCGAGAAATCCCTCCTTGACCTGCAGGCGAACGACCCCGAAAAACTGATGCGCTCGCTGGCCCTTCGCGCCGGACGCGTCAGGGCGCTGGCTCGGCACCTCACGGACGTGGAGTCGGCGCTCTCGGCTGAGTCTGTCACGGCCGCCCTCGCCGCCCGAACCGAGGTCCGCCGGAAGGTCGAAGAAGCTGGGCGAATTCGCGACGCGACGTTTCCGGCCGCCATCTTGGCTGGCACGGGGTCCGAATCGTGGAAGAGGCTCTGGGAGGCGGCGCGTCGCTTCTCGCAGGAGCAAGCCTATCCGAGTCAGACCTTCCCCGTCGTCGACAGTGGCGCGCATTGTGTGCTGTGCCAGCAGGACCTCCAGGATGCTTCCGCGCAGCGTCTCCGGCAGTTCGAAGCGTTCGTGGCTTCTACGGCCGAGCGCGAACTGCATCAGGCCACGGAGACCTTCGAGGGGATGCGAACGCGCTTACTCGATGTCAAGACTACGACCGAGTCAATTGCCGAGTTGCTCAAAGAGATCCGACTCGAGAACGAAGCGCTCGCGGACGCGATCATCGCTGCGCTTGCGGCATCTGAAAAGCGCCGCGAAGCCATCGCGCTCGCACTGATCGAAGACCAGGACCTGGCGCCCGATGTGCCGACGGTGGTGCCCGCCGCTACTCATGTCGATGCACTTGTCCGCGAGACCGAGGCTCGAATCGAATCCCTCCGGGCGAGCGCGAGCGGTGACACGCGCGCAAGTATGGCGGCAGAGCTGCAGGAACTCCGTGCTCGCGAGCTGCTGGCTCAGCACGTGCAGGTGGCTCTGGGCGAGATTGAGCGCAAGAAGAGAATCGCCGCCTACGGGCTGTGCGTGAACGAAACAACCACCAACGCGATCACGCAGAAGAGCACAGCCGTGACGAGGAGCGCAGTCACCCAAAAGTTGAAAGACAGCTTTCGGGACGAGTTGGGAAGCCTCGGGTTCCGTCACATTGAGGTCGAACTCAAGGAAGCCGGCGGTGCCGAGGGCATTCTCTATCACAAACTCCTCCTCACCCGTGCACCTGGCGTTGATCTGCCGAGAGTGGTCAGCGAGGGCGAGCAACGTTGCCTGTCCATCGCAGCTTTCTTCGCTGAACTCAGTACTGCCGATGAACCCTCCGGCATTGTCTTCGACGATCCGGTGTCATCGCTTGACTACCGATGGCGAGAGGGGGTGGCACGACGATTGGTACACGAAGCCAAGACTCGGCAGGTCATCGTGTTCACCCACGATGTCGTCTTCCTCCTGCTGCTGAAGCAGTTCGCTGAGGAACAGGGCGTGGAGCAGCTTGACCAGCACGTCCGCCAACTGTCCAAAGGCGCTGGTGTCTGCGCCGAAGAGCTTCCGTGGGTGGCCATGCCCATCAAGAAGAAGATTGGACACCTGAAGAAGGAGTGGCAGGCTGCCGACAAGCTCTTCCGGGCTGGTGAGCAGGCCACGTACGAAAAGGAGGCCAAGTACCTATACGGTCTGTTGCGTGAGGCGTGGGAACGCGCGCTCGAGGAAGTGCTTCTGGCTGGAACCGTGGAGCGGTTCCGCGTCGGCGTTCAGACGCAGCAGATTGCCAGTATCGCAGATATCACCGCCGAAGATTGCCGTACGCTCGACACTGCAATGGGGAAGTGTTCGAAGTGGCTGCCGGGCCATGATCAGGCCCCGGCCGCGCGTGCGCCAGTACCTGAGCCGGCGGAACTGAAGGCCGACATTGAGGCGCTTGAGGGTTGGGTCGGCACGATTCGCAGTCGTCGGTGAGTATACGCGGCATTGTCATTGTAGGGAGCCAAAATGGCAACCGACTGGAGGGGCCGGTCCGCGGCGCGACTAGCCGCCGCACCGGAGTATTGGACCAAGCACGTAAGCAAGCCATCCACATGTTTGCTGCGTTCGGGGCCTGACGCCTCGGCCCACATCATCTCCCTGACAAGGCACTCTGATGCATCACTTTGCACTCTCACTCGCCCTACTCGCGCTGGCCTGCGGTCCGCTGACCGCCCAGGGCCCAGCCGACACGCCACGCGCCCTGTTCAAGACCCTGCTCGACCTCGAGCCCGACCCGGCACGGGGCGCCACCGTCACCAACCTGGTCCTCACCCGCGGCACCGGGACGATCACGCTGGAGAGCGGTACCCTCTCGCTGGCCAGGCCGGTGAACGGTCGCGTGGTCGCCGCGATGTTCGTGGGCACCGGATCGTTCCGGTTCACCGCACCAACCGCCATCGAGCGCGGCCAGCTCGACCGGCTGGTCGGTGACTCCACCGTCAATGCCAAGATCAAGCGCGTCTTCCTCCTCTTCACCGACTCGACCCTTGCCGAGCTGGAACGCAGCGTGAAGTTCGGGCCGCAGCCGCCGGTGCTGGCGGCAGCGCGGCTCGCCAACGATGCCCTGGCCTACATCAGGCCGCCGGAGGACGAGAGCTTCAGTCCCGAGTTGATGCTGCCGCTCCTCAACAACAACGAGGCCGGGGCCTTCTACGCCCACATCGACCGGGATGGCGGCAACCCGGTGATGCTGCAGATCGATCCCTTCAGCACCGAGCCGGTGCGACTCCTGACCAAGGCACGCCGCGTGGGGTGGGTGCGTACCACCGAGAGTGCCGCCCAGTTCGGCCCGGCGCCGGTGCCGACCGATGGCTCGGACGTGAAGGCGCCCTACGCCGCGCCCGAGTATCGCATCGACGCGACCATTGCCCGGACCGGCATGGGCGAGGCGCGCTTCTCGGCCATCACCAGCATGCGGATCACCGCCAGCGAGGCGGTCGGTCCCTGGCTGCCGTTCTACCTCGCGCCCAAGATCGCGGTCGACTCGGCCATCTTGCCCGACGGCCGAGCGTTGGCGCTTCAGAAGGCGAAGGACGGCACGCTGCTCTGGCTCCGTCTGCCGGAGCCACTCCCGGCCGGTGGGTCGACCACCATCCGCCTGGTGTATGGCGGGGACCTGATCGATCGCTACGGCGACTTCTTCTTCCTCAAGGCCTCGTCGCAGTGGTACCCGCGGCCCCTCGACAATCGCCAGCGTGCCAACTTCGACCTGACCTTTCACACCCCGGAGTCGTACCGCTTCGCGGCAGCGGGCGTGCTCCGGGATTCCTCGGTCGCCAACAAGTCCCTCACCACGCACTGGGTGAGTGATCGCCCGATGCGCAATGTCTCGTTCAACCTCGGCTTCTTCGAGGACCATGTCGTCCCCAGCAACGGGAAGCGTCCCGAGGTCGTCGTGCTCCACTCCGACCAGGCGCTGCGTTCGTTCGGGATGCGCTCGATGGCGAAGGCCAAGGAATCGGTCGGCCAGGACGTCTCCCAGGCGGCAGAGTTCTTCACGGCGATGTTCGGGGAGACGGACCATAAGCGGCTGTATGCGACGATCATCCCCTACGGGCATGGCGAGGCCTTTCCCGGCCTGATCCACCTGAGCTATTCCACCTTTGCGGATGACGAGGGAGCGAGCGGCGACTTCAACCAGTTCTTCCGCGCCCACGAGGTGGCCCACCAGTGGTGGGGGATTGGCGTCGACTTCGCCAGCTACCGCGACCAGTGGCTGAGTGAAGGCTTTTCCAATTTCTCCGGGCTCTGGTACACGCAGATCGCACTGAAGAAGAGCAAGTACTACTTCGATCAACTCGATCTCTGGAAGACCGACCTTCGCGCGCGGCAGGGTGAGGTCGGCCCGGTCGGCCTGGGCTATCGGACCGCGACGGCGTCGGACGGCTCGGAGTACGGCCTGGTGGTGTACCAGAAGGGCGCGTGGGCGCTGCACATGCTTCGGATCCTCATGCTCGACCTCCGCACCATGAAGGAGGAGAAGTTCGAGGCCACGATGCGCGACTATTTCCAGACCTACAAGGGGCGCGCCGCCTCGACCGACGACTTCCGGCGGATCGCCGAGCAGCATGCAGGGAGCCCCCTCGACTGGTTCTTCAATCAGTGGCTTACCACGACCGCGATCCCAGAGTATCGGGTGGCGTGGACTGCCGCTCCGGGAGAGGCGGGGAAGTACGCGGTGAAGCTCCGGGTGAAGCAGCAGAACGTGTCGGAGACGTTCCTCGCGTACGTTCCGATCAAGATCGAGCTGGAGGGCGGGGGGGTGGCGCGGCTCCGCGTGAAGGTGCAGGGGCCGCTCACCGAAATTACCCTTCCACCGATGCCGGCGAAGCCGACCTCGCTGCTGTTCAACGACCTGTCGGGTGTGCTCGCCGACGTGCGCATGGAGAAGTGGTAGGGCGGCTCACCATCTCTGGAAGCGCGAGGGGGTTTCTTGACGCATTTCAACTTCACCGACCGTGTTCGGCACGGACTCCAGTGTGCCCGTGAGGAGGCTGGCCTCCTCAGCCACGACTATGTCGGCCCGGAGCACCTGCTGCTCGGCCTGTTCCGCGTTGGCGGCCGTGGCATGGCGGCGCTCGAGGCCCTTCCGGTGTCCGTTCCTGAGCTTCGGACCAAGCTGTTGGCCCAGCTGACGCCAAGTCGAAGCGCCATCACCGCCACCGAGTTGCCCTACACCTCGCGCGCCAAGAAATCGTTGGAACTCGCGATGATCGAAGCCCGCGAACTTGGGGATACCTATGTTGGCACCGAGCACCTGCTCCTCGGCGTTCTCCGCGAAGAGACTGGGATCGCCGCGCAAGCGCTGCTCGCGTCCGGCGTCACGCCCGCGATACTTCGGGCCGAGGTGGTGCGCGCACGCGGCACCTCAGCTGGTGCACACCCCGGTGGCGCACCGGCAGCGCCATCTGGCTCCGTCGTCGTGACCGTGGTCATTGAGCATGCTGATGGTGGAATGGTCGCCGCCAAGTTTGCCGACAAGGACAGCGCGATCAGCTACCTGGCTGGGTCCGCGGATGGCTAACTTCAGTGCCTATGCACTGTCTAACATGCGTTTGCTGGGTCGGGGCCTGACGCCTCGGCGCAGAAAGGCACGACATCACTTGCCACCGGAATGAACGTGATGCTGCGACGAGCGACAGCGGCGGATCTCGCGGCACTGAGCGAGATCGCCCATCAGGCGAAACGCCATTGGGGTTATCCCGACGCGCTGATTGCGGCGTGGTCGCCCGGGCTGACGCTGGGTGAGCGCTCCTTGGTCGACATGCACGTCGTGGTCGCCGAGGTGTCAGGCATTCTCGAAGGTTGGTGTGCAGTCGTGCCGGCTCAGCCACATTTCCAGCTCGAGCACCTGTGGGTCCATCCGCGGGCGATGGGGGGTGGGCTCGGGCGCATGCTCTACGACTACGCGATGGGCTACGCGCGGTCGCAGGGTGCAGGGGCGCTCGTGATCGAATCGGATCCGAACGCTGAAGGCTTCTACCTTCGGATGGGCGCTGTGCGGGTTGGTTCGATCGCCGCACCAGTAGATGGCGCTCCGGACCGGACACTGCCTGTGCTCGATCATCCATCACTCTTGCCCCCTGCGAGCACTGTCCACATCCTTGGGACGCGCACGCGAAGACTGCCATTCACCTGTTGAGCGGGATCTGACCATCCATCCAGCCATCACGCGCTCCGCCCTGATCGCCATCCTGACGGTGGCGACGGCGCACGCGCTCGTCGCCCAATCGCCGCCCAAATCCACCCGCGCCTCGCGACTCACGGGCCAGGCACCACAGATCGATGGCCTGCTCGACGATGCCGCCTGGGCCAGAGCGACGGTCATTTCGGATTTCGTGCAGCGGGACCCGGACGAGGGCAAGGCGCCGACCGTGGGGACCCGGGTCCGCATCCTCTATGACGACGACGCGCTCTACATCGCTGCCCGGATGCTCCGGCCGGACGCCCGGGCGATTCGCCGTTCGATCAGTCGGCGCGACTCCGAGAGCGACGCCGAAGTCTTCACGGTGTCGCTCGACCCGTACCACGACCGCCAGACCGGGTACTCCTTCTCGGTCAACTCCGGCGGCGTGCGCGGCGACTGGTACCACCCGCAGGACCAGGAGGGTGGGCGCGAAGCGCAGTACGAGCCGGTTTGGAGCGCCCACGCGCGCGTGGACGACCAGGGGTGGTCTGCCGAGATGCGGATCCCGTTTTCCCAGTTGCGCTTCAACCCGGGTGACAACCAGATCTGGGGGCTGCAGCTCACGCGGAACATGCCCGACAAGAACGAGAAGAACAGCTGGGTCTTGATCCCCCGCAATGTGGCAGGGTTCTTCTCGAAGTTCGGGCAGCTCGAGGGGATCAGCGGGATTCCCGTGGCACGGCGCCTGGAGTTGCTCCCCTATGTCACCGGCGGGCTGACGTATCGCGCCAATGTGAACCCCCGGAATCCCTTCGAGGAGAAGGCATCCGGGCGCGTGGGTGGCGATCTCAAGATGGGGCTGGGTCCCAACCTGACCCTGAATGCCACCGTGCTCCCCGACTTCGGTCAGGTTGAGGCCGATCCGGCGGACGTCAATCTCTCCGCCTTCGAGACGGTCTTCACCGAGCGGCGACCGTTCTTCACCGAAGGGGCGGAGGCGCTCACCGGGCTGGCCCAGAACTTCATCAACCGGCCAGTCTATTTCTACAGTCGCCGCATCGGCGCACCGCCGCGCGGAACGACCAGCGGCGACTTCGTCGATCAGCCGAGCAACACCACCATTCTCTCGGCCGCGAAGGTCACCGGGCGGCTCAAATCGGGGCTCTCGATCGGCATGCTCGCGGCCGTGACACCGACGGAACAGGCGCGCTCCTACGACTCCCTCCCCGACCGCTCCGATGCCGTCGCCGTCGAACCGGCGAATGCGTTTGCCGTGGTACGGATGCAGCAGGACTTCGGGAAGCAGCAGTCGAACGCCGGGATCAATCTCACCCACGCGCATCATTTCGTCGACGAACGGGGTGGCCTGCAGGACATCCTCGCTCGCGACGCCGTCAGCGGTGGCCTCGACTTCAAGCTCCGGACCCAGCAAGGGAAGTACGAGCTCACGGGCTTTGTCGGCGCCAGCTACGTCGCGGGCGATTCGACCGCCATCGCGCGGTTGCAGCGCGGCAGCGCGCATTACTTCCAGCGGCCGGACCAGGATCACATCCGGTACACCCCGGGGCGCACCTCGCTCAGTGGCTATACCGCCTCGCTCCGTCACGACAAGAACGCTGGCTATTCGTTCTGGGGCATCCAACTGCTCGCCCGCTCACCCGGCTTCGAGATCAACGATCTGGGGCGGATGCAGACGGCCGACGACATCGATTTCAACGCGGATTTCGGCGTACGCAATGCCATACCGAAAAAGGCATACCGCTTCTACATGCTCAATCTGGCCACGCGGTCGGGATGGAACTTCGGCGGTGTGCGCCAGTATTCCAACATCAGCCTCAGCTCCAACCTCACCTTCAACAATTTCACGCGGGCCTCCCTCAACCTCTCCTACGGCCTCCGCTCCACGAGCGACGTGCTCACCCGCGGCGGTCCGTTGATGGGAACCCCCAACTCGTGGAGTATTTCGAGCGGCTTCAATAGCCGTCCGAACATTCCGGTGACCTGGAGCGTGAACCTTGGCCACACCGACGACGAACTCGGGGGCTGGTCGTGGACCGCGCGCTCGACGTTGTCGGTGCGGCCCGGCGCGCGCTGGCAGGCGTCCGTCGACCCGACCTACACGCGCTCCACCGACACCCGGCAGTACGTCACCACCAGGAGCGGCGGCCTGGCGGCGACCTTCGGCAGCCGCTACACCTTTGCGACCGTCGAGCGGAGCCAGCTCTCGGCGCGGTTCCGGCTCAACTACGCCATCACATCCAACTTCACTGTCGAGGCGTACGCCGAGCCGTTCGCGGCGAGCGGCAAGTACTCGACGTTTGGCGAGCTCTCGGCACCAAGGAGCCGACTGCTTCGAGAGTATGGTGCGGCAGGATCCGGTACGGGGATTGTCCGCAATCCGGACAGCTCGTATACCGTGACGGATGGCGCGCAGAGCTTCGCACTCCCGAATCTCGATTTCAACCGGCTCTCCTTCCGCTCGAACCTAGTGCTTCGGTGGGAGTGGCAACCGGGGAGCACGGCGTACATCATCTGGCAAAACAACCGCCAGCAGTTCACCCCCTACGGCACGGTGGTCAGTGCGGGACGGCTGTTTGATGCGATCGGCGCGGACGGCGACAACTTCCTGGCCCTGAAGGTGAGTTACTGGCTTGGGGTGAAGTAGGGAAGGCACATGGCTGCTTCGATGGGACCCGCCGCAGACACGCACGCCGTTTGGCATCTGGTATCCACTTACACGTTTACGGTAGCGACATGATCATGACGAAAGCGACGACTTGTGGTCTCGTCATTGCTGGCGCTTTGGGATTCGGAGGATGTAGCTCACCTGGGCAAAGGCCCGGGGAAAGCGAACGCTCCGCCCAACTCCCTTTGGAGTCGTCGCAGTTTGGCAAGAACACATCCTTTACCATGAACGGGTCGGTGATCACCCTCGTCAACGGCGTTGCGAGCGCGCCAATAGAGAACTCCTCTGCCAGGACGACGACCCGCTACCTGGGCGGAGAGGCAGCGGGAGATCTGAATGGCGACGGACTGGAGGACGTCGCATTCTGGGTTACGCAGGATGCGGGCGGAAGCGGCACGTTCTATTACGTGGTGGTCGCGTTGAAAGAGCCTTCGGGATACACCACGACCAATGCATTCCTTGTTGGCGACCGAATAGTCCCGGAGTCCATGCAGATCCGCGCTGACGCTCGGGAGCTCCACGTAAAGTTCATTGGACGAACGCGCGGTGAGCCCATGACCGCTCCACCCTCGGAGCCCAAGGTTTTGCTTCTCAAGGTCACGCCGAACGGGATACTGGAAGGATTGATGAGCTGAGACTCCCAGGCCGCCGAAAGGGCGCTCGTCAATGTGCAGGAGGCCGCCGAGGGGTCGTCACCTCGGAGGCGGCCCTCACCTTGAAGCGCACAGGAGTCAACATGCTGATCACGGAACATTTGCTTGTCCAGCTCGACCGCGAAGCCGATCGCAGTCGCGCGGTACTCCTCCAGGTCCCGGAGGGGAAATACGAATGGCAGCCGCACGAACGCTCGATGAAATTCGGGTATCTGGCCGAATTGGTCGCGATCATGCCCTCCTGGATCGCGATGCAGGTGAATCAGGATAGCCTGGATATCCGGCCGCTCGATGGGTCGACCATGAAGCCCGAGCCGCTGAAGACCAGCGAGGCGCTGCTGGAGAAGCTCGAGGCGACCGTGAAGGGAGCGCGCACCGCCCTCGCCGGGACCAGCATCGAGCACCTCGATACCAATTGGCAGCTCAAGGCGGGTGGCAAGGTGGTGCAGGAGGCCGCACGGTGCGAGATGATCCAGGATACCCTCAATCATTGGGCGCATCACCGGGGCCAGATGACCGTCTACCTGCGCCTGGTCGGCGCAAAGGTTCCATCGACCTATGGACCTTCCGCAGACGAGAACGCCTTCCGGTAGGCGCGCGCCTATAGGCATCGCAGCAAGCGGTGAGGCCCCGCCACAGCAGGTGCCAGAGACTCTTGCGGGCCCAAGTGTTGGAGATCTATCGCTGATGAACAGAATACCCCTGCTCGTGGCGCTTCTCCTTCTGGGTTGCAACCGCGAAGCCGCCCGCGAGCCCGCCGCGATACCGGACCTCATCGAGCTCCGGACGCCGCTGCCCAATGCGATTGTCCAGACCCCCCTCACCCTTGAAGGCAGGGCCCGGGGGCCTTGGTTTTTTGAGGCGTCATTTCCCGTCTACCTTATCGATGCGGACGGGGACACCCTCGCCGTGGTTCCCGCACAGGCCGACGGGGAATGGATGACCCAAGCATTCGTGCCGTTCAAGGTCACCCTCACCTTCACACCGCCCGCTTCGCAAACGGGAACCCTGATCCTGGCCAAGGACAACCCGTCGGGCCTTCCCGAGCATGCGGCCGAACTCCGGGTTCCGATCCGGTTTCGCTAACCGTACCGACTCGCGGCGTCGCAGGAACGCGCGACGCCAGACGATCGGCCTTGAATCCCCGGAACCCCACCCCATGCTCGCACTCCTCCTGACCCTCCTCGCCGCGTCGCCGCCATCCTGCGGCACAGCCGACCAGCAGCGAGACGCCCGCCCGCACAACTACGTCTTCTTCGGGCAGGAGCGTGAACGCATCGCCGACACCGCCTTCCTGGCGAACCCGAACATCGTCGGCGCCCAACTCAAGTACACCTGGCGCGAGCTCGAGCCCGCGCAAGGTCGCTATGACTTCCGCGCCATCCGCCGCGACCTCGCCTTCCTCACGCGCCACGGCAAGCGGCTCTTCCTGCAACTGCAGGACGTGTCGTTCAGCAAGACGCCGGTGACCCCAGACTACCTCCTCACCGACCCCGCCTATCATGGCGGTGTCGCCGCGAAGTACGAGGCCGGCGCCGATGGTCGGATCCAATTCGACGGCGCGGTCGCCAGGCGTTGGGACCCCGCCGTGCGCGAGCGCTACGCGCGCCTCCTGACGGCGCTGGCGAAGGAGTTCGACGGTTCCGTCGAAGGGATCGTCATCCCCGAGACCGCCGTCGGCTTCGACGATCCCGCCCATCAACCCGCCGGCTACTCCCCCGCGGTTTACGCCGCAGGCATCCTCGAGATCCTCTCGGCGGCGCGCGGCGCCTTCCAACGGTCCTGCGTTATCATTTACGCCAACTTCATGCCCGGTGACTCCCTCTCGAACGACGGTCGCGACTTCCTGCGAAGCGTGCACGCGCACGCCGCAACGATCGGCGCCGGGGTCGGCGGGCCGGACATTCTGCCCTACCGCCCCTGGCAGCGGATCAACAGCCTCGGCCTGATCGAGAAGCGCCCCGCCGAGGTGATCGCCGCGATGGCGGTCCAGGACGGGAATCTCGCCGACCGCAACCGCGACACCGGGCAGCAAATCACCGTCCCCGAACTCTACGCCTTCGCCACGACACGCCTGCGGCTCAACTACATCTTCTGGGGTACCGAAGAGCCGTACTATACCTCGGCCGTGCTCCCGTTCCTTCGCAGTCTCACGAGTCCGTAAACGCAGTCCACCCATCGAGAGATCAGATGACGCAGTCAGTGAGGTACCTGCTTCTCGCCTTGGGGATCGTGGGCTGTTCGGACGGAGGCGGCGCGGGCCGAGCGGGTGCGGTCTCTCGCGACAGCGGCGACATCCGGATCGTTGAGAACGCCTTCGATAGTGGTGCCGGCAGGATCGCCGTCGACACCACCCCGGCCTTCCGGATCGGTAGCGGGGCCGACGCCGAGGCGCCGCTCTTCGGGCATGTGACGGCGGTGCACGTGCTCGCGAGCGGGATGATCGCCATTCTCGACCTCACCGCGCCCAACCTGCTCTTTGTCGACACCACCGGGGCGGTCCTCGGGCGCGCTGGCGGGAAGGGGAGCGGGCCTGGGGAATTCCCCGGCAGCCAGGGCGGAATGGTCCAGACCTTTGCTGGCCTCGGCGATTCGATCTACGCCGTGATCAATCGCGCCGACGTGGCCGTCTTCGTCCCGGGCCGTTTTGTCCGGGCGTTCAAGCTGACCGCGCTCCCGGACGGAGGCTTTCCGATGACGCTGGCGGTGGTCGGGTCGAGCCTCGTCGCGTCCAAGCGGCTGCCGCAGTCGCAGCGCGCACCAGGGATGTACCGCGACTCCGTCACCCTCCAACGCTATGCCCTCGACGGGACTGTCGGGGAAGCGCTCGACGGCGTGCCCAACGTGGAGACGCGGCAGCACCCGATGGGGTCGTACCCGGCGCCGTTCGGGAAGCGGCTCCAGGTGGCGAGCAAGCAGGACTGGATGGTGACCGGCTTCCCTGAGCACTTCGAGATCGCCTCGCGGAACCCGGAGGGTAGGGTCGCCAGCATTGTCCGGTTGGCGAAGCCGGACGTCCCGATGACCGCTGCGGTGGTGGGCGGGCACAAGGCACGACTCTTCGACAACTTTGGTGGCAGCCCCGACGAGCGGAGTGCCATGGAGGCCGACCTGACATTGGATCAGCTGCCGAAGACGTTGCCAGCGTACTCGGCCGTCAAGCTGGACGGGATGGGGCGGGTCTGGGTTCGCGAGTACATCGAACTCGACGGAATGGGGCCGATGAACGCCGATATGGGGAAGGGCCCGCGCTGGCGCCCCGATGTTCCTGCCCGATGGTGGGTGTTCAGCCACGCCGGCGAGTTCCTGGGTACCGTGCATTTGCCGTTGGGCTTCGTGGTGCATGACATCGGCAAGGGTTACATCGTCGGCGTTGTCCGCGATGCGGACGATGTCGAGTATGTCGTGGGCTATCCCTTTCGGGTAACGCGGTAGACTATGGCTTCAGGGACCTCACGCAATCGCGAACCCAACTACGGCATCGACGCGCCGGGGGCCGTGCGCAACCTGTTCATCGTGGCGGCGCTTGGAGTGGTTGCGTTGGTCACGCGGCTGCTCGGCGTCTGGTCGAGGGAAGACTCCATCGCGCTGATCGGGCGCCCATTGATCGCGGCTGGCCTGGGCAGCGGCGCAATGGGCGTGTGGATGCTGTACGACAGCAAGGTCGGCAAGGCGCGCGAGCGCGAAGACTACCTCGACAAGATCCCCTGGCGTGGTGATGAGCGCGTGCTGGATGTGGGGTGCGGTCTCGGGTTGTTTCTGATCGGCGCCGCCAAGCGACTCTCCACCGGCCGCGCGGTCGGGATCGACAAATGGCAGCAAGAAGATCTGAGCGACAACAACGCGGCGGGGACTCTTGGCAACGCGATGATCGAAGGCGTGGCCGACAAGGTCGAGGTGCACACCGGTGATGCACGCTCGCTGCCGTTCGACGATGCGAGCTTCGACGTTGTCCTCTCGAGCATGGCGTTGCACAACATCTACAACGCCGGTGAGCGGCAAACCGCCGTGCGCGAGATCGCACGCGTGCTCACGCCCGGCGGACGTGTGCTGATCGTGGACGTGCGCCACCTCAGGCAATACGCCGCCACCCTGCGCGATGCCGGCCTCGAGGCGCAGTGCGTCCAGGGCATCGTCTCCTCCCTGCTGACCATGGTCTCGTTCGGCGCGATCCAGTTTGGATACGTGACCGGCAGCAGGGCGGGGTCAGGTTAGATAGCGCCGTGGAGCCTCCCGAGCCATACGTCCTTCCACGTTGGTGCATCGACATGACGACTGTTCGCATCGCGCTTGCCAATATTCGGGTACCGACCACACCGGAGGAGTCCGTCCGCCTGGCGACTGCAGCGGTCGGGGAGGCCGGGGAGCACGGTGCGCTGATTGTGTGCTTTCCAGAGTGCTTCATTCCTGGCTATCGGTGGCCGGGGGTGGCTGCCCCGCCACCCGATGCCGAGTTTCTCCAGCAGGCAGTCGCAGCGGTCGCGGCGGCGGCCCGGACGGCGGGCGTCGCGGTCATCCTCGGCACGGAACGCCTGACCGACCGGGGCCTGCAGATCACCGCATGCGTGATCAACCCGGATGGCACCATCGCGGGATGGCAGGACAAGGGACAACTCGACCCGACGGAAGAGGCCACCTATCCTGCCATGGCGACCGAACGCCGAGTCTTCACCGTGGGCCCGCTGACTTTTGGCATCGTGATCTGCCACGAAGGGTGGCGGTATCCGGAAACTGTGCGCTGGGCTGTCCGCCGAGGGGCACAGGTGGTGTTTCACCCACACGCGCACGTCGCCGAGCCCGGAAGCTATCGGCCGGTGAGCTTTGCCGATCCGGCAAACACCTTCCACGAGAAGGCCGTCATGTGCCGCGCGGCCGAAAACAGCTGCTACTTTGCCTCGGTGAACGGTGCCAGCGAGGGCTCAGGGACCACATCCGCCATCGCGCGTCCCGACGGCTCGATCCAGTGCTTCCAACCCTACGGGCTGGCCGGCCTCCTGATCGCGGACCTGGACCTCGACACGGCCACGGGCTTCCTCGCCTCGCGGTGCCGGACCTCACCGATGTAGCAGGCCCTCGGCGCGCGCGTCGGCCACAACCGATTGGAGCCGGTGCAGCGTCATCGGCCCGGCAACACCAAAAGCCTTCTATCCCCTCACCCCGAGCCCGTCATGCGCCTTCGACTCACCCTGCTTGCGGCCACCCTCCTCCCGTCCCTCGCTGGCGCCCAGGTCACGGCGATCCGGGCTGGGGCCGTCGTCGACCCCGATGCAGGCACCACAGCGCGCAATCAGGTGATCCTGGTCGAGAAGGGGCGCATCACGGCGATCGGCGGCAACGTGGCCATCCCGGCGGGCGCCCGGGTCATCGACCTGTCGACCGCGACCGTCTCGCCGGGGCTGGTCGATGCCCACACTCACCTCTGCATGGAGGTGCAGCCGCAGCGCGACGCCAACAACTACTACATCACCACGCTGCGCGACCCTGACAGCTACCGCGCGATCGAAGGCGTCGTCAACGCGCGCACGATGCTCGAGGCCGGTTTCACCGCGGTCCGCGACATCGGCAATGAAGGGAACTTCGCCTGCGTGCAGGTGCGTCGCGCGATCCTGCAGGGCATGATCCCCGGCCCCACCATGCTCACCGCCGGGCGGATCATCGCTCCCTTTGGGGGGCAGTTCCACCTTCAGCCCGACAAGCCGGCGCTGGCCGAACCGGAGTACTTCTTCGCCGACACTCGCGACGAGATGGTGAAGGGCGTCCGCGAGAACATCCACTTCGGTGCCACGGTGATCAAGATCGTGGTGGACGACCAGCGTTACATCTACACCGCCGACGACATCCGCTTCATCAAGGATGAGGTGGCGCGGGCGGGGCTCAAGCTGGCGGCGCATGCCTGGACCGGCCCCGGCGCGCACAACGCCGCCGAGGCGGGGGTGAATTCCATTGAACACGGCTTCGAGATGAGCGACGCCGACCTGGCGCTCGCGAAGAAGAACAACGTCGTGCTGGTGGGCACGGAATACCTGGCCATTGGCGCGGCGGAGGCGGCACACCGACAGTGGGTGGATCGGCTCGCGCGGGCCTACAAGATTGGCGTGACCCTGGTCTATGGCACCGATGCCACCACGCGCCAGCCGAAGGCGACGCGCGGCCAGGATGCGATCGCCGGGATCGACCCCTGGATCGAAGCGGGGATCCCGCCCCGAGCTATCCTCAAGGCGATGACGACCGACGCCCACCGCCTCCTGGGGCTCGACGACCAGCGCGGCTTCCTCAAGGTCGGGATGGCGGCCGACCTGATCGCCACGCCGGCCAATCCGCTCGAGGATATCACGACGCTCAAGGCGGTGTCGTTCGTCATGAAGAACGGGGCGGTGGTTCGTCACGACGCGGGGCAGGCGAAGCCGGAATGACATGGCCGGCGCTCTCCGAGGCCGCCTCCTTCACCAGCGCCAGCCCAAACGTCCACTGACCGGCCACGCTCTGGATATCGATGGCTCCGCTGCGGAGCTGCTGATACACCTGGCCCAACGACGGTGTGGCGTCGGCCGCCGTCTCGCCGCCCACGTGGCCCCGCGACCGCGCCGCGCTGAGCGTTGCCACGCCAGAGAGCGCGGCGGCACATCGGCGGTAGTAGTGGAAGGCCCCCGGCAACTCCGCGATCGGCGCATCGTCATGCGCCGCCACCAGCTGCTGGCAGGATGCCTCATCCATGCGAAAGAACATCGCCGCCGTCGCGAGGTCGTAGAGCGGGTCGTTCGGCGCCGCAGCGTCCCAGTCCAGCAGGAGCACCCGCGTCCCGTCGAACATCAGGTTTGACGGGTTCACGTCGTTGTGGCTCATCGTCAACCGCTCAGGCACCACTGGCGGCTCGGCGAGCAGCGCCGTGACCACCTGATGTACAAAGCCCGGCAGCGGCGCGTGCGCGGTCAGGGTGCTCCACATCGCCTGGAGAAACAGCCGCGGATCGCCCGGCGTCATTCCCGGCGGGGTGGGGAGGAGGTGCCGTTGACCCAACATCTGCCCGAGCAGGCGGATGGCCTCGGGGCGAGTCGCCGGATGGCCGAATTGCGCCGGCCAGGAGCGATCGACCACCAGCGCGCTCAGCACGGCGCGGTGAGTCTCGTCGACGTGAATGACCGCAGGCGCCATCCCTGCCGCAGCCGCCGCGCGCTGCACCTCCAGCCGCCGCTGCCACGGGGCAATCGGCTCGTCCGCGCTGGTGAGCTTCAGCACGTACGCCTGGTCGCCGACGTCCACCCGATAGACCGCCGCCCCCGACATCCCGGCCCCGATGCGCGTCACCGTCGTGGCTGGGCCGCGCATGGCGATTGGCAGTGCGAGCTGCCAGTCGGCAGGGTCGTCCATGGCAGCCTGGGACGGCGAGGGTGCGGACATACGGTGCTCCAATGGTTGCGCGCCATCGACGGCGGTTGTCGGTTCGAGCCCAAGCGCTGTAGTTTCCTGCGCCGTATGCACCACGGGGCGTAGCGCAGTCCGGTAGCGCGTCCGCTTTGGGAGCGGAAGGTCCCGGGTTCGAATCCCGGCGCCCCGATTGATGAACAGCCCCGTCACGACGCGATCGTGACGGGGCTGTTGGTCATGCCAGCGCCGGGTACCGACCTAGCGGATCCGCGTCGGCGTGCCGAAGCGGTCGGGGAACCGCCCCACCCACAGCGGCAGCTTGTACGGCCCGGGCAGGAAGATCGCGGGGTCGATCTTCACATTGTTCTGGATGTCGTAGCGCTCCTCGTACTGCGCCGGTTGCCCACCCAGCGTGATCAGGACGAAGCCTTCCATCCATCCGCCGCCCACCTTGGTGTACTTGGTGAACTGCGCCTCCATCGGCCGCGTCCGATCGGCGCCGTTCGGCTCGATCAGCCGCATCACGATCATCCGCTCCTTCTCGAGCCAGAACTGCTTCGAGGTGAGGTCGCCCTGCTTCGCGCCGACCACGATGTAGCGCACGCCCTTGACCGTCTCCTCGTGCGAGAGGTCGAGGTTGAAGCCGAAGGCGCGCAGCCGCTTGATCGTCTCGGCCGGGGGAGCCACGTGGAGATCGCTCGTGAGCACCAGGAACGAGTTGGGCCACCAGCTCCGCGTCTTCAACTGCCTGGCGCCATAGCTGTACAACGAGTCGTTGCGGTAGATGATCGCGCGCCCGGTGATGTCGGGCGCCACGTCGATGCGGACCAGCCCCGGCAACTTCACGGCATGGTACCACGTCTCGTTCCGGCCGTCGGGGAGGACGGTCTTCTGCACATAAGTGAACGACGTCGGCCACTTGCCGGCGTACTTGGCGTAAGCCGCCTTGACGACCGCTTCGCCAGGGGACACCCCGGGGCCGCCCAAGGCGAGGGCGAGCAACAGGATGGGGGATGCGAGCATCGACACTCCTCACGGACTCGGACGGACAGCACCCCGGCACGGAAGTGCCTGGGGCGCGAAATATAGACCGACCGTCAGTTGCCCGGCGGGGGCGAGGGCGGGGCGGGCCACCGTTCCGCACCGGAACCCACCCAGGTTGGCGTCGTCGTGCGGGCGGGGTCGAAGAGCCCCGGCTCGTGCTGCACGCCGGTCTTCACGTCGGTGTATTCCTCGAGTTGCACCAGCTTCCCCTTCTGCCACACCTCGATCCGCCCCTCGACCCACGCCGTGCCGTGCTTGGCATACCCGCTGAAGCGCGCGTCCATGGTCGGGTCGATCAGGCGCACCAGCAACAGCCGCTCCTTCTCCAGCCAGAATTGCGACGACGTCGTGTCGCCCGCCAGCGCCCCCACCACGATGACCGCCTTCCCCTCCCAGGTTGTCTCGTACGTCTTGGAGAGGTCGAAGCCGAGGCTGCGCAACTTGGCGACGGTCGTGTCGAGCGGCGCCGAGTGCACGTCGTGCAGCAGGATCAGCATCGGATGCTTCATCGCGCGCGCGCCGGCCTGCTTCCCCGCGGCGAAGCGATAGAGCGTGTCGTTGCGGAAGAGCATCCCCTGGCCGGCGGTGGTCGGCGCCATGTCGATGCGGAGTTTGCCCGGCACCTCCATCGCCTCGTACCAGGTCTGCACCCGGCCGTTGCCGAAGGTGGTCTTCTGGACGAAGGTCATCGAGGTGAACCACTTTCCGGCGTAGCGGGCGTGCACAGCGCGGAGCACGTCGACGCCGTCGGCCGGCGGGGCGGTGAGCAGGGTCAGGGCGGCGAGCGCCGCGGCAGGAGTCAGCATGGCCAGCCTGGGTCGGGGTGGGTGGGGCACAGGGTCTGATCGACGGCCAATCTACGAAGCCGCCGTCGCCCGGGTTTCCTCAGGCGGAAACCTGCACTATGATCCTTCCGAATCCCACGGCCAGCCATCCCGACCCCACCCAGACCGCCCCAGAGGCTCTCCATGTCCATGTCCTCCGAATTCAAGGAATTCGCCCTCAAGGGCAACGTGATGGATCTCGCCGTCGGCGTGATCATCGGAGGGGCATTCGGCAAGATCGTGGACTCCGCCGTGAACGACCTGATCATGCCGCTGGTGGGGAAGGCGGTCGGCGGACTCGACTTCACCAACTTCTTCGTGGCGCTCGGGGACGTCCCGGCCGGGACCGCCAACACCCTCGCCGCCGTGAAGGAGGCGGGTGTCCCTGTCTTCGCCTACGGCAACTTCATCACCATCTTCCTCAACTTCCTGATCCTGGCGTTCGTGATCTTCCAGATGATCAAGGTGATGAACCGGATGAAGCGGGAGCAGCCCGCCGCAGCGCCGGCGCCGGCGGTGACCCCGGAAGACATCGTCCTGCTCCGCGAGATCCGCGACGCCGTTCGCAAGTAGTGGCCCGGGCCGGGGAGGGGGCTACATTGTAGCGTCCCTCCCGGCGCCCGTAGCTCAGCTGGATAGAGCAGCAGCCTTCTAAGCTGATGCGCGTAAATTTGAGATTCCGTAAAGCGTTTAATGGCAACCTTTTAGTAAATGGCATTGACTTTTGATGTGCTCTTAACAGGGCATCACCTCGCAATATGTCTTGTAACCAGATTTTGTAACCACATGTTCTGAGCCTTCTGGCTACCCCCCTGACGCAATCGGAAGCGATGGGACGCAGGATGCTCGCCTCCTAGGTCGCTTCATTACTTGGCAAACTCCACAGCTCACTCCCATGTTCGGAAACACCCTTTAACACTGAGGTTTCCGATGCCCGCTCCTGCTTTGAACCCGCTCGATCTGACGCGCCTCTTCCACATGATGAGCGCTGTTGCGCCGCTGAGTGATCCGGTGACCCCCCGCATGCTCGGTGACATGATTCCGTATCAGGAGGGGCCCGCGCTGTTCCAGAACTGCCTGGCCGCTTCGCTCACTATCCCTCTGGACGATAGGACTCAGCGGATCCCGTTCCTTCAGCAGGTCGAAGACTGCATCGACCTGCATAAGCCGGAAGAGTGGTCTCTGCGGGCAGTGGTCTGTCATGCCGCTTTGGTGCAGCTTGAGGAGCTGACCATCGGTCGGAGGAAGTGTCAGACCAGCATCGTGCAGACTATCGCGCGCTTGCTGCCGATCCGGGAGCAGTTCCTCGCAGGTGGGTGCGATCTGATCGGCAGCCCCCGTCGGCTCCGCCGAATCACTGAGCATCGGATGTAGCAGGGTTGGTACCGCGGGGAGGGCGTCGCCGCCTGACTCAACTAACCGAGTACCCGGATAGGCCGGTGCGATTCAGAAACGCACAACGCTAGCGTTTCTGGGCACTCATAGTTGGTCTGAGAATGCGGTGGCTCGGGCGCTGCGGTGGCGCGGTATGATGTCGCATCCTACTGACCCGGAGAACCGAGATGACCAACCCGTTCAAGCGCGCCACCTGGACCGACCGGATGCCTGGAGGTGGGTCATGAGGCACAGCGAGACGCTCGACAAACTGGCGTTGGCTCTGGTGCAGGCGCGCGGGAAAATGCGGCCCATTCACAAGGACGCCTCGAACCCCCACTTCCGGAACAGCTACGCTTCGCTCGCCGCCATTAGCGAGGCCGCAACGCCTGCGCTGCTCGAGCAAGGTGTGATGGTGATCCAGTCTGGCGGCGCTGCGGACGAGGCGGGAACCGAGGTGATCACTCGGCTGCAGCACGTCAGCGGCGAATGGATTGAGACCAGCGTGCGGATGCCGATGGACAAGGCCACGGCACAAGGGGCCGGCTCCGCGCTCACCTACGGCCGGCGATATGGCCTGTCAGCGGCACTCGGCATCGTGGCGGACGACGACGACGACGGCAACGCAGCCAGCGCGCGTGGCGCCTGGCGCGAGCAGTCAAGTGCCCCGCGGTCAGCCATTCCGGCGCCTCGCTCCGAGTCGGGTCCTGTGATCCCGTTCGGCAAGACGAAGGGGACGACCCTCTCCGCGATGTCGGACGACGACCTCCAGAGCGCTTTGTCCTGGGCCCAGGCGAAGGGGTCGTTCACCGCGTTCCAGGCGCAAGCGGAGGCTGAGCTCACGCGTCGCCGCGGCGGGACTGGTTGCGTTGCGAGCGCCACTACGGCCGCGATCGATGAGGCGCTTGCTGCCTTGCCCGAGGCGAAGCAGACGCCCGCGCGCCGCCGGTGGATCCAGCGCCGAGACAAGGGGGTCTCAGACGCCGAGGCGCAGGGCATTCTGGCCTCGATCCGAGGCATGGCGACCGCCGCGGCAACTCGAATGGCGGGGTAGGGGGGCCCACAGATGTTCAGCCCGTCTCGCCGGATGAGGGGTCGAGGCGGACGGTGCATTTCGGCCCTCAGGGGCACTGAAAGCCCATCACCGAATGACGTGAATCGTCCTGCCAGGAGGGAGGCGGTTCAGGCTGAGATTTTGGGTTGATATGCCCCGGATGTCGTCGTTGATAATTGGTCGTGTGGCAGGGTAACAGTCATAAATCCCTGAGGGTTTCATCTCCGTCTTGGAGGCGAATCCCGAATGCTCACTCGTCGCCATTTTCCGGCCAATCGTTGACGTGCCTTGGTGGCAGTTGCGCGGGGTTTGGCGCGGAATCGGCACTCAGAAACGGCGGCATTCAGGTTGATTTGGTCCCTAGGCGGCATTCGTACCCTATTTCCGAGCTGATCGCGCGTGGCGTCGGCGCCCAAGCCTTGATCCATCACATTCGTCGCTATTCGAACCTCCGCCGCAAAACCCCAACAGACTACCCTCACTTCTCGGAGATAGGCCTTCGGCGCAGTCTCGGCAAACCGACCAGAGCCATGAACGCGAAGATGCCCTGACTGGGCAAATGCCGACAAAGGTCGACTGGGAGATCCGGCCGCCTGACGACTGTCACACCCCACGGCGAGTTTCCCTGATTGCAGTCTCCACTGGGCGTCGCCCGCCGGCAAACCCGCCACCCCTTCGATGAGCCCCGGGTAGGGGTAGATTGGGGAGCGCCCCGGCCTGTTCGCACACCACCAGAGACCCCCTAGAACCCCGATCGAAGATTTCAATGCCCCCACGCCGCCGCCACGCGTCCGTTCCCCTCAAGCTGCCGTTTCGGGTGGGGGAGGCAGGGCTCCAATCCTTGGACGGGAGCCCCCTCCCTGAGCTCCGGATCGGCGCGGTTGGCGAGCTGCTGACCTCCTCGGCGGATGTGGTGGACGATGAGGTGGCGGACCTCCTTGCGGCGCCACTCAGGGTGCCTCTGCTGCCGGCCGGGACCGAGCTGTGGGTCGGGGTACGGGCCACCTTCACCGACGACTTCTCCCATGCTCTCGGGTCGGACGCGCCCTTGGCGTATTGGGACGGCAGGGTGGTCCCGATCCGCCTCGAGGACCCCCTCGAGCTGGAGGTTCGTGGAGGGGCAGTCGCGAAGCTACGGCCTTGTGAGTGCTCAAGCCCGGCGCTCGGTGACCAGCGGCCCGTGAGCCTGAATCACGCCTTCACGTTCTTGTCAGAACGCTACGAAACCGACCGGATCTCGCATACTGGCAATGTCTTCAAGCGTGTCTTCCATTACGACGCGACTGTGCGGCGGTGGCGACAGCTCGAGGAGTTGCGAAACACGGTGCTCCAGAAGGGAGTCGGTGTGGGGTCCGCCCGCCCGAATCGGACTTGTGGGGGTCCTTCGGGTGGGCCCGCATGACGAATGCTGATGCTCGATATAGCGTCGCGGTGGCCGCGCTCGTCCCGCCGCTTGGATCCCTGGATGGCTGATGCAGCGCTCCCCTCTCGGAACGCGTACAGTCTTACTAGCTCCTGCTCACGAAGGGGCCGTACATGAACGCTGTTGAGATCGAAGAGGCCGTCAGCAACCTTTTCGCGGAGCCGATGGATCCGGCCGAGTTTCCGTACGCCTTCCTGCAGGCGTTCGGGAACAAGGAGACGACGCTCCGGAAGCTCCGGACCGGCGACACAAACAAGTCCGACGTCGGTGGCGTGCTGCAGCGGAACAACATTCATCTCCTCATTGCAGCGCCAGGGGAAGTTGAGGCGGCCTTGGCGGCCCTCCGCGACAGCCCAGCCACGGCGAAGCACAGGGTCAAGTTCATCCTCGCCACCGATGGGGAATGGCTCGAGGCCGAGAACCTCGGCGGGGGCGCTCCGCTTGCCTGTGAATTCGCCAGGCTACCTGACTACTTCGGCTTTTTTCTGCCGCTTGCCGGCATCAGTACGGTACGCGAGATCGTCGAGAACGCGTTCGACATCCGGGCCACGTCCAAGCTCAACCGTCTCTACGTGGAGCTGCTGAAAGAGAACCCAGAGTGGGGCACCGATGCGCGTCGCCCCGACATGAACCACTTCATGGCTCGGCTGATCTTTTCGTTCTTTGCGGAAGACACTGGAATCTTCGCCGAAGATGGCCTCTTCACTGCGACCATCTCGCAGATGAGCGCGAAGGATTCCTCGAATACGCACGACGTGGTCGCCACGCTATTTAAGGCAATGAACACCCGGCACCAGGAACGTGAAGTAGCCGGTTTGCCTCGCTGGGCAATGAAGTTTCCCTATGTCAACGGCGGGCTCTTCTCCGGCGACCTGGCAGTGCCGCGTTTCACGCGCACGGCCCGGTCCTACTTATTGCAGGTCGGCAGCCTCGACTGGAAGCGGATCAACCCCGACATCTTCGGGTCGATGATCCAGGCTGTCGCCGACGACGAGGAACGCGGTTCCCTCGGCATGCACTATACCTCGGTGCCGAATATCCTCAAGGTGTTGAACCCGCTTTTCCTTGACGATCTTCGGGCCAAGTTGGAGGAGGCTGGGGAGAACCCGCGCAAGCTCCTCAACCTCCGCAATCGAATCAAGCGGATCCGCGTGTTTGACCCCGCCTGCGGCTCGGGCAACTTCTTGGTGATTGCCTACAAGGAGATGCGGGCCGTGGAGCACCAGGTCAACACGCGGCGCGGCGAAATGGGGCGGCCGACGGAGATCCCGCTCACCAATTTCCGCGGCATTGAGCTGCGCGATTTCGCTGCTGAGATCGCCCGGCTGGCACTGATCATCGCCGAGTTCCAATGCGACGTGCTCTGTCGGGGGCAGAAGGAGGCCCTCAACGACTTCCTGCCCCTCGATGCCGAAAGTTGGATCACCTGCGGCAACGCGTTGCGACTCGACTGGCTCGCCATCTGCCCGCCAACGGGGACCAGCGTCAAGCTGGTAGGCGACGATCTGTTCTCCACCCCGCTCGATCAATCGGAAATCGACTTCGAGAACGCCGGGGGTGAGACCTACATCTGCGGCAATCCCCCCTACAAGGGTCGGAACAAGAAGGATGAGCTGCAGAAATCTGATCTGGCCAGTGTCGCAGGCCACAGGACGTCGAAGCACAGGACTATGGACTATGTGGCGGGCTGGCTCCTAAAGCTTGCAGACTATGTTAGCGAAGTGCCTAGCTCTGCCGGGGCCATCGTTGCAACAAACTCCATTTGCCAGGGCGAGCAAGTCCAAGTCATTTGGCCGCTCGTTTACGAGCGAGGAGTCGAAATTTCTTTCGCCCACCAATCATTCAAGTGGTCGAACCTTGCTAGTCACAACGCCGGAGTGACGGTAGTCATTGTTGGGCTAGCCCAGCAGGGTTCTAGGCCGAAGGCACTGTTCAATGGCGGTACATCCCGCGCAGTTGACGTCATCGGGCCGTACCTCTTACCAGGCACCACCGTGATCGTCGGGAAGAAAATGGTACCGGGTTCACAGTTGTCTCAGATGTACTTAGGTAGTATGGCCAAAGATGGCGGCAACCTGATTATGCCCCTTCGGGTGGCGAGAGAATTGGTGAATGACAAGGGAGTTGCCCCGCAGTTCCTCAAACCGTTCTTCGGCTCGGAGGAACTAATCCACTCCAAACCCAGGGCCTGTCTATGGATCGATGATGAGCAGGCAAGCTTAGCACTGCAGAACACCGCCGTTGCCGCCATCGTGGAGCGCGTGCGGCTGTTCCGGAGTAAGAGCGACGCTCCTTCAACGCGCGCGTTCGCGTCGGTACCATATCGATTTGTACAGTTGTCGGCGGGGAGTGGAGAACGGGCGATCATTGTTCCAAGGGTGTCTTCAGAGAACAGGCCATACCTTCCCGTTGGGTGCACTGCCGCGGGCCCGGTGATTGGGGATAAGTGCTACGCACTTTACGACGCCCCGCTGTGGAGCATGGCGCTCATTGCCTCACGCCTCCACTGGGTGTGGATCGGCACGGTGTGCGTCCGGATGCGAACCGACTTCTCCTACTCTAACACCCTGGGTTGGAATACCTTCCCCGTGCCACCACTCAGCAATCAGAACAAGATCGACCTGACCCGTTGTGCCGAGAAGATCCTCTTGGCTCGCGAAGCATATTACCCTAAGACGATCGCCGAGCTGTATGACGCGGCGGCGATGCCGGCCGACCTCCGCGAGGCGCACGAGGGGAATGATGAAGTGCTGGAACGGATCTACACCGGGCGGAAGTTCCGCAACGATACCGAGCGACTCGAGAAGTTATTTGAGATGTACACCAGAATGACGACGACTCCACAGCAACCCGCCCGCGCGCGTGGCCGGAGGCAGACCGGATGAGCACCATGCGCGACGACATTCCCACGATCTCGGTCAACTATCAGGGCACTGGGGCATCTACCAGTGTGAATCCCTACGGAATGCGCCCGATGCAGGAGCGCGTCTGGCAGCGGCGCGGAGAACAGTACCTACTGATCAAGTCTCCACCCGCTTCCGGCAAGAGCCGGGCGTTGATGTTCATTGCGCTCGACAAGCTGCACAACCAAGATGTGAAGCAGGCGATCATTGTGGTTCCCGAGCGCTCGATCGGGGCGTCGTTCAACAACGAGCCGCTTAGTGCCGGTGGCTTTGAGTGGGATTGGGCCGTTTCCCCGCGCTGGAACCTCTGTGACGCCTCCGGTACAGACCAGGGGAAGGTGGCAGCTGTCGGAGAGTTCTTGGCGAGCACCGACCGCATTCTGATCTGCACGCATGCCACCTTCCGCTTTGCAGTTGACCGATTCGGCGTCGAGGCGTTCGACGACCGGCTGATCGCAGTGGATGAGTTCCACCACGTCTCCGTAAGCGAGGACAATGTCCTCGGTCGTCATCTGACCGAGCTGATCGCCCGTGGAAAGGTCCACATCGTGGCGATGACCGGCTCCTACTTCCGCGGCGACGCCGAGGCGGTGCTCAGCCCGAGCGACGAGACGAAGTTCGAGACGGTCACCTATACCTACTATGAGCAGCTCAACGGATACCAGTTCCTCAAGCGCCTCGACATCGGCTACTTCTTCTATTCGGGCTCGTATGTCGACGACATCCTCAAGGTGCTCGATCCGGCCGAGAAGACCATCGTCCACATTCCCAACGTCAACTCCCGCGAGAGCACCCAGGACAAACTGCGCGAGGTGGAGACCATTCTTCATTCCCTCGGCACATGGGAAGGAACCGATCCGGCGAGTGGCTTCCAGTTGGTGCGCGAGCCGGGCGGCCGACTGATCCGAGTCGCCGACCTGGTGGACGACGAGCCGACCAAGCGGAACAAGGTCATGGCCTCGCTCAAGGACCCGGCCCAGAAGCAGAACCGGGACCACATCGACATCATCATCGCCCTGGGGATGGCGAAGGAAGGGTTTGACTGGATCTGGTGCGAGCACGCCCTCACCGTGGGGTACCGGTCAAGTCTTACGGAGATTGTGCAGATCATTGGCCGCGCCACCCGCGATGCACCGGGGAAGAGTCGTGCCCGATTCACCAACCTGATCGCCGAGCCCGACGCGAGCGAACAGGCGGTGACCGAGGCGGTGAATGACACGCTCAAGGCGATCGCGGCATCCCTGCTCATGGAGCAGGTGCTGGCGCCACGGTTCGAATTTGTCCCCAAGAATCCGACCAATAGCGCGACGGTGGGGTTCGACTACGGCGAGAATGGCTACGACCCGACTCGGACGAATGTCGGCTTTGATCCCGAGCAGGGGAAGATCCAGATCGAGATTTCCGGCCTCACCGAGCCGCGAAGCGATCAGGCCAAGCGGATTATCAGTCAGGACCTCAACGAACTGATCGCCGCGGTGGTACAGGACAAAGAGACCATCGAGCACGGGATGTTCGACAAGGAAATGCTGCCGCAGGAGATCACCCAGGTGCAGGTGGGGAAGATCGTCCGTGAACGCCACCCGGACCTCGACGAGAACGACCAGGAGGCGGTTCGTCAACGCCTGGTTGCCGCAATGGCATTCACGCAGGAAGCGAAGCGCGCCGTGGTCAAGGAGTCGATCGCGGGGGAAAGCTACCCGGCCGAACGGCTCAACACTGCCATCATCGACGGAGTCCGGCGCTTCGCCATGGATGTGCGCTCGCTGGATATCGACCTGATCGACTCGATCAACCCGTTCGGCGAGGCATACAACATCCTCAGCGTGGCGATGACTGAAGAGCGGTTGCGTGAGGTGCAGGCAATCATCGAGGCAAAGCGCATCGCCATCACCCCCGCGGAGGCGAAAGAGCTTGCTGCCCGGGCGGTCATGTTCAAGAAGGACCGCAACCGGCTGCCGTCCCTGACCGCCGCTGAGCCTTGGGAGCGCCGGATGGCCGAGGGGGCCAAGGCGTTCATGCGCTTCAAGGCCGAGGGGAAGTATGGCGCCTGATCACGACCTCGACCTCGAGGAACTCGCTACCGAACTGGCCGAGTTCGCAGAGCCTGCGCGCGAGGCGGCCCTATCACCCGTTGCGGAACGCGTCCTGGCCGGATTCGAGGAGATTCAGCGCTGGACTGCGGAGCATGGCCGCCCGCCAAGGCACGGGGAAGGGCTCGACATCTTCGAGCGGCTGTACGCCGTCCGGCTGGATCGGATTCGTGCACAGCCGGAGCTGCGGGGAATTGTCGAGGAGATCGACCATCAGGAATTACTGGTCGGTGGTGCGGACCAATCGGTCGACCCGGCGCAGATGAGTGATGAGGAGCTGGCCAATCAGCTGGCGGGGATCGGCGAAGTCGAGTCGGACATCACGCGGCTCACGCACGTCCGTTCCCGCAAGGAAATCGAGGCGGCGGAGGAGATCGCATCCCGGAAGCCGTGCTCGGACTTTGAAGAGTTTCGGCCGATCTTCGAGGGAGTCCAGTCCCAGCTCAAGGATGGGATTCGGCAGGCCCTGCCGTTCAACAAGGACATCGGCAACAATATCGACGCCCGTGTCAGGGTGGGGGACCTCTACATCGTCGGCGGCCTTCTGTGCTATGTGGCAGAGATGAACGACTTCACGCGGACCGAGATCGGCGCCCCACAAGCGCGCCTCCGAGTGATCTATAGCAATGGTACCGAAAGCAATCTCCTGCTGCGGTCGCTACAGAACGCGCTGTACAAGGATCCTGCTGGTCGGCGGATCACAGAACCACTTGACGGTCCCCTCTTTACGGGCCCACTCGATGCCGATTTCTGACCGGATCGAGGACGGCGACCGGCTGACGGGAACCGTCTATGTCCTGCGGAGCAAGTCGGATCACCCGGAGATTGCTTCCCGTCGCGACCTGATTCACAAGATAGGCGTCACCGGAGGCACAGTCCCTAGGCGAATTGCGAATGCCAAGTTGGATCCCACATACCTGCTGGCCGAGGTGGAGGTTGTCAGCACCTATACGCTGTACAACATCGACCGGACAAAATTGGAGAACCTTCTTCATCGGATCTTTGAGCCGGCGAGGCTCCAAATCGCCTTGGAGGACCGCTTCGGGCATCCCGTGTCGCCTAGGGAGTGGTTTCTGGTGCCGCTGTTTGTGATCGATGAGGCGATCGAGCGAATTCGGGATGGGTCAATCGCGGACTACCACTATGACCCAATGCAAGCAGCGATGATTCGACGGGAGACCAACCCGAGGCAGCGACCGGGCGGGAGTTCTGGAGCCTAGGTTCGCGGCCCCTCCGCAGCGGGTCACGCGGTGCAAGAATCGCGGTCGTCAGACCACCGCACTTGAAGGATCCGTGGAGGATCCCCTTTCGATCGGGCGCGCGGCACGGAAAACTCGGTCCACAGGCCAGAAGGGGATGGGGTGACGCCGGCAGTTGGCGAGGCCAAGGAGTCGGCGCCAGATTTCAAAAGGACAACTGATTCACTTGCAGGGCAATAGCCAAGGCTGCTCTGTGGGGCGGCCAAAATGGTGTTAGAAAGCCTGAGAGACCAGGAGAGCGATGCCAAAGTCGAATGTGGCCCGTCGCATTGAGGCCGTAATCAATGGCGCAGTTAACGTGGGTGGCGAGCCCAATGTTGCGGAAGCTTGGGTTCAGGTTCTTGGGCTGGAGGCAATCGAAGTCTCCTCCCGGGACCGGGCGGTGGCGCGGCGTCTCGCATTCCTCCAAGAGCAAGTCCATGCATTGAGAGCTGAACTGGCCGCACGAGGTGTTGATTCGGAGACATACACACGACAACTGGACAGCGTGGATCAAGCCTTCGCGCTTCGAATTCTCGGTCGGCAGTGGGGTGATGTCAGAAACCAGTTGACGCCAGAGGTGAGGTCGGTTGTAGCAGTGCTCCGTGAGTTGCTTCCCGATGAAACGCCGAGCACGGAGGATCTTGAGAATCTCTCAACCCTTCTCGACGAGCTAGATGACTGGATCCGTGAATCCGAGTTGCCCGACACAGTGAAGAGGTTCCTTCACGCACAGCTTGACTTCATCCGTTCGGCCATCGACGAGTTTGCGTATCGCGGAGCGCCTGCGTTCCAAGATGCCTCCGAACGGGCAGCGCGCGCTTGGGTGCAGAATTCTCAGGACATTGCTCCTTACGCAACTACCCCGCAGGTCTTGGCAGTTCGGAAGCTCTGGCCAACGATTGCGAAATGGGGCAATCGGATTGTCCTGATTGGGAACCTCGCCAGTCTGATTCTTGTGGACGGGCCGGTCATGTGGGAGGCCCTCCAGGGTGCGATCCCGACCGTCGGAGAAGGTGAACTTCCGGAGACGCCATTGCTGCTTGCACCCCCTGCGCGTGAACCGACCGACGCAACGGCGGTCATACCTGGTGGCGGAGAGGTGGCTTCCTAATCAGGGCTCGCTGCGGTCGCGGCCATATGCCTCGGCCCACATGCTGTAGCCTTAGGAGGGGCGAGACGCGCCGGAATGCGCAGCCTCAACGCAAAAACCCACGGCGCTAAGCCGCATCCAGGGTTGAAACAGAATGAGATACGACGGACTGCAGGGAACGTATTGGGACACGCAAACCGCCAGGGTTGAAGCCCTAGTCCATAGGATTCGTGACGGTGCACCTCCACCTGACGGTCGGATTGTGCCCGATCGCGATGATCTCGTTCTGGGCCAAGGGCGTCGTCTGCGCACGGCGGTTCTCTTTCTCGATGTGTCCGGTTTCAGTAGCTTGCCCTCGGAGTCCGTAGCGGAGCAAGACCTCCTCCTCCGCGCGCTGAATTTGTTCTTCACTGAGATGGTTCGAATTGCTGAAGACTACGGAGGGACGGTAGAAAAGAATACTGGCGATGGTCTCATGGCCTACTTCCCGGATGAGGCGGCAGCCTCAGCAAATGGCGCGACGCGTGCGCTCGCTGCAAGCCTGACTATGCAAGCGGCGAATCATCTCCTAATCGCGCCCCAGTTCATCGCTTCGGGGCTGAGCCCATTCGGGTTCCGGGTTGGAATCGACACTGGGTATGTAACAATTGCGAGGCTAGGTGCTGCGCGACGGTACAACTCGATCGCGGCGGTCGGTGCGACGGCCAACCTCGCCTGCAAGTTGCTGGCGCTCGGGAGCGCAGGTGACGTCTTGCTAGGCGACAACGCAAAGAGAGACCTGCCGATTGACTGGCAGCTTCAATGGTCCGTGCCGCTGGGTGTCCCGACCGGCTGGACCTTCACACAGTCAGGCCTCGCCTACCCAGCGTGGCGCTTTACAGGGCGATGGGCGAGGCTGATATGAGCGAGCAACGCGCCACAGAGGCGGTCGGACCAGCACTGACATCCTCTTCGATTCCGGCGGTGAGGGGCGAATCCCTGGCAGCTACCGCGCAAAGCGAGCCGGACCTGGCCCCCGACGGAATTGCACCGTCAGAAGCAGGCATCCGAGAGGGGCACGTCTCATTCGGATCGTTCGCGCACCAACAGGTCCGGGACTACATCCAACTGGCTGATCAAAAGGCGGCATTTCTCTTCGCGGCGTCGGCAGCTATGCTGGCATTTCTACATGCCGGACACGCCGCATCTCAGTGGTTGATACCTTGGGGAACCTGGGACTGGATGAGCGCCGTCAGTGTGGCGGCAATGTTCGGCTTGTCGGCCTCGGTTGTCCTTGCTGCGGCAACCGTTCTTCCACGTACCAAGGGCAGCAAGGAAGGTCTTCTGTTTTGGCTGGCCGTGGCGCAGAGGTCTTCAGGCGATCAGTACGCACGAGAGATCATCCGCGCCAGCGACACAGCCCTCACCGAGGCCACGCTCACTCATACCTACGAATTGGCCAAGGTCTGCGAGGGCAAGTACGCCACCCTGCGATGGGCTTTCCGGACTGCAGGCGTGGGCTTTGGAGGAGCGGTTGTCTATCTGCTGTTCGTTACGGCGGCCTAACCAGTGCTCGCTGCTGACGCGGGCGGAGTAGGTGCTTCCGCGAGATGGGGATACAAGGGATATCCACAAGCCTTCAATGCCCGCTAACAGGAGGAATCAGTGCGATCTCGAGCGATCATCTCGTTTGACTGGGGCAAGCCTCGTGTGGTTCAGGAGCAGCAGCAACTCATTGCGGCCACGATCCAGTCGGGCTGGTTGCTTGCCGAAACAACCGCGTTCTCCATTGAGGCCGACGATCTTGACGCTATCTGGAGTGGCCTTGGGCTAGTCGCAAGGTCAAGTAACCAGGCGGGGACCCTCACGTCGCTCAACTTCAACATCGTTTCCAGCGACGACTTCACCATGTCGCGTCCGTATGCCGCCGCGACCAACCACAAGAATGCCGTTACTGACGTCCTGAAGCGTCCGTTTCCCGGATAGTGACGTGGGGCCCCGGGGCCACGCGATGGCGTCCCGCCGCCTTGTAAGAATCGTCAACAGGTAGAGACGAATTGAACTTGCCCACATCCGACGTTCACGTGCGCTACAGCCTAGTCGGCCCTGCCTTCGCCGAGCCGGGCGATGAAGTGTCCGTCGTCGATCCCATCCGCGTGGGCGACATCATCCAGTTCGTGCGAGTTGGGCCGACCGAGATGGAGCTGCGGCACGCCGCCGACGGCCCGGAGCAGTGCTATCGGGTAGAGCAGCTGGGTGGGGAGGCCGGGACGATCGCGCTGCACGCCGTCGCAGGTTTCGGTTCTTCGAACGGGGGTCCCTTGCCGCACGGCCCAGGATTGCCAGCGAATGGATTGGAAATGGATCGTGGCGCGGACCTCTCCCCCTGCGATCAATACCGGTACCGACTCTGGCGCTTATGGGACCGGACGCGCCCGGCCGTGCTGTTCATCGGGCTTAACCCGTCGACAGCGGACGCCGAGCAGGACGACCCCACGGTGCGGCGGTGCATTGGATTTGCCAAGGAGTGGGGGTTCGGGGGAATCGAGGTCGCAAACCTTTTCGCATTTCGTGCGACCGACCCGGGCAAGCTACTCACCGCCGCGGATCCTGTCGGGCCGGACAACGATGCTTGGCTTGCCCGCCTCCGATCTGGTTCGCCGGCGGCTGTGGCCGCCTGGGGTGCCCATCCATTGGCGCGAACACGGGCCAATGCCCTTGGATCATCGCTGAGGCCACTGGCCAGTCTTGGCGTGACCAAGGACGGCGCCCCACGCCATCCGCTCTATGTCCGAAAGGACACTCCCCTGGTTGTTTGGATGGAATGAGCTGATTGGTCCCACTCTGCCCACCCACCCGACGACGAGCAGGAATTCGGTGACGTCATGGCGCCGGCCATCAGCGACGATCTTCCGCGTTCGGTGGAAGCCGCATCTCAGGCTCAAACTGCGGCACCACCGTGGGATCGGTGCCGAGTCGCTCGCACCGCCACCGCCATTCCCGTGCGAAAAAGTCCGACCCTGGCGCATCGGCCCGTGGAAACGCCCCGCATCCAAAGGTCGGGCACCACCAATACGACACGCCGTCGTAGCCGCGGAGTCGCTGGATCCCCCAGATGTTGTCGGTGCGCCCGCAGGCCGGGCAGGTTGGGCGGGCTGTCGGGTCAGACATGATGCCTCCGTTGGGGTGGTCGTCTGTCCCACCATACCGCCACCGCTACACTCCTCAATCACTCATCGATCCGGGGCTGGCTTCAGGCGAGGTGCCCAAGGCCACGCCCACCCGACCGGCGGGTAATATGGGGTCCCCCAGTCGTCGCACCGTCCCAGCCAGATGTCGAAAAGCTGCTGGCAGTGGTGCGGTTCAGGCGCGGCATGCATATCGACCTGTCGAAGCCTCGCGACAAATCGCGTGTGTACCGCCCACGCGCTCCCGTCCGCATTCTCGTGACATTGCCCCTGCCATACCGCCGCGATGAAGGCGTTGTGTACGCGCCGAGTACGATATCTGGACGCAGGGGTATCGAAGCCGTGCCGCACCACCTCGTGGGCCATCGCGCGGAACGCGGGCGACCAGTGCGTGGTCAGATCGAGGACGACCTCGCGCACCGTGCGGTTGTCCCACGTTGGCTCGAGCTTGGAACCGCGCCAGGTCGAGACAGGGAGTGCGGGGCGAGGAGGCTGTTCCCTGATGATGGTCACCTTCGACAGGTCGGTAAAGTCAGACCAATCCTCGTCCTCGTTCGGGGGCGTCCATTTCTCGTCAATCCAGCGCGTCATGGCCAGAACCGCCGAGCGCGTGCCCGGCGCGCGCACTCCGGACAACGCCAGGGACGCATAGGCTGGCGCGACCACGCCGCCACGGCAAGAGCGAGTAACCCCACTGCTGGCGCGAGCGGCAGGAGCGCGGCGCTGCCAATGGCGGCTATCAGTCCAAAAGCGAGTGATCTTCCCATGCGGTCAGGATACCGCGCGACGCTTCGGTCGCCGGGCCCTACCATTGTGATCAGCGACCCAACCTTCACGGCGCTCCCAAGCGTCCAACTCTGCCTCCTCCTCCAGCTCAGCGCGCCTGAATTCCACGGCCTCCGCTCTGTCTGCCCGCCACTGGTCAAACGCCTGCGACATGTATTCGCAATATTCTGGCACGTCGAGCCACGGGTCGTTGTTACTGGCAACGATCGCGTGCAGCTCCTCGACCGCCTGTGACATCAGCGTCGAGTCCAACTTCGCGCGGAACGTGACCGTCATTGCCGGCCACGCCTCCCTCGGAACGTCACGTCGTCGATACTCTGCCTCGAACCAGGCGAGGACGGCCTCGGCCTCAGCTCGTCGACGACGCGCGATCACGAAGATGAAGCCCGGCTGACCATATCGTCCCTCGGCATCCACGCCCCACACGGTGGCGAAATGCAGCTGTTTGGGGAGCGGCTTCGGCCTCTCGCCCGCCCGATGGCCCACGATGAATTCTGCTCGCTGCTGGAACAGGCTTCGTGGGCGGCGGCGGGAACGGTTCGGGGGAGTGGGCGGGGTGGTCATCGAATCTCCGAGTGGGTGCGGACTTCGGCATCAGCCGAACTCCGCACCATACAGCATCTCGGGGGGCCCGCAGCAAGCGCTGCTGTGGGCGCTTAGCGTTCATCCTCCGGGTCGGTTGGGTCGACCAGGACCTCTCCGTCGTCGCTCAGGCGAAGTCGTGGCCAAAGATCGGCGGTCTCGCGGAGGATCAGCTCGAGTGTCGATACCGTCTCGCGGGCCTCGGTGCGACCAAGGTCGTCCTCGGCGAGCTTGTCGAGCACGCCCTGAGCGTACCACCGTATCGTGGCCTGCAGCAGTGCTTCGCTTGCGACGAGGGGGAGAGGCCCACGCACAACGCGGGCGGTGGCAAGTTGTACCGCGAGCGTAGCAGGTCCAGGCCACTCCACCGGGTTGCGCCCAAAGGCGGTCAGGGCCGCGCGAGCGTCGGCTCTCAAGGCCCACTCCAGCAGGCTCCGATCAGCAGGGCCCCGCGGCGACGTGGGCAAGTGCACCTTCGCGATCGCCGCACGCTGTGCCGGCGTCAGATCAACATATTCGTCGCTAATCACGGTCCCCCCGATTTCGTCCGTGGTCGTCCCGCGCTACCAAGTTCAGCCTCAGGCGGCCTCACCTGGTGGATCTGTCACAGCCCATGGCGTTCATGAGTTGGTTCTTCTCGGTCCGTGCACCCCCCGATGAGGAGCACGCGTGCGGTGCGCCCGACGGCATGAAGCCGGGCCACGATCATCGCGGCGAGTGCCATCAGGTAATCACCGCCAGCAACGCCGGCAGCACAAAGCGCCTCGATAGCGTTCGATCCGCGATGCATTCCTCAAACAATGACGGCAGCCCCGCCTGGTCGTCCTCGGGGCTACCGTCCAGATCGTCGGGCTCATGGTGCTTCGGGCGTCGAGTCATGCGGCCACTATACCGCAGGCCGACGCCTGGGGTGCCCTCCCGCCACCACGGGAGCGCACGCCGCAAGCCGTTACCGTCGGCGGTGTGGGATCGTCACCTCCAGGGTGTCGTTGGTCATGGTGAGCCCGATGTTGGGGTCACCAGAAAGCGTGTGGACGGCACAGAGTGTGATCAACAGATCGAGTCGCTCTACGATAGCGTAGATGGACTCCGGGGTGATGGTGCCGACGCGACGCCACTCTGCGATCGCAACCAGGTAGGTGTACACGACCGCTACCGAGAGCTCGGCGACTGGGACGTCCACGTCGGCTGTGAGTGATAAGGTCGTTCCGATCATCTCCTGCAGTTCGGTGGGGCATTCGGAAACGAGCTCGTGTGTCGCGCCTTTGACTGCGCGGCCGAGGTGTCCGCATGCTCGCACGTCACGAATGATCTGCCGGATGCCGACGGGACTGAAGCAGGGATCGTCAGGCAACGGAAAGTGCTCGCGGAAGAGTTCGTGCAGTGCGGTGATGGTACGGAGCGGGGGAAGTGCCATGGGGTACGGCATGGTCGGCTCGGTGATTGGGGGATTAGAAGGGGTTAAGCGATGTCCTGGAGGTCAAGCATCAATTGCTCATGCCACGCGTCGAGGTGCTCGGCATAGTCTTGGTCCATCTGCCGGTCCAATTCGTCGCAGGCATCGATGCCGTCCAAAATGGCCATGATCGCCTCGCGCTCGGCTTGCTCTTCGGCCAGGTAGCGAAGGTCCTCTTCGGTGAGGTCAGCAAATGGGAGGGAGGGCTGGACATAGGACGGTGCTGTGGGGACTGGCTGTGTCGAGGCATGCATGGCAGGCTCCTGAGATGCGGTGGACGACTATGGTCACCATGACACAGGAGAGGGGGGTGGAGCCAAGGGGTAGGCGGAAGGGGGCCTGGGCGTGCGGTATGGTGAGCTGCACCACTCACCCCGACGCAGGAGTATCTCATGTTTGTTCGCTGTGCCGTCCTTGGTCTATTGCTCTTGTCCCTCGCCGCACCTCATGCAGTCGAAGCGCAATCGGACACGGCGCAGACCAACCGCGCCAAGCGTGAGTTGAAGCGCGCTGAGGTGCCGGATACGGTCGTAGTTGAGGTGTTGCCCGTTACCGAGAGGCTGGTTGTTGCCGTGGCCGCGTTCGATTTCACAGCCCTCTTCAATTCCAAGCGATACCAGGAGCGATCGGACCTCGGACGATTCGCTGCGGCAATTCAACAGGGCGGCGCAACCAACCAGTCGCTCGACGCGGCGGAGCGTGAAGGGGCGACGCTGGGCAAGCAGATCGGCGAGCGCTTCCAAAACCTCCTCAGTGCCGCGCAGTCATTCCGCTTCCGGAATACGGACCCGAAGTTCCTCGAGACCCAGGCACGGCTGGGGCTCTCCACCGACCAAGGACCGTCGGTCGAGTTCATCATCACGGGCTCCCTGATGGAGCTCTCGAACGAAGACAAGGACATCGCCGCGGGATTCGGGAGCGTCGGCGGCGGACTGCTCGGCGCGTTCTCCAAGAACAAGTCCTATGCTGAGGTGGGCTGCACCGTGACCCACGTCTCGGGCGAGACCGTATTGCGCACAACGGGCCGCGGGCTGAGCAAGAAGGGCGGGGGTGGCGGGGTAGGGGGCTTTGCGAAAGGCTTCCTGGGAGTCGCCGGGACCAAGACCAACAACGAGCAGGAAGCGGCGTACACCGAAGCCGTCGAGCGCGCGGTCCAAAATTGTGTCGCGGATATCACGAAGGAGCGGGCGGTGCTGACGCGGTTCTTGAGTGAGAATGGATTCCGGGGCAGCAGCCCTCAGTAGCCCGGTGTCTCATCACGGGAGGTCCCGGCCCCAAGGCAGCTGATGCCTTGGGGTCGTTCCGTGGGCCAGATCCCTTCCCGAGGGCTACGCCCCGGAGGAGAGGGATTGGTCCCCTCGTCCCGTGACCACATCTCGAGAAGGAAGATGATGCTTGTCCGCCAGCGCTCGTGCCTGCGGCAGTTGCTATCTGGGCGGGCCGACTCCTGTGACTGGGCTCGGCGAGGCTTGACGCGGGGGCGTGGCGGGTGGCCGATTGGCAAGTGCCCTAGCTGTCGGATCGTTTGGCACGGCTTGTGGGGAGAGATGCATGCCTGCATGTGAAGCTTGGCGCGCGCCTGCCGCCGGTGAGCCTTGACAAACTTGCAGGCCTGACGGACCCGACTGAGCTGCTTCATGACCAGCCTCAGTGTGGAGAGGGAGCCTAGATCTACGCTCTCCACCAATGGCTGGGAACTCCAGGCGTGAGAGACCAAGTAGAACACGCGCGGACTCCCGGGGAGCCGATCGAGCGATCGTGCTTCACGCCTGGTGATCAGCTCGCTCAGGGGCCGCTCGTGGGGAGCGGAGTCGGCAGGGCTACCAGAACGGCGGTGACGAAGAGCACGAGCATGGCGACCATCACTTCGGCGCTGGCAGAGCGAACGACCCGGACAGCACCGATCTGATCCCCAAGCGAGGGGAGCACGCGTCGCCAGTTGTAGGCACCGGTGGCGACAACCACCGAGAGAATGGCGAGCTTGAGCAACAACACCCGACCGTACGCTGTCGTCCAGAGTAGGTCGAGTTGGCCGGTGTGAATCCAGGTCGAGGCCACGCCGGTGAGTCCCGCCAACGCGGCGCATCCGAGCGCCACGGGGGAGTAGGCCGTCACCAACTCAGCGGCCAGCGCGCCGTGGTCCTCCATCGGTCCCAGGGCGGCGGTGATGGAGACGATCAACATCACAGCCAGCGTGCCGAGCCAGCCCGCAGCACCAATGATGTGCAGTCCATCGGAAAGGACGGCCAGCGGGATCCACCGCTCAGCGGCAATGGCGTGTCCCGAAAGCGCTGGGGTAAACGCCAGCAAGAGGCCCACGACGCGGATGGGCATCCACCGCCCGGTCGTCTGGGCCCGCCTGAACAGGATCACGGCCGCCACGCCGAGGATCACTTGCGCCGCCCAGGCCCATCCCCACGTGGTGTGCACGATCAACCCACCGATCATGTCTGCCTGAAATGCCTGTCCCGGTGTGTGCATCGCCACCGACTGCGCGGCCAGGCGCAGCGGCAACGTGACCAGGAGCAGGACGGCAGCGACGTGCCCGACGGTGGCGCAGAGCGCGGTCAGCCCCGCTCGCGGGGCGATGCCGAGACGGCTCCAGTGCAGCTCGACGCGTCGGAGGACAGCCATCTGAAATACCGCAGCGCCAACGATGCCGGTGAGCGCGATGTACATCAACCAACGCACTCCGACAAAGAGCGGGTCGGACACGTCAAATGGTGGCCCAGCCGTTGCCGTCGGCTGGTGGACTTCGTGCGGAGTGTCGGGCGGCGCCACACTGCCGGCGTCGCCTTCCGCGCGGAGCTGTTCGGGAATGTTCACCACGAAGCGGAACTCACCACGCACCACGTGCGCATCCGCGCCCGCCACTTGCCATCGTACCAGGTATGATCCGTTCCCGAGGCGGCGGTCGAGCGTGGCCACGATGGTGCCCTGTGAATCCGGGATGGTGGCGAGTGGATCCAATGCCACCGTTGTCCCCATGGCTTCGATCAACTGGATCTTGGAGAAGCGCAATTCAACCGGCTCACTAAAGCTGAGCCGAAGCAGTCTCGGCGGAATGGTCAACGTCTCGGCCGCGGCGGGTATTGATCGCCGGAGGACCGGATGCGCACCCGCCACGTCGGCTTGGGTGAGAAGTAGCAATCCCAGGCCTAGCGCGATCCGGGTGAGCATTCGACTGGTTCTTGATCTTGGGGTGCGCGGCCTCCGTCGGCCTGTGGCCGCGAGCCACTCACTCTGCTCATCGGTCACCAATCGTCGCATCACCGCCTCCTGCTGCTATTGTTGACCTGATCGGCCCATGCCCCCGTGCTTGATGATACCGGGCCAACGATTACGGGACCTTCGATCCGAGGTTAAGGTTTCTTGGATTCGTTCACGTCTTCGGCCCGTCGATGGGGGGTTCCCCCCCCATCGCGGCCGCCCAACTTCTCGGGAGCCGGCATGCGCATCTTGGTCGTCGAGGATGACTCGCAAACGGCCCGCTTTCTCAAGCAAGGCTTGGAAGAGGAGGGCCATGCCGTCGATGTGGCTACTGATGGTGAGGAGGGTTCACACCTCTGCCACATCTACTCGTACGACCTGATTCTGTTGGACGTCCAGATCCCGAAACGGACGGGACTCGAGCTCTCGGCCGATCTCCGGCGCGAGGGAATTGACACGCCAATTCTGATGCTGACGGGGCGTGATTCGACACCAGACGTGGTGCGCGGTCTCAACGCCGGCGCCGATGACTATTTGACGAAACCGTTCGACTTCGATGAGCTGTTGGCGAGGGTCGCCGCCCTCACGCGGCGACGGAGTGGGTCTGTCAGTGGCGTCCTGCATTTCGGCAACCTGCAGGTTGATCGGCTCAACCGCCAAGTGCGCGTCGGGCACCGCCGTGTCGAGCTCTCGCCACGGGAGTTCCGGCTGCTCGAGCACTTCATGTTGCACCCAGAACAGGTGGTGACACGGGTCCAACTGCTTCAGCAGGTGTGGGATATGTCGTTCGACCCCGAGACAAACATGATCGATGCCCATATCTCGAACCTGCGGAAGAAACTCGAACGGTACGGTGACCCGCGGCTCCTCCAAACGATCAGGGGCGCTGGCTATGCGCTGCGGCTGGGAGATGAATAGGGTGCGCTCGTTCCGCCTCGCCCTGGCGCTTCGCGTCGCCCTCGGGGCGCTTGCCATTCTGGCCACAGCGGGTCTGGTCAGTATCCTCGCATTGCGGACCATTCTGTATCAACAGCTCGACGATACCCTCCTGCATCTTGCTGAGGTGGAAGCGCGGGCCGGGGCGGCCACCAGCGGACCCGCGTTCCAGTTCCATGAGGGAGTCCTGCTCGCCGCCCGCGTGGGCCCGCCGGCCGAACTGATCCGGTACGCACAACTCTGGGATTTCAGCGGACTGCCGGTGGTGCGGAGCGGTAACCTGACGGCAAACCTCACCCTCCCCCCGTCGGCGCTGACAGAGGCGCGTGCCGGCCGCGTGGCGAGGGTGACGCACCGCTGGCAGGGGCGCGCGCTCCGCAGTGTGGTGTATCCGATGGAATTGGTCGGGGCGGCGCATCAGGTCCACGTACTGCAGGTCGCGGCACCGACCGGCCCGCTTCGGCAGACATTGGTGCGATTCGCGTTGTTCCTGGTCCTTCTCACCCTGGTCGGCACGGTCGGGGGATACGCGTTGGGTCGAAACTTGGCGGCGGTCGCCCTCCGGCCGACCGGAGAAATCACCGCGCAAGCCGAGGCCATCTCGGAGGGCACCTTGTCGGAGCGGATTACCGCTCACGCCGACGTCGACGAATTCGCCAGCCTGGTCACCGTGCTGAACGGCATGCTGGACCGACTGGACCGTGCCTTTCAGGTGCAACGTCAATTCACTGCTGACGCGAGCCACGAATTGCGTGCCCCACTCACCGTGCTCAAGGGTGACATCGATGTGACCCTGAAGCGGGACCGCACCGTCGAGGAATACCGAGCGACGCTCATCCGTTGTCGCGAGGAGGTCGAGCGGTTGACACGACTTGCCGGCGATCTCCTCCTCCTCGCGCGGGCGGATTCCAGTGTGCCGCTGGAGCATGTGGAGGACGTGGATTGTCGGGCACTCCTCGATCGGGTCCGTGTGCGGTTCGAATCGATTGCCACGGCCCGCGGGATCCGTTTTGTGGTCCACGCGGAGGACGGACGGATATCCGGGGATGAGCGGATGCTCGACCGGGTCGTGAGCAACCTGGTTGACAACGCGATGAAATACTGCCGGGCGGGCGGGGAAGTATGCCTTGAATTGAAGTTGCAGGAGGAGATGACGCTCACCGTGCGTGACGATGGCATCGGCATTTCCCCGGACCAACTGCCACACCTGTTCGTGCGGTTCTTTCGTGGTGATCCCGCTCGGCGACGCAGCGATGGGACCGGGCTTGGCCTCGCGATCGCCCAAGCCGGTGCGGAAGCCCATGGGGGCAAGCTCGAATTTCTTGGCAATGCGCCTGGCGCGGTATTTCGCCTGTCGCTGCCGCTTGATGGCACCCCAATCGCACACACCAGCCACGCTTGAGGGCTTGGTGTCATGAGCAGGGCCGGTGCGACACGCACGGCGAAACCGAGCGGAACCGGCGAAGGAAGGAATCTCGCCGGTCCGATCGATCTGTCGTGCCTGCCGCTCAGGCCATTGCTTCGCAGGCCTGCGCACATGCCCGGCATACTTCTGCGCACCGTTGCATGGTTGCATCCTCGCCGAATGCTGCACACGAGCCGGCGCACGTGTTGCAACGCTCGGCGCACTCACGGCACACGGCACCGACGGACGGCGACATCTCCTGCATCGCCGTCGTGCACTTCGCGCAGCTCTCGATACAATCTTTCAGCGTTTGGATGTGCTCTGCGGCGGCGTGCGCACCGCCCTGGTCCAGGCAATACGTGAGCGTGGTCTCGCAGGTATCGTGGCACAGCTGACACGCTGCGATGCATTCCTGCATCGTTCCGTGATCCTGATGGGTCGTCATACGTCATCTCCACAGCAGAGGCAGTGAGAGAGCCGGTCGGCCTGTCGCCCCTGCCTCGATTTCAGGCAAGCACACCGGTAGAGCAGTCAGCACAAGGACCTTCCGCGTCGAGCAATCCATGGTGGTGCCGGACGGGGTGCCGTCATAGCCGGCGTGGAGCAAGATGCCGATCGCAGCGGGAAAGGACCATCGCTCGAAGGATGATCATCCGAAGAGATGACCGCGGCTTCCATGATGGTCCGGAAGCCGGTGGGCATGCAGAGCAATCGAACTGGTAGCCTTGAAGTGGGCCACGTGGGACATCCCGTCAATCCGTCCGTTCGTTCGAAGTCGCCGCCCGCACCTCCCGTTCCTTCCACAGCGAGTAGACGGCCGGAATCACGATCAGCGTCAACACCGTGCTGCTGATCATGCCCCCGACCATGGGGGCCGCAATCCGTTTCATCACACTGGCACCGGCCCCGGAACCCCAGAGTATGGGGAGCAATCCCGCCATGATCGCGGTGACGGTCATCATCTTGGGGCGCACGCGCTCCACCGCACCCTCCATGACCGCCTCGTAGAGATCGCGAAGCGAGGGCCGGTGTCCGGTGGCCGTGCGCGCTGCCCACGCGTGATCAAGGTAGATCAGCATCACCACCCCGGTCTCGGCGGCGACGCCGGCGAGTGCGATGAAGCCGATCGCCACGGCGACCGACCAGTTATACCCGAGGAGCCAGATGAACCAGATGCCGCCGACCAGCGCGAACGGCAGCGAGAGCATGACGATCAGCGATTCTGGTACGCTCTTGAAGTTGAAATAGAGGAGCAAGAAGATGATCGCCAAGGTGGCGGGGATGACCACTTTCATCCGTTCCTTGGCGCGCTGCATGTATTCGTACTGGCCACTCCAGACAAGAGAGTAGCCTGGAGGGAGCGACACGGCGCGTTGCACCTGTTGTTGTGCCTCCGCGACGTAACTGCCGATGTCCCGCCCGACCACGTCCACGAACACCCACGCCGTCGGCTGGGCGCCCTCCGTGCGAACCACCATGGGACCCGCCACCTGCCGGATCGTGGCGATCTGCCCGAGCGGGACGAACGCTCCCTCACCAGCCGTGGCGCCGGGTGCCCCCATTCCGGTCGGCATGCCGACATCAGGGCTGGCGTCGCTGCCGATGCCATGGGCGACGGGAATCAGGACGGAGGCGAGCCGCTCGGGGTTGTCGCGCAGCTCGAGGGGATACCGGATGCGCACGCCGTAGCGCTCGCGGCCCTCCACGGTCTGGGTGATCGTCATGCCGCCGACGGCGGTAGCGATGACGGTCTGCACGTCACCGACGTTCAAGCCGTGCCGCGCCGCCTTCGCCCGATCGATGTCGATGTCGAGGTAGTAGCCGGAAACCGCCCGCTCCGCGAACGCGCTTCGCGTTCCCGGCACCATCCGCACCACCTGCTCGACCTCCTTGCCCAGCCGCTCGAGCTCAGCCAGGTCAGGGCCGAAGAGCTTGATCCCGACAGGGGTCCGGATGCCCGTGGCGAGCATGTCGATACGTCCCTTGATCGGCATCGTCCAGGCATTGGTGATTCCGGGAAGCCGTACCGCCGAATCCATGGCGGCCACTAGGGCGTCGTAGGTCATCCCCTCTCGCCATTCCGATTCTGGCTTCAAGGTGATCGTGGTTTCCACCATATCGAGCCCCGCCGGATCGGTCGCGGTATTCGCCCTTCCTGCCTTGCCCCAGACGTGATCCACTTCCGGGAAACTCTTCAGGATGCCGTCCTGGACACGGAGAATCTCGCGCGCTCGCGCGACACTGACCCCCGGCAGGGTCGTCGGCATGAAGAGGATGGTCCCCTCATCGAGTCGCGGCATGAACTCGCTCCCGATCTGGGACCATGGGATGGCAGTCAGGATCAGCCCCACCAACGCCGCACCGATGACCGGCCACCGTTGCCGCAACACGAAGGTGATGACTGGTCGGTACAGGGCAATGAGCAGGCGATTGACCGGATTCGCCCGCTCTCGGTAGATCTTGCCCCGGATGAAGATTCCCATGGCCACCGGCACAAGGGTCACCGACAGCAGGCTCGCCGCGGCCATCGCGAACGTCTTGGTGAAGGCCAGGGGCTTGAACAGCCGGCCTTCCTGTCCTTCCAGCACAAACACCGGGACGAAGGAGACGGTAATGATCAACAGCGAGAAGAACAGCGCAGGCCCGACCTCCTTGGACGATTCTCGAACTACCTGCCAACGCTCCGCCGTGGTCAAGATCGACGTGTCGAGTGATTTGCCAGCCGCTGGGTGTCCCAGGGCAACGTGCCGCGCATCCACGGCGCGTTCGAGGTGCTTGTGCATGTTCTCGATCATGACAATCGCCGCATCGATCATTGCGCCAATGGCGATCGCGATTCCCCCCAATGACATGATGTCAGCGCCAACCCCGACCCATCGCATCGCGATGAACGCGATGAGGATCCCGAGTGGCAGGGTGATGATGGCCACCAGCGCTGACCTGGCATGAAGCAGAAAGACGATGCACACCAAGGCGACGACGAGGCTCTCCTCAAGCAACTTGCCACGGAGATTGTCGATGGCCCGTTGGATCAGGTCGCTCCGGTCGTAGACCGGCGTCAGTACAACGCCAGCGGGGAGGCCCTGCTGGACCTCCGTAATCTTGGCCTTGACGCGTGCGATGGTGGCGAGGGCATTCTGGCCAAACCGCATGACCACGATGCCGCCCACCGCGTCGCCCCGCCCGTCTAGCTCCGCGACCCCGCGTCGGACCGCTGGACCGACGCTCACGCGACCGAGTTCGGCCACTCGGACCGGTATCCCGCTCTGAGTCGCACCCACCACAACATTCTCGATATCGTCGATCGACTTGAGGTACCCGAGTCCCCGCACCATGTACTCGCGCTCGGAGAGCTCGACGACCATCGCCCCGATGTCGGCATTGGCGTTCTGAATTGCCGACATGACCGCCGTGATCGGGATCCGAAACCCCAGCAGCTTCGCGGGGTCGAGATCGATCTGGTACTGCTTCTCGAACCCCCCTAGGGTCGCAACTTCGGAGACGCCCGGGACGGCCGTGAGGGCATACCGGAGGTACCAGTCCTGGATACTCCGCAGCTCCGCCAGGCTCTTTTGTCCGGTGGTGTCTTCGAGCGCGTACTGGAACACCCAGCCAAGACCGGTGGCATCGGGCCCGAGGGTCGGTGTCACATTCGCCGGCAGCTTCCCCTGGATACCGTTGAGGTACTCCAGAACCCGTGAACGCGCCCAATAGAGATCGGTACCGTCTTCGAAGATGATGTAGACAAACGAGATGCCGAAGAACGAGTAGCCCCGGACCGTGCGGGACCCAGGCACCTTGAGCATCTCGGCCGCGATCGGGTAGGTGACCTGATCCTCCACGATGCGTGGCGCCTGATCATTGTACTCGGCTTGCACGATGACCTGCACGTCGCTCAGGTCGGGCAGTGCCTCCAGCGGTGTCTGTTTGACCGCCCAGATGCCGCCGGCGATGGCGGCGAGCGTGAACAGGGAAACCAGCAGCAGGTTCGCGGTCGACCAGTCAATGATGCGCTTGAGCACGGCCGGTCAGCTCCCCTCGGGCATCTTGTGCCCGGTGTGCTCGTTCTCCGCTGCCTTCGCCTTCGTCGAGTCCTTGGTTGGCGCTGGCGTTGGTGCGACCCGGCGCGGCGACGGCTTCGCCACCGGGGGGACCTTGGGCGCCGTCATGTCCATCCCCGGCATGCTGGATCCGGGATCGGCGGCGGGCGGTGGTGCGGCGGGCGCTGCCGGCGCGGTGACATCCATTCCCGGCATGTTGCCCATGCCGCCGAGCAGTGAGCCGAGATTGGATTCTGCGTCCACCAGAAAGGTGGCGGAACTCACCACCGTATCACCCACCACCAGACCCGCGAGAATCTCGAGCCGGTCGTCGGTCGCCTGGCCGAGGCTGACCTCCCGGGGCACCAGCATGCCGTCCGGCATCTTGACGAACACGAGGTTCCGTTTGCCGGTCGAGAGAATCGCCGAGCGGGGGACGCTCAGCACCGGCTCGGAGGCCGCCGCAAAACTGAAGGTCGAATACATCCCCGGCTTGAGGAGGAGGCCCGGGTTCGCGAGGGTGACGCGAACGCGAGCGGTCCTGGTTTCAGGATTGATGGTGGGATAGATGTACGAGATCCGGCCGGTTCGGATGTCACCGGGGAGGGCCTGAAATTCGGCGACAACTTGCCCACCGAGCCGCACCGAGGGAAGATCCCGCTCGTACACTTCGCCGTCCAGCCACACGATGCTCAGGTCGGCAATGCGATACACCGCCTCCCCGGCCATGAGGCGCTGCCCGGCAAGCACGGACTTCTCGATGACCACGCCGCTCACCGGGGATCGGAACGTCACCGTTTTGCGGATCTCGCCCGATTCCTCGATCTGACGGATCTGGTCCGGCGGGATCTCCCAATACAAGAGTCGGCGCCGGGCGGATTGGAGCAGATCATCGGAGCTCTGGACGGCCTCCGAGGTGCCGGTGGACAGATCGCGATTGAGCCGTCGGGCGAGGAGCAGCTCCTGCTGGGCGGCAACCACCATCGGCGAATACAGGTCGAACAGCGGCTCTCCCACACGGACCGCCTGCCCGGTGAAATTGACATGCAGTTGGTCGACCCAACCATCCACGCGGGCGGTGACCGACTTGAGCATGGTCTCGTCGTATGTCACGATGCCCACCGTCCGCACGACGCGGTCCAGCGGTCCGAGGATGACCGGGGCGTAGGTGACCCCGATCCGTCGGGCTGCTTCCGTGGAGAGCATCACGGCACGCGCACTATCGGAGGTCGGGGTCGCGGCGTGATTGTGGGCGGCCGATTCGGCGGGGGACGCTGATGGCCGACTGAAGTACCAGGTGACAATCGCGGCGATCGCGAGTACGCCGACGAAGCCCATGACAGCGACGGGACGCGAGAGGCGACGGCGATTGCCGGTCTGGAACGGCGAAGACTCGGGGGCGGGATTCAGGGGATCGTGCTGCGTCGTCATCTATCGTTCTCCCGGCGCGCCGGCCGAATTGGACACCGTGGGGTCGAACAGCGGCCTTCCAAGGAGCATCTCGAGCTCTGCGAGCGCAGCACCCTCCTCGGCCTCCAACTGGAAGACCTGTTGACGGTAGCGATTGACGGTCATCTGGGCATCGAGGAGCATCGGTAGATCCACATCCCCGACCCGGTACGCGGAGAGCGTGGAAGAGACGGTGGCGAGCGCCTGGGGCATGATGGTCCCTTGATACAAGGCCCGGAGGTCTCGGCTCCTCCGAATCGACGCGAGGAGTTCCCCGAGACGGCCCCTCGTGTCGGCGCGCATCGCGGCGAGTTCCGCCTCCGCAGCAAGCCGCATCGCGCTGGCCTCATCGCGCATCTTGAACTGTCGCCGTCCCGCCCAGATCGGGACCGAGAAGCCAGCCATGAGGCTGATCATCCGTTCAGTACCCATGGCCATTGGTCGCTGGCCGTAGATGACGCCAAGTTGCAGGTCTGGCCAGATCTCCCGGCGTGCTCGTTGCTGCGCGGCACGGGCAGCTTCGACCTCGAGTGCGCCGGCCGCGAGCATCGGCCGGCCGTCAAGGGCCATCCGCTCGAGGGAGTCGGCAACCGCCAAGTCTGCCGGAAAAACTGGCAGAATGGGCGATGGTACCGGGGTGTTGGATGGTTGATCAAGCAGGGCGTTCAATCGGGCGGCGGCGGCTCCACGCATGGCCCGCATCCGCGCAATCTCCTCGGTCATGCGGTCGACTTCAATTTGGGCGCGCAAGACGTCCGCCTGACGCCCTTCGCCCACGGAATACATTGTCCGTGCCGTCGTGCCGATGTCACGGAGCAGCGCCTGGGTGGCCACCGCCACTTCGATGCTGCGGTCCACCTGATAGAGCTCGTAGAAGGCCATGGCGCCCCGAGCGCGAAGTTCCCAAGTCAGTTCGGCGGCGCGGCTCGCCGCTGCCCCCGCCTGCGCCGCCGCCACGCGACCCGCCAGCCCGAGTTGACCGGCGATCGGGAGCATCTGCATCACCTGCACTTGATTCATGCCGAGCGGATCCTGCAGGCCGAAACCAGGAAGATTCCGGTTCATCAAGCCGAACTGGACTTGCGGATCTTGCAGCGTCCGGGCCGGGTCGACGCGCGCCGCGGCGGCGGCGGCCATCTGGCGTGCCGCCTCGAGGCGAGGATTCTGTCTGTCGAGGATCGTGAAGACGTCGGCGAGGGAGAGACCGCGCGTTGCGCTGCTGGTCGGTGTCTGCGCCGCCACCGCCGGCGCGAGCAGCCAGAGCCCGATGATCCACAACGCTCGTCCCCACCGCGGTAGTTGCTGCACTCACTGCCTCCTCGCGTTCATGGACTTGTCGGCCGAGGGCCAGGCGACGAACTCCGGCGAGAAACCTATTGGGCACGATGGGTGGCGGCCATGAAGGACAGATTAAGGAGCGTTGAGTTTGTCGGGCGCGTATGCGCGAAGAAAGTCGCTCTCTGGGACTAATTGCTTTGGGGGAGAACACGGCCCGGCGGAGTGTGCCACACTCGGCGATGCTGGCAGGGCATCAACATTTCTTAACCTTCTCGTCATGGCCTCTTTCGAATCGGCTCCTATCCTTGAGTGATCAGCGCACGCCGTACCATGACCATGAGTCGTCAGGTTTGCCATTGTTTGACATCGGATGATTCACGCAGCGCGCGACCCACTGGAGGATCGCTCACATGACGGACGCAGGCCAGGAACACAGCCATCACACTATGCAGGCGAGCGCTTCCCCCAACGTGGACGCCGCCCATGAGAAGGCCGATCCGCCACACGGAAGTCATGACCAGCACGCCGGCCATCGTCCGGAAATGTTCCGCGATCGGTTCTGGCTCTCGCTCGCTCTCACCGTGCCGGTCGTCGTCTGGTCGCGACACGTCGAGGAGCTGCTGGGATATGTGGCACCGGTCTTCACCGGCTCGGCGTGGATTCCAGCGGTACTGGGCACGGTGGTGTTTCTCTACGGCGGGTTGGTTTTCCTGAATGGGGCACGGCGGGAGCTGGCGGCGCGTCTGCCGGGAATGATGACGCTGATTGCCCTCGCCATCACGGTGGCATTTGTCTTTTCCTGGGTCGTCCAGCTCGGCGTGATCACGGCCGATGCCCTCTGGTGGGAACTCGCCACCCTGGTCACCATCATGCTGCTCGGTCACTGGATCGAGATGCGCTCGATTCTCCAAGCCCAGGGTGCGCTCCAGGAGCTCGCCAAGCTGCTGCCGGACAGTGCCACTCGGCTCACTGGCGAAGTTGAAACAGTGGTACCCGTCAGTGCGCTCCAGAACGGAGATGTGCTCCTGATTCGCCCCGGTGAGCGAGTGCCTGCGGATGGAATCGTGCGGAAAGGGGAGAGCGATCTCAACGAATCCATGATCACCGGCGAATCGAATCCGGTTCGGAAGCAGGAGGGGGACGGCGTCATCGCCGCGACCATCAACGGACAGGGGTCGCTGCGCATCGAAGTCTCCGGGACGGGCGACAAGACCAAGCTGTCGGGCATCATGCGCCTCGTGGCCGACGCCCAGAAGTCCAAGTCCAGGGCGCAGCACCTGGCCGATCGCGCGGCACAAATCCTGACCGGAGTGGCCATCCTCTCCGGCATCGCCACGCTCGTTGTCTGGCAGTCGCTGGGCGCAAGCATCGACTTCACGATGGTTCGCGTCGTGACCGTACTGGTGATTGCGTGCCCCCACGCGCTCGGGCTGGCCGTGCCCTTGGTCGTCGCCATCTCGACCACGATGGGCGCCCGGAACGGTCTCCTGGTGCGTGATCGACGCGGACTGGAAGAGGCCAGAAACCTGAACACCGTGATTTTCGACAAAACGGGAACCCTCACCCTGGGTGAGTTTCGCGTCGTGGACTTGGCGGTCGCTGACGCGGGGACCGAGGACGCCATGTTGCAGATCGCGGCGAGCGTGGAAACGGAATCCGAACATCCCATTGCCCGAGGCATCGTCAAGACGGCGGTTGACCGGAAGCTCGACGTCACGATCGCCAACGGTTTCCGCGCACTCCCCGGCAAGGGCGTCGCCGCTTTGGTCGGCGGGGCCGAGTATCACCTCGGCGGCCCGGCACTTCTCGCGACCGAGAACGCGCAGGTGTCAGCTCCACTGCAGCAAGCCGCGGACGCCGCGGCCAGCCGCGGTCAGGCCGCCATCTATCTGATCAAGGATGGCAGGGCGATGGCGGTGTTCGCCGTGGCCGATGCCATCCGCGAAGAGAGTCGTGAGGCGATCAGGGCCCTGCACGAGCGTGGCATCGAGGTCGCAATGCTGACGGGCGACGCGCAGGCGGTGGCCGACGCAGTATCCGCCGAATTGGGGATCGACACGGTCTTCGCCCAGGTCCTCCCGGGCGACAAGGCCGCCAAGGTGAAGGAACTGCAGGCCCAGGGGAAAAAGGTGGCCATGGTGGGCGACGGGGTGAACGATGCGCCAGCGCTTGCGACGGCGGACATCGGGATTGCGATCGGTGCGGGTACGGATGTGGCGGTGGAGGCCGGGCACATCGTGTTGGTGCGTTCGGATCCCAGGGACATTCCGCGGATCATTACGCTGTCACGAGCGACCTACCGGAAAATGCTGCAAAACCTCTGGTGGGCGGCAGGCTACAACATCGTCGCCATTCCGCTGGCGGCCGGAGTCCTCTCTGCGTGGGGTATCCTCCTCACACCGGCGCTGGGTGCGGTGCTGATGTCGGCGAGCACGGTGGTCGTGGCTGTCAATGCGCAGCTGCTGAAGCGGGTGAAGCTGGAGGCACCGTGATCAGAGTTGCCGTCAATGGATATGGCGTGATCGGTCGCCGCGTGGCGGACGCAGTGGTGCTGCAAGCCGACATGGAGCTGGTGGGGGTCGCCGATGTGGCGACCGACTGGCGTGGTCGCATCGCGGCCCGTCGGGGCTTCCCACTGTTTGCAGCCACGATCACTGCGCACACCGAGATGATCGCCCGCGGATTTGAACCCCGGGGCGATCTCGATGCCCTGCTCGACGTGGCCGACATCGTCGTGGATTGCACGCCGAAAGGTGTGGATGCCGGCAACAAGCCTCGGTATGAGCAGGCAGGAATCCGAGCCATCTTTCAGGGTGGTTCAGCGCATGAGCTCGCAGGTCACAGCTTCGTGGCGAGCGCCAACTACAGTTCCGCACTCGATCGCCGAATGACCCGCGTGGTGTCGTGCAACACCACGGCCACGGTGCGCACGTTGTTCGCGCTGCAGCAGGCAGGGCTTCTCCGACGCGCGCGAGGTGTGCTGGTGCGGAGAGCCACCGATCCTTGGGAGAGCCATCGGGGAGGCATCCTGAATACGATGGTTCCGGAGCCGGACATTCCGAGCCACCAAGGGCCCGACGCGAAGACTGTGATCCCAGGGCTCGACGTCATCACGATGGCATCGAAATCCCCGCAGAATGTCGCCCACCTGCACCATTGGATGGTTGATCTCACTCGCATTGCGAGTCGGGATGAAGTGCTCGCCGCGTTTCGAGCGGTCCCGCGGATCGCCTTCGTCCGGGTTGATGATGGGGTCGAGGCGCTCAATGTCACCGCCGAGATCATGAAGGAAATCGGACGGCCACGGGGTGACATGTGGGAGGTGGCAATCTGGGAAGACATCCTGGCGGTGGAGGGTCAGGAACTCCTCTATGCGTATCAAGTGGATAATCAGGCCATCGTGGTCCCCGAGACCATCGATGCCATCCGTGCCCTCATGGGGACGGAGCGGGACGCCAGTCGGTCCATCCGGATGACGAATGAGGCCCTTGGCGTCTGCCAGGAGTTCCCATGAGCAACTGCGGCGTGGCAAGTGGGTGGCCGGGCTTATGCGACCAGGCGTACGACCGCCGGACCTGACAACGGACAATGTCGATTACCCCCGGGATGGAGCGGCCACCAATCATGATAAACACCAAGGTCTTGGCTTGGTCTTTGGGTGTGTTCGGGGCCGTGATATTCATCACGTGCGTGCTCTACGGTTTGATTGCACCCGAATCGCTGCACATGGGCCGCGCCCTCGGCGTCCTCTTGCCGGGGTTCACCTGGCTCACGCCGTCCGGACTGCTTGTTGGGCTGGTCGAGGCGTTCCTCTACGGGGCGTACGCTGGCCTCGTGTTCGCCCCGATCCACAACGCATTGGCGCGCCGGTGGGGAGGCGTCGGGCTACCTGCAGAAAACCAATAACGTGTTCCCCGCAAAGCAACGGGCGATCAGGTTGCGGACGCAGCGTCATGCTCGCGTCGCCCCCGTTATCCAGCAGAGCTTCGTCGCCAGCGATCGGACCTAAGGCGCGCGGCGCGTGTGGCGCGATGTGCTCGCAGCGGGTCATCCCGTGGGAACTATCGCGAGCGTAAAGAGGACAGCCCCCAGCCGATGCGGCGCGGGTAGCCGCCGACGCGCTAGCCCGTGGGTCATGAGTGATACTCCGGTCCAGCGTGCATCTCGGATGTCGAACATGACGTGACACCCGTAAGCTGATCCAAGTATTATGATCGGGTCGCCCGCTTGGCATCATCCGCCCCCGATTCGACGTCTTTGCGGCGCTCATGGATGGCCCTCGGCGACGGGATTGCACCCGGCGAGTGCTCACGCTAGCTTCTCCTTTCATATGAATAGCTGTTCAACTGACTGGATCTTGCTGCCTCGCAAGATGCGCCCCTGTGAGCACGTGGTGGCGCACTTCAACCGACTCGCGCTCTGGAGGCGCATTTTGCCTGGTGCGATCAGGGGGGGGTGCCTGCCCCTCCGTCGTCGCGCCCTGTGGGCAGCCCACGGTGCGTCGGCTCTGCTCCTCCTGTTCGCGCCCATGGCGGCACGAGCGCAGCGCACGGGTACCGACTCGTTGCTCGGCGTACTTCCTGCCGCGATGCTCCCCGCGGCATTGCGTGCCGCGCTGCTCGAGGCGGCGCCGGAGCTGGCCGCCCGACGAGCTGCAGTCGTCGCCACCCAAGCGCGTCTGGGCGCCACCGGATTTGCGCCCGCGGCCGTGCTCTCCTTCGAGAGCGAAGAGTCGCCAAATGGGCGCCTGTCACTCGGAAATGCCCGCGTGGTCATCGGGCGAGAGTTCCTCACGGGTGCTCGCAGGCGCGCGGCGCGCGATGTGGTCTCCACTGAGGTGCGGTTGGCGCTGATCGGGCTGGAGTCCGCCGAGCGTCGTGTGCTGGCCCGTGGCGCCCGAGCGTTCGCTCAGATCGTCGGATGGCGCACCGTTGCTTCGCAGCTCGCTGCACAGGATTCGCTGCTTGCCTCTGCGGAGGAAGCGCTTCGCACCCGGTTCGCGGTGGGCGACGCGCGGTACGTGGACGTGCTGCGCCTGCGCACCGAGCGGCTCCGGGTGCAGACGGAGCGGTCGGTGGCGGTGACCGAGGCGCGCACCGGCGTGGCAGCGCTAGAGGCGTTGCTGGCCGGCACCGCTTCGGCGGGAGCGGTGTTGCCGGTGCTGCTCTCGAGCGCTGGGCTTGCGGAGACGCTGACGCAAGGGTTTGCCGCGCTTCCTCCAGCGCCGCCGCTCGATTCGCTCCTCGCCGTCGCTGCCGACGTACGTCAGGCGGAGGCCCAGGTCGAGCTGTCCGCCGCGACTCGTAGGTTGTTGCTCGCGAATCAGCGTCCGCTCTTCAACGCAGCACTTGGGCTTCAACGCGTCGGCGGCGACGCCGGCGGTGCGAGCGCGGGGCCGGTGTTCGGGGTCACCGTGTCGCTCCCCTTTACCGCGCGACGGGCGAATCAGGCAGCGGCGGGGGCCGCAGTACAGCAGGTCGCGGCGACCGAGGCGGCGCGAGTAGCCACGTCAGCAGCCGTGCGCGGCGCCCTGGCCGCCGCGCGTGAGCGGTACGAAGCCGCGCGTGAGCGTCTCGCGGGCTATGACGCCGCCCTCCTGCGCGCGGCGCGCGAGGAGCGGGAGAGCGCACTCGCGGCTTACCGTACGGGCGAACTCTCCCTGCTCGAGTTCGTGGACTTCGAGCGCGCGCTAACGCGCGCCGAGATCGACCGCACCCGCGCGGGACTCGATGCCTTGGCTGCGTTGGCGGACTTACTCTCGGGCGCCCCAGCGACTGACTCACCTTCTCTGACGTCCGACCTTGTGCCCCTCGAGGGGAGCGGTCGAGGAACCAATGACTGATCGACCGAACACTGCGCCCTCGACCACCCCGGTGGTCTCGCTCAACGGAAGTGCCGAACTGGGCCTCCCTGCCGTGGTGGGGCACCGCGAGGCCTCTCGGGGACCGCATCGTCGCCTATCACTGGCAAAGCGTGCCCGCGCCGTGCTGCGATTTGCCGCGCCAATCCTGCTGGCGTACACGGCCGCGTGCGGCAGGGAGGAGGGCGCCGCCACCGAGAGGCAGGCGAGTCGCGCTGAGGCTGCCGAGGGTGGTCCAACACTCGCGAAGTCTGAAGGCGGCGAAGCTGGGGAGGCGCTCAAGGAGAAACCTGGAGCCGGGCGAGTTTCCCTGACTGAAGCCGCGTTTGCCACGGCCAAGATTGTGGTGGAGCAGGCGCGCCTGGAAACGGTTTTGGACGCGCCGGGCGGCCTTGACGTGCCGGGTCAGGTTGAATTCGATCCTGCGCGCGTCGCGCTGATCTCGCCACGCGCCTCCGGTCGCCTCGAACGGCTGCTCGCCGTTCCGGGTGACCGGGTCAATGCGGGCCAGACCGTCGCACTCGTGCTGAGCCCCGCGTACACCGCCGCGCAAAACGATCTGCTGCAGGCGAAGCGGCGAGCCGAGCTCCTTGCCAACTCTCCCGACGCAGAAGGCGCACGCGCGCTGCTCGACGCGGCCCGGCGCCGACTCACGCTGGCCGGCGGGAGCGTGGGAGAGATCCGCCGACTGGAGGCGGGTGGTCAGCCGAGCGAGTTCTTGGCGGTGCCGTCGCCGTTCGCTGGCAGCATTGTTGAAGCGTCGGCACTCGCGGGTCAGGCCGTAGAGGCCGGCACGCCGCTGTTCCGGATCGCAGATGTCTCAGTCGTGAATGTTGCCGCTGACGTGCCGGAGCGCGCCCTTGGCGCGCTCCGCATCGGACTCGGAGCAACGATTCACCTCGCGAGCGCCCCGCAGGACGTCTTCTCCGGACGCGTCACTCGCATCAGCGAACAGCTCGACCCGCAGACGCGCACGGCGGAGGCGCTCGTGCAGGTGTCGAACCGCGCCCGGCGGCTCAAGCCCGGCATGTCGGCGACCGTGACGCTGCGCACGGGCGGGGCAGGCAGCGAAGCCGGGGGTAAGGCGCTGACGGTGCCCGCCTCCGCGGTCATCACTGACGGCGCGGCGCGCTATGTGTTCGTAGAGGTTGGGCTCCGCTCGTACGAGCGGCGCGCAGTGGAACTTGCACCGGGAGCCATCGCCGGCGCGGGGCCTGCCGGGGCCCGCGTGGCCGTGGTGAGCGGTCTTGCTGCCGGGGAGCGCATCGTCTCTCGTGGGGCCTTCACCCTCAAGTCCGAGCTCGCGAAGGCGTCGCTCGTCGACGAGGACTAAGTCAGCCCCGATGATTGACCGACTGATCGCCTGGGCGATCCGCTCTCGGATCGCCGTGCTGCTGCTACTCGTTGCACTGATTGGCATCGGGACGTGGTCGTTTCGCACACTTAACGTGGACGCCTTCCCCGACCTGACGAACGTGCAGGTCGCCGTGCTGGCGGAGGCGCCTGGGCTCTCGCCCGTGGAAGTGGAGCGCCTGGTGACGTTCCCTATCGAGGTTGCCGTCAACGGCGTGGCACGCGTCGAACAGGTGCGCTCCATCTCGAAGTATGGCTTTGCGCAGGTGACCGTCGTGTTCGAGGACGGCACAGACATCTACTTCGCACGCACGCTCGTCAACGAACGGCTGCAGGGGGTGCGCGACCAACTCCCACCCGGCACCGAGGCGTCGCTTGGCCCGATGGCCGGTGCGACGAGCGAGATTTACCTGTACACGCTCGAGGACACGCTGCACGATGCGGCGGCGCGTACGGACAGCGGGCTGATGGCCTTGCGCACGCTGCACGACCGCGTCATCCGCCCGCAGCTTCGGAGCGTCCCGGGCGTGGTCGAGATCAACTCGTTCGGGGGGTTAATCCGCCAGGCGCAGGTCGTCGTCGACCCGGCGAAGCTCGCAAGCTACTCCCTCTCCATTGGTGACGTCGTCGAGGCCGTAGAGGCGAACAGTCAGGTGCCTGCCGGCGCGTATGTCGAGCACGAGACTGAGCAATACATCCTGCGGGGACTGGGTCAAGCCACCAATCTGGACGATCTCCGGAAGTCCGTGATTCGGTCGACAGGCGGCGTCCCCGTCCTCGTCAGCGACGTTGCCGACGTCCGATACGGTCCGGAGGTCCGTCAGGGCGCCGTCTCGCGCGATGGCAAGGGCGAGGTCATGAGCGGCATTGTGATGATGCTTCGCGGCGCCAACAGCCGTGAGGTGGTGCATCGCGTCCGTGAGCGCGTCGCGGAGATCAATCGCTCGCTCCCGCCGGGGCTCGTGCTCTCCTCGTACTACGACCAGACCGACCTCGTCGAGGGCACGCTGACCACGGTCGAGCACAACCTGCTTGAAGGCGGGTTCCTGGTGATCGTGGTGCTGCTTTTCTTCCTCGGCAACATCCGCGCGGCACTACTCGTCGCGGCAACGATTCCACTCTCGCTGCTGTTCGCCTTCGTCGGGATGCGGTGGCTCGGGCTCTCCGCCAACCTGATGAGCCTTGGCGCCATCGACTTCGGCATGATCGTCGACGGTGCGGTCGTAATGGCGGAAAACTTCCTTCGCAAACTCCACCCGGACCCGCTGCACAATGCGCATCCGCACGAGGATGGTCCACCTGACACGGCAGGCGTCGCAGCTGTCGTTCCCGCCCTGACGGCGGAGGAGTCAGTACGCCGAATTCTCGACGCCGCACGAGATGTCGGGCGCCCCATCGTGTTTGGTGTCCTGATCATCATGCTCGTCTACGTGCCAATCATGACGCTACAAGGCTTGGAAGGGCGCATGTTCCGTCCGATGGCCATCACGGTGGCGATTGCACTCTTTGGTAGTCTGTTGCTCGCACTGATTGCCACCCCGGCACTGGCGACGTGGCTGTTCCGCCATGGTGCCAGGGAGTCGGCCTTTGCCGTGCAGCTCGAGCACTGGCTCGATCACGGCTACACGCGCGTGCTACGCGCGACCATGCGTCGGCCGGCGCTGGTTGTTGGAGCCGCCGTCGCGCTTTTCGGTGCCACCATGCTGCTCGTGCCGCGACTCGGCACCGAGTTCCTGCCGGAACTCGACGAGGGGTCCATCCTGGTCCAGGCGACGAAGGACCCGAGCATCTCGTTGAGCTTCGCGGGCACGCTGCACCGCGACATCGAACGCGTCATCAAGCAAACGCCGGAGGTGACGACGGTCGTCAGCCGTTTGGGCCGCGCGGAGGTCGGAAGCGACCCGATGGGTGTCAATCAGTCGGACGTGTTTGTCATGCTCAAGCCGCGCGATGAGTGGGGCCCCGAGCGCACGAAACAGGATCTGATCGAGGAGCTCGAGCACCATCTCAACGCGCAGATCCCGGGCGTCGGTGTCGGCTTCACGCAGCCCGTGAAGATGCGCCTCGATGAGCTGATTTCTGGCGTGCGCAGTGATCTCGCCGTCAAGGTGTTTGGCGACGACGCGGATGTGAACCGGGAGGTCGCCGAGCGGGTCGCCGCATCGATGCGGAAGGTGCCCGGCACCGCCGAGGTGCTTGTCGAAACCACGTCGGGACAAGGCTACCTGTCCGTCCGCATGAACCGCACGGCACTCGCGCGATACGGCATCCCGGTGGCGGAAGTGCGCCAGGCGCTTGCCGTGGCGGTCGGCGGGCAGCCGGTTGCGCCCGTCGCCGACGCGGGGACGTACACCATCGACGCCGTGGTCATGCTGCCAGCGTCGTATCGAAACACGCCGGAAGGCGTCGGCAGCATCACCGTGCCATCAGCCACGGGAGCCCGCGTCGCGCTCGCCGAACTGGCAGACATTCGCACCGAATCCGGCCCGGTGCAGATCAGCCGCGAACGTGCCCAGCGACTCGTCATCGTTCAGGCGAATGTGCGCGGCCGCGACTTGGGTGGGTATGTCACCGAGGTGCAGCAGGCCATCCGCGACCAAGTACAGGTGCCGCCGGGCGTCTTCCTCACCTATGGTGGACAATTCGAAAATCAACAGCGCGCGATGGCCCGGCTGCAGTACGTGGTTCCGCTCTCCATCGCGCTGATCGCGTTCCTTCTGTACATGTCGCTTCGGTCGTGGGCGCTGGCTGGGCTCGTGCTGGTGAACCTGCCGTTCGCGGCGGTCGGGGGCGTGATCGCGCTGTATGTCCGCGGACTGCATCTCAGTATTTCGGCGTCCGTCGGCTTCATCGCATTGTTCGGCGTCGCCGTCCTCAATGGCCTCGTCCTTCTCTCGACCGTGCAGCGTCTGCGGTCGGACGGATCGGGGCCAGACGAGGCTGCATCGGACGGCGCACGCTCGCGGCTGCGGCCCGTGCTGATGACGGCCCTCGTGGCGAGCATCGGCTTCATCCCGGTCGCCATGTCGGAGGGGACGGGCGCCGAGGTGCAACGACCGCTCGCGACCGTCGTGATCGGCGGACTCGTGACATCGACTCTGCTGACGCTTCTAGTGCTCCCGACGCTGTATGCCTGGATCGAACGCCGTGGTGCGGTGCGCCGAGAGCGTCGTGCGTCTCCACAGTCAGTCAGTCAGTGACGCGGAGGGCGGCAGCTTCGCGCTCGCGCGAGGCGGCAAGCCCACCGCTGGAACGCCGACTGATATCATTCGCCGGCCGCCCACGAAGCGATGAGTGGACTGGTGTGGACACGATTGCATTCCCGCGCCTGAGACGCCCGTCTCGGTGGGGCCCACTGGAGCGAGTGCGGGCGCTCGGAGCACTCTATCCGTTGAGCGCGGGCAGTGGCCGCGGGCCAGCCCTTAGGACCCCAGTGACGGTGGCGGAGTGGCCCATCAACATGATTGGCTCGTGGGCCCTTGTCGAGCGCACTCCGCGGGCTCGTGTAGCCGACACGACGGTGTGGATCCTAGGCGCTGCGGGGGTTCTCGAGCACCCTGAGGTCCAAGTGGGGGCCCGAGGCGGGGCGCTCGCGACCCGGGAGCGCGCCATCGCAACATCGCGACGGTGGACACAGGAGCGGGTGGGAGACGGGCGCAAAGTGCGCGTGGTGTGCGTGTGCCGACAGCATGGGCGAAACTCGGAATGCGCGCCGGTGACGAGTGACACCGTTCTAGGGGCTCGAGGCGCGCCACCGCGGTGTCTTACGTGGACAGGCGTGACCTTCCGCGACCAGCACTGGACGTTCGCCGAGCGGACCCGGCAGTGAAGATGCGCTTCTGACCGACACGCCGCGTTGCTGTCGGGGGTGCCTTACTCGCACCGGACGGGAATGGTTTAACCATTGTTAGCAGCGTCGACCAAGAGTACGTTCAGCTGAACAGGTGCACATACGTCCAAGGACTGCTCATGACGACGAAGACGAAACGATCCACTCCCGCGCCGGACCTCTGCGAAATCGAGTACGTCGACGAGCTCCGTGTGCGGCGCGCGCGTCAGGCACTCCCGGATGCGGAAGCAGTGGCGACGCTTGCGGAAACCTTCAAGATGCTCGGCGATCCGACCCGGCTGCGCATTGTGGCCGCGCTGGCCGCCCCGGATGTGGACGAGCTGTGCGTCTGTGACCTTGCGGCGCTCCTGGGCGCGTCCGATTCCGCCGTGTCCCATTCCCTTCGCGCGCTCCGGCATCTTCGCCTCGTTCGGTTCCGGCGCGAGGGGAAGATCGCGTACTACCGCCTTGATGACGCCCACGTGACGCAACTCATCCTCGAGGGCGTGCGACACGTGATCGCGGCCGGTGCCGTCGGCGCTCCCACCAGGCGCACTGGCTGACCCGAGCCATGCGCGTTGGCTGGCCGTTGAGTCGCCCTCGCAACCTCACCTCTGCGCATCGAGACCGCTGATGACATTCAGGACGACGCCGGGCAGCCGGACGGACCAACCAGGATCCGACCCGGACCGCACGGCGCCCGAAGCGAGTTCGCGCCCGGCTTCGAGGGGCCACCTCGATGTGCGGGTCGCGAACCTCGACTGCGACAGCGACGCCAATCGCATCGGGCGGGCACTTCGCGCGGCGCCCGGCGTGCAGGACGTCGCCGTGTCGCCGAAGGCGGCGCGTGTCGTCGTGCAGTTCGACCCGGCCGGCACGAGTGAGCAACGACTACGCGATACGCTCAAGGAGTTGGGATTCGCGCCGCAGGCCGCGATGACGATGGCCGACACGCCACGGCCATGGAAGAACCCGAAGGTGCTCACGTCGGCGGTCTCCGGTCTGCTGCTCTTGGTCGGGTGGCTGGTGAGCCGCGCTGGATTCGCCGAGCCCGTTACGGCCGGCATGTTCGTCGCCTCGCTCTTGTTTGGCGGCTACTACTTCGGGCGCGAAGCGCTCGAAGACTTGGTATTCGAGCGGGAGATCGGGATCGAGCTGCTCATGACCGTCGCGGCTGTCGTTGCGACCGTGATGGGGGAGCCGCTCGAGGGCGCGATGCTCGCCTTCCTGTACTCGATGTCAGAGGCCGCTGAGGGATACACCGAGGCGAAGACCCGGTCGGCCGTCCGCGCGCTGATGGAGCTGGCGCCCAAGACGGCCCTCGTCCGACGCGACGCGCCCGGTGGCCCAGTCGAGAGCACGATCCCGGTCGAAGAGGTGCGCGTCGGCGATGTGTTCATCGTGCGGCCCGGCGAGTCGATGCCGACCGACGGCGAGGTGATCACCGGAAGCTCCAGCGTCAACCAAGCTCCCGTCACCGGCGAGAGCGTGCCGGTGCTCAAAGGCGTCGGCGACGCGGTATTCGCCGGTACCATCAATGGCGAAGGATCGCTCGAGGCACGTGCGACGAAGGCGTTCGCGGAGAACACCATCGCGCGCATCATTCACTTGGTCGAAGAGGCACACGAGCGCAAGGGCACCAGTGAACGCTTCATCGAGCGCTTCGGCAAGCGGTACAGTCCGGCCGTACTGGCGATTGGCGTGCTCATGGCCGTGCTGCCGCCACTGACAGCCGGTGCGGACTGGACGACGTGGATCACGCGCGCCACGGTCTTTATCGTGGCGGCCGCGCCATGTGCCCTTGTCATCTCCATCCCGATCACGCTCGTCGCGGCCCTGGGGACGGGCGCGCGCAATGGCGTGCTGATCAAGGGCGGCGTGTTCATCGAGGCACTGGCCAAGGTGACAGTCGTCGCGCTCGACAAGACGGGAACGATCACCAACGGCGAGCCAGAGGTGACCGACGTGGTGATGCTGCCGGACGCGCCGCATCCACAGGAGCAGACCCTCGCCATTGCTGCCGGCATCGAATCGCGGAGCCAGCACCCGTTGGCGCGCGCCGTGATGAGCTTCGCGGAATCTGAGCGGATCACGCCATCGTCGATCCTCGACTTCCGCTCGTTGACGGGGGCCGGCGCCGCGGCCCGCGTGCCGGACGCGGGCGAGGGCGAAATCTTTGTCGGCAGTCCCACGCTCTTCGAGCACGACCTCGCCGTGTCGCTGGCCTCGGCGGACTCGGACATCACGCGGCTCCAGGAGACTGGCAAGACGGTCATCGTCGTGGGCGACGCCACGCGCGCGTGGGCACTGCTGGCCATCCGGGACAATGTGCGCTCGAACGCGGCGTCCGCCATTCGCGCCCTGCACGAGGTAGGGGTCCGCACGGTCGTGATGCTGACGGGCGACAACGCACGGACTGCGGAGGCCATTGCCCGCGAGGTCGGCATCGACGAGGTGCACGCGGATCTCAAGCCGGAGGACAAGGCGCGCCTCATCGGAGCGTTCGCGGCTCGCGGCGAATACGCCTGCATGGTCGGCGACGGGGTCAATGACGCCGCAGCGTTGGCCGAAGCTTCGGTTGGCGTGGCCATGGGCGCGGCGGGAACGGACGTGGCGCTCGAAACGGCGGATGTGGTTCTGATGGCCGACGATCTCGACAAGCTGGTCTATGCGCTGCGCCTCGCGAAGCGGAATCAGCGCGTGGTTCAGCAAAACCTCGCGCTGTCCGTCGTGGTGATCCTCGTGCTCGTCACGGGCGCGGTCCTTGGCCAGTTCACGCTGCCCATCGCGGTGATCGGGCATGAGTTGAGTGAGTTCGTCGTGATCGCGAGCGGACTCCGCATGCTCCGCGACTGACCATCGACACGTGGCGCGCCGGCGTCAGCCGTCGCGCCACGCACCGAGAGCCGACTAGTGCTGACCCTTCACGAGCCGGTACGCGAAGTCGGCGAGGTCGCGTGGAGTGCTGGTGCTGATCCGAACGATCGACCGACGCTTGGAGCGGTCCGCGTGAGGGCGCGTCCAGTCTCGGGAAGGCTGGGCCGGCTCTGTGGCGGTCGTGCACAGTTCTTGGTAGCGCACTACCGCCACTGCACATCGCGGTAGCGCAGGAAGCGGCGGCGCGACGGCTCGCCATTGTCTTCAGCGTCGCGGACGAAGAGTACGTGAAGGCCGTGGATGCGGGGGGCCGGCTGGTCTCGCAACACGAATACGCGGAAGCGTTCGACTTTCTTGCCGACGCCCGCGGCGTGGCCACGGCGGCCGTGCTGGCGACCGTGCTGCGTGCGCCCCCGGCAAGCCGCGAGGTGCCGGAGGGCTTGACCATGCTCATTCCGGTCGCCGGCCTGTTCTCGATCAGCTATTGGTTGTTCTCTCACGCCGAGGCCGCGCGCTGGCAGGCGTTCATTCGCGACAAGGTGGGCCGCGCGCTCGCGCTGGGCGGCAGTGGGGCGCTGACCTTGATCGCGTTTCTAGCCGTCTACCGCGAGGGGGCCGAGACCGCACTCTTCTTCCAGGCGCTCTTTGCGGGCAGCGCCGATGTCCTGGTGCCACTGGCGTGCGGCATCGCGGCAGCGGCGAAGGCGTCGCCGCCCGACAGCATCGCGCCCACCTGGCGGAATGTGCCTCCGGTCGCGGTTGCCCCGCCGGATACGACTCGCCATGTCACCACGGTCACGCTCGAGCCGAATCAGGGGAAGGAGATCAAGCTCCGGATGCGGAAGGGAGCCCGAGCCGACTACTCCTGGTCTACCGACCACGGTGTGGTCAATGTCGATGCGCACGGTGACGCCGTCGGCAGGCCAAGCTCCTACCACGGCTATAAACGGGGCTCGAATGTCGGGGCCGACCAGGGAACGCTCGTCGCCGCGTTTGACGGCAATCACGGGTGGTTCTGGCGCAATCGTGGCACGACGCCGATCACGATCACGCTGGTGACACAGGGCACCTACGAGGCCGTGATTCCGCCGCGGTGACTCGCGGGGTCCCGCAGCCTGCAGGGCGGCTGTTGACATCGGGTAGCGGCCCGGCGTTCTTTACTCGGGAGTGCCTGCACGTGCAGGCCGCCCTTTCTTGCCTCGGAGCCACGCCCTGTCGCGACACCGCTGGATGTCCTGGATAATGGTTGTGCTGATGGCGGGTTCGATGGTGGAACCTGCCTTTGGCGCGCTCCGGGACGGTGCTGTGCACCATGAGGCGAATGGCCTCAGTGCGGCGCACGCGCTGGTATCCTCCGGCGATCATGGTCATGAAGATGGCCCTCCGGGCGCCGCACACCCCCACGGACCTCGGCACGAACATGGCACTGGCGCCGACCATTGCACGCATCAACATGGCGTGCCATTCGCGTCCGCCATGACGCCGCCGCCGTCGGTCGGGTTGACGACTGAGTCCCCGCTACGCGCCCTCCGTCCGCGACTCCCTCGCATCGCCCCCGTGGTGCTGTTCCACCCCCCACGAGCCTGAGCCTCCCCGGCTGACGTCGCGGCGCCATCGCGCCACCGTCCAGCCCGCGTCCCACGCACACAATCGTCCATTGTCCTGAGATGTCCTGTGCCCGGGCTCGCGCGATGCGCGCGCTTGCGCACCGGGACCGCTGCGGACTTCACGAGGGGAAGGCATGCAACCGATTCCACTGATCGCGGTCCACGCGGTCATGATCCTGATGTTGTCTAGCAACCGTCACGCGCCTGCATTTCCACAGGGGCCGCAGATGAGTGGCATGCCATCGCCACCGGACACGATCGTGCTGACGCTGCGCGAGGCGGGTCGCCTCGCGTTGGAGCGCGAGCCCGGCCTCCAGGCTGATCGTCAGGGCGCCGCGATCGCGCGGGGCGAATACCGCCAATCTCGATTGGACGGGCTGAACCCCGCGATCGATTTCCAGCAATACGAGACCGGGGCGCTGGGCGGGACGCAGGCGTACACCGTGGGTCTCTCGCTGGAGCTGCCGTGGGCAGGTCAGCGTGGGCTCCGGATTGCCGCGGCGCGCGCCGGAATGGAGCGGGCGAACGCCACCACGGCCGATGCCGTGCGACTCGCGGAAGCCACGGTCTCGCTGGCGTTTTTCGGGGCGGTGGCGGCTGAGCGGCGCTTGCAGCTCGCCGAGCAGATGGCCGCCGCCTCCCAGCGATTCTTCGATCTCACCCGGATCCAGCTCCGCGAAGGCGAGATCAGTGCCCTGGAGGCCAACCTCACGGACATCGAATTCGGGCGCAGCAGGGCGCGTCTCCTGGCGGCGCGTCGCGACGCGACGGCCGCGCTGCTCGAACTGCGCCGATTGATCGGTGTCTCCTCGGTGACACCGATCCGGCTCGTCGACGCGGCGTGGTCGGCACCGACGGCGGTCCCCCTCAACGAAGACTCCCTGATCGCGGTGGCGTTGGCAACACGCCCCGATCTCGAGGCCGGGCGTCGGCAGCTGGCGCAGTCCGCCTCGTTGCGTCGGCTTGCCGCCCGGGAAGCAATTCCCACTCCGCGGCTCAGCGCGTTCAACCAGCGGGATGCTGGGGAACAGGCCTCACGTTTCGGGCTCGGGATCTCGGTGCTGCTCCCCGTCGTCGATCGGGCCCAAGGCCGGGTGGACCAGGAGGAGGCGCGCGTCGCGCAGGCGCGATCGCGCGTTGCGGCACTCGAGTTGGCCGTTGGCGCGGAAGTCGCCGAGGCCTATCGCACCCTGCAAGCGGCGACCGAAGAAGTCTCGACGCTGGAGTCCCTTGTGCTGGGGCCCGCCCGACGGAACCTCGCCCTGGTGGACTCTGCCTATCAAGCCGGAAAGCTTGCGCTCCCAACGGTGCTCCTGATCCGCAACCAACTCCTCGATGCCGAATTGGATTTCTGGCGCGCGTGGCAGGTCCATCGTGAGGCGCTGGTGCGTCTCCATCTCGCCACGGCCACGCCGATCACCCCTGTTCCGTCGTCGCGCGCCCCCTCCGCTGAGGACAACCGATGAATACCCCCATCCGCCATTTGGCCCCTGTTACGGCCGTGCTCCTGCTCCTCACCGCATGCGGCGATCGTGCCGTGCCGTCGACGGAGGAGGTGGCGGCCACGACGTCAGCAGACAGCGCGGTTGCGGATGAAGTCCGCATCGACAGTGCGGCGGCAGCTGAGTTCGGCATCCGGGTAGACACCGTCGCGAGCGTGAGCGGGGAGATGCTCTCGGTCACCGGCTCGGTGACCTACGATGCCAACCTCGTGAGTCATATCGGCTCGAGGGCCGCCGGGCGCATCCTCACGCTACGCGCCGATATCGGCGACCAAGTCACGGCGGGATCGGTCCTGGCCATCCTCGAGAGTCCCGAGGTTGGGGAGGTGCGGAGTGATGAACTCGAAGCCGAGGCGCTGCTCGAAATCGCCCAGGAAAACTTCAATCGCGAGCAGCGGCTCGAGCAGCAGGGCATCTCCAGTCGCAAGGAATTGCTCGATGCCAAGGCCGACCTTCGGCGTGCCGAGGCTGCGCTGCGGAGCTCCCGGGAGCGACTCCGGGTGCTCGGCGCCGGCCACGGGAGTGGCGGGGAGTTCGGGTTGACGGCGCCGTTCGCGGGGGTCGTCGTAGAGCGGGGGGTGAGTCGCGGCGAGATGGTGGGGCCCGAGGATCAACTCTTCGTCGTCGCGGACTTGCGCCAAGTCTGGGTGCTCCTCGACATCTTCGAGCGGGATCTGCCGACGGTTGCCCGCGGACAGCAGGTCCTGCTGACAACCACCGCCTGGCCCGATCGCGAATTCACCGGACAGATCGTCCATGTTGGTGCAGTTCTCGACAGTGCGACGCGGACGGTGCGCGCACGCATCGAGGTCCCCAACCGCGACGGAGCCCTGCGCCCGGGGATGTTTGCCACGGCGGTGATCGCGCCACGGGCTGGTGGCCAGGCCTTTCCGGTTGTGCCACAAGATGCAGTGCAGGAGCTGGAGGGCCGGAAAGTGGTCTTCGTCCCGGGCGAGCATCCCGGGGAGTTCGTCGCGCGTACCGTCCTGCTCGGTCGACCGACTGGGGGCACGCGTGTGATGGTGCTTTCCGGGCTCAAGGCCGGCGAGCCGGTGGTGGTGGCCGGTGCCTTCATGTTGCGCTCCGAACTCGCCAAGGGCGAGATCGGCGAGCACGGGCATTGACCGGGGAATCAGACTCATGAATCGCGTGATTGCCTTTTCCCTGTCCAATCGCTTGCTGGTCCTCGCCCTGACACTCGGGCTGGCTGGCATCGGAATCTGGTCGGCGCTGCGACTGCCGATTGATGCCGTCCCGGATGTGACCAACGTGCAGGTGCAGGTCAACACCAACGCGCCCGCGCTATCGCCGGTTGAGGTCGAACGCCAGATCACCCTGCCGGTCGAATTGGCGATGTTCGGGTTGCCGAATCTCGAGGAAATTCGCTCCCTCTCCAAATTCGGACTCTCCCAGGTCACCGTCGTCTTCCACGACGGCACCGATATCTATTTTGCCCGACAACAGGTCCAGGAGCGACTGCAGCTCGCCCGCGAGGCCATCCCCGCCAGTCTGGGGAACCCGGAAATGGGGCCGACAAGTACCGGCCTCGGCGAAATTTTCCAGTACGCGGTCGAGGCCGATTCCGGTTCGACGATTGATGCGACGGAACTGCGGACGATCCAGGACTGGATCGTGTCGATGCAGCTGCGCACCGTCCCGGGCGTCGCCGAGGTGAACTCGTTCGGCGGCTTCGAGAAGCAGTATCAGGTGTTGGTGCGTCCGGAGGCCTTGATCCAGTATCAGTTGACGCTGGATCAGGTCTTCGAGGCCATCGAGACGAACAATCTCAACGCGGGAGGCGGTTACATCACGCGCGGCGCCGAGCAACTCGTCGTCCGCGGCGTGGGGCAGGTGCAGAGTCTCGATCAGATCCGGAGCATCGTGCTGACCAGCCGCAACGGCGTGCCGGTCCTGGTGCGGGACGTGGCCGACGTGACCATCGGCCACACGATCCGGCAGGGGGCGGTCACCAAGGATGGTCGTGGCGAAGTGGTCACCGGCATCGTGATGATGCGCATTGGCGAAAATGCGCGGACCGTCGTCGGCGCCGTGAAGGAGAAATTCGAGGCGGCCAAGTCCACCCTGCCGGATGGGGTGACGATGAAGCCGTTCTACGACCGGACGGAGTTGATCGATCGAACCATCGGGACGGTCGAGCGGAATCTGCTCGAGGGCGCCGCGCTCGTGGTGGCGGTGCTGTTTCTCCTGCTGGGAAACCTCCGAGCCGCGTTGATTGTCGCGTTGGCGATCCCGCTCTCGATGCTCTTCGCCTTTAGTGCGATGCTGCAAGCGGGCATCGCCGGCAGCCTGATGAGCCTCGGCGCAATTGACTTCGGCCTGGTGGTGGATGGCTCGGTCGTGATGGTCGAAAACGCCATGCGGCACCTCGGAGAGCGTGAGCACAAGAAGCGAGGGTTCCTCGAAACCGTGCGCTTCGCCTGCGGCGAGGTCTCCCGTCCGATCCTGTTCGGCGTCGGCATCATCATCGTCGTGTATCTGCCGATCCTCAGCCTGGAAGGCGTCGAGGGCAAGCTCTTTCGCCCCATGGCGCTGACCGTGGTCTTCGCGCTTGCCGGCTCCCTGCTCCTGACCTTTCTGCTGACTCCGGTGCTGATTGCGTTCGGGCTTCGCGGACCGATCGTGGAGAAGGATGTCTGGTTCATGCGGCATGCCAAGCGCATCTACCAGCCAGCCCTGGAATGGACGCTCGCGCACAGTCGGCGAGTGCTGGTGCTGTCGGCCGCAGCGGTCGGACTCTCGGTCGCGGTCATTCCATTTCTCGGATCGGAGTTCATTCCCCGACTGGACGAAGGCTCGTTCGCCCTGCAGATCCTGCGCTTGCCGAGCGTCTCGCTGGAGGAATCGGTTCGCCAGTCGACGCTGATCGAGGCGCGCCTGCGAGCGGCGTTCCCCGACGAGGTGACCGACGTGGTCAGCAAGACCGGGCGTGCGGAGATTGCAACCGATCCGATGGGCGTCAACATCTCCGACGTGCTGGTGATGCTGACCCCGCCGGACCAATGGACGCGGGCGACGGGGAAGGCCGAACTCGAGGCGGAGATGACGAAGGTCCTCGAGGGCATTCCCGGTGTGGTCTTCGGCTTCAGCCAGCCGATCGAGCTCCGCGTCAATGAATTGATCGCCGGCGTGCGCTCCGACCTCGCGATCAAGATCTTCGGTGAAGACCTCGACGTGCTCCGCACCAAGGCCGACGAGGCGGTCGCGGCGGTGGCCCGACTCGAGGGAGCGACCGGGTTCAAGGCACAACAGTTGACCGGGATGCCGCAGTTGCAGATCAGCGTCCTGCCGGAGCAACTTGCCAGGTATGGCATCAACTCCGCGGACGTGATGCGCACCGTCGAGGCCATCGGTGGGGCCATCGCCACGACCGTCCTGGAGGGCCAGCGACGCTTCGAGCTGTCGGTCCGCTTTCCGGAGTCCGTGCGGGCAAGTCGCGAGACGATCGCGGCGCTCCTGGTGAGCGCGCCTGGTGGCGAACGGGTTCCACTCGGCCAGCTGGCGCGAATCGAGGAGGTCCAGGGTCCCTCGGACCTCAGCCACGAGAACGGCTCTCGCCTCGTCATCATCGAGGGGAATGTGCGCAATCGGGACATGGGGTCGTTTGTCAAGGAAGTCCAGGGACTCTTCAGCAGCGGGGCGATCACGCTGCCGGCCGGGTACCGGGTCGAATTCGGCGGACAATTCGAGAATCTCGAGCGGGGCACCAAGCGCCTCATGCTGGTGGTGCCATTGTCCCTCCTGCTGATCTTCCTCTTGCTCTTCGCCACGTTCAATTCGTTGCGTCAGGCGGCGCTGGTGTTCACCGGTATCCCGCTGGCCATCGTCGGTGGTGTGCTCGCGCTGCTCACGCGCGGCATGCCGTTCAGCATCAGCGCCGGGGTTGGTTTCATCGCCTTGTTCGGGATCGCGGTGCTGAACGGCGTGGTGCTGGTGAGCTACCTGAACGAGGTGCGGGCCCGTGGCGCCTCGCTGGAGGATGCGGTCCGGGAAGGCGGGATGACTCGACTCCGCCCGGTCCTGATGACGGCCATGGTGGCGAGCCTGGGCTTCCTGCCGATGGCGCTGTCCCACGGCGCCGGCGCCGAGGTCCAGCGACCGTTGGCAACCGTCGTGATCGGGGGATTGATCACGGCCACGCTGCTGACGCTGCTGGTCTTGCCGCTGCTCTACCTCATCATTGAACGCCGCGCGGCCAGAACGAGCGACGAAGCCGATGCCCGGGGAGGACTCGATGACTGAACGCCTTCGTATGGAACTGGCACTGCTGCTCCCCGACCTCCCCGGCGATCAGGATGCCTGCATGCAGCGGCTCACCGACATCCTCGGCGCCGAGCCCGGCGTGACCGAGGCCCACATCGTCCCGCCGGAGGGGGCGACGCCGGGACAACTCTGCCTGCACTTCGACCCCGCCCAGCTCTCGCTTGCGGAGGTGCGACGGGCGGCGCTCGCGGCCGGCGCCAGGATCAGCGCACGCTTCGGCCACGTGTCGGTGGCGGTCCGGATGATCGGCGCCGAGGATGCGGCGCGACGCCTCGTGGAGGAGCTCAGGGCGGTGCCTGGTGTGCTCACGGCGTCCATCAACCTGCCCGCGCAACAGGCGTTCGTTGAGTTCGACCGTGAGCTGACCTCGCTGGAACGCATCCAGGAGGCGGTGGGCCGCCTGCCCGGCGTCACGGTGCCGAACGCCGGTGCCAACGCCGACCGCGGCGCAGAGGTACCCCCGTGGTATCGGCGGCACCGCGAGTTGGTGTGGAGCCTCCTGTCAGGCGTGCTGCTCCTCGCCGCCTATAGCGGAGCACGTTGGGGCGGTCTGCCGGGAGCGGCGGTCCGCGTGCTCTATGGGGGTGCCTACCTGTTCGGCGGCTTCGATCTGGTGCGGCACACCGTCGCGGCGGCGCGCAAGGGGCGCTTTGCGTTCGACATCGACCTGTTGATGCTGCTCGCGGCACTTGGTGCAGCGTTGCTCGGTGAATGGGCCGAAGGCGCATTTCTGCTCTTTTTGTTTTCGCTGGCGCATGCTTTGGAACATTACGCACTGGGGCGGGCCCGCAACGCGATTCGCGCACTCGCGGAACTCGCGCCGCGGCGCGCGGTCGTGTTGCGGGGGGCCGAACAACACGAGATCCCCGTGGAGGAGGTGGTCCCCGGCGACCTGGTCGTGATCCGTCCGGGTGAACGGCTCCCGGTGGACGGCGAGGTCACGCAGGGCAACTCGAGTATCAACCAGGCGCCCGTCACCGGGGAGTCCGTGCCGGTGGAGAAGGCGCCGGGCGACGAGGTATTCGCGGGGACGGTGAACGGCGAGGGCGCGTTGCAAGTGCGCACGACCCGGGCTGTCGGGGACCGCACCCTCGATCGGGTGGTCACGCTGGTTGAGGAGGCGCAGGCACAACAGGCGCCGACGCAACGCTTCACGGAACAATTCGAACGGGTGTTCGTGCCCGTGGTGCTGATTGCCGACCTGCTCCTGATCCTCCTGCCGCCCCTGCTTGGTTTCTGGGATTGGTCAACTTCGTTCTATCGTGGGATGGCCCTGTTAGTGGCTTCGTCGCCGTGCGCCTTAGCGCTCGGTACACCGGCGGCGGTACTGGCCGGGATCGCGCAGGCTGCTCGCCACGGTGTCCTGATCAAGGGAGGGGCGCATCTCGAAAACCTTGGCCGCCTGCGGGCGCTGGCCCTCGACAAGACCGGCACCCTGACGCGCGGCGAGCCGGAGGTTACCGACGTCATTGCGTTCGTGCCGACGCCGACGTCCGAGTCGGAACTGCTTGCGCTTGCCGCAGCCGTCGAACGGCATTCGCAACATCCCCTCGGTGCAGCCGTGGTTCGGGAGGCTGACCGACGTGCCCTGGTGATGCCCGACATTGGTGAGGTCACGAGTGTCAGCGGGCAAGGCATCCGTTCTACGTTCGGGGGGGAGCCGATCGCGCTCGGCAATCTCCGGCTCTGGGAAGCGGACGGCGTGGTTGTCCCGGGCGAGGTCAGCCAGGCGGTCGCCGGATTGCAGGCACGCGGACGGAGCACGATCACCATGCGGGTCGGGACACGCTGGATGGGTGTGCTCGGGCTCGCCGATCAACCGCGTCCGGATGTCCGGGAGGTCCTTGACCAACTCCGCCGGCTCGGCATTGCCCCGATCGTGATGCTCACTGGCGACAACCAGGGTGTCGGGGATGCCATTGGGGCGGAAGTCGGTGTCGATGCAGTCCAAGCGGGGCTCATGCCCGAGGACAAGGTCACGGCGGTCAAGGACCTGCTGGCGCGGCACGGGATGGTGGCCATGGTCGGCGACGGCGTGAACGATGCTCCGGCCTTGGCACATGCGACCGTGGGGATTGCCATGGGGGGGGCAGGGACCGCAGTGGCGCTGGAAACCGCCGATGTGGCGTTGATGGCCGACGACCTGGGGATGCTGCCCTTCGCGGTGAGCCTGTCGAGGAGTGCGCGAGGTGTCATCCGTCAGAATCTCTACTTGTCACTGGCCGTGATCGCGATACTCATCGTCGCGACGACGACCGGTACCATGGGCATCGGTCCGGCCGTGCTGGTGCATGAGGGGAGCACCTTGTTGGTCATCGCAAACGCCCTCCGCCTCCTGCGGCACCGACCTCGCGGTTTGCTCCCCCGTAGGGCGACCGGGTAGAGCGGGGGAGCCGAAGGCCATCCCGGAACCGAGGAACCGTGACAGCGTCGATCTGGGCTGGCCCCGATAACATGGACACCTCTCAGGTAGCTCGACCTTCCTGCGCAACGGGCGATTCTTCATGGGTAACATCCAAGGACCTCGGGAGCCCCCCCAAGAGTCATCTTGCGTTTCGCGTTTTGAACAACGAGATGATTGGTGCGCGCACGCCCCGGCCCATGAGCTCAACCCCCGGCTACTCCCCCAATGGCCTCAGCAGCCCGGGCCGCCTGGATCTCCTTCCACTGGGCCAGGCGCTTCGCCGACGCCCTCTTGTCCCGACGCGCCTGGGCCCGCTTGGCCCGCGTAAAGTCGTATTCCCGGACCATGTACTCGGCATAGGCACCTCCCTCGTCACCGCCCTCGTCCGCCGAATAATCCACGTGGCACATCTCGTTTACGCGAAGCTCAGTGATCGCCGCCTCGACCTGGTCCTTCCCGATGTACCACCGGTCGGTCATTTCGATGGTGGGCACGTCGGCCGGGTGGATGTCCCGCATCGCCCGCCGCCGGTTCGCGGCGAACATCCATGCGCAGGCCTCAACCCAGCGGCGGCATGCGATCACGCACACAAAGTCCTTGCGGCCATCTGGGCGAAACGACTTTCTGTCCCACGCGGTCACGAAATACAAGCGCTTGGGCAGCGCGGGCGGGGTGCCGTATGGCCGGCCCCGCAGGAACATGTGGAGGCGTTGGTCACGCGCGCGGCGGCCCGCGACGTTGATGATGGGGTACATGGTGGGCTCCAAACATCAGGGGCTTGTCGGGCATCTGCCCGACCCCATCACCATACGTCAACCGGGGGGGGGCCTAGAATCCCCCATCGAGCTGGCTCTGATCACCGCTTCAAGTCGGTCATCGGGCTGTCGATGTCGGACAGGTCCAGAGGCCCTCCCCAGATTGTCTAGGGTGCGCCGATCATGGTCCCTCAAGCGGGCGCACTGCCGGCCTCCCGTCCTAAGAGCCCGGCGAGGCGGCGGGGGCCAGATGCAGGTCTCCGTTGGTGGCGCCCAGTGCTGCGGCAGCGGCGTTGATCATGCCCCAGGATGCCCAGCGGGGCAGGCCCGTGAAAGTGGCGAAAGACGAAAGTGGGGCATGCCTCGATTTTCGGGGACTCTGAAACATCAATGGGGCAAACGAAACGCCCCCCCGGTGAGGGCGAGGCGCTCGGACATCGGATGATGGGCGACGCAAGGTTAGGCGTCCATGGTGGCGGCGGGCCATTCTGCCCAAACGCACGTCGCGCGGTACATGCCGTGGTTCGTTCGGCCGATGAGCGCGGTTCGATTGGCACGCTTCTGCGCGTCCCCATATCGAATGTTCGTGTTGACGATCAGGACCGCCTCGGGATGGTCTGCGAGCACGGCCGAAAGGCGCTGAATTCGGCCTGCCTGCGCCTTGCCACTGTGTCCCACGTCGGCGAGCATTTCAGTGGCGGTGGCGATGAGGGCGGCGTTGGGTGCGATGGTGGCGGACATAAGGCGGCTCCAGGATCAGGGTTGGTGATGCGTCGGCGATGACCGACATGAGCACCATGCCAGAGCGCCTGGTACCTCGCCAACCCCCTGCAGGGCACGGGCGGAATGGAGGGGCGTTCACGCGAGCCGGTCCCATTGCGGATGCCTCTTACGTCTGCCAGCACGGACCTTCGCAGGCGCAAGGCCCCCCAAAGCTTGGTGCGGCACGATACCGACTGCCGATCGGTGTGGCGCGGTATCGGGGCTGACGGATCACACCGCCCATCCCGCTGGCGGCGGTGCTCCGCATGCGTGTGGCGCGGTGGTGCAACTAGGGGGGAAGATCGAGTGGCGCAGCGCCGTCGGGACGCGTCCTCGTCACCCCGTTCCCCAGCTTCGCACCATTCGGGGGCGTGGTCGGAAGTCGTAGGATGACTCCGAGGCGAACCTCTAACCCCCGGCGCAGAGCTCGGCGAGTGCGTCGGGCCCAGCCGACCATGCCAGCAGGCTCCGATCCCCCGGGCCACGGGGGCTCGAAGGCAAGTTGAGCTTGGCAATGCGCGCGCACTCTTCGTCGCTCAACTCGACATAGCCGCCATCATCCAACGCCATAGGTCCCCCTCTCGTAGTCATCCCATCTCATCGGCGGGGCTGGCTCGACGCCAGGCACGTGTTCAGGTGAGATTATGATGCGCGCTCCATCACGCAGGCCCATGGACATCCCACTGATCAAGGCGTTGTCTATCGCGCGCGCTACCAGGCTCAGGCCCAACCGCACGCCGCCCTTCGGATCGGTCAGCGCCGCGCGTTGGAGCGTGCGCAAGGCCATTGCGCTCCACTGCACATCATACCCACACATGCCCGAGGTGATCGCCGCATCCGTGTTGGCGCGCGCCGCGACGATCGATCCGATTTCGAGCGGCGACAGCGGCGGCAAATAAATCGGCGTCCACAGCGAGGCTACGCTCGCGTGCATGCCGGCTTCGCGCAGCGCGTCCGGGCTAACATCGCAACCCTCGCCGATTCTCAAACGGGGCAGGGTACATGTTGCTACCAGCGGTGGTGTCTGGCCTGGCGTCAGGCCCCCTGAGGCAAGGCTGAGGAGGTCCTGGGCTTGGTGTTCCAGCCTCTCAAGGGTGTTCCCGCTGATGCGTGGAGGTGCGCACACCGCGCTATCCAGCCCATCGATCGCTATGACGCTGCGCCCCAACCCCGGTGTCACGACGGTGCGCAGGTTGAGCCCCTCCCACCCCGAAGGCGATAGCGTGTTGCCCGCGATCGGAATGATCTCGCGTCCCATGGCCATGCTGACGGCGTGGAGCATCTGAGACTTGCCCGAACCATTTCCGCCTATGATCAGGATCCTCGGGATGCGTCCCATCTTCTTGAGGCGCGCGGCCATCATGGCGGCGAGCGCGACTTGGTGATCCCGGCCCTCCACCCCCGCGGCGCGAATGCACGCGATACAGTCGTGCCAGGTGTCGGACAAGGACCGCTCCTTGGGCAAAACGAACAACCCGTCGGAATCGTCGTCCGGCGGGTCGTTCTGGTGGTCCTTCGATCGTCTCGTCATGCGCCATCATACCGCGCTCAGAAGGGCAATCGGCCGTCCCCCGGGCCCGGGTTGAACGGGATCCCGTAGCGGAGCAGGACCTCGAGTTCGTGGATGTCGTTGGCGGCTTCCGCGGCGGCCTCGGCCTCATCTTCGTGCATCACCGGGCTCCCGTTTGCGTCGACGACGCTGTACCCCTCCTCGGGGCTCCCGTCGACCTGGTACGGCCGGGTGAGCGGCACGCGGGGGGAGTAGGGCGGGGTCTGGGCCTTGGACAGCTCCAGGGCGGCGAAGGCCGTGTGGAAAAGGTTGCGCATGGGGGGCTCCGTAGGGTGGGTGGATACCCTCAGACGGCAGGCCAGAGGGGGGTGCCGCCAAGGCCCCGATGGGGTCAAACGCGTGCGGTATGGTGGCCGTATGATCGATTATGCCAACGCCTCCGAGCCCCTCCATCGTCTCCCTATGCAGACGACTCCCGCCCCCGCGACCGCCCTTACGTCGGTGCGCACCCTGGCCACCCGCCTGGGAATGCGGTCATTCAAGACGCTCCTGAAACGCGTCCGCGTGGGGGAGGTGCCCGGCGTTCGGCTTGGCTCCGACACCGCCGACGGATGGTTCGTGGACGTCGCCGTGGCGATGGCCGCCGCGACCGCGCCGGCACCGGCGCCAGAGACTCCCGTTGCGCAACGGCCCGGGGTATCATCCGCACGGCAGCCACGGCGTGCGACCAACAGGGGGCGCGTGTCAGGCAGCGTGATGTCGACCCGAGACATGGCCAATGCCGCCGCGCGCAACAAAGTGGAATCAAAACGCTAGCCGCTTCAGCATTCCCAAGCGAGACGCCGGCGGGGTCCGGTGGCACAACGGCGCATGGTGGTGTGACCATCGGATCGCCGCCCTGCGCGACATCAACCAGTGGGGCGAAACCCGCCTCGACCTCCCTTCCCACATCTACAGCGCCGCCGGCCTCAAGGCCGCGCGCACCGCCGCGCGGCGGCTCCTGAATTCTTTTGAAGAAACTCTCGAGGACGTCGATGCTGGGGGCGAAGTCCCCGCCGAGCCGGTGCCACTGGTGGAGGCGTTTAATGAGTGGGGCAAGGCGCACTTCGATGACGCGAAGGATGGCGCCAGGGGAGGACGTCAACGCGAGGCGAAGAACCGGCTACGGGCCGCCGCGGACACCGTCGACCACGCGAGAGAGGCGCTCGACTTCCTGGTGCTGATCGGCGTCAAGGACGTCACCGCCATCAGCGCCTCCAACACCGCCAAGTTCCACCGTCACCTCAAGGCGAAGTACCGCCGCGAGAATTCGCGCCGGCGGCGATGGATCGCGCTCCGCACCTGGCTCAAGTGGGTTGCTCTGGAGCAGGACGTCGTCCCCAAGCGCAACCCATTTCCCATTGGCTTGGGCCCCAAGGTTCGGACTCGCGCGAATGTCTCGGTGCCGACCCCACAAGAGGTGGCGGAGCTCCTGGACGCGCTGCGCAACCTGACGATTGGTCATCAGTGGGGCCCCGCCGAGGACGCCGATGCGCGGCGCAGGGGGGACTTGCGGTACGCGCCGGCCTACGTGCGGTTGGCGCTGATCGCCTATACCGGGTGTCGGCTCGGCGAAACCGCCTATGCGGATTGGTCGCACGTGCGATGGGAGGCCGGCCTCATTCAGATCGTCGACGGGAAGCGCAGTACCCAGGAGCGCCCCCGCATGCGCACCACCCCGCTGTGGCCACATCTGGCGGACGTCCTGCATTGGTGGCGCCTGGAGCGGGCGAGGCGGGAGGGGACGCCGCCGGCGATGACCGGGCTGATCCTGCCGCCGCGCGAGGACAGTCCTGCCAAGCGGCTCTGGCGCCAATATCGGGCGGACGGGTGGTCGCACGCACAGATGGAGCGGATCCTCCGTGGCGAGGTTTTGACCGAGGACCCGGCCTACAAGACGAAGCTATGGCGCACCACAGCGCTCGCGATGGAGCTCGAGGACGAGCGCGACGCGGAGGACGCGCTGGTTCCCAGCGGCACCTACTCGCCGTACCGGGCGCTGGCCCGCGCGCGCCGCGACTATGGACTGAACGACGACCCTCTGAAGCGCATCACACCGCAAAAGCTTCGCGCCATGGTGACCACCCTCCTGACGTCGGTCCGGGAGCCGGGCCTTGGCGGCGCCGCGTTCACCGCGGCCTCGATCGAGCGGGTCATCGGGCACAGCCCGCAGACGCGCGACGTCCACTACCTCATGACCGGCCTTGAGGGCACCCTCCCGATCCAGGACGCCCTCGACTATCACGCATGGGCTGGTCGGCCTTATCATTCCCCCAACGCCGGGCCGGCCTTTACGGATACCGGCCCGCTGCCGCCACCACCTCCGCCGCCTGAAGAACCGCCTGAAGAACCGCCCTCGTAGCTCAGCTGGATAGAGCACGAGCCTTCTAAGCTCGGGGTCGCAGGTTCGATTCCTGCCGAGGGCATCCATGAGGGGTTTTGGAGTGTTCATGCGACCAAGTCGTGCGACCAATACCGAGCGACATTCGCAAACCCAGTCAGCGTGCGGGTTGTAGAGGACCACAGCTCTCCGCGCGACTGCCTTCTAAGCTGCCGGTCGCAGGTTCGACTCCTGCCGGGCGCACTTTCAGCCAAGCCAGAACATGACTGACGACCTCTTCGCCTCGCCAAAATCCAGACTGGTCACCCAGTTGCTCGCCGTCTTCCTCGGGATGTTCGGCGCGCACCGGTTCTACGTCGGCAAGGTCCAGACCGGCATCCTGCAGGCCTGTACCCTCGGGGGCATGGGACTCTGGTACCTCTACGACAACATCCTCATCGCGGCCGGTTCATTTCGCGATGCCGAGGGGAACCTCGTGGCCAGCTGGGAGCCGGAGACCGATCGGCTCATTCCGCCCGGCACGGCCGCCGCGATCTTCGATGAACTCGACGCCCTCCGCGCCGAGGTAACCGAGCTGCATGACCGGGTCGCGTTCGCCGAACGGATGCTCGAACCGGCGGCACGCCGCGACCTGACCCAGGGGTGACCGCCGGCGCCCTGCCGGCGTCGGTGTCGCCCCCGAATGCGTTCCGGCCCCTCCTCCGCCTCGCCCTCCCGATCATCGGCGTCAACCTCGGCATGATGCTGATGGGCGTGGTCGACACCATCATGGTCGGCCGCGTCTCGCCGCAGGCGCTCGCGGCGGTGGCGTTGGGCAACCTGTTCGGGATGACGGTGTTGATGTTCGGCCTCGGGATCATGCTGTCGCTCGATCCCGTCCTCTCCCAGGCACAGGGGGCCGGCGAAGACGAGGCCGTCGCCTGCGGAGTGCAGCGTGGCGTCGTGCTGGCGTTCGCCCTCACCATTCCGCTCTCGCTGGCGATGTGGTTTGCTGAACCGTTCCTTCGCCTGACAGGCCAGCCAGCCGACGTGGTGCCACTGGCCGGCATCTACACTCGGTTCCTGATCCCCAGTGTCCTGCCCTTCCTCCTCTTCACGGTCGGACGGCAGACGCTGCAGGTGCTGCACCGGGTCCAGCCCATCCTCTGGACCATCCTCGTCGCGAACCTCGCAAACCTTGGCCTCAATCAGTGGTTCATTTTCGGCGGTGCCGGGATTGCCCCGCTCGGCGTGGCGGGCTCGGCCCTGGCCACGACGATCGCACGGTCCCTGATGGTGGTGTTGCTGCTGGTCCTCGCCTACCGCGAACTCGGACCACTGCTGCGCCCGGTGCGTCCGCATCTGCTCACCGGGGCGCCGTTTGCCACCATGTTGCGCATCGGCGTCCCCATCGGCTTGCAGGTCGAGATCGAGATGGCGGCGTTCGCGATCGTCGGGTTGTTGATGGGGAGGTTCGGCACCATGCAGGTGGCCGGTCACCAGATCGCGATCAATCTGGCGTCGCTCACCTTCATGGTGCCAATGGGCGTCGGGATGGCCGCGTCGGTGCTGATCGGCCAGGCGGTCGGCCGCGGCGACCGCGACGCGCTCCGTGCCGGCACGCGCGCGGCGCTCGTCGTCGGGGCGGGCTTCATGGGGCTCGCCGCACTGCTGTTCCTGCTCGCCCCGCACTGGATCGCAGGCTTCTACACCAACGCCGAACCCGTGGTGGCCTTTGCGGCGGTGTTGCTGCCGATCGCCGGCATCTTCCAGATCTTCGACGGCATTCAAGTGGTCTGCATCGGCGTGCTGCGCGGCCTCGGCGACACCCAGACCCCGATGCTCGTCAACCTCGTCGGCTTCGGGGTCCTCGGCCTCACGACGTCAACTTGGCTGGCCTACCGCACCAGCCTTGGTCCGATCGGTCTCTGGTGGGGGCTAGTCGTCGGGCTCGCCGCCGTGGCACTGATCCTCCTGCATCGCGTGCAGGCCGCACTCAGGCGGCCGCTCCGCCGCGTCTAGCGCCCTACTCGCCCACCGGCCGCGGTGACGCCTGGTACTTCTGCTCCGCCACCTGGCGGCTATCGCGGTCACCGAAGATCTTCTCGCCGTCGTACCGGCCGTTCTCGATGAACACTTCCGAGATGAACCGTCCCGCTCCGACGCTCCCCGCCAGATAGATCCCCGGCACATTCGACTCCAGCGTCTCCGCGTTCATGATTGGGCGATCGCCCGCGTCGTCGAATGCAATCCCGAGCTGGCGCTGCAGCGCAAAGTCCGGATGATAGCCCGTGAGCGCATACACCCGATCAGCAGGGATGTCGCGCACCTCACCGGCGGCGGTGCGAATCTGCACCGCGGTCGGCGTGATCGCCTCCACCTCCGCGCCAAGGTAGGCCGTGATCTCGCCCGCCGCGATCCGGTTCTCGAGGTCGGGGCGCAGCCAGAACTTCAGGCTCGGCTTGAACGCCTCCTGCCGATAGACCAGTGTGACGCGCGCGCCGGCACGGAAGCACTGCAGGGCGGTTTCGACGGCGGAGTTCTTCCCGCCGATGATGACGACGTCGAGCCCGGCGCTGCGGTGCGGTTCGTCGAACCAGTGCGACACATGCGGCAGCGACTCGCCGGGAACATTCAGCAAGTTGGCGTGGTCGAAGTACCCCGTGGCGAGGACCAACCGTTTGCATCGCACCGTCTGCGATCCGGCAGCGGTCCTCAACGTGCACTCAATGTCATGGCCGATGCGCTCCGCGTGCACCAGGCGCGTGAACGGCCAGACCGTCAGGCGCTCCGCCCGGACCACGCCGCGGTAGTAGCTCAACGCTTCCTCACGCGTCGCCTTGGCCCCGCCAGTGACGAACGGGTGGTCGCCGATTTCGAGCCGCTCAGGCGTCGTGAAGAAGGTCATCCCGATCGGATAGCGCACGATCGCATCGGCGATGGCGCCGGCGTCGATCACCACGGCCTGGACGCCGCGGCGCCGCGCGGCGATCGCGCAGGCCAGCCCGATCGGGCCGGCGCCGACGATGAGCGCCTCGACCTCGGCAGGGAGCGGGATCACTTGAGCTCCGAGGCCGGGATGGCGCGCGTCCACCGGACGGCGCCGGTGCGATCCAGGATCGTGATCGTCAGCACGCGCTCCTTGAGCGGACCGGTCACCTCGAGCAGGCCGAAGTTCCGCTCGCTCACCAGCGTCCCATCGACGCGGCTGGCATTCTGCTCGCTCTTCCACCCGGTGGACGGGCCCGCCGTGAGCGGCGAGACGGTGAGGTCGTAGAGCGGGTAGCTGCTGCCCCGCTCCATCCGGCTCAACTCGGTCCAGTGCTTGTCCCCCGTAAGGAAGATCACGCCCGGGATCCGCTCCTCCTGCAGCCGGTCGAGTAGCAATGCGCGCTCGGCGCCGTACGTCGCGTAGTTCTCGAAGGTCACCGAATTGTTGACGGTCTGGCCGCCGATCACCACCAGCTTGAACGTCGCCCGCGACGACTTCAATCCGTTGAGCAACCACTCGATCTGATTGCGCCCGAGGTAGCTGCGGTCGCCGGTCACTCGCCCCTGGGCGTCGCGGTACCAACGATTGTCGAGCATGAAGACATCGACATCGCTCCACCCGAACGACGACGTGACGCCACCGCCGCCGTCCGCGCCGAGGGGTGGGTTGGCCCAGAAGAGCTCGAAGGCGGCGCGCGTCAGGAAACGGCCGCCGTACGAGCGGTCGCTGTCGTTGGGTCCGAAGTCGTGATCGTCCCAGGTAGCGTAGTGGGAGGTGGCAGCAAGCAGCGGCTGCAATTCGGGGAGCGATCTGGAGTGCGTGTAGCGATGGAAGACGCCGGTGCGCGAATCGAAGTCGCCCTCGCGCAGGTAGGCGTTGTCGCCCATCCAGAGCATCAGGTCCGGGTGGCTCCGTGTCACCGCGCCGAGGATGTCGTAGTCACCACCGTATGGGGCGCCGGGCCGATCGAATTCGGGCTCGTTCACATAGAAGCATGAGGCCACCGCAATCCGGACGGCCGGTGGATCGGTCCGGTACTGCCAGAGCGTCGGCGTCGCAAAGCGGAGCCGGTACGGGCGCGGCACTCCAACGCCATTGATCCGGAGTTCGTAGCCATAGACGTGACCGGGTCGCACGCTGTCGGCCATCACCTTTGCCACATGCGCCGTCGCCTGGGCGGTCCGAACCGCCTCCGTGGTGTAGCGCCGCGCGGGGAGCAGGGAGTCCCAATAGACGAATTGGACCAGGGCGGGGCGGGTGGTCTGCGCCCAGAGGGCGACCTCGCGCATCTGGGAGGCACCGACCATCGGTCCGGCCTGCAGCAACGAACCGGGCCGGACCGGTGCCTGAGCGCCGAGGGCCGCGCCGATCAGGGCGACACCGGCGAACGCCAGCCGGGCGGACGAAACAAATCGGAATGGGGTGTGCATGGCGGTAATGATCGTCCATTGTTGTGTTCAGGCGCGGATCCCGGCCGGATGTCGGGCATCCCGTTCTGCCCCCGACACCACTAAGCTCTAACAGTGAAGCCTACCACGCCATTCACCGTCGGGCCCCCCATCGACGGGAGCCGGAGTTGGGGCGCGCTCAGCACGAGCGCGGCCCTCCACGTGGTCGTGGTCCTCTGGCTGATCTTCTGCCCCGCCTCGGCGCGCTCGCTCCCGACCATCGAACGGAATCCGGGGCAGGATCGGCAGGAAATTGCCCTGGCGCCCCCGGCCAACCCCGCGCCAAAGGCGGAACCCCAGCCGGAGCAGCCCCAACCGCAGCCCCAGCAACAGGAGCAGCCCCAGCCGAAGCCGGAACCTCCAAAGAAGGCCACTCCCTTGGGGCCGGATTCCAAAAATCCCGACGCGCTCGTCCCCAAGGAAGCGGGGCCGGAGAAGCCGCCGATCGATCCGGACCAGATGAACGTCAACAAGCCCGAGCCGCCGGCCAAGGTCGAGACACCTCCCGCCGAGCCCGAGGCCGCGCCGACGCAGGCGCCGAAGGGTGTCCGCCGGATTGCCACGGTGACTGACATGGGCGAGGCGATGCGGGCCAAGGGACTGCTCGAGAGCAACAACGACAAGCCGCGCGACATCCTGACGGCGGGAACCAGCAACGCGAATGCCGAACGGGCTGCGGCCGCCGGCGCGATGGGCCGCGTCGGACCGACGCAACCGGACTATCGTGATTGGCGGCCCTCGTTCCCCGAAGCGGCCGGCAAGTGCGTCGAGATTCCCGACCTCGGCAAGAACCCCGACGGCACGCCGGTCCTCGCGACGGTGATCGGCCGCGTCCTCGCCGACGATCAGCGTTCGCCACTCGCCGGGGCACACCTGCAGATCGTCGGGACGCCGTTCTCGACCTTCTCGAACTCGAACGGCGAGTATCGTCTGGAGTTCGATCCCAAGTTGCTCGAGCGCTGCCGAGTCCAGTACGTCCGCGTGGCGCGCGAGGGATTCAGCGGTCAGTTGCTCACGCTCTCGATCGGGGAGCGGATCACGAGCGACGACGTGGTGCTGCGCCGCCGCTGATGGCCGACGCCATGCCGCAGTGGGTGCCCGATCCATCGCGCGTCGCTGCGTCGCACCTCGCGCACTTCCTCACCGCGCGTCGTGCGGAAGGTATCGACTTGCCAGCGACCGTCGACGCCGAGGCGTATCGCGCCCTCCACGCCTGGTCGATCGACGAGCCCGCCGCCTTTTGGGCTGCGGTCTGGCGCGAAGGCGGTGTGATCGCGGACGAGCGGCCCGACGGCTCGGCCTGGGATGAAGTCGTCGTCGGATTGGAGCGGATGGCGCCTCCTGATGCGCAACTCGGACCGCACTGGTTTCCGGGCGCGCGGCTGAACTTCGCCGAGAACCTGCTCCGCCATGATGGTGATGCTGACGCACTCGTCGCGTGGGACGAACGCGGCGCGGTCGGGCGGTGGAGTTGGCACACCTTGCGCGACACCGTCGCCCGCGCGACCGCCGGGCTTGCCACGCTCGGCGTCGGCCCCGGCGACCGCGTGGCGGGATGGCTCCCCAACATCCCCGAGACCATCGCGGCGATGCTGGCGACCAGCGCGCTCGGGGCGGTCTGGACGTCGTGCTCGCCGGACTTCGGGGTCGAGGGGATCGTCGATCGCTTCGGTCAGACGACGCCGCGCGTGCTCTTCTTCTGCGACGGCTACGGCTACGGCGGCAAGATCCACGACTGCGTCGCACGCGCCGAGGAACTCCTCCCGCGACTGCCGTCGGTCGAGCACGCGGTGATGATTCCGTATCGCGGTGCGGCCATTCTGCCGGATGATCCGCGCATGATGACGTGGCAGTCGCTGCTCGGCGACGGACCGCCCCCGCCACTCGCCTTCACGCGGCTGCCGTTCGATCATCCGCTCTACATCCTCTATTCGTCGGGCACCACCGGGCTGCCGAAGTGCATGGTGCACGGAGCGGGCGGCACGCTGTTGCAGCACCTCAAGGAGCATCGCCTGCACGGCGATCTCCACGAGGGTGAGCGGCTCTTCTACTTCACCACCTGCGGGTGGATGATGTGGAACTGGTTGGTGAGCGGCCTCGCGGTGGGCGCCACGCTCGTGCTCTACGATGGCGCGCCGATGCCGGCGCATGACCCCGACATCCTCTGGCGACTCGCCGCGGCGGAACGGGTGCAACTCTTCGGCACCAGCGCGAAGTACCTCGCGCTCGCCGAGAAGGCCGGCCGTACGCCGGCTCGCGAGTTTCCGCTCGACCAGCTGCGCACGATCTTCTCCACCGGGTCGCCGTTGGCCCCGGAGTCGTTCGATTGGATCAAGGCGGCAGTCGGGCCGGTGCAGGTCGCGTCGATCTCCGGCGGCACCGACATCGTCTCCTGCTTCGTGCTCGGCAATCCGATCTCGCCAGTGTACCGCGGTGAGATCCAGGGGCCCGGACTCGGGATGGCCGTGGAGGTGTTCGACTCGGCCGGCCGGCCGGCGCCGATCGGCGAGGCCGGGGAACTGGTCTGCACGCGGCCCTTCACGTCGATGCCTGTTGCGTTCTGGCACGATCCCGACGGCGCCCTCTACCGTGCCGCCTATTTCGGCGAATACGCCGGCGTCTGGCGGCACGGCGACTGGATCACCCGGACGGTGCATGGAGGCTTCGCGATCAGCGGGCGCAGCGACGCGACGCTGAATCCGGGGGGCGTGCGGATCGGCACCGCCGAGATCTACCGGCAGGTGGAGACCATCCCCGAGGTCATCGAGAGCCTGGTCATCGGCCAGCGGATCCCTGGCAGCAGCGACGGCGACGTGCGGGTGGTGCTGTTCGTCCGGCTGATCGAGGGGCGGGAGCTGGATGCCCCCCTCATCGAGCGCATTCGGCAGCGGATCCGCCACGGCGCGTCGCCGCACCACGTTCCCCGGGTGGTGCTGGCCGTGCGGGACATTCCGCGCACCCGGAGTGGCAAGCTGAGCGAGCTGGCGGTGCGCGACGTCGTGGAGGGGCGCCCGGTCAAGAACGTCGGGGCGCTTGCCAACCCGGAATCGCTGGCGGAATTTCGGGACCGGGCGGAACTGCTCCCCTCCGCGCCGCCCCATTAGTTTCCAGATCGAGTTCCGTTCCCCTCGGAGGCCCGCTTGACGACCACCACGACGGCAGTCCCCGGCCTCACCACGACGCGCGCCCCGTTCATCGAGCAGGCGCAGGCGGAGGGGCGGCTCTACATCGACCAGCCGTACGAGCTCTATTCCGAGGCCAACCACGACGTGTGGCGTCGGCTCTATGCCCGCATGGGTGAGCGGTGGCAGCGTTACGCCAATCACCGCTTCCTCGAGGGCCTCCAGACCCTGTGCCTCGACCCGGAGCGGGTGCCGCGCCTCGAGGACGTCAACAAGTTCATGGCGCCACTCACGGGCTTTCGTGCCAAGGCCGTGAGCGGCTACGTCCCGGCCTACATGTTCTTCGACTGCCTGCGGCAGCGCGCCTTTCCCACCACGATCACGATTCGCGACGGGGAGGTGCTCGACTACCTCCCCGAACCCGACATCTTCCACGACATCGCCGGCCACGTGCCGATGCACACCGACAAGGCCTTTGCCGACACGCTGGTGATGTTCGGTGAATGCGCCAAGGCGGCCGCCGAGCGTGTGTCCGTGATCGAGGACGAGCACGAGCAGTTGCAGGTGCTGACCTCGGTGATCAAGGCGATGGCGCGCTTCTTCTGGTTCACGGTCGAGTTCGGCCTGATGCGTGGCGAGGCGCCCGGCGAGCTCAAGGTGTATGGCAGCGGCCTGCTGTCGTCCTATGGCGAGATCGCCCATGCCATCGAGTCGCCGACGGTGCAGCGCTTCCCGCTGCAACTCGAGTGGGTGGTCAACCAGTACTTCGAGATCGACCATTACCAGCCGCTGCTGTTCGTGGTCGATTCGTTCGAGCATCTGTACGCCGAGATCGAGCGGTTGACCGAGTGGGTCCGGGACGGCCGGCTCGACCATGTCTCGCCGGGGGAGCCTGCGATCAGCGAGGCGGACCTCCGCTCGTTCCTGGTCGCGGCCCGCGCGTCGTGAACCTGCGCGCCCCGCGACCAGGGCATCGTCGCACCGATCCAGGATGGCAGGCCGCCACTGCCTGCCCGCTGCTCGTCCTACTGCACGCGACAAGGAGTACCCCATGACCGCCACGATCACCCAGCCCGATCCAGCCGGCACCACCGACGCCTTTCCGATTCACGGCACCGACTACATCGAGTACTGGGTCGGCAACGCCAAGCAGTCGATGCTCTACTACTGCTACGCCTTCGGCTATGAGCTGATCGGCTACCGCGGCCCCGAAACCGGCGTCCGCGATCGTGCCTCGTATCTGCTGATGCAGGACAAGATCCGCCTCGTGCTCACGACTCCGATGGGGCCCGAGGGCGAGATCGCCGAGCACATCCAGCGCCACGGCGATGGCGTGCGTGACATGGCATTCTGGGTCGAGGACGCCCGGGCCGCCTACGCCGCGGCGATGGAGCGTGGCGCCGTCTCGGCCGGCGAGCCGCGGGTCGAGCGTGACGCGGACGGCGAGGTGGTCATCGCCGCGATTCGGACCTATGGCGACACCATCCACTCGATCATCGAACGGCGCAACTACCGCGGCCTCTTCCTGCCCGGCTTCGTGCCGATGAAGTCGAGCTACGCCTCGAAGCCGACCGGCCTCAAGTATGTCGACCACTGCGTCGGCAATGTCGAGCTCGGCAAGATGAACACCTGGGTGTCGTTTTACGAGCGTGTACTGGGCTTCACCAACATCCTGACCTTCGACGACAAACAGATCACCACCGAGTACTCGGCGCTCATGTCGAAGGTGATGAGCAACGGGAACGGGCGAATCAAGTTTCCGATCAACGAACCGGCCAGCGGCAAGAAGAAGTCGCAGATCGAGGAGTACCTCGATTTCTATCGCGGCCCGGGCGTCCAGCACGTGGCGATCGCCACCGACGACATCATCACCACGGTGCGCGACCTGCGCGCGCGCGGCATCGAGTTTCTCCGGGTGCCGGCCGCGTACTACGAGACGGTGCTCGATCGTGTCGGGAAGATCGACGAGGACATCGCCCCACTGGCCGAGCTGGGGATCCTGGTCGACCGCGACGACGAAGGCTACCTGCTGCAAATCTTCACCAAGCCGGTGCAGGACCGCCCGACGCTCTTCTACGAGATCATCCAGCGCAAGGGCGCCAAGAGCTTCGGCGCCGGCAACTTCAAGGCGCTCTTCGAGGCGATCGAGCGCGAGCAGGACGCGCGGGGGAACCTCTAGCATGCCGATCTACCACCTGATGGGCGAGGTGCCCCGCAAGCGGCACACCGTCTTCCGGCGTCCCGATGGCGGCCTGTACGCCGAGGAGTTGATGGGGCACGAGGGCTTCGTGGGTACCGCCTCGTTGCTCTACCATATCCACCCACCGACGACCGTGCTCTCGGCGCGTCGGCTCCGGCCGATCGTCTGGGAGGTTGACGACGAGACCTCGTTGCGGCACCGGCACTGGCGCACGGCCCAGGCACCCAAGGGCGGCTCGCTGGTTCTGGATCGGGTGCCGATGCTGTTCAACCACGACATCGCGATGCTCTGGTCCGAGCCCGATGCCGCGGAGGAGCCATTCTACCGGAACTCGCAGGCCGATGAGGTCGTCTACGTCGTCGAAGGGGAAGGTGTCCTCGCCTCGGCGTTCGGCATCCTCCCGGTCAAGCCCGGCGACTACGTCGTCATCCATCGCAACATCACGCACCAGTGGCGCTTCGACCGCAGCAAGGGTGCACCAAAACTGCTCGTGATGGAGAGCGCGGGACACGTCCGCTTCCCGACGCGCTATCGCAACAACGTCGGCCAGCTGCTCGAGGGTGCGCCGTATTCCGAGCGCGACATCCGTCGGCCGACGCACCTCGAGCCGGTGGACCAGAAGGGCGAGTTCCCGATCGTGGTGAAGCAGTACAAGGCGTTCAACGAGCTGCTGCTCGATCACCACCCGTTCGACGTCGTCGGCTGGGACGGCCACTTCTATCCGTGGGCGTTCAACATCCACGACTTCGAGCCGATCGTCGGGCGCATCCATCAGCCGCCGCCGGTGCACCAGACCTTCCAGGGCGACGGCTTCGTGATCTGCTCGTTCTGCCCGCGGCCGTATGACTTCGACCCGAACGCGATCCCCGCACCGTACAACCACAGCAACGTCGACTCCGACGAGGTGCTCTTCTATGCCTCGAGCGAGTTCATGAGCCGGAAGGGGATCGAGTACGGCAGCGTGACGCACCATCCTGACGGCCTGCCGCACGGGCCGCATCCGGGCCGGGCCGAGGCGAGCATCGGCGCGACCCACACCAACGAACTGGCCGTGATGATGGACTCGTTCCGCGCGCTCCACATCGCGAAGGCGTCGCAGCCGTTCGAGGACCCGCACTACCATCGCTCGTGGGTGGAGCAGCAGCACGGCGCCTTCAACCCGCCGACGAGCTGAGCCGGGGCGCGTCACGATGCCTCGGCGGCTGTACTACGCGATCACCGACGGGATCCGCGTCTCGGTCGAGCCACGGTTTGTGGCCGAACAGTCGCGGCCCTCGATGGGGCACTACGTCTTTGCCTATCGGGTGCGCCTGGAGAACGTCGGCGAGCACGCGGCGCAACTGTTGGCGCGTCGCTGGCTGATCCACGACGATATCGGGCACGACAGCGAAGTGGCCGGGGAAGGAGTCGTCGGCGAACAGCCGATGCTCCTCCCCGGCAGTGTCTACACCTACCAGTCAAGCGCCGTGCTCCGCGCGTCGACCGGCTGGATGGAAGGGGAATACCACTTCGTGCGATCGGACGCGTCGTCGTTCGATGCGACGATTCCGCGGTTTTACTTGACGGCGGATGAAGTCGCGACGAACTGAAGCGACGTAACCAGTGACCAGTGACCAGTGACCAGTGACCAGTGACCAGTGCTGGTCCGGGTCACAGGTTACAGGTTACTGGTCACTGTCTCCGGCTCCCCCTCCTCCTTCCATCGTCCCACCGCCCGCTCCACCGTCAACGCCCGCTCCAATCCCTCGCGCTGCAACGCCGTCGCCGTCGCCGCGTCCTTGGTGACGAACACCACGCGTGTCCCGTGACTTCGGCTCTGCGCCTCGAAGTCCTTGAGGATGCGGGCCGTGGTGACGTCGAGTCCCGGCGCGGCCGCGAGATCGATCAGCAGCAACTTCGACGGATCGGGGAGCACATTCAGCGCACGGCGGAGCGTCTCGGCGCCGCCGAAGAAGAGCGGACCGCGCACCTCGAGCAGTCGGACGCCGGCGGGCAACCACGCGCGGCGCACCAGCGCCTCGCTGTCGTCGTCGTCTTCGCCGGTGATGACCTGCGTCGCGGTGGTCATCTGCTGCACAAAGAGCAGCGCCGCGAGGGCCATCCCCATCCCGATGCCGACGGTGAGGTCGGCCATCACCGTGAAACCGAAGGTCGTGAGCAGCACGGCCGCGTCGTTCCGCGGCCCGCGCGCCAGGCGGAAGAACGAGTGCCATTCGCCCATGTGCCACGCCACCACCAGCAGGATGCCGGCGAGTGTCGCCATGGGGATGAGGCGCGCGAGCGGACCGGCCACCAGCAGAATGATCAGTAGCGTGGCGGCGTGCACGAGGCCGGCGATCGGGGTGCGCCCGCCGCTCCGGATGTTGGTGGCGGTCCGGGCGATCGCGCCGGTCGCGGGAATGCCCCCAAAGAACGGCACGGCGAGGTTGGCAATCCCCTGGGCCACCAGTTCGGTATTGGCCCGATGGCGGAAGCCGGTCATCGAATCGGCGACGACGGCCGCGAGCAGCGATTCGATCGCCGCGAGCAGGGCGATGGTGGCGGCCGGGGTGAAGAGCTCGCCGAGCCGCTCGAGGGAGACGTGCGGGATGGTGGGCATCGGCAGCCCGCGCGGCAGGTCGCCGAAGCGGGAGCCGATGGTGGCCACGTCCAGGTGGAGCAGGGAGACGGCGGCGGTGGTCACGATCAGGGCGACGAACGGCCCGGGGACCTTGCTTCCCGTCCTGGGCCAGAGCAGCAGGATCGCCAGGGTGGCGACGGTGACCCCCAGGGCGGTGGGGTCGATGGTCCCGAGGGCCCCGGTCAGCACCTGGATCTTGGGGAGGAAGGCGGCCGGGACCTTTTCCACGGCCAAACCGAAGGCGTCGGCGACCTGGCCGAGGCCGATGATCAGGGCGATGCCGCTGGTAAAGCCGGTGGTGACGGGGAGGGGGATGTAGCGAATCAGCGCGCCGGCGCCGAGGAGGCCAGCCACGATCAGCATCCCGCCGGCGAGCAGGGTGGCCACCAGGAGGCCGTCGAGGCCGAACCGCTCGATGGTGATCGCCACCAGGACGACGAAGGCGCCGGTCGGGCCGCCGATCTGGACCCGGGAGCCCCCAAATCCGGCGATCAGGGCACCGGCGATGATGGCGGTGACGAGTCCTTGTTGGGGGGTGACGCCCGAAGCGATGCCGAAGGCGATGGCGAGCGGGAGGGCGACGATGCCGACGATGATGCCGGCGGCGATATCTCGACCGATTTGTCCGGGGAGGAGGTCCCGTTTGAGGTCGACGAGTTGGGGTCGAAAGCGATACATGATCACGCAACATAGTGGGGCCTTGCGCGAAAGAATGGCCTCCTCTAGGTTTGCCGTCCCCCGAGGAACGGGGTCGCGGAAAGTGTTGCGGGCAGCAGGAAAGTCCAGTAGTGACAAGCCCTTGACGAAGCGACCGACGTAGTGTAAGATTGGGGGCTGGCGACGAAATGGTCGCCGACACAACTTTGAAGCTCTTTGACAAGTGAAGGAATGGGGAGAAGTCGTACGCAGTGCGGTCTCTGTGACACGTGTCCGATTCAGCGGCACGTCGAGAGAACAAACTTCTGAAACGACCAATCCGGACAACTGAGTAGTACCAGTTGTTTGGTCTAGAGCACTTTCGAACTATCCATTGGAGAGTTTGATCCTGGCTCAGGACGAACGCTGGCGGCGTGCCTAACACATGCAAGTCGAACGGGGCAGCAATGCCCAGTGGCGAACGGGTGCGTAACACGTGAGGAACTTGTCCATCGGCGGGGGATAGCCGGCCCAACGGCCGGGTAATACCGCGTACGTCGGCGAGACCGCATGGTCTTGCCGGGAAAGCAGCAATGCACCGATGGAGAGCCTCGCGGCCTATCAGCTAGTTGGTGAGGTAACGGCTCACCAAGGCGACGACGGGTAGCTGGTCTGAGAGGATGATCAGCCACATTGGGACTGAGACACGGCCCAGACTCCTACGGGAGGCAGCAGTGGGGAATATTGCGCAATGGGCGAAAGCCTGACGCAGCGACGCCGCGTGTGGGATGACGGCCTTCGGGTTGTAAACCACTGTCGCGAGGGACGAAGATCTGACGGTACCTCGAAAGGAAGCACCGGCTAACTCTGTGCCAGCAGCCGCGGTAATACAGAGGGTGCAAGCGTTGTCCGGAATTACTGGGCGTAAAGGGCGCGTAGGCGGTCCAATAAGTAGGGGGTGAAATCTCACGGCTCAACCGGGAGGCTGCCTTCTAGACTGTTGGACTTGAGCACGGTAGAGGCAGATGGAATTCCCGGTGTAGCGGTGGAATGCGTAGAGATCGGGAAGAACACCAGTGGCGAAGGCGATCTGCTGGGCCGTTGCTGACGCTGAGGCGCGACAGCGTGGGGAGCAAACAGGATTAGATACCCTGGTAGTCCACGCCGTAAACGATGGGCACTAGGCGTCGGGGGGAGCGACCCTCCCGGTGCCGTCGCTAACGCTGTAAGTGCCCCGCCTGGGGAGTACGGCCGCAAGGCTGAAACTCAAAGGAATTGACGGGGGCCCGCACAAGCGGTGGAGCATGTGGTTTAATTCGA